>OLPX01000046.1_pt1 | contig 143725 bp, 135 predicted proteins | sample 1672491 | NCBI WGS metagenome assembly OLPX01 (sample SAMEA3136692, study PRJEB25190) | human gut metagenome | biome: human gut; feature: human-associated habitat; material: faeces | place: Austria | collected 2013
TTTTCTTATAAATATTTCTTCTTATCTTCTTTCTGACTCATACATGCAACACTACCTACAAATCACAATTTCATGCTTAACTGTATCCGTTTTTTATCTATATCCACACTGACAACTACAACGTCCACAACATCTCCAACACTAACTACTTCTAATGGATGTTTGATAAATCGATCTGCCATCTGTGAAATGTGTACTAGTCCATCCTGATGTACTCCAATATCTACAAATGCTCCAAAATCGATGACATTACGAACTGTTCCTTTTAATTTCATTCCTGGTTTCAGATCTTTCATTTCTAATACATCTGTTCTTAAGATTGGTTTTGGAAAATCTTCTCGTGGATCTCGTCCTGGCTTTTCCAATTCTTTTACGATATCTTTCAACGTGATCTCTCCGATTCCAAGTTCTTCGGATAATTTCTTGTAATCTGTGATCTTACTGCTGATTCCTTTAAATCCTTCTTTGGATAGTTCTTTTGTTGAATATCCTAGGTTCTTTAGTAACATTCCTGTTTCTTTGTATGTCTCTGGATGTACTCCTGTTGCATCGAGTGGCTCATCACCTCCAGATACTCTTAGGAATCCTGCGCATTGTTCAAAGGCTTTGGGTCCTAGTTTAGCTACTTTTAATAGCTGTTTTCTGTTCCTGAATGTTCCATTTTCTTCACGGTAGGCTACGATATTTTTTGCTACAGTCTTGGACACACCTGATACATATTCTAAAAGAGATGCTGAAGCTGTATTTAGGTCAACTCCGACTTTATTTACTGTCGCTTCAACGACTCCACCTAAAGCTTCGGTAAGCTGTTTTTGGTTCATATCGTGCTGATACTGTCCGACTCCAATGGCTTTTGGTTCGATCTTTACTAATTCTGCCAGTGGATCTTGTACTCGTCTTGCGATGGATGTCGCACTTCTTTGTCCTACATCGAAATTTGGAAATTCCTCGGTCGCAAGTTTACTTGCTGAGTATACAGACGCCCCTGCTTCATTTGTAATCACATACTGTACTGGTTCTTTGATCTCTTTTAACATATCAACAACGATCTGTTCAGATTCTCTGGATGCTGTTCCATTTCCAATTGAGATCAGTGTGATTCCATATTTCTTGATGAGTGCCTTGACAACTTTTTTGGCCTCTTCCACTTTATTCTGTGGTGCTGTCGGATAAATGACGACTGTATCTAATACTTTTCCTGTTGCATCGACCACTGCTAATTTGCATCCAGTACGAAATGCAGGGTCCCATCCAAGGACGACCTGTCCTGCGATCGGTGGCTGCATAAGAAGTTGTGCTAAGTTCTTTCCAAAGACTTTGATCGCTTCTGTACTTGCATTTTCAGTCAGTTCATTTCTGATATCACGTTCGATCGATGGTGCGATCAGACGTTTATAGCTGTCTTCAATCGCTGCAAATAAGGCTTTTGTTGTATTGGGATTCTTCCTTGTTATGATCTTCCTTGCAAGATATGATGCGATCTTTTGCATGTCTGGCTCAATCTTTACCTGAAGAATTCCCTCTTTTTCTCCGCGATTGATCGCAAGAATACGGTATCCTGCAATCTTTTCAATCGGTTCTTCAAAATCATAATACATCTCAAATACAGAAGATTCTTCTGGTTTCTTCGCTGAGGATGTGATTTTTCCGTGATTCCATGTTGCCTTACGGATCCATGTACGGTATTCCGCATCATCTGCAATGTGCTCTGCGATAATATCATTTGCACCTTTTAATGCATCTTCTACTGTCTTTACATCTTTTTCTTCATTGATAAACGCTTCGGCTTCTTTCTCTAATGGCTCTTTTGTCATTTGTAAAAGAATCAAATTAGCTAACGGCTCTAACCCCTTTTCCTTTGCGATCATAGCTCTGGTACGTTTTTTCTGCTTATATGGACGGTACAAATCTTCCACTGCTACCAGTGTCTTCGCTTCTTCAATCTGCTTTGCCAGTTCCTTTGTAAGTTTACCTTGTTCTTCGATATTTTTCTTGATCGCTTCTTTGCGCTCTTCTAAATTTCTTAAATATAATAATCTCTCATGGAAATTACGAAGTGTCTCGTCATCTAATGATCCTGTCATTTCTTTTCGGTATCTGGCAATGAATGGAATCGTGTTACCTTCATCAATCAGTTTGATCGTTGTCTCTACCTGTCCTCGTCTGATTCCTAATTCTTCTTGTAAAATCTTAATAATATCCATATCTTCACCTTATAAATCTACTTCGATCGTCTGTCCTTTTGGTACGAACTGGCGATATTTAACTCCTGCCATATCAAACATCTTCTTTGATGCCTTTGTCGTATCACTGCCTGCATATTTATCCTGCATATAGATAACTTCTTTCATACCGCTTTGAATGATAGCTTTTGCACATTCATTGCACGGAAATAATGTTACATAAACACGCGCTCCGTCAAGTGAGCCTCCACCATAGTTCAAAATGGCATTTAATTCTGCGTGACATACATAAAAATATTTGGTATGAAGAGGATCTCCTTCTCTCTCCCAAGGCATATCATCATCGTTGCATCCTATTGGCATTCCGTTATAACCAACTGACAAAATCTTATTATGATCATTTACAAGGCAAGCCCCTACCTGTGTATGATCATCTTTACTTCTCTGGGCAGATAAAATGGCAATCCCCATAAAATACTGATCCCAGGAGATATAATCTTTACGTTTCATTGTACATATTCCTTTCTGAATCTTTGTAGATATATTTTGTCATGTTTCTACGATATCGTCAACTTGTGATTTGTAATAATGTTGCATGTATGAGTCAGAAAGAAGATAAGAAGAAATATTTATAAGAAAAATGGATGACACTCCGCATTTTTGAAAGCTTTTTTTACAAATCGCTGATTCGCGCCTGTTCCTTCGATAACTCACTTGCTGCGAGCCAAAATGCCCGCAGCTACGTTCAGACAATCGACCACAGGGCGCTGCGAATTTGTAAAAAATGCATTCAAAAAGTGCTCATGTTGTCACCCTTTTTTCTTATAAATATTTCTTCTTATCTTCTTTCTGACTCATACAACGAAACACTATTCAAACCACTACACAGTGTGTATGTTAAACGGTATTGGTTGATGATTTTTGTATTCATTGACGGAAGATGAAAAAACTTACGAACACCGATTTGTTGGGATGTTTAAGAGTATAATAAACACTTATCTTCTGTCTTGAAAAAACTAATTTACATCCAAGATCATTCTCCATACACATTCGGTAGTGGTTTCGATTACGTAAATTATTTGAATATTATAAAAAGGGTTATCTGTCTGAGACCGTAGGAACACGCCTGCACTTAGTGAGTGGATGGTCGTTAGACCATTCAGGAGCTTAGTACAGCTGCGTGTGAGTCGAGCGAGAGCGCGTCGCAGACAGATAACCCTTTTTATAATATTCCACCAATAATTTCCGTCGTCAAACCAGCAAATTAAAATTTACATCTCAAATTCTTCATGTGCTGCATTCATTGCTTTCACCATATCTTCCTGGTTTACAAGCACTGTAACACGGATCTCAGATGTAGAGATCATTCGAATGTTTACATCTGCTTTATATAAAGCATTAAACATACGAGCTGCCATTCCATAGTGGTTTAATAATCCTTTTCCGATAATTGATACTTTGGCAACTTCTTTGCTTGCTTTGATCTCTTCATAATAGCTGTCTGGGAGGTAATCTTCTAATGCTTTAACTGCGATATCTAATTCTTCTTCTTTGACTGTGAAGGAGATATCTTTCTTGTCATTATGTCCAACTGACTGCAAGATCATATCTACGTTTACATTTTTCTTTGCTAATACATTGAAGATCTTGAATGCCATACCTGGTGTATCTTCGATTCCCATAACTGCGATTCTTGCTGCATCATCATCTCCTGCTACACCGCTGATCTCGTTGTCTCTTGATTTTACGCTTTCTTTTACGACAGTTCCTTCTTCTGTTGTAAGACTTGATCTAACAACTAAGGCAACTCCATGTTTCTTAGCAAGTTCTACAGAACGATTATGAAGTACTCCTGCTCCGAGTGTTGCCATTTCTAACATCTCATCATATGTGATCTCATTTAATTTTTTAGCCTCTGATACTTTTCTTGGGTCTGCTGTATAGACTCCGTCTACGTCTGTATAAATCTCACATGCATCTGCGTGTAACGCTGCTGCCAGTGCTACAGCTGTTGTATCAGATCCACCACGTCCAAGTGTTGTGTAGTTATCGAACTGGTCAACTCCCTGGAATCCTGTAACGATTACGATCTTTCTCTGTTCTAATTCATTCATGATACGGTCTGTATCGATTCTTTTGATTCTTGCATTGCTGTATACAGAAGTTGTATGCATTGCTACCTGGAATGCATTTAGGGAAACAGCAGGAACTCCAAGAGAATCCATTGCCATTGCCATTAATGATACAGAAGTCTGTTCTCCTGTTGTTAATAACATATCCATCTCTCTTCTGGATGGATTAGGATTGATCTCTTTTGCTTTTGCGATCAGTTCATCTGTCATCTTACCCATTGCTGATAAAACAACAACAACATCATTTCCTTTTTTGTAATCTTCAATACATCTTTTTGCAACGTTCATGATACGATCTTTATTTCCTACAGAAGTACCACCAAATTTCTTAACTACTAGCATCTTGTGCCTCCTAAAATTATTTCTCTTATTTTTGTAATAACCGATTCATTAAATCATAAGCGTGGGAAATGACAATTCCTGTCTCTCTCGCTGCTTCTTCGCTGTACTCTTCCTGACCTTCATAATCTTTCGTGCTGTCGTAGATCATAAATGGTATCGGTTCTTTGGAATGGGTACGGATCGCAATTGGTGTCGGATGATCCGGTCCGATCAGAATTCTAAAATCCTCTCCAGCTTTCTCAAGTTCTTCTTTGACAACCTTCACAACTTCTTTATCAAGATGTTCGATTGCTTTGATCTTATTCTCAAGACTTCCCTGATGACCCATCTCATCAGGTGCCTCTACATGAATATAAGCGAAATCATCATTTTTTTCAAGTAGTGCTTCAACTGCTGCCATCGCTTTCCCATGATAATTCGTGTCAAGACCGCCATTGGCACCCTCTACATCAAGATTTCTCATGTTTGCTCCAACTGCGATTCCTTTTAACAGATCGACGGCAGATACCATAGCTCCATTCATTCCAGTCTTCTCTTTAAAATCGTCCAGTGCCGGTTTCGTCCCTGCTCCCCAGAACCAGATGCTGTTTGCTTTATTCAAGCCTTTCTCAGCTCTTGCTTCATTGATCGGATGATGATTTAAGATATCAAAACTCTTTTCCATCATCTCTTTTAGCTTCTCCTGCTTTGGAAGATACTGCCCGATCTTCTGTCCTAAAACATCATGAGGTGGTACAAGTTCGACTACTTCTCCATGATCCCAGATCGTTAAATGGCGGTAGCTGACTCCCGGATAAAATTTATATTCATCATCTTCTAATTCTTTTCTCACAGCTTCGATCAGGATCGCTGCTTCCTCAGAAGTGATCTCTCCTGCGCTGTGGTCGATGATCGTCTTATCTTCATAATCTTCGTCTTCAGATACGGTTACAACGTTACATCTAAGTGCAATATCTGTATCTTTCATATCAACACCAATGCTTAATGCCTCAAGGGGTGATCTTCCGGAATAATAAACCTGTGGGTCATATCCTAACATAGAAAGATTGGCTACATCACTTCCTGCTGGTAAATTGGATGGTACTGTATAAGCGATTCCCTGTTCGGAAACTTTCGCCATCTCATCCATCACTGGTTTGTCTGCTAACTGAAGTGGTGTCTTCCCACCTGCTGCTTCGATTGGCTCGTCAGCCATTCCATCTCCTAAAACAATAACGTATTTCATTCTGTCCTCCAAAAATGTGTCATGTATATTTATACATCTATTCCATTGCAATTATTTTTACATAAGATACATCTTCTATCTTCTCAACATCCTGAATCATAGCCGAGACATCCGTCTCGCTGTCTTCGATGTCAACACTGACTGTTAAGAGTCCCTTTCCATTAATTGGAATACTCTGGTGGATCGTCAGGATATTTGCCTTATAAAGTGCAAAAATGTTAAGGATCGAGGCCATAACGCCAGGCTGGTCATCGACTTCGATCACGAATGTGATACTACGTCCTTTCTTACCAGCATAAAATGGGAAAATATCATCCTTATACTTGTAATAAGAACTTCGACTGATTCCCACTTTCTCTGTAGCTTCTAATACAGAAACTGCTCTCTTTGAATCTAACAGTTTCTGGACCTCTAACACCTTTAACAACACTTCTGGAACTGCTTTCTTTTTAATTACATAATAGTTGGTTTCTTTCATGTCTGGTTCCTTTTGTTTTCCTGTGGTGTACAGTTGTCTTTGCACAAAATACTACCACAGATATTTTTATGATGCAATAGAAAATTTGGTTTTAAAATAAATACATGATCTGGCCGGAAGTTTTCTGTTTAATTTTCTTCCTTCTTGCTGTTGTTATCCCATGCAAGATAGGCATTCATAAATCCATCCAGATCCCCATCTAATACAGCGCTTGGATTTCCGCTTTCAAAGTTTGTTCTGTGGTCTTTTACCATTGTATAAGGCTGCAGGACATAGGATCTGATCTGGTTTCCCCATCCATTATCCCCAACATCACCTCGGATATCTGATAATTTTTCCAAATGTTGCTGCTGTTTTAACAGATACAGTTTTGTCTTTAACATCTTCATTGCCTGATCTTTGTTCTTGTGCTGTGAACGCTCATTCTGGCACTGTACAACGATTCCTGTTGGTAAATGCGTAATACGGATTGCGGAATCTGTTTTGTTGATATGCTGTCCACCAGCTCCACTTGCACGATATGTGTCGATCCGGATATCTTCATCTGCAATCTCAACTTCTATATCATCTTTGATATCTGGCATTACATCACAGGATGCAAACGATGTCTGTCGTTTTCCTGCTGCATTGAATGGAGAAATTCGGACAAGACGGTGAACACCTTTTTCAGATCGTAAATATCCATAAGCGTTCATTCCCGTGATCTTCACAGTAACAGATTTGATCCCTGCTTCATCCCCATCAAGATAATCAAGAACTTCTGTTCCATAACCTTTCTTTCCTGCCCATCTCGTAAACATACGGTATAGCATTCCTGCCCAGTCGCAAGACTCTGTTCCACCTGCCCCGGCATGTAGTGTAAGAATTGCATCATCCTTATCATATTCACCTGTTAGCAGTGTTGAAATACGTAATTCCTCATATGTTTTTTCAAATTCATCCATCAAAGCAGTGGCTTCTTCGATCAGATCGGCATCTTCATCTTCTTCTGCCATATCGATCAAAGTCTCGATATCTTCATATTTTGTTTTCAGATCATCATATTCTTCCACGACACCTTTCAGGCTTTTGACTTCTTTCATAACATTCTGGGATTCCTCAACATTATCCCAGAATCCTGGTTCTTCCATATTCAGTTCTAATTGATCAATTCTCTCTTTTTTTGCTTCTAACGCAAGGGAACCACTAAGATCTTCTAGTGGTTCCTGAAAAGAGTTTAATTTATATTTTAATTGTTCTGCTTCAATCATTGATAAAAAACTCCTTATTTATTCCTTCCGCAGCAGTTCTTATACTTCTTACCACTTCCACATGGGCAAGGATCATTTCTGCCAACTTTTGCTCCTTTTCTTACATAAGGCTTCTTCTCAACTTCTGCATCTTTGTTTGTTCCAGTGATCTTTGGAGCTTCTTCTCTCTCGATCTTCTGCTCAACCTGTACGTGGAACAATGCACCTGTTGTTTCTTCCTGAATTGCCTTTGTCATCTCATTGAACATCTCAAATCCAGCCATACGGTATTCAACAACTGGGTCTCTCTGTCCATATGCCTGAAGTCCGATTCCTTCACGTAACTGATCCATATCATCGATATGATCCATCCACTTGCGGTCGATAACTTTCAGTAAGATGATACGCTCAATCTCACGAAGATCGAAATCTTCAAATTCTTTTTCTTTCTGTTCATATAATGCAACAGTTTCTTCCTGTAATCTTGCTACTAGATCATCAACTCTTCCAGAAGATTTCTCTGCATCTGTTAATACGATCTTATTTAAAGGAACAATTGGAAGCAACTCTGCATTCAGTGCTGCAAGATCCCATTCTTCTGGTGGAAGTTCATCACTGATCACCTGATATACATGGTTTGCAACTGTTTCTTTCATCATATTTAAAACAGATTCTTTCATGTCATCTCCATCAAGAACACGACGACGTTCTTTGTACATGACTTCTCTCTGTTCATTATTAACTCTATCATAGTCTAACAGATTCTTACGAATACCGAAGTTGTTATTCTCGATCTTCTTCTGTGCTTTTTCAATTGTCTTGCTGATCGTCTTATGCTGGATTTCTTCTCCTTCTGGAATTCCTAGTGCATTGTATATGCTGATCATTCTTTCAGATCCAAATAATCTCATCAGATCATCTTCCAGAGATAAATAGAACTTAGATTCACCTGGATCTCCCTGACGTCCGGCACGACCACGCAACTGATTATCGATACGTCTGGATTCATGACGTTCTGTACCAATGATCTTTAATCCACCAAGTTCAGCAACTCCATCTTCAAGCACGATGTCAGTACCACGACCAGCCATGTTTGTAGCGATCGTTACAGCACCGATCTCACCTGCATGAGAAATGATCTCTGCTTCTTTTTCATGGAATTTCGCATTCAATACGTTATGTTTGATGCCACGTTTCTTAAGCATTGCGCTTAATTCTTCGGACATCTCAATCGTGATCGTACCAACTAAGACTGGCTGTCCTTTCTCATGTGATTTGATGATGTCTTCGACAACCGCATTCATCTTCTCACGTTTTGTCTTATAGATCGCATCGTCATGATCGATTCTCTGGACAGGTTTGTTTGTTGGAATTACAACAACGTCCATTCCGTAAATTTCACGGAATTCCTGTTCTTCTGTAAGCGCAGTACCTGTCATACCTGCTTTCTTATCATATTTATTGAAGAAGTTCTGGAATGTGATCGTTGCAAGAGTCTTGGATTCTCTCTTAACTTTTACATTTTCCTTCGCTTCGATTGCCTGATGCAGGCCGTCTGAATAACGTCTACCTGGCATAATACGTCCTGTAAATTCATCGACGATCAGTACTTCATCATCTTTTACGACATAGTCTTTGTCTTTAAACATTAAGTTATGTGCACGAAGTGCTAAGATGATATTATGCTGGATCGCAAGATTTTCTGGATCTGCAAGGTTCTCAATATGGAAGAATTTCTCAACTTTCTTCACACCTTCTGCAGTCAGCATGATCTGTTTGTCTTTTTCATTGACAAGGAAATCTCCGTCTTCTTCGATATCCTCATTCATTAAAATATCCATCTTAGATAACTCACCGTCAGAACTTCCTCGTTCCATCTGGCGTGCTAAGATATCACATGCACGGTATAATTCTGTAGACTTTCCACTCTCACCGGAAATGATCAGTGGTGTTCTCGCCTCATCGATCAATACGGAATCGACCTCATCGACGATCGCATAATGAAGATCTCTCTGTACCAGATCTTCTTTCTCGATGACCATGTTATCTCTTAAGTAGTCAAATCCTAATTCATTGTTTGTAATATAAGTAATATCACAGTTATAAGCTTCACGACGTTCATCGTTCTCCATATCATTTGTAACGACACCAACGGTTAATCCAAGGAAGTTATGAACTTTTCCCATCCACTCCGCATCACGGGTAGCCAGATAATCGTTGACTGTTACAATGTGAACACCTTTTCCTTCTAATGCATTTAAATATGCAGGTAAAGTAGACACTAAAGTTTTACCTTCACCAGTTCTCATCTCAGCGATACGTCCCTGATGCAGGATGATACCACCGATCAGCTGAACACGATAATGTTTTAATCCGATCGCACGGCTACTGGCTTCTCTTACTGTTGCGTATGCTTCTGGTAACAGATCGTCTAATGTCTCTCCATTTGCAAGTCTTTCTTTAAATTCAACGGTCTTATGTCTTAATTCTTCATCAGATAGCTGCTGCATGGATGCATCCAGTGCCTCGATCTTATCAACTGTCTTACTGATTCGTTTCAGTTCTTTATCACTGTGAGAACCAAATACTTTATCAAATAAACCCATAAATAATCTCCTAAGTTTCTTTTTATGATTGTTCCATCTTGATATCATTCTGTCTTTGACATCTGATATCAAGATAGTCTTATATCTATTATATAGTCTTTGCTATTGTAACACTTAACATTATAAGGTGCAAGTTAACTAATTGTAAAAATTCTCAATAAATTTTGAATTTTTTATAAAAAAAAGTATGAAAAAAGGAGATCCTTGTCATAAGGATCTCCTCCATCTTCCGATCTTCTAAAATTCAGGTTCGATCAGTCCGTATGTATTTCCTTTTCTCTTGTATACAACATTGACTTCAAATGTATCAGCATTGCGGAATACAAAGAAATCATGTCCTAATAATTCCATCTGTACACAAGCTTCTTCTACATCCATTGGTTTGATAGCAAACTTCTTGCTTCGGATGATTCTGATCTCATCATCTTCCACATCGTCTTCCTGCTCCATAAATTCCTGTTTGAAGCTTGTTCCATCATATTTCTGATTCATAAGTCTTGTTTTATATCTGCGGATCTGGCGTTCAATCACATCTACTACCAGGTCAATAGATACATACATGTCTTCACTGCCTTCTTCAGCACGGATAATGTGCCCTTTCATAGGAATGGTAACTTCTATCTTCTGTCTTCCCTTCTGAACACTTAAAGTTACATTCACGATCGTATCGTCTACTAAATATTTGTCGAGACGTCCGAGTTTCTCTTCAATTGCTGCTTTGATACCTTCTGTAACTTCAATGTTCTTTCCACTAATAATGAATTTCATGGCTCCCATCTCCTTTACCTTTTTTGTATGAATTCATTATAACATATAATTCTGATTAAGAAAACAAAATCTTTTTATAAATAGTAAACAAAACATATGTTTCTTTTTGAAGTTATCCACAGTTATTATTTGTCGAATTGTGGATGTGGATAATGTGGATAACTCTGTGGGTAACTCATTTTTGGCTAAAATATGCCATTTCTGTATGTTGATAACTTTGTGGGTATTTTGTTAGCAATATGTGTGTAATTTTTCCATAAAAAAATCAACCTGCTTTTTGTTATACAACTAGCACAAATCGACAAAAAGCGGTTGATTTTTAATTTATGAGTCACTATATAAAAATAGCTTAAATTGTCTGAAAATTAGGTATTTTGAAGATATCGCTCGACTGAATACACACAGTTGGCACCATCTGACACCGCCGTCACCACCTGACGAAGATTTTTGCTTCTTCCATCCCCTGCAGCAAAGATTCCCGGAATATTTGTAACACCGTCTTCTCCTGCGATAATATATCCTTTTTCGTCTGTTGATAACTTTCCAGATAAAAGCTCGGAAGCTGGTTTTGTCCCCACAGCGATAAAAATTCCATCAACATCTAGTAACTTATCCACATGGTTATCTACATCTTGTATATGAAGTCCCTCCACAACCTCATCTCCATCGATTTTTGTCACGATCGTGTTCCATAAGATTTCAATCTTGTCGTTCTTCTTTACTTCATCCTGAAGAATCTTTGCACCACGAAATTCATCTCTTCGATGGATCAGATAAACTTTTTTACACATACGGCTTAAGAATATTGCGTCTTCCAATGCAACATTTCCACCACCAACAACTGCTGTTACCTTATTTCTAAAAAATGCTCCATCACATGTTGCACAATAAGATACTCCCATTCCCTTTAATTTTTCTTCTCCTTCTATTCCCAAAGTCTGATGAACTGCTCCTGTTGCAAGAATGATCGTCCTTGTTTTTAATATATCTCCATTCTTAAGCATGATCTCTTTGATTTCTTCGTCTGCATAGATTTCTTTAACTTCTGCTGTAATATTTTTAGCACCAAGTTCTTTCGCATGCTCTGAAAATTTTAATCCAAGATCCATTCCATTTGTCTTTGGAATTCCAGGATAATTATCAACTTCATAAGTCTGTACAACCTGTCCTCCTGGCATATATTCTTTCTCGATCATAACAAAATCAAGCATTGCTCTCTGTGCATAGATTGCTGCAGACATTCCAGCTGGTCCGGAACCTATAATTACTAAATCGTATATTTTCATGATATTATCTCCTTTTACTCAAAGTTTCTGTCTTATTCTTTCTTCGTTAGTTTTAATAAAACTCCACTGTATCTTGGAAGTGTGATCGTAAGCTCACTGTCTTTTCCTTTTTTCTTTAGATGAATATTTTCTTTACGTTTCTTCATCGTTCCACCATACTGTTCCCATTCAGTATGTAACAATGTTCTTCTCGTATGGTGTCCTTTGATCGTTAATTTATAATCTTTCTGCTCTTTGTCAGAGAAATTAAAGATTCCAACGATCATGTGATCTGCCGTTTTTCTTCCGATCGCATAAATACATCGTTCTTCCTGATGGCAGTCCAGCCATTCAAAGTTTTCTCTATGATAATCATAATGGAAAGCTTTTTCTTTCTTGTAAATGTCATTTAATTTGACCATATATTTATGGAAGGCATCATGAATCGGATATTTTAAGATCATCCAATCTTGTTCCTGTGCCTCGCTCCATTCCCTGATCTGTCCAAATTCATTCCCCATAAAGTTTAATTTCTTTCCTGGATGGATCATCATATACATATACATAGCCCTTGCCTGTGGAAATTTATCTTCATAATCCCCATACATCTTCTGTAAGATCGTTGCCTTGCCATGTACAACTTCATCATGACAATATTCTAGCATATAACGTTCATTCCAGAAATACACCATAGAGAATGTTAGTTTGTGATAATCACGACTTCGATATTCTGGTCCAGTCTGAAAATATTCCAGAGTATCGTGCATCCATCCTAAATCCCATTTGTAATCAAATCCTAACCCGCCTTTCCATACAGGTTCTGTCACACCTGGATAAGCGGTGGAATCTTCTGCGATCAGCATGGCGGTTGGATGACGTTGTTTCAAACCTAAATTGAATGCTTTTAAGAAGTCGATCGCTGTATCGTTGACTCCTCTGCTTTCATCTCCCTGCCAGTAGATCAGGCGGCTCACTGCATCCATACGGATTCCATCAAAATGATACTCTTCCAGCCAATAGTTGGCCGCTGATTGCAAGAAGCACTGAACTTCTCTTCTGGAATGAATAAAGTTGCAACTTCCCCATTCACTCTCTCCAGTATCTTTATTATCGTATTCATATAATGGAGTTCCATCATATAATTTCAGTCCATATCCATCTACTGCAAAATGAACTGGCACAAAATCCATAATGACTCCAATCCCTGCCTGATGCATCATATCAACAAATTTCATTAATTTATCTGGAGTTCCATAACGTTTCGTTGGTGCAAAAAATCCAGTGTTTTGGTATCCCCATGATCCATCAAATGGATGTTCTGACAGTGGCATTAATTCTACATGGGTATAATTATTTTGTTTTAGATATGGAACGAGCATCTTGGCAATCTCATCATACTGATACCAGCCATTCTCATCTTTCTTATTCATTCTCCATGAACCCATATGCATCTCATAGATATTGATGGCATCTTCCATTCCGACACTTCTCATCTGCATCCATGATCTGTCATTGAATCTGTATGTTGTGATATCTCTGATGATCGAGCATGCTCCTGGTCTTAGTTCCATCTCAAATCCGTAAGGATCGCAATGTTCCTGCCGATTGCCATCTGGTCCGTAGATGCAGTATTTGTACATCTGACCCTCTTTAGCTTTGTCGGAGTAGAATAAAAAGAAACCACTTTGTGCGTCTTGTTCCATAAATTCTTCATTCCAGTTATTAAACTCCCCAATGATTGATATCCTGGAGGCTCTTGGTGCATAGGTTACAAAACGAATCTTATCACCGTCTTTATGTGCACCCATATAACGATATGCATCAAATAATTTTCCATCATAAAAATCTTGCCGATTCATGTTTGTGCTCCTTTTATCATACAACTGTTGTTTTTCATTCATATGTATATTATAATAAATGTATGTGTATACAACAACCACCAAAATAGTGTTTTGGGTGGTTATCGAACATTTTTCATTATTTTGTAGATTATCTTTTTTATATGATTTTAAAGGAGTTTTTGATATGGTAGAGAAGAAAACTGATCGTCGTATTTTGAAAACAAAACGTGCGCTCAGAGAGAGCCTGCTTTATTTATTAAAAGAACAGCCAATACAAAAAATATCCGTTTCCCGCCTATGTGAGAAATCGAATATTAACCGCAGTACATTTTATACGTATTATTCCAGTCCGATGGATCTTCTGGAGTCGATTGAAGATGAGATTTTAAATACACTAGAAGAAGATATGATCCAGTTTGAGAAGGAAAATTCAATTTCACAGTTGATGAATTCTATTATCTTTTATATCAGTGAGCATAAGCAGTTGGTAAGATTGTTGTTCTCAGACCATGGTGATCCAGGATTTCAGAATAAACTTCTGCTTGCCACCCAACACTGGACCATGCCAATGTGGCAGAGCCGCCGGCCTGATTATGATGCAAAGGCTTTATCTTCTTTGCATATTTATATCGTGAGCGGATGCATGGCTGTGATCCGACAGTGGATCACGGGTGGATTTCAGGAGTCCGAAGAGGAAGTTTCTTCTTTGTTGGAGAAATTGTCTGCTTCTACTTCGGCTGGATTTTTGCAAGGGAAATAATTTTATAACCACACCTCTCTACCCCATTAAATACAAAAAGCACCATCGATTATGATAGTGCTTTTTGTATTTAATCTGTATCATGTAATCCAATATAAATGCAAATATTTATAAAAATAAAAATTCCAATTGTATATTATGTTAAATCTGCTGACTAATCAGAAATATTTTCCGTTATAATATCAATAGATTTCACTATGTATACAGAAATTATCTATATCACTTATAAACTTTGATCAATGCATCAATTACTGATCAATTACAAATTCATCTAATACTTCCTGCAGTCTTTCAAAGAACATACTAGCATGATATCCATCTGCGGATGCATGAGATATCGTCAAAGCAGCAGACAGCCTTCTTCTGCCCTCTTCTTCCACATATTTTCCAAATGTAATGATCGGAAATAGATTTGGTCTTCCGGTTGGCACCCATGTGCTGTAGCCTGTGAAATCCATCCATGGCACACAGGAGATACAAAAGAAGTTTGGCGGCTGCCCTTCTTTTCCTTTGGGTCCTTTGACATCTTTGTATGTTTCCATATCATTTATAATGTTTTGATAGCATGTCTGAAAATCATCATCATAATAAGACCAGATGTCTGAAAATGTATGATCATCTTTGTGAAAGATCGTAAAGTTTGGATGCATCACATCAAAATAACCAGGTCTTCCTTCCTGATCGACTCCCATTTTAAATTCTCTTTTCTCATTGACAACTTTTCCTGTGCAGTAAATAAATGCCGGATAAAACTTTAATCCACATTTTTTGACCTGCTGATACAGATTTTCCACATCTAGACGTACTGTAACAGTATAACCGCATGGTATCATCTGCATATAATATTCAAAATGTTTCTGTCGTTCCCATTTTTCTGGGTCTAGTAAATAAAACATGTCAGACACCTCCTTTTTTAGCTTTCGATATCAAATCATTTCATATCCACCTAAAACTACCGGCATTTTCAATACTTCCAATACTCTCTCAAGCAATACTCCTTCTCTGTTTGGATAATCAAATCCATAACTTGCCTTGATCGCCTGTGTGATAAACTGCACACCCTTATCCAGTGCGATTGGCAGACTGTCTCCGTCTAACAGGCTTCCTATCATAACAGAAGTATAAGCATCTCCTGTTCCCGGATAAAATGTTGGGATATAACGGCATTTTATCTTCCAATATGTATTACAAGTTCTATCGTAAGCAATCACATTAGAATCTTTATCTTTCTCTTTATCTGGAACACTTGTCACAACAATGATATCTGGTCCCATATCAGACAAACGTTTTACCCATTCTTTGATCTCTTCATCGGTTGTTGTCTGTTTGTATTCTTCCCCTAATAAAAGACTTACTTCTGTAAAATTGGGGGTAATAATGTCAGCTTTTGTTACCAGACGTTTCATTCCTTCAACTAATCCTTGATCCATCGTTGAATACAAGTTTCCATTATCTCCAAGGACTGGATCGATCACAACCATATTATCCTCTGTTCCAAAATCATCAATAAATCCGGAAACGATCTCAATCTGACGTTCAGATCCTAAAAATCCAGAATAAATACAGTCAAAATCGATATTTAGCTCTTTCCAATGATCGATATAGTCCTGCATATGATCTGTAAAGTCTACAAAACTAAAGGTATCAAATCCCCCAGTATGATTGGAAAGGATCGCTGTCGGCAATGGACAGACCTGCACTCCCATGGATGAAAGGATGGGAATGATCGCTGTCAACGAAGCTCTTCCAAAACCAGACAGATCATGAATTGCTGCCACTCTTTTTACACTATGCTTCATTTTGTTTCTCCTTTTTATAATCCGATCATTGTACTATTTTAAACGGAACGTCAGGATTCCTTTGTAATCGATCACATGGATCGCTTCATCTTTTTTCATCTGTTCCATCATCGCTTCTGGATCTTTCACATCTCTGCTTTCTAAGAATCCTCGTACTTCAAACTGATTCATAGGATGTCTTCCGATAATGGATTTAACCGCTTCATAGTCATCTTCAATCTCACTGAAAAATGCACCAGAACTCATCATCTCAATCGAAATACCACCAAGTGTCTCAACCGCATATCGCATGCGTTCTTCAGATACGACATTCACATCTGCTTCTGCTGGCGGACGAACTGGTGTATTTAAGTATAGTCTGTCATATTTTAATTCTTTTAATAATTCTTGAAATTTAAGAATAGACTGCTCATCATCGTTGATCCCATCAACTAGCATGATTTCCAACCAAAGTTCTCCTTCATACATGTGAGTGAACTTTTTGAGACCTTCAAATTCTTCTTCAAATTTGATCGTTCCATAAGGTCGGTCGATCTTCTTGGAAATTTCCTGATTATAAGCATCCAGAGATGGCAATACCATATCAGCATGGCATAATTCTTCTCTGACTTGTGGATCAGAAAGCAACGCACCATTTGTGATCACTGCGACTGGCTTGTCTGTTAATGCTTTCAGAGCAACTACTAATTCACCAAGATTTGCTGCTAAAGTAGGTTCTCCTTCTCCAACGACCGTTACGATATCAAATTTATCAGAGTCTTTGAGATACTGTTTAAATTCCGCTATGATATCTTCTGTTTTATAAAATTCCTGACGTTTATTTGTCATTTTATCGGTTCTTCCTAATTGACAGTAGATACAGGAATAGTTACATGTCTTCTTAGGCAGTGGACTGATACCTAAGGATCTTCCTAGTCTTCTGGATGGGATCGGACCAAATACATATTTAAAATCGTTCATATTGATATTTCCTTTTCCTATTATTTTTGTATAATTCTTATTATACGGCACGTATACAAAATTTGTCTATATGAATTGTTCTTTGAAAACTCCTGAAATTTAATTTCTATGGGTTTTCTTTCTATAACTCTTGCGTTACAATAGTATAAAATAAACAGGAGGATATTAAGTAATTCAATGAAAAAAGATAAAAACATTCTGGTTGTTATGCCAGTAAAAGACGAACATAAAAAAACATTAGAACAACATTCTCAAGGCAATAAATTTATATACAGTTCATACGATAATGTAACTCAGGAAATGGTTCAGGAAGCAAATGTTATCATTGGAAATGTAGATCCATTTTACTTACAGGAAGCAAAAAACTTAGAATGGCTGCAGCTTAATTCAGCAGGGGCCGATCCTTATGTGAAGAAAGGCGTGCTTCCTGAAGATGTAATATTGACGAATGCTACAGGAGCCTATGGACCAAGCGTTGCAGAACATATGCTGGCAGTCTTATTTTCCCTGCAAAAGAAATTACATCTATACAGAGATAACCAAAATCAATGTGAATGGCAAGATGAAGGAGGTATCATGTCCTTATGCGGAGGAACACTTCTGATCGTGGGACTCGGTGACATCGGATTATACTTTGCAAGATTAATGAAAAATTTTGACTACCATATCATCGGAATCAAACGAAGACCAGGGCAAGTACCACAAGATATCGATGAACTCCATACCATGGATGATCTGGATAAATTGCTGCCCAAAGCAGATGTTGTATTATCTGTACTTCCAGATTCTAAAGCAACACGAAATATCTTCAATAAAGATCGTTTTGAAAAAATGAAGAACACCTCAATCTTGCTAAATGCTGGAAGAGGCAGTGCAGTTAATACAGAGGATCTTTGCGAAGCATTGATCAAAGGACAGATTTATGGAGCAGGACTGGATGTTACAGACCCAGAACCGCTGCAGACGCAACATAAATTATGGAACGTAGAAAATGTGATCATAACTCCACACGTAGCCGGAGATTTTCATCATCCTGCAACTTTATATCGAATCGTAGATATTATAGCTGGAAACCTGCAAAGGTATCTGGAAGGAGAACAATTGATGAATATTGTTGATACTACGACTGGATGTAAACTCTGATTGATAGTGTTGCATGTATGAGTCAGAAAGAACAAGAGAAGAAATATTTATAAGAATAAAGGGTGACACTCCGCATTTTTGAAAGCGTTTTTTACAAATCGCTGATCCGCGCCTGTTCCTTTGATAACTTCCTGGCTGCGAGCCAAAATGCCCGCAGCTACGGTCAGACAATCAACCACAGGGCGCTGCGAATTTGTAAAAAACGCATTCAAAAAGTGCTCATGTTGTCACCCTTTATTCTTATAAATATTTCTTCTCTTGTTCTTTCTGACTCATACAACGAAACGCTATTCAAATCACTACACAGTGTGTATGTTAAACGGTATTGGTATTTATAATAAACACTGTCTGTCACTACAAAAATTTAAAAACGATAACACTCAACATACACACCACTTAAGTTTTCCAATCTTGTAATTGTCCACACTTTAGACTTCTGGTATATGATAAAAAATAAATAAGCAACCGAAAACGCAGCATTGGAATTTTGCCATATTTTGAACAAATTCGCAGCCCAATTGGACGAGTGTCTGAGCTTCAAAGATTTTTGTCTGAAACAAAACTTCAGAGCGAGTTCTCGTAGGAAATTGGGCGGATAAGCGATTTGTTCAAAATGTGAGCAAAATTCCACCGCTGCGTTTTCGGTTGCTTATTTATTTTTTATCATATACTGAAAGACTACAGTTGGCCAACTTACAAATTTAAAATTTACAGTAAATTATCAGCTAATTCTTCCATAGTCTTAATATTCTCATCATTCATCGTAGATTTGATCGTTACAACTGGATCTACCATCTCGATATTCTTAAATCCTTCTACGATACCTTTCATGATTTTTGCTGCCATTGGTGCCCATGATCCATTTTCCATAAATGCAACTTTACGTTTCTGATAGTTCTTAGCTTTTAAGTGATGTAAAAAGTCTTCCATGCATGGGAAGATTCCTGCATCGTATGTTGCTGCTGCCAGTACCAGTCTGTCATAGCGGAATGCATCTTCGATCACTTCTGCCATATCATCTCTGGAAAGGTCTGCTACTACAACTTTTTGAGCTCCTTTTGCTTCTAAGATTTCTGCTAATTTCTTTGCTGCAGCTGCTGTATTTCCATGGATAGATGCGTATGCGATCAGGATTCCTTCGTTCTCTGGCTCATATTTGCTCCATGTGTCGTATAATCCAATATAATATCCAAGGTTTTCTTTTAAAATTGGTCCGTGTAATGGACAGATGATCTCAATATCTAATCCTGCGGCTTTCTTTAAGAGATTCTGTACCTGTACTCCGTACTTACCACAGATATTGAAATAATAACGTCTTGCTTCACATGCCCAATCTTCATCTGCATCTAAAGCTCCGAATTTACCAAATCCATCTGCTGAGAATAAGATTTTCTCTGATGTTTCATATGCTACCATAACTTCTGGCCAGTGAACCATTGGTGCCATAACGAACTGTAATGTATGAGATCCAAGAGATAATGTATCTCCTTCTTTTACTACGACTTTACGTCCTTCTAGATCAAATGTAAAGAACTGAGGGATCATATTAAATGTCTTGGCATTACCTACAACCTTAGCTTCTGGATATTTTTCTGCTAATACCTGTAAGCTTGCAGCATGGTCTGGTTCCATATGAGATACTACAATGTAATCTACGTTTCTTCCATCTAATGCTTCTTCTAAGTTTACAAGCCATTCATCTGTCTTGCGTGCATCCACAGTATCCATAACGGCTACTTTCTCATCTAAGATCACATAAGAGTTATAAGAAACACCATTTGGTACTACATACTGGCTCTCAAATAAGTCAATGTCATGATCGTCTACACCAATATATTTTACTGAATCTGTAACTTTAATATCCTTCATTGTCTTACCTCCAAAATTAAATTCATTTTGCTTTTTTCAACTTTTCTTACTATAACATAGTTTTACCAAAATATCTAGTAGTAATAGTTACTATTTTTAATACAATTTCTTTTCAGATACAAAAATCCCCGAAACAAAACTTCAATCTTGCTCCAGGGATTCTTTATCATCTCTTTGGATGCTTCCTGCAACTCTAATTATCTATGCATTGAGAAGCTATCCATATCATAACGTTTTAAGTTGTCTGTAATCTTGCGATCATCTGCGGATTTGATCATTGTTTCTCTGACTTTACGAGCTTTGATGATCTCTTCGTTACGGCTTGGTCCACCAACGCATCCGCCTTCGCATGCCATACCTTCAATGAAGTCTTCTGGTAATCTTCCTCTCTGTAAGAACATTAAAGCTTTCTTACATTCTGCTGCACCGTTAGCTTTGCATACTTTGATATCTTCGTTCTGTTCTGTCTCTTTCATGTACTCTAATACAGAATCTGTTACTCCACCAGAGTTTCCATAGAATTTACCGAAGATCGTAGAATCCTGATATGTATTTTCTGCTGGTTCTAATTCTACGTCTTTTGCTTTCAGAATTGCTAAGATCTCGTTGTAGTTTAATGCATAATCTGCATTTCCTTCGATCTTCTGGTCTGCCACTTCTGATTTCTTGGCTACACATGGTCCAACAAATACTGTAACTGCATCTGGATCTTTTGCTTTGATCATTCTTGATACTGCACACATTGGAGATACTGTTGTAGAAATCATATCTGCAAGATCTGGATAATGTTTGCGAATCATGTTTACGAATCCTGGACAGCATGAAGTTGTTTTCTTCTCACCGTTTCTGTAAGCTTCTAACCATTCTTCTGCTTCGCTGCATGTTGTCATATCTCCACCTAAACCTGCTTCGATCAGATCTTCAAATCCAGCTTTCTTTACTGCCTGTCTCCAGCTTTCCATTGTAATATCTTTACCAAACTGTCCTTCTGTTGCTGGGGCAAGGATCGCGTAGACTTTCTTACCTGCTTTCAAGTCTGCGATAACGTTTGTGATCCATGTCTTTGTTCCGATCGCACCGAATGGACATTTTGCTGCACACTGTCCACAACGGATACATTTTTCTTCATCGATCACTGATACTCCATACTCATCATAAGAAATTGCATCTACTGGACAGCTGTCTTTACATGGTCTTGATACATGAGCGATTGCATTGTATGGACAGGCTTTTGCGCACATACCACATTCCTTACATTTCTGAGGATCGATTCTTGATCTTGTATGTCCTGGTTCGATCGCTCCGAAACGACATGCTTTGATACAGTCTTTTCCAAGACAATTCTGACAGTTGTTTGTTACAACATAGCTTGAGATCGGACAGTCAGCACATGCTGATTTAATTACCTGCACGATATTTCCATCATCTTCTGCTCCTGGAGCTTTACCTTCTGCTAAACGAATTCTCTGTCTTACGATTTCTCTTTCTTTGTAGATGCAGCAACGGAATGTTGGTTCTGGTCCTTCGATCATCTTCTCTGGGATCAGATCTCTTTCTTCTTCTAAAGTCCCTTCAAACGATGCCTTTGCTACGAAATACAGTACATCTTTTTTCAGATTCTGAATGCTTGTTACATCATACATAATAGTTTACCCTTCCTTAAAAAACACTTAACTAAAACACCCTAGATATTGTTATTTTTTTATCTATGTGCATTATAACAAATATTTTCTTTTTTCTCTACAATGCTTAAAGAAAAGTACAAAAAATATGCAATTTTTTTAAAATTGTACAATTAACATTTTCTTAACGATGACTTTGTCCGTATATTGCATACAATTATTGTTAAAAGAAAGACACAATTGTCTGAAAATTTTTATCATTATAACTTGAAGTTATTGCAAACTATTATTTTTATGTATTTCACAAGCCTTATTCTATCTGTTATTGTATAGCTTATCGATAGAAAATTATTAGACTTATATAAATGGAAAGGATAGATTTATGAGACCATACAGATATGATATTGTTGGTAGTTTTTTAAGACCAGATTATTTAAAAGATGCACGTGCTGAATATGCAGAAGGAACTTTATCTGCAGACCAGTTGCGTGAAGTTGAAGATAAAGCGATCAAAGAGTTAGTTGAAAAAGAGAAAGCTGTTGGATTAAAAGCAGTTACTGACGGAGAGTTAAGACGTCGCTATTGGCATCTTGATTTCCTTGCTTCTTTAGTCGGAGTCGAGGAGATCAAAGCTGATCACTGGTCTGTTGCTTTTAAGGGACATCAGCCAAAAGCCGCAACTCTTGAGATTGTTGACAAAATTGATTTTGATGAAAACAGTGAATTCTTAGATCATTTCTCTTACTTGAAAGAAATTGCTGGGGATGTTGACTGCAAGATGACAATTCCTTCTCCTGCAATGCTTCATCTGATCTGTTGTGTTCGTGGAAGCGAAACTTATCAAGCGATCGATCGTTATAAAAATGAAGATGATCTGTATCATGAGATTGCTCTTGCTTATCAGAAAGCGATCAAAGCATTCTACGCTCGTGGATGCCGTTACTTACAGTTTGATGATACATCTTGGGGTGAATTCTGTGATCAGAATAAACGCGACGATTACGCAAACCGTGGTCTTGACCTTGACCAGATTGCTAAGAATTATGTGAAAATGATCAATGAAGCTTTAGAAGCTAAACCTGAGGATATGACAATTACAATGCATATCTGCCGTGGTAACTTCCGTTCTACATGGTTCTCTTCTGGTGGTTATGAGCCAGTAGCTGAGACTTTATTCGGTGAATGTACGATCGATGGTTTCTTCTTAGAGTATGATAGTGACCGTTCCGGTGATTTCAAACCATTACGTTTTATCAAAGATCAGAAGGTTGTGTTAGGTCTTGTTACTTCTAAAGATCCAGAACTTGAAGATAAAACTGAGATTAAAGAACGTATTAAAGAGGCTGCTCAGTATGTTGCACTTGACCAGCTTTGCTTAAGTCCTCAGTGTGGTTTCTCTTCTACAGAAGAAGGAAATATCTTAACTGATGAAGATCAGTGGAAGAAAATGACTCTTATTAAGGAGATTGCTGAGGAAGTTTGGGGATAGGATATCCGTGATACATATTTCATAATAATATAGTAAATAAAAGAATCCGGCATTACATTTTTGTGTTTGCCGGATTTTTTTATATCCAATTTTCATCTATTTCTTTTTTCAACTGGCAAAACATATCATAAAATTTTTCTTTTGCCTGTGAAATAATTGATAATGCGATATTCTGATTATAAGAATGTGTTACATTTCTATCCAAATAAGTGCTTTCTATTATAACATACTCTCTTATATTTTCTTATAAAAATCAAAGAAAAAAGCCTCTGGATACTAAATCCAGAGACTTAAAAGGGCTATTATTTACGTTTTTTATAATTGTGTTCTTCTTATTTTACGTTGAAGGCTTTGATTCCAGGATATACGGCACTGTTTCCTAAAGCTTCTTCGATTCTTAATAACTGGTTGTATTTCGCAACACGTTCTGATCTTGAAGGTGCTCCTGTCTTGATCTGGCATGTATTTAATGCGACGGCTAAGTCTGCGATCGTTGTATCTGCTGTTTCTCCAGAACGATGAGATGTTACAGCTGTGTATCCTGCTTTGTGTGCCATCTTGATTGCTTCTAATGTTTCAGAGATAGATCCAATCTGATTTAATTTGATCAGGATAGAGTTTCCTGCTCCCATTTCGATACCTTTAGAAAGTCTTTCTGTATTTGTTACAAATAAGTCATCTCCTACTAACTGCACTTTATCTCCAAGTCTTTCTGTCAGTTTCTTCCATCCTTCCCAGTCTTCTTCATCTAATCCGTCTTCGATCGAGATGATTGGGTATTTCTCGCATAATGCAGCCCAGTGCTCGATCAGTTCTTCTGCTGTGTATTCTGTTCCTGCTTTCGGCAGTTTGTAATATCCTTTACCTTTTTCACTCTTCCATTCTGAAGAGGCAGCGTCCATAGCGATCTTGAAGTCTTTTCCTGGCTCGTATCCTGCTTTTTTCACTGCTTCTAAAATTGTTTCAATGGCTTCTTCATCTGATTTTAATGCTGGCGCAAATCCACCTTCATCACCTACGGATGTAGCAAGTCCTCTTTCTTTTAAGATTGCTGCTAATGCATGGAATACTTCAGCACACCATCTTAGACATTCTTTGAATGATGGAGCTCCAACTGGCATGATCATGAATTCCTGTACATCAAGTCCTGATGATAATGCATGACATCCACCATTTACGATATTCATCATTGGTACTGGAAGTCTGTTTCCTGATACTCCACCTAAGAATCTGTATAGAGGTACTTCAAGAGATGTAGCTGCTGCTCTTGCTGCTGCGATCGATACAGCTAAGATTGCATTTGCTCCAAAGTTTGATTTATCAGCTGTTCCGTCTGCATCGATCATTGCTTTGTCTACTGCATATGTATCAGAAGCATCTAATCCTATGATTGCTTCACTGATCTTTGTATTGATATTTTCTACGGCTTTTGTAACACCTTTTCCTAAATATCTTTCTTTATCTCCGTCTCTTAACTCTAGTGCTTCAAATTCTCCTGTAGATGCACCACTTGGAGCTGTTCCTCTTGCAACTGTTCCATCAACTAATGTAATCTCAGCTTCTACGGTTGGATTTCCTCTGGAATCTAGGATTTCTCTTCCGACTACTTTTTCAATTTCTAAATAATTCATTTCGATTGTGACTCCTTTCCCTATACATAGCAGTACTCCTCGCTGGAAGAAGGGTAAGCTTCCAGTTTGAGATCGTTTTGTTGCAGGTGTCGATCTCAATCGAGGAGTCCACATGATTTATTCACGTTTTTAGTTAGTGTTGTCTAACTGTTATTTATGATACTAGATTTGGATAGAAAAATCAATGGGGATACTTGATAATAATTTTCAAATATCCCCATTGATTGATTTTATTTTTTAATCTTCATAGACTTCTTAAAGCCTGTTTTCTTGCTAAACAGTTTCTTGTACTGTTTATATTGTTTCTTTGGAACTTTGATCGTTGCTTTCTTATGAATGCCTTTGATCGCATTTTTTCCTACTTTCTTTAAAATTGTAGATTTAATCGTGATAGATTTTAGATTCTTGCATCCGTTAAATGCATTATCTGCTATAATCTGAACATTCTTTCCGATCGTGATCTTCTTTAGTTTTTTACCTTTGTATAAAGCTTTCTTTTCAATGGATGTGACTTTGCATTTTACACCATTGATCATTATGTAATCTGGAATTATAATTGATGTTTTCTTTTTATCTAGGTTTGTGATCTTTACTTCTGCATTCTTTTTGTTTACTATTTTGGTAATTTTATAGGTAATTCCGTTTGTGATGGTTGTTTGATTTACTTTTACATTATTCTCATCTTTTACCTTGATAACTTTGATAGGTTCTGGCTTTATTTCTTCAATCTTTGGTGCCTCTTTATTAACTAGAACTTCTATTGTACCATTGTAACTTTGATAATCTTTATTTTCTGGTATAAATATATATTTTACTTGCTGTTTTCCTTCTGTCAAAATTTTATTTGGCTCTTCCCACTGAATCGTACCATTTACTTTTTCTCCATCTTCGTTAACAAAATTTATCTTCTTCTCAACAAAAGCGATTTCTTTGACCATATCTCCATCTTTTAATTGTTTAATTATTGATTCGTTATTTTTTAAATATACTTTTAATGGCCCTGCTATTCCTTTAACATCAACTTTTCCCTCTACAGTTTCATAATTTTCTGTATCGTCAGGTGTAAAAATAATTGAATATTTCTTTGATCCAACTTCTAAATTTTGTTCTGGATTTTTCCATTTCCAATTTCCTGAAATTTCTTTTTCTTTTCCATCATACATTACCACTGCTTTTCCGGTTTTTAACTTCACATTATCTAGTGTTTTTTTATCAGCATATGCAATCATTCCTACTTTTATATCATTTAAAGTTGGAGTAGCTTTTTTTATTTTAACTTTTACTGTTCCATGATATTCTTTATATTCCTTATTATCCGGTATAAAAACATATTTAGCATCTTGTGTTCCTACTGGCAAAATTTCATTTTCATTTTCAAATTTTAATGTTCCATCAATATATGTCATTCCCCCTTTAGGTAAAAAGAATGCAGATTCTGAATTTAGTTTCAATTCGCCTAATTTCTGTCCATATATTAAAGTATCGTTACCTTCAATTGCTGGCTGACTTTCTTCATCCGGGAAGATTTCTTCTTGATCCTTCAACGTAATTGTATAGTTAATATGTATATCCTCATAAGATTTACTCTTGATCGTAACATGAAGAATCGCACTATCTCCTATTTTGCCTTGATCTGTCACGCAGAAATTTATACATCCATAGTAAAATTTGTTATCAATTGATGTAATCACTTTTCTATCTCCAAGTTCTTCCACCGATGCCTTGCAATTCTTATCAGCTAAATCTGGAATATTATAATCCATTAGACACATAACTATATCTACCCCTGCATATTGATCTCCTGTTGCATAGCAATATTCTAATTTCCTATTAATATCTGGAATTATTCCTTTTTTTACATTAACCTCTTTTGATGCTGTTACAATATTGCCACTCATGTCTTCTACTTCTAAATAAAGTGTTTTTTGACCTGGATCTGTAGGTGTCCAAATTAAAGAAGAACTATAGCTATTATCTACTATGGTTTTTTTAGTTCCATTTATATCCTCCTCATAAATAGTATAGGTCTTATGTGCACCACTAATTTCAATATTTAATTTAATTTTTTCCCCGCATCGTATCTCTGATTTCTCTACTTCAAATTTCTCTATTTTCAATGGTTCACTAGCTTTAATTTTATGTCCACTCATCATAGCTAAAACCAAGCTAAACACTATCATTAAAGATAACATCTTTTTTAATTTCTTCATACTTTCCCCTTTCTCTGTCTAATTTGACAATTAAATTTTTATATTGATGTATTTTATTATACCTATATTGTCAGATACAATCAAGTAATTCTGTTCATTCATATTTTTTATAATAAAAGAAAAACCCCTTGACAGTCCTGATCCCTTTTCGTGCCGACAGACAGACAAGATTCTTTATTATGACTGTACGAATCATTACTTTGAGATTGAGCAGGAAGATGGCAGTAAAAAAAGACACATCCATTTTCAAACAGACATGTCATTTTCTTTATGTATTGTATTTTGATAAAAAGAGATTTCTGGAAATATTTTGTTTAGATCATCGCATCCACGTCAGCTAAAACTTCATCCATGATCGCCATGGCATCACGAAGTTCTGTTTCTGTAATGATCAATGGTGGCGCCACAATAATATTGTTTTCGTGGCTGTAGGTTGAGAATCCTTTTTTCTTTAACGCCCCAATAATTCCTCCCATGATGTTTTCTCTTTAATTCTTCTTCAATCTGTCCTAAGATCTTACCCATCGCTTTGGAACGTTCAACCAATTTTTCTTCTTTGTATACATCTAAAGTTGCAATTCCTGCGGCACAAGCAAGAGGATGTCCAGAATAGGTTAATCCACACATTAATTTATGATCATCAAAGTAATCTGCAATCTTCTTGTCTACGATGACACCTTTACATTTCCTACACGTTCCATGACCTTACCAGATACGATCAGAGCCTTTTTTCCGGCTGTTTGGAATTCATTTTCTGCATCTTGTAATGCACCTTTTCCTGTGATGACTTTTCCTGGCATTACAAACTCATGACTCATATTATCCGCCTCCTTGTTGGTCGTTTTGTTATTTCTTTTAACAATTTAGATGATAACATTTTCATTTTTTCCTACCAATATCCATACATTCTAAAGATTTTCATATCTCTTTGTCCACAGTAGACAAAGACCTTGTTATTTTCGTGCAAAAAGGGGCTGCCGCATCTATGATTTATTTAATCATTAATGCGACATCCCCTAGTTGATTATTTTCTTAATTTTTTGATCAACTCTTTTTTCGTTGTATTATTATATGCCCATACACGTACATCATTTTTAGTTGCACTTCTATATTGTTTTTCTGAAATATATGTCAACTTTCCTTTTTCCTTTTTGCTATATATTTCTTTATCAATGACTCTATGTACTGTTTTTTCTGATTTTTCTAAATTTGTTGTAACTTTATTTCCATCCTCATCTTCGAAATGTCCTTCACGTTCAAAGAAATATGATGCTTTTTTTACAATTTTCTTTCCATTATACTTATAAATATAATATTTTTCCCTTTCAGAACCATTTTCACTTAATACTGAATACTGTAAGCCTGCAATTGTTTTCTGTTTTTTATTATATGCAATTATTTGATCCGATGTTGACCAAATTTTCTTTACTTTTCCTTTATTGTATGTATAAATATTTAAATTTCTAGCTTTACCTTCTGCATTACTATTTAAATTCACAGTGACCAGTTCTTTTGTTCCGCCTCCTGTTACTTCAATTAATGAATAGCTTGTAAATTTGGCTACTTTGTTTTTCTTGATTGCTTGTGCATAGGCTTTGTTCGCCTTCTTCTGTGCTTTTTTTGATGCAGCTAATACATTTTGAGTTGAAACCAATGTTGTTGCCATTAAGGCTGTGATTGCTAAAGTTGTTAATTTTTTTGTTAGATTTTTTAATTTCATTTTACCTTCCTCCTATCTTATTCTGTTACAATATGATATCCATAATCAGATAACATTTGTTGTGTTCCTAGTGGTACATAAACTGACATTTTTTCTGCATTAAATATACCAGAACCACTTCTTGCTTTTGAAATATAGCTTAGCATATCTTTTGCCGCTATATTTCTAAGAAATTAAGTTTTCCGAACCAAATCATTGGAAAAAGCCTTCCAATAGATTTCTCCATTGAAAGGCTCTGTATATTCTTTGTATCTTCCGTAACGTATGATTAACGTTTTGAGAACTGTGGTGCACGACGTGCTTTGCGAAGACCTGGTTTCTTTCTTTCTTTCATTCTTGGGTCTCTTGTTAAGAATCCAGCTTTCTTTAATGTTGAACGGAATTCTCCATCAACCTGTAATAAAGCTCTGGAAATACCATGACGGATTGCTCCAGCCTGTCCTGTAAATCCACCACCATGAACGTTTACTAATACATCATATTTGTCAATTGTATCTGTTGCAACTAATGGCTGACGTACAACTACTTTTAATGTTTCTAATCCAAGATATTCATCAATATCTCTTTTGTTGATTGTGATTTTTCCTGTTCCAGGTACTAAATATACTCTGGCAACACTGTGTTTTCTTCTACCAGTTCCGTAATATTTTGCTGTAGCCACTGCTTCTTCCTCCTTCAAAAATTAATACTTGATCTCTAATGCTTTTGGCTGCTGAGCTGCATGGTTGTGCTCTGCACCTGCATATACGTGAAGTTTCTTAATCATCTGTCTTCCTAAAGGTCCTTTTGGAAGCATTCCTTTAACTGCAAGATAGATTACGTCTTCAGGTTTTTTAGCTAATTTTTCTTTTAATGTCTGTTCTTTCATTCCACCAACATAGTCTGAATGATGATAGTAGATCTTCTGGTCTAATTTCTTACCAGTTACTTTAATCTTCTCAGCGTTGATAACGATCACGTTATCTCCTGTATCGATATGTGGTGTATAAGTTGGTTTGTTTTTACCTCTTAAGATTGTTGCGATCTCAGATGCTAAACGTCCTAATGTATGTCCTGTAGCATCAACTACATACCATTCTCTTTCAATTGTTGATGGGCTGGCCATAAAACTTTTCATGGTGTTCCTCCTTAAAATTTCTATCAATCATATGTGTCTATATTAAATACTCCCACCGGGGCATTGGGGTAGTATTCTCTTGCATGTCACAGTTTCTTATTATATAATACGCAGCCGGGTGTGTCAAGATTTTTTCTTGTTGTTTTTGATAAATTTTTGATATTATCCACAAGATGGTCTTGATTTTATAATTCTTTCCACAACATATGGGTGTATTATCCCTATGTATGTTGAAATAATGTTGATAAATCTTGTAATTTCCTATAAAAATGTGATTAATTTTTATTTTCTCAGATTAAGTACGCCACAATTGGCAATGTTATGATCGATAATAAGGTTGTCAGAACGATTCCTCTGCTGCAAATGGAACTGTCTAATCCATAATCGATCGCCATCATCACTGCCATGCTTCCATTTGGCATTCCAAACATTAATACCATGATTCCTGAGAGAACAGGATCTAAATGAAACAGTCGGATCACAAATGCTGCGATCACTGGGATCACCAGCATCTTTAAAAATGTAAACTGATACATCTTGATGTCTTTGAAAACTTCGATCAGCGGCATCTTTGCTAAAGATACTCCTGTAATGATCATGGAGAGTGGGATTGCTGCATTTCCTAAGTATTGTACAAAACTTACCGCAGGTGCCGGTGCATTGATCTGAAATGCAAAAATCAATAACGCAGCCAGACATGCGACCATTCCTGGATTGATCATCTTTTTCCAGTGGAATGTGATCTTGGCTTTTTGTCCTGTCTGCATGGCACGTTCTTTCTCAAAAAGATAAATTCCATAGGTGTAAAAGAGAATATTATATACCAGTGTATACAGTGCTACATAAAAAATAGCTCCTCTACCGTATAATTCTTCAATGATCGGAATCCCCATAAATCCAAGATTCGAAAAGATCAGCATCACTGCATAGATATTTCTTTCATCTTTTTTAACACCTAGAATACGAACCAATACCGGACTGATCAGGATCAATGCCACAAATAAGATTACTGCAAAGATCAGGTCCATGATCACAAGATTCCAGTTTCCATTTCCAACGGAACCGATCACGCCTGATATGATCAATGCAGGATTAAATATATTTACGATCAGTCCTGATATCTGTGAACTTGTATCATCACTGATCCATTTTTTCTTATAACTTAGGTATCCGATCAGCATAAAACCAAACAATACTAACAATTTCTGAAATATGATAAAGCTATTCTGCATTCTCGCGGTCCTCCGGATATTCGATCTGAATTAATGTCAAGCCTTTTGCTGGAAGTTTTGGTCCTGGTGTAACTCTTTCTTTGGATGCTAAGATTTCTTTGACCCATTGTGGTTCTTGTTTTCCTCTTCCGACCTCTAAAAGCGTTCCTGCCATTAAACGTACCATATTATAGAGAAAACCGCTTCCTGTGACTCTCATTGTGATATATCTGCCATTTTGTGTCACATCACATTCGTAAATTTCTCTGACATAGGATGTAACCTGTGCTTTACTGCTGCACATACTGATAAAACAGTGTTCCCCTAAGAAATAAGAAGCTGCTTCTTTCATTTTCTCCACATCAAGTGGTACATATACAAAATGATGATGTCTGCTTGTCACGGGATTGTCGTATCTTGCATTGTAAAAGGTGTATTCATATGTCTTTCTTGTATCCTGAAACCTTGGATGGTAGTCTAATGGCACTTCTTTGGAGTCCTGAATAATGATATCTTCTGGTAGTCTTGCATTTAATGCTTTTGCCATCTTCTCTCCCGGAATACGGCTTTCTGTGTCGAATACAGCTACATTTCCTAATGCGTGGACTCCTGAATCAGTTCTGCTGGCTCCGATCACTTTGATATCTTCTCCTGTCAGTTCTGATATATGCTTATTTAAGACACCTTCGACTGTAATCTCGTTTGGCTGTACCTGCCATCCACAATAACCAGTTCCATCATAGGCTACGATTAATTTTACTCGTTTCATCGTATCTTACCTCCACGGACTGAAAAAGGATAAATAGATCATCACTGCTAAAAATACAAACAGGATGATATACGCTATTTTATCTCTTTTCTCGTATTTTAATGGTTTTAATTTAGTTCTTCCAACACCGCCATGGTAACAACGAGATTCCATTGCCATTGCAAGGTCATTCGCTCTTCGGATTGCTGCTACAAACAGTGGTACTATAATTGGAACCATGCTTTTTACTCGTTTTAAGAGACCTCCGGATTCAAAGTCGATTCCTCTGGCTGTCTGGGCTTTCATGATCTTTTCTAATTCTTCTGTTAAGATTGGAATAAATCTCAGTGCGATTGACATCATCATAGCAATCTCATGTACTGGTACTCCGACTTTATTTAAAAATCCCAGTGATTTGTCTAGTCCGTCTGTCAGTTCATTTGGTGTTGTTGTAAATGTCAGTAAAGACGTTCCTAATACCAGCATGATCAGACGGCTTCCCAGATAAATAGTTGTCCTGATCCCTTCTGCAGAAATTGATATGATCCAGAACTGGATCACTGGTTTTCCTGGAATAAATAACATATTGATCATTACAGAGAATAATAAGATCACTGCAATTGCTTTTAATCCTCTTAAAATATATTTTACAGGTACCTTTGAAATCTTGATTGTTATGATCAAAAATAATAGTGACATCACATAAGTTGCAGGTGCTTTATGCATAAATAATGTAATGACGTAGATCAAGACTGCAAATAATTTCACTCTCGGATCGAGTCTGTGGATCAGAGAGTCTTCTTTATAATATTGTCCAATTGTTATATCCTTGAGCATTTTATTTTCCTCTCAGTCCTTTTAGTCCTTCTAAAATTGCTTCTTTTGTTTCTTCTAATGTCAATAAATCCCTCTGGATTTGGAACCCTCTGTCTGCGAGTTCTTCACATACTTGACGATAAAACGGTACAGCAAGTCCTGCTTCTTCTAGTTCTTTCTTGTGAGAGAATACTTCTTTTTTATCTCCTTCATACATGACCTGTCCGCCATTCATAACGATCACACGTTGTGCATAGTCTGCAACATCTTCCATACTGTGTGATACCAGAATGATCGTGATCTTCTTTTCTTCATGGAGTTTCTTTAACAGATTTAAGATCTGATCTTTTCCGACCGGATCAAGTCCTGCTGTTGGTTCATCCAAAATAAAATATTCTGGCTCCATTGCAAGAATCCCTGCGATTGCTACTCTTCGCTTCTGTCCGCCAGATAATTCAAATGGCGATTTTTGATATAATTTCTCTGATAATCCAACATCTTTTAAACATTTGACAGCAATCTCTGTTGCTTCTTCTTTTGTCTTTCCAAAGTTCATTGGTCCAAAACATACATCATCTAAAATCGTTGTCTCAAATAGCTGATGTTCTGGATACTGGAAACATATACCGACTCTTCCACGTAATTCTCGTAATGGGTATCCTTCTGAATATATATCTTCATCATCGAAATATATTGTTCCAGACGTTGGTTTGATCAATCCATTTAGATGCTGGATCAATGTTGATTTTCCAGAACCTGTGTGTCCGATCACTGCAATGAATTCTTCTTTTTTTATTTCTAAGTTTATATCTTTTAATGCATAATTCTTCTTGCTAGAATTATCTTCATATGCGTAACTTACATGTTCTAAACGAATTGACATAATTCCTCCACCAGCTCTTCCTTTGTTGTTATCGTATCTGACAAGTTAACACCTTCTTTTTTTAGTTCCCATGCAAGTTCTGTTGCGTACGGAACTTCCAGACCTAATGTTTTCATCTCATCAACTCTTGAAAAGATCTCTTTTGGTTTTCCATCCATGACAATCTTTCCTTGATCCATCACGATGATACGATCTGCCAAGATTACTTCTTCCATATGATGTGTTACCATAAGGATCGTAATATTCTTTTCTTTATTCAATGCTTTCACAAGAGATAAAACATGTCTGCGGCCTTCTGGATCTAGCATGGCTGTTGGTTCGTCTAATACGATACATTCTGGTTCCATTGCCATGATCCCTGCGATCGCTACTCTCTGTTTCTGTCCGCCAGAAAGATGATTGGGACTTGCTTCTTTATATGCGATCATTCCCACACCTGTAAGAGCCGCTGTGATCCTTGTCCAGATATCTTTGGAAGCTATTCCGAGGTTTTCTGGACCGAAAGCTGTGTCTTCTTCTACCGTTGTTCCTACGATCTGGTTATCTGGATTCTGAAATACGATTCCTGCACTCTGTCTGACTTTTAAGAGGGTACTTTCATCTTTTGTATTCATTCCTTTGATATATACTGTGCCTTCTGTCGGCATCAAAAGTCCATTGATGTGCTTCGCAAGCGATGATTTCCCGGAACCATTCTTTCCAAGGATTGCTACGAATTCACCTTTCTCAACATTGATATCAATATGATCGATTGCTGCAATCTCTTGTTTATCTTCTTCTGTATCTCCATAGGTCACATATTTGTGAACTAAGTCTTTTATTTTCAATATGGACATAATATTCTCCTATCTGATCCGTAATAAGGATAGTATACTATTTCCCATAAAAAAAGAAAAGTCTTATCCCAGTTGTTCCGGAATAAGACCTCTTTGTTGTTGTCGATTTGGAATTTAAATAATATAGTCAGTATTGAACTGTTGATTAAACTAATTCAAGTACTACTTTTAATGCTGCATCACCTTTACGCTGAGCAATCTTAACGATTCTTGTGTAACCACCGTTACGTTCAGCATATTTTGGTGCATACTCGTCGAATAACTTAGCTGTTAAATCAACTTTCTTTGTATTAGCTTTCTTACCAGCTGCTTCTGTAGGAACTTCTGTTACAGGATATAATACCTTTAACATCTGTCTTCTTGCATGTAAGCGGGATGGTAAATCTTTTTTGATTTCTTTCTGAACTGTTTCATAAACAGTAACTTTCTTACCATCTACAACTTCTTTCACGCGTTTTCCGTTTTCATCTTTCTTAGCAACTTTAGCGTCAACTGTAACTGTTTCAAAGTTGTCTTTTTCTTTTACAGCTAAAGCGATCAGTTTCTCAGCTACCTTGCGGATTTCTTTTGCTTTTGCTTCAGTTGTAACGATTTTTCCATGATGTAACAGATTTGTTACTTCTGCACGGATCAGTGCTTTTCTCTGGGAAGCTGATCTTCCTAATTTTCTATATTTTGCCATTATAATGACCTCCTGTGTTTTTTCGCCTTGCTTACTTATTCCTTCAGCCTAGGCGGGTCTTGGTTTCTATTCTTCTCCTGAACTTAGGGATAATCCTAATTCACTTAATTTAGCTAAAACTTCTTCTAATGATTTACGTCCTAAGTTACGAACTTTCATCATATCTTCGGAAGTTTTATTTGTTAATTCTTCTACTGTATTGATGCCAGCTCTCTTTAAGCAGTTGTAAGAACGAACTGATAATTCTAATTCGTCAATGCTCATTTCAAGAACTTTTTCTTTTTCGTCGTCTTCTTTTTCTACCATGACTTCTGCTGTCTTGGCATTCTCAGAAAGATCAACGAATAAGTTTAAGTGCTCGCATAATACTTTCGCTGCTAAACTTACAGACTCATCTGGTGTTAATGTTCCGTTTGTGAATACATCTAATGTTAATTTGTCATAATCTGTGATCTGACCTACACGAGTATTCTCAACTTTTAAGTTTACACGTTCTACTGGTGTGTAAATTGCATCAACAGCGATCTCATCGATTGCTTTTCCTTCTTTGTCTGCTTTGTCTGCGCCTACATATCCGCGTCCGTTTGTGATTGTAAGCTCCATATCCAGTTTGCTGCTGTCATCACTTAATGTTGCGATCACAAGCTCTGGATTTAAGATTTCGATATCACTGTCCGCTTTAATATCTCCGGCAGTTACTACACCCTTTCCTGAAAACTCAATATAAGCCTGCTTTGTTTCAGCGGATGAGCTGTTGTTTTTAATTGCCAGAGATTTGATATTCATGATGATCTCAGGTACATCTTCTTTAACCCCTGGGATGGAACTGAACTCATGCAGAACACCTTTGATCTTTACTGAACTTACTGCTGCACCTGGCAGAGAAGAAAGCATGATACGTCTTAAGGAATTACCTAAAGTTGTACCATAACCTCTTTCCAAAGGTTCCACAACAAAGCGTCCAAAACGGTTATCTTCTGAAATCTCATTAATCTCAATATTTGGTTTTTCAAATTCAAACATACGTGCCCTCCTTTTGGCTTAGGTTTAACTTGAGGGTTATTATTTAGAATATAACTCGACGATTAATGTTTCGTTAACTGGTACGTCGATCTCATCTCTTGATGGAAGTTCTTTTACAGTTCCTGTAAAGTTATCATGATCTGCTTCTAACCATGAAGGAATCATTCTTCCTTCTGTTACTTCTAAGATCTCTTTGTATCTTGGAGATGTTCTATGTTTTTCTTTGATTTCGATAACGTCCCCAGCTTTAACCTGGTAAGAAGGAATGTTAACCTGTTTTCCATTAACTAATACATGTTTATGGTCAACGATCTGTCTGCATTCTTTTCTTGTTCTTCCGTATCCTAAACGGAATAATACGTTATCTAAACGAAGCTCTAATAATGTCATCAGGTTTGTACCAGTCTGACCTTTCATTCTTTCTGCTTTTGCATAGTAGTTACGGAAAGGTTTTTCTAATACACCATAAATGAATTTAGCTTTCTGTTTTTCGCAAAGCTGAAGTCCGTATTCACTTTTCTTTCTGTTTGCTCTATTTAAACTTCTGTTTGATTTTTTATCAATTCCTAAAAAGACAGGATCTAAACCTAAGGATCTACATCTCTTTAAGACTGGAGTTCTATCTACTGCCATCTTTAATTATCCTCCTAAATTAGACTCTTCTACGTTTTGGTGGGCGACATCCATTATGTGGAACAGGTGTTACATCGCTGATGCTTGTAACTTCTAATCCTGCTGCTGATAAAGCACGGATTGCTGCTTCTCTTCCTGATCCTGGACCTTTAACCATTACATCTACTGATTTTAATCCATGCACTAATGCTGCTTTTGTTGCAGTTTCAGCTGCCATCTGAGCTGCATATGGTGTAGATTTTTTGGATCCTCTGAATCCTAATCCACCTGCACTTGCCCAAGAAAGAGCATTTCCCTGTGCATCTGTTAATGTAACGATTGTATTATTAAAAGATGACTGAATATGTGCCTGTCCGTGCTGTACATTCTTCTTTACACGTTTTTTTGCACTTTTCTTTGTAACTTTAGCCATAATTACGTATACCTTTCTTTCTTCATTTCAATTCCAAAAAGATTGCCTATACTGCAAATCTTATGCTATTCCTGACTGTCCATACAGCCGGGTGTGTCATAACACTACAAATTTAGTGTTTATTATTTCTTCTTGTTAGCTACTGTTTTCTTAGGACCTTTACGTGTTCTTGCGTTAGTCTTTGTTTTCTGTCCACGGCAAGGAAGTCCCTGTCTATGACGTTTTCCTCTGTAGCATCCAATTTCTTTTAATCTCTTAATGTTAAGAGCGATTTCTCTTCTTAAATCACCTTCTACAACCTGTGTATCGTTGATAACTGCACTGATTCTTTTAACTTCATCATCAGTTAAGTCGCGTACACGAGTATCAGGATCAACATTTGCCTCTGCCAAAATACGTTTTGCGCTTGAAAGACCGATTCCATAAATATAAGTAAGACCAATCTCTACACGCTTTTCTCTTGGTAAATCAACACCTGAAATACGAGCCATGTTTTTCTTTCCTCCAAAATAAATAATTACTTGTCTATTAAGGGCAATCCATATATCCGCAGTACGGTGAAATGATATATATGTCTCTTCCTCAAATTATCTTTCTATCTATAAATAATCAGTATGAGCGTACCTGTACTCATACTGCAGCCGCCTAAATTATGCGAGTGTATCTCTACACATCACAAAATACACCTCTAAACTGTTCTTGCAGTAAATAGGTGAATACACAACAAACCAAGGATTATTGCGATATTCTTATCGAACGTCGTAATTATCCCTGTCTCTGTTTGTGTTTTGGATTCTCACAGATTACTCTGACAGATCCTTTTCTCTTGATAACCTTGCATTTTTCGCAAATTGGTTTTACAGATGCTCTAACCTTCACTTGAATATCTCCTTTCAAAAAACGTTCGGATATGATTATATCATCATATTCTGAATATTTCAAGACTTTTTCTAAATTTATTTATCTTTCCAAATAATTTATTTGTCTCTCCAAATAATTCTTCCTTTTGATAAATCATATGGTGATAATGCCAGTGTTACTTTGTCACCTGGTAAAATCTTGATGTAATTCATTCTAAGCTTTCCACTGATGTGAGCTAAAATTACGTGTCCACCTTCGATTTCTACCTTGAACATAGCGTTTGGTAACTTTTCTAACACTACTCCTTCAACTTCAATTGCTTCTGATTTTGCCATTTTATTCCTCCTATTCAGACAAAGTCAATATTTCACAACCATCTTCTGTGATGACGATCGTGTTTTCATAATGTGCAGCCAGACTTCCGTCTTCAGTAACAACTGTCCAGTCATCGTCCAGCCAGACAACATCATAACTACCTTCATTTACCATTGGTTCAATGGCAAGCGTCATTCCTGGTCTTAATTTCATTCCTTTTCTTCTCTGTTTGAAGTTCGGAATCTGTGGATCTTCATGAAGATGTGTTCCAATTCCATGTCCCACTAAATCTCTGACTACAGAATAACCATTACTTTCTACATATTTCTGAATTGCTTCAGATATGTCAAACAAATGATTTCCTGGAACTGCAAGTTTGATTCCTTCAAAGAAACTTTGCTTTGTTACTTCAATCAGTCTCTTTGCTTCTTCGGAAATATTTCCAACCGCATGTGTTCTTGCTGCATCGGAATGATATCCTTCATGGATCAGTCCTGCATCCAGACTTACAATGTCTCCATCCTGTAAAATCCGGTCTTTGCTTGGAATACCATGTACGACTTCGTCATTGACAGATACACAGATGGATGCCGGATATCCATTATAGTTTAAGAAGTTTGGTACACATCCAAGATCTCTGATCGCTTTCTCTCCAAACTGGTCGATCTCTAATGTAGAAATTCCTGGTTTTACAAAATCAGCTAACTTGTTGTGAACTTCTTCTAACATCTTACCGGCTTCTCGCATAAGTTCGATTTCTTTTTTTGATTTGATCGTAACTGCCATGGTCTGCCTCTTATCCTAAAATAGATTTAATTTCTTCAAAAACAACTTTGATATCCTGTGTTCCATCGATCTCGTGTAAGCTTCCTGCTTCTTTATAGTGTGCGATCAGTGGAGCTGTCTGTTCATGATAAACATCCAGACGTTTTTTTACAGTTTCTGCTTTGTCGTCATCGCGAAGAATTAATTCTCCACCACATACGTCGCAGCAGTTTTCTTTCTTTGGAGGATTATACTGAACATGGAAGATTGCTCCACAGTCTTTGCAGGATCTTCTTCCTGACATTCTGTTGATGATATTTTCATCTGGAACTTCAATATCAATTGCAAATTCAATCTTCTCACCGTCTTTTGCAAGTGCTTCATCTAATGCATTTGCTTGTGGAATCGTTCTTGGAAATCCATCTAAAATATACCCTTTTTCACAATCATCTTTGTGGATACGATCAACAACAAGATCGCATACAAGTTCGTCTGGAACTAACAGTCCTTTGTCCATGTATTCCTGTGCTTTCTTTCCAAGCTCTGTTCCTTCTTTAATATTTGCTCTGAAAATATCACCTGTTGAGATGTGTGGAATATCGTACGCCTGTGCAATCTGTTTTGCCTGAGTACCTTTTCCAGCACCTGGAGCTCCTAACATAATAATTTTCATGACAAATCCTCCTTTTGTCTCTCTTTTATTTTTAGTTACCATACAATTTGTTTCCATACCATCGTTTTTAATGCCATTGGACTTTTGTGCTTATATAAAAACATTCCATATAAGCACAAAAAGCTGTAGTTGTCACTACAGCTTTCTTATAGTTACTCACTCAAAAAACCAGAATAGTTCTGTACTAACAACTGTGACTGGATCTGCTTGATCGTCTCAAGGATAACACCTACTACGATGATGATAGATGTTCCTCCAAATGAAACGCTTGCTCCAAATACTCCATTAAAGAAGAATGGAACAACTGCCACGATCGTTAGTCCTGCAGCACCTATAAATATAATATATTTTAATATTTTATTCAAATAATCTACTGTAGGTTTTCCCGGTCGGATTCCTGGGATAAATCCACCCTGTTTCTTCATATTGTTTGAAATCTCTAATGGATTAAATGTAATCGATGTATAGAAATAAGCAAACAGTACTACTAAAACAATATAGATCAATAAACCGATCGATCTTTTTGGATGGGATGCATCAAACCAGGTAGATGAGTTCAAACTTGTTAATGCTTTTCCAATGAATCCGTTATTCTCGTATTTTAAGACATTCTGCAGCATGATTGGGAACTGCATAATGGATGATGCAAAGATAATTGGGATTACACCTGCTGTGTTAACTTTCAGCGGAATCTTACTCTGCTGTCCACCAACAAGTTTTCTTCCCTGCATCTTCTTAGAATACTGTACTGGGATATGTCTTTCCGCATCTGATAAAACGATAACGAATACGACAACTGCCAGAACAACTCCCACGATCACACATCCTGCGATCAGAGCTGGCCCGATCTGTTTTCCCTTCATAAACTGATTATAAAGAGAAGTAAAATCTCCCGGCATTCCGGATACAATGTTTACGAGCAGGATAATGGAAATACCATTTCCAATTCCACTCTCTGTAATACGTTCTCCAAGCCACATAACCAGAACTGCACCTGCGGTTAAAGCAATGATCATTGTAACAATGGTAAACGTTGTATAATCGGTACCTAATGCACCTTGATTGGCAAATCCGATCGCAAGTCCTGCGCCTTCGATGATCGCAAGTACAACCGTTACATATCTTGTAATCTTTGCCATTCTTTTTCTTCCGTCTTCTCCATCTTTCTGCATCTCTTCAAGAGCTGGAATAACGATCGTCATCAGCTGCATGATGATGGAAGATGTGATATACGGAGTTACACTTAATGCAAATACTGACATCTGCATGAAGGAGCCTCCGGTAAAAGAGTTCAATAGGCTGAACGAATCGCCTAATGTACTCTTTAAATAGGCACTGATCTGTGCACTATCGATTTCCGGAATTGGTAGTTGTGATCCAAAACGTACAACAATAAGAATTAGTGTCGTAAATAATAGCTTCTTTCTTAATTGCTTGTTTTTAAAAGCGCTGACAACAGCGTTTGACATACTAGATCACCTCAGCTTTTCCTCCAAGTGCTTCGATCTTCTCTTTAGCACTAGCACTAAATGCATTTGCTTTTACATTTAATTTCTTTGTTAATTCACCGTTTCCTAAGATTTTAACTCCATCTCTAGGATTTTTAACGATTCCTGCTTCGATTAAAGCTTCTACAGATACTTCTGCTCCGTCTTCAAATCTTTCTAAAGCTGAAAGGTTGATGCCAACGATTTCCTTAGAGTTTCTGCATTTGAAACCTCTCTTAGGAATACGTCTGTATAAAGGCATCTGTCCACCTTCGAATCCAGGTCTTACTCCACCACCTGAACGAGCTTTCTGTCCTTTATGTCCTTTACCTGCAGTTTTTCCATTTCCTGAACCATGTCCACGACCTCTTCTGAAAGCGTCGCTATGTTTAGATCCTTCTGCAGGGCGTAAGTTTGATAATTCCATTCCGTTACACCTCCTTGCCGAATATTATTAGATTTCTTCTACTTTAACTAAATGTTTCACCTGGTGAATCATTCCACGTGTTGCTGCGTTATCAGGCAGCTCAACTGTTTTGTGAAGTTTTTTAAGACCTAATGCTTCAACAGTTTTTTTGTGCTTTGGAATTGCACCAATTGTAGATTTTACTAATGTGATTTTTAATTTATCTGCCATTTCAAAATTCCTCCTATCCTAAGAGCTCTTCTACTGATTTTCCACGTAGTTTTGCTACCTGCTCTGGAGTTTTTAAGTTCTTTAATCCTTCGATTGTTGCTAATACAACGTTCTGTTTGTTGTTAGAACCTAAAGATTTTGAACGGATGTTTTTATATCCTGCAAGTTCCAGAACGATACGGGAAGGTCCACCAGCGATGATACCAGTACCTTCTGGAGATGTTTTTAATAATACAGATGCTCCACCGAAGTTTCCTGTAAAGTCGTGTGGTGTTGTTCCTTTTTCATCGATTGGTACTTCAACAAGGCTCTTCATAGCTGCTTCTTTTCCTTTGCGGATCGCTTCTGGAATTTCAGCTGCTTTTCCTAATCCAGCACCAACATGACCATTTTTATCCCCTACTACAACCAGTGCTGCAAATCTCATGTTACGTCCACCTTTTACTACTTTAGTAACACGTTTGATGGATACAACTCTTTCTTCCAGCTCTAACTGACTAGGGTCAATAAGTGTATGCTTCATTTGACTTCCTCCTATTAGAATTTCAGACCAGCTTCACGAGCTGCATCTGCTAATGCTTCAATTTTACCATGATAAATAAATCCGCCTCTGTCAAAGACAACTTCTGTGATACCTTTTGCTAAAGCTCTTTCAGCGATTACTTTACCTAAGTAGCTAGCTGCGGCAACATCATTTGTTTTTTCCAGTTCTGCCTTTACGTCTTTCTGAGTTGTTGAAGCAGATACTAATGTATTTCCAACAGTGTCGTCAATAATCTGAGCGTACATATGATCATTACTTCTAAATACACTTAAGCGAGGTCTTTCGCTTGTTCCATTGATTCGATTACGAAGCTTGTAGTGTTTTTTCGCACGAATCTTGCTTCTTGATTCTTTTCTAATCATCCTATATCACTCCTTTATTTAGCCCCAGTTTTTCCAACTTTACGTCTGATAACTTCATCAGCATACTTAATACCTTTACCTTTGTAAGGTTCTGGTTTTCTAAGTTCTCTAATTTCAGCTGCGTACTGTCCAACTTTTTCTTTGTCGATACCTTTAACGATAATAATGTTCTGTCCGTCCATCTCTGTTTCGATTCCTTCTGGATCAGTCATAACTACCGGATGAGAGAAACCAAGGTTGAAAGTGATTTCTTTTCCTTTTTTCTGTGCTCTGTAACCAACACCGTTGATTTCAAGCTTCTTTTCGTATCCTTCAGATACACCTGTGATCATGTTTGCGATCAAAGATCTTGTAAGACCATGTAAAGATTTCATTTTCTTTAAGTCATTTGGTCTTGTTACGACAACCTGATTATCTTCCTGTTTGATTGTCATTTCTACTGGTAAACATTTTTCTAATGTTCCTTTAGGACCTTTTACAGTCACTTTGTTTCCTTCTTCAATCTTTACCTCTACTCCTGCAGGGATATCGATTGGTAATCTACCTATACGAGACATAGGTTACCTCCTTAAATTGTCGGAAGGGACAAGGGTGTGTCCCTTCTGTTTTCAGAATAGTGAATGCTGGTTAATGTACAGTAAATCTTACCATACAAAAGCTAACACTTCTCCACCCACGTTCTGTTTTCTTGCTTCTTTATCTGTTAACAGTCCTTTGTTTGTAGAGATGATTGCAATACCAAGTCCTCCTAATACTTTAGGAAGCTCTTCAGCTCCTGCGTATACTCTAAGTCCTGGTTTAGAGATTCTCTTAAGTCCTGTAATGATTTTTTCATTTTTATCAGCACCATATTTTAATGTGATTACGATTGTGCTGAAAGAACCTTCTTCTTTGATGTCATATGCTTTGATAAAACCTTCTTTTAATAAGATTTCTGCAATCGCTGTCTTCATCTTAGAAGCAGGAATTTCTACTGTATCATGTTTCGCAGTATTTGCATTACGGATTCTTGTAAGCATATCTGCAATAGGATCGCTCATTGTCATTTTCGTGTTCCTCCTTCCTTAATCTTACCAGCTTGCCTTCTTGACACCTGGAATCTGTCCTTTATATGCTAATTCACGGAAGCAAACTCTGCAGATACCATATTTTCTTAAATATGCATGTGGACGTCCGCAGATTCTGCAACGGCTATATTCTCTTGTTGAGAATTTTGCTTTTCTTTTCTGTTTTGCAACCATTGACTTCTTAGCCATGGGAACCCTCCTAACTATTTCTTAAACGGCATACCAAATAAAGTTAATAATTCACGAGCTTCTTCATCAGTGTTCGCTGTTGTAACGAAGATGATGTCCATTCCTCTTACTTTGTCTACTTTATCGTATTCGATTTCTGGGAAAATTAACTGTTCTTTAATACCTAATGCATAGTTACCTCTTCCATCGAAAGAGTTCTGGTTAACTCCTCTGAAGTCACGTACTCGAGGTAATGCTAAGTTAATTAAACGATCAGCGAATTCATACATTCTTTCACCACGTAATGTAACTTTGCATCCGATAGGCATACCTTCTCTTAATTTGAAGTTCGCAACAGATTTCTTTGCTCTTGTTACGACTGCTTTCTGTCCAGCGATCTTTTCAAGATCAGCTACTGCAGATTCTAAAACTTTTTTATTTTCTTTTGCTTCACCAACACCCATGTTGATTACGATCTTCTCGAGTTTTGGTACCTGCATAATATTGCTGTATTCGAATTTCTTCATCATAGCATCTTTGATCTGATTGCTATACTGTTCATGTAATCTACTCACTTGCGTAAACCTCCTCTCTTAATTAGTCAATGACTTCGCCTGTTGCACGTGCAACACGAACTTTTTTACCGTCAACTACTTTATATCCAATTTTTGTTGTTTTTCCATTGTGCACTAACATTACATTGGAAACATCCATTGGGCCTTCCTGGCTTACGATACCACCCTGCTGGTTTGCAGGACTAGGTTTAGTATGCTTTGTGACCATGTTGGCACCTTCAACTGTTACAGTACCTTTTTTATGATCAACAGCAATTACTTTTCCTTCTTTGTCTTTATCTTTACCAGCGATAACTTTAACTAGATCGCCTTTTTTAATTTTAATTGCTGACACAGTGTTTCCTCCTTATAATACTTCTGGTGCTAATGAAACAATCTTCATGAATTTCTTGTCTCTAAGCTCTCTTGCCACTGGTCCGAAGATACGAGTTCCTCTTGGATTCATATCATCTTTAATAATTACAGCAGCATTTTCGTCAAATTTGATATAAGAACCATCTTTACGACGGGCACCTTTCTTTGTACGAACAACAACTGCTCTGACTACGTCACCTTTTTTTACAACGCCGCCTGGTGTTGCATCTTTGACTGTAGCAACAATAACATCACCGATGTTAGCATATCTTCTTGTAGATCCTCCTAACACACGAATGCAAAGGATTTCTTTTGCTCCTGTGTTGTCGGCTACTCTAAGTCTTGACTCCTGCTGAATCATGCCTTTATTCTCCTTTCCAACCAAGCAAAATTATTTTGCTTTTTCGATAATTTCAACAAGTCTCCATCTCTTATCTTTTGAAAGAGGTCTTGTCTCCATAACCTTTACTCTATCTCCAATGTTACATTCGTTATTTTCGTCATGAGCTTTTAATTTGTAAGTTCTTTTAACGATCTTTTTATATAAAGGATGTTTTACGTTGTCTTCGATTGCAACTACGATTGTTTTATCCATTTTATCACTAACGACTTTCCCTACACGGGTTTTTCTTAAATTTCTTTCCACAACAAATTCCTCCTTTCGAAATGATTACTAAGCGTTTGCTTTTGCTGTAATTGCACCCTGAATACGTGCAATATTTCTTCTAACTTCTTTAATTCTGCTTGTATTCTCAAGTTGGTTTGTTGCATTCTGGAATCTTAAGTTGAATAATTCCTTTTTCGCAGCTACTAGCTCATTATTTAATTCGTCTACTGACTTATTATTTAATTCTTTTACAAAATCTCTAGTTTTCACTGTTGTCACCGCCTTCTAAAGCTTCACGAGAAACAATCTTACACTTAATTGGTAATTTGTGTACTGCAAGACGTAATGCTTCTTTTGCAATTTCTTCGCTTACACCAGAAATTTCGAACATTACACGTCCTGGTTTAACAACTGCTACCCAATATTCTAAGTTACCTTTACCTTTACCCATTCGAGTTTCAGCTGGCTGAGCTGTTACTGGTTTGTCAGGGAAAATTTTAATCCAAACTTTACCACCACGTTTGATGTAACGAGTCATAGCTACACGGGCTGCTTCGATCTGGTTTGCTGTGATCCATGCTGGCTCAGTTGCTACGATACCATACTCACCGTAAGTGATCTTATTACCGCGTAATGCTTTTCCGCGCATGCTTCCACGGAACTGTTTACGACGTTTTACTCTTTTTGGCATTAACATTATTTATTTCCCCCTTCCTTTTTTGATGGAAGTACTTCACCATGGTAAATCCATGTTTTAACTCCGACTTTACCATATGTTGTATCTGCTTCTGCAAATCCATAATCAATGTTAGCACGAAGTGTCTGTAGAGGAATTGTTCCCTCGCTGTAGAATTCTGTACGTGCCATATCTGCTCCACCTAAACGTCCGGATACAGATGTTTTGATTCCAAGAGCTCCAGCTCTCATTGTACGCTGCATGCAAGATTTCATTGCACGTCTGAAAGAAATACGATTTTCAAGCTGCTGTGCAATATTCTCTGCAACTAACTGAGCATCTTTGTCTGGTCTTTTTACTTCTTTAACATCGATCAGTAATTTTTTGTCTGTCATTTTCTGAAGATCTTTTTTCAGTTCTTCGATGGAAGATCCACCTTTACCGATTACTACTCCAGGTTTTGCTGTATATACGATTAATTTTACTCTGTCGGAAGCTCTTTCGATTTCAATCTTAGAAATTCCAGCATTGTATAATCTTTTCTTTACATATTTTCTGATTTTGTCGTCTTCTACAAGGTTGTCTGCAAAAGCGTCTTCTGCATACCATCTAGAATCCCAATCTTTAATAATTCCGACTCTCAGACCATGAGGATTAACTTTCTGTCCCATGTTTGCCTCCTTCTATCTATCTTTCATCAAGCACTACTGTAATGTGGCTCATTCTATGTTCGATTCTGTAAGCTCTACCCTGTGCTCTAGGTTTAATTCTCTTCATTGTAGGTCCTTTATTTGCATAACATTCTGCAACGTAAAGGTTTGCTGGGTCCATTCCGTTATTGTTTTCTGCGTTAGCGATTGCAGATTTTAATAACTTTTCAATTAATGATGAAGCATATCTTGGATTGTAAAGTAAAATTCCAAGTGCTGTTTCTACGTCTTTTCCTCTGATCGCATCTAATACAAAAGCTGCTTTTGTTGTAGAAACTCTAGCGTTTCTTAATGTAGCTTTTGGTCTAGTATCTTTATTTGCATTTCTCTCTTTTTTGTACTGAGATCTGCTATATTTCTTTGCCATTTATATGGAACCTCCTTCCAAAATTAATTAATTCATTCCGGTTTTCTTTTCCGTTTTCTTATGTCCACGGAAAGTTCTTGTTGCTACAAACTCTCCAAGTTTGTGTCCAACCATATCTTCTGTAACGTATACCGGTACATGTTTTCTTCCATCATGAACAGCGATTGTGTGTCCTACGAATGATGGGAAGATTGTAGAACGACGAGACCATGTTTTAATAACACTCTTGTCTCCTGCTTCGTTCATAGCGTCTACTTTGTTCAGTAAACTCTTATCTGCAAATGGTCCTTTTTTAAGTGAACGAGCCATAAGTTACCTCCTTGTACTATTTAACAGTTTTACCATCTCTTCTTCTTACGATCATCTTGTTAGATTGTTTGTTTTTCTTACGTGTCTTCAATCCAAGTGCTGGTTTACCCCATGGTGTGCATGGTCCTGGTCTACCGATTCCAGTCTTACCTTCACCACCACCGTGTGGATGGTCATTAGGGTTCATAACAGAACCACGGACTGTAGGACGGATTCCCATGTTACGTTTACGTCCAGCTTTACCAATGTTCACAAGATCATGTTCGATGTTTCCAACCTGACCAATAGTAGCGCGGCATACTACAGGCACCATTCTCATCTCGCCAGATGGTAAACGAAGTGTTGCATATTTTCCTTCTTTAGCCATTAACTGTGCTGAGTTTCCTGCGGAACGAACTAACTGTCCACCTTTTCCAGGATGCATCTCGATGTTATGGATTTCTGTACCAACCGGAATATTTGCCAATGGAAGGCAGTTTCCTACTTTGATTTCAGCTTCTGGTCCATTCATAACAGTTGTTCCAACTGCTAATTTGTTTGGAGCGATAATATATCTTTTTTCACCGTCTGCATAAACTAACAGAGCGATGTTAGCTGTTCTGTTTGGATCGTATTCGATTGCAGCAACTGTTGCTGGAATACCATCTTTATCATTTCTCTTAAAGTCAATAAGTCTGTATTTTCTTCTAGATCCACCTCCGCGGTGTCTTACAGTAATTTTACCCTGATTGTTACGACCAGCGTTCTTCTTTAAAGAAACTACCAGAGATTTTTCTGGTGTAGATTTTGTAATAACATCAAAATCAAGTCCAGTCATATGTCTTCTAGAAGGTGTATATGGGTTATATGATTTAATTCCCATGTCAGTCTCCTTTCAAATCTGATTTAATATCACGCTTTTGTTGCGTATAGTTTCAAGTCCTTATCTTAGTCGAACTAAGTGGTTAATGCCTATAGTCCTTCGAAGATTTCGATATCTGCACTTTCTTCAGTAAGCTGTACAATAGCTTTCTTTGTCTTTGCAGTTTTTCCAAAAGTCATTCCACGTCTCTTTGTTTTTCCATCATTGTTCATTGTGTTGACTTTTGCTACTTTTGTTCCTTCGAACATTTTTTCCACTGCTTCTTTGATCTGATTCTTAGTAGCAGATGGATGAACTAAAAAAGTATATTTCTTGTCAGCCATTGCGTTCATACTTTTTTCTGTTACAACTGGCTTTAAGATAACGTCATAATATTTAATATCTGCCATTATGCATATACCTCCTCGATATTTGCAACTGCTTCCTTAGAAACAACTACAGTGTCATATTTTAAAATGTCATATACATTGATTGTGCTTGTTAAAGCAGTTTTAACTCCTGGAAGGTTTCTTGCAGATAATACTAAGTTATCATTTTTAGATCCCATAACCACTAATGCTTTCTTAGCACCAACGCTGTCAAGCATTGCTTTTACGTTCTTAGTTTTGATCTCGTCGAATTTGAATTCGTCGATCACTACGAATTTGTCTGCCTGTACTCTAGATGTTAATGCAGATTTTAAAGCAATACGTCTTTCTTTTTTGTTTAATTTCTTTGTGTACTCTCTTGGTGTTGGAGCAAATACAACTCCTCCGCCTTTCCACTGTGGAGCTCGGATAGATCCCTGTCTTGCATGACCTGTTCCTTTCTGTCTCCAAGGTTTTCTTCCACCACCGCGAACTTCAGAACGTGTTTTTGCTTTCTGTGTTCCCTGACGGTTATTTGCTAACTGGCTTACTACTGCCAGATGTACTAAATGTTCATTTATTTCAACGCCAAAGATGTTGTCATTTAATTCTAATTTCTCAACTTCTTTGCCTTCCATATTTAATACAGATACTGTTGCCATCTTATATAGTCCTCCTTTCTTCTAAAGACCTACGCCTTTACTGATTCTTTTAACATTACTAAAGATTTTTTAGGTCCTGGTACGGCACCTTTAACTAAAATAATGTTCTGATCAGCGTCAACTTTTACGATTTCAAGATTCTGAATAGTAACTCTTTCTGCTCCCATTTGTCCTGGCATTTTCTTTCCTTTGAATACTTTGCTAGGATCAGAAGCCATACCATTAGAACCTGCATGACGATGATATTTAGAACCATGGGCAGATGGACCTGATTTCAAACCGTGACGTTTGATACCACCAGCATATCCTTTACCTTTTGATGTAGCAGTTGCATCAATTTTGTCTCCTGCTGCGAAGATGTCAGCTTTGATTTCCTGACCTACTGTGTATTCTTCAGCATTCTCAAATCTGAATTCTCTTACGAATCTTTTTGGTGCAACTCCTGCTTTATCGAAGTGTCCTTTCTGTGGTTTGTTGATTCCTTTTTCTTTCTTGTCAACAAAACCAACCTGAACTGCGCTGTATCCGTCATTCTCTTCTGTCTTTACCTGAGTAACAACACAAGGTCCTGCCTGTAATACAGTAACTGGAGTTAAAACTCCATCTTCGTTGAAAATCTGAGTCATTCCAACTTTTGTTGTTAAAATCGCTTTTTTCATTTTGATTGTTCCTCCTATTTAATCTACAGCGGATTATAACGCTTAACGTTGTAATCATCCTAGACGCTACAAGCTTAAGGGGATACCTCATTTACTCATAACCCTGTAGGGATTACCTATTTGTTTTTCATCTTGATATCAATGTACACACCAGCTGGTACTTCTAATTTAGATAATGCATCAACTGTTTTCTGTGATGGTGTGATGATATCAATCAGTCTTTTGTGAGTTCTCTGTTCGAACTGCTCTCTGGAATCTTTATATTTGTGAGTCGCTCTAAGAATTGTGATGATTTCTTTCTTAGTTGGCATTGGAACTGGTCCACTCACCTTAGATCCTGTCTTCTTAACTGTTTCAATAATGCTTTTTGCGCTTGCATCGATCAACTGATGATCGTATGCTTTTAATGTAATTCTCATTACCTGACTTGCTGCCATAAAAAAAGCCGCCTCCTTTTCGTACTATAAATGTTTTTGTAGCACGACAAGTGGTGACTGTACACTCCTCCGTGTGTATCGTGAAATCTACACACTGCGTCTCTATTCCGGACTACACCGGTGTTCAATAGATTGTATATTCGTACAGTGACTTGTCGCCAGTTTTAACAACTTGACATTCGCTCCACGGAAAACCTGCAAAGGCTTTTGCCTCTACAGCAACCTCACGCTTCAACGCTATCAAGGTCACAACATTTGCTATTATATATGATGTTTCAAATTAATGCAAGGGGTTTTTCGATTTTTTTTGCATGTTTTTGATAAAATACAAAATGTAGTGTTTTCTGTAGAAGTATTGCCGTTTTGACACAAGATATTCTTGCCTTTTTATGGTTTTTTGCATAAATGAAAACGAGTTCTTTCCTTATTATATATAGAAAAAACTCGTTTTGCAATTCCAATATGTATAATATAAACTGTTATTGACTTTTTTAATTTCATATATTATCATTTATTTGATAATGGTAATCATTATCAATATATAGAAACGGAGGTAAGAGCCATAAAAAATAAAATTAAAGTATTATCAGGAGCACAATTAAAATACATTGCATTTTTATCAATGCTAATCGATCACACAAATAAGGCATTGATCTATCCAAATTTAAATGGTGGCCGATTGAATACAGTTAGTGACATATTTGACATTATCGGGAGAATTGCATTCCCAATCTTTGCATTTTTACTTGTAGAAGGTTTTTTTAAAACAAGAAGCAGAGCTAAATACCTTGTAACTTTATTAGTATTCGGGGTAATTTCAGAAGTTCCTTTTGATCTGTTTACAACAAAGCAGTTTTTTGAACCAAACTGGAATAACATTATGTTTACGTTAGCACTTATGCTTGTTACAATTTGGATGATCGACGTGTTAAAAAAGAAAATGGAGAAGTTCCCTAAGATATTATGGTTTCTCTTGTCATTTGTGATCCTGGTGGTCATGTGCCTGATTGCTGCCATTCTTAGTCTTGACTATGATTATCATGCAATTTTAATTGGATATTTTTATTATATTTTTCATGGAAGGGAACTTATTGCAATTCCATTTAATTTCTTATCCATGTATAAAGAACCATGGGCACTTCTTGGATTTGGATTGGTACTTACGTATAACGGAGAACGTGGAAAACAGAATAAGCTGATCAATTATTTATTTTATCCTGTCCACTTGCTGATACTTGGACTGTTAAGAATATACTTAGGAATATAAGTAGAGAAAAGGGTGACAACATGAGCACTTTTTGAATGCGTTTTTTACAAATCGCTTTCAAAAATGCAGAGTGTCACCCTTTTTTCTTATAAATATTTCTTCTTATCTTCTTTCTGACTCATACATGCAACCACTACAAATCAGAATTTTCGAAATCTCTGATATCTCTGTTCCACCAGTTCTTCTGGTGTCATCTTATCATATTTCTCAATAAATCCAAGGATCATCTCTTTCATCTGCTCAGAAATCTCCAAAATATTATCAATACTAACCGGTTCAGGTTCTTCAATCACCTGTTCGATGACTCCTAACTCTTTCAAGTCCTCTGCCGTGATCTTCATAACCTTAGCCGCCTCAGAAGCTCTGTTTCCATCTTTCCAAAGAATCGCCGCAAATCCTTCTGGTGAAAGAATAGAATATGTAGAGTTCTCCAAACTCCATACTTCATTTCCAACAGCCATAGCCAAGGCTCCACCACTTCCTCCTTCTCCGATCATGATAGAAAGAATCGGTACTTTGATGTTTGACATCTCGAATAAGTTTCTTGCGATTGCCTCTCCGACTCCGCCTTCTTCTGCCTCTAATCCACAGAATGCTCCTGGTGTGTCTACAAAGAGAATGATCGGACGATGAAATTTCTCTGCCTGTTTCATCAGTCTTAGGGATTTTCTGTATCCTTCTGGTGATGGCATTCCAAAATTTCGTTTGATATTTTCTTTGGTTGAGCGTCCTTTTTGCTGTCCGATGACTGTCACTGGTCTTCCTCCAATAGAGGCTAATCCACCAACGATCGCTTTGTCATCTCCAAAATAACGGTCTCCGTGTAAGGACATATATCGTTCAAAAATCGTAGAAATATAATCAAGACTTGTTGGGCGTTCTGCGGATCTTGAGATCTGCACTCTCTCCCATGGTGTATAATTACTGCTCATATTCACAACTCCTTATGATCGTTACCAGCACTTTTCTTAATTTTTTGCGCTCTACGATCTTATCTACAAATCCATGTTCTAACAAAAATTCTGCTCGCTGGAATCCTTCTGGCAACTTCTGTCCGATCGTCTGTTCAATGACTCTCGGTCCAGCAAATCCGATCAATGCTCCTGGCTCTGCTAAGATAACATCTCCAAGCATTGCAAAACTTGCTGTAACACCTCCAGTTGTAGGATCTGTTAATACTGTGATATATAATAATCCTGCTTCATCATGGCGTTTCAATGCTGCGGATGTTTTTGCCATCTGCATTAAAGATACGATTCCTTCCTGCATTCTAGCTCCACCAGAGCATGTGAAAATGATGATCGGTAATCTCATCTGTGTTGCACGTTCAACTGCTCGTGTGATCTTCTCACCAACAACTTCTCCCATGCTTCCCATCATGAAATCTGCGCCCATCACTGCGATCACAACATCTTTTCCTAAAATCTTACCTTTTCCTGTAACGACTGCTTCATCAAGATTTGTTACAGAACGTTGACGTTCCAGTTTATTTTTATATCCTGGGAAGTTCAGCGGATCGCTTGTATCCATCTTTGCATCCCATTCTTCAAAAGTATCTTTATCTAATACCATGGCAATTCTTGTCTTTGGACGAATTCTGAAATAACTGCCACAGACTGGACATACATAATCATTTTCAATCAGATCCTCATTATATACAGGCTTTCCACAGCAGTTACACTTCTGGAATAATCCTTCTGGTGCCTGAAATTCAAGGAGCGTGTCCTTTGCTTTTCGTACACGTTCTGCCTGTTTTACTTCCTGAGGTGATAATGTCCTTTTCTTAAACATATCTTTTAATGACATGATACTCACCTTAACTTTCTTTATTTAACTTCATTTTCAGACTGATGTTTTTTCTGAAAACGTTCAATAAATCCTGTATCAACATTTCCTTCGATGAAATCTTCATCATTGATGATCTCATACTGATAATCGATATTTGTCTTCACGCCTTCTAACACAAGTTCTCCTAATGCATTGCGGAGTTTTCTTAGTGCAAGTTCACGGCTCTTATCATACACGATCAGTTTTGCGATCATGGAATCATAGTATGGCGGAATCTTGTATCCTGCGAATAATGCAGAATCAATCCTTACTCCCTTTCCTCCTGGAAAATGCACATTTGTCACAGTTCCAGGGCTTGGACGGAAATCATGTTCTGTATCTTCCGCATTGATCCTCACTTCGATCGCATGTCCATGCACATGAACATCTTCCTGAGAATATGTCAGATGTTCCCCTGCTGCGATACGGATCTGTTCACGGATCAGATCGATTCCTGTAACCCATTCAGTCACTGGATGTTCTACCTGAATTCTTGTGTTCATCTCGATAAAATAGAAATCTCCGTGTTTGTCACGTAAGAATTCAATTGTTCCTGCACTGTAGTATTCTGCTGCTTTCGCTGCTTTGACTGCAATCTCACCCATCTTCTTTCGCTGTTCATCACTGATAGCTGGAGATGGTGATTCTTCGATCAGTTTCTGATGTCTCCTCTGGATGGAACAATCTCTTTCTCCAAGATGGATCGTATTTCCATATTTATCTGCAAGGATCTGGAATTCGATATGTCGTGGATCTTCGATATATTTTTCAATATACATTGTTCCATCACCAAATGCATTCTCTGCTTCTAACTTCGCTGTCTCAAAAGTATGTACGAAGTCTTCAGAGTTATAGCAGACACGCATTCCCTTTCCGCCACCACCTGCGGAAGCTTTGATCATGACTGGGTATCCCATATCATCTGCGATCTTCTGTCCTTCTTCTGCTTCATATACAGCATCTTTTGTACCAGGAACTACAGGAACTCCTGCATCCATCATCGTCTTTCTTGCTGCGGATTTGTTACCCATGCGGTCAATGATCTCTGCAGATGGACCAATGAATGTAATATTACATTTCTCACACATTCTTACAAATTTACTGTTTTCTGACAAAAATCCAAATCCTGGATGGATCGCATCCGCTCCGACTGCCATTGCAGCCCCAAGTACACGTTCCATGTCAAGATAACTGTCTTTGGCAGGTGCTGGTCCGATACAGACTGTCTGATCTGCCAATTGGGCATGGAGTGCGTCTTTATCTGCCTCAGAGCAGATTGCAACGGACATGATATCCATCTCACGGCATGCACGAATAATACGAACCGCGATCTCTCCTCTATTTGCAATTAAAATCTTCTTAAACATTTAAGAAACCCTCTCTATCCAATCATAAACGTAATCTCTGCAGATGCTACTTTCTTTCCATCTACAGTTGCTGTCCCTTTTGCAACACCGACTGGTCCTTTGACTTTGATCATCTCAACTTCTAATGTCAGCACATCTCCAGGAACAACTTTTCCTCTGAATTTTGCTTTATTGACTCCGCCTAAGAATGCGATCTTTCCTTTATATTCATCAGCAGAAAGTGCACATACGGCTCCTGTCTGTGCTAACGCTTCAATGATCAGTACTCCAGGCATAACTGGTTCTTGTGGAAAATGTCCTGCAAAAAATGGTTCATTATATGTCACACATTTTTTACCAACGATACGTTTTCCTTCTTCCATCTCCTCAATGCGATCCACTAATAAAAATGGACTTCTGTGAGGGATTGTATTCATAATATCTTTAATATCCATTACCATAATAAATATTCTGCCTTTCTTACTGGATAACCATTAATGGCTGACCATATTCAACCATCTCGCCATTCTCAACTAAAATAGCTGCAACTGTTCCATCGTATTCGCTTTCTACTTCGTTCATAAGTTTCATTGCTTCAACGATTCCAATAACCTGTCCTTTTTTAACTTTGTCTCCAACGGATACGAACGGTTCTGCTCCTTCTGATGGTGCTGCATAAAATGTACCAACAAGTGGTGCTTTGATCTCATCTCCGTAGAGGACCTCTTCCGGCTGTTCTTCACTCTGCTCTGGCATGATCGCTGCATTCTGTACTGGAACTCCAGCAACAGATGCATCAACTGTTGCGATCTTAGCTTTTTTCTTAGCGATTCTGATTGAAAATTCTTCATTATTATATTCAAATTCATCGACATTTGCAGTGGATACTGCAGCGATCAATTCTTTCATTTCTTTGACTTCCATGTAAGTCTCCTTCTAAATTAATCTTCAAATTTCTTCACAAGAAGTGTTGCGTTATGTCCTCCGAATCCAAGGGAGTTACTCATAGCGTAATTTACCTTGCGGTCTGTTACTGGCTCTAATGTATAATCAAGATCACATTCTTCATCTGGAACTTTTAATCCAACTGTTGGATGAATGTAATCTTCTTCGATTGATTTGACACATGTGATAAATTCGATCGCACCAGCTGCTCCAAGTCCATGACCGATCATAGATTTTGTAGAACTGATCTTCACATCATATGCATGTTCTCCTAATGCTTTCTTGATCGCTTTTGTCTCAAATAAATCATTTGCATGTGTGCTTGTTCCATGTGCATTGATATAATCTACTTTATCTGGTGTGATCTCAGCTTCGTCCATTGCAAATACCATGGCTCTTGCTGCACCTTCTCCGTCTTCGCAAGGAGATGTGATATGATATGCATCACTTGTTGCTCCATATCCAACAACCTCTGCTAAAATATTTGCTCCTCTTGCCTGTGCATGTTCAAGACTTTCTAATACAACGATTCCTGCCCCTTCACCGATGACAAATCCATCTCTTTCTTTGTCAAATGGGATAGATGCTCTCTCTGGATCATCAGATCCGCTTAATGCTGTTAATGCTGCAAATCCGCTGACTGCTACTTCTGATACCGCTGCTTCTGTTCCACCAGCTACCATCACATCTGCTTCTCCAACCTGAATAGATCTGTATGCTTCACCGATTGACTGTGTTCCTGTTGCACATGCTGTGACAACATTGATACTCTTTCCACGAAGTCCGAATGCAATAGATACATTTCCTGCTGCCATATTAGAAATCATCATTGGAACCGCCAGAGGTTTTACTCTGTTTGGTCCTTTCTGATCAAGAAGTCTTGTTGTCTTTTCGATCATCTGAAGGCTACCAACTCCACATCCTACAGAGACACCAATTCTTGTTGTATCTTCTTTCTCAAGGTCCAATCCTGCATCTTCAATTGCTTCCTTTGATGCAGCAACAGCATACTGTGAAAATAATTCCATACGTCTTGCTGCTTTTGGTTTCATATAGTCTTTTGCATTGAAGCCTTTAACTTCCGCTGCCAAATGTGCTTTATATTCTGTCGCATCAAAATATGTAATCGGTGCAAATCCGATCTTCTGCTCCTTGACACCACTCCAAAATTCTTCCACGCTGTTTCCGATCGGTGTGATCGCACCCATACCAGTTACAACGACACGTTTCATGTTCTTCATATAAAAACTCCTTTACATTCCCATTCCGCCATCAACACTGATCGTCTGGCCTGTAATATATGCTGCCTTGTCAGATGCTAAGAAAGCAACTGTTTCTGCAATATCTTTTGTCTGTCCCATTCTCTTTAACGGAATACTTGCTAATAAATTCTCTTTGACATCTTCTGGCAGTACGTCTGTCATCTCTGTTTCGATAAATCCAGGTGCGATCGCATTGACCGTGATTCCTCTGGAACCTAATTCTCTTGCAAGAGATTTTGTCATACCAATGATTCCAGCCTTAGATGCACAGTAATTGACCTGTCCTGCATTTCCCATGACCCCGGATACAGAAGACATATTGATGATATGTCCAGATTTCTGCTTTAACATGATTCTTGAAACATGTTTCATACAGTTAAATGCACCTTTTAGATTTACTTCGATGACTTTATCAAATTCTTCTTCACTCATTCTCATGATCAGGTTGTCTTTTGTGATTCCGGCATTATTTACCAGAATATCAATTGACCCAAATTCTTTCTTTACAGAAGTGATCATCTCTTTCGCAACATCAAAATCAGAGACATCTCCCTGATATGCTTTTGCATTACCGCCTGCTGCTTTGATCTCTTCTACTACCGCTTCTGCTTTATCTTTGGAACCGCAATAATTTACGATCACAGTTGCTCCATATCCTGCAAGAGTTAAAGCTGTTTCTCTTCCAATTCCGCGGCTTGCACCTGTTACGATTGCAACTTTTCCACTTAACATGATTACATGATCTCCTTTAATTTCTCTAAATCTTCTACTTTCGCAATGTTGATTGCTTTGACACTACGGTCGATCTTACGCATAAATCCACATAATGTCTTTCCTGGGCCGATCTCTACAAATGTATCTGCACCATCGGCGATCATCTTCTCAATAGATTGTTCCCAGCATACAGAAGAATAAACCTGTCTTCCAAGCAGTTCCTTAACTTGATCATTACTTGTGATAAGTTCTGCTGTTGTATTGGATACGTATGGAACTGTTGGATCATCCACTTCAACATCTGCTAATACATCAAGCAATTTCTCTCCAGCTGGTTTTAACATTGGAGAATGAAATGGTCCACTGACCTTCAGTGGCAGAACTCTCTTAGCTCCTGCTTCTTTCAACGCTTCTCCAGCTTCTGCAACTGCTTTTGATTCCCCTGAAATAACGATCTGTCCAGGACAGTTATAGTTTGCGATCGTAACGATTCCTTCAACGTCTGGTAAAACTGCTTCGATCGCTTCTTTCTTCATTCCAAGAACCGCTGACATCGCACCCTCTCCTGCTGGAACAGTATCCTGCATAAGAATTCCTCTCTGCCTTACGACTTTCACTGCATCTTCAAAGCTCATCACATCAGATGCTACAAGTGCACAGTATTCTCCAAGACTTAATCCCGCTGTCAGATCAGGCTTTAATCCCATTTCTTCGATCTTCTTTAAGATTGCAACACTTGCAGTTACCATCGCTGCCTGTGTATACTCTGTAATATTGATATCTTCATTTTCTTCAAAACAAAGTTTCTTTACATCAATATCCAGAACTTCATTCGCCTTGTCGAAAGTCTCCTTGCTGCATGCAAAAGAATCATAAAAATCCTTTCCCATTCCAACATATTGCGCTCCCTGTCCCGGAAACATAAATACGATCTTACCCATTATCTTTACCTCGTTGATCTATAAAATAATCTATAATTAGTTTGATGTTCAAAATATTTTCTTCAAAAAATTGACTTATAACAGGAATGTTATAAGCCAATCTTACAATTTCTTTAGTCTTCTACACCTTTGTCTTTTAAGTAGTTGATAACATCACCAACTGTGTTTAATTCTGCAAGATCATCAGATGGAATCTCAACATCATATTCTTCTTCTAATGCCATAACTAATTCAAATAAATCTAATGAATCAGCATCCAGATCTTCTTTAAAAGATGCTTCTAAAGTAACTTCATCTTCGCTTACACCTAACTGATCTGCAATGATCTCTTTCATCTTCTCTAACATAATGATTCTCCTTCACACTCTAATTAGTTTGATTCTCAAAGTATACATTCTTCAACTGTCTTCTGTCAAGTTTTCTTGTAAATTTACTTTTATATTATACGAAACTATACGTGATTATGCAAGCCTATCCTTGCCATTCTATGCATCTTTTATGAAACATTTTCATATTATTCTGTATACTATATACTCCATAAAACACTTCACAAAATTACCACATTTTTAACACAAACTGTTCAGACTTTTATCACAGTTTGATTTGTTTTTCTTCATATAATGATGAGAGTTATCGCAAAAAGGAGGACAATATTTTGATAGAAGTAAAACATCTTACCAAAAAATATGGCACACATCTCGCCGTAGATGATCTGTCATTTACCATTGAAAAAGGGCGAATCTATGGATTTTTGGGTCCAAATGGAGCCGGTAAATCTACAACTATGAATATTATGACTGGATATATCGGTGCATCGAGTGGAGAGGTTATCATCAATGGTCACAATATTCTGGAAGAACCTGAGAAAACAAAAAAATGTATCGGATATCTTCCAGAGATCCCACCTTTATATCTTGATATGACAGTATCTGAATATCTGTATTTTGCTGCTGAATTAAAAAAAATTCCGAAAGCCGACCGCAATGCACAGGTTATAAAAGTTATGGAACTGATCAAACTTGTTGATATGAAAAACCGATTGATCAAAAACCTTTCCAAAGGTTATCGCCAGAGAACAGGTCTTGCCGCTGCAATTCTTGATTTCCCGGATATTATCATCTTGGATGAACCGACCGTTGGTCTCGATCCAAAGCAGATTATCGAAATCCGTGAACTGATCCGTACACTTGCTAAGGACCATACGGTGATCTTAAGTTCTCATATTCTTGCTGAAGTTCAGGAAATCTGTGACGATATCCTGATCATTTCCAAAGGAAAATTGATCGCTGAGGGAAGCCCTGATGAATTAGAAGAATTAACACACGGAAAAGAAACCATTGAGCTTACGATCCTGGCGGATGAAACTTCCGTAAAACAGGTTCTTTCTGATTTTTCTGATATTGATGATGTCAACTGGCTTGATGTAAGTAAAGATAGCTGCCATATCCAGATCAATACAAACAAAGATTCACAGGAAATCTGTGCTGATCTTTCTCTTAAATTTGCACAGAAAAAAATGCCTGTGACACAGATGTTTGTAAACAAGGCTACTCTTGAAGATATTTTCCTGGAATTAACCGGAGATGTAATGGAGGTGACAAATAATGCTTGCTATCTATAAAAGGGAAGTCCGTTCCTATTTTAACTCTATGATCGGATGCGTATTTGCAGCATTCTTAACGATCATTGGAGGTGTATATTTTATGGTTTATAACCTTTATAGTGGTTATCCATTTTTTGCCTACTCTCTGGCAGGCGTTATTTTCATGTTATTGATTTCTGTGCCTGTTTTATCTATGAAATCTTTTGCAGAAGACCGAAAGAATAAAACTGACCAGTTATTATTAACTTCTCCTGTTTCACTTGTTGAGATCGTATTAGGAAAATATCTTGCAATGGTGACTGTATTTGCAATTCCATGTGTGATCTACTGTATTTTCCCACTGATCATCAAACTTCAAGGAACTGCCCATTTTCTTGTTGATTATTCATCCATTCTGGCCTTTTTCCTGCTTGGATGTGTATTTATTGCAATCGGAATGTTTTTATCATCTTTGACAGAAAGTCCTGTGATCGCAGCGATCACTACTTGTGCAGCATTGTTTTTCTTTTATCTGTTGGACAATCTGCTGCAGTATTTTCCTTCCAGTGCGATCAGTAATCTGGTCATCTGGATCATTATATTTGCTCTGATCGGTCTTCTGATCTACCATATCACAAAAAATCAGATGATCGCTGGCATTGTCACTGGCATTGGATGTATCGCTGGTATCGTTGTTTATTTTGTGAAGAAAACATTGCTTGAAAGTCTGTTTTCTGCTTTATTAGGACACCTTGTATTAACTGATATTTTTTATAATTTTTCTCAGAATTACATTTTTGATCTCGGAGGACTTCTGACTTATCTGTCATTGATCATTCTTCTGGTGTTCTTAACAGTACAGACATTTGAAAAAAGACGTTGGAGTTAGGAGGAAGTTATCGTGGATAAAATCAAAAAATTATTTCAAAGCAATGATTCGAAACGTGGATCTTATACTCTTGCTATGACATCCATCGTGATCGCGATCGTTATCATTTTTAATATGATCGTCAATCTGATCCCTGAAAATAAGCGACAGTTTGATATCAGTAGTACCAATATTTATGAAATCTCATCAAAAAGTGAAAAGATCATCAAAAAAGTTGATGATGACGTCACTTTTTATGTTCTTGCAGAAAAGGACAGCACTGATAAAAGGATCAAAACTTTCATCAATAAATATGCTTCTTTATCAAGCAAGCTTCATGTCAAATGGATCGATCCCATACTCCATCCTTCTGCATTGACAAAATACGGAACTGAAGAAAACAATATCGTCATCTCTTGTAAGAAAACCAACCGTACAACAACTGTTTCGTTTGATGATATATTAGTTTCCTCAGATTCTTACTACAGTACTTCCTCTTCCGCTTCATCATTTGATGGTGATGGGCAGCTTACAAGTGCTTTAAATTATGTAACAAGTGACAAAGAATATAAAGCTTATTATACTTCTGGCCATGGAGAATCATCCTTATCTTCCGAGATCACAAGCCTTCTTACAAAATCAAGAATTTCCACAAGTGATCTGCTTTTAATGACTGCAACATCCATTCCTGATGATTGTGATCTGCTGATCATCGATGGGGCTACAAGCGATTTTACAAAAGATGAAGTAAAACTATTATCTTCTTACCTGAAGAAAGGTGGAAAAGTTGTTACTTTACTTGCCCAGACAAATAAGAGTATGAAAAACTTATATGGTCTGTTAAAAGACTACGGTTTAACTGTTCAAAGCGGATATATTGCAGATACAGAACGTTCATATCAAGGAAATTATTATTACTTGATCCCAAATCTTTCTGTAAGCGGTGATATGGCTTCTGGAATTTCATCAAACTCTGTTATGATGATCAATTCGAAAGGTATGACACAGAGTACTCCAGTTAGAGATTCTATTTCTACCGATGCATTTATGACAACATCCAGCAACGGATATGCTGTCACTGAGAAGAAACAAACACAGGGAACTTATGTCCTTGGTGCAACTTCCACAGAATCTGTCAAAGTCAAAAACAGCAAAGGAAAGAAAGTTACAAAAGAAAGTCGCCTGACTGTTTACGGAAGTAATATGCTGATCGATGAGCAGATCACAAGTTCTTTCTCATCCTTAGAAAACCTGACATTATTTACAAACTCTGTTACCGCATGTTTAAATAATGCCGATAATGTTTCTATCTCTCCAAAGAGTCTGGAAGTCAGCTATAATACGATTGCTCATCCTGGACCATTCAGTATCCTTGTAGTCTTTGTAATTCCAGTTGGTCTGATCATTGGCGGATTCATTGTATGGTTTAGACGCAGACGCCGTTAGGAGGTTTTCATGAAACAGAAAAAAACATTACAGATTTTACTTCTCGTATTTGCAGGACTTATTGTCCTGTATACGGGAGTGAATTTATACCAGAAACAGCAATCTTCCAAAGAAGATTCTGATCAGACAATGATCTCTGATTTAAAGAGTTTAACTTCCATCTCTTATAATAACAACGGAACGACTCTTTCTTTCATAAAACAGAATGGCAAATGGTATTATACAAAAAATAAAAAATATCCGATCACTCAGTCCTCTCTCGAAAGTCTTGCTTCTACATTTCAAAAAGTTGAGGCTGTCAGAGAACTTAAAAATGCAGATGCTCTAAGCGACTATGGTCTTGACAAGCCAACTTATACAGTTAGTGTCAAAGACAAAACTGGAAAATCCATGACTTATTATATTGGAAATGCAACCGGTGAAAATTACTATGTAACTTATGGAGATAAATCAAAGATTTATACCGTATCTTCTGATATTACATCTAGTTTATCTTATTCTTTAGATAATCTGATCGAGACAGATACTTTCCCTACGTTAAGTACTGGAAATCTTAAAAAAGTTTTGGTCACTCAGAGCGGTAAAACAAAGACTTATACTAGCAAGGAGAAAAATCTTGATGGAATCTCTGGCGGTTTGGGTGTATTTACTTTTGGAGACTGCCAGAATTATTATGCGAGTCAGACAGATCTTGTAAAATATGGACTGGATAAGGATTCTCGAATCACAGTCGATATCACTTATAAGGATACGGATACAAAGAAAACAAAAAATGTTATGCTTTATATCGGTAAAAAGGATTCTGATCAAAAGAATTATTATGTACAGATGAAAGGATCACATATGGTTTACTTGAGCGATAAGGATGTTGTGAAGAATATATTGAATCCATAGTTTCAATATATAAAGATATAAAAATAGAGAGCAAGATGCGAAATGATCAAATTCATTTCCGTACCTTGCTCTCTATTTTTATTATTTCTGTTTATACAATTCTCTTATTCCTGTTGCAAGCGATAACACGATCACTGCAAAACAAAAAGGACTTCAATTACTTGAAGTCCTTTTTCATGCCGCAGACCGGAATCGAACCGGTACTCGATTTAACTCGAACAGGATTTTAAGTCCTGCGCGTCTGCCAGTTCCGCCACTGCGGCTTAGTGGTGGGAGAAGGATTCGAACCTTCGAAGGCGGTGCCAACAGATTTACAGTCTGCCCCCTTTGGCCACTCGGGAATCCCACCAAGTGTTTACCTGACAATTAAAGATTATACGGCATTGTCAGGTAAATTGCAAGTGTTTTTTTAACTTTTTTTATATTTTTTTATGCCTGTGTTTCAACTTCCGTTTCAGGCTCAAATAATGCTTCGAATTCTGCGCGGTTAATGCGTTCTTTCTCTAATAATAATGCGGCACATTTGTGAAGGACATCTATATGTTCTTCAATCATTGCTTTCGCATCTTTGTAGCATTTATTTACAATCTTCTTCACTTCCTGATCGATCACAGTCTGTGTGTTTTCTCCGTATGGACGCTGCTGTCCAATTTCTTTTCCTAAGAAGACTTCGTCTCCTTCACCACTGTCATAATTAATCAGTCCGAGTTCATCTGACATACCAAACTTCGTTACCATAGCTCTTGCATACTGGGTTACCTGTTTGATATCCTGTGATGCACCGGTTGTGATGTCATCTAAGATCAATTCTTCGGCAATTCGTCCTCCGAGACTTACCATGATATCCTGAATCATCTTTCCGCGTGTCATAAAGACATTATCGTTCTCAGGAAGCGGCATCGTATATCCAGCTGCTCCTGTTCCTGTTGGAATAATAGATACAGTATAAACCGGACCTACATCTGGTAACAGATGGAATAAGATTGCATGTCCAGATTCATGATATGCAGTGATCCTTCTTTCACTTTCTGGTACCACACGACTCTTCTTCTCTGTTCCGATTCCTACTTTGATAAATGATTTATCAATATCTTCTTTCATGATATAGGCTCTGTCATCTCTTGCTGCCTGAATGGCTGCCTCATTCATCAGATTCTCAAGGTCTGCTCCTACAAAACCTGCTGTTGTTCTTGCGATCTCATGAAGATCAACATCATCTCCTAATGGTTTCTGACGACAGTGAATCTTTAAGATATCTTCTCGCCCTTTGACATCTGGTCTTCCAACGCCAACCTTGCGGTCAAATCGTCCTGGTCGTAAGATCGCTGGATCTAAGATATCCACACGGTTTGTAGCTGCGATCATGATGATTCCTTCATTCACTCCAAAACCGTCCATCTCAACTAACATCTGGTTTAATGTCTGTTCACGTTCATCATGTCCACCACCAAGTCCAGAGCCTCTTCGTCTTGCAACTGCATCGATCTCATCGATAAATACGATACAAGGAGAATGTTTCTTAGCTTCTGCAAATAAGTCACGTACACGAGCTGCACCAACACCGACGAACATTTCCACGAAATCAGATCCTGAAATGCTGAAAAATGGTACATTCGCTTCTCCTGCAACTGCCTTTGCAAGTAATGTCTTACCTGTTCCTGGAGGTCCTACAAGAAGGACGCCCTTTGGAATTCTGGCTCCGATCTTTATAAATCGTCCTGGATTCTTTAAGAATTCCACGACTTCTTCTAATTCTTCTTTCTCTTCTGTCAGTCCTGCAACATCGTTAAATGTTACTTTCTTACCATTTGGATTGGCAAGTTTAGCACGGCTTTTCCCAAAATCCATCATCTTGCCGCCACCGCCACCATTCTGGCGCATCATCATAACCATGAAAAATATGACAACTCCGATCGGTAGTACTACCCCGATCAGATTAGAGATCATATCCCCACTGTGATCGATTCCCTTAATACTGATCTTATTGGCAAGAGAGCTGTCAGCTTTCTTAATATCATTGATCGCCTGATTGACATCTGTAACTTCACAGCTCTTATAATCATCTTTTCCAAACTCTGCTGTGATCGTCCCAGTTGGTACTTCTTTATTCTGTTTAATAGTTACCGCAGTTACTTTGTCAGACTTTACATCCTTCATAAACTGCTGATAGGTGTAATCACCTGAACCTGGCTGGAACACGCTGATAAAATAATATGCTCCGATCACCAAGATCAGCAAGACTACTAAAAATCCACTGTTACTTTTCTTCGGGTTCAACGTTTAGTCTCCTCTCTACTCTTCCTCTGCTACTCCAATGTAAGGAAGGTTACGATATTTCTGTGCATAATCTAGTCCATATCCAACAACAAATTCATCTGGTACTTCAAAACCAATATATCTGACTGGTACTTCAACTTCACGACGATCTGGTTTGCTTAACAATGTACACAGATGAAGTGACGCAGGATTTCTGCTCTCAAGCATTGGTTTTAAATGATTTAAAGTCTTTCCTGAGTCAATGATATCTTCTACAACTAATACTTCTTTATCTAAGATTGGCTCATCTAAGTCTTTTGCGATCTTAACGATTCCTGAGGATTCTCTGGAATTTCCATAACTAGACACTGACATAAAATCAATTGTTACTGGAATCGTGATTCTCTTTGCCAGTTCACACGCAAAAAAAACACTTCCTTTTAAGATGGCGATCAGATGGATTTCTTTTCCTGCATAATCTTCACTGATCTGCGCTCCCATCTCCGCGATTCGTTTGTTTACATCTTCCTCTGAAATCATTACTCTGATATTCTCCATTGGAATCATCTCCTTCTCTTTTGAACTCAAGCTTTAAATAACGCTTGGTTGATTCTTTGATCTTATAATATTCGCTGATTCTTCTGCCAACGATCCATACAATATGACTGCCATCTGCCACCAATGGTATCTCTTCCCGCAATTGTCTTGGAATCTTCTCATCAATAAAATACCTGCTTAATGATTTTCTCTTCTGATCTTTGCCAAATGTAAAAAAATCTCCTGGCTTCCGGCATCGTAATTGTACACCTGTTTCTATTCTATCATAATCAATGATTTTGATACAATCATTTTCCACGATATTTGTCAAATCTGTAACCTCTTCGCACAAAATTTTTCCTGTCATTTCTTGTTTATCTGATATATTTCCTTTTTGTACCTTAATATACTGATAATTTTTCTCGGCAACCATATTATACGGAAGAGAAATTCGTTTCCCTGTTCCATTTTCTACCAAAGTTAACAGATCTTCAATATGTCTTCTTTCTAAATCTTTCTTCTTACCAGCTGTTTCTTCCAAAACTTTTTTTAGAACCTGTTTCTGGATCCAATGGTTTTCCAATAACAATTGATCACAATTGATCTCAAATCCTTGTCCAATAGGCTTTGTACATCTTAAAAATGACTCTTCTATCTGATCTGTCAGATACGTCGTCACTTCTTTGATATCTTCGCACAGCCATCCTATATGCTCCACCGCCTGCTCATTGATCATCTCAAGCCTTGGAATTACCTGATTTCGGATCTGATTTCTTGCAAATGCGTCGTCCTGATTGCTTGCATCTTCTACCCAGGCCTGCCCAGCCTCTTTTAAATATTTTACGATTTCTTCTTTTTTTACACATAAAAGCGGACGGATCAGATTTCCATCTTTTTCTCTCATGGCACCCGCCCCATAAATTCCAGTTCCTCTCACCACTCGATATAAAAATGTTTCTGCCTGATCATTTTGATGATGTGCGATCGCAATCTTATCAGCATTATATTTTTTCATTGTTTTTGCAAATGCATCATATCTCGCTTTTCTTCCTGCTTCTTCTAATGACATCTTTTCACGCTTGGCGATCTGTTTTACATCTATTTCAAATATTTTACACGGAATCGAAAGTTGTCCACAAAGATCCTGCACAAACTTCTGATCATCCACAGCTTCTCTTCGAATCATGTGATTGATGTGGACTGCTGTGATCGTGAGATTCATTGATTCTCTTAATTCATTTAAAATAAGTAACAGATATACAGAATCTGCACCGCCAGAAACACCGATAATGATATGATCTCCATTTTGTATTAATTTTTTTTCTTTGATAAATTCTTTTACTTTATTCATGTAATTTACTTTATCATTCTTTGCAGATTCCTTCAATACCTGTCCCAGATTCCCAATACCATGATCGTCATATCATCTCTTTTTTCAAATTCTTTGTTTGTTGTAATTTGCTCATATAATCCATCTGCGATCGCCTGTGGACGTACCACATCCATTTCTTTCAAATATCGTGCTGCCATCTCCAAACCATTTTGCGAAAATCCGTCGAAAGCTCCATCGCTTAACATGACTAAAATATCTTCACTTTCCATCTTTTTGCGGTAAATTGGAATTTTCTCGGTATGTAATAAGAGGTTCACTGGTATCGTATCTACTTGAATGATCTCCACGTCGTTTTTTCTCTTTAAAAGACATGGGCAGGCTCCAATTTTAAAGAATGTTCCGATTCCTGCAAATAAATCTAACTGAAAAAAATCTAATGTCGCATATTTTTCTTTTTCTGGTTGTAGGATCATCATGGACCTTAAAAGCTGAATACTTTGACTTTCGTTAATTCCTGCTCCTAGAAGTTCTTCCATCACTTCAATTATTTTCCTACTTTCTTTTTTCGCTTCCTGTCCTGTTCCCATTCCATCCGAGATCATAGACACAAAACTTCCTTCCCTTACTTTTCCCATGGAAAAACTGTCTCCATTCTCATCCCCTGCGATCATTGGCGAAGTGTGGATTCCTGCGATTACATGGAATTTTTCTTCTGGTGTAAATCCATAAATCTCATAATAATTTCCGATCATCTTTTTCTGATCTGGCAATGGCTTCATTTTCTCCATTGTCATGGAACTTAACAACACTGCTGCTTGTCTTGTGCTGATTTCCCTGCCTTTTTTCTTTTTCAGATATAGATAAATCTGTTTTCCTTTCTCTGGATTATCGTAGAAATAAATTTCTTTTAGTCTCAGTTGGCTTTTTGCAAAACCTTTTGTGATCTTCTCATATAATTTCTTATTATCTGCCGTTAATGATACTTTTCCCTGAAAGAAATCACCCAGTGTATTTCCGGCTCTGATATACTGCTCCCCAACAATTTTTCTCAGTTGTTTCATCTGATTTCTCATTGCACGCAGAAATAATTCCCGTTCATAAATCTGATTTGCTTCCTCGATAAAATCCTGTCCATTCTTGCATGGATGACATCTTTTTAAATCTGCATAGCTTAATCCACCTTGCTTTTCGATGATCTGCCCAAGCCTGTCCTTATCTGCTAATGTAAACTGACATTTTTGATTCTCACGGCATCCGACACATTCTTTTAAGATCACACTTTCAACTACATCTCTTCCCCGTTTTTCACACGTTTCTTCCTCATCGTTATGATCACAGAACATCTTTCCCACTGTCGTGAGACATTGCTGCATCTGGCGCATATGATAAAGGATCATTTCATGAAAATTTTGAAATAACCGGTCTTCTTCGAATTCTTTTTTTCTTAAGATTTCCATAGTTTTCCCTCCTGCGAGATTATTATAGAGGATTTTGTATGCAATTTCTGTCGAAATAAAAAATGTTATTTTCTGGAAATTATTATTGTAAATTACTTCCATTTATGTTATGACAATACCTACAAAGATGTACTGTTTGATAAGATCTTTTCAGATAAGAAAGCGATTCTTGAATTATATAATGCAATCGCACAAACTGATTATACAGATAAATCTGCTGTCGCAGCAAAAAGAGCTATGGAAGAATGTATCAAACATGGAATCTTGAAAGATATTCTTCCGAAAGAGAAAGGAGTGATTGAGGATATGATTACTGTATGTTATGACGAAGAAATTCATAAGATGAGAGAGGCGGAGTATAATCAGGAATTAGGAGAAGAGAGAGGAAAAGAAATAGGAAAACTACTACAGCCAGAAACCATTTAATCTAATGTAAAAAATAAAACGTACCATAGCAGTGATTTCACCTTACTCTATGATACGTTTTATTTATTTTCTATTTTTTCTTTACCAAACATCTTTTCTTAAAAAAAGAAATACCATAACATAAAATTTCATCATATGCGTCTTCAAATTCATTTGCATACATTTTCTCATTAATCTGTTTGATCGCTTTCTCGCAATCTAATATCATATCTTCTGGATTTTGAGATTTTTTTGCTTCAAATATTGCAACCTTTCCTTCATAATCATCGTAGATCACAATATCACTGCGTCCTTCACCATGTTCTTTATTCGACTCCACAACATAACCTGCTCCTGCAAAAATTCCTGCAAGGAATGCATGATAGAAATCTTCTTTGTAATCATGATAGCTGATCGTCATACGCAATAATGTACCTATCTCTTTTGTCAAGATATCTGCATTTCCAGTCCATACTGCATCAAATAATTCTTTGCGATCTATGGTTTTTGCGTTATCTTCAAACCATTTCTTCACTGTTGTTTCAAAAATCTCTTTAATCTCTTTATTCGGAATCTTTAATTCTATCGTTCCATCTGTATCCTGTTCACTGGCATTGGTCAAATATCCTGTCAAATAAAGAATGCTCCAAAGATTTTCCTCTGATGAATGTAGATAATCATAAGTAAGATTTTCTTCTATCTGCTGCCTGATGCTTCCACCTGAGATCAATATCTCAAGTTTTTTCTTGATCGCCGCACCTGAATAATCAATAAATGATCGAATGATCGCATTATCACTTGTATTCTTCCAGTAACTGACTGGTTTTGCATTTTGGTTATTCGTAAGATCCCACAAATAATTCATAACATCCCATGGACAGTAAACATCAAATTCTCCAAACCTATATCCATCATACCATTCTTTGATATCTGAAGCCTTCTCTTCTATCTGTGCATCTTGTAAAATCTGATCTACATCTTTCTGTATGAATCCATAATATTCATTATATCGCTCGGAAGATATCGTATCCGAAACAAAGTTATTTGTTCCTGTAAATACACTCTCTTTCGCAATCTTTAAGCAACCTGTCACTACTGCAAATTTCAATGCTTCATTATCTTTCAGTGCTGTACTGAGCATAGCTTTCATAACTTCCAGCATTTCCTTATAATATCCATTGCTGCTTGCTTTTGCAATCGGTACATCATATTCATCAATCAAAAGAATAACCGGTTTATTATAATATGCCTTCATCATATTCATGAGCATTATGATAGATCCTTGAAGTTCTGGTAAATTTGATCCCATACTTTTCAATTTTCGAAATGTTTCTTTGTCATCTTGATCTACAACATCACTTTCTATCAGATATGTATGCTTTTTGCACAGTTCTGCAATCGTAAACTGAAGAAGCCCAAGTGCATTCTCAAATATCGTTCCATCCACATCCTTAAAGGATAAAAATAATGTTGGATATTGATTCATCCAATCGTTACAAAGTTGTTGTTCCTTAGAAATATTCAATCCTTGAAATAATTTTTTACTATCTCTTCGTATATCAAAAAAGCTTGCCAACATACTCATTGCCAGAGTTTTTCCAAATCTTCGTGGTCGGGTAATTAATGTTACTTCTGGTATTTTGTTTTTTAACATATCTTTGATCAGACCTGTCTTATCAACATAATAGTATCCATCCTGCCGAATTTTCTCAAAATTTGAGATTCCAACTGGAACATTGATATTCTTCATTGTATTACCCCTTTCTTTTTACACTTCATTTAGAATAAGTATACCACGGATTCTTTCTTATATAAATCGAAAAAATCCGATGTTTCTATAAGAACAATTCTATGACTATTCTTATAAAAACATCGGATTTTATATCTTTATTCTTTACTCTACCGGATGTAAATTCTTCAAAGAAATGTCCATAATAGGAGCTGAATGTGTTAAAGCTCCACAGGATACATAATCCACTCCGATCTCACGGATCGTCTTTAGGCGTTCTTTTGTAACATTTCCTGAACACTCTGTTTCAGCTCTTCCGTCGATCAGTTTGACAGCTTCTTTCATTGTCTCATCATCCATGTTATCTAACATGATGATGTCTGCGCCTGCTTCTACGGCTTCTTTTACCATGTCAAGATTCTCTGTCTCTACTTCAATCTTTCTGACAAATGGTGCATAGTCTTTTGCCATAGCTACCGCTTCTTTGATTCCACCTGCAGCACCGATATGATTATCTTTTAACATGACTCCATCGGATAAGTTGTAGCGGTGATTATGTCCACCACCAACCGTCACTGCGTATTTTTCAAATGGGCGCATATTTGGTGTTGTTTTTCTTGTATCTAATAACTTTGTTTTATATCCTTCAAGCTCTTTGGATAACTCGCTTGTCATTGTTGCGATTCCACTCATTCTCTGCAAGTAGTTTAATGCAACTCTCTCTCCAGATAAAAGGGCACGGATATCTCCTTTGACAACTCCCATTAGCTGTCCTTTGGTCACTTTATCTCCGTCTTTTAATTCTGTCTCAAAAACAACAGTTTCATCTAAAAGTTTGAAGACTCTTTCAAATACTTCTAATCCACAGATGACCCCATCCTGTTTACAGATTAAATTTACTTCTCCCTGTTTTGGTTCTGGCATCACTGCGTTTGTACTGACATCTTCCTGAGTGATATCTTCTTTTAATGCATTCATCAAATATTCATCGATGTTAATTCTCATCGTTACACCACTGATCATAAAAACTTCTGTCCTTTCGTTTAATTTCGTCAAGAACAAGCTGTTCATTCTCTTTCTCACGCTGTTCTTCGTTCTGATACTTACTTAAATCTACTTCGACTGTCTCGGCTTTTGATGGATGTTCTGTGATGTCTTTCGCTGCTGCCTTGGCAAATACAAGTGCTTCCAATAATGAATTACTTGCCAGACGGTTCTTTCCATGAACCCCATTACAGCTTGTCTCACCGACTGCATATAAATGTTCCATAGATGTCTTGCTGTCTAAGTTTACTTTAATTCCACCCATGAAATAGTGCTGTGCCGGTGTTACTGGAATCGGTTCTTTTGTCATGTCATATCCTTCATCCAAGCACTGTTTGTAGATGTTTGGGAATCTATGTTTGATTCTTTCTCCATCTAAATGTGTAACAGATAAATAAACATGATCACTTCCGTCTTTCTTCATCTGTTTGCAGATTTCTCCAGTTACAACGTCTCTTGGTTTTAACTCATCTGTAAAACGTTCTCCATCTTTATTCAGCAGGTAAGCTCCCTCTCCTCTGACTGATTCAGAGATTAAGAATCTTCTTCCTGGTTTCTTTGAATAAAATGTTGTTGGATGGATCTGGATATAGTTAATATTCTCTAATTCAACATTATGGCGCAGGCAGATAGCCAGACTGTCTGCTGTCAGATGTCTGAAGTTTGTAGAATGTTTAAATAACCCTCCAAGTCCTCCTGTTGCAAGAACAGTATCCGGAGCTTCGATCGTATCTAAATTACCATCTGCATCTTTATATACAATTCCTTTACATTCTCCGTCTTTCTCAATAATATCGATCATCGTACAATTTTCCATGATCGTAATATTATCACGTTTCTTCGCCTCTTCGTATAAATGGCTTGTGATCTCTTTTCCTGTCAGATCTTCATGATGAAGAATACGGAATGTGGAATGTCCACCTTCTCTTGTAAACTCGATCTCTCCATCCTTCAAGTCAAATCTTACACCAAAATCTTTCAGATCCTGAATAATCTGTGGTGATTCTTTGATCATCTTCTCGACGGCACCTTTATCATTCTCGTAATGTCCGGCCTTCATAGTGTCCTCGAAATATGAATCATAATCTTCCGGATTCTTCAGCGCTGAGATTCCTCCCTGCGCCAAAAATGAATCACTTTCTTCAACTTCCTTCTTTGTAATAACGATTACTTTGTAATCCTGCGGAATAAATAATGCATTAAATAGCCCTGAAGCACCACTTCCTACAATAATCACATCTGCTGTTTTCATAATTCTCTTTGCCCTTCCTTGGAACTTTCCTGTCTTACTGCGCGATTCTTAACATCTCATCTAATGCTTTCTTAGCATTTAATCGCAGTTCTTCTGGTAATTCTACCTGATTCTTCATGTCTCTTAATGTGTCTCTTACATTCTCTAAGCTGATACGCTTCATATTTGGACAGAACTGACGGTGTCCTACAGAGTAGAATGTCTTTCCTGGGTTCTTCTGTTTTAATTCATATAAAACACCCATCTCTGTACAAATGATAAATACATCTTTATCAGATGCTGTCGCATAGTCAATGATTCCTGATGTACTTCCTACATAATCACCTAAAGCTACAACGTCTGGTGTACATTCTGGATGTACTAAAACTTCTGCTTCTGGATGTACTTCTTTGGCTTTCTTTACGTTCTCGGCTGTGATACTTCTATGTACATGACAGAATCCGTCATTGTAAATAAAGTTCTTCTCTGGAAGTTTGCTTCCGATATAACGTCCGAGGTTCTCATCTGGTACGAAGAAAATATTCTTCTGTGGAAGTGCTGTTACAACTTTCAGAGCATTGGATGAAGTTACACAGACATCAGAATGTGCTTTGATCTCTGCTGTAGAATTAATGTAACAGACAACAGCAAGATCATCATATTTCTTACGCATCTCTTCAATCTTCTCTACATCGACCATATGAGCCATTGGGCAGTCTGCCTTCTGATCTGGCATGATCACTGTACGGTCTGGGTTTAAGATCTTGGCACTCTCACCCATAAAGTTTACGCCTGCAAAACAGATCACATCTTTGGATTCTTTTAATGCAACTTTGGCAAGATAATAAGAATCCCCAACATAATCAGCAATTTCCTGAACGGCATCGTCTACATAATAATGTGCTAGTAAAACAGCATTTTTTTCTTGTTTTAATTGTTCGATCTCTTTTTTTAAATTTTCCATCTTTCTCTCCTTGTTATTAAATTTTAATATACCACGACCACCCCTTCTGTTCAAGTATTTGTGATGTTTTTATATGATAAATACCAGTGATTTTACCTCTTTTTCAGATGCTTCAATCACTGGTATTATTATAAATTCTATTTATTTTATATGATCACTATATATTTTCATATGCATTTGCTGTTTTCGTCCGATCATATCTTGTACATTGTCTCGTAATTATTTTTTCACATAGCATGTGTTCTTTCCTCTGCCTCTCTGCATGATCAATCCTTTTTTAACCATCTGCTTCAAAATCCTTCCACTCGTTGTCTGACTGATTCCTAATCTTTCCTGAACTTGTTTTCTTTGAATTCTTTTTTCTTGATCGATCATTTGCATGATCTGTGTTTCTTCGTCTTCTGGTTGTATATGTGTATGGTATTGCAGTTCTTCTCTTAATTCTGCCTGTGCATTTGTGTTTGGTAATATGATCTTAAATACATTATTACTGACTTTGATCTCTGGTTTTATAAACTGATCTTGATAAGCATTCATGATCTTTTGTATTCCTGTTCCATAAGCTTCGATCAATTCTAAACGGTAAAAAACATTCGCTAATTTTTTATTCCTGCATACAGAAATCCCCATCATCACATCTTCTAATGTAACTCCTGTTACCAATCCCCCAATGGATGTGAATTCTAACCGATCTTCGTACATACTGATCAGAATACTAGAACTATATCCGTAATCTCTGTGTACAAGACAGTTTAGCAATGCTTCTCTTACTGCTACTTCTGGATAATCTCTATTATCAATTCGATAAAGTTTTTCAAAAGTTGAATGTGTTTGATTTCTGAAGTCAATGTAATCATATACTGCTTCCATTTGTGCAAATAGTGATCCTGTAAATTCTTTTCTATCTTTAAATATGTTTTGATTCTTTCCTTCAAAAACTGCTGTTTTAATCGTATGCACGCATTGGTCTGAAAGTAATAAAGCAAGATTCGTATAAATTCCATCTTGGTTTATAATTCCTAAAGTTTTCATCTGTGGCTGTTCTAATGTAATGTTTCTCTTTTGGAATTCTTTTTTTGTTTCGCAAAAAGTCAATTCTTGATCTAATGATCTCATATCTTCAAAATGATCACCATCTGTTTCTTTAATCATCTTTCTAATAGCTGTATCCGTTGCTGGGACAGAAGAATATCCTTGTCTTACATATACGCCTTCTGGTCTTAACCCTTTCTTCGCTATATAGTATGGGCGTTCTGTTCCTCTTTGAATATCTATGATCACAACTTGTTTTTGTTCTATCTCTTTTGTCTCATAATGCAAGAACATGGTTAAATCTGGTTTAATCGCATCTCTAACCATATTGCTTACTTGCAATGCTACACTGTCTGAATCTTCTACCCCGATAACTGTCCCATCATCTTCAATTCCAATATAGATTTTTCCTCCATCACAATTGGCAAATGCTATGATTTCTTTCTTGATGTCTGTGACTACAATGGATTTGAATTCCGTTCTCTCAGATTCTTGTAACTTCATGAAAAACCCTCCTTGAAATTATTCTGTCTGTTCTTTCTAACTTTATTCTAACCATTCTAACCATTCTTGTCAATTATAAATCACAGTGTTTGTATGCTGTATAGTGGTTTGAATCACGTAAATTATTTGAATATTATAAAAAGAAATCATGTGTCGGCAACCGTACGGACACGTCTGCACTTAGCGAGTGGATGGTCGTTAGACCATTCAGGAGCTTAGTACAGCTACGTGGGAGTCCGAACGCAAGTGGGTTGCAGACACATGATTTCTTTTTATAATATTCCACCAATACTTTCCGTTATTCAAATCAGAATTTAATAGTTCTCTTCATGCACTTCAAAATAGCTCTGTGGATGTGCACACACAGGACATACTTCCGGTGCTTTTGTTCCAACTACGATATGTCCACAATTACGACATTCCCATACTTTCACTTCACTTTTTTCAAATACTTGTGAAGTCTCGATATTCTTAAGAAGTGCACGGTATCTTTCTTCATGATGCTTCTCAATCTCTCCGACTGCTCTGAATTTGGCAGCAAGTTCTGGAAAACCTTCTTCTTCTGCAGTCTTTGCAAATCCTTCATACATATCTGTCCATTCGTAATTTTCACCTTCAGCTGCTGCAGCAAGATTTTCCTTTGTATCTCCAATTCCTGCTAATTCTTTAAACCACATTTTGGCATGTTCTTTCTCATTATTTGCCGTCTTAAGGAACAATGCAGACATCTGCTCATATCCTTCTTTCTTTGCAACGGATGCGAAATAAGTGTACTTATTTCTTGCCTGTGATTCTCCTGAAAATGCTTCTAATAAATTCTTCTCTGTCTGTGTTCCTACATATCTATTACTTCCCATGATTCTTCTCCTTACTGATTCCTTTACAATCACTTTATATATTTCCCTAGAAATTAATAATTTCTATACTTCAGATTTCCATAATCCATGCAGATTACAATACTCATATGCTGCTATGAATTCATCTCCATCGGCTAACATAAATACCGCCTCTGGTTTATCCCCTGGTGCAAATTTATGCAGCTGCCCACCATTCTTTGTTTCAATATATACTCCCATAATATAATGTTCTGGAAGCATTGGATGCTCTACGGAAGATACAGCTACTGTGATCTTATTTCCTTCCTGTGTCACAACTGGTAAATGTTTTTCTACTGCAGCATCTGTTGTGTTTGCTTTTAAACTTTTCAAATTCTCTATGGAACTTCCTGCTCCAAATACTTCTAATAATACTGTTTTGTCTTCTGAACGATAAAATTTAGCCATAACTTCTTCTCCCTTCTACTACAATATATCTATAAAAATTATTCTTTTGAAAATTGATCTTTCCCTACAAAACATAATGGACATTCAAAATCTTCTGGAACATCTTCCCATTTTGTTCCTGGAGCGATTCCTCCTTCTGGATATCCTTTTTCTTCATCATATTCCCATCCACATACATCACATACGTATTTCATTGTTTCATCCTCCTTATGTCTAAATCGATAATAATTACTGTTATTATGTTTATATAATAATACATGTGAGAAAAAATGTCAATAATATTTTTTAGAATTTAAATAGTGATGTTTCTTTCTATGAATTATGTCCAATTTTTGTTATAATTAATTCATACTTATTGACACGTCGGGTACATCAGAGCGTGACAAAATTTACTTTTGATACTCTCATCATTAATATACAAAGTTACTGAACATTTACTCAATAAGGGAGGTGGTAATTATGGAGGGTAAGATTACAAAAATATTCAACGCAGCTGACCAGATTCAGGCTGAGATGATTCATGATCATTTAAAACAAAACGGAATTGAAACCATGTCCAAACAGCCTGGAACAGGAGAATATATGAGTATTGCGATGGGGTATTCTGTTTATGGAACGGATATTTATGTTAGAGAAGATCAGAAAGCTAAAGCAGAAGCTTTGATCAATGAACTGTTATACGATAATGACTACGATGCATCCGAAGATGAAGTGATCAAATTACCTTGGTGGCAAAATAAAGTGATTGTTGCAAAATGCATTTTAGGATTTTTTATTCTTGTGATCATTATCATGATCGCAATGCAGATTCTGCAATAAGATCATAAATTTAAGAAAGAACAGGTATGCTTTAGAATTCCTTGAAATCCTTATGCATACCTGTTCTTTGTTGTTGTTCATTATTTATATTTAGTTTATAGTTACCTTATAGTTAATCAAATTTCTGAAATACACCCTTAAGTGCTGGATAAATTTCTCTAAACTGCTGATACTTCGCCTCATACTTCGCAACAAGCTTGGCATCAGGTTCCACCGTATCAACAACTTTCACAAGCTGATCAGCTGCTTCCTGTACGCTGTCATATTCTCCGCATCCAACGGCTGCAAGCATTGCTCCGCCGTATCCTGGACCTTCTTCGCTTTCAATCACATCGACTTTAAGATTCATCACATTTGCAATGATCTTCTTCCATAATGGGCTCTTGGCTCCACCGCCGCAGATCTTTGTGCGTTCAATCTTGATTCCAAGACTTCTTGCAACTTCCAGAGAATCACGAAGTCCGAATGCAACTCCTTCTAACACGGCCTGTGTCATTTCTTCTCTTGTTGTGTCCATGGACATTCCGATAAATGTTGCTCTGGCTTTTGGATCATTATGTGGAGATCTCTCTCCCATTAAATATGGAAGATAGAATACATGATTTTCTCCAAGTTTGGTGATTCCTTCTTGTTCTTTGCTGTATTCTTTTGTCTTTAAGATTTCGTCCATCCACCATTTGTTGCAGGATGCTGCACTTAACATGCATCCCATGAGGTGATAGTATCCATCTGCGTGGTCAAAAGAATGTAAGGCATTGTTGGAATCTACACCAAATGTCTTACTGGAAATGAAGATCGTTCCAGATGTTCCAAGGGAAATGTTACACATTCCATCTCCAACAGTTCCAGTTCCTACCGCTGCTGCCGCATTGTCTCCAGCTCCCGCGATGATCTTGACTTCTTTGGATAAACCAAGTTCTTCTGCAATATCTTCTTTTAATGTTCCGACAACTTCATAACTTTCAAACAGTTTCGGAAGTTGTTCTTCACTCACTCCGCAGATTTCCATCATCTGTTTTGACCAGCATTTATTCTTTACATCTAATAATAACATTCCGGATGCATCGGAATAGTCCGTGCAAAATGTTCCAGATAGTTTATATGCCAGATAATCTTTTGGCAGCATGATCTTTTTGATCTTGTTGAAATTGTCTGGTTCATTTTCACGCATCCACAGGATTTTGGGTGCCGTAAATCCTGCGAAAGCGATATTAGCTGTGTACTCAGATAATTTATCTTTTCCAATCTCGTTATTTAAATAATCTGTTTCTTTCTGTGTACGTCCATCATTCCATAGGATTGCAGGGCGAATCACATCATCATCTTCATCTAAAACGACAAGTCCATGCATCTGCCCTCCGAAGCTGATCCCGGCAACCTGTGATTTATCACATTCGCTGATCAATTCTTTGATTCCTTCCATAGACTGACTGTACCAGTCTTCTGGTTTCTGCTCAGACCATCCTGGATGCGGAAAATGCAACTCATATTCTTTGGAAACGATTTTTTTGATTCCACCTTTTTCATCCATTAACAGTAATTTCACTGCGGATGTTCCAAGGTCTACACCAATGTATAACATACAAACCTCCGATCTTATCCCCAAGGATTTTCTGTTGGATATCTGACTCCAGCTGGCTGATTGTATCCAATCTCTTCTACTGGAACTCCAACATATTTAAATACTTCATATAATGTTTTTCCGAAATTACCAAATGCTACAGCTCCATGATGAGGGAAGTTTTTCTCGATCAGTACGTGACGGTAGAATCTTCCCATTTCAGGAATTGCAAAAATTCCAATGGCTCCGAAGGATCTTGTTGCAACTGGAAGAACTTCTCCCTGTGCGATGTATGCACGTAATTTGCAATCTGCTGTGCTCTGAAGACGGAAGAATGTGATATCTCCTGGTTTGATATCTCCTTCCAGTGTTCCCTGTGTTACCTCAATTGGAAGAGATCTTGCCATGATCTTCTGATATTTCATTTCACAGAAGGATAATTTCTCTGATGCTGTATTTCCACAGTGGAATCCCATGAAAGTATCTTTCTGTGTATAATCATAAGATTCTTTGATATCTTCTTCATAAAGGTCATGAGGAACTGTGTTGTTGATATCAAGTAATGTCACTGTATCCTCACTGACAACTGTACCGATAAATTCACTTAATGCTCCGTAAATGTCCACTTCACAGGATACTGGAATTCCCTGTGCTGTTAAACGGCTGTTAACATAGCAAGGGACAAAACCAAACTGAGTCTGGAATGCAGGCCAGCATTTTCCAGCGATCGCTACATATTCTCTGTAACCTTTGTGGTCTCTTACCCAATCTTTTAATGTCAGTTCATACTGCGCAAGTTTGGAAAGAATCTCTGGTTTCTTATTTCCAGCACCTAATTCTGCTTCCATTTCTTTGACGATCTCTGGAATTCTTTCGTCACCTTCATGTGCATTAAATGCTTCGAATAAATCTAATTCAGAGTTTTCCTCAATCTCAACTCCTAAGTTGTATAACTGCTGGATTGGTGCATTGCATGCTAAGAAGTTTAATGGACGAGGCCCAAAACTGATGATCTTTAATCTGCTTAATCCAACGACAGCTCTTGCGATTGGTACAAATTCATGTAACATCTCTGCACATTCTTCGGCATTACCAACTGGATATTCTGGAATGTAAGCTTTCACACCTCTTAATTTCAGATTATAACTTGCATTCAGCATACCACAATATGCATCTCCACGTCCATCTAACAGATTATCTCCGCTTTCCTCTGCTGCTGCAAAAAACATTTTTGGTCCTTCAAAATGTTTGGCAAGTAATGTTTCTGCGATCTCTGGACCGAAGTTTCCAAGATAAACAGCTAATGCATTACATCCAGCCTTCTTGATATCCTCTAATGCTTCAACCATTTGAATTTCGCTTTCAACAATACAAACTGGACATTCATAGATATCTGCGTCTCCATATTTCTTTGTATATGCTTCTACGACTGCTTTTCTACGATTCACTGATAAACTTTCTGGGAAACAATCTCTACTGACAGCTACGATTCCGATCTTTACTTTTGGCATATTACTCATTTGATTCTCCATCCTTTCCTTTTTTGATCATTTTAGTGTGATATTTTCTCCGACTAATCCACAAAAAGCTCCAGGTATTTGAGCTTCTTCATGTGCGATCAACCATTTATTCTGGGCAGTTAAAAGTTTGTCTTCTCCGTCTTTGTCTGGTGTAAATGTTAAGTCTTCGTTTGTTCCTTTTGGAAGAATGATGACACAACGGAAACCTTTTTCACCTTCTGCATTACATGGTGCATAGTGAAGTGTTGTTGCATAGACTTCGATCACTGTTCCTTTTGGGACCAAAAATGCTTCTGCTTTCGATGTATCATATTTGAATTCGTCTGTGATATCCTGCTGTGCACCAAGAATCAGAACAAGATCATTCACTGCAATATTGATCTCTGAGGATCTATGGTATTCTAATCCATTTAACTTATGATTATTTCCATTGCAGTATCCGACTTCAATATCTAATCCACCAAATCCTTTTCCCTGAAATATTTTTGCATCGCTTGTTGCTTCTAATGTGTCGACAGATGGCACATAGATCACATCATCTGGCAATGGTGTGTGCTGCATTTCTTTCAAAATCTTATCGGTTGGATAACCTTTTAAAATTTTTCCATACTTTTTAAAAGATGTATCACTCACATTTTGAATCTTCATAAAAAAATCTCCTTATAATTATGATATGGATATTTTTTGTCTTTTCCATTTATCATTTATAAGGAGATTATAACAATATATTTTCGTTTTCTCGACTAATTACTTATCTCATTTATGGCACTTTTTTGTCTTTTTCGAAATTCAGCAGGCATGATCCCATACTTTTTATAAAAAGCTTTAGAAAATGCTTTGTTATTTGGAAATCCATTTTCCATGGAAATATCACTGATCGTCATCTTTGTCTCTATCAGCTGTCTGTACCCATGTTCAGTGCGGATTGCCTGCAAATAATCTTTATAATTGATTCCTGCATATTTTTGAAACATTCGGGATAGATAGGATGAAGAATACCCGAAAATCTCTGCAAGTCTTGCCAAAGATAATTCGTCTTTGTAATGTTCTTTCATGTAATCTGTGATCACAGATAACTTGGTTAACTGCTTGTGTTGATGTAAAATATCTGGGTGTACATTAATCTCACGGTATCTTGTAACCATCAGATATAACATATCATAAAACAGGCTTTGAATCTTCAGATCATAGCCACAATGCTTATCAGAATATGCCATATACATCTCACAGATCATTTCCATGAGCTGTTCATCCTGTGCTTGCGGGGCATGGGCGAAGCAAATGAACTGATCCCCAGTGTAGTATTTTTCAAACATATTAAGCGGCATCTGGAGCACAACAGTCATATTTTCTTTTGGTGCATGAATGGAATGCACTTCGTTGGAATTGACAATAATAAAATCTCCACATTCCAGTAAATACTCCTGATCGTTTAAATAAAACTCCAGCGTTCCCTGAAAGACCGCAAAGATCTCAATCGATCTATGCCAATGTTTTTCTCTGATGTAATTACCATCTCTGCCTTCAAAAAGGAACATCTTAAATGGAAGATCCTTATTCGGCATGATCAGTTCATGTTGAATCTCTGTCATCGCTTTATCCTTTTCTTATCCTCACGGATATCCTTTTATTTTGTCACAACCGTTTTCTTTCGACTCCATCCAGAATAATATTTTACTTTGGATACTGTTTTATATGTCCGAATCTGAACATAATATTTTTTCTTTTTCTTAAGACGGGTGATCTTTTTGGATGTCGTCTTGTAGTTTTTGACTGTCAGTATTTTTGATTTAGCCATGGAAGATTTCATGCTGTAACGGATCTGATATCCGGAAGCCTGTGCAGATACTTTCTTCCATTTTGCTGTAAATCTTTTTGATCCTTTTTTGAGTGAAGTCAGTTTTGTTGGTTTGGGATTGATCGTAAAGTATAATGTCCTTACTTTTTCTCCTTTATACTCATTTTTAAAGGTAATGGTATATTTGTATTTCCCAACATTTTTACGACCTATTGCCTTGCTTACTGTGTAATCTTTGGAAGATAACTGCGTTCCATTGGAATCAAACACTTTCACTGCTGGATTCTTTACTTTTCCATCGTAACTATAAGAAGTCTGTGTGAGTGTCGCTTTCTGCACGGATGGATTTGTCTTTGTTGTCTGTCCTGAATTTGTACCTGATGTATTGTTTTTATTATTATCTGATGAATTATTTTTATCGTTATTTGAATTATTTCCCTGATTATTGTCTGGTTTTTGGTCATCATTGGAAGAAGCTGGTGTATCTTCAAAACTATAGGTTGTTTTTTTCTGATCTGTAATATTTAACTGTACACCCTTGTCTAGCAAATATGTATCTTCGCTATCATCTGCTCTGCGAACCCTGATCCTATACCATACAAATCCAGGATTTAAAGTTTTTATCGTACAATCTTTACTATTGATATCAATCAGCGTACTTGCATCATCTACCTTATTTCCTTTTGAATCATATGCTTCTATAATCCTAGTTGAAATTACATAGTCTGAATTATTTAAATATTCTTCAACAACTGTCGGAATAATACTTCCAGATGCACCCGTTTTTATGTAAAGCTGTCCTTTATACATATAGTAGTTATCTGCATTCATATTTAAAATCTGTGCTTCTCCGCTCTGATCAAAGTAATAAATTTTATCACCGATCGTCTGCAGATCCATATTGCGCAATACACCATCTACATCTGCCAGATATTCTCCGAACAGCCATCCATTCGTATAAAGGTATCCGGCGTCTGGGTCCCGTCTTCCATCATCATATAAACCACCATTGCTGGATATTTCATCACTGTATAGGAAATAAACCACATTACTCGTCATCGTTGGGAAAAATTGATCTTCCATTTCTAATTTTTGATTCCGGATTGTTCCACCCATCCGTGCTGCTTTACAAATATCTCCATCCTGATCAACCTCATATTGATATTCTCTGTCACTCAGGCGTCCATAAACCAGTGTTACAAAATTTCCTTGATAATAACATGGCGTAACGAGCATACTTCCGACATCCATTCCTGCTAACGCTAGGTCTAAACCATCTCCAGCGATCGACATACCTTCGATAAATGCAAAGTAATAGCCTTTTTCTGCCATAGTATTTGAATCTGTTACATCATAGTTATCAAATAAAACATCATACATATGCCATTTTCCATCAAAATAGATCATATCCCATCCATGCCCAGCAAACTTGTGGCGGTCATAAGAATGATACAGATCATCAATGGTCCACATTGTAAGATCTGCCTTCCATCCAGAAGCATATGCCGCTGGCATTCCCAACGAACGGCAGAAATCTGCGATCAGCATGGACATTCCCTGACAGTCTCCTTTTCTGCTTTGGAAAACTTCAGTAGAGTACGAACTAACAGTTGTATCGTACTCAATATTCTTCTTAACCCATCTTGTGATAGCTTCCACTTTCTCTTTCTCTGTCTAGCATCCTTTTGTGATGATCTCTGCCATCTTTTTAAATGCTGCGATATCCTGTTGGTCTGCATGATCGATTCGGGTTGCAAATGATGGATTTGGTGTGTAGATCTTATTCAGATAATCTATACTTGTTTTTGCCTGTACAGCTGCAACTGCAGAAGCTTTTGTTGATTTACGAACCGCAAATGCATGGTCCTTGTTGGCATATACTTCTTTTACTGTGACTTTCTTTACAGAAACTTTATAAGATGCCTTTCCTTTAAAACTTGTACATGCAAGATAGCAAACATCGCCTTTTTTCAGATCATAATAAGATCTATCATCTGTTGGATGACTATACCAAGCTTTGTATGTAAGTTTTCCATTGGAAGATCCAAATAACTGCACACGTGATGCATTGTTTTCTTCTTTATAGCTTAATTTATATTTTCCATCTTCTGGGACTACGAATTTCAGCCATTGCACATCTTCTGGAGAAGCCGCATTGATCTGCTGTGAGTTTTTTTCGCTAAGTACTTTGTATGAAGCTGGTTCATTTATATCAGCATCATATGCATATATAGTACCTGCTCCTCCAAGCGTCAAATCTGCATTGCAGCCTTTGACTCCTCCCATATAAATATAGTAATCTGTCCCTTTTTCCATATAAAAAACTTGTGAATGATCAATTCCTGTAGAATAGTCTTTCTCCATTAATTTTTCATAGTTGGAACCTGATTTTTTCCATATTTCCATAGTAAAAAATGTAGTACCTAAAACATAGTCACCGGAACTCGATTCATTATGTGCTTGTATCCCAACACTCTGCCATCCAGTATATTCCCCTTTAAAATGATACCATCCTGCATAAATATCTGCTTCATTTCTTTTGTCTCTCCACTCTTTGATATCTTTTGCATCAATTTCTCCGGGATTTGTATTACTGCCATATGTCGTATTTGCTGATTGTACTGCCGTTTTAACTGCAGTCGTTTCCGCTTGAACATTCATTGGAACTGCGGATGAAATGGTCGTTGCCACAACCATCGATAATAAAACTGATAATATTCGTTTTTTCATACTCTTTCTCCTCGAATATTTGTAAATCTTTCTCTTTTTTTGCAACGATTCAATACTCAAATTATACAATAAATTCTAGCTGACCGAAATAGATCTTTATCAATTCCAATTCTTTATTTTTTCTTTCTCTTTCCATCTGTTCCATCTTGCGTTATACTTATTTTAGTTTAAAAATCAGAAGGGAGTTTTTTCATGAAAAAACCAGCATTAGTAATTCTGGCTGCCGGAATGGGAAGCCGTTATGGAGGATTAAAACAGATGGACCCTATGGATCCAATGGGACATGCGATCATCGATTATTCCATCTATGATGCAAAACGTGCCGGATTCGGTAAGGTAGTCTTTGTGATAAAGAAAGCAATTGAGAAAGATTTTAAAGAAACTGTTGGAGCAAGAGTTCCTGAAGGAATGGAAGTATGTTATGCATATCAGGAAGTAGATGCATTACCAGAAGGTTATAATGTCCCTGAAGGACGTGTGAAACCTTGGGGAACTGCACATGCTGTTTTATGTGCAAAACCATTTATCAATGAACCATTTGCCGTGATCAACGCAGATGACTATTATGGTGTTGATGGATATAAAGTCATGGCTGATTTCCTTACAAGCCATGAAGAGAAAGACGGAAAAACACCATTTGCAATGGTGGGATATCATCTTGGAAATACAGTTACAGAGAATGGATACGTATCCAGAGGTGTCTGTGAAGTTGATGACAACCACCAGTTACTTTCTATCACAGAAAGAACTCATATCGAAAAACGTGAAGATCATGCAGAATTCACAGAAGATGACGGTGCAACTTGGGCATCGCTTCCATTTGATACTTTAGTGTCCATGAACTTCTTTGGATTCCAGCCTATGATCATGGACGAGTTAGAAAAAGGATTCCCTGCTTTCCTTGATCAAGCGATCAAAGAGAATCCATTAAAAGGTGAATACTTTATTCCTAGTGTCGCAAGTGACCTGTTACATGACGGAAAAGCCTCTCTTGAAGTGCTTGTATCTAAAGATCAGTGGTATGGTGTTACATATCCAGAAGATAAACAGAGCGTTATTGATGCTTTAGCTGCTTTAAGAGAAAATGGTACTTATAAATTTTAATACCGTTAAATATTCATTTGTAAAAGCAAAAAAATATCAGCCAGTTTGAATTCATCTTTTCTTCCAAACTGGCTGATATTTTTACGCTATATTTTATAATCATCATTCGTATCTTAATTTACCTTATAAACTTTAACACCTGTTTTCTTACCAAATCTCTTTGTCTGTTTATGAGATTTAAAGAATACATCGATATGTTTTCCTTTGACACCGCCTCCGACATCTTCGGCTACGTATGTTTTTCCATTGATCTGTACTTTTGATCCTAATTTGATCTTTCTTTTATCTACAGCAATAGTTCTTCCCTGTTTTGCTTTCTTTCCAGAAGCTGTTCTTGCTCCCCATTTTCCACTGCACTTTCTGCATCCGCAGTAAGCTGTTAATTTATATTTTCCTAAGTACTTTACGTCGTTATCTTTTGCTTTGGTTGAAGTTGATCCTGTAAAGATGATTCCTGATGCTACAACTAACATCGCAATCACTACTAACAATTTCTTCTTCATAACTTTCAGCATATAAACCTCTTTCTGTGCTCAATAGTTTCTTAAACTTCGAAACATTTTTGTAACATTTTCGAAATCTATGTTTCATACTTTACCCGATATCCCTCGATATGTCAACCTTTGTACTCGATAAAATACAATTCACTTCCAATATATGTAAGTTTGTTGTTACAAATTTATTAACTTATACGATTTGTTTTTTATATATTTGTATAAAATATTTCTATTTTTCATTGCGTTTTTTCCATCAAAAAAAGAAGCGGAAAACCGCTTCTTTACGTTGTTTCTTCTTATAAAATGATATCCATTACACCATCTAAGTAAATATTTTCCACATCCTCGATCAGCCCTGCGTCACATGCCTGTGTTAATTTTGGATCAATTGGAAGTTTTCCGAGTACTGGAATGTTAAACTTCTCAGAAATTTCTTCAATATGACTGTCTCCAAATACCTTGATCTCTTTGCCGCAATCTGGACATTTGATGTAGCTCATGTTCTCAATCAGACCCAGAACTGGTACATTCATCATGTTCGCCATATTCACAGCTTTCTCCACGATCATTCCTACTAATTCCTGTGGAGTTGCAACGACAACGATTCCATCTAATGGAATAGACTGGAAAACTGTTAATGGAACTTCTCCGGTTCCTGGTGGCATGTCCACAAACATCACATCAATGTCTTTCCATAATGTCTTACCCCAGAACTGTTTTACAACGTCTGCTACAACTGGACCTCTCCAGATTACTGGCTGTGTTTCTTCTTCTAACATTAAGTTTAAGGATACAACTTCGATTCCGAAATTTGTCATTGCTGGAAGAATGATTCCTTCTGCATTTCCTAATAATCTCTCATGAAGTCCAAATGCCTGCGGGATGGATGGTCCTGTGACATCCGCATCAAGAATTGCTGTATGCAACCCTTTTCTCATTGCTGCGACTCCTAATAAAGAAGTTGTCATGGATTTACCTACGCCACCTTTTCCACTGACGATACCGATAACCTTCTTTACTTTACTTTCTCTATATAATGGTTCAAGAAAATCTGTTTTCTCCTGTGTTCTGCTTCCGCAGTTTGCACTACAACTGCTGCAGTCATGACTACATTCACTCATTTTTACGCCTCCATAGCTTCTAAAATATCTTTTGCACTAGATGCAATATCACCGTTAAATACAGCGGATCCTGCTACAAATACGTTTGCTCCACATTCTTTGACATGTGCTACGTTCTTTGCTGAGATTCCTCCATCTACTTCAATATCGATATCCAGTCCTTTTTCATTGATGATCGCTCGTAATTCTTTGATCTTGTCATCCATCTTCGCAATATAAGACTGTCCGCCATAACCTGGGTTTACAGTCATGATCAGTACCATATCTAATTCTTCTAATACATAATCTAATGCAGATAATGGCGTTGCTGGATTCAAGGCTACTCCAACTTTTAATCCTTTCGCTTTTACCTGCTGGATCGCTCTATGAAGATGTTTTGTTGCTTCTGCGTGAAGAGTGATCAGATCAGCTCCTGCTTCTGCAAAATCATCAATATATCTTCCTGGTTCTTCAATCATTAAATGTACATCAAATAAAGCTTCTGTTTCTTTACGAAGTGATTTAATCACTGGAAGTCCCAAGGAAATATTAGGTACGAACATTCCATCCATAACATCAATATGCACCCATTTTGCACCTGCTTTTACTGCTTCTTTTACATCTGCTCCAAGATTCGCAAAATCTGCTGACAAAATTGATGGGGATAAAATATAATCCATAACTCATTTCTCCTTTACACACCTGTTTTTAGCACTCTTTTTAGTATAACGTATTGTTTATAACAAGTCTAGTTACTATCAAAAAAAGAACCTTCTTATTTTAGTTCTTTCAGAAGGTTCTTTTTGAATTTTATGTAATTGTTTTACCCACGTTCAATGATCTTTGCCATCTGTTTCGCAACATTCCATGTATGATCACCGATACGCTCAAAGTCTGTTAACATTTCAGAGAAAATGATGCATGCTTCATCATTACATTCTCCTCTGTTGATACGTTCCAAGTGACTTTCGTAGAATTCTTCTGTCTTCTGATCGATAAAGTTCTCTGAATCATGAACTTTCTGAAGCCATTCCTGCGTATCCTCTGGTACCTTAGAAATGTTATGGAACATTTTTTCACAGATCATTTTCATTTCTTCCATCTGCTGTTTTGCGTCATCTGAAAATACAATATGTTTTTCTTCGATCAACTTTGTATAATCACAAATATTAACTGCATGATCTCCAATTCGTTCGATATTACTTGTCATATCAAGATATGAGCCGATATTTTTTGAAGCTTTAACATTCGTTTCATGCGCCATCATCTTTGCTGCGGCTCTTGAAATTTCTTTGTTCAGATAATCAATATAATCTTCTCTTTTATCAACATCACCTAGGGATCTGCTGCTTCCTGCCAAAAATGCATCAAAACTTTCTTCTACATTGACTCTTGCCATCTCAAGCATTCTCTGAATTTCATTTCTTAAGTTCTGTAAGTTGATCGCTGACGTACCAAATGTAGCATCTACTCTTGTATCAACCGATTTGATGTATTTTAAATGTTTGTGTTGTTCTTTCTCTTCTGCTTTCTCTGGAAGGATCTTGGTTGCAAGTTTTGCCAGATAATTTCCAAATGGGATCAGCAGGATGGTTGTACTGATATTAAATAATGTATGCATATTGGCAATCTGTTTTGTAATACTGCTTCCACTGAATCTTGCCACATAATTTGTCAAAGGTGTCACTAAACATAAAATTGTAAAAATGGCTGTTCCGATAATATTGAAGCTTAGATGAATGATCGTTGCTCTCTTCGCACTTCTCTCTGTTCCGATCGATGCTAAGATCGCTGTAATACATGTACCGATATTCTGTCCAAATAATACAAAGGCTGCATCATGGAAACTGATCACTCCGCTTAATGCTAATGCCTGCAGGATACCTACAGAAGCTGAAGATGACTGGATGACCGCTGTAAAGATCATACCTGCGATGATTCCGATCAATGGATTTGAGAATCTTGTCATCAGGTTGATAAATGGTGGATACTCACGAAGTGGTATCATGGAATCTCCCATCATGTTCATTCCGACAAATAAGATACCAAGTCCTGCAATGATTTCTCCGACAAACTGTACTTTTTCATTCTTTGAAAATACAACGATTGCTACACCGATAAACGCAATTAATGGTGCTAATGCCCCAACATCTAAGGCAATTAACTGTCCTGTAATTGTTGTACCAATATTAGCTCCCATGATGATCCATACGGCCTGATTTAATGTCATCATTCCAGAGTTTACAAATCCTACGACCATTACCGTTGTAGCTGAGGATGACTGGATCACGGCTGTGATCAAAGCTCCTACGATAATACCTAAGAATCTATTGGATGTCAATTTTTCCAAAATGTCTTTCATTTTATTCCCGGCAACGGATTCTAATCCGTTACTCATCATCTGCATACCATATAGGAATAATGCTAATCCTCCCAACAGACCTAAAATGTTTGTACTGCTCACTTTTTTTCTCCTTTAGTTGTTCTTTTCTTTACTTTTCTTTCACTTATTTTTTACAACAGTTTTATTTTAACTTATTTAGGAGATGTGTTGTGTTAAATGTATGTAAAATTTTTTGTACTTTTATATGTTTATACTTTGTTTTTTATTTAATTAATATATGTTTTCTGTTAAAATAAACGTCAAGGTGTTACTTCACATTGACGTGAATGGCGGTTTGCTTCCTACGGGGAGTTCTAGCCCCGATTACATAGATCCATCTCTTTCATAGAGAAATCTGACGGAAATGGGACTTGAAATTATGCTAACCATTACAGACCTAATCGCAGTAATCTCACTGTGTGCGACTTTTTATAGTCTTGGCTATGTGCGTGGAAAGCATGATGCCAAGACAGAAAAAGACCGCCCTACCCTGAGAAAGTAAGCGGTCTATAAAACTTATATTAATCAGGCAAACCGTCATCGGTAGCACCTTTTTATATTGTTATATTAACATCTATAATTTTTTATGTCAATTCTATTATCTAATTTATATTTAACTTTCTAGTCAAAATAAACTCAATCACCAAATGGCACAACACAATTTCCACAAGAAAAGCAATCAGACAAGGAAGATAAAACCAACTGTAATATCTATTATGTCGTAACAATATCTCTTGCATTTCATAGCCAGCCAGGAATAAAAAAGCTCCAACAATGATCGTTGTCGCAAATCTGTTTTTACTTCTCATTTGTCCAATGCATATTGCTGTATATGCCTGATAGATCAAATGCATCGTCCATATGATTCCATATACGATCATATAAAGAATTGTTAAAACAACTTTTGGTTTCGTAAAATCCTGAAAATGTCGAATCGGTATTCCTTGAAGTGAAGCTTCTCCGTGATATACAATACTTTGTATATAAATCAATATATCATTTTCTGCAAAGAAGATAAAAACTGTTGTAAAACTGATGATGATCGCACTGAAGACCTTTGACAAGATCAACTTTCTCTCAGTCACTGGAAGTGTATGTGTAAGGTAGCTTTCCTTTCCATACATGCTTTTCCAGAACCTTTGTATCACAAGAATAATATTCACGCAGAATATAAAATAAATACCGGTCACAACAACAATAGCCTGTGCCTTTATTGGGATATGATCATAAAATGTTTCATAATTGAACACAGTATTGATTCCATGGACAATTCCATAAATGATCAAAACAGCCCATAGTGGCAGCATGATCTTACGGTAATATTTTAGATCATATTTCATCAATTTCCTTAACATAATTTTTCCTCCTCTCCTTATCCCTCCTATTTTTCCTACTCCAGATTCAATTTCTTCGTTAATATCACTTCTGTAACAATATGATAAATGATAATGATCACAATATTCTCTACAAGATAGATCCACAGATCACTATCAAATCCAAATGTGTTCTGCAGACTTGATCCCATATTATCTAAGTTTGTCATACTTTGAATTCCGATCAGTGATACAATGATCGATAACACTGCATATGCCACAAATGCAAACAAGAATCGATTGCCATTACTCAACTGTCCGATCACCATTGCTGCATATATATGGTAGATTCCACTTAGCAAACCTACCACTGCGATCACCGCTCCATATCCAATCCATGGTCCTGCATGTACTTTGATGACCCAATTTCCAAAATATGTTACGGTGTCCATAAGTTTTACCGGGCTTATCGCAATGATCTCTACTCCCAATAAAGAGATTACAAGTGCTGTCCCACAGCTAATGATCAATGCACTAATCACTTTGGATAAGATCAGGCTTCTTGTAGTAACTGGAAGCGTGAACATTAAATATCCTTCTTCCTGCAATAACCCATTCCAGAAGCGCTGAATCACAATGATCACATTCATTACAAAGATCGCAACGATCACTGCAACAATGACCACAAGACTAAATACGATCATCGTATTTCCAATTCCGTCAAGATTCGACCGAATACTGATTCCAAAGATCAGTCCCATCACTAAGAGTACACCCCATAATGGTGCTAAAATCTTCGTTAATGCTTTCAGATCATACTTTATTAATTTTCCTAGCATACTTCGTCCCCTCCTCTGTATACATCTGTATGAAATATCTCACGGAACAGGGCATCGATGGATTTGCCGCTTTCTTCTCTTAAGTCATCAGCTGACTTGTATGTTACAATATTTCCTTCTTTGATAAAAATAACCTCATCCATGATCTTCTCGATATCTGCGATCAGATGTGTTGAAATGATCACGGTTCCTTCCTCATTATAATTGTTTAAGATCGTATCTAAGATAAAATCCCTTGCTGCGGGATCGACTCCTGCGATCGGTTCGTCTAGCAGATAGAGTTGTGCTTTTCGGCACATTACCAAAACTAACTGGACTTTCTCTTTATTTCCTTTGGATAAGCTTTTGATCTTCGCTTCGGTGTTGATCTTTAATGTCTCACACATGCCCTCTGCTTTTTTACGATCAAAGTCTTCGTAAAAATCTTCAAAAAAATCCATCAAATCTGCAATCTTCATCCAATCTGCAAAATACATCTTATCTGGCAGATAGCTGATGATCTTCTTGCTGTCAACACCAGGTGCTTTACCATTGACTTTAATCTCACCTGATGTTGGCTGCAACAGACCGTTTAATAACTTAATCAATGTTGTCTTTCCAGAACCATTGGGTCCTAAAAGCCCGATGATCTTTCCTCTCCCTATTGTTAAGTTGATTCCCGTTAAAGCTTCCTTCTTTCCATACCGTTTCTCTAAATCAGTTAATTCTATTAAATTCAAATCCTTCATTCTTCCTCTTCCTTTCCGATCAATGCGACTGCATCTTCCTTATTGTATCCAAGTTCCTCTAAATCCCTGATGTATTGTTTTACGATCTTGTGTGCTATATCTTTCCGACATTCTTCTATCTTCGTCACATCTTCTGTGACACAGCGCCCACTTGTTCGGTTGGTGATCGTTAATCCATCCTGATCAAGTGCTGATAACGCTCTCTGCATCGTATTCGGATTCACCCCTGCTTCTCCTGCAAGATCCCTGACACTTGGCAGTTTATCTCCGCTTGGATAGGTTCCTGACACGATCCTCTTGATCATCTGTTCCTTCAATTGTGTCCAGATTGGTCTTCCATCATCTATCTTCCACCCCATAGTTCTCCTTCCTTCTTATTGTATTATTGTATTACTTCCTTAATACAATAATATTGTATGCTACTTTTTATAAAATGTCAATCCTTATTTCATTTATACTTTTGACACTCTCATCATAAATTAATAGAAAACACAAAAGACATCGCACGAATATTTGTATTTCATGCGATGTCTTTTATGACTACTATTGGTAACTATAAATAAAATAGTTCCTTTTTATTTGATCATTGTCAGGATCCGTTCTCTACATCCCAGACCAATACCATTGGCCTGTTCGATATTTTTCTCTAGTTGGTGTTCAAAGTGACGGAAGGGAAGAAAGATGCCAATCTCGCTGCTTTGTTGTTCAAATTTGTTTTCATCCATTACACCATAATACATGAACGCTCTTGGCAATTGTTCTTCCAGTCTCATCATAAAATCCCAAACAATGCTGTAGACTTCGTTATCCTCTATCATTTCTTTTACTTCTTTAGGTAGTTTAAATAATAGCAGGATTCCAATATGTTCCCCAATCTTCATTGTGTTAATTTCATTTTTGTTCTGATAATCGTGTTTTTCACGAAATCCATAAGCAAGACAGATTTCATAATCCGGTATATCGTCCGCCTGATCTAAAATCTGCTGAAACATTTTATATTGTTTTTGTGAAATCTGTTTGTTTACGGATGTTTGTTTGATCAGCTCGCCCTCTGCATCTGTTAATCTTACAGGATTTGTTACACCTTTATCATTGAATCTCATAGGAATCAAAAACGCATTTCTTAACAGATCAAACATACTGTTTCCACAGATTCCCATCAAGAAAGCGGAAAGATCCCTATTTTGATATGCATCAAATAGTGCTTTCACAAACTGTTTTTCCGAAAGATCACGATCTCCACTGTTGGCAAACTCTTCATAAAATAACTCTCTCAATCGTTCACAGGCATCATTATTTTCCAGAATTTTTTTAAATATATGCTCTGCATTTTCTTCTCTTGGAAAAATTGTTTCCACGCTGATCATCCCTTTCTTGACTTTTTCATCAACTGTATTATACTTTAGGAAGAATGATATGTAAAATATATATATCATATCAATAACATACAAATTTTATATAACTAGGAGGTCAATCATGCCTTTTGACTATTATCGTATCTTTTATTATGTTGCAAAATATAAGAGTTTCTCTAAAGCTGCGAAATTCTTACATAATAATCAGCCAAATATCACTCGCTGCATGAATATTATGGAAAGTGAACTTGGCTGCACTTTATTTATCCGGTCACACAGGGGAATCAAACTGACACCAGAAGGGGAACAACTTTATGCACATGTAGCGATTGCAATCCAGCAGATTTCTTCTGGAAATGATGAACTAAATCGAACAAAAAATCTGAAATCTGGAACTGTTACGATCGGAGTAAGCGAAACTGCACTTCATTTATTTTTGCTGCCGAAATTAGAGAAGTTTCACAAACTTTATCCACATATTAAATTAAAAATTTCCAACCATTCCACACCACAGGCAATCAAAGCTTTGAGAAAAGGATTCGTTGATTTTAGTATTGTGACAACACCATTGTATTGCGAACATCCATTACAATCGCAACGACTTTGCTCTTTCCGTGACATTTTAATTGGCGGACCTTCTTATAGGGATATTGGTTTTTCACCGAAAAGACTACGTGATCTGCAGGATTTTCCTTTTATTTCATTAAATGAAGGAACAGCAACCAGAAATTTTTATGAGAAATATTTCTATCAGAATCAGTTAGTTTTTTCTCCGGATATGGAAACTGCTACAACGAACCAGATCTTATCTCTGGTGCAGCATGATCTTGGAATTGGTTTCTGTCCGGAAGCTCTTGCTAAGGACTATCTTGATCGTGGTGAAATTATAGAAATTCCTGTAAAGGAACATGCTAATCCACGAGACATTTGTCTCCTTACCGATTCTACCCGACCAATTGGAATTGCTGGGAAAAAATTATTAGAAATACTTATGGATTCGGAGGGGTGATATATATGGAGGAAGAATTTCATAATCATATGCGGATTCCTTGGCATGATTATACAAGAAAAAGTATTGGTCGTCCGATCACGGAAGCTTCGTTAAGTGAGAAAGCCTCGATCATCGGTCGTACTGGAATTATGCTTCTATCTTGCGGAACTGGAGCATGGAGAGTACGAAGTTCTATGAACACACTGGCTAGAGAACTTGGAATTACTTGTACTGCTGATATTGGTTTATTATCAATTGAATATACTTGTATTGATGGTGGTAACTGTTATACAGAATCCCTATGTCTGTTTAATACAGGCGTAAATACATCAAAACTTTATCGAATGGAATTGTTTGTTAACAAATTTTCCAAAAACTGCAAGAAGATGTCTGGAGATGAACTTCATACACTACTTGATCAGATTCATGAAATTCATGGATTTTACTCTCCGCCATTCCTTGGTCTGGCTGCAGCTGTTGCATGCAGTGCATTTACTTTTTTACTCGGTGGCGGACCGATTGAGATGTTTTGTGCATTCTTAGGTGCTGGTGCCGGAAATTTTCTCCGGGCAAAAATGAATCAACATCATTTAACTTTATTCCTATGTACCGCTGCAAGTGTTGCTCTGGCATGCATTGTATACACAATTGCATTTACGGCATTGAAATCTGGATTTCATATTTCGATACACCATCAAGCTGGTTATATCTGTTCTATGTTATTCATTATTCCAGGATTTCCATTTATCACAAGTGGAATTGACCTTGCAAAATTGGATATGCGTTCCGGACTTGAACGTCTGGCTTACGCACTGATTATCATTGCTGTTGCAACTTTAGCTGCATGGATGCTTGCTTTAGTTCTTCATTTAAAACCGATGGATTTTCTTCCATTGAATTTAAGCAAGTCAGAATACCTGATATTTCGACTGATCGCAAGCTTTTTTGGAGTTTTAGGTTTCTCCGTAATGTTTAACAGTCCATTACAACTTGCTGCTACAGCAGGAATCATTGGAGCAATTGCAAATACAACTCGTCTGGAACTGGTTGATCTTGCATCATTTCCGCCAGCTGCGGCTGCATTCCTTGGAGCTTTGCTTGCTGGTCTTCTGGCATCTATGATCAAGACTTCGATTGGTTATCCTCGAATTTCTTTGACTGTGCCTTCCATCGTTATTATGGTTCCTGGATTGTATTTGTATCGGGCAATTTATAATATTGGTATTACTTCGATTAATACCGGTGCTTTTTGGTTTACAGAAGCTTTACTTATTATTATGGCTTTGCCGCTTGGATTGATCTTTGCAAGAATTATTACAGATAAGACGTTTCGACGTTGTTCATAGAAATGGATATGAATATAGGGGCTGTCTCACTAAAGTGACAGCCCCATAAAAAGACTTATATGAACACAAGAAAAACCTTATCCAATATTTAATCTGTCAATTTCACTGTCAATCAATGCAATTTCCTCATTATTCAACTGCCATTCAAATGCACTGCAATTTTCATCTGCCTGTGCAGGTGTATTAACTCCAGTTAATGCTGTACCAACAAAACTCTTTTGGGTACTCCAGTTGATGGATACCTGTGCCACCGGTACATTGTGTGCTTCTGCAATTTTATCTAATGTCTTTAATAATTCCATAACATTAGAGAATACCGGTTCTTTAAAGAATGGATAGAATACCTGACGCATGTCCTTTGGATCTGGTTTTGGAAGTTCGCGAATAGCTCCTGTTAAAATTCCACCACCTAGAGAACCATAAGTCATTGTCCCAATTCCTTGAGTTTCAGCCCATTCCATTAGTTCTCTTTCTGACTGGTTCACGATAGAAAACGGAGGCTGGATTACATCAATTTTAGCATATTTTTGCGCTTCCTGAATTAATTCTTTGGAAGAATTAGACATTCCAATGTAACGGATTTTCCCCTTTTTTTTCAACATATTACAGACTGCCATTGTTTCTTCAATCGGTGTATTTTCATCTGGCCAATGCATAATATAAAAGTCTATATAATCTGTTTGTAATCTTGCAAGAGATTCATCAATTTCACGCTCTACGGAGTTATATTTGTTATCTCTTACAGATTTTCCTGTGTAATGACTGATGTAAGAACCAAACTTTGTTGCAAGATACACTTTTTCACGATATCCATCTTTTAATGCTTGTCCAACGACTGTTTCAGAATGACCGTCTCCATAGATTGGGGCTGTATCTACCATATTAACTCCATTATCTATCATCTGGCGAATGGCAGCAATCGATTCTTCTGTATCTACATCTCCCCATGTCACTCCTGCAGAGTTTGCTCCTGCAATCCCCCATGTACCAACTGTTAATGCAGAAATATCAGCATCTGCATTTTTAAAATGTTTATATCTCATAATTTTTCTCCTTTTTAACGAATTTTTTCTGCTTCCTTATATTGTGCCATAATCAATTGTTTTAACTCCCATTCATTTTCTGTCAGACCACAATAAACTTCTATAGCTTTTTCAATCCCATGTTCTTTTACATAGTTTGTAATTTCTATACTGGCAATATCGCTTTCATCACGGTATAAAAATCCATAGGCAATCCCTTTTGCCAAATAAAATGGCAGAATATGATGTTTCATACATAACAATGCTGGTCCTACAAATCGATTATCTCTGGAAAGTTTTGTCTTAGGATCTGCTGCTACTCTCGTAAAAGCATCTTTCAGATTTCGGTTTTTAGGAGCTTCTACAATAAAATCAATCCACTCCTGATGGTCAGTTTCATCAAATTGATATTCCGCCTGAATAGCTGCATCCGCTTCAAAAAATGCTCCAAGTACACAATCCTCAATCCATCCATCATCATAAGTATCACGAATGTAAGTATAGCCTTTTGCTTTTCCCAAAAAAGCCAACATGCAATGCTTCATATTTCCAGTATAGACTTTTCGATAAATCTGAGCTTTCCCTTTTTGAACCCCTCCAGTTTGTTTCACCTGTGGCAGCTCACCTTTAAAAGGTTCTTCATCAATTCCAATATGTCCATCTAATTTAGTTGTAACTGCAAATGCATCTTCTGCAATTAATTCTTCAGAAGACGGCATTGCCGCCATTCCTACCATAACCTGACAGATTCCTATTTTTTCTTTAAGATAACGGCTAGCAGCCGGGTTATTTTGCAATAATTTTGCTAACTCTGTCTCAAAGTAATCCGGAGCCCCCAATGCATTAACACAAAGCAGTATGTTCAATGGAGCTGCCTCTTGTTCTGCACGATATTCAATAGCTTCCTTTAAATTTTGACAAATACTTTGAAAAGCACCTTCGTATACGCAACAGGCAATCAAATCTACTTTTTTCATATGTTCAATCAAATCTACTGTATCTGAACAATCTAAAACATCAAAATCGTCGACAAGAACTCTTCGTTTATTGTTCGCACCTACCCGTTCAATCAAATAAGTGCCTTGTTCTTTCAACTGTTTCATCCGTTCTTCCATAATATCGTAAATATACAAATGGTAACCAGATTCAAAAAATAATCCACCGATGACACCTCGTCCAATATTTCCAGCACCAATCACAAGTAATTCTTTTTTCATCTTTAGCCTCCTGCCCTTAAGCAATCGCTCCAATTGCGAATAACAGTACACCGACAGCCATAGTTCCAATCAAAAGCGGTACGACTTTTACACCTTTTTTCAATAACCAATATTCAATACCAACCAATGCAATTTTTAACATTCCCGGCATGACTGTATCTAATGTTGTTTGCAATACAATGCCGCCATTTTTTACATTCCCAATAGTAATTGGTGTACTAATGTTTACAGTATAAAATATCATAGCACCGATTGCCATTAATCCAACTACTGTACAAGCATAAGATACTTTATCCATAATACCTGATTTCTGGGATTTTACCATAAATTCCATTCCCATGCTGTAACCATATTTCAGGCTGTACCATCTTGCCAAATAGTTTGGAATATTATAAATTAATAAGAATAAAATTGGTGCAAATACATTTCCAGCTGCTGCCATAGTAATTACAAGTGAGGTTGCCAGAATTCTTAATGTTGCAGGAAATAGAGTATCTCCAATTGCTGATAGCGGTCCCATTAATGCCGTTTTTACTGTATTGATAGTTGTATCATCAAACTCTGGATTTTTTGCATTTTCCTCTTCCATCGCAGTAGAAATACCTAGGGCAAATCCTGCAATATTCGGAGTAATATTAAAGTATTCCATATGGCGCTTCTTGGCCTTGATACGTTCTTCTTTATTATCTTTATAAATCTTATCAAGAACTGGAAGTAAGGAGAATGTATATCCATTATGCATCTGTCCCGGATAGTCATTCATACTATTTAGTGCTAAATATCTTCGATATATTGTTTTTAAATCTTTCTTTTCAATCTTAGAACTCATTTTCGTCACCTCCTTCATTTTCTACAGCTGCTAGCTGATTATTCTGTGATGTTACCATAACTAATACAAACATAATTCCTAATAGAGTTACTGCAATCGTCGGCATACTTAAATATGCTGCTAAAATAAATCCGATAAAGAAATATGGTGACATCTTTTTTGTAATTACCATCTGGAGTAAGAGTGCAAACCCTACTGCCGGCAAAAGATTTGCAGAAGCTGCCAAGCCATTAATAATTACTTTTGGAATTGCATTTACTGCAGCTTCCACTGCTGCACTTCCTGCAAAAATGCAAACAAAAGCATAAGCAAAATACACTACAAAACAGGTGAAAACAGAACCCATTATATATATTCTAGAAGCACCTTTAGAATCATCTTTTTCAAGATATTTCATCATAATCTGTCCAAAAGCTGCATTCATCAATTTACATCCAATGAAAATGAATCCACCTAACAATGCAATTGGCAATGCCATTGCAGTTGCTACTGCCTTTCCACCTCCAGTTAAAATTGCAAAAGCAGTACATATGGCTCCCGCAGAAGTATAATCCGGGCTGACTGCTGCTCCAATTGGAAATGAACCGATAAACATTAATTCCAAAACACTTCCCATAATCACACCTTGCACCGGATCTCCCAAAAACAGTCCTGTTAATGTTGAGACTACAATCGGACGTCCAACTTGAGGGAATCCGTAAATCCATTCACTTTTACATAAACCTAATACAAGCCCCACTAATATTGCTTTTATTAACATCTTTTTTCCTCCTAGCTTTCTAATAGTTTTTCATCTACATGTGTAATAGCTTCTGTCGGAACTTGCTGAATGTCAATTTCTATGTTTTTTGCAAGCAGTTTTTTCAGCGTCTTTACATCTTCTGATGTTACATTAATTGCTTTGCTTAATGCTTTTGTATTTTCATTTGCAGGCAATACACCAAGATTCACATAATTTAATTCTGGTATTTCCTTTGCCAACCTCTCCACATCCTGAATATTATTTACAACAATAAACATTTTATATTTATCTGTCACTCCTGATTTGATTGATTTTACAGAATCTTCAATCGATTTAATTACTAATTTCATTCCCTGTGGCTTGGAAAGTCTTAACATTGACTGGCGCATTTCATCTTTTGCAACCTCATCATTGGCAACTAAAATACAATCTGCTCCAATATGACGTGACCATGAAATAGCTACCTGTCCATGTACCAACCGATAATCTACTCGCAATAATTTAATCATCCACAATTCCTCCTTTTTAATCAAATACTACACTTACGCGATATGCTCCAGGTACAATTGCTGCCTCAAATGCCTGTTCCACATCATCTAATTTATATTTTGCTTCTACTAATTTTGATAAATCGATTTTCTTTTCTCTCATCAGCTCTGCAGCTCTTTCAAAATCACATTTGTCTGCAGAAAAAGTTCCAATTAATTCCATTTTACGATAATGAATTAAGTTAGAATCAACATGCAGCTCCGGTGCAGGATACCCCGCTGCAAACATTAAAATTCTTCCATGCAGCCGTTTAATCATTTCCAATGCCTGATCATTGGCTGCTGTCACTCCTACTGCCAAAATAACTGCATCTACACCTCGTCCATCCGTCCATTCTTTAACTGCTTCTACCGGATCTTTTTCTTTTACATCAACAACATTTAACCCAAGTTCTTTAGCAACTTCAATTTTTTTGTCCATCATTTCTGTAATCATGACTTCACAGCCTTCTGCTTTCGCTACCAATGCATTCAAAACACCCATCGTTCCTGCACCAATAACAACTATTTTTTCTCCCTGCTGTACACGAAGTTTCCGAATTCCCTGACATACAGTTCCAACCGGCTCTACAAATGCTGCTTCTGACGGATCCATGTTCTGATTTAATTTAAATAAAGAACGATAAGGTTTGATTACGTATTCAGAGCAACCAAATCCTCCGTGATATCCATCTGGAGACAGCTTGTTTCTTCCAGCCCCCAAGGTAACACATTCACTGGTCAATCCCTTTTTACAAAATTCACACTCACCACAATTATCATATCCGATTCCAACCATTTCGCCAACTTCAAATTCCTTTACATCAGAACCCATATCTACTATAGTTCCTGCAAATTCATGTCCCCATGCCATAGGAAACATCAGATTTTTTCTTGCTCCTGTATACTGCCCATAATCTGTCGTACAAATATTACAGGCACCATTTTTAATCAATACTTCATCGGCTTTTAACGCCGGAATTTCTCTTTCATGTACTTTTACGACACGTTCTGCTTCCAAAACTGCAAATCTTGTTGTCTTTCTTTCACTCATTTCCTTCTACCTCTTTCTATTATAAATTTTGCCTTATGATATGATATGTTTTCTCATAAACCTTAAAAGGCTCCAAAAAGTATTTACTATCTGTATATTCCAACACAAAATGCCCAGAAAAACGATTGCGATCAAAAATATCCAATATTTCTTTTATGTCAGCTTCTCCATCTCCCCATGCCAGATGTGAACGGATACCATTTTTATAATCCATAAAATGACAATGATTTAGTTTTTTCCCAAATGTATCAAAATAATCTTGTATAGATTCCTTAGCATTGTAAATTGTATGAATATCTGCTGTAATTGTAAATGCTTTAGAATTCACTTCCTTCATCATCTGTTTTAAATCGCTGATAGTATTTACTAATGTGGTACTTTGCCTGGATAATGTTTCCATTGTCAAAGACACCCCATATTTTTCAGCAAATCTGCACAATTCGCCAACCATCCAGACACTACGATCCCATGCTTCCTGTCTTGTCTCAGAATAAGACTGCCAGCCGGATGTAATCAAAAGTTTCGGACACGATAATTCATGTGCTGCTAGAATCATATTCTGAAAATACTGTTTTGCTTTTTCTCTTAACTCTGTCTTTTTTACTGCCATATGAAATGGATTCGGACAAGATTGTCTAGGAGTAATGCTTACTATACGGATATCATACTGACTCATTAGTTTTTTAATATATTTTGTATCTTCATAATTATTACTGTCAACGAAATAATGGGAACCGCAGGTCCAAAGATCCATAGAATGATAACCAATCTCTGCGATTGATTTCATATAATCATTCAGTTCATAAAACCGATATATATGATTCATTGGGGCAAATTGTTCAATTCCCAATGTTTTTACCATCTGTTCTCAGACCCGAATAATTTCATATAATGTTCTAACTCTGCTTGGAATCCTGCCACACCTGCTGCAATTGTCTGCTGCAAATTCATCTTTTTCGGTGTAAATTCATCTTTTCCGGAACCATGAACTTCTGTGGAAGCAAGGGCTTCTCTTAATGCCTGCTTTCCTGCCTCACTGACATCTGTATTTAAATTTACTTTCTGAATTCCTGTTCTTACTGCTTTTGCAAGATTTTCATCCCCTGTTCCAGAACCTCCGTGCAATACTAATGGGACTGGTACTTCCTTAGATAAATGATCTAAAAGTTCAAATTCCAAATGTGGTTCTCCTTTGTATACTCCATGAGAAGTTCCAACTGCAACTGCCAGACAATCAACTCCGGTTTCTTCCACATACTTTAATGCTTCTTCTAATTTGGTAAGTCCTGCATCTCTTGTTTCTTCATATTCAGCACCCTGTCCTACATGTCCAAGTTCTGCCTCTACCGAAGTTCCTACTGCATGAGCGATTTTTACAATTTCTTTTACTTCTTCTACATTCTTTTCATAAGCACATGTAGAACGATCAATCATAACAGAACTAAATCCTGCATGAATTGCTTTTACAATATCTTCATAAGCTCCACCGTGATCTAAGTTTAGAGCAAATGGTACTTCTGGATACTGTTTTTCATAATATCTTGCAATATCAGCACATTCATAAATTCCATGAACTGCTGCAACATCTAAAATAATCGGTGCTCTTAATTTTTTCGCTGCTAAAAAACATGCCTCAATAGTTTCTCTATTAAATACATTCGGTGCTGCAACTCCATACCCTTCTTTTTTTGCTTTTGCTAACAATTCTCCCATTGGTATCATCATAATCGTTATTCTCCTTTCGGCTTTTCAAATTTCATCACTGTTTATCCGGATGTCTTTATATAAAACAAAAAGCATGCCAACTTAGTGTCATGCTTTTGTCAAAATATTTAATTTTCCTCGAAAAACCTCATATTCCCGCTAAAATATCATAAATATAACCAATTTCAGAAATTGGAATTTTCACACTATAAGTCTTTTCAATCACACTAAACGCTGCCTGTATCTGACGAATTTCCTTTTTGTGAATTTTTTGAAACTTATCTTTCTCTGGATAATCTTCAATTGCCGAATTACGAATCAAACGTTCTGTCAAGCAGCCCACATGAATAAAAAGATTAATTTTTGTACTATTTTTTAGCTTCCTTCCTGTCAAAAACTCATACTGTTTCATTGCCTCTTCAATATGCATTAAAATTTTTTCCGTGTCTAAAATTGTCAAAAATCCTAATAAACGGTTCATAGAAAAATTTCGTATTAAATTATCATTCAATTTTTCCATAGAAACTGCGTCCGCAACATTTTTCAACATATTAATCATCTGTTCCGTTGCTGCTCCGGAAACTAATTGTTCCAATGGAATAAACTTTTCCTGTCCTATTTGGGGATTTTTTGTACCTACAATTCCTAAGACTTCACACTTCTGGTAGATTCCTTTCACAATTTCCACATTTTGTAGTTGATCATAATCATAAGAAATCACTTGAATATCCATTTCTTTTGGAATACTGTTTTCAATCAACAGACGAATCTGCTCCGCCGTTCCTGTGCCGGTAATGCAACAAGTTAAAATAGTTTTTTGTTTTTGTATTTGAGGATATATGATTTTATACTCCGTTTCATTCTCCTCTTCAAGAATCCGAACAATATCTTCTAATTTCTCTTCCTTTTGAATCAATTCTCCTGCCATAATTGCCATTTGTGTTGAAATATTATTCATTACAACGAGCGGTGATTTTAAATTTTCTTCAAAAGATCGATAAATTTCCCTTAAAGAACCCATATCAACCATTAAAATAATTCCATGGCTGACATCATTTTTTTCTACATACTCTTTCATCCATTGCACGACGTCGGATACATTTTTCTCAATTGGCATATCCACAGATTCAAAAATATTTTCATCCAATATTCGGTTAGCAACATCTGCAACACTGCTTGCTGTCGCATATCCATGGGCTAAAATTACTGCTCTTGGTCTTTTCCTGGAAAGGGAAACATTTAAAAGACTTCGAATATAAATTGTCAATGGAATTAAATCTTCTTGTGTTGACACAATATCCATTTTAGAAGACAGCATATTAAGAATCCGCTTTGCAATATGAATTTCCTTCGGATACTCTTCTAATATATACTGCATCAATTCATTGGGAATGAAAATATTTTGTTTCCGAAAGTGTTGATTCATACAGAAAAAATACGCCGTAATCGCATGGAGACTATTTCCTCCAAACTGAACATTACAACTGTACTCTACATATCGAAACGCTTCCTGCACGCTGTTTACAATATATTTACGCATAGTATTTTCATTTTCAGAATTCTGATTATAAATCAAACAATCCAATACATCATTAACTGTGTGCATGCATCGTTTTTCAAACTGTTCCTTTGCATAATTCTGACTGCGAAATTCTCCAAAAATAGCAATCAATTTTTCAAACAGTTCTTGATGATAATCTTTTCCGTTCTTATCTCCAGATAATATTTCCTGTATTGGGGCGTTCGGATAAATTTCTACCGTATCATAATTTCCAATTTTATTTTCCGCTTTCTCTGCAATCCCCTTTAACACATCTTCCGGAAGATGCTCCAAATGTATATCAATTTCATTTTTTCGTTTCTCTTTTGCATATGCAGTTGCACAAATAAATTTTATTTTATTCTCTAAATCTCCAATATTTCCTTGATAAAGATGATTTAACAACGCTTCAATTACATTACCAGACACTTTCATCTTCTTATCCAACACCTTACTTTCTTCTATAAAGAAATGGTAAATAAACTGCAAACGTTCTTGCTCTCCTCTCTCTCTCAAAGAAGGTATCTGTACAACAATAGGTATTCTTCTTAAAAATGTATCTAGAAAATTTGATTCCAAATTTTCTGTGGTAGCCATGACCATCCGCACTTTTGCTTTATGCCATCCTTCACTTTCTCCCATTCTTCGAAAAATTCCTTGATCCAGAAAGACAAACAGCTTTTCTTGACTTTCACTGTTTAATCGATGCACCTCATCTAGAAATAACATTCCACCGTCTGCTGCCTCCAACAATCCCTTGGTTGTTGCATAAGCTCCAGTAAAAGCTCCCTTGACGTACCCGAACAAATTACTGGACAATAATTCAATATTATTTACGTACTGAGCACAGTTCATAATTATAAAAGGAGCATCCGGCTTAAGAATTCCTTCTTGCACTGCAAATTCATAAATTTTTCTTGCCATAAAACTTTTCCCTGATCCGGTCGGCCCGTGAAGAAACACTGGAAGACTGGTATTGGGATAAAAAATAGAAGTTTTCATCTGTTCAATTGGGTTTTTTAAACTTCCATTAGAACCAATCAGATTTTGAAAAACATCCTGTTCTTCTACAAAATTTATTTCCTGTTTTTCTTCCTTTTGAATGCCATTTTTCCGCTTATTTTCATCTAAGAGGTCATTCACACTAGCATAAACATCCTTTGACACTGTAAAAAAATTTTTTTCAAATACTTTTTTATCTAGAAAGCGAACCGGTCTTGTATTAATTTTAAAAAATGTTTTTCCAATTTCTTGATTCAGATAATAGCTGACTGTATTTCTTTTTACTTGAAAATATCCGGCAATTGCTTCCGCTGTCAGCACAGTATCTAATTCTTCCAAGCTAATTTTTGCTGTATTTTCTTTTACATATTGAATAATGGAATCTTTCAGCAACTTTCTCTCTCCTTTTCTCATTTTTGTATTATTATTATATATACAATACTTTTCATCTGCAACCCTCTAAATTTTCACACTAACACTTGGCATCATTCTTGCTTTATAAAAAAATATCATTTAAATTGAACTATTTTTAATAACGAGGTGTATAAAAAATGAAGAAAAAACTTTTAATTGCAACACACAGTGTATTTGCTGATGGAATCAAAAATGCTATGGAACTTGTAACTGGAGAACAAAATTCTGTTTCTACTTTATGTGCATATACCAATGACATGACAGAGGTAGAAACTCCTATCAAAGAAATTATTGATGCGTTATGTGATGACGAAGAATTAATTGTAACAACAGATATTTTCGGCGGAAGCGTCAATAATGAATTTATGAAATATCTTTCAAAATCAAATATTCACCTGATTGCTGGAGTAAATCTTCCCTTACTTTTTGAACTAATTATGAATCTTGAATCGGAAAACACAGTTCAAATGATTGAAAATGCAATACAAAATGCCAAAGAACAATTGCAATACTGTAATCCTTTAATACAATGTTCTATTACAGAAGAAAACTTTTAGTAAGATTTGGAGTGTGATGAAATGAATTTCAGCCCTAAAACTACTTTAGTGCAAACCCAAACATTATCTCAAACACAACTACAGTCTTTAAAAATACTGTCTTTGGATAATTTTGAGTTAAATAACTTCCTTCAAAATGAATATATTGAAAATCCTTTGCTAGATTATAATGAAAATTCAAATCTTCCTTCATGGAATCAATATGTTTCCTATTCCTCCGCTAAAGAAGACGAGGATATTTACAAAGAAATCCCTGACTTTTCGGAGAATGGAATCAAAGAATTCCTTCTGGATCAGTTAAACCAAAGAAATTTTTCAGATTTACAGTGGACAGCAATGCAGACCATGATTGACTGTCTAGATGACTGTGGTTATTTTAAATTGTCGTTAAAGGATTTCAGTCAATGGTTTGGTATTGATATATCTACTGTAAAATACTGCTTGGACATACTATCCTCTTTGGAACCATTAGGGATTTTTTCAAAAGATCTTCCACACTGTCTTTTACGTCAGTTAGAAGCAAGGCAGGAACTGACACCGGAACTCAATCAAATCATCCGTTATCATCTGGATGACATTGCTGCTGGAAAAATTAATACTATCACACAAAAACTTTCTATGTCTACACAGGATGTCCGAAAATGTATTGCAAAAATCAGAGAATTAAATCCACGCCCAATCTCTGGATTTCTTACTAATTCCACAGATTATATTGTGCCAGATATTCTTATAGATTATCAAGACAGCAGTTGGATTATTAGATTAAACGATCAGTGGATTGGAAATTATTCCCTCTGTGACTATTATTTAAATATGATGCATACTTCGCAGAGTCCGGAGTTAAAAGAATATTTCCGTAAAAAATACAATCGTGTGCAATTGATTATGCATAGTATTGAACAACGCCGAGAAACAATCTTAAAAATTACATCTGCTGTTTTAGAGCGCCAAAAAGACTATTTTACTGGAAATAGCACATTAAAACCTATGACACTTGCCGATATCGCTTCTGATATTTCGATGCACACATCCACCATCAGCCGTGGAATCAAAAATAAATATCTCCAATACCCTTTTGGAGTGGTTTATTTGAAAGATTTATTCACATCTTCTGCTGGAAAAAAGGATAACAACAGCCCAATTACCGTAAAAAAACAATTGAAGGCTATAATCGCTTCTGAAAACCCTAACAAACCCTACAGTGATTCGACATTATCAAATTTATTAAAACAAAAAGGAATCAAAATTTCCAGACGTACTGTCGCAAAATATAGAGAAGAGATAGGAATTAAAAGTACATATAACCGAAAAATATATAACGAATAGAAAGGCCGCATCTGGAATCCGCAATGCAGAAATGGTACGAGAAATGATAAACGCTGGAGTAGACCAATTCGGAATCAGTCATTCCAGCGTCATGAAAATCATTTTGGAATTAGCTGCAATTGAAAAATCATCGTAATCTTTCTAATATTACTGCTATGTTACGAAACTGTATTCACAGCATTTCCGATACCGTAGCAACATGATGCCTTCATCCTTGCTACGGTAACATCACAATTATCATTGCTTTTGATAATTTCAGTCAATTTTTCTAAATAGCCTACTGCATCCAATTGGGAACTTCCAACATATTCTGACTACCTGAGTACAGAATACAATCCTATGTCAACAAAAAACAGTTAACACTAGACGATCTTTGTCTCATATAAAAAATTTTCAAAGAACCTCTTAATCACGTACTTTTATGTGTACTTCTCTTAATTGCTGTTCTGTAATCTCGCTTGGGGCTCCGTACATTAAATCCTGTGCAGTTCCGCTCATTGGGAAATCATTGATATAGCAGAAGCGGTATGCATTTTTCTCCAGTAAATCCAAACGGCTTCCCAGTTCATCTCTGATCTGCCCCGCATAGATGTAGGCTGCCTTTTCCGGCGCTGCCGATCTTGCGTCTGTCGTATATTTCTGAGCAACATTGTATTTTAATACATCTGCTCCAAAGGTTGATCCTGCCCCCTGTTTTGTACCGCTTCCAACTTCCTCATTGTCAAAGACACTGCACATCGTCACATAATCCTTAGAGCTTCACGATTTATTAATCGTTAAAGCGACAACCCCTTATTTTTATGCATAAAAAATCCCCTCTGTGATTGCTCACAAAGGGGATTTTGATTTATTAGATTAAGATCATCTAAACAATAGGTAATGCCTATTTATCAGACATTTCTTTTAATCTGTTGTATTTAGCTTCTGCGTTTGCTTTAGCTTCTGCGAACAGTGCTTTAGCTCTTTCAGGGTTCTGACGAGATAATGCATTGTAACGAACTTCTCCCATGATGAAGTCTTCGTATTCTGTTGTAGGAGCTTTAGAATCTAAGTGGAATGGATTCTTTCCTTCAGCAGCTAATGTTGGGTTGAATCTGAACAGATTCCAGTATCCAGAAGTAACAGCTTTCTTTTCTTCTGTCTGAGCAATCTTCATTCCACCCTTGATACCATGGTTGATACATGGAGCGTATCCGATTACTAATGATGGTCCTGGATAAGCTTCAGCTTCAGCGATTGCTTTAACTGTCTGGTTGTAATCAGCACCCATAGCGATCTGTGCTACATATACATATCCGTAGCTCATTGCGATTGCTGCAAGGTCTTTCTTCTTAGTTCCTTTACCAGCTGCCTGGAACTGAGCGATTGCTCCTAAGTTTGTAGACTTAGATGCCTGTCCACCTGTGTTAGAGTAAACTTCTGTATCGAATACGAATACGTTTACGTCTTCTCCAGATGCTAATACATGGTCAACACCACCGAATCCGATGTCGTATGCCCATCCGTCACCACCGAAGATCCACTGAGATTTCTTAGATAAGAATTCTTTCTTAGCTAAGATTTCTTTAGCAGCGTCACATCCGCAAGCTTCTAATGCTGCAACTAATTTATCTGTAGCTGCTCCGTTCTTGCTTCCGTCTGCATATGTGTCTAAGTATTCAGCTGCTGCTGCTTTCACATCTGCGTTATCTGTAGATTCAGCTAATGCAACAACTTTTTCTTTTGTCTGTTCTCTTAATGTGTTCTGTCCTGTGAACATACCTAAACCAAACTCTGCGTTGTCTTCGAACAGTGAGTTAGCCCAAGCTGGTCCCTGTCCTTTAGCGTTTGTTGTGTATGGTGTAGCAGGTGCAGATCCACCCCAGATAGAAGAACATCCTGTTGCGTTTGCGATGTACATTCTTTCACCGAATAACTGAGTGATCAGTTTAGCGTAAGGTGTTTCACCACAACCAGCACATGCTCCTGAGAACTCAAGCATTGGCTGTCTGAACTGGCTTCCTTTAACGGAATCAGCTTTGAACTTAGCAAGTACTTCTTCTTTAGCTGGTAATTTCTGACCATAGTCATAAACTTCCTGCTGATCTCTCTGAGAATCTAATCCCTGCATTGTAAGAGCTTTTTCACCCTTCTTACCTGGACAGATGTTTACACAAGATCCGCATCCTAAACAGTCAAGAACTGTAACTGTCATAGCGAATTTGTATCCTGGCATTCCAGTCATATCAGCTGTCTTAGTAGCTGCTGGAGCTGCTTTAGCTTCTTCTTCTGTCATAGCTACTGGACGGATTGTTGCATGAGGACATACATAAGCACAGAAGTTACACTGGATACAGTTATCTGGATTCCAAGAAGGAACGTCTACTGCTACTCCACGTTTTTCAAATGCAGATGCACCTAAAGGCATATGTCCATCTACGTAAGGTACTAAATCGCTAACTTTAAGAGCGTTACCTTCCTGTCCGTTAACGTAGTTCTGTACGTTGTTGATGTAATCAACAAGAGGTTTGTTATCTCCCTTAGCTTCAACGAATAAGCTTTCTGTTTCAGCGTCAGCCCATTCAGCTGGAACTGGTACTTCAACGATAGCTTTTGCACCAGCATCGATAGCATCGTGGTTCATCTTAACGATAGCTTCACCCTTCTTGCTGTAAGAAGCTGTTGCAGCGTCTTTCATATATTTGATAGCATCTTCTTCAGGGATGATTCCTGATAATTTGAAGAATGCAGACTGTAATACAGTATTGATACGTCCACCAAGTCCGATTTCTTTACCGATCTTGATACCATCAATGATATAGAACTTAATGTTGTGTTTAGCTAAGTAAGCTTTTACCTGTCCTGGAAGATGTTCTCCAACTTCTTCTGGAGTCCAGCTGCAGTTTAACAGGAATGTTCCACCGTCTTTTAAGTCCTGAACCATGTTATATTTTGTTAAATATGGTGCACAATGGCAAGCAACAAAGTCAGCTTTGTTGATCAGGTATGTTGATTTGATTGGGTCATCTCCGAAACGTAAGTGGGACATTGTAACACCACCGGATTTCTTAGAATCATAATCAAAGTATGCCTGAGCATATTTGTCTGTATGGTCACCAATGATCTTGATAGAGTTCTTGTTAGCACCAACAGTACCGTCGGCTCCAAGTCCCCAGAATTTACAAGCTACGATGCTGTCTGGAGCTGTAACTGGAGTTTCTCCTCTTTCAAGAGATAAGTTTGTAACATCATCCACGATAGATAATGTGAATTCGTTTTTATCAACGTTTTCGAATGTAGCGATGATATCAGCTGGTGTAGTATCTTTAGAACCTAATCCATAACGTCCACCATTGATTGTGCAGCTTTCGAATTTTGTTCCTCTTAATGCGTTAACAACATCAAGGTATAATGGTTCTCTTGCTCCAGGCTCTTTAGATCTGTCTAATACGTTGATAACTTTTGCTGTATCAGGGATTGCTTCTACTAATTTCTCAGCAACGAATGGTCTGTAAAGACGAACTTTAACAACACCGACTTTTTTACCCTGTTTCATTAAGTAATCGATTGTTTCGTCGATTGTTTCACAAACAGATCCCATAGCGATGATTACGCTCTCAGCGTCTTCAGCTCCATAGTAGTTGAATAATTTATAATCTGTTCCGATCTTAGCGTTAACCTGATTCATGTAATCTTCAACGATTGCAGGGAAAGCATTATATGTTGAGTTAGCTGCTTCTCTTGCCTGGAAGAAGATGTCTGGGTTCTGAGCTGATCCACGAAGAACTGGATGTTCTGGGTTTAAGCACTCAGCTCTGAATTTGTCGATTGCTTCATAATCAACCATATCTGCAAGATCATCATAATCCCACATTTCGATTTTCTGAATTTCATGAGATGTTCTAAATCCATCGAAGAAATGTAATACAGGAACACGTCCTTTAATTGTTGCTAAATGAGCTACTGCTCCTAAGTCCATAACTTCCTGAACACTAGAGCTGCAAAGCATTGCGAAACCTGTCTGACGACATGCATAAACGTCAGAGTGGTCACCAAAGATGTTCAGTGCGTGAGATGCAAGTGCACGAGCAGATACATCAAATACGCAAGGCATCTGTTCACCAGCGATCTTATACATGTTAGGGATCATTAATAACAGACCCTGAGATGCTGTATAAGTAGTTGTTAATGCACCAGCTGCTAAAGAACCATGTACAGTTCCTGCTGCTCCTCCTTCAGACTGCATTTCAACTAATTTTACAGGATGTCCGAAAATATTTTTCTTTCCCTGTGTTGCCCACTGGTCAGTTGACTCTGCCATTGGTGAGGATGGTGTAATAGGATAAATTGCTGCAGCTTCTGTAAAAGCATATGATACGTGTGCAGCGGCTGTGTTACCATCCATGGTTTTCATTTTTCTTGCCATGTTCTCTTCCTCCTAAAAAATCTCGTGTGAATACATTCACACATTGTTAATCTCTACGTCCACCTAGCATATGGGCGTAGAAAATATCACTACAACTTTCACAAGTTGCTTAAAACATAAACAAAGCTGTATACATATAACTTTTGTATACAGCTTTATTCTACATTATTTGCACAAGTTTTTAAAGAGATTTTTATGTATTTTTAGGTATTTTTTTTTGTACGCCAAAAAAATAACAATCTTTTTGAATCCTTAGTAAAATACTCAAGATTTTGAATTCGTTGTATTTGTGCTATTTGTACTATTTTTATCTTTTGTGCTTGTGCTTTTCGCATTCTTATGTTCATCGAATGTTTTTGTGAAAACATGAGTTCCCTTTTTGCTTCCGTCAGTTCTATAATATAGGTAATCATGTTTCTTCGGATGCATCGCAGCCTTGATCGCCGTGTCTGACGGATTACAGATTGGGCCTGCTGGCAACCCTTTCATAACGTAAGTATTATACACCGTTTTCACTTTCAGATCTTTATAATAAACTTTCTTCGCATTATATAATCCATTTGTTGTGGTATACAAAACGGTCGGATCGATCTGAAGTCTCATTTTCGCTGCAAGGCGATTCTCAATGACTCCTGCGATCATCGGACGTTCTGACATATTGCTTGCTTCACGTTCGATCATTGATGCGATCGTCATGATCTCTGCCATAGAACGCTTTCCTTTATAAGACTTCGCAAGTGCTGAATATTTCTTATCGAAATTATCAAGCATCTTCTGGATCAGATCTTCTGGTTTGGAACTTTTGTAAATCTTATAAGTATCCGGATACAGATAACCTTCTAATTTGTACTTTGTTCCCTTCTTTGGGTCAATGTCTTTAATAAAATCGTTTTTATACTGATTTGTATTCTTCGCAGCCTTTATAAATTCATCGGCTTTAAAGCCTCCCTGTTTCTCTAGTCGTTTTGCTATCATATCAATGGAATATCCTTCCGGGATCATGACTGTGACGACTCTTCTTGCCTCTGCAAGTTTTCTGGCCTCTTCTGCTTTCTGCTGCCTGTAAGCCATATATTTTCTTCCAGCAAATATACCTCCTGCCACAATGACCACTAGTAAAATAATGACCCCAATGACAAACGGAACCCTGGAACGATTTCTTCTTCCACGTCTGCGCCCCCTTCTGCGCCTTCCGGAATTATGATCAAAATCTAAATATAAATCCATGATGTCCTCCCATATTTTTATTATCGCATGATTTTAAAATCATACTGTGTTCCTATGCTATTATACTCGCATTTTGTAGAAATAAAAGCTTTTTCATTAAATTTTGTTCATATTCTTAACTTTTTTGTAATTTTTGTGTAAAAATATGCATATTTTGGATTGTAACTCTTCTGGTCAAACTGCTGTACTTTTTTTAGTATTTCCATTATAATCAAAGCATAGCCGTAAACGGCAAAAGATTATAAAATATAGAAAGGAATTTCATATTATGGCAAATCCAATTGTAACGATCACTATGGAAAATGGTGATGTAATGAAAGCAGAATTATATCCGGAGATCGCTCCGATCACTGTTGAGAACTTTGTAAATCTTGTAAAAGACGGTTTCTATGATGGTTTAACTTTCCATCGTATCATCAACGGATTTATGATCCAGGGTGGATGCCCATTAGGTACAGGAACAGGTGGTCCTGGACATACGATCAAAGGAGAGTTCAGCCAGAACGGTGTGATCAACAACTTAAAACACACTCCTGGTGTTTTATCCATGGCTCGTTCTATGATGCCTGATTCTGCCGGATCACAGTTCTTTATCATGCACAAAGCTGCTCCACATTTAGATGGACAGTACGCAGCATTTGGTAAGATCATCGAAGGAATGGATGTTGTAAATAAGATCGCTGAAGTTGCAACAGATTATTCCGATAAACCATTAGAACCACAAGTTATGAAGACTGTAACTGTGGAAGAATAGTCAACTATATCCTTACAGCACAGAGCCGGACCATCAATCTTCATTTGTATCCGGCTCTTAATTTTTATAAATATTTAGATGGGGAATGATAATATGAGTGAAAACAACAAACTAATCTTTCTGGATGTCGATGCGACTTTATACAGTAAAGAACAGCGTCTGGTTCCAGAATCTACGATCAAAGCGATCCATGAAGCACAGGAAAATGGTCATAAAGTCCTGATCAACACTGGACGACCTCTTGTTTATTTTGAAAAAGAGATTCTCGATATTGGCTGCGACGGTTATCTTTGTTCTAACGGAGTTCACATCCTTCTTGATGGCGAAACGATCTATCACAAAACAGTTCCTGAAACAGTGGTCGAACAGATCAAACGGATTTGCGAAGAAAACAATATCTATGGAACCTTTGAAGGGGAAAAATGTTCTTATTTCCGCGATCATAACGTTGACTTTCATCCACATTATGGATTTATGATCACTGCTTTTGACCTTGCTCCTTATATGGCGCATGAGTTTACATGGGATCATGTTGAAAATCCTGATAAAGGGACTGGTCTTACATATGTCGCTGATCATCTCAATATCTCTACAGATGACTGCTACGCATTTGGAGATAGTAATAACGATATCTCCATGTTTAAAGCTGCTGGCCATGGAATTGCTATGGGAAATGCCTGTGATGAGTTAAAAGGAATTGCGGAATATGTTACAGATTCCGTAAATGATGATGGGATTTATCATGCATTTAAACATTATCATTTGATTTAATTTATTAAATTCTATATCTCCTTCTCAAATTTATATCTTTTATCTTTTTGTATACATAAATATATTGTATAATAAATGTATCAATTACTGGATAATTTAACTTGATCTGAGAGGGGGATTTTTATGATCGCAAGTTTTTCTTACTATATGTTGAATATATTCTTTACGATCGGACCACTGAATATGCTTTTCAGGGTCTTTCCAAGCGAAAAGCGGACATTACGAAGTGTACACATCACATCAGTTTTATACCTGTTTATTTTTTCATGGATGATATTCGTTCCTCCCTCTGTCGCATGTAAATACAGCATGCTGCTGATCTATCCATTTACTGCGTTTAGTTTTTTCTTTTTTCTTGGTGGTACAAAATCTTTCAAGTTTATTTTATTCTGTCTGTTTTTTAATTCCATTTTACTGATTGAAGGCATCTCTGCTACTATTTTATCCCTAATCGGACTATTATTCCCAAAACTTCATATTATAAGTGTTTTCATCGGTCTTGACGGCAATCAGCTTTCTGTATCATTACTTTGTATTTTGGAGATTATCACTTATATGATCATTTTTTCATATATTGTTCATTTTATAAAGCATCATGCTTACTTAATGCAAATATCACTTCTGGTCGGTTTATTACTTCCGATATTACTGCCGATCATTCTTGATAATATTCTGATGATCATTCCAAACACATTATATTCCGTTTTCGTATATCTGATCCCATCACTGACATGTTCTTATGGCATCTGGCGTTTATTTAAACATGGAATAACACTCCTTGTACATTCTGAAGAAGAAAATATCCGCCAACAGCATCATCTTGATATGGTTCAACAGGAAATCGAACATTTACATTCTCTTGATAATGAATACAAAAAACTTTATGTATGGAACCACGATATGGCAAATCATCTCCTGGCTCTTTCTTTATTGGCAGAGCAAGAGAAATATGATCAGGCACTTTCTTATATGAAACAAATGCAGGAGAAAGGAGACGAGCTATAATGAATCAAATGAAATCACATAAAATACAATCCGTCTTAACTTTTATTTATATATTTCTCATTCCTTTTACAGCTGTACTCTATCATTGTTTGCTTACCACAGAAGCATTTCAGAAATATTTTCCTATGGACGCTGTTCAGCCATATTTATCTTTTTTCTTTAATTTTTTTATGGTACTGTGTCTTCTTTCCTTTATCAGTATCATTATCACTACTTGTAATAATGTAAAAAAAGAAATCGACTTGAAAATGCTTGATTCAACACAGCAGACAATTTTAAAACAGGAGAAAGAAATTGAAACTTTAAGAACTAAGATTCTTGAAAAGCAATCCTATATCCATTCACATATCGACCTTGCGATCAATCTGTGTGAATCTGGAAATTATGATGATATGACAACTTTGATTTCTTCACTTTCCTCCCATGTGAAGAGAAATTATCCTGATACTTATTGCAAGAATGCTTTGTTGAACACTTTGCTGCAAGAGAAAAAAGCAATTGCCGATCAGTTAAATGTCAAATGTGAATTCCGGATTCTTCTTCCAGATCATTTTGATCAGACTTTTTCCGATTTCACGATCACCAGCATTTTTTCAAATCTGCTTGATAATGCTTTGGAAAGCTGCAAAAACTGCCATAAGCTTTATCCACAAAATGATTTTCTTTTTATCAAATTGTCAACAGATTTTAAGGCAAATATGTTTATGATCCGTATGAAAAACTCTAAAGACCCTAAAAATATTTTCTTAAATAAAACAACCAAAGAAGATTCTTCATCTTTGCATGGGCATGGTCTTTCTATCATAGAAAGCATTGTCAAAGACTATGATGGAACCTGCCAGTGGAATGATGATGGAGATTGTTTCGTGTCATTAATCATGTTGAAACATACATAAAAAACGATTTATATGTAATATTCGTTTTCTTCATAACTTTCTATTCGTTGTATAATAATATCATCTGTAGAAACACATATGATCATTGAAAGGAGGGGAATGTGTTCTATGATTTCAGGTCTGTTTTATTACATGGTAACCATATTTAATATTATTTTTCCATTTCATATATTATTAGAACGATTTTCACATAGAACCTTCTCTCCTTCATTTTATAGGAGATTATGGATTTTTTATGCTGTCTTACTGTCATGGATGATCTTTGTTTCGACATCAACATCCGCTACATTTACAGCATTTTTTATTTACCCATTATGGATCTTTCATATCTTTTTCTTTTTTACAGAAGATCGGTCCTTTCAGGTATTCTTATTTTTTATTTTTTGTATCAGTATGATTTTTATTGAAGCGATTGCTGTTGGTATCTTGATGGTTTTTAATTTTATATTTCCACAGCTTCATTTAGCTGTTTTATATGTAGCACTGAGCGGAAATACGATTTCCATTGTTCTATGTTCTATCTCGCAGATGATCCTGGATATTTTATTATTACCTCGAATTTTTAATATGATTGAACGCAATCGGCACCTGATCAATATAAAGTTATTCTTCTTTCTTGGTCTTCCTGTCCTTTTTATGGTTATTGCAGGAAATATTTTTATGTCCATGCCTGAACCTTCATTTTCGTATGGATGGTTTATCATTGCTTCTGTGATCATTTCCATAATCTCATGGAATTTATTTAATCATGGACTAACTTTGCTGAAAGAATTAGAAGAACAACATTTGAAAGAAGCGCACCAACGTCTGACCTTAGAAAAAGAAATCCATCATTTGCATACACTTGATGACGAATATCAGAAACTTTATCGTTGGAACCACGATACCTCAAATCATCTTCTTGCCCTTTCCTTGCTTGTGGAACATGGCGAATATGAACAGGCATTATCCTATATTCAAGAACTGAAAGACTCTGAAGGGAAACATTATGAAACATCCGAATCTGTATAAAATTGAAAAATATATTATTCTTATTTGTATTTTTTCGATCCCGCTGCATGGAATCGTGACAAATTATATGCGCCACAATCCGGCATTGTGGAACCACTTTTTTCATGAATATAATCATATTTTCTTCTATGATTATATGTCTCTTGCAATGATCATAGCATTTGGTTCCTTTATCGGTCTTGTATTCCATATTTGCAAAAATACCCGTAAAACTGCTGACTTTAAAAATGCAAAGAGCACACATCAGATAATGCAGAAACAACAGCATGAATTAGAAAATCTAAAAAAGACGATCCTTGAAAAACAGGCGTATATTGACCAATATTTGGACTTTGCCATGGAACTTGGAAAGAATGCACAATACGAAGAAATGGCTGTATTGATTTCTTCTCTCACATCACATGTGAAAAGAAATTATCCGGATTCTTTTTGTAAAAATGCTTTATTAAATACATTACTTCAGGAAAAAAAAATCGTTGCTGACCATTCAAAAATTCATTGTCAGTTTCGCGTCATCCTGCCAGAGCATTTTGATTCTTATTTTTCGGATCTTACGATCACAAGCCTTTTTTCAAACTTATTAGATAATGCGATCGATGCCTGCCGCTTATGCGATCCCTCGCAAACAGATCTATTTATCTCGCTGACAACGGATTTTCGGGCAAATATGTTTATTGTACATATGCAAAACAGTAAAAACCCTAATGAGATATTTGCACACCACACAACAAAAAAAGAATCCTGTGTTCTGCATGGCCACGGATTAACTATTATAGAAGATATCGTTTCACAGTACCATGGAACTTACAAATGGCTTGATGAAGGGAATTTATTTTCTTCTCATCTTCTGTTCCAACTGCCAAGCGATTGAATACATACAAAGGAGATTTATAAATGATCCATATTGCAATCTGCGAAGATGACCCAATCTATCTACATGAACTTGAAAAAACTATCAAAGAAATAAAAGGACTTTCTGCCGAGATTCATCCTTGTTCCTCCCCAGAGGAACGTTCTAAATTATATGGGAAGAATTTTGTTCCTTATGACATCGTCTTAATGGATATCGAACTCCCTGAAAAGTCCGGCATTATTTTATCTAAAAAAATCTTGCAGGCAGACGCCTCGACACAGATTATCTTCATCACACAATATCTTGAATACTGCAGTGATGTGTATGAAACGGAACATGTATATTTTATTCATAAGTCCGATGTTAAACAATATCTGCCTCGTGCGATTGAGAAAGCAATCTTCAATCTTAAGCAACGCAAAAATAACTATCTGACAATCTCATGGAACCGCAGAGAACATAATATTCTGTTAGATGATATTGTCTACATGGAGCGTAATCTCCGTACGACAACCATTTATTGTACATCTTCCACTTATCATACCTCTGAGAAACTTGCCCTGTTACTTGAGCGTCTAAACCAGAATTTCATCTGCTGCCATAGGAGCTATCTGATCAATCTAAATCAGATTACGGATTTTGAAAATAATCTTGTGACTTTGGCTGGACAATATAAGATTCCAGTCAGCCAGAAGAGAGCGGTGGAGGTTAAGAAACAGTTTTTGAATATGTTTATAAAGTAGAGAGTTTTTATATCTCTACTTTTTTTCTATGCAATAAAAAAACAGCCAGAAATCACACCTTCTTCAAATATCTCTTGTGACTTCCAGCTGTTCCCTTGTTCATAAGATCGTCAATTTCCTATTCTTTATTTAATTTTAATCTTCACGGTTGCTTTCTTTCCACTTCCATCCGTTGCCATTGCTGTAATCTTCACTGATTTCTTCTTTCCTGCTTTTGATGCCTTTACTTTTCCTGATACGGATACTGTTGCATATTTAGGATTGCTGCTTGTCCATTTCAGTTTCTTGTTGGCTCCTTTGCTTGCTGTGACTTTGGCTTTTAGTTTCAGTGTCTTTCCTGCTTTCACCGTTTTCTTTCCAGAAATCTTAACTTTCTTTACGACTCCTTTCATGACTTTGATCGTAAATATTGCTTTCTTTCCGCTTCCATCGGTTGCCTCTGCTGTAATCTTTACTGTTTTGCCTCCAGCTTTTTTCTTGATCGTTACCACGCCGTTTTTATCCACAGTTGCGACTTTCGAATTACTTGTTGTCCACTTTAATGTTTTATTGGAAGCATTCTTTGTGATGTCTGCTGTTAATTTAATCTTCTTTCCTACAGCAATCTTTGTTGAAAGCGCTGACAGTTTGATCTGGCTGACTTTTATCTGCTGTGTCTGCGGAGTTGTTGTTTGTGCTGAGTTCTGTTCCGGTGCTGGTTTCTGCTCTGATGTCGGTTTCTGCTCTGGTGTTGGTTCTGGCTCTGGTGTTGGTTCTGGCTCTGGTGTCGGTTTCTGCTCTGGTGTTGGTTCTGGCTCTGGTGTTGGTTCTGGCTCTGGTATTGGATCTTCTTTAGAATCTGGTTTAGTCTCATCATAATCTAACATTTTTTCCGCTACATATGGAGCTCTATATTTCCATATAGTTCCATCTTTTCGAATCAGCAGTGTATCACTTGATGAAATTTTTTTCATATCCACCACATCTGTCAAAATAAGATTTCCATAAATGTAAGCTGTTCCATCATCCGAAATTCCAGTAAAGTGACTATTTGTATAGGATATCTTCTTTTTTGTATAATACAACTTATCGTCCTTTTCCGTCCAATCTTCATCAAAGTAATACCAGTCACCATTCATATCCTGATATATACTTGAATCATATGGCGTTAACTGTTTTACATTATCCGCAATTTTAACAAATGTATATCCTTCATCACTATAACGATAGTACGTATATAAAGTATTTTCATCCATAAAGTACGGATTATTATTTCCATCTCGTACCATTTTTAATTTTCCATCAAATATTTTGACACTTTTTCTCGTCTTCCAATCATATTTAATCGTTGTACCATTCTTTAGCACATAATAATCGGATGATAACATGGTTTCTACATCTGATAAGACAGGATTCTGTTCTTTTATGCGCTTCACTGTCCCATCTTTGTACAAGATGACATAATCATCTGACCTTCCATATTCATCAAATATCTTCAGATCTTTTACATTATCTTGTATCTTTTCTGGTTTATTCTGTTGATTTATGCGATACAATATTCCTTCTTTTGTTAAAAAGCAATTATTTTCTGTCTTTTCAATATCTAAATCTTGTTTTTTTAACTGCGTATTTCCTATTGCTGTATACAACTCATTTTCTTTGGAAATCTTTGTTTTCAATACAAAATAATCGTCATCACAATATACATAATTGGCAACATACGACTTGGCATTCACAGCTAATTTTTCTTTTGAATTCAGATCATAAACCACTCCATTTCCCTGTACAACATTCACTCTGGAATCAGGATATCCATTTTGCGTCAATTTTGGTAATTCATCTGTTTTTCTCTCTGTGCCTGTTGGCTCTAGATCCTTTCCATTTTGAACTTTAACATGAATCGTTTTTGTGGCTTTCCCATCTTTTGCTTTTGCTGTGATTGTAACATCAGTTTCACCTCGTTTTATACATTCTCCGTACTTGTTAATAATCGCACTATCATTCGCTTTATATGTATAAATACCATTGTCATCATCATCGTCATCATCTAAACCTATAACGGAAACATATCCAATTGAATCATCTAAATTTTCTTTTTCTTGCAATGCTAAGTCTGTAAATTTTTGATAATCTAATAACTGCTTTGCAGAAACATTTTTTGACACAACTAAATTAGAAATTATATTGCGGTCCAATGTAGAAATATCCGTAACTTTAGGGCATTCCCCTATTTCTAAATCTTCTAGGTTTTTTAGCTTGGAAATCGGTGAAATATCTTCCAGATTATTTGATGATAATGTTAAGAATTCCAGATTTTTAAGATTCTTAAAGGAATTTATATTATCAAAATCTCCTGTTAATTCTAAATGTATAAGTTCTTTTAATTGTCCAATCGTAGAAACATCTTTTTGATCTACTCCTTTTAGATTGAGAAATTTTAATTTTTTTAAATCTTTTAATGCATCTATATTTTGAACTCCATCATCTGAATCAATCTTTAGATTTTCTAAGTTTTTAATCTGATCGATTCCTGAAAGATCTACTTTATCACAGTCTTCGACTTCAACTTCCTTAATATCTTTTGCCTCATCTTTTGTTAAATAACCATCTTTATTTTTATCTCCCTGCCTTAACAGCTCATTATATAAATACAAATCGGATATCACTACCGCATCATCTGGTGCTGGCTCTACTTTTAATGCAATTTTTTTTACTGCTTCTTCCTCCTCATCTTCATCTGAGATAAAAATTAAATTTGAATTTTCTGTCGCTTTTAGTATCAAATCTTCATTGACCTTATTAACCTGTAGTTTGTTTTCATCCTCTGAATATACATTTATATCAAACTCTGTATTACCAATCTTAATCATGTTTTTAGGTTTAAGCACAACTCTGCAAGCAATACCCTTTTTTACTTTTTCTGGATCTAATCGCAAAATATCCAATCTATCTTTTAATGGTACACCCGTACCATCTAATTTTAAAGATTCCAAATGACTCATATTCTTTGCAAAATCAAGCTTTGTAATTTCTGCATTATCTTCCAAATCTATTGATTCACAATTCACCGCCTGATTCACTCCCTGCATATCTTCATCTGTCAGATTATGATCATATGCATACAGGTAATTTACTTCTTTTATCTCTTGTGAATCAATCTGACCATCTTTATTCTTGTCAACTAAATTTTCGTCTTTATCTTTTAATCTGCTATATACAACATAAGACTTTAAAGGAACGACTCCACTATCAGCTTTTTTCACAGTAAACTTTGTCCATGGTGTTTTTATAGTTTCATCTGAATTTTTTAATCGGATTGTTGCTCTTATTTTGACACTTCCTTCTTTTTTTGCAACTGGGACATATTTAGTCTCTTTAATTTCATCCTCTTCTTCGTCATCTTTGTATTCTTTTTTCTTTTCTATTTCCAAAATTGAACTATCTTCCAAATATTCCTCGTCATCTTCCGTCCAATTTGAACCCTCATCGATATATTCAAAGAATACATTTTCTATTTGATCTGATTGAATTCCTTGAAAATCATATGACTTAAAACTACCTATTTTTGTAGTCAGCGATGACGAATCAAATGAAACTGTCGTTGTTTTTTCTTGTACATTTTTGTTCTCTGCCGTCTGTGCTGCCATGATCATTGTATTATTTGATAACAGCATAGACAAACTCACAATATAAACCAGTATCTTTTTCATAATGTTTCTCCTCCGTTCTTAAAATTGTGTTTTATCACCTTGTGTTTTATAGTTTCGATTATAATAATCCCTTATCTGTTCCAGATAATTTTGGTAATTACTATCAAATTGAAGAATCGATTCATCTTTCAAATGATTTGCGATCGGATTTGTTTGCGTGTTTACTTTCTCTATGTATTGCTGTATCCAGAGCAATTCTTCTAAATACTGTTTCATCCCTTTTGTATCTGAATCTGCTTGCTTTTCTTGTAGAATACATGCCAATTTATCAATATAATCTTCGTAAACTGCTATATCATATTTTCGATTTTTGATTTCCTGCCTTTTATAACGCACCATAGCATTATAGTTATTTTCCCCATATGCAATTTCCGCTTTTACCCCATATGCCTGACTAATTATTTTATTTGAATGAATCAATTTGTCCGCCGATTCTTCTGCCTGATTCTTATCAGTTTCTTTTGATAGTTGTTTCATCCTGGCCGTTGTAAGTTCTGGCATGATCTTTAAGGCTTGTTTATATTTTCCTTGATATTCCAAGGAAGTTCCTATTCCTGCCCGTAAAGACAACACAAAACCTACAAATGTTAGCAAACAAAAGATTTTTATTTTCTTCAGTTGCAACTCCTTCTTTTCTTTGCATTGCATACACACGATAACAATCATCCCGATTGAAAGAAATTGAAGATTAAAATCCAAACAACTATGAATTGCTATGATCACTAACAAATGTTTTTGTAAATCTTGACTACTCTTTTCATAAATACTTTGAATAAATAATATAACTGCCAAGATCATTGCAATCATTCCACCATCAAGCCCAATTTGTAGAAAATCATTATGTACAAATTTTGTTGTGTATGCCGCACTTTGCACAGATGGCTGCAAAAAATAGTATCCCATATATCCTAAACCTGCTGGTCTTTTTAATAGCATTTTCAAGCCATCAATCTGATATAGAATTCTTCCCCATAATGTGCTGTTGTGTGTGAAGATCGTAAGATATCTTCCCATATTCTGATAACTTCCAGTGATCACAATTCCTATGATCGTCAATCCTATGATCCAGCCAGTCATAACGAATATCGTTACACGATTTTTCTTATCCACGATAAAAAATAAAAGATAATTTGTGATCATCAAAAAAAAGACAATCCTGCTTCCTGTAAACAAAACTGCTGTAGTAAGTATATACAATTTTATATACCACAGCTTACCTTCTTTCTTTTTTTCATATAGCAACACAATGATCCCTATTAACAGGTACAATGCAAAGGTATTTGAATACTGAAAAAATCCCCCTAATCTTGACGCTTGAAAAAATGTATGTTTCCATGGTGTGATATATGAAATCATTGATATGACCGCCATCACACTCGCAATCATTGGAATCTGCTCTAAGAGTTCAATTCTTTTCTCATATTGAATCTGCTCTACTAGTAACAAAAATTGCAGCAATGCGATCACTTTAATCAACCCGAGCTCACTCATTCCAGAATCTATTCCATAAAAAATAGTTCCAACATAACATAACATTATGCCAGTGACTATTATACATATTGTTTTCTCTGGTAGTATGATCTTCTTATTTTGAATTGCGATGTATAACAAACATACTTGCCAAATTACCGCCATTGCAAAAATAATCCAATCATAAAATCCTCCATATATAAATGGAACAAGTATCCATGATCCTTTTATGATTTTCATTATGCTTTGATTTTTCACGTTATGTATCCTCTTTTTGCATAGCTATATAGTTCTGTAAATTAATATGTTTCGATTACACAAGGCAATAAAAGTCTATCATTAAAATCTTTAAACTCCCTTTTCCGAATTACTTTTACTTTCATTCGTCCTTTCTTTAACGTTACCAGACGAACTCTTTCATAGACTTTATCCGCAGTCATGGCATCTGTTAATACTAATCCATTGCCACTTGTGTAATTATAAATAACCGTATGCCATCCATCCGCACTTCCTTTTACTTTTTTGTACTTTCCACCTTTATACTGGTAAATACGAATTGTTGATCCTTGTTCGCTTGCTCCATATCTTATGATCAATTCCGGCTTACCATCTTTATCAACATCACTGTATCCATAGTACATAATTGCTGGTTGCTCACCACCATCAAAAAATCCTATCTTATCTATTACTTTTTGTGATGCTTTTTTATATTTAGATTTCATCTTTTTAACACATTTCTCATTTGCCATCGCTGGTAAATTCTTGCTTAATTTTCTGACCTTTTTCATGTCATTCTTTTTATAAGCTGCTAAAATCTTTTTATACGTTGATTTTTGTGCCGCATTTACATTCTGTGGTACAAAAATGGCTATTCCAAACAATAATGTAATCACTGCTATAAATATCTTTTTCATATAATCTTCCTCCTGTCAGTATTCTTATTTAACTTTTTTCTTCTTGATATTTCCCCATGGTCCATAATATTTATGTCCATTCTCTGTAATATAGGCTCTGGCTCGAAAATAATAAGTTCCTTTTTTCATGTAGTATGTAACGTTTTTTGCTTTTTTCATATTCTTTTTCTTTGAATATTTTATCTGAATTCCATCAAGCTCTCCAGGATCTTTCATGATCACATTCACAAATCTTTTCTTTGCTGAATATGTTGATTTTGATGTTTTGATCTTTTTAATCTTTACTTTCTTTGGAGTTACAATCACTCTGCATTCTGCTTTAATCTCGTCATTATCTTTTGAAGTTGCATAAATTGTTGTAGCACCTGCCCTGATTCCTTTGACTACACCATTAGAAGATACTGTTGCAATCCTTGTCCAATCTGATTCCCATTTAATTCCTTTATCTGTCGCATTATTTGGAGAAATATACGCATTAATCTTCGCTGTTTTTCCAGTTCCAATTACTTTTTGTTTTGCAGAAAGTTTCAAATTTGTTACGCTTGTGATCATTGTAATTTTGAATTTATAGATTCCACTTTCTGTATTCCAAAATAATCCGTTTCCACCAAATCTCGCGAAGTAAGTCCCTGGTTCTAATTCTTGTGTTACAGTACCTGATGGATCTCCCAACTGGTCACGTGTAACTTCCTCTTGGGCATCTGATTTCATAATGCAAAGAATCAGATCATTTTTCTGTTCTGTTTCAATCTTTACTCTGCTTTTGTATGGAACCACAAATCTGTAGTAATTAAAATGTGGCTTCTGTGCCATTAACCCTGTATATTGCTGTCCATAGTTCACATTGATTGCTCCACTTGGATTTTCAATTGCTGAAGTAACTTCTGATCCAATCGGTGTATACTTTGCCTGCACAGCTACTTGTGTTCCACTAACACCATTTGCATCAATCTGAATATAATACGTTCCTGCATAAAAGTAATAATTTTTTATCTTTGTTGCTGGAACACCGATACTTTCGATTTCAAAGTCATCATATTCTTCTGAAAATAAAGAATCCGTAACTTTAAATTTTGGACACGTTGTTCTTGCCTGATTGTTTGTATTCGTTATTGTTAGCGATACCTCTCCTGGTTGTGATAATACCAGTTTCAAATATTTTTTCTGTGTACTGTAACTCATCGTACAGTATGTTGGTGAACTTCCATTTAACGGAACCTGTGTTGATGAAACCAGATCCGCCTTTACTTCTTTTGCTTGTCCTGATCCTATGATTCCTATAATACATAAAATCAAAAGTAAGAATAGTTTCTTTGCCTTTTTCATATGAACTTCCTCCTCTTTTAATATTTTTAGTATATCATTTTCTTTATATTGGGGTGTTTATTATGCATGAATAAAGAGTTATATGTCATATAAAATAGATAAATAAAAGAAGGATACTACATTTGTAATATCCCTCTCTCAAGTCTTATGTTCTTTTATAAGTTTTCCACACGATAATAATCTCTGGCTGTCAGATACACAAGGTTCACGATTGCTGCCAGTTCCACTTCATGGTTATATGACAGGATTGAAACTTCGGTATTATGAGCGTATGATAAAATATCTTCCATTGTTTTGGTGTCATTATAAATCGTTGCTTCTAACATTTTTCTTGAATGTTTCGCCAATTGATGGATATATCCCATGGATGGTTCTTTCTGAAGCATTTCTCCAAAACAATCCATCAATTCTTTGTTTGGAATACTGACCTTACCATCCTTATATTTAAAAGGTCTTTTGTTGCATCTTCAAAATCTAAATTTAACTGTGGATATAATTCTTGCAAATCTCTCTTTAACAGCTTATGTACTCGCCGGATATACGCTTTGTAACTTTCACATTCATCTGGCATCTCACTGAAATTGATCTGAATCACTTTGTATTGATTTAGATGTTTTTTATAATCTGGGTGTTTTGCAATCTTAAGATTGTCAAATATATCAGAGATTACTTTACTATTTAATTTTAATTGTAACCGTCTTGCTCTTTCCGCTTCCATCCACTGCTCTTGCTGTGATCTTCACGGATTTTTTCTTTCCAGCTTTGTATGTTGTTACAGTTCCTTTGGAAGAAACTTTCGCATATTTTGTATTGCTGCTTGACCATTTTAAAGTTCTATTTGCCCCTGAAGATGCGCTTGTTTTTCCTTTCAGATATAACTTCTTACCAGCTTTTACTGATTTAACTCCAGAAATGTAGACTTTCTTTACGATACCTTTCTTGACATAAATCTTATATGACGCTTTCTTACCACTTCCGTCTTTGGCTGTCGCTGTGATCGTTACTGTTTTTCCACCCATTTTCTTCTTCGTTATAACGACACCGCTGCTGCTGACTGTTGCAACTTTGGTATTGCTTGATTTCCATGTAACACCTTTATTGTATGCGTTGGATGGTGTTACGGTCGCCTTTAATGTTACTTTCTTACCAGTTGCAATCTTGTTAGATGTTGTTGTTGTGATCGTAATCTTGCTGACTTTGATATTTTCTACTGTTACGATGCAGTACATTACATTTCCGTCAGATGTTACCGCCGTAATAATTGCTTTTCCTGCAGCCTTAGCTGTTAATTTACCTGCTGCATCAACTGTTACAACTGCTTCGTTAGAAGATGTCCATTTTACTGTTCCGATTGAAGCTGTTGCATAATCTGGTAAATATGTGATCTTCAACTGTTCTGTCTTGCCTGGATTTAATGTTACAAATGTTTTGTTTAATACAACCGCCTGTGTAGGAATCTTACCTGTTTCATCTGTTGTGTAAACTTTGATCGTTTTTGTTGTTGTTCCAGCTTTTAATGTCAGTGTTGCCATCTGACCTTTTATTCCGGCTTTGATCTTATCTCCTGTAATGGATACTGCTGCCACATTGGATGATGTGATCGTGCATGCTTCTTTGCTATCTACGAATACACCTTTTGTAAACTGCTGTATCGTTAATTCCTGTCCTTCTTTTAGATACAGGCTGTCGCTTAAGAATGACATTCTTGTCGCTGTGCTTGCTGTTGTTGGCAAATATAATGATTCTAACTGTGCTTTCAGATCATTTAATGCTGTAAAATCTGTCACAGATGTTCCTCTTAGATAGAGAGTTTTTAACTGTTTTAAATTCTTTACGAAACTGATGTCTGTGATGTTTTTGTTGTTTTCAAGGTCGATCTTTTCGCAATTGACTGCTTCAGATAAACCTGCTAAATCTGCATTCGTCAGATCTTTATTTTCTAAATTAATAGATTTTACATTTTTGATCTCTTCTGTTGAGATCATTCCATCGTTATTTGCATCTGCCTTTTCTTTTTTTCCATCTTTATCTGCATCTGTCTCTAATGCATCGTATACTTTGTAACTTGTCAGTGGAATGATATCTTTTCCTACGGCTGCTACCTGAATCTCAATCGTTGCTGTATATGTCTTTCCTGCTCTTGCTACTACCGCTTCTACCGTTGCTTTTCCTGCTGCTTTTGGTTCCAGATAGTATGTCTTTGTTCCATCCTGCGCTGTTTCTGTGCGGATATTTAAGATCTTTGTATCTTTTGATGTGATCGTTACTACATCATCTTTTTCCAGATTATTTAATTTGATCTGTTTCTTAAATGCTCCTACACTTACATTTGGATCATTTTTATCAAACTCTGGTGTTGTTGCACTTTTGGCTGTCACATTTACTGGAATCGTTGCAAATACTGTTGGTGTTGTTGTGCTCTCAACTTTTAAATTCGTCGTTCCTGCTTCTGCTGTATCCACTGCTTCCAGACTTATGGATCCATCTGACTGAACCTGGATTGATTTTAATTTTGCTGTTGTTCCTGCTGCTACTTCCTCAGAATACTTAACATCTTTGCATCCTTTTAAAATTCCTTTTGGAAGAATAGGATCATTTGTTTTGGCTCCTTTTTCTACTGTAATCGGATCTTTCTTAATCAAAGCAATTCTATCTACTGTAGAAACCTTTGTACCTTCCAAATTGATTTCTTTTAGATTCGTCATAGATTTTAATGCATCAATCTTACTTATATTTGTATTCTTGCTTAAATCTAATTTTTCACAACCAGTTGCATACTGAAGATATGCTACTTCTGTATCTGTCAGACCTTTGTCAGAAAGATTGATTTCTGTCTTCGCTGCTAAGTCTGCTTTAGTAAGCGCACCTTCTTCCTTTCCACTAAATACCTGATACATCGTTTGTGAAGTAAATGGAATGATATTATCATCTTTGCTTAAATTAAATTTAAACTGAGCACTTACTCCATCTAATGGCTTTTTATTCTTTTCAAATGTTGCTATTACAGTAACTGTTCCGCTGTCTTTTAATGCGATCGGCATATACTTCACAACTTCTGTTCCATCTGCTTGTTTGAAAGTCTTTTGTTCAATCTTTAATGCTGTTTGATCAGAAATTTTGAAGTCGACTTTATCGAAATCTTTTGCCTGCGTTCCCTGGAATTCATAATACTTGAAATTTCCTACTGTTACATTCTGGGATTCTGCCGCAAATGAAATTCCACTTGTAACTGTTGGTGTGGTTGTACCTTCCTGTGTCACCGCTGCCTGATTCCCCTGATCTGCTGTTGCCGCCATTACCGTAAATCCGTTGACCGGTATCATAGATATGCTGAGCAGACATGCTAACAGTTTCTTTCTACTCTTGCCATTTAAGTGGCTGAATACTTTCCATCCTTTTTGCATGAAATTCGTCCTCCTTTTCTTCATGTTTGAATCTGCATATTGCTTTGTTTATTATAACACTTTTTTGTGTAGAATGCATAAAAGAGTGATCAATCTGATCACTCTTTTAGCGCATTTTGGGAATTATTTAATTTTAATCGTTACAGTTGCTTTCTTTCCGCTTCCATCTGTTGCCATTGCTGTGATCTTCACTGATTTCTTTTTACCAGCTTTTAGTGCTTTGACTTTTCCTGATCCGGATACTGTTGCGTATTTTGTATTGCTGCTAGTCCATTTCAGTTTCTTGTTGGCTCCTTTGGATGCGGTTACTTTGGCTTTCAGACTTAGTGTCTTTCCTGCTTTGACCGTTTTCTTTCCTGTGATCTTGATCTTCTTAACGGTTCCTTTCATGATCTTGATCTTGAACGTTGCTTTCTTTCCACTTCCGTCTGTTGCATATGCCGTGATCGTAACTGTTTTTCCTGCTGCCTTTTTGTTGAATTTTACGACACCATTTTTATCAACCGTTGCATATTTCTTGTTGCTTGTTGTCCATTTAATAGATTTGTTGCTTGCATCATTTGAAATATTGGCTGTTAATTTTACTTTCTTTCCTACGGAAAGTTTGTTGGATGGTGCGGTGACTGTGATCTTGGCAACTTTTTGTGGTGCAGCTGTTGTTGGCTGTGTTGGGGTTGGTTTTGGTGCTTCTGGTTTTGGATCCTCAGGCTTTGTTGGCTCTGCTGGTGCTTCTGTTGCCTTTGCAGTTACAGAAATGGTGATCTTCTTTCTTGCCTTTTGATCTTTATTTCCAATCTCTAAAGTTGTCTGACCTGCTGATTTTCCTGTTACAACAAGTTTTCCCTCACCTATTTTTGCAGTTGCAATATTAAAACCTACGATTACATCAACATCTTTACCTAATAAACCATTTGGTTTTATTTCTTGTGTCGTTGATTCCCCTTCTGTCAATGAAATATTCTCTAATCGTAATAAATCAATTTTATCATTTTCATTTACATTACTGTCATCCAAGCATACAAAATCTAATTTTGTTAATCCCTTTAATGCTGTAATATCGCTTACAGAAGTATCTCTTAAATTCACACTTGTGAGATTCGTTAATTTTGCTAATGACATAATATCTTTTAACATTGCATCATTGCTGAAATCTGCTTTCTTACAGTTTACTGCCTGTTCAACACCAGTCAGATCTTCAATGGAACTGTTTATGACTTCTATATCATCTACATTTTTGATTTCATTCTTGGAAATGATTCCGTCTTTGTCTGCATCTGCAGATGCTCCATTGCTCTTCATACCTTTGTATAAATCATAATCTTTGATGATTACAGCACTCTCATCCGCTGGTACTACTGTAAATTCTTGTTCTCCAACTGTTTCTTTGAGTCCATTCTTTAATGTGATCTCTGCACTCACCTTCACTGTACCATGATCTTTTAATGCTACTGGTGTATATGAATGATCCGCATTTGAAACTATTTTTAAAACATCATCTTTATCATATGTAAATTTAACCTGTTTGATATCAGAAGCATCCACATTCTTGAAAGTGTATGATTTGAACTGTGCTGTTTTTACATTCTTCGATGCATCAGCAAATTCCATTTTTGCGTCTGTATTTTTATTTACAGTAACTGCAATCTCTTTTGTTTCTGATCCCATCTCAAGTGTCAATGTTGTTGTTCCTGCACTCTTTCCTGTAACTTCAAGTTTTGACCCGATCACATCTTCATCTTCGTCATATTGTGGAATGATCTTAGCTTCTGCAATATTACTGTCTTTCACTGACACTTTATCTGTATCTTTCAGCAATCCTGCTGGCTGTACTGCCTCTGTTACTGTTTTTCCTTCTTTTAGAGAAATATTTTCTGTATTAATCAGATCTTTACGGACAGAGTCTGGTGCCTGTGCTGGTAAAATAATACTGTCAAACTGTTCTTTATGAGCGATTAAATCTTTGAAGTCTGTAATCTTTTCATCGTTTTCAAGATTAATCTCTTTTAATTTAGGGAAACTACTGATAAATGATAAATCAGTCAGTGCTTTATTATCTGAAATATCCATCTTTTCGCAATTTACCGCTTTCTTCAGATAATCAAAATCTTTGTCTTCTATACCGCAGTAATGTCCCTTAATGATAGAAACATTTTTGATCTCATCCGTATCAATCATGTAGTCTTTATTGACATCAACAGCATTTCCTTTAGAATCTGTCAATGCATTATAAATATCTCTGTTACTTATTGGTAAATATCCATCTGGTAATGACTTCACTGTTACTTTCATTGTTCTTTCATAACTTTGCCCGTCTTCAACAATAAATTTCCCAGTTACCAGAACCTCTCCTGTCTTTTTAGGAACAAAATTATATTGATCACTTGCATTGTCATATTCTATACCAAGAATATCTTCCCTATCATTGCCGCTTTCATCTAGAACATTAAACCATATATCATCTAAATTATCTGTATTTTTTAATTTAACAGGTCCTGTGTATCCAATCGAAATCGTTTCTTCTTTTTTTGCAAAACCTGGCGTTTCCTCCTTTTCTGCTGTAACACTAACTGGAATTTCTGCATATGTTTTTCCATCATTAATAATTTTTAATGTTCCTGTAGCTCCTGCTGATCCTTTTTCAGCTTTTAATCCATCATTTGAAAAACTATTATATTTACTAATTTCTGAATCATTAGAATCCAAGACTAATTTATCATTCCAATCAATAATTCCTATTGGATAAATACTATGTAATCTATTTTCTCCTTCCTCCAATTCGATTTTTTTTGTTCGTATTAAACTTAATCTATCTTTTGCTGTTATTTTTGTCCCACTCAAATTAAGTTCTTTTATATTTTTTAAATCTTTTACTGGCTCGATACTATCAATATTTGTCTCATACAAATCCAATTTTTCTAATTGCTCTAGATTTTTTATTTTCGAAAAATCATTTAGTTGATCCATATGTCTCAATGATAGATTCTTTAACCCTGTTAATTTATCCAATCCTTGTATTTCTTTTATTTTCGATAATCCTAAACTTAAAGAATTTAAATTCAGCAACTCACTAACATTGATAGTTTCGAATCCTTCACAATTATAAAAATCAAGTTCTTCTAAATTCTTTACACTTTTTTCCGTTACAAATTGATCAATTTCTTCTTGTGTTATTTTAAGATTCTGCAGTTCCACTTTTTTTAAATTTGGTAATTTTTTTATTAGATTTTGAACTCCTGCAAATGTCAGACCTTTACATTCAAAAACATTAATTTCTTTACAATTTACAGCTTGCTCAAGTCCTTCCAAATCTTCATCTACTAAATTGTATCTATTATAGCCATCTGACAAAGAAAGGCTTTTTACATTTTTAATTTCATTTGTCGTAATCTTATGATCTCCATTTTGATCAACATAATCATCCTTCTCGTCCCTTAACCATGTATATATATTCCATGATTTTATAGGGACTACATTTTTTTCACTCTCATTTACAATTACATCTATGGAATCTCTATAAATCGTACCATCTTTTGTTTTAAATTGAGCCTCTATTTGAGTTGTTCCATTATTTCTTGGTTCATAATAAAATCCATTTTCATCTACTACTCTTACCAGAGTATCATCCTTTGGATTAAATGTAACTTTTATATCATCATTTACATTTTTCAAAGATACTTCCTTAAATTCTCCAATATTAACAGATACAGAATCTTGTGCAAATTCAGGTTTCTCAGAAGAAGCATCTGTTACAGAAACTGGAATTGTTATTTTGGCATCTGGGCCATTATCATTTGTTATTGTAAGAGTTGCTTTATCTCCTGCTTTTGCATTTGTTGCATTCACAATAACACAACCATTACTTTCTTTGGTAATTTTTATATCATCTCCACTTATCTTACAATTATCTGCTTTTTCCAAAATACCTTTGGGTTGAATTGCAACTTCCTTTTCTGCCCCTTCTTCTATCTCTATCGTTTGATCTTTAAAGCAATCAAAACGATCCTTTATTGATACATTTGTATTACTTAAATTTAATTCTGTTAATTGATTCTTTATTTCCTTTAAATGATCAATATCCTTTACTGCTGTGTTGGATAAATTAACTATTTTTAATTTTTTTAACGTATTTAATGGACTAATATCCTCTAAGTATTGGTTATTTGACAAATCTAATCTCGTACAATTCGTTGCATATTCCATACCTTGAATATTTTCAATATTGCGATATGATATATCCAATTTTTTTAGCTTTTTCATATCAGAAATTGTTATACAATCTCCTTTGCTTTTTAATTCTTCACGTATCGCTCCATATATATCAAATTCACCAATCGGTACAACTCCCTCTTCTGCATCCTCTACTTCAATGATTGTCTTCGGAACCTGAATATGTTCTCCAGATACAGTACGAATCTCAGCTCCCATATTCCATCTTCCTGCTTTAATTCCGTATGGTATATAGAAAGTTCCAAAATTATCATTATCTTCCCAATCATAAGTCTGCCAATAAATTCCTAGGCCGTTACCAGGCTCATAAAAAGAAAAGCTAACTGATGCTATATCTGTTGCCTTAATTCCTTCAAAATGATATTTATTAAAATGGCCTATTTTTAATTTTAAAGAATCTTGAGCAAATTTTACACTTGATTCTTTCGTATCTTCTGCCTGTGTCTTTACCCCAGCACTTTTTTGTGTACTCGCAACTCCCGTTTCTTTCTGTACTGCGAATACAGCTACCCCATTCGCCGGTATCATTGACAAACTCAGCAAACAAGCAAATAATCTCTTCATGTTCTTTCCACGTACTTTTTTCCGTGGAATCTTAGTCTTCTTCATAAGTGAAACCTCCCTGTTAACTTATTATCCTTATTTACAATTACTATACTTTTTTAATTATACTCCTGTGTTAATCTTTATTCAATGTATTTATTCACATTTTATACACATTTTTCATGCATACAACAACAATAAAAAGACTAGGACAATCAGTTTTGGAAGATATGTATCTATACAATCCAAAACTGACTGTCCTAGTCTTTTGTTCATTAGAGTTTTTATTTAATTATTTTTATATCTAATGCTGTGGCGCTCCATTAGGTTCCAATGTTCCTCCAACCTGTTTCTTCATTCTGAAGCGGTAGAAGATGATCGTTGCTAATGTTGACACAACTAAGATTCCAACAAATACTGCAATATCCTGTCCGATCTGTCCATCCATAGATAGTGTGTGACGGAATGCGTGTACTGTATAGCTGAATGGCATATATTTGTGTAATACTGTGTAGAAGTGCGGTGCCATATCCAGTGGATATGTTCCTCCGGCTGCACCTAACTGTACAACCATGAATACTAACATGACGTAACTTCCGACACGGTTTAATAACATCTCACCAAAGCAAATCAATGACATAAATGCCATGGATGCCAAGACGGCCATTCCAAATGTCTTTCCTACGTAATGTGGTTCGAGTCCATTGATTCCCATTAAAACTGCAACCATGATCACTGCCTGTGCAATGGATACTGCTGCCATGACTGTGACTTTGCTTAACCACCACTGAAGTCCACTCTTGACTTCTTCGTTTTTCTCCATTAAAGGATACATTAAGGTAAATGCCATACATGCTACGAATAATCCAACGGACATCATATATGGTGCCATTGCGTGACCATTGTTATCAACGTGTGAATATTCTACATTCTTAGCTTTCACTGGTGCTGCAAACATTTTATTTGTCTTCTTGGTTGCCTTAATGCTGTTAACCTGATCTGCTCCTTTTTGTAAGGAATCTTTTAATGTCTTACTTCCACTCTGAAGTGTTCCGATTCCATTTCCAAGAGTTGTAGATCCTGCTGCTAACTGACTTGATCCACTTGCGATCTGTCCAGCTCCAGATGCTAACTGTCCAGCTCCACTGTTTAATGTATTGTTGTTAGCAACTAAGGCTGCTGTTCCTGATTTCAGTGTTTTTGTTCCTTTGTAAAGTTTTGCTGTTCCTGACTTAAATATTGGAAGTTTTGAGCTTACCTGACCAATTCCACTATTCAACTGCGTTGCTCCGCTATTTAATGCTTTGGAGTTGTTTGTTAATGTTGTAAGTCCTGTGTTCAGACTTTCAACTCCTGCTGTATAATTTGCAATTCCAATCTTTAATCCACTTGTGCTGTCATTGATTCCGGATTCTAAGGTTGTCATTCCTGTCTGTACTTTTGTGGCACCTTCTGATAACTGAGTTAACGCCTGGATCATACCCATTGTATCCTGAGTTGTTCCCTGACGGTCTAATGTTGTTTTTACTTCATTTAAGCCTTCATACAGACCATTCATCATCGCTTTTTCGTATCCAGAAAGTGTCTGGGATGATTCTGCAAGTTGCTTAGATGATTTTGCTAAAGAACTAACATATGCTTTCACTGTTGCAAGTTGCTGTTCACTACTTGCAGATTGTGTTTTTGCTGTTGTTTTTGTATCTGCCGCTTTCTGTGCATTTGTATATGTTTCATCAACATTATTTTCAACATCAGATGCTGCGCTATCTACCTTGTCGATTTCAGCTAATAATGCTTTTTTATCTTCTTCGCTTAATTTATCAAGTACAGATGAATTCTTTAACTCGCTTACTTTGCTGTTTAAATCAGATACACTTGACTTTGCATTTGCTGCACTGCTTGCTGCCTTCTTAGCTGTTTCATTGTTTGCTGTCTGTGTTGATGTCTCTGATGCGGTTGATCCAGCAGAAAGCATTTGATTTAATTCATTTAATTTTGTATTAAATGCTTCTAATTGTGTATCGAAATTGCTTCGTTTGCTTATAATTCCATCTTTCTTCGCTTCATTTTCTTTTAGCTGAGTTCCAAGTCCATTGGATGTTTCTTTTGTCTGACCCAACAGATTTTTAAGGCCTGCTGATAATGTTCCAGTTCCATCTTTTAAATCCTTACTTCCACTGGATAATTTTTCAACACCTGCATTTAATGCTTTATTATTCGCTGCAAGCTGTTTGCTTCCAGCCTGTGCTGTGCTGACTCCGTTTGTGTACTGGGAGATTCCTAATTTTAAGGATTTAGAGCCATTGGATAACTGAGTTGCTCCTGTCTGCAGAGCTGCAACTCCATTTTTCAATGTCTTTGTTCCTGATTTTAAAGATTTTGCTCCACTGTCAACTTTGGCTACACCTGCTGTGTATGTTTTTAGTCCTACAGAAAGTGATTTTGCTCCATTCTGAAATGTTAATGTGCTGGATGCTAACTTCTTTAAATTCTGTTCGATCGTATCATTTCCAGCTTTCAGCTTCTTCGCTCCGCTTTCGATCTTTTTGGATCCATCTGCTGCTTTCTGGAAACCGCTTCCGGCTGTCTTGATCTGATCAAATACGGTCTTTACATAAGTTTCTGTTACTTTTTCTCTGACTGACTTCTCAATCTTCGCTATGGCACTGTCATCCATCTTGGATGCTACATAGTTCGTACCTGGATTTGTCTTGTATGTCAGTTTCATCTGTTTTGGATTCTTATCCATTAATGTTGTTGCATTCTTTGAGAAATTTTCTGGAATGGAAATGATCATATAGTATTCTCCACTCTTCAATCCTTCCTCTGCTTTCTTGTCACTTACAAAATGAAAATCCAGTGATCCTGAATCTTTCAGATTCTTTACCAGATCATCTCCTACTTGTAATGTTTTTCCCTCGTAATTTACCTTCTTATCGTGATTGACTACCGCTACTGGTAATTGATCTGCATCTCCGTATGGATCCCACATAGAACCAAGGAATACAGATGTATAAATTGCAGGAATCGTAATGATCGCGATCAAAATGATAATCATCCAGGGGTTCTTTGAAATTTTCTGCCATTCTCGTTTTAACATGATCACAGCTGCTCCTTCCTTGCATTTTTATTACTTATATAGAGGTCATACCTCTTTGAATCATTGGTTATTATATGCACTTCCTTGATAAAAGTCAATAATTTATTGAACATTGGTCATTTTTTTATTTCATACATAACTTTCTTTTTCATTTATGATATATCTTTTTTCTTCTGTTCATTTTCTTTTGATTCTGTTATGATAAAAGTGCTTTTTTTATTTGAATTTTAATGGAAACGAGGAATTTTATTACATATGATACAAGATATTTATCCACATAAACTAAACAATCAATATCATCCAGATCAAAAACCAGATGCTGACAGCATTATTTTATATTTTACACAGGACGGTCTTCTTCATCGTTTATTAAAGAAAGAAGACTTAGAAGAAATGGGGCAGGAAGATCTATTTTCTCTGGATGAAATGATCTATACTGGTGATGGTAAGAAACTTGCAAGACCAACTCTTTTAAATGAGGAACATCTATTTTTATCATTCCCTAGATTGAGTGATTTTGTGAATGATACTCATGTTACAGAAGAAACTCTTACATATCTTTTCTCTGTGGATGATGACAACTACTTCTTATTAAATGAAGCTCCGGAAGAAATTCCTGAAGATTATGAATTCAATACCGTACGTGAGCTTCGCAATTTACAGATTGGTCCAAAATACCGCACGTTTGCGGCGATCACTGGTTTACATCTTTATAACTGGTACCGCACAAACCGTTTCTGTGGATGCTGTGGACACAAGACCGTTCATTCTTCCACAGAACGTGCTTTAAAATGCCCATCTTGCGGTCACTTGATCTATCCAAGAATCGTACCTGCTGTTATTGTTGGAGTTAAAAATGGTGATAAGATCCTGCTTACAAAATACCGTAAAGGATTCACTCCTTTTGCTTTAATTGCTGGGTTTACGGAAATTGGTGAAACTTTGGAAGAAACTGTTGCACGAGAGGTCATGGAAGAAGCTGGTATTCGTGTGAAGAATATTCAATATTATAAATCTCAGCCTTGGGGTGTTGTGGATGATCTGCTGGCTGGTTTTTATTGCGAGGTAGATGGAGATACAGAGATTCATATGGATGCTTCAGAATTGAAACTTGCTGAGTGGAAATCTCGTAATGAAATTGAATTGCAACCGAATGATTTTAGTTTGACGAATGAGATGATGCGGGCGTTTAAAGAAGGAAAGTTTTGATTTGTAGTTTGAAGACAGAAATTATTGGTGGAATATTATAAAAAGAGATCATATGTCTGCAACCCACTTGCGTTCGGACTCCCACGTAGCTGTACTAAGCTCCTGAATGGTCTAACGACCATCCACTCGCTAAGTGCAGACGTGTTCGTACGGTTGCCGACACATGATCTCTTTTTATAATATTCAAATAATTTACATCATTCAAACCACCACACAGTGTGTATGTTATACGGTACTGGTTAATAATTTTTGTATTTATTAACCAAAGGTAAAAGGACTTCTACAACACCGATTTGTTGGAATGTTTATGAAGCATAATAACATTACTTTCTGTTTGAAATACAATAGAAAGTGTCCCACTTTTCCCTTTGGAAGCTACTTTGGATGTCTCTTTTTCATTTAATAAAAATATTTATTTTGCTGTAGCAGTTTCTTTATGCCCACTCTTTATCTTATCATACTGTGCAAACATACCTGCAAGTAATGTTCCAGAGATTGAATGCCATACACAAGATACTGCACAGATAATTGCTGATTCTGGTGTTGATGCGAACTGGGCTGTTGTTGTTGCAAGGTTTGTTGCTAATCCAGCATTCTGCATTCCAACTTCGATAGAAATTGTTCGTTTCTTTGCTGTATTCATTCCAGTAAGTTTTCCAGCACAATATCCAAGGAAATATCCGAAACCATTGTGTAAAAGTACTGCAACAAAGATCACGATTCCAGACTGGAAGAATTTTGATCCCTGTGATGAGATAACTCCACCTACAACACATGCAAGTCCAAGAACTGCCACACCAGGCATAACTTTCTGAACTTCTTTGAATGCTTCATTTTTTCCTAATGCATAGTTTAATGCAAACCCGATCGCTACTGGTACGATAACCGTTTCTATGATAGATACAAACATTGGTAATCCATGAATTGTAATCTTGGCTCCGCTTGCCAAAAAGGATACCATCAGTGGTGTCATCACTGGAGAGAGGATTGTAGATACAGTTGTCATTCCAACAGAAAATGCAACATCTCCACCACAAAGATAGGACATAATGTTTGATGATACTCCTCCAGGACAGCATCCTACAAGAATCAGTCCAAGAGCGATTCCATCTGGCAGATTCAGTAATTTTGTAATTGCAAATGCCAGGAATGGCATGATCAGATACTGAGCGATCGCACCAATACAGATATCAAATGGTCTTTGTGCAAGAATTTTGAAATCTTCTGTTGTCAGTGTCAATCCCATACTGAACATGATGACACCAATAATGATAGACTGACTCGTGAATTTATTTGCTACTGGATCCGTGAATAATTGAAAATTCACCCACCCCATCAACGATGGCAGGAAAAATGTAATGACTGCGATCGCGATGACAACGATAGATGTGTAGTCTGATAAAAATTTGCTTAGTTTTTGTAGTTGTTTCATATTATGTTACCTCCTGATATTCCTCACCGCCCTTCGCTATAAATCAAGAAAGAATCCTGCTCAGAGGACTTTTTATTTCATCGAAATTTTCTATGCAATAAAAAAGCCCCTTCTCAGAAAAATCCTGAAAAGGGACGAACTAATCCGCGTTACCACCCAATTTCTGCAATAAAATTACAGCTCTTAACGTACTATCATACGCTTTCCTTATAACGGAAGATTCCGGCGAGACTTACTGGTTCAAAATATTAATGTCAAGTAATGTTCAGTCCGCATCTTAGAGATGATATCTGTTCATGAAAATGTATCTGCTCACACCAACCGCAGACTCTCTGAAACACTTGATTCAAAAACAGCGTTGTTCTCTTCAACGAATTTCGGTGAAGTTTATTTATTTAAAATATATTATAGTCCTTTGAGATAATTTGTCAAGTTTTAGTTTGAAGACGGAAATTATTGGTGGAATATTATAAAAATGGTTATATGTCTGCGACGCGCTCTCGCTCGACTCACTACGCAGCTGTACTAAGCTCCTGAATGATCTTACGATCATCCACTCGCTAAGTGCAGGCGTGTTCCTACGGTCGCCGACATATAACCATTTTTATAATATTCAATAATTTCAGTTATCGAAACCACTGGTAGGGGTGTATGTTTTACTGTATTTAAACACTGTCTGTCACTACAAAAATTAAAAAACGATAACACTCAACATACACACCACTTAAGTTTTCCAATCTTGTAATTGTCCACACTTTAGACTTCTGGTATATGATAAAAAATA
>OLPX01000049.1_pt1 | contig 142392 bp, 135 predicted proteins | sample 1672491 | NCBI WGS metagenome assembly OLPX01 (sample SAMEA3136692, study PRJEB25190) | human gut metagenome | biome: human gut; feature: human-associated habitat; material: faeces | place: Austria | collected 2013
AGTCTGAAACCGAAGCCCTGCTCAGAAAAGCAATCGCTGACTATGAGGAAAAGAAATTCGTTGCGAAGTCTGAAAACATCACAGTTGGTATGCTGCTCGATCTGTGGGTGGAGGAAGAACTGAAACCCGGCAATCTCAGCAATGGTACGGTAATGTCCTATCAAGGAACGGTCAACCGTATCAAACAGCACCCGATAGGAAACCGAAAGCTGAAAACCGTAACCGCCGACCATTTACAGGCGTATATAGACTTTCTCAGCTTTGGCGGTACAAATCCTGACGGTACAACCGCAAAGGCACTCAGCAAAGGGTATCTCCGATTGTTTTCGGCTGTTTTACAAGGGGCGTTCCGTTTTGCGGTATTCCCGAAAAGACTGATAACCTTTAACCCGATGCAGTATGTGGTATGGCGAGGAAAGAAAGAAGAATACGAACTGTTCTCGGACGAGGACGGAGAAACTGCCTCCACACCAACGCTCAGCTACGAACAGTATCAGAGATTAGAGGACTTCCTGAAAAAGAAAAACAATCCTGCACTTCTTCCTATACAGATAGCCTATTATACAGGCTTGCGTATTGGAGAGGTCTGTGGTCTGACTTGGCAGGACATCAACCTTGAAGAACAATATCTGACAGTACGCCGCAGTATGCGTTACAACGGGGCAAGGCACAAAACAGAAATAGGGGCAACAAAGCGTAAAAAAATCCGCACCGTGGACTTTTGCGATACGCTTGCCGCAATCCTGAAATCTGCGAAAACAGAACAGCACAAAAACCGTTTCCGATACGGGGAACTGTATAGCCTTAATTACTATTTGGAGGTCAAAGAAAAAGACCGCACCTACTATGAGGTTTACAGTCTGCCGAGGTCGGAAGAAGTCCCAGAGGGGTACAAGGAATTATCCTTTGTCTGCCTTAGACCTGACGGGGCATTTGAAGCACCGAGTACGGTGGGGATTATGTGCAGGACAGCGAGAAAAAAGGTGGAGGGATTGGAGGACTTCCACTTCCATATGCTCAGACACACCTATACAAGCAATCTGCTTTCAAACGGTGCAGCACCTAAAGATGTGCAGGAACTTCTCGGACACGCTGATGTCAGTACCACAATGAATATTTACGCTCACGCTACAAGGGAAGCAAAGCGTACTTCCGCAAGGTTGCTGGATAAGGTAATCGGCGGAGAATAAAAATTTCCCTTGTTTCGGCTCATAAGGGCAAAAACAAGGGAAAATACATTAGGTTTGAACATTTAGTAGGCGATATGCCTTGAAAATACAGGGGTTATAGAGGATTGAATAGATAAATCGGAATTTGCAGATTAGTCCCACACGATCTCCAAACAATCGAAGTTTTCTGGGATTGGTGGTACACACGAATAAATATTTAATTCCGTTTCAATTACTCCATCAGAGCATAACCATTCACAATTTACTAATTTTTCTAATTTCTCAGGCGAGATAGTCGTGCAAACCACGATTGTATCTCCCGCAAGAACCAATTCTTCTATCCCATCATTTTCTACGATTTCTGTATCATCGTGCAACGCAACACGCACCCACGCTATGTCGGGCATTAGCTCAATCTTCCGTAGCATATCCCATATTTCAGAAATCGTCGGACGACCAAATTCCCATTGATTTGGAGCGATGGAGTCCTCCTCTGTATTTCCATTGAAAAATTCATCGAGCGTCAATAATGGGAGGCGTTCTTCATTTTCTTCCAATATTTTTTTGAATGTACTCAGTTCTATCATAGTCACAACTCTCCTTTCAAATTCCGATTTGTCGCTCTCTTACTTTCTCCTCCGCTATGGGTTTGGATTTTTCAGCAAGTAGGACTTTTCCGCAATCTTTTTCAGCCACTTCTTTTCTTCATCGGACAGCTTCTTGTAATTCAGCTTGAGCCGCTTACAGATAAAGGCCATAGCCGCCTGTTCCGGGTCGCTGTCCTCGCTGGCGGTTTCCTCGGCGGTCTGCAAAAAATCTTTCAAAGTTATCCTCCGGGACGCTGAAAAAATCGTCCTTGTGGGCTTCCCGGAGGTCAAGGGCTATCTTGTTTATATCCTGCTGTATCACATGGCGGCAAAAACTTTCCTCGTCAATGTGGGCTGTGATTAGCCGTCTTAACTGCGGGTCAGTCAAGCCGGGATTGTGCTGTTTCATAATGGTTGCGCTCACAGTGTCCACAATGGCGTTTGCACCCTGCACCTGCTTTGTCGCTATGCCGTTCACATAGATTTCAAGGTCGGCCATGAGCCGGGGGAAATCCGGGTGTGTTGCCAGCTTACACAAAAGGGAATTGTCCACCAGCCCACTTTGCAATAGTTCAATCATATCATCACTCAAACGCAGGTCTGCAAGATCGGCGTTTGGGTGATTTTTTGTGTGAGAGCGGCACAGCAGATAATCAACGGACACTTCATAAAACTTTGCCAACTGGATAAGGGCATAGTGGCTGATGTCCTTGAAGTTGTCCCCCTCATAACTGCCTAAAGCGGACTTGGAAAGGTGTGTCTGTTCCGCAAGCTGTTCCAGCGTCAATCCACGCTCAACGCGCAAGTCTTTTAGGCGTTCTGGTATGGATAGTTCCATGCTTTCCCTCTCCCTCCTTGTCTGCCCGATAAATGAGAAGTTGCCAGTTTATTCCAAATAGTTCTATCAAAGCCTGTCCTCACCTGGAGTGTATCTCTTAATAAGCACTTTCTCACAAGGAAGTGTCCGAAATAATTCCTCCATTAGCCTACTCCCAAATTCTTGAATGCGGTCATCTTCTGACAACTTCGGGGGATAGTCGCCGTCCCAAAGCCAAATATACAAATTCCAGATAATCTCCTCATCTGGAAACTTTACGCGGCCATTTTTCTCCCGATTAGGATAAAGTTCTAAACAGAGAGTGCTGTTTCTATGTCTAAAACAATATATATGGTCATATTCCGGTGGCTCCGCATCCGGTGTAGAGCAACCAAATGGACCAGTAGATTTTATCATGTTTAGTCCCTTGGGAATGCGGGAATCATTGATTTCTTTGGCAATTTTACTGTTTGCTTTTTTTATAATTTTAATAATTTCTTGTTCTGATAAATCGCCTGTTTTCAAACCATATTCATACATACCAGATTCAAACATTTACACTATCTCCATAGTTCAATTTTTCAGCCCTATAAATTCCGATTTATCGGTCGAATCCTCTTAAAACCTTGACATATCAAGGTTTTCCGGCAAGTGAATGTCCAAACCTTATGTAATTTCCCTTGTTTTTGCCCTCACGGGCTGAAACAAGGGAAACTTTTTACTCCCCGCAGACCACCTTATCCAGCAGACGTGCGGAGGTGCGCTTGGCTTCCCTCGTGGCGTGGGCATAAATGTTCATCGTGGTACTGACATCGGCGTGACCCAGCAGCTCCTGCACGTCCTTGGGAGCCGCCCCGTTGGACAGTAGATTGCTCGTGAAGGTGTGCCTGAGCATATGGAAATGGAAATCCTCCAGCCCCGGCACTTTCTTCTTCGCCTGACGGCACATGATGCTTACCGTCCCCGGCGTCTCAACGGCCCCGTCAGGGCGTAGGCAGACAAAGGAAAGCTCCCGATACCCCTCCGGCATCTCCGCCGTCCTGGGCAGGGTATAGACCTCGTAATAGGCCCTATCTTTCTCCCTGACCTCGGTGTAGTAGTTCAGGCTGTAAAGCTCCCCATAGCGCAGGCGGTTCCCAATCTGCTCCTTTTTGGCCTTTCGCAGAATCGCCGCCAGCGTGTCGCAGAAGTCCACCGTCCGGACTTTCTTCCGCTTGGTGGCCCCAATCTCCGTCTTGTGCCTCGCCCCGTTGTAGCGGATACTCCGCCGCACCGTGAGACACTGCTCGTCCAGGTTGATGTCCTGCCAGGTGAGAGCGCAGACCTCCCCGATACGGAGCCCGGTGTAGTAGGCAATCTGGATGGGTAGCAGGGCAGGATTGTCCTTCTTTTTCAGAAAGCCCTCCAACGCCCGGAACTGCTCATGGGTGAGGGTGGGTACAGCCGGGGCGTCCCCGTCCTCCTGGGAAAACAGCTCGTATTCCTCTTTCTTCCCCCGCCAGACCACATACTGCATGGGGTTGAAGCTGATGAGCCGCTTGGGGAACACCGCAAAGCGGAACGCCCCTTGCAGGACTGCCGAATATTGCCGTAAGTACCCCTTGCTGAGCGCCTTTGCCGCTGTGCCGTCCGGATTTGTCCCGCCGAAGCTGAGAAGGTCGATGTAGGCTTGCAGGTGGTCGGGAGTGACGCTTTTCAGCTTGCGATTGCCAATGGGGTGCTGCTTGATGCGGTTGACCGTCCCTTGATAAGCCATCACGGTGCCGTTGCTGAGATTTCCGGGCTTCAGTTCTTCTTCCACCCACATATCCAATAACTGCCCCACGGTGGCGTTCTCAGACTTCGCCACGAACTTTTTCGCCTCGTAGTCCTCCATCGCATGGCGGAGCAAGGCTTCTGTCTCGGACTTGTTTTCCGTCCCGGCGAACTCCCGCTGTACCTGCCGCCCGCTCTCGTCCTCCACGTAGAAGCGGTAGTACCACTTTTTGCCCTTTTTGCGTACAGAACCTTTTGCCATAGATAAAAACTCCTTTCTATCCGTGGCAATCGGGCCTGTGACGTATAATGTGCGCTGTTATGTTGTCAAGGTGCCACGGAATCGTTGGCGGCGTTCAGCCGCACCTGGGCGTCCTGCAGGATGTTATACAGATAAGCTGTGTCTACCCTGGTACGCCCTTTGTCGAAGATATGTAACAGCCCGTCCAGGAACCGCTTCATATCCTCGATAGGAGCTTCCATCTCCCGGCGATAGACCGGCACGATGATGTCATCAACGTGGATGGTATACTGTTGGATGGATTTTTTGAGGGCTTCATCCCCGGCCAGCCGGTCGATCTCGTTCAGCGTCCTGCCATAGTGCTGAGCAGTGACGGAGAACAGGTCGATTAGCAGACACAGAGTAGATGTGAGGAACCGCTGCTGGATTTCCGGCTGTACCGTTTTAGCCACAGCGTCCAAGAAGTCATTCAGATGGTCTAAGACTTCGCCCTCGCAAACGGTTCGGCCATCTTCATCTTTGATTTCTTTTTCCTCGGACAGACCTGTGAGCCATCCCGGGGTGGTTTGCAGGGCGTCCGCCAAGCCGTTGATGATCATGCTGCGGTTGGGATTGACCCCATCCGTTTCGTACCGCTGGACGGTGGACTTGTTGACCCCCACCCGCCGTCCAAGCTCCGGCATGGAGATACCGATCTCATTTCTGCGCTCTTTGATACGTTTGCCGACCTCTTTTGGAGTGAGCATTTCCGCATTTTCCAAAAAGTTCACCTCCTATCGAGTATGAGTATAACACAGCCGGATTTAATTTGCAACCCTATTTTGCATATATTTTCAAAAATATTTTTTAGAACGCCTTAAAGCGAGTTGACAAATGGCGGCAGTTTAAGTATAATAGCGATATTGCGGTTGCGAAATAAGTGCAACAGAAAGGAGCGTGCAGAATGAGCGCAGTTAAAATGGGGCTGACCATTGAGGAAGCCGCCGAGTGTACGGGCATTGGGCGGAACACCATGCGGAAGCTGGTGGACTGGGGCAAGCTGCCGGTGCTGAAGGTGGGCCGGAAGGCCATCATCCGGCGGGACACGCTGGAGCGGTTCATGGCCGCCAACCAGGGGCGGAACCTGCTCCGGGAGGGTGACGTCCGCCGGGTCGAGTGACGTACCTTGGGCGTGTTCTCCCAAAATTCACCGGCTGAAAAGAACAGCCAGAGCGGCGGGGATGCACCCACAAAATACGTCGGGGCGGAAGTGGTACAGTCTTAGCAAGCAACGTATTGTGATATCACAATACCGCTTGACAGGGGCTTGCCGCCCCTATGCCCCCGGAGAAAGGAGAATCCATGCGAAGCAGAACGAACCAAATCATCATCCGTCTGTCTGATGAGGAATTGGCCGACCTAAACGAAAAGGTCAGCAGGGCCAGCGGCTCCCGTGAGCGGTTTATCCGGCAGTGTATCAGCGGCGCTGTCATCCGGGAGGCCCCCTCCGTTGACGTGCCGAAGCTGATCTATGAAGTCCGCAGGGTGGGGGCCAACCTCAATCGAATCCTCATTATCGCCAACGCCAGGGGCCTGCTGGAAGTCCCGGAACTCCGCAGGGCGATGGAGCGGAACCGGGAGTTGGAAGTACGTATCGTGGACGCCTACACGAAAGACTGACGGCAAAAAGCACCGCACAGCCATTAGGCCATGCGGTGCGTACATAGTTTGAGTTGCTTACTTTCAGTTTCTTGCTTTCTGAATGATAGTTTTTGCTTCGTCTTTGCTCAATACCTTGCCATAGGACACCACCTTGCCGTCCACCACCAAGGCCGGAGTGGACATAACGCCATAGGCGGCGATTTGGCTGAAGTCCGTAACATGGTCGATGGTGGTATTCATCCCCAGTTCTTCCAGAGCAGAGCGGACAGCCGCCTCCAAAGCGTTGCACTTTGCACAACCGGCTCCCAGCACTTTGACACCGACGGTTGCTTTTGCCGTTTCAGCTTCGGCCATACTCTCCGGGGTACAGTTCCCGCCACAACAGCAGGATTTGGTTTCTTCCTTTTTCTTGTTGAACAGTCCCATGATGATTACCTCCTGAAATTAGATTAGTATAGGCTGAATTGCATTGAACAAGTAGCCGACCAAGATAATACCAATGGTGCATATCCCTATAAACAGGCCCAACAGCTTCGGTTTGACCGCTTTACGGAGCATGATAAGCGACGGCAGGCTCAAGGTCGTGACCGCCATCATAAAGGCAAGAACCGTTCCGAGTAGGGCGCCTTTACCGAGCAAAGCCTCTGCCACAGGAATTGTGCCAAAAATATCGGCATACATCGGCACTCCGATTACTGTAGCCAGCACAACGCCAAAGGGGTTGTGGCTCCCAAGGACAGCCGCGATCCAGCTTTCGGGAATCCAGTTGTGAATGAGCGCCCCAATTCCTACACCAAGGAGGATATAGGGAAATACCTTTTTGAATGTGGATACAACCTGATCTTTTGCATAGATTAACCGTTCCTTTTGCGTGAGGGTAGGCGAATCAATGTCCACACTACTGGCGCTGCGAATGAACTCCTCCACATATTGCTCCATGTGCAGCTTTTCAATCAGCGTCCCACCCACCACAGCGATGACAAGGCCCATAATGACATACACGATGGCTACTTTCGTGCCGAAAATGCTCATGAGCAGTACCAGACTTCCCAAGTCCACCATAGGGGAAGAAATCAGGAACGAGAATGTCACGCCCAGCGGCAGGCCCGCACTGGTAAATCCGATGAACAGCGGTATGGAGGAGCAGGAGCAAAATGGTGTTACCGTCCCCAGCAGAGCGCCGATGATGTTTGCCCAAACGCCATGAAAGCGGCCCAAAATTCTCTTACTTCGCTCCGGCGGAAAATAGCTTTGAATATAGGAAATCCCAAAAATCAAAACACACAGCAGCACCGTGATTTTCACCGTGTCGTAAAGGAAGAATTGCACACTCCCGCCCCAGCGGGAAGCGGTGTCCAGCCCCAGCAGGGACACACCTCTGCCAATGACCTCGTTCAGCCACTTCATGCCAAGCACTTGATCTTGTATAAAGTCCCACATAAAGTAATGTCACCTCGCAAATTATAATATCAAAATATTTTGATGTGTCACCTGAAAGAAAAGCCACCGTTTCAGATGGCAATTCTTTCGTTCCGGCAGGCGCAACTGCTACCCTGTTGCTCCGCGTATGGTGTAGTTAGTTCTTTGAGCAATTCCACGGCTCGATCCCGTCCCTCGCCGCTCAGACGGTAGTGCGTCCACTTTCCCTCCTGACGGCTTGCCACAATGCCCGACTCACAGAGTATTTTCATGTGGTAGGAAAGGCCGGATTGCTTTAGTTCCAACTGTTCCAGCAAGACACAGGCGCATTTTTCGCCGCTCCGAAGCAATTCCAAGATGGCCAGTCGATTGGGATCGCACAGAGCTTTGAATACTTTTGCGTTCTTTTGCATTTTGTTATCCATTGTCAACCTCACATCAAAAACTTTTGATATAGTTAGTATATGCGACTGGCGACGATTTGTCAATATATCAAATCAAAAAATTTTTATATGTTTAGAAAGTGAAACGGCGGAGAACAATCCCCGCCGTTTTTGCCTTTGTCATGGGTAAATGATTTCTGCGTTCACGATTTCGGTTGCCGATACCCGGATGTTGTTCATCCTGCCAACCCAGGCCATCGGATCAGCGGCTTTCATCGTTTCGGTGATACCTTGGGCTTCCGCCATCTGCTGGATGATGGTGTCCATCATTTCCTGGGCTTGCTGGTCAATGTCGGCAAGGTAGCCGTTCAGTTTGTTGCTCAACAGCAGAGCATTATATAGGGCGGGGCGGTATTCTTTGAGATAACGCTTGTGCCGCTGACCCCATACGCCAACAGGCTGTTCTTCTTCAGCAGGTACAGTCAGGCAGGGGAAATAGTAATCGCCAATCAGTTCATACCAAAGGTGGTTGTCCCCGTTAAAAATGTACTTGTCCATATTGAAATCCTCCGCTATAATATATTCGCACATACGTCACAGTTCTCCGATTGCCACACGTTGTCATATCCTGTTGCGAGATTTTCTTGCCCTTGCTTTTGCCCTTATGAGCGGCCAGGGCAAAGGTAAACTTGTGTGAAATCGAATAAAGGGATAAGGCGAACACACTGCGAAAAATCCTTTGTTTTCAAGGCTTTTGGAGGACTTTATTGAAAACCTACGGCGAGCGATAACCGCTCATAAAATCGCAGTATTCAAATTCCAGTTTACCGTTCCATTTCTTCCATTTTACCACCATTCCAAGAGCGTGGAAATGGAGAGTTTTCCCAAAGTTATGGAAAGCATGCCCTCAGATCATTCCTCCCACGCTGACAGATGCGAAGCTCAGAAAGCGAGATGAAATCCATCGCAAAAGGCACGCTGAAATCGGCCGCAGCGAAAGAACCGGCGAAGCCCCGGCTCAGAAACAGTCAAAACAGCAAAGTTTTCGCTAAATTCCAAAAAGTTCTCTTGTCCCTCTCTGTCCGTTTCCGTATAATAGCCCGCAAACGCCTGTATCAGAGAGGAGGAATTTCATATCAGCCGTTTCTTTTCATTTCTCACGAAACAGCCCCCGGGCCGCATCATTACGCTTGGCTTTGCCGCAGTGATTCTGCTCGGAACCGTTCTTCTTCTGCTGCCGGTATCCATTAACCCCGGCATGGAAGTAAGCTTTGTCGATGCGCTTTTTACCTCCACAAGCGCCGTCTGCGTCACCGGCCTCATCGCCATCGACACGGCCGACCATTTCACGCTGTTCGGCCGGACGGTAGTCGCCCTTTTAATCCAGGTAGGCGGTCTCGGCGTCACCTCGGTGGGCGTCGGCTTCATCCTGGCCGCCGGAAAACGAGTCGGCATCAAAGGCCGCCTGCTCGTAAGGGAAGCCATGAATGTGGAAACCTCCAAAGGCATGATCCGGCTCGTAAAAGCCGTCCTGTTCATGACGCTGTGTTTTGAGCTTGCAGGCGCCATCCTCGGCTTTCTCGTATTTTCCCGGGACTATCCGCTTCCAAGGGCTCTTGAAATCAGCATCTTTCACTCCATCGCCGCCTTCAACAACTCCGGCTTCGACATTTTAGGCGGCATGCAGAACCTGATTCCTTACCAGTCGGACGTCCTCTTAAACATGACGACCTGCGGGCTTATTATCTTCGGCGGCCTTGGCTTTTTAGTCATCCTTGACGTGCTGAAAAACCGTTCCTTTAAAAAGCTCTGCCTCCATTCCAAGGTAGTCATCACGACGAGCATCGTCCTCCTTGGGGCCGGGACGCTTCTTTTAAAAGCCACGGAGGACATCACATGGATGGGCGCCTTTTTCCACAGCGTATCCGCCAGGACAGCCGGGTTTTCCACTTATCCCATCGGGGAGTTTTCAAACGCAGGCCTGTTTACCCTGGTCCTTCTCATGTTCATCGGCGCCTCCCCGGGTTCCACCGGCGGCGGTATCAAGACAAGCACCTTTTTCGTCCTGATCCAGTCCGTAAGGAGCCTCATGACAAAGAAGCCGTTCGGCGCCTTCCGGCGGACAATCCCGGCAGAGGGGATCTCAAAGGCATACCTCATCGCCTTCCTCTCCCTGCTTGTCGTATGCGCCGGAACCTTCCTTCTGTGCATTTTGGAGCCGCACACCGCCTTCCTCCCGCTGATATTCGAGGTAACGTCGGCCTTCGGCACCGTAGGGCTTTCCACAGGAATCACACCGGGACTCTGTGATATCAGCAAGCTGATCCTGGTGCTCATCATGTTCATCGGAAGGCTCGGCGCCTTCACCATCGCCTCCATGTGGGTATGCCGCCCGGCTCCCACGGCACGTTTTACGGAGGAATCCATCACCATCGGTTAAAGGAGAATTCATCTATGAAACATAACACATCCACATCCTTCGGAGTCATCGGCCTCGGCCGCTTCGGCTCCGCACTGGCCCAGAGCCTCGCCCAGTCCGGCAAAGAGGTCATCGTGGTGGACTGTAAAGAGGAAAAAGTCCGCGAACTGCGGCAATACACAGAATACGCCTATGTGGCCGAGACACTGACAAAAGAAACTCTGGAGGAAATCGGCATCCAGAACTGCGATACCGTCATCGTCTGCATCGGAGAAAAAATCGACACCAGCATCCTCACCACCCTCAATGTGGTGAGCCTTGGCGTCCCCCACGTCATCGCAAAGGCCATCAGCCGCGACCAGGGCGCCGTGCTGGAAAAAATCGGCGCATACGTGGTGTATCCGGAGCGCGACATGGCGCTCCGCCTCGGGAAACAGCTCGTTTCACGCAATTTTCTCGACTACATTTCCCTGGACAATGAGGTGGAAATCCAGCAGCTCACGGTGCCTCCGTCCATGATCGGGATGAGTGTGCAGGAAACCAATATCCGCCAGCGGTACGGCCTCAACATCATCGCCATCGAGCGGGAGCACTCCACAGACATCGAAGTGCTGCCCTCCTACCGCTTTGCCCGCGGCGATATCATCGTTGTAATCGGCCGGGTGGAAAACATCAAACGCTTTGAAACAGAAATTCAATAATCAGGAGAACCTTTCAAAATGAACAAACATACATACCTGACAGTAGTCCCAAAAGGCATGATCGTAGGCGGAACCATGCTGGTGCCCGGCGTCAGCGGCGGCTCCATGGCCATGATCCTTGGCGTCTATGACCGGCTTGTCTCTTCCGTCAGCTCCTTCATGAAACACAAAAAGGAAAGCCTGGCTTTTCTCTCACTCTTTTCCCTCGGCGGCGGCCTCGGCATGATCCTCTTTGCCAGGCCGCTTCTGGCGCTGATTGAACGGTACCCGGTGCCGGCGCTTTATTTCTTTCTCGGGGCCGTGGCCGGCGGCGTTCCCCTGATTGTCCGAAAGGCCGAAGTCCGGCGTTTTTCCTGGAAAGCCCTTTTCTTTCCCGCTGCCGGCCTTTCCGTGGTTTTTCTCTTTTCCGTCATCCCCACAGGGATTTTCCAGCCGGAGGCCACGGCCGGGCCTGCCGGTTTTCTCATGCTGACGGCAGCCGGCATCCTGGCGGCCGCCGCTCTCGTCCTTCCCGGCATCAGCGTCTCCTACCTGCTTCTTCTGATCGGTCTTTATGACGAAACCATGCGGGCAATCAGCGAGTTTTACCTGCCGTTCCTCGTGCCTCTTGGCATCGGCCTGCTTCTGGGGATTATTCTCACCACGAAGCTTTTAGAGCATGCCATGACGGCGCATCCGCAGCCCACTTATCTAATGATCCTGGGCTTTATTCTCGGCTCCATGGCCGAGGTCTTCCCCGGCATCCCGGCCGGAAGCGGGCTTCTTCTCTGCGCCGCCATGCTGGCCGCCGGCTTTTTCATCATCCGCCTCCTCTCGGCAAACGGAAGAGACGAGGCCTAAATTCCTGCCGCCGCGGAGACAATCAGGTTTCCGGCGCCGCAGAGGCACATGACAAGAATGGGGTTCCATTTGAATTTTCTCAGGATAACAAAGGCGGCCAGGAACAGGCATAACCGCACGGCCTGCACCGTCTCCCTGCTGATAACGCCGCCTTCAAAGGCGGCCGCCTGGAACATGGAAATCCCCGCTGCCAGGATGAGCGCTACCACGGCCGGCCGCAGGCAGCCTAAAATCCCGTCCACGGCCGGCGCGCTCTTATACTTTCTGTAAACCCAGGCCAGGATCGAAACAAGAATGCAGGACGGCAGGATACAGCCAAAGGTGGCGATGACGGCGCCCAAAAGCCCGGCGATCCGGATTCCCACGAAGGTGGCGGAGTTGATGGCGATGGGCCCCGGCGTCATCTCGGCTATGGTTACAAGGTTCATGAATTCTTCCATGGTAAGCCATCCGTGGACGTCTACCACCTGGCTCTGGATCAGCGGGATGGCCGCGTATCCGCCGCCGATGCTGAACATCCCCACCTGGAGAAAGCTTAAGAAAAGCATCAGATAAACCATCATCTCCCGGCCTCCTTTCTTCTGTCAAAAAACAGCCGCAAAAGTCCCACGGCCGCAGCCGCCAGGATTAAGAAAATCACGCTCACGCCAAACACAAAATTCCCGATGAAGGCCGCCGCAAAAATCCCGTAATACAGCAGGCTTTTTTCCTTCCTGACATTGGCCCACAAATCGCAGGACACCGAAAGGATCACGGCCGCAACGCCTGCCTGCATCCCTTCCAGAGTCACGGCAATCCACGGGTTAGACGCAAAGGCCGCGTAAAAAACAGAGATTACCGAGAGGATCACCATCGGCGGCAGGATCGTGCCGGCTACCGCCGTAAGCATCCCGAAAAAACCGCCGATCTTCCAGCCCACCAAAATCGCCGCATTGACGGCAATGGCGCCCGGCGAGGCCTGTGCTAAGGCCGTGAAATCCAGCATCTCTTTTTCGTCAATCCAGTGCAGCTCATCCACAAACTTTTTCTTCATAAAGGTGACGATCACGAAGCCGCCGCCGAAGGTGAACGCGCTGATGTACAAGGTTCCAAGAAACAAGGCGAGAAGCTGTCTCCTGTCTCCCTTTTTCTTTTCCATACCGTCTGTCTTCCTTTCCATTTCGTTTTGCAGCTCCATTATACGTCTTGTTTTTCCATTAGAAAATTATTATAATTTTATATAGTTGTTAGTATTTTATCTATGATCTCAAAAAGGAGGAACCGGCACATGACCATCCGCCATTTCCGCATTTTTATCGCAGTGGCCTCTTATGAAAGCATCACGAAAGCCGCCGAGGCCCTTTATCTGACACAGCCCACCGTAAGCGTCGCCGTCCGGGAGCTGGAGGAACACTACGGGACACGCTTTTTTGAACGGATCAACCAGCGGTTAAAAATCACCGAAGAGGGAAAATCCCTTTTAAGCTATGCCTCCCATCTGATCGCCCTCTATGATGAAATCGAGACGTCCTTTCAGAATCCGGATCCCAAAGGGACGCTGCGGATCGGCTCCAGCCCCAATCCCGGCGCCTACTGGATCCCGGATCTGGTGCGCCGTTTCCAGAAGGAAAACCCGAAGCTTAAAATCCATGTGCGGGTCAGCACCACTGAACTCATCGAAAAGCTCCTTTTGGACAACGAGCTGGATCTGGCCGTCGTCGGCGGCTTTGTCCGCTCGCCCTTTCTGACCCTTGTGCACCTGTTTTCGGAAAACCACATCGCCGTCTGCTCGCCGGACGGGCCCCTGGCCGGAAAAACCGTGACTCTCCGTGAGTTCATGGAACAGCCCCTTCTTCTCCGCGAGCCAAACAGCAGCTCCCACGAGGCCTTCCAGACGGCAAAGGCCCAGTCGGGCTCTCTGGCGGAACCGGCGTGGGTCAGCTCGTCCCAGGAGGCAATCCTGGCCGCCGCCAAGGCCGGTCTCGGAGTCACGATCCTGCCGGAAAAGCTGGCGGAGCCGGAGCTTTCCAGGCATACGCTGGCAGAAATCCGCATCTCTGACTTTTCCTTCCGCAATACCGTCTGCCTGGCCTACCACAAAAACAAATTCATCTCCCCGGCCATGAAGCAGTTTTCCGCCTTCCTCCAGGCCGACGACGGCGTGTACATAAAACCGGCGCTCTGACCGGCAAAGCAGGCAGGGCAGGCCTGTGCAGCAAAAGAAAACCGGAGACCGCAATCGCTGCGTCTCCGGCTTTCTTTATGATGCGGAATCCCTTCGCATGTGTGCTCCCGCTATCATGACATCTTGTTCTTAAAGGACTCACAGTCTGTACATTCCTTTTTTGTCGGGTTTAACTCATGGGTACCGATGCGGATCGTGTCAAGAGTACAGTAATCCACGGCGCCTGCATGGAACGCACAGTTATGAATCGTACACTGGATGGAATCATTCTTTCCTGCTGTTTTCATCAATATCACCACCTTTTCTCCCTGTTAGTATGGACGCAGGGCGAAAAAGTATGATGACAAATTCTGGTTTTTAAAAAAAGGGCAAAAAAAGAGTGGAGACAACGGGATTCGAACCCGCGACCTCTGCGTTGCGAACGCAGCGCTCTCCCAGCTGAGCTATGTCCCCATTCCACTACGGCTATTATAGCACGATTGCCGGAAATTGCAATCCATTTCGCAGAAGATTTTTATTCCGGCGCAGCAGTTCCGGCAAAGAAAAAAGCTGCTGCATCAAAGATGCAGCAGCCAGTGACCTGTCCGGGAATCGAACCCGGGTTTACGCCGTGAGAGGGCGTCGTCTTGACCGCTTGACCAACAGGCCATGTCACTAAGTCGAGGCGACAGGATTCGAACCTGCGACCTCTGCGTCCCGAACGCAGCGCTCTACCAAACTGAGCCACGCCTCGCTGTCCGAACTATCGCAGCGAACTTCTATATATTAGCATAGGTTTTTGTAAAAAGCAAGTGCTTTTTGTAAAATTTTTAAATTTTTTTCCAAGCTCGGCCAGCTCCTCATTTTTCCGGTTCATGGTGCCGAATTCCTCCGGACAGCAGACCACCGTATCGCAGCCGGAAAGAATCTCCTTTGCCTCTTCAAAGGCCCTCTCCCCGATAGCCTCAAACGGGCGCTCGGAAACCACCCGGGCTGCCAGCGCCTTAGCCGTATGGTATTCCACATCGTTTTCATGGAGAATGCCTGCGGCAAACGGGATCCCCTTTCTATGGAGCAGCCGGTAGACTGGAAGACCGGCGCCGCCCCCGCCGATGACAAACGTACGCGGCTCCCCTGCCGTCTTCTCAAGCTCCAGGCTGCCGAACTCTGCCTGGTACGTCCCACGTCCGATCCGGTACAGCTCCCTTATATAATCCGTACAAAAAATCTCCTCCGGCGTCCCCACACGGCCGATGGCGTTCCCGTCCACGCAGACCACAAAATCAGAAACCTTCTGGGCCAGCTCCAGTTCATGAAGAGACATGAGGACAGCCGTCTTCCTGCTTCTCACAAGCTCCTTTAATATAGAAAGAATCTCTAACTTATAGCGGATATCAAGAAAAGAGGTGGGCTCGTCTAAGACGATGGCCTCCGGCTCCTGGCAGATGGCGCGCGCCAAAAGGATCCGCTGCTTCTGCCCGTCGCTGATCTCGGTAAAATACCGGTCGGAAAGGTCGAGGCCGTTCACCAGCTCCAGGGCTTCTTTCACCTTTTTTCGGTCGTTCTCCCCTAAAAGCCCGAACCGCCCCGTATAGGGATAACGACCGGCGGCAGCCACCTCATAGCAGGTCATGAGCTCCGGCCGGATCCGCTCGGTCATCACGACAGCCATGCGCTTCGCCTGCTCCGCCTCCTTCATTTCCGCCATGGAGTCCCCGCCCAAGTACACTGTGCCGCCTAGCTTTTTAAGCTCTCCGGAAATAGTCTTTAAAATCGTGGATTTCCCGGCGCCGTTGGGCCCGATGAGCGTCACGATCTCGCCGCGCCTCACATGCAGCGCAATGTCACGGATCAGCGTCTTTTTCCCGTAGCCCACCGAAAGTTTTTCCGTATCAATATATCCTCGCTCCAAAATGCTTCCTCCCTATTTCATATGCTTTCTGTCCCGGATCATCATATAAATGACGATGGGCGCTCCAAACACGGCCGTCACCGAGCTGATGCTCACCTCCGTGGGCGCAAACATGGTTCTCGCAATCAGGTCGCAAAACAGCGCAAAAACGGCGCCGCCAAGGAAACAGGCCGGAATCATGAGAAGCGGCCTGGCTGTTTTAAACATCGTCTTTGCCACGTGGGGAACCGCAATGCCGAGGAATGAAATCGGGCCGGCAAAGGCCGTCACGCAAGCCGACAGCACGCTGGAAAGGAGAATTAACTCTGCCCGGAACCGCCGGATATTGACGCCCATGTTTTTTGCATAGACTTCACCGAGCTGATACGCCCCCATGGGCTTTGCCAGGCAGAACACGAAAACCATAGTCACAGCCGTCACCACGGCCATCACGCGCACATTGTCCCAGGAAATGCCGGAAAAGCTGCCCATCGACCAGTTGTGCAGGTTCACGATGTTGGAGTCGTCGGCAAAGGTGACAACAAAATCCGTGACCGCCGAACAGATATAGCCGATCATGATGCCGCAGATCACAAGGAGCGACATCTGCTTGACCCGCCCGGAAACGGCCAGCACGAAGCCCATAGAAACCATGGAACCGGCAAAGGCCGAAAGAATCATGACGCCGGAGCCGGCTGCGAGGCCATGCTCCAGAAACCAGATCATCACGAGCGCCACCAAAAGCTTCGCCCCCGAGGAAATCCCCAGGACAAACGGGCCGGCGATGGGATTTGAAAAAAAGGTCTGAAGCAGAAACCCGGAAACGGAAAGCGCCCCGCCAAGCAGTACGGCAGCTAAGATCCTGGGAAGCCGGATCTCCCAGACAATCCGCTGCGCCGTCTCTTCGCCGTTTCCCGCCCGCAGAATTGCGAGCACCTCGCCCGGCGACAGGCTCACGCTGCCGGAATTGATATTCAAAAACACCAGAAAAAGGAGCGCCGCCCCAAGGATGCCAAACGAAAGGGCATACCGGCCATAATTCTTTTCGGACATTGTTTTCCCCTCTATTTCAGTTTGTGGAAGTATTCCATCTCATCTTCGGCTTCTCCTGTAAAAATCTGATGCATTTCCAGAATCATGCCGCCGAGTCCCATGGTTTCCTGAAACATGTTTTTTCCCGTACACCATACATTCCCGTTTTTCACCGCCTTGAAATCCGACAGCAGGCTGCTTTTCTCCAAAAGCTGTTCCATCGTCTCCAGCTCTCCGTCGATGGTGCTGTTGTACAGGATATAGTCGGCCTCCCTGGCCGCGGCATAAAAGGCCTCCATCTCCATGTTCATGGTGGACAGGGCATTTTCCTCGCCGCCAGGCGTCTCCGGGACATAAGTTCCGCCAGCCAGGCCGATCATTTTCGCAACATAATCCCCGGATTTCCGCACGTTCACATAGCCGCCGGAGCTGACATAAAAGAAGGCCGCCGTCTTTCCCGTGGACTCCCCTGCCATGGCCTCTTTAAGAAGTGCCTCCTGCTTAAAAAACTGTTTCTCCGCCAGCTCCTCCTTATTAAAAAGGGCGCCGTAAAGGCGGATCCACTCCATGCGGCCGAGCGGGTGGCTTTCGTAGCTGGAGCGTTCCACGAGAACCGGGATTCCCAGCGTTTCCATCTGTTCCTTTACCTCGGGGGAATGATAAATCATCGTCGACTCCACAGCCAGGTCACAGCCCGCCGCCAGGATCCGCTCGTAATCCGGGGCGCTGTATTTCCCGGCATAGGCGATATCTCCCGCTTCCATGGCCTCTCTCGCCTCCTTGATGTACCAGCCGGAGGCCTCCGTCCCGGAAAGGGCGATTTTATCGAGGCTTTCGATGCCGCAGATGAAATCCATGGCCGAGGTTGCCACGAGATAGACATGATCGAGCGGCTGTCTTAAGACTACAATCTCCTCCGAAAGCCCGGACGGCGGCTCACTTCCCTCCGGCACAACGAGGTAGGAGCCGCCGTCTTTGATGGAAATCAGCTTATAGCCGCCGTCGTAGTAATCCACGGAAAACTGATCGGCATAATGAAGCTCCATGGATGCAAACGGTTTCGCGTCCTCCAAGGAGCCCTCGGGCTCCAGGGAAGACGAATCAAAGGTCAGCGTGTACTCGATCTCATGGGGGACGCTCATGGCAATGGTATCTGCGATCACCGCCATGGGAAAGTCCAGGCCGGATACCGGGATTTCAAAGGCAGAATTTCCTTCCTCATTCACCCGGTCATACTGCACGCCGTCCACTTTCATATAATCATAATTGGGACTGCTAAAAACGATTCTGGCCGTCATCCGGCCGTTTTTTACGGTTAAAAGCGCCGGGGACTCCACCGAAGTCCTTCCGGAACCGCCTCCAAGGGCCACGTCAATGCGGTAGGTTCCGTCCGCAAGCCCCAGGCTTTCAGCCGTGGCAATCCGGCCCTCCATAAAGGCCTCCGCCGGCAGGGAATCCGCGCGGAACACCAGCGTCCTGTCGTACCACTGCTTTTTGTTCTTGCTGAAGGCCGCACAGTCAATCCCCATGTCCAGGGCCTCCACCGGCACCTCAAAGGTATGGCTTCCGTCCTCCGCCTCGGCGTAAGGGATGAAATCGGCTTCGGAGGCTGTCTCGGCTTCTTCGCCCGTACCCATGAAAACCTTTAAGTAGCCTTTGCCGCTCATGGTCATGACGGCGCTCATGGCACCGTCCTCCACCGTCAAAAGGCAGTCCGTAATATTAAACATGCTGGAGCTGGAATCCACCTTGATTTCGTAGGTTCCGTCCTTTAACTCACCGGCATAGACGGGAACCATCCCCTCTTCCACCACCTCGGAGGGGGCAACCGTCTCCTTTTCCGCCGCGGTTTCAGACGGCTTTTCTGCCTCCGCCGTCTCAGCCGCCGTCTCGGCCTGCGTCCCGGCGGAAGCGGCAGTCGTCTCCGTTCCCTGGCAGCCGCAGCCGGACATCACCATGGCTGCCGCCGCAAGCACTGCCAGAAATTTTTTCCTGTTTTTCATGATTCTTTGTCATAACGAGCCGGCCAGTTCCCGCCGGCCGGCCCGTTTTCCTTTCCCGTTATTCTGCAAGGCTGTCCATGGCTGCCTGTGCATGCTCCACGAAAAGCTGCTGGATGGCTTCCAGCTCGCCAAGGCCGTTCAGCACACATGTCACCTCATAACCGGCTGCCTCAAACTCTGTCTTCCAGGTTCCTTCTTCGTCGCCTGCCATGTCGTTGTTGGCATGGTCACCAGCCACGATCATCAGCGGAAGAAGCACTGCCTTTTTATAGCTTCCCTCTCCGACAGCCGCAAGCACGTCTTCCAGACCCGGCTCCGCCTCTACGGTGCCGACAAAATAGTTCTCATAACCGGCTGCCGTAAGCATGTCCTGCATCTTTCCGTACACCTGGTTGGACTCGGCTTCCGTGCCATGGCCCATGAAGCAGATAGCCGTTTCACCGTCATCGTACTCTGCCGTGGCCTCGGTGATTGCCTTAATCACGGCCTCAAAATCGGCATCCGTATCGAGAAGCGGCCGGCCGATGGCGATCTTCTCGAAGGAATCGGAAAATTCGGCAGCCTCGTTTACCACGTCGTTGTACTCCAGACCGTCCATAAGGTGCGTCGGCTGGATCACGAGGGTTTTCACGCCGTTGTCGATGGCGCGGTTGAAGGCTTCCGTCATGTTGTCAATGACTTCGCCGTCCCGGTCTTTCACATGGTCGATGATAATCTGGCTCGTAAAGCCTCTTCTCACCGAATAATCCGGAAACGCCGCTTCCATGGCTTCCTCGATGGCGCCGATTGTCAGGCGGCGGTTGTCGTTGTAGCTGGTTCCGAAGCTTGCCACAAGAAGTTCGCTCTCCCCGATTTCATCCTGATTTCTCGGATTGTCTAAGGAGGCGTCGCCCGTATCGTAGTTTTCCTCGTCCTCCGCCTCTTCTTCCCCGGCTGCTTCGGTTTCCGCGACTTCCGTCTCTTCGGCTGTTGTCTCCCCGGTCTCGCCTGCCGTCGTCACCTCGGCCGCTGCATTCGTGGCCGTATCGCCGCTTGAAGAGCAGCCCGTCACTGCCGCTGCCACGGCTGCCGTCATGCCTAAAACCACCAATTTTTTCAGTTTCATCTCGTTTTCCTCCTGTAATACGTAGTATTTCTCGACTTCAGAAGGTACAGAGTTTCCCGTGACACGGCGGGCGGCCATCGTTTCCCCGCCTGGCGTTCGTCTCACAGGACACAAAAACACCGGCCCATGGCCGGTGCTCAGACTGACGGCCTCCTTTTTTTGGAAGCCGCAAATGGACAGAATTTTTCCACCCCGTCTGAGTCAGAAATTCACAGGCCAGAAAGCCCATGAACCGGCACAACCAATTTCTCGTGATTTTGGAAGTGTATTCCTGTACCAACAGACGGCAGGTTTCCTGGCTTGCCGATCCTAACGCATGACCGCCTTCCCAACCCTTTCGGGTCAGTGACCTGCCTTCCGGCAATGGACATGCGCTCCCGGCTTACAGTGACGAGCTCGCACAGGTCTCTCACCTGTTTCCCTTTTAACCGCGCTTTGGGGCGCGGCACCGTCTGCTCTTAACTCGATATGGGGATATCTTAGCATCTATGGAGTAAAAAGGCAACCGTGAAAAACACGGAATGGGAGAAATCATGAAAAGAATCCCGCTTTCGCAGGATTCTCCGTCTGCGGGCAGCCCCGAAAGGGAGGTGATTACCCGGAAACCGCCATGCCGCTTTTTTCAGAAATGAGCTTTAGTCTCTCATTCCGCTTTTGTACGGATATTTTGTCTTTTACAACCTTTCCGTCTTTGTCCGTATGCGTGATTGTGATTCCAAACGGCAAAAACATCTGGCTGCACGTTCCAAGCTCTGAAACGGTATCGTAAGGGATGACTAACGATCCCGCAAAGCCCCAGAAGCAAATAATTTTTTTCTCCGTAAAATAAATCCAGCCCGGCCTCCACCTTCCCCATGGGCCGAGAAGCCGCTCCCAGGTATTGCCCTGTGCATAGTCAAGCAAATGGTCACTTTCCTCCATATATTTGTTTTTTACAAGCTTGTTCTTCTGCTCTTGAAGTTTTGCTTCATTCATTTCCGCACCTCCGTCTATTGGATTTCCTGCACTTCTCCCATTTTCTCGCCAAGCTCGGCAAAGCTTGCTTCCATTTCAGCCAGCAGGGTTTCTGATTTTTCCGTATATTCTTCATCCGTATCAATAATTCCATCCTGTACGTCCTGGAAAAAATCAGCGTAGTCATCTAAAAACTCCCCGACCCGTTTGCTTGCCGCAGCCATCTCTGCATGGGCTTCTTCATATCCTTCCGGAGGATTATCAATCTCACTGAACTCGATAAACGGCGTCTTGCACTCCCGAATCTCTGTAATTGCGGTTTCCCAATCAAGATCTTCCGTAAGAGCCGTCATGATCTGCATAAACTCATACGCCGCCGAATTTAACCCGTCTATCTCCGCAAGATAGGTGTCCTTATCCATCACCGAAACGGTCTGGCTTTCTTCCTGTCCCGCAGTGCTGCCTCCGCCATTGCCTGCCGCTTCCCCTCCGGCACATCCGGACACGGATAATGTGAATACAGCCGCAGCAGCAAATGCAAGTACCTTCTTTTTCATCATCTTCTCCTCCTTTTTATGTTTCTTAATCGCAGTTATTTTCCCATTCCATACAGAACGGGCAAGGGCAGCATCCCCTCCTTTTCTGATTTTACCCCCCCCCTTAACTCATTTGTCAATCTTTTTCTCCGGAAAAATCCGGTTTTCTCCTTGTTTTTCCGGCGCCTTGAAGGAGTGCTGCGTCTCCGTCAGCGCGTCCCTGAAACCGGAGATGCCGTAATAACGCAAAATGACCGGGTAAGCGGCCGTATGGCCTCCTGCCCGATCATTTTTTGTTCCTTTGCAGTATTAAAAATCAAACATCCCCGCCGGCTTCCTGTCCGGCTTTTTCACATCATCATACGTGACGGCATGCTCATAATCCACGTCATGAATTGGCCAGGTGGGCGTCTTTCCTTCATAGACCTCTTCCACGCCCATGGCCGCGAAATACGATGCCCGGTGGGCCGCCTCCACGGTGTTTCCGCCGATGTGCGGATAGATGATGACATTGTCGAGCGTAAGAAGCGGGTTCTTCGGATCCACCGGCTCTTTGCGGATGGCATCCAATCCGGCGCCTGCGATCACGCCGTTTTTGCATGCCTCATAGAGATCCTCTTCCACCACGCAGCCGCCTCTTGCCGTGTTGATTAAAAAGGCGGTGGGCTTCATCATGGAAAGGCGGCGCATGTCCACCATGTTCTTCGTCACCGGCGTGTTCGGCGTATGGAGGGAGACGTAGTCGCTCTCCTTAAAGATCCTGTCAAGGTCACGCACCACCTCGACGCCTTCCGGGAAGTCCTTCGCCGGCTTATAGGGATCGTAAGCCAGCACATTCATCTCCATGGCAAGTGCACGGACGGCAAGGCGGCTTCCGATGTTTCCGCAGCCGATGAGCCCCAGGGTCTTTCCGTTTAAAGTGGTCTTATGGACTTTTAATTTTGCCTTGTAGTAGTCGTCCACCCAGGTATTATGAAGGATGGTCACATTCCGGCTGCACTCTAAAATCAAAAGCATGGCTGTCTCGGCCACCGACGTGCTGTTTGCCACCGGCGCATATAATGCCTGCACGCCGTTGTCATGGCAGGCCTTCACATCCAGGCTGTCAAAGCCGGCGCCGTGGCGCACGATAACCTTTAAATTCCTGTTGGCTTCAATGACCTCTCTCGTAATCGGCGTGATTCGCACGATCATGGCGTCCGGCTGGTGTTCCTTCATATCGGCCAGCACGTCCTCCGTCTCAAAGCCGCGTCCCTCAATGATCGTATGTCCCGCATCCTCCAAAAGCTTTCTTCCCTCGCTCATGATCTCCTGCGGCAGTAAAATTTTCCATCCCATAATCTGTCTTCCTCCTCTTTTTTATGGCTCGTAAACGCCGTCGATGATTTCAAAGCCTTTTTCCATCAGGGACTTTTCCACCCAGTCCCTCTTGGATGTCCCGTTTTTTGCTGCCTCCAGCTTTTTTTCATCGGCCGCCTGGAATTTCTTTGCATCTTCAAGCACCTGGGCCGCGTCCTTTCTCGGGATCACGATGATTCCGTCGGGATCGGCAAGGATGATGTCGCCGGGGTTCACGCTGACCTCCCCGCAGGAAACCGGCACGTTGACCTCGCCCGGGCCCTCTTTATAGGGGCCGCCCGGCGTGGTGCCCGTGGCATAGACCGGGAAATCCCATCCGGCGATCTCGTCGATGTCGCGGATCGGGCCGTCGATGACGATGCCGGCCGCCTTTCTTCCGTAGCGGAGATATGCCATCATGATTTCGCCCATGAGGGATCTCGTATTGTCGCCCTCGTTGGATACCACAACCACATCGCCCTCCTCGGCAATGTTTAAGGCTGCATGGAGTGCCAGGTTATCGCCGCCCCGCACCTTTACGGTCAGGGCCGGCCCCACCATCATCTGCTCCTTCGGGCTGCTCATAAGCCGGATTCTCGGGTTCATGGCCGAGTTCCGTTCCATAACGTCACAGGTGTTGGAAGCCGGAATCGTCTTAAACTGCATCATGACGTCCTTATCCGGCAGATTGCGCTTCAAATAAATTCTCTTTCCTACTGGCATTTTCGTTTCCGTCCTTTCTCTTAGCTTTCGTGCCTCAAAGCTTTTCTTTTCTGGTTTTATTGTACTGCCTTTTAGTCACAAAGACAAACAAGGCTTTTTTCAGTTTTCAACAAGTAATTTTTGTTGTCTGATTTACATTTTTTCCCTTTCAGGTTATAATAAAAGGAAACGGATTCTGCCCCGGAAATGATTTTGGGGCACAGGAGGGAGGCGTCCATGAACCTGATCAGCCTGTACTATTTTGTGGAACTCGCCAAGGAGCTCCATGTCACAAACACAGCTCAGAAGCTTTACATTTCCCAGCAGAACTTAACGCAGCACATCCAGCGCCTGGAACAGCACTATGGCGTGACCCTGTTCTACCGGAAGCCGAAGTTAGCCCTCACCTATGCCGGGGAACAGCTCTATACGGCCGCAGTAAAAATCCTCGCCGAGGAAAACGAGCTGGTAAACCGCTTAAGCAGCATTTCCGTAAGCAACGGCGGAAGCTTAAAAGTCGGCATCCCGGCCTACCGCGGGCAGATCTGCCTGCCGGAAATCCTGCCGCAGTTCTATGAAAAATGGCCCAATGTGCGGATCATCCTTGTAAATGAGTCGTCTGGGAAAATGGAAGACATGATATTTAACGGGGAACTGGATCTTTTTATCGGGATCATGTACCAGGACAGCCCAAAGCTCCATATAAAGACCATCTTAAACGACAGGATTTATCTCGTCTGCTCCGACGAACTCCTGAAAAAGTATCTGCCGGACAACTTTGAAAGCCTGAAGCAGAGCGCTTTATCGGGCGTCAGCTTAAAGCAGTTTGAGGCCGTACCCTTCCTGCTTCCGGAGCCGCCCATGCGCCTTCGCCGCACCATCGACCAGTGCTTCCAGGATGCCAGGGTTACGCCCCATGTTTTCCTGGAATCTTCGACGACGGAGCTTTTGATTTCCCTCTATCCCTACCATTATGGCGCATTTTTCTGCACCCAGATGCGGCTCCCGCTTTTATTTGAAATGTACCCGGACGCCAATGCCTTTCCACTCAAATTAAAGGGCAGCATCGTCCAGCATAGGCTCGTCCTGGCCCATCACAAGGATCGGTTCCTGCCGCCGTATGCAAAAGATTTTATGGAGATTACGGAGGAAGTGTTTGGGAGAATTGCGGCGGTGCGGCCGCAGGGGAGTTTGGAGTAGAAATAGGTGAAAAGCAAGGGAGCCAGATTGCTCCGGCTCCCTTAAGTATGCGTCCGCAGACGCATGCTCCAATTCATAGGTATATGATACTGCTTTTAATTAAAAATTGCATCAACGAAATTTGTACTGAGATAAATCGTTTCCTGTGATCTCTCTTGCATCAGTTATCTTATAGTGCCGCTCATTTTCCTTAACAATTTTTCCATCTTCAACACCAAATTCAAACATGGCAACAATATCAGATGTAATAAACTGACATGCAATGGCACGGCATATCAGTTCAGGATATTTTTGCCTGCATAACTCCATATCCTGTTCAATCTGCGTAATACCCAGTTTGTCGGTACCACCCTTTGCCTGTACTGGTATAATGAGCTGACGGCCTTTTTTATCCACGCCAACATACAGCTCATCCGTTTCAATTTGGCCGATTCCATCCACGGTTGTGCGTAAATGGTTCTGAAGAGAGTAGCATGTAATCCCCAAGAAAGTATCGATTAGCCGATTATAGCGAACAATGGTAAGCAATGCCTGCTCGTCAGACACACTGTATTTTTTTACTATACTCGGCGTTCCATCCGGGATCTTGATTGTGGCCAGCATGGGATCCGGTTCTATAAATTCCATACCTTTCTCCAATACAAACTCATAATGAGATTTCCCAATACTTCTTATGCGCCAATAATGACCCGCCGGAGCTGTTTCCAGGATTTCTTTTGGTAATTTTTTTCGATACTTATAGCTGTAAACGATGTCACCTAAATTTTTAGCGGCGTTAATATTTAACTCCTCAGCTTTTTTCAGAAATTCTTCCCGTTCAAAACGAATCGGGGTTTTTCCTTCCTCATAATGTTCAAAAAAGATTGAATAAATAATGGAGTCATATATTCCCATAGTTTTAATCTCCCAAATACTTTAAAACTAAAACATTTTCATTAAGCCAGGCATCCGTCCCTGTTGCGTAGCGCTTTCTAAAGTTCTCAATGCCTTCTACTTCAAAACCTGCATTTTCTGCAACTTCTGCCAGCAATTCTGCGGTTCGTATGGGGATTTTAAAGTACGATGCCTGATCCCCTACCACGTATGCCAATTTTGCATTTGGAGCTAATATCGGCTTCAATTCCTGAAAGTGTCTTGCCATTCCCCCAAAATAGAGTTTTACCACACTGGAATACAGCTTCTCAAAACCAGAAGTTTTGTTAAGTTCTATGCGCTTTTTTTCTATGGATTTGCTTAACTCTGATATGGAATCAATCTTTTCGACGTATTGTGAGTCATTATCTCCTTTATAAACATTTTTTGTATTGGAACGGATAAACTGTTTTTTTACCTCCCTGAGCTGCTCTTTGCTGTTTATAAATCCCAGCAGAACAGATTCCAATCGCGTTGTTCTCGAGTAGTCTTTTTCATTCGGATATGGTGGAGATGTAATAACGAAATTGACCTTTTTCGTAAAGGGCATCTTACTTATTGAACGAGCATCTCCGCTAATAATGTCAGACGGAACGTCCCTCAGCCCGGAAATACGGCAAATGTCATTTTGCATAACGAGAACCTGCCGGAGCCATACTGAGACAACATCCACATCGTACACTTTTTTCCTGCTGATGCCTACCTCGGGCCCAAATTTTAAATTGCTGTAAGAGCATACAATATTTTTTGCCAGCGCAAGAAGGAAGTGCTCCTCGTATTGTGAATGTGCCGCCAGAATTGCCTCCTTTAAAATCAGGACTTGGCTTAATGGCCTTTCACTTATTGAATTTTTTATGATTAACTTACTTTGTTCCTCTGTCAGACACTTTAATTCTTTACAATTTTCTATCAGATCAGCAACCCGCTGTGCAATCTGCTCTGCCTCCTGGAACATCTGCGCCGTATCAGCAGCCCAGTTACATTTCGCTGAACTTGCAAAACAGGCAATCGGATTCGCTTCTATGCCAATGGACGGAATGCCATGTTTTTTGCATTCCACATTTGTTGTTCCGGTTCCGCAAAACGGGTCTAAGACAACATCCTCTTTGCATATACTAAATTTTTTGATATATTCCCGCACCAGATGAGGCGGAAAGGACAGGACAAACCGATACCAATCATGTACAGGAGAATCTATATCCTTAACTCTGTTCTCATTACTCACATCCATGCTCCTAATCCTATGATTTCACTATTTTAGCATAGAATGAGAAAGAAATCCATCCGGCAATTCAGCAATCTCTAAACGCTGATTTCTGCCATCGCAGATTCGAACCACGACTCCGTTTCTACCTCCCCATCCGGCTCTTCCCCTGCAAATAAACCACTCTCCCGCCGATCATCGTCATCTCCGGCGAAAGCACCGTATCGCCTTTTCTCACATTCCCGTCGGAATCGCAGAATTCTGCCGCCGTCCGGCATTTCCGCATGAGCGTAAGATCCGCCAGCCGGCCTTCTAAAAGGCTTGCGGCGCAGTCTGCCAGCCCAAGGCAGGCGGCCGGTGTCTTTGTCACAGCCTTTATTACCTGATGGAGCGGCATCCCCATATTGTAAAACTTCGACATCACATAAGGCAGGTCGCGCATGTCCGGGGCATTGTTAAGTGTCCTGGCCGTGGCGTCGCTGCTGATGATATCGGGAAAAAGCCCGTCCCCCACGGCTTTTTCGGCCACCTCAAAGTTAAAATTCATCCTGCCGTTTCCGACCTCCAGATAGACGCCGCGCTCCTGTGCTTTCTTAAATTCCTCTTTCACGGTTCCGTCTTCTTTGAGAATCGTCATACCCTTTTTGTGGTACATGTGGCTGTAAACATCGCCGGGGCGCAGGCGGCTCACAATCTCTGCCGGGTCTGCCGGCGGGTTCGTCGTATGGACGCAGACAGGAAGGCACAGACGTCCAGCCAGACGGATGGCATGCTCGAGTGGTTCCATGCCAAGGTCTCCGACAATCTCTTTACTTAAGCGCACCTTGATCCCAAGGATTTCTCCCCTGTACTTTTTGACTAGCCGCATGATTTCTGTCTCCTGGACGGCGTTTTCTCCAAGGGGCTCCGAAATCCCCGAGCCTGGCTGGCCCAGCGGGGAGAGATTTAAAAAACTCTTGATTTTTATGTCCCTGGGCTGCACATCCAACCGGTGAAACGCCTCATAGCCCAGATTCCCGGCCGTCCCCATGTCCACGGCCATCGTGACGCCGCCGGAAAGAAGCAGGTCGCCGTTTACGCCAAAGGCGCTGCCTCTTGTAAAGAGGTGGGTATGGAAATCAATGAGTCCCGGAAGCAGGTACGCCCCGTCCGCGTCGATGACGGCGCATTCTCCCCTGGCCTCTGTATGTTCCCCCAGCTCCTTAATCTTTCCGTTCTCAATCCATGCGGAAACGCCCTTCTCTTCTCCCGTCTCACAGTCGATAGACACCGCGTTTTTTATCAGAAAATCCATAGATACACACTCCTTTTTATATAGAAAGAAAGCCTGCCGTCTGACGGACAAGCTTTCTTTTTGTTTTTACACGTAAAGCGGCCAGAATAACGGGATCAGGATCACGCAGGCCACTAAGAACACAACCGTCATTCCGATGTTGCTCTTTAAGTAATCCGAGAACTTGTAGCCGCCGTATGCATAAATCAGGTTTGCAGGCGGGCAGGCAATCGGCGTTAAAATGGACATGGTCGATGCGATGCAGAGCACCATGAGAAGCGCGGACGGGAATACCCCGATGGTTTCCGCAATGGCGATGATGATTGGCATCAAAAGCGTAATCGTAACCACGTTGGACATGAACTGGGTCATGACGCAGGTGAGGATGAAAATGACAATCGTGATGTAGTAAACATTGGTGGAGCCGCCGATGATGTTGATTAACGTATCCGCAATGATCTGGGCTGCGCCGGTGTTCTTAAGCGCCGTCGCAAGAGGCGTCATTCCGCCGAGCAGGATCACGGTCTTAATGCTCACCAGGTTGTATGCCTGCTGTTCCGTAAAGATTCCAAGAAGAACGTCCACAACAGCTCCCATGATGGCAACCATGTAGGACGGGATTCCCGTCTGTTCCTCAAATACCATGCCGACAAAAACAACGAGCAGTACAACTACTGAGGCCACCTGCTTCCACATGGGAGCGTCCTTCGGCGCCTTCTGGCTGAAGATATTCGACTCATCGTTGAAGACTTTGATATCCGGCAGGAATTTGTAGCCGATGAAATACATGTACACCAGCATGATAACGGTCAGCGGAAGGCCGATTTTCGAGATTTCAAAGAAGCCGAAGGGCTGGCCCAGCTCTTTAATCTGATTTCCGATCAGGACGTTGACGGCCGCGTCGCCCACTAACGTCAATCTGCCGCCTGCCATGGCACCCAGAAATGCACACATCAAAAGCCTTGACCTGGAAAAGCCTGTTGTCGCCGCAATTCCCATGATAATCGGGATGAAAACGGCAACGGTGCCGGAGTTGCTTAAGCCGGCTGACATGATGCTGGAAAGGATCAGAATCGCCATAATCATCTGGCGCTCCGTCTTTGCGTACCGCGTGACGACGGCCGCCACCTTGTCACAGACTCCCGTCTCAAACAGGGCACTTCCGACGATGACGACGCCGATCAGCATTAAAATTGTAGTGCTGGCAAAGCCGCTGACCGCCTCGGCCGGTGTTACAAGCCCCGTAAGCACCAGGACGCACAGCGTCAGCATGACCGTCATATTGACCGGAATTTTTTCCAGAAGAAAGGATATGACTGCCAGGATTAAAATAATAATTGTTAATGTGGATGGTTCCATATTGCCCCCTCTTTTCGATTCCGTACTCTGGAGCTGCCGGCGATTCCAGGTTTTCGGAATTCCGCAATGCACGTCTGCATTTGTCATTTTGTACGATGAACTGACAGGAATTCCGTCTTTTTTTGACGTTTTTGATTATAGCATACGGGCATCAAAAAATGAAACAAGGTTATTTTTCCAGTTCAACAAAATATCCTTGTTATGACCTGCCTCTTCCTGTGGTATAACTGATAGAAAGCAAAGATAAGAATCAGGAGTGTGCACATGAGAGACGTTGTTTTATTTATTGCCATGAGCTTGGACGGATATATCGCCGACAAAAACGGGGGCGTCGGCTGGCTTTCCGGACAGGGAGACGCGGACGAGCCCATGGACTCCTACGGAACCTTCATAAAAGATGTGGACACGGTCGTCATGGGCTGGAACACCTATCACCAGGTTGTGACGGAGCTGTCGCCCGGCCAATGGGTTTATGAGGGGCTTAAAACCTATGTCATCACCCACAGGAACCTCACGTCCGAAGAAGGTATCGTCTTCACCGTTCAGGATCCCTGCGAGCTGATAAAAAACCTTCGGAAGGAGGACGGCAGGCGGATCTGGATCTGTGGCGGCGCCGATTTAATCCGTCAGCTGGAGGGGGCAAACCTCATTGACGAGTATCAGCTTTCCGTGATTCCCGTGATCCTGGGCTCTGGGATCCGCCTTTTTTCGCCGGCCTCCGAAGAGAAAAACCTTAAGCTTCTCCGCTCCCGGGAGTATGGCGGGATTGCGGAACTGGTATATCGGAAGCGGTAAAAATCTTTTTACACCGCGGCCGGGCCTTTCCATAAGCTCATGGCCGCGGCGCCTTTTCTTATTTTCCTTTTACATAACCTGGCGGACAAATTCTGCCCTCTCGTCCAGGAAGGCCGCCCATTTTTCCGTGTCAATAAACGGCCGGTAGTCTCTCCTGTCTGCCGGAACCCGTTTTAGCATGTCCGAATGGGACGGATGGCTCGGCGTGCAGATGTCCACATGGATGGACTTCATGTCCTCGCAGTCCTTTAAAAACGTCTGCTGGAGAGAAAGCGGGAGATGGACTTTATTCAGATATTCCGTATTGATGGTATTTGTTCCCACGCCGCCGTGCATGGCCCAGGTGAGCGTCTTCCCATCTTCGTCCTTTACCTCCACAAAGAAAGAGGTGCACCCCGGCGTATGGCCGGCCGTCAGGCGGGTACGGATTACCACATCGCCCATGACAATGGGAGTATCATCGCTGTAATACTCGTCCACCGTGTAGTCGATGATCTTAAAGCCCTCTCCGCTCATGTCGGCTTCCGGCTTCTTTCTCCACTCATCGTCCTCTTTTGCCAGGTAAATCTTCGCCCCGGTCAGCTCCTTTAAGCAGCGCGCGCCGCCGTCGTGATCCATGTGGGCGTGGCTTAAAAGAATCTTTTTGATATCCTTCGGATCGAAGCCCAGCTTCCGGATGGCCTCCAAAAGCAGGTACGTCGTCTCAAACATTGTGGAGTCAATGAGAGCCAGGCCTTCTGAGGTCTCAATCAGAAAGCTTCCCACAAACAGGTTGCCCACGTAATAAATATGCGGAGCCACGCGGAAGGGCTCGATATCCACTTCCCAGGGGGTGTCTTTGGATGCCATTACAATATTTTTTGGTGTTTTCTTAATCTCTGCCATATCGCCATTTTACCTTTCTGTAATTATACAAGCCCAAACAGGGTACACAATAGAACACCGAGCACATTAAACACAAAGCAGGGGATGACGGAGTATTTCACCTGGGAGATGATATCCACCTCTGCCAGCTCGCAGGCCAGGTTGTTTGCCGCAACCAGCGGTGAACAGGGATTTAAGTAGGAAATACACAAAACCGTCAGTACCTGATAAGCCGTAAGGCCGCAGCCCGCGCCGATTCCCAAAAGGAGCGGATTCATGCTCTGGAATGCCTGATAAGGGATAAAAATCTGGAGCGGAAGCACCACAATCGCATACAGCACATGGGTAAACCTTGCCATGGATTCCGGGATTACGGAAAGTACCACGTCTACCATCGCCGTTACCATTCCCGTTCCGTTTAAGATGCCGACCATAATTCCAATTCCCAAAAACAGGATTGCCGGTGCCAGCATCGTTGCCGAGTGCTTTCTCACGATCTGGTTTTGCTCCTTCTGGGTATGGTAATTCACCAAAAGCGTCACGGCCGAGAACAGCATAAATAAGAGATACGTTGCAACCTTCGTAAGGAACATGAAGCAGAGCAGGGAAACGGCAAAAATTGCGAAGTTGACCCAGAATAACTGGGGACGTGCAAGGGGCTTATCGGAAAAGTCCACTTTCTTATTCCCGTCGTCCTTCAAAAACTCAGCCCGCAGGGCTGCCAGCTCCGCCGCGTTCTGTCTGGAATAATATCTTCCGCAGCCAACGGCGTATAAAACTGCCAGCGTAAACAGGACTGCAATCACTGGATACAGGCTCTGTGCCATGACAACCGGGTTGATTTCCGGCGCATAGACCGGCATCTTTGCCGGCTGTGCCCATGCCATGCCCGTCATCGGTGCAGCCGCCAGGGATACGAGAAGCACCAGGCAGCGCCTGTCGATGTTTAATCTCTTATAAAGCGGCGCCAGAGCCGGAATGGCGATCAGGTATGTCGTATTGTAGGCACCGTCCAGATGGCCGATGAAGGCCACCGCAATGGTGACAACCATGACGACGTAAATATTGCCTTTCGTAATGCCGACCAGCTTGTTTACGATGATGTCAAACATTCCCGTTTCCGACAGGATGCTGAAATAAAGCACTGCGAAGATACAGAGCAGCACCGAATTAAACGTGCCGCTGACCCCCGTCGCCGCAAAGCCCATGATGTCATTGAACGAGTACCCGCATAAAAGTCCGGCAATCACCGGCACCACGATGAACGGAACCATCAGATGCATTTTCTTGCTCAGTGCCAGAACGGCCGAGACAATAAACATAACTAAGCCTATAACTGCTACCATACTCTTTTCTTCCTCCTTCGTTTTTCTTCCCCTTAAAACGTGACATTCCGAAATACCATTTCCCCGTTTTTCACCGTAAGCACCGGCTCATAGACAAGATCCCCTGTCCGAAGTGAACCGATCTTGTCCGAATACGGCCTGTCCCCAAACACATTTTTCCTACGGCACGGACGGAATACGGCGATATCCGCCTGCTTTCCCGGCTTCAGGCTGCCAACGCGGCCGGAAATCCCCATGGAAACGGCCGGGTTCCAGGTACATCTTTTGATTACCTCCGGAAATGGAAGCCCTAAAAACACATACTTCGATACCTGCATCGCCATATTAAAGGACGTCGGCCGCAGATGCATGCTGAGCTTTGTGAGGTCTGTGCCGATAAAGTCCGGATAGACCTTCTCCTTCATGGCCGCCTCGCTGACCTCGAAGGAGAAATGGGCTCTCGCGTCGGCCGCCTCAAAAAGGATGCCTTTCTCCCGCGCCTCTTTCACCTCCCGGGACACCTGCCCGTTTTTCAGAATACTGTATCCTGTATTCTGATACATGTGGGTCACGATATCGCCCGGGCGGAGACATCTTAAGATTTCTTCCACCGGCTCCGGCGGGTTGGTGATGTGAACCATGAGCGGCGCTTTCAATTCCTCTCCGATGCTGACCGCTTCCTTGAGTGGGCCAAGTCCCAGATCCCCGACGATGTTCTTACTGGTTCTGAGCTTAAGCCCCAGGATACGGCCCCGGTACCGTTCCAGCGTCTCTCGGATTCCCTGCCTGTCCATATGGGCCGGAGCCACGTCCTCCATGGCTTCCGGCAGGCTGGAAAGCCCCGTGCTGCATACGTTCAGGTAAAAGAAGACCTCTAACTTCGTATGTTCCAACGCCGGCAGATACTGCTCAAACGTCTCACAGCCCGTACTTCCAGCATCGACAACCGTCGTCACTCCGGCAGAAAAGCAGGCGGCTTCCCCGGGAATCCCGATCTTTGCCCAGGGATATACATGGGCGTGGTGGTCGATGAGCCCCGGCGTCACCATGCATCCCTCTGCATCGATTTCGCTGACGGCGGCTCCGGAAATCTCCGGCTCCATCCTCACGATTTCCGTTCCCTCGACCGTAAGATCCATCCGTTCTTTCCTGCCCGTCTCCGGGTCAATCACAGTTCCGTTTCTGATAATCAGAGACATCACAGCCCTGCACCTCCCCTTCCTAAATACCGACCTGTTTTTTCTGATTTTCTGTCACATTTTTATTACATTCCCATAATACCCCCCCCCGTTTAAAAAGTAAAACAATGATTTCTGGCCTTTTTCACAAAAATTATTTGTTATCTTGGTGCCAAAAAACGCGGCCAGACGCCGTTTCCCCAGCGTCTGTCCGCGTTCCATTTTCTCTCTCTTCTCTTTTTCTACGCCCCAATGGCATTCCCCGTATAAAGCTGGTAATATCTCCCCTTTTCCTCCAAAAGCTGTTCATGGGTACCGCGCTCGATGATCCGGCCCTGCTCCAAAACCATGATGCAGTCCGAATTCTTCACGGTGGAAAGCCGGTGGGCAATCACAAACGTCGTGCGGCCCTTCATGAGCCGGTCCATCCCCTCCTGGACAAGGGCCTCTGTCCGCGTGTCGATGGACGAGGTGGCCTCGTCTAAGATTAACACCGGCGGGTCGGCCACGGCCGCCCTGGCGATGGCAAGGAGCTGCCTCTGGCCCTGGCTTAAGTTGGCGCCGTCTCCCGTCAGCATCGTGTTGTAGCCGTCGGGAAGACGCTTTATAAAGTCATCGGCGTTTGCAAGCTTTGCCGCTTCGATGCACTCGCCGTCGGTGGCGTCCAGCCGCCCGTAGCGGATGTTGTCAAGAACCGTCCCCGTAAACAGGTGGGTGTCCTGAAGCACCATGCCGAGGGAGCGGCGCAGGTCGGCCTTCTTGATCTTGTTGATGTTGATGCCGTCGTAGCGGATCTTTCCGTCCTGGATGTCGTAAAAGCGGTTAATCAGGTTGGTGATCGTCGTCTTTCCTGCACCGGTGCTGCCCACGAAAGCGATCTTCTGGCCCGGCGTGGCGTAAAGCTTGATGTTATGGAGAACGATTTTATTCTCGTCGTACCCGAAATCCACGTCGTTGAAGGTCACGTCGCCGAGAAGCTTCGTATAGGTGACGGTGCCGTCCGCCTTGTGGGGATGGCGCCATGCCCAGATGCCGGTGCGCTCCGTGGTTTCCGTGAGGGTGCCGTCCTCCGCCTCTTTGGCGTTGACCAGCTCCACATAGCCCTCGTCCGTCTCCGGCTCTTCGTCTAACATCGTAAAAATACGGTCTGCACCTGCCACAGCCATGGCAATGCTGTTTAACTGCTGGCTGATCTGGGTAATCGGCTGCGTAAAGCTCTTATTGAGCGACATAAAGGAGACAAGCGTTCCAAGCGTCAGGCCGGAATACCCATTTAAGGCGAGCAAAGCGCCGGCCACGGCACAGAGCACATAGCTGATGTTCCCGAGGTTTGCATTGAGCGGCATCATGATATTGGCGATGCTGTTTGCATGGTACGTGCTCTTTCTTAACTCCTCGTTTAATTCCCGGAACTGTTCCAGGCTCTTTTCCTCATGGCAGAACACCTTCACGACCTTCTGCCCTTCCATCATCTCCTCGATATAACCGTTTACGGTACCAATGGCCTTCTGCTGCTTTGCAAAATACATGCCGGACAACGTCCCCAATTTGGAAGCCGCAAACAGCATGACGGCCACCATGGCAAGAGAGAGCAGAGACAGCGGAATATCCAGAACCAGCATGCTCACAAGCGTCGTCACAAGCGTCACCGAAGAGTTCACAATCTGTGGGATACTCTGGCTGATGAGCTGGCGCAGCGTATCCACATCGTTGGTGTACACCGACATGATATCGCCGTGGGCGTGGGTGTCAAAGTAGCGGATCGGCAGCGATTCCATGTGGCTGAAAAGCTCGGTACGGAACCGCTTTAACGTCCCCTGGCTGACATTTACCATGAGCCTCGTGTAGGCGTAGGAACATAAAATCCCGGCCGCATAAGTGGCTGCCACAGAAAACAGCGCCGCGGCCAGCGGCCCGAAATCGGGGTTTTCCGCCTTCGTGAGAGGCAGGATGTAATCGTCGATCAGGCTCTGCATGAATAACGTCCCCCGCAGGGTCGCCAACGACGAACCGATAATGCAGGCCACCACAAGAACCATCTGCCATTTATAATCTTTTACCATTTCCGAAAGGATACGTCCGACAATCCGGATCATATCCTTTGCATTTCTCTTTCCTTTTTCCTTCATCACGTCTCACCTTCCTTTATGCCTCGTCAAAGTCGCCGCCGCCCTGGGTCTGGGTCTCATAGATATCCCGGTAAATCTCGTTGGTTTTTAGCAGCCGCTCATGGGTGTCAAACCCATTCACCCGGCCGCCGTCAAGAACCAGAATCCTGTCGGCATCCTGGACGCTGGAGATTCGCTGTGCGATGATGAGCTTCGTCGTACCCGGGATTTTCTTTGCAAAGGCCTGGCGGATCTTCGCGTCCGTGGCCGTGTCCACGGCGCTGGTGGAATCGTCGAGAATCAGGATTTTCGGCTTCTTTAAAAGCGCCCTGGCGATGCAGAGCCGCTGCTTCTGGCCGCCGGAGACGTTGCTTCCGCCCTGCTCGATCCAGGTGTCATACCCGTCCGGGAACCGTTTTATAAATTCGTCGGCACATGCCTGTTCGCAGGCCTCTTTGCATTCCTCTAAGGTGGCGTCCTCTTTTCCCCATCTTAAGTTGTCGAGAATCGTCCCGGAGAACAGGACGTTTTTCTGGAGAACGACGGCCACCTGGTTTCGCAGCGCCTCCATATCATAGGCCCGCACGTCCCGGCCGCCCACCAGCACGCTTCCTCTGTCCACGTCGTACAGGCGGCTTATGAGGTTCACAAGGCTCGATTTTCCGCTTCCCGTGCCTCCGATGATGCCGATGGTCTCGCCGGAGCGGATATGAAGGTCGATATCATGGAGCGTATCCTCGCCGCTTCCGTGCTTATAGGAAAAATCCACATGGTTGAAATCAATGCTGCCGTCGGCTGCCTCGTGGATGGCGCCCTCCGGGTTCACAAGATCCGGCTTTTCCTCCAACACCTCTGCGATACGCTGTCCGCTGGCTGCACTCATGGTAATCATGACGAACACCATGGATAACATCATGAGGGACATGAGCATGCTCATGACGTAGCTGAACATGGAAGTCAGCTCGCCGGTCGTCAGGCTGCCGGCCACGATAAAGCGGGCGCCGAACCAGGAAAGCGAAATCATACAGCCGTAAACCACGAGCATCATGACCGGGCTGTTGAGCGTCAGGAGCCCTTCAGCTTTCACAAACAGCCGGTACAGGTTCTCCGCCGCCTTTGAAAACTTCTCCTTTTCATAGTCCTCGCGGACGAAGGCCTTCACCACGCGGATGCCGGACACGTTTTCCTGGACGCTGGCGTTTAAATCGTCGTACTTCCGGAACACCTTTGAAAAGGTCTTTGTGGCATGGCTCATAATCAGAAACAGGGCCGCTGCCAGCACGAGGATCGCCACCAGGAAAATCATGCTCAGCTTCACGTTGATGAACATGCACATAACCATGCTGCTGATGAACATTAAGGGCGCCCGCACGGCAATCCGCATGCACATCTGGTAGGCCATCTGGATATTTGTCACATCCGTCGTCATACGCGTTACAAGGCCGGCCGTGCTGAATTTGTCAATGTTGGAAAAGGAAAATTTCTGGATGTTTTCGTACATCCCGTCCCTTAAATTGGCGGCAAAGCCGGAAGACGCTTTAGAGGCCGTCCGCCCTGCCATCACGCCGAAAAACAGGCTGAGAAATGCGATCACAAGCATAATCCCGCCGTAAAAGTAAATCTGTCCGATGTCTCCGGCCTCGATTCCCTTATCGATGATGGATGCCGTGACAAAGGGGATCAAAACCTCCATCACCACCTCAAGAGCCGTGAATACAGGCGTTATCAGGGATACATTCCGGTACTCCTTCACCTGTGCAAGAAGCGTTTTTATCATGTCTTATTCCTCCTGTCTCGTTCCTGTCTGATATTGGAAAGCATCTGTTCCAGGCATTCCTCGGCGATTTCCAGCTTCTCCTTCGGAATCCCTTTCAGAATGCATTCCTGCCTTTCCTTCCGCTTTTTCGCAATTTCTTCCTCTTCCCCGTAAGCCTGTTCCGTCAGGACGATCCGCTTCTTCCTCTCGTCCTCCGGCATCTCTTCCATAAGGAGAAACCCCTTCCGGCGCAGCTCCTTCAAGGTACCGGATATGGTAGGCCTGGAAATCCCCGCCGCCTCGTGGATATCCGTCGCGGAATATTCCGTTTTTTTCTGCGAAAGCAGGTATCCCAGCATCCGGCTCTGGGCCGGGGTCAGCGCACGGCTTTCCATCAGCTCCCTCTCATACTGCATGAGAAACAGGTTCAGCTGCCGGATCAGCCGCACAATCCGTTCTTCTTCCATCGCATTTCATCTTCCTTCCGTTTGTCTATAAATTGTTCGTTTCCTAACATTCCGCGCTATCCACTATTATACACATTCCGGCTTGCATGTGAATTCAAAAAATGTTATCATTGATAAAAAACTTTTATCAATCTTATAGAAAGGATTGCCCATGAATACGTTCCAGCTCACCTGCTTCCTCACCTTATCGGAAACCCTGAATTTTGCAAAAACCGCCGAACAGCTTTCCGTCACCCAGCCGGCCGTCACCCACCAGATCCAGTCCCTCGAGGCTGAGCTCGGCGTCCGCCTGTTCACACGCTCCACAAGAAGCGTCGCCTTAACCCACGAAGGCCTCTCCTTCATAGGCGACGCCAGAACGATCCTGGAAACGTCCATGCGTGCCGTAAGCCGGTTCCAAAACGGCGGCAGCGAGATCCAGCCTTTTTCCATCGGCTGCCAGAGCCATATCCAGATTCTGCGTCTTCCCGGAGCATTAAAAAAACTTCACGCCGCCTATGAAAGGCTCCATCCGCGGTTCCAGATCGGCCCTCTCCCGTACCTGTTCCGAATGCTGGACGAGGGCTCCCTGGATATCCTCTTAAGTTTCCGGGAGACCGACACGAAAAAGCATCCTTTTTCCTACCGGGAATTGAAGAAAATCCCCATCGTCTGCGTCTGCGCGCCGGATTTTCCCCTCGCCGCCCTCCCTGCCGTGGATTTAAACGATCTGAGAAGGGAAAAGATCATCCTCACCGACCCGGTACAGACGCCCGCGGGAATCGCCTCGGCCCACCGCCCCTTAATCGAATCCCGCTCCCCCTCAGACTTTTACTTCAGCGCCTCGCCGGAAGCCGCCATCACCCTGGCCGAAGCAGGCTTCGGGGCCGCCGTCCTGCCGGATCTTTTCCTTCCGGAGACCGACGCCCTCGTCCGCCTGCCCATAAAAAAAGAGATCCTGCTCTCCTTCGGCATCTACTATAAGAGCCGTCAGGGAGACAAGATCTCCAAAGACTTTATGCGGTTTTTAGGTGAGGAGTTCTGAATTTGGGAAGTTTTTACGCTTTCCCGGCCGCCTTCCTCCTATCAAGCCAGCCCGCCGCGCCGGCCGCGTAGGCGGCCGCGCCAAAGGGCAGCGCGTCCTCGTTAAACAGGATTTCCGGGCTGTGGAGTCCTGCGCGGCACTCCTCCTTCGTCCCGGCGCCGACGACAAACATGGCGGATGGCACTCTCGCCGTCACCTCGGCAAAGTCCTCCGACCCGCTCATTTTCTGGCCGGATTCCATACAGAAAAGCTTCTCCTTCTTCCATCCACTTGCGGCCGCCTCCGCCGTCTCCCCGTCCACATGGAGAACGCAGGTGGACGATAAAACCTCCGTCTCTGCCCTGCCGCAGAACGATCTGGCCGTCAGGTCGCAGATTTCGCGGATCCGCTCTAAGAACCGTTCCCGCACCTTCTCATTATACGTCCGCAGCGTCCCCTCCATCACCGCCGAATCCGGGATGATGTTGGCCGCGTCTCCGCCGTGAAATTTCCCGAAGGTCAGCACCGCCGGTTCAAACGGATCACACTCCCGGCTCAAAAGCTCCTGAAGCGCCAGGTGGATGTGGACGCCGATGTTGATGGGATCCACTGCCGTCTGCGGATGTGCCCCGTGGCCGCCCTTTCCGAGAATCCGGATCCGAAGATGGTCGCTGGAGGCGGAAACAGCCCCTTTCCCGTAGCCAATCACGCCGGCCGGATAGCCGGTAATCATGTGGCAGGCCATGGCCGCGTCCACCTTCGGATTTTCCAGAATCCCTGCCGCAATCATGTCCTTCGCCCCTTCAAGCAGCTCTTCCCCTGGCTGGAACATGAATTTCACCGCTCCGGGAAGCTCCTTTTCCCGCTCCTTTAAGAGCCTTGCCGCCCCCAAAAGCATGGCCGTATGCATGTCATGGCCGCAGGTGTGGGCGCAGTCCCGTGCTGACGAAAAAGGCAGGCCGCTCTTTTCCTTCATGGGCAGCGCATCCATATCGGCCCTCAAAAGGAACACGCCGCCGGCCGGGTCGCCGCAGAGCGCCGTCACGCCGGATTTCCCGCAGGGCTTCGGGTCATACCCCATTTCCTTAAGCCGCTCTGTCACAAAAGCTGCCGTCCCGGTAAGCTCCATTCCCACCTCCGGCCTCTCGTGCAGGTACCGCCGGTTCCTTATGAGCTCTTCTTTTATTTCCATTGCCCGTTCCAGATATGTCATGTCTGCTTCCTCCTTTATTCTCCCTTTTCTTCTCTCACATGTTCCACGCGGATCTGTCCTGCCTGAAAGAGCACCCACGCGCACGCCATACAAAGCGGGATGCAGGCCAGAATCGCCAGGCCGCGGTTGACCGGTGCCACAAAGACATGGATCACAAACACCAAAAGTCCCGGCAGAATGGCCGCCTTTAATTTCCCGCGGATCACCGTACCGCCTGCCCGGCTCGTCACCTGGCTTAAAAACAGGCAGCCGTATAACGCCGGCAGCATATAATTTCCGGCAACTTTCACCGGCCCGCTCTCAAGAAGGGGCCTGAGCGGCACCAAAAGCACCACACCTGCCAAAATAATCGCCACCGTCACCATGGAAGAAACCGCCACGGCCACGGTTGCCACCGCGTCACCGGCATCCGTGTTCTGTTCCACGTCCGCCATCTCCAGGGCGTTGAGGGCGCAGGGCAGCTTTAAATTTGAAATATTTCCCGTAATAAAGGTCAGATAGGAGGCTGACCCTAACATCGGCACATAGGTGATGACCTCCGAAATCCCCGTCGGCACATAGAGGGCTAAAAGCCCGCTTCCGAACAGAAGAAGCTCCGAAGCCGACGGGAACATGTCATAAACCGCACACATGAGCGCCGGAATCCCCAGCATAAAAACGACGGCAATCACACTGCCGATCCGTCCGATCCGATGGATGGACTTCTCATAATCCATATGGTTTTTCATCGCTGCATCCTCCTTTATCCCATCACTCCGGTCATGAAGACCGCAAACACCATGCTGGCAATCAGGGAGATCGACATGATAAAGCTCCCGAGCCAGCGGATCTCAAACCGCTTCATGAGCCAGTGACAGGCTGCCGCTGTCAGGGCGCTGACGACAAAAGTCATGGCATAGATGAAGCCGGAGGCAAAGATGAGCGGCGTAAACGCGGCCATGATTCCCAGGAAAAAGCAGGAATTCATCACACTGCCCCAGTCTCCCTTTTTCTTCTTATAATTCGACATTCCCTTCTGGATCTTCTCCACGGCAAACAGGTTCACCAGAATCCCCGCCAGGATACAGATGCTCATGACGAACATCACGGCTCCGAAAGCATGGTAATCGGCATTGGCCGCCATGTCACCCACAGAGGAAAAGCCCATTCCGTCCGCCACCATCTCCGCGGCCGTCAGCTCATAGGTCACGGAGCCGACCACGGAAAGCCGGTACCAGGACCAGGGAATCCCCAGGACCGTCGACAGGGTAAACAGGCCGATCACGATGGAAAGCGAGGGGACAACCGTAAAAACCGCCGACGAGCGGGCAATCTCCCACAGCTTTTTTTGTGAAATTCCAAGCGCCAGGCACCTGCTCCAGGCCTTTTTTAAAAACACGGCCGCTAACCCCACAATATACAGAATTCCAACAGCCACTGCCCCGTAAAGGAGCGGACTGTTCGCAACATCAATATAACCCATATGTACCTCCTAACAATTTGCCGGGCCCGGCTTTTCTTTCCTCCATTCTATCACAGGCCGCCGGAAAAAAATAATATGGATCCTGCTTGATAAACATATCAAAAATGATATACTTAAAGCAGTACCAATGAAAAGGAGGTCATGCAGAACATGGAACTCTTTGATTTCCGCCATCTGCGGGATGCCGTGGAGGTGTACCGCCAGGGCTCTCTCACGAAGGCGGCCGCCTCCCTCTATATCGCCCAGCCCAACTTAAGCCGCTCTGTCTCCGAGCTGGAAAAAAGCCTTGGCTTTCCGCTCTTTCTCCGCACGAAAAAAGGCATGCTCCCAACGCCGGAGGGCGAACGGTTCTTAAAAGAAGCCGAAACGCTTCTCTCCCGCCTCACCCGAACAGCGGAATCCATCCGGCTGGAGAAGACGCGCCGTCTCCGCTTTTCCTCCGTCCCATCTTCCCTCTATGTGAATATCATCCTTGCCGCGACCAAAGCCTTCCGCGGCCAGTTCGACATTGGCTGCACCGAGCGCACCGACTGCCGGGAGCTGTTTTCCGATGTGGTTTCCGAGGCCTCCGAGGCGGCCTTTTTGTTTCTGGGGACGGATATGTCCAAGTCCCTTGACGATTACTGCCGGTCGAGAGGCCTGGAATACCATGCCGTCGGGGAAAGCCCCGCCTACGTGATCGTGAGCCAGGAAAGCCGGATTTTCCAGCCGGAAAAACAGCCGCCCGGTATCTGCTTTCCCGAAACGCTCTTAATGGTAAACATAGATTATTTTGACCCCATCGGGATCCGGGCCGAAGATATCTTTTCCCTGCTTCCGCCTGTAAAGGGAATCTGCCACGGTACCGGCCGGGCCGGGAACCTCGACATGCTGGCAAACATCGACAACCTGGCCATGCTGTCCTCCCACACCTATTCCAGAACCCTAAAGCAGCACCATCTGGCCGCCGTCCCCTTAAATCCGGCACTTTCCGCCTATGAATACGGCTATGTGACGAAAAAAGGGCGGAAACCGGCACCGGAATCGGAGCGCGTCCTCGCCGCGATCCTGGAAGAATTCCGGAAAGAGCTGGCCGCCTACTAACCTCTCGGAAAGGAACTTCCTGAAGACGCAAAAAAGCCCCCTGCAAGCGCCCATTTCCCAAGGCGCCCGCAGGGGGCAGAGATTCTGATCTTCTATTTTTCCAGTCCCTTAAAGAGCCCGCGTTTTTTCTTCGGCCCTTCGGGCGCAATCCCGTTCATGGCATCGTCAAACCGGCGCAGGGCTTCCTTCTGCTCCTCGTTTAACTTCTCCGGCACCGTAACAACTAACGTCACATAGTGGTCGCCGCGGATGTTCTTGTTTCTGAGAGACGGCACGCCTTTTCCTTTTAAGCGCACCCTCGTGTCGGTCTGGGTGCCCGGCTTCACGTCGTATTCCACCTCGCCGTCCACGGTCTTGATGCGGATTGTCCCGCCCAGCGCTGCCTTTGCAAAGGAAATCGGCACCGTGGAAAAGATGCTGGTCTCCTGGCGCTTGAAGATCGGGTGCTGGGACACCGTGATCTCCACGAGAAGGTCGCCCCTCTCACCGCCGCCGGTGCCCGGCTCGCCCTTTCCGGCGATGCGGATGCTCTGGCCGTTGTCAATGCCGGCCGGCACCGTAACCTGGATTTTCTTGCGGTTCGTGATATATCCCGTTCCGTAGCAGTCCGGGCACTTCTCACGGACGACTTTTCCCGTGCCGCCGCAGTCCGGACATGTCTGGACATTCTGCACCTGTCCGAAGAAGGACTGCTGCGTATAGACGATTTTTCCCTTTCCGTTGCACTTGGGGCATGTAACCGGCGATGTTCCCGGCTTTGCGCCTGTGCCGTGGCATTTCGGACATTCATCCTTTAAGTTTAGCTCAATCTCCTTCTGGCAGCCAAAAACTGCTTCCTCAAAGGTAATACGGATCCCGGTTCTCAAATTGGCGCCGCGCATGGGCCCGCCGCTCCTTCCCCGGCTCGTGCGTCCGCCGAAGAAATCGCCGAAGATGTCGCCGAAAATATCGCCCATGTCCGCACCGGTAAAGTCGAAGCCGCCGAAACCGCCGCCTGCGCCGCCGTCAAAGGCCGCATGGCCGAACTGGTCATACTGGCGCCTCTTTTCCGGATCGCTTAACACGCTGTAAGCCTCGGACGCCTCCTTAAATTTGGCCTCCGCCTCCTTATCTCCCGGATTTGCGTCAGGGTGGTACTTCTTTGCCAGGACACGGTACGCCTTCTTTAACGCAGCGTCATCCGCGTCCTTCGGTACGCCGAGGACCTCATAATAGTCTCTTTTGCTCTCTGCCATGATCTGTCTTACCTTTCAAACTCTATATAGTGGGAAAGGGGTTAGACGGCAGACGCCGTCTAATCCCCGCTGAATGTTTCTTCCGGCTTATTATACTTCCTTGTAGTCCCCGTCAACCACGTCGTCGCCGTAGTTCTGCTGAGTCCCGCCTGCCTGACCGGACATATCCGGGCCTGCCTGGCCGGCTGCCTGTGCCTGCTCATAGACCTTGGCAAAGAGCTGCTGTGCACTCTGCATGAGCTTCTCTTTTCCTGCCTTGATGTCCTCCACCTGGGCGTCGGTCATCTGGTCAATCGGCGCACGGTTGATGGCTTCCTTCAGGGCATTTAAGTCTGCCTCGACGGCTGCCTTGTCGTTGGCGTCTAACTTGTCGCCGACTTCCTCAAGGGCCTTCTCGGTCTGGAATACCATGGAGTCTGCATCGTTTCTCGCATCAATGGCTTCCTTGCGCTTCTTATCCTGTGCCTCATACTCTGCGGCTTCCTTGACGGCCTTCTCGATATCGGAGTCGGACATGTTGGAGCCGGAGGTGATGGTAATGTGCTGTTCTTTTCCTGTTCCCAGATCCTTTGCGGATACGTTTACGATGCCGTTGGCGTCGATATCAAACGTAACCTCGATCTGCGGAACGCCTCTTCTTGCCGGCGGGATCCCGTCAAGACGGAACTGTCCGAGGGTCTTGTTGTCCCTTGCAAACTGTCTCTCGCCCTGTACCACGTGGATATCAACGGCCGTCTGGTTGTCGGCTGCCGTGGAGAAGATCTGGCTCTTCTTCGTCGGGATCGTGGTGTTTCTCTCGATCAGCCTTGTGGCAATGCCTCCCTGGGTCTCGATGGACAGGGAAAGCGGCGTTACATCCAGAAGCAGGATATCGCCTGCGCCTGCATCGCCTGCCAGCTTGCCGCCCTGGATGGCTGCACCGATGGCAACACACTCATCCGGGTTTAAGGACTTGCTCGGCTCCTTGCCGGTAAGCTGTTTTACCTTCTCCTGCGCGGAGATCATACGCGTGGAACCGCCTACCAGGAGAACCTTGGAAAGATCTGCTGCCGTAAGGCCTGCATCTCTTAATGCGTTCTGTACCGGAACTGCCGTGCGCTCGATGAGGTCGCTTGTGAGCTCGTCGAATTTTGCTCTCGTAAGGTTCATATCCAGATGCTTCGGGCCCTCAGCCGTTGCCGTGATGAACGGAAGGTTGATGTTGGTCGTCGTCGTCGTGGAAAGCTCCTTCTTTGCCTTCTCGGCAGCTTCCTTTAATCTCTGGAGCGCCATCTTGTCGCCGGACAAGTCAACACCCTCGGCCTTCTTGAATTCGTCGATCATCCACTGGGTGATCCGGTTATCGAAGTCATCGCCGCCAAGGTGGGTATCGCCGTTGGTAGCCAGAACCTCGATGACGCCGTCGCCGATCTCGATGATGGAAACATCGAAGGTACCGCCGCCGAGGTCGTAAACCATGATCTTCTGCTCTTTCTCATTGTCAAGGCCGTAAGCCAGCGCAGCCGCCGTCGGCTCGTTGATGATACGCTTTACTTCCAGTCCGGCAATCTTTCCGGCATCCTTCGTCGCCTGGCGCTGTGCGTCGTTAAAGTAAGCCGGAACCGTGATGACGGCTTCGGATACCTTCTCGCCAAGGTAGCTCTCTGCGTCTGCCTTTAATTTCTGAAGGATCATTGCGGAGATCTCCTGGGGCGTATATTTCTTCCCGTCGATGTCAACCTTGTAGTCCGTACCCATGTGTCTCTTGATGGAAGAGATGGTGCGGTCCGCGTTTGTGACAGCCTGGCGCTTTGCCGGCTCGCCCACAAGACGCTCGCCGGTCTTTGTGAACGCAACGATGGACGGCGTCGTCCTGACGCCTTCTGTGTTTGCGATAACGGTTGGCTTTCCGCCTTCCATGACGGCAACACAGCTATTTGTAGTACCTAAGTCAATACCAATGATCTTGCTCATAGTTTTTTCCTCCTGATCAATTTCCTGAATCTATACCATTCTGTGCCCGCTTCCGGGCATGACTGCTTTCTGTCTTTAATTGGCAACCTTTACCATGCTGTGACGGATCACTGTGCCGCGGTAGGTATATCCCTTCTGGAACTCCTCCGCCACCATGTTTTCACCGAGGGCCTCGTCGTCCACATGCATGACGGCGTTGTGGATATTGGGGTCAAATTCCTTTCCCACAGCCTCAATGGCCTTTACATCCATGTCATCCAGCGTCTTCATAAGCTGCTTGTAAATCTTTTCCATTCCCTCGGCAAACGGTGTTTCCTTCGCTTCCTCCGGGATGGTTCCAAGGCCGCGCTCGAAATTGTCCACAACCGGGAGAATCTTTTCGATCACATCCCTCGCGCCGACCTCATACATGGAAGCTTTTTCCTTGTCGGTGCGCTTTCTGAAATTGTCAAACTCAGCCATGGTCCGCTTCAGACGATCCGTCAGATCCTCGATCTGTGTGTCCTTCGCGTCCTTTTTTTTCTTTCCAAAGAAGCCCTTCTTTTCCTGGGAACTGCCGGCTTCGTCTTCCCCGCTCTCAGCGGGAGCCTCTTCCTGTTCCTCCGTGCCCTGGCCTTCGGCCGTTTCGTTTGCGTCTGCGGGCATTTCCTCCTCTTTGAGGTCTTCTTTCTTTAACTCTTTATCTTCCACTCTGCTCTACACCTTTCACTTTTTAAAAGTCTCATTGAGCTGCGCCACAAGCGTCCGCAGCGTCGTGACGACCTTTTCATAATCCATCCGTTTCGGCCCGATGATTCCGATGGTGCCACGCAGCCCGTCGCCAAGTGCATAATTGGCGGTGACAACGCTGCAATCCTTCATGGTCTGAACCGGCGTCTCGTCGCCGATGTACACCTGGATCTCTGAGTCGGAAGCCGACGGCTCACTGCTCTCATCGAACAGTCCCTTTAACAGCTCCTTCTGTTCCAGGGTGCTGATGAGCTGGCTGGCCTTCTGCCCGTCGGAAAGCTCCGGATATTTGAAAATATTCGTCGTGCCTCCCGTGTAAATCTGAAGGTCTTCCTCCTGGGCCTCGATGGCGTCGGCCACCTCGTTAAGCACCAGCTCCACCACATGACGGTGGGCGCCTGCCTGTTCCTTGAGCCTTGAAATCACGCCGAGGTTGATTTCCTCAATCGTCAGCCCGTTTAAACAGTTGTTTAACAGGATATTCAGATTCAAAAGCTCTTCGTCGCTTAATTCCTCGCCGATGTCGGCAAAGGAATTCTTGATGATGTTCCCCTCGACGACTACGACAATCAGAAGCTTGTGAGACTCCACACGGGAAAGCTGGATGAACTTTAGCTTTGTCTGATGGAGCTGCGGGCCGCTGATCAAAGCGGCATAATTGGTGTTCACGGCAAGAAGCTGTGCAAGCTGCTTTAAAAGCAGTTCCACCCGATCCACACGCTTAATCATCAGTTCCTGCATCTCGTTTACCTGGCTGTCTTTTTCCTTTATAATCTGATCCACGTAGAAGCGGTAGCCCTTGTCGGAAGGGATCCGGCCTGCCGACGTATGCGGCTGGATAATGTATCCAAGCTCCTCCAGATCCGACATCTCGTTGCGGATCGTCGCGGAGCTTAAGTTCAGGTCAGAATATTTGGAAATCGTCCTGGAGCCCACCGGTTCCCCGGTTTCCAGGTAGGTCTGGATGATGGCCTTCAATATTTTTTCTTTTCTCTCGTCCAGTTCCAAATCCTCTCACCCTCTCTGTTTTCTTTTTATTAGCACTCTCAATCATGGAGTGCTAACATTTACAGTTGTTACTATATTACTAATGCCTGCATTTGTCAAGATATTTTTTCTTTTATTTTAAAACTTTCTCCGCTGCCTGCGGCCGTTTTTCGGCTGATTTGGGGCAGAAATCCGTCCGCATGCAACTTTTCTTGACATTTAACATTTTTGTAAATATAATGAAGTTAAATTGCAACAGTTTTATTACTTTCGTAAAAAAGAGAGGTACACAAATGAACATACGCTTACGACGTTTGATACAGACTGCCGGAACCGCATTGTTCCTGTCTGCGTCCCTTACATTTCCTGCCTTTTCAGCCAGCCCCGCAGGTTCCCTGGAGGCGGCGGGCCATACAGCCATTTCCGGATGGGCTTACGATCCGGAAAACCCGGGTTCCCGCATCACTGTCGAGCTTCTCCTTTCCGGAGACGGCGGCCCCGGCGATTCTGTCATCCTGGAAGCAGAAGCCAGCGAATCCCGCCCGGAACTTACGGAGACGGCCGGTTCTTCTGACTGCGGCTTTTCCGTTTCCGTTGACTGGGAGAGCCTCGCCGGCGATTCCTACACCATAACGGCAGAAGCTGTCGTCGACGGGAGCCGGTTCCCCTTAGAAGGCACCCTGACCTATACAAAATCCGAGGGCGGCGCTTCCAGCCCGGAAGCCGAAGAAGACGATTCACAGCCAGTCCGCAGACAGGGCGAATTCCTCGGCACCTTCACGGCGTCCGGCTACTGCAACTGCCCCCGCTGTTCCGGCGGCCATAACCGCACCTACTCCGGCACGGTTCCGAAGGCCCGCCACACCATCGCTGCCGACCTCTCGGTTTTCCCCCTCGGCACGGAGATCATGATTGACGGCATCACCTACACCGTGGAGGACATGGGAAGCGGCGTCCATTCCGACCGTCTCGACATCTATTTTGACAGCCACCAGGAAGCCCTGGACTTCGGCCTGAAAGAAGTGGACGTCTACGAAGCGTTAAAAGAAGAATAAAAAAGTTTTTCCTTAAAGAAAGACAGCCCTTCCGGGCGGCGAAAAACTGCCGTCCGGGAGGGCTTTTTGTCTGTATTTTAATATAGAAGAAAGACGGCATTTCCTGTCCTATTCTGCCTGGCCTTCATAAAACATGTCGAGATTCATCCCGCGGTAACGGCAGATTTCTTCCCACATTTCGCTTCCGAATTCCTGAATCGTATCCTGTGCCACCTGCTCTGCAATGGCCGTGCCTTCATCCCCGAAAACAGCGGAAACGGTTTCTGCCATGGAGGAATAGCTGCTCCAGGTCAGGTAGAAAAGGGACGGCGCCGGTTCTGTCCGCTTCGTAAGAACCATGTCCGGCGTGATTTCCCTGGCCTTGCAGTGGTGCTCGCAGTAAGGCGCCGTGAGGAACGTCTCCGTCACCTCGTAGCCCAGGCCGATTTCCGGGTTATAGCTGTACATCATCATCCTGTCCACGTTTCGGCAGAACATTTCCTCTAACTCCGCCGGCGCACCGTAAGCATGAAAGGCCTCCGGCGTGGCACAGGAATAGTTGCGGCTGACGGCTTCCCCGTCCAGATAACATTTTTCCGACGCGCCAGGCTTTGCCGGCACCCCTTCCATTTCCGGGCACCTGGCCACGGCTTCCCTGCAAAGCTGGTAGCTGTCGTAATTTAACGGCAGGTTCCGGCTCACCGCCCTCTGGGCACACCGGATGCCCTTTCGGAAGGCATAGAGATGAAAGCCCAGGAAAAAGGCGTTTTTCCCCTGTTCTCCGTACTTTTCCGTCAGAACCTTATAGAACCGGACATTGATAAAAGGCGCTGCATCCCTCAAGTTTCCCATACTGCTTTTCCTCCCTGCTTTTCTCAGTCTGATGGCTCCATTTTACTCTCCCAAAAGGCCTCCTGTCCACCTCAAATGATGCAGGAAAACAGGTTTTTCCAGGGTTTTGGCCATGTTCAGGCCTTGTACTTTTTTTCCGTTTCCCCTTGACAAAATAAAAAAAAGGTGTAAAATAACTATCTGTTGCTAATTTGTTACATTTTTGTTACGATTTTGAAATATTTATTTAAAAGATGTAACAGACAACAGAAAGGAATTTTTAAGCTATGAAAAAAATGAAACTTTTGGCATGTACCATACTGATGATGATTTTCATGGGGATGAATGCTGCCTGTGTTTTCGCAAATACCGCAGGGATCAGCGGACATCTGGACAGCGTCGTCGGAAACGCTGTCGCCGGCTGGCTCTGGGATTCCAAAGATCCTGAAGCAGAAAAGGCCGTGACTGTGACCGTGACAAACCGGGCCACCGGAGAGGTTGCCGTCCAGGCAATCACGACGGCCAACGAGTACCGCGAAGATCTTTTAGCAGCCGGAAAAGGAACAGGAAACTACGGTTTCCATGTGGAGATCGTCTGGGAAGACCTTCCGGACGCCGTCTATACCATCAGCCTTTCCTCCGACGGGCAGACGCTTCCCCAGACGCTCCAGCACACGGTCGGAAACAGCGGCTCCCTCGTATCCCTGGGAACCTTTAAGACCACGGCTTACTGCCCGTGCAGAAGCTGTTCCGAAGGCTGGGGACGGCGCACCAGCTCCGGCGCCCTGGCGACGGCAGGCCACACGGTTGCTGTGGATCCCCGCGTGATCCCCATTGGGAGCCGTCTGATGATCGACGGAGTGGAATACGTGGCCGAGGACATCGGCGGCGGCGTCAAGGGGAACCACATCGACATCTACTATAACACCCACGGCGAAACGAGACAGCACGGTGTCCGCCGCTCCGAAGTCTTTTTAATCACAGGTTAAGCTATCCGGCCGCCCTTTCCCGGGCGGCCTTTTTTTGTTTCATAGGGAACTGTGCCCTATGAAACAAAAACGCTCCGCGAGGATGCGCACTTCGCGCAGAAGAATATGGCTTCCGGCGCATCCGCGCTCCGGCGCGAGTGTGCGCCGCAGCGCACACTTTTTTATGTCCTCTCCCCTTCCGAAAAGCTTCCATTGAAATTGCCCATGATTTCTGATACAATAGCCCCATCGCGGTAATTGTCCGCGGAAAGGAGTGCCATACTGCAAAATATGAATAAAAAAGGAAACCTTCTGTCCATAGCCGGGCGGCTCCTCGTGACGGCAGCGATCATTTTCCTGCTGTTTTATGCGATGCTTCCGGCCCTGAACCCGAAGAGCCAGGATTTCTTCGTTTTTCTGATCCTCTGTATCCTGATTTTCCTGACCGTGAACTTTATCTCCTGCGTCAAGGAGTTTCTGTCCGGCTTCGGGAACCGCGGGATCCGTATGGAGCGTGACCCCTTAACCGGGCGCATCCTGTTCCACACCGAGGATACCGGGAGCCCGAGGACAAAGCTTCCGATGGCAAAGCCGCTCAAATACGGTTTCGGCGCCATCGGCATCATCATCGTGTTCATGATGATTGCAAACATCATCGGAATCCCGTTCTTTAACGCCACCAGGTACCGTGACCTGATCAAAATCTCCGACGGCGATTTTACCACGGATGTGGCGGAGCTTGACATGTCCCAGATCCCCGTTGTGGATAAGGACACAGCAAGCCGCTTAGGAAGCCGGAAGCTTGGCGAGATGTCCGAGCTGGTGTCCCAGTTTGAAATTGAGAATGACTACACCCAGATCAACTACAAGGGAAGTCCCTACCGCGTCACGCCCCTGGCCTATGCTGACCCGATCAAGTGGTTTTTTAACCGCACGGAAGGCCTTCCGGCCTACATCACCGTCAACATGGTGACGCAGCAGACCGACCTGGTATGGCTGGAGAGCGGCATGAAGTATTCCCCCAGCGAATATTTCTTCCGCAATATTTACCGCCATATCCGCTTCCGCTATCCCACGAAGATCTTTGAGGAAGTCACCTTCGAGATCGACGATGACGGCACGCCCTACTGGGTGGCCCCGACCATCGCCTACCGGATCGGCTGGTGGAGCGGAAAAGACATTGAAGGCGCCGTCCTGGTGAACGCGGTCACGGGAGAATCTACCTATTATAAAAAGGAAGACGTGCCCGAGTGGATCGACCAGCTTTACGATTCCGACCTGATTATTTCTCAGCTTGACGACAACGGCCTCTACCAGAACGGATATTTGAACTCCATCTTCGGCCAGAAGAACGTCCGCCGCACCACCTACGGCTACAATTATCTTGCCAGCAACGACGACGTTTACCTCTATACCGGCATGTCCTCCGTCACCGGGGATCAGTCCAACATTGGTTTCGTCCTCGTCAACTTAAGGACAAAGGAGACGAAGTTCTACACGGTGCCCGGCGCAACGGAGATGTCGGCCATGGCTTCGGCCCAGGGTCAGGTGCAGCACTTAAAGTACACAGCCACCTTCCCGTTACTTTTAAACATTTCCGACCGCCCCACCTATTTCATCTCTTTAAAGGATGACGCGGGGCTCGTGAAAATGTACGCCTTCGTGGACGTGGAACAGTACCAGATCGTCGGCACCGGCCAGACCATCGACGAGGCCAGACGCAACTACCGGACGGCTCTGAATTTAGAGGATGTGGAAACCACAGCTCCGGAGGATATCCAGGAAATGACAGGCATCATCGACGCTATCGCTGACGCAGTCGTATCCGGGAACACCTGCTACTATTTCACGCTGACGGGAAGCGATACGGTCTATGCGGCCGCCGTCACCGTCAATGAAAAGCTTCCGTTCCTCGCCTCCGGCGACCGGATCACCTTTACTTATACGGAAGGCGATACGCCGAAAACGGTGATGGAGATTACGGAGATAAGAAACTAAGGAAACGTTGATTAAATCACCGTTTCCTTAGAACCTCCGGTGGATGCGCACGGATTTGCAAAGGGAAATTGCTGCTTCGCAGCGCAAATCCGGCACGTGAAACGCTTTAATCAGCGTTTCCCTAAAGAAAACGAAATAAGGGACGGCCGGCTTCAAACGGTTCGTCCCTTATTTATACTGTCTTTTTATGCCTCCCGGAGCGCCTGTTCCACCTGCCTGCGGTTCTTAAGCCGCACGGTCTTCTGCTTATATTTTTTGCAGATGGCTTCGTAATGGCGCCTGCGCTTCCTTGTCCGCCCGTCCCATAAAATCCATTTCATAAATTCCAGATCGAGCTTTTCCTCGCAGCCCTCGGCCATGCTGTCACGGCATTTGTTGCGGAAGGTGAGGAACCTGCGAAAGGCCTGATAAAAGCAGACATACCGCGGAAAATCAAAAAAGTAAATCCGGTCGGCCTCGGCGAGCCGCCGTTTCTGATAAAACCGCTCATAATTCCCGTCGATGACCCAGGAGGAATTCGTCTTCATAAACTCTCTTACAAGCTTTCTCCCCTCATCTCCGTCCCTCTCCTCCCATCCCGGAAGGAAATTGACCGTATCCAGATAGAGGACGGGACAGCCGTACTTGTCACCCATCTGTGCCGAAAACGTGGATTTCCCCGCACCGCTGTATCCGATCACTGCAATTTTCATTCCTGTCTCCTTTCCCCCCGGATCATGCGCCGGGATACTGGTATTCTCTCATAATAAGCACCCGTAGCCTGTAAAGCTGCGACATCAAAGACGCCGGGCTGTCGCAGAGAAGCTCCGGCTCTCTGCCCTCGTGAAGGATTGTGATCCCCTCCTGGAGCCGCCGCACATGGAGCCTCTTTTCTTCTTCCTCCGAAAAATCCCGGCCGGCCGACGCCCGCGAAAGCCGCTCCCGGAACACGGAAAGAGGCACCTGGTTCGTAAACCGCTCCACAAATACCGTCGGAATCCTGTCTTTTTCCCCACCGTCCAGGTTCCGATAAATCGGGTGGGACGAAAGATACGCCATCAACTCCGAACGGCCCGTAAAGTTCACCGAAAGCTCCCGGTTCTTTGTAAGCTCCATCTCCTGATACCGCAGAAGCAGCCTCTGGAACACGGCCTTAAAGGAGCCGGCCGGAAATTCCATGTGATGAAGGCTGTCCCAGAAGGCGCGGTCGGTAAAATAGAGGAAATCCGTACCGTCACAGTGATGTTCCACCGCCTGCCAGAGCGCTTCCCTGTCCGGGAACTCCGAACCAGGCGCCTTTAAAAACGCCTCAGAAAGCGCCTCGGACATGAATTCCAGAATCGAGACATGACGGTTAAAAAATACCTGGGTATAGGAATAGTACCGGTTCATTAAAAACTGGTCGGCGATGGCGATGCCTTTCGGATGGACGCCGATGATCTCCGTCCCCCGGTACATGGTGGACGACAAATTCCGAAGGAACAGTCCCAGCTCGAAGTTTCCGTAACTGGTACCGGAAAAGGTAGCATCCCGCAGGATGTAGTCGATGCGGTCGGCGTCCAGCTCCGAGTGGATGAGCTGCGCCGGCCCTGAAATTTCCGGGTTCCGCTCCACGTTCCCGGTGATGATGTCACAGATATTTTCGATGGTAATCAGACGGCTCCCGCCGCAGCGGGCCTCGATAATCCGCCGGATATCCCGGTCGCTCTCGATGACCTTTTTTGTCACCTGCTCATGGTGGTAGGGATTTCCCGCCTGCTGCATGTAGAGGAACGGCTCCTCGTCGAGAGACTCTATGGTTTGCCGCACATGGGCCCGCTGGCGCTCCAAAACGTCCCCTGTCCCGTCCTCCTTCGCCTTGTAGGCCCGCTCTCCCACATGGGACAGGGGATAATGGCCGATGTCATGGAGAAGGCCGGACAGGCGCACAAGCTGGCGCTTTTCCCCGTCATAGCCAAGCTGCACCGCCATCTGATCCGCCACATGCATGACACCAAGGGAATGGATGAACCGCGTGTGCTCGGCGCCGGGAAAAATCCAGTTGGTGAGGCCGAGCTGCTTGATGCCCTGGAGCCGTTTAAAAACAGGGAGCTCGATGAGCTCCTTTTCCACCTGGGTGAACTCGATGAAGCCGTGGACGTTGTCAAGAATCTTGTCGGTAAAAATAAGCCGGTATTCTCCCATGTTTCCCTCCCCCGTTAGTATCCGTTAACTTCGTATGCCGTATAGCCGCAGACCAGACGGTAGCCCAGGGACTCTGCCAGATCTTTGGAAATCTCTGTGTGGGCGTCCCAGGAGGGCCAAAGCCCCCTCTCCAGGCAGGCCTTTATAAGCGCCGCGCCGCAGGCACGTGCAAGCCCCCTTCGCCGGAACTCCTGCTTTGTATCAATCTCTATTTCGATGCCGCCCGGAAACGCCGAATAAGACGATGCGCCGGCCACCGGCTTTCCGTCCAAAAGCGCCAGGACGCCAAGCCCCATCTTCTCATAGGCCGCAAAGGAACCAAACTGTCCTGGGAGGTCTTCGCTCCACTTATCCTTAAGGCATGCCTCATAAAGCTTTTCGTCCATGGGAGCCAAAACGAACCCTTCCGGAACCGGCGCCGTGACAGAAGAAAATGCCTCCGGCCCTGAAAATTCCATCTGATAGCGGGTAATCTTTTTCGCCCGCTCCCCGTAAGCTTCCTCAATAAAACGCCCCCAGCCTTCGTCTCCCGGCACGAGAATCATATAGTCCTTTTCATGTCCCGGCACACGGAACGAGGCAAGCTCCTTATCCGGCTCTCCGCCGAACAGGCAGAAATCCCCCAGATTCACCATGGCCGCCGTCCCGTTCCCGTACACGTCCCCCATGATGCCTGCAAGGGCCGAATGAATCAGGGTATCCTTTCTCCCCGCGAAAAACGGCGCTGCCGCCTCCGGGTTTTCCAGTTTCCAGATCATGACGTTTCTCCTTTTCCATCCTCTCCGGCCGGGAGCAAAAGCATTTCAAGCTCCGCCTTTGTCCCGCCAAAGACATTGAGATCCACATACGCTTCCGCCCCCGCATGGCCGGAAAGCTCTCCGCGGTCAGAATACTGCCAGAACGTCCATGTCCTGCCGATGTCGGCGGGCGGGTAATAGACATTCCGTATCCAAAGAGGATATCCGTCGAATTTCCCTTTTAAATACCGATGATACACCTTGTAAGTCGTATAGATCACCGGCTTTTTCCCGTATTCCTTCTCCAAAAGGGCCAAAAACTCCGAGAGGCTTTCCGTCACCGCTTCCTTTGGCGGCGGATTCGCCTCCTTATCCCCGTAATACTCCACGTCCACGGCCGGAGGCAGGTGTCCGGAAAGGTCTCCTGCCGTACTGATAAAGTGTTCCGCCTGGGTCTCAGGGCTGCTGTCAAAGCTGAAGAAATGATAGACGCCTGCCGCGATTCCGGCCGCGTCCGCCCCAGTCAGGTTTTTGAAAAACTCCGTATCCGTGTGGCTGCTCCCCTCCGTAGCCTTTATATAAGCGAACTGAACGCCCTGCTCTTTAAACAGCTCCCAGTCCACGCTTCCCTGATGGTGGGAGACATCGACACCGAAAACGCCGTATTTTGAAGCAAAGACCGGTGTCAGGCGTCTCCCATAAGCAGCCAGAATTAAAACCAGTGCGGCAGCCGCCAATAACACGGAGAGAATCAGCCATTTCTTCCGGCGGCTTAGGAAGCGCGCCCTCTTTTCTTCCATTTGTCCCATAACCGCCCTACTCCTGCAAAAATTCCGCCATCACATAGTTGCTCACGTCCATGCCATAGTCTGTTAAGAAAAACCGTCCGTCCGAAAGGTTGGCCGCACCTTCCTTTACAAACCGCTCCATGACGCCTGGGTACACGGCGGCGGCGTCCTCACCGAACCGCTCTTTAAATTCTGCCAGGGACACGCCTTTTGTGAGCCGCAGCCCCAAAAAGAAGAACTCTTCTTCCATATCCTTTTTTGTGAGCTGCACCTCGTTTTCATACGTCCCGGCCGCCGATGCCAGATAGGTTTCCATGTCCCCATGTCCTGAAAACCGCTTCCCGTTCAGGTAGGATGCCGCCCCGAGGCCTAGTCCCAAATATGGTACCCCTGTCCAATAGCCGATGTTGTGGAGGCAGGCAAAGCCCGGCTTTGCATAGTTGGAGATTTCGTACCGTTCATAGCCGCATTCCCTTAAAAATGCCTTTGTCCGGTGGTACATCTCCCGCTCGGTCTCCTCGTCCGGAAGAAGCTTTCTTCCCGCCTCGCTTCCATAGGCCTCATAAAAAGGCGTCCCTTCCTCGACGATCAGGCTGTACGCCGAAATGTGCTCCGGCGAAAGCTCTGCCGTCCGCTTTAGCGTCTCCATCCAGGAGTCCGCCGTCTGGCCGGGAAGCGCCGACATGAGATCCACGTTGATGTTTTCAAAGCCGCATTCCCTGGCCGCCCGGAAGCTTTCCAGGAAATCTTCAAAGCTGTGGATCCGCCCCAGGGCAGAAAGCTCCCTTTCCTTTGCCGACTGGAGGCCGAAGCTTAGACGGTTGATGCCGGCCCGGCGGTAGGAGAAAAGCTTTTCCTTCGTCACGGTGCCGGGGTTGGCCTCCATGGAGATTTCCGCATCCGGCTCCAGGGAAAAATTTTCCCGCAGGACGGAAAACAGCTCTTCCATCCATTCCCCTTTTAATATAGAAGGGGTGCCGCCGCCCACAAACACGGTTGAAACCGTATTGTCCCGGCAGACGGCACCCATTGTCCTCATCTCTTCCATCAGCTTTTCCACATACCGCCTCTTCGTCCCCTCATCTGCGGGAAACGATAAAAAGTCGCAGTAGGCGCATTTCTTTACGCAGAACGGGACGTGGATATAAAGCTCCATGTTTTTTTTCATCTCAAACCTTCCAGATACTTCTTTACCATGAGGAGCTCGCCCATTTCCAGGCAGAAGCCGGGATTTTCCTTTTCTGTCTCCGAAAGCACCGTCTCCATGTCCATCCAGCAGACGGCTTCCACCTCTGATTCCTGAAGGGAGAGCCCATGTTCATCCACCGGCTCCGTGTACACATAGACGGCGCCCAGCTCATGATTTCGGAACGGCTTTCCAAAAAACGTCCCCGAATACTGTTCCTCATAAAATCCAAGGAAGGAAAGCTCGTCCTCCCGGCACGCGATGCCAAGCTCCTCAGAAAGCTCCCGCACGGCCGATTCCAGAAAGCCGCTTCCCGCCGGCACATGGCCGGCACTCGACGTGTCGTAGCAGCCGGGAAACGACTCCTTTTCTCTGCTCCGCTTCTGGAGGAGAAGGTCAAAGCCGCCGTCCTGCCGCCGTCTGGCGATCCAGATATGGCTTGTCCTGTGGAAATCACCGCGCTTGTGGACGAGCCCACGCTCCCTCACAAGTCCCGTCGGGTTCCCGTCTGCATCCAGCACGTCTAAAAGCTCCATGGGCGTCCCGTCGAGGACAGCTTCCTCCAGACTGTCGCCGCGGTAGTGGAGCTTTAAGGAGAAAAACGGGTGTTCCTCCTTTAAAAGCTCAAAAAAGATCCTGTCGCCCTCCCAGAGGTTTAACGCGTCGATCTCATCCTTCCTGACCCATTCTAACGTCCCCTCGTCGCAGAGCACCGGCTCCCCCTCAAAGCCGTCGGCCGTATAGAGGAACATGTACTCTGCCTCCTCATCGTTATAGAGGAACGTCACGACGCCGCGGAGACGGTAAGAGGTGAGCCGGTAGCCTGTCTCCTCCATGGCCTCGCGGATTAAGCAGTCCTCCGGGCTCTCGCCTTTTTCAAACTTTCCGCCGATGCCGATCCATTTGTCCTTGTTGACGTCATGCTTTTTGCGGATCCGATGGAGCATCAGGTATTTGTCATCCTGTTCCAGATAACAGAGGGTCGTAAGCTTCATTTTTTTCTCCTGTGTCTATTCGTCGTCCAGCTTCAGGACGCTCATGAAGGCCTTCTGCGGAATCTCCACGCTTCCCACCTGGCGCATCCGCTTCTTTCCTTCCTTCTGCTTTTCCAGAAGCTTTTTCTTTCTCGTAATGTCGCCGCCGTAGCACTTGGCGAGGACGTCCTTTCGCATGGCCTTTACGGTCTCCCTGGCGATGACCTTGCCGCCGACGGCCGCCTGGATCGGAATCTCAAACAGGTGCCTCGGGATCTCGTCCTTTAATTTCTCGCACATCTTCCTTCCCCGCTCGTAAGCCGAGCCGCCGAACACGATGAACGATAAGGCGTCCACTTCCTCTTTATTGATGAGGATGTCAAGCTTCACCAGATCCGACTTTTCATAGCCCTTTAACTCATAATCAAAGGATGCGTAGCCGCGGGACCTGGATTTTAACGCATCAAAGAAATCGTAGATAATCTCGTTGAGCGGAAGCTCATATTTTAAGAGCGCCCGCGTGGCCTCCATGTACTCCATGCCCAGATACACGCCGCGCCGCTCCTGGCACAGCTTCATGATGGCGCCCACAAACTCTGTCGTCACCATGATTTCCGCCGTGACGATGGGCTCTTCCATATAGTCGATTTCCGACGGATCCGGCAGGTTCGTCGGGTTCGTCAGGTCAAAGACCTCGCCGTTGGTCTTGTGGACGCGGTACACAACGCTGGGCGCCGTCGTCACAAGATCCAGATTATATTCCCGCTCCAGCCGCTCCTGGATGATTTCCAGATGGAGAAGGCCCAGGAAACCGCAGCGGAAGCCAAAGCCAAGCGCCACCGACGTCTCCGGTTCAAAGAACAGGGACGCGTCGTTTAAGCGCAGCTTTTCCAGGGCGTCGCGCAGTTCCGGATACTTGGCGCCGTCGGCCGGGTAGAGGCCGCAGTACACCATCGGCGTCACCTTTTTGTAGCCGGGAAGCGGTTCGGCACACGGGTTCTCCCTGTTTGTGATCGTATCGCCGACGCGGGTGTCGCGGACGTTTTTAATGCTGGCCGTGATGTAGCCAACCATGCCGGCGCTTAATTCATCGCAGGGGATGAACTGGCCGGCGCCGAAATACCCGACCTCCACCACGTCGTAGGACGCCCCCGTCGCCATCATACGGACAGGAGTCCCCTTCTTTACGGTGCCCTCCATGACGCGGCAGAACACGATGACGCCGCGGTAGGAGTCGTAAAGGGAGTCGAAAATAAGCGCTTTAAGGGGCGCCTCCGGATCGCCCTTCGGCGCCGGGATTTTATGGACGATGGCCTCCAAAACCTCGTCGATGCCGATGCCCATTTTCGCGGAAATCCGCGGGGCGTCCTCGGCCTCGATGCCGATCACATCCTCAATTTCCGCCGCCACCCGGTCGGGTTCTGCGCTCGGAAGGTCGATTTTATTGATAACCGGGAACACATCCAGGTCATGATCCAGCGCCAGATAGACGTTCGCTAACGTCTGGGCCTCGATGCCCTGGGCCGCGTCCACCACAAGGATCGCGCCGTCGCAGGCCGCAAGGCTTCTGGAAACCTCGTAGTTAAAGTCCACATGGCCTGGCGTGTCAATCAAGTTGAAAATATATTCTTCTCCGTCTTTGGCTTTATAAACGGTACGCACGGCCTGGGATTTGATCGTGATCCCCCGCTCCCGCTCCAGATCCATGTTGTCAAGCACCTGGGCCTGCATCTCGCGGCTCGTCAAAAGCCCCGTCTGCTCGATGATCCGGTCTGCAAGGGTCGACTTCCCATGGTCGATATGGGCAATGATGCAGAAATTCCTGATTTTGCTCTGGTCGGCTGCTGCCATTCTTTTACCTCTTTTCTCTTGTCTTCCTATATCAATATCGTTTTCAATATACCATTTTTTCAGAGTCCATGCAAGGACTTTCCGGGGCCTTCCTGCGCCTTTCAGACACATCTGCTTCCCCCTGCTTTCTCAGCCGCCGCCAAGCACTGCGTCCAGGATTTCCGCGAGAGGCTCCATGGCATTTTTCGCCTCCGCATATGTATTCGTCTGGGCGCCTACCTCGATGAGCACCGCCCGCGCCCGCACATGTTCGTTGTAGCGCAGGCCTTTCAAGTAGATGCGCCTGGTAAAGCCCGGGAACTGTTCCGCCGCCTTTAGCTGGAGCTGGAAGCTGAAGCCTAGGTTCGCGTCCCGGTTGGGGTTCGGCAGGTATTCGATGGGCCCGTCAGGCGTCTGGGACATGCCGTTGAAAAACATGATCTGGGCCGTCGGCTTCCCGTTCACCTCCGTCACAAGATGCGTCCCCTCGGCGACGCCGTCCCGGTGGACGTCAAGCACCACCTCGATGGACGGGTATTTCTGGAGAATCCCGGTAATTCCGTCTAATGCATATGTATAAGCCTGGCTCCGGTCCAGCTTCCCGTCCCGCAAATCGTAAACGCTTGTGTCATGGATGACCTCATAGCCCTTTTCCTCCAAAAGCCCGGCCAGGTACGTTCCGACGCCGACAATGGTCGCCTCCGGGTTCTCTGAAAAGTCGGAAAACTCCTCCTGGGAGTGGGTGTGGTAGATGAGAATCTGCGGCCCGTCGGCCTCCTTGTCAATGGAAAAGTCCATGCTCAGGAATTTTTCCGCATTCATCACGTCGCGGCCGGCTGTCGTCGTCGGATGGACGCTGTAAAAATTTTTCATGAGATAGTCATAATCGGCCAGCTTTTCTAAAATAAATGCCGGTTCCGCCGCCTTTTCCGAGATTTTCTCACCGATTGTCCCGGGAGGCGCGGCGGCGTTTGCCGCTGCCGTCATGTCTGTCCCGGCCGCGTCCTGGCTGCCGTTTTCAGGGGTGCCGGCATCCTCTTTCCCGGCTCCCAGCTGATTTCCGGCTGCGCTCTCCTGGCCGGCCGGATTGCCCTGGGCGCCGGTTCCGGCTGCGAAAGAGTTTCCCTGCCCCTCCGAAGCTCCGGCCCCGGCCGCATCCTGCTCACTCCCCGCCGCGTTTTCCTCTCCCGCCAAAGCGCCGTCTCCGCCAGCGGTTTTCTCCCCGTTTTCGCCGTTCCGGCCGCTTTCAGCCAAAAGCCTCTCATACGCGTTCCCCTGGCTCTCCGACAGTGCCGCAAGCAGCGGGCTCTCCCGAAGCAGCCAGGATTTGGCCGCTCCGTCCTCTTCCGCGCCAAAAAGCGCCGGGCACGCCTGCTTCATGATCCGTCCCGCAAGCCGGACGCCGTATGAATCATAGATTTTTCTCCCGGCCTCAGAAACCGGCCCGCGAACCGCCCAAAAAAAGAGCAGGAGAAAGAAAACGGCAAGTCCCCATATGGCCGTCCTTTTGTAATAGCCGGACTTCCGTATGAACCAGTACCATCTTCTTCTCATGCCCCCACCGCCCGGAGAATCTCTTTCCTTTTATTCTATGTGGGACAGCCGGATTTCTTACCTGAAAAACGCCTCATGGATCGCCTCCGCCACCGTCCGGCTTAACCGTTCCACTTTTTCGTCAATATCATGGGGTGTCACATACATGGGGCCGAACTGGGGCTCCAGAATTTCCCGGATTAACTCATACTGCTCCTCCGGCTCCAGATTTTCCACAAAATCGCCGTACTGGCCCGTAGCCGTGTTCCTGCGAAGAAGCTCTGTCATGGCACCAACCGTATCATGGACGATGGCCGCTGCGCCTACCACGGTCGGGACGCCGAGGGCAAACACGGGGACGCCAAGGCTCTCCTTTGTAAGCCCGCTTCTGTGGTTCCCGACGCCGGAGCCGGGGTGGATCCCCGTGTCGGAAAGCTGGATGGTGACGCCGAGCCTGTGTACCGTTCTGGCAGCCAGCGCGTCGATGGCAAGGACAGCGTCCGGCCTTGTCTCCTCGATGATGCCGCGCAGGATTTCCGCCGTCTCCATGCCGGTCTGTGCCATGACGCCGGGGACAATCCCGGAAAGCACGGGAAGGCCCTGTTCCTCAGAAAAACCCTCTCCGTATTCGGTGCAGAGATGGCGCGTCATCGGAAGATGCTCCAATACCCGCGGCCCCAAAGAATCCGGCGTCGCCTCCGGGTTCCCAAGCCCCACCACCAGCACCGACGGCTTTCTTTGGTCAAGCCGGAACCCGCGGCGGGAAAACAAAAGCCTGATCTGTCTTGCCAGCTCCTTTGACGTCTCCTCATGGGAATCCTGCTTAAAAAGGAGCGGTGCCTCCAGTGTCAGATACGTGCCCACCGGCTTTCGCATGCTCCGTGCACCCTGTTCATTTTTAATAACAACCTCTGTGAGGCGGATCCCGGAATCTTTTTTCTCCCATTCCCTTAGCTCCACGCCTGAAATCTCGCCGCCGTCTCCAGGAAAGCTCTCCCGCTCTTCCATGGCAAGGTCGGTCCTCACCTCAAAGGTCTTTCTTTCTGTCTCTTCCATTCTCGTTTCCTTTCTCGCTGGCGGATGTTTTTTGCCCTTTCTGCCTGTATTTTTCGTTACGATTCACAGCTACTCCACCCACATGCGCACTCGTCGCATCTAAAGATGCTCCAGTCCCGCTCCTTACGGAGCTAAGACTGCTTATGTGGGTGGAGTGACTGCTTCGCAGTCCTGATTCAAACCGCCGCACAGCGCCTTACATGCGAGCATGACGCCGCTGTGCGGCGGTTTGAATCGGCTGTGAATCGTAACTATTTTTCCGCAAAAAACAGGGAAATATGTATTGACATTCCAGGTAAATTTCGTTAGAATACAATAGTATGTTTACATTGAACTGTCCGTGTCCAGACTTTGATGCAAAACAAACAGCGATTATATCATGTGGAGGTGTACAGATTGGCTAACATTAAATCTGCGAAGAAAAGAATCCTGGTAGCAGAGACGAAGGCTGCCAGAAACAAAGCGATCCGTTCGAGAGTAAAAACTTATGTAAAGAAAGTGGAAGCTGCGATTACTGCCGGTGACAAGGCTGCTGCACAGGCTGCGCTTCTTTCCGCCATCAGCGAAATCGACAAAGCTACTTCCAAGGGCGTATATCACAAGAATACGGCTTCCAGAAAAGTATCCCGTTTGTCCAAAGCTGTGAACGCAATGGCTTAATCATAAGACTGGATCTCTTAACACATAAATAAACGATATCCAAAACGCTTTCCTGCTGGGTGTACCAGGAAAGCGTTTTTTCTTTTTGCATGAAAGGCCATCCGGCCGCAATCCTCTTGATTTTTGCAGCGGCATCTCATATAATAACTTTTAGTTAGTTTTTCCTAACTTTTTTATATTTATAGAAAGGAACAGACCTGCTATGAAGATGACAACATCCAGGGTATCCGATACTGAAAAATATATCCGTCTCCAGGACGGTACCGGCCACGCACATATTCAGGTGTATCAGGTCTTTCCCGGCGTCGAGCTGGCCTACCGAAACATCAGCATGAAGCAGTGTCCCATGGGAAATCCCAAAGATGGAACCTTCCTGGAAATCCATTACTGCCGCGAAGGGCGGATGGAATACTGCCTGGAAAATGACTGCCATTATCTGTTTCCCGGCGATCTGTCCGTTTTCTTCCGCCGCCAGGCGCCTCAGACGCCGTCTTTTCCCACCGGACATTACCGCGGAATATCGGTCGGGATCCATATGGAAACGGCGCCGCAATGCTTTTCCTGTTTCTTAAAGGACGTCAAAGTCCAGCCGCGCAAGATTGCCTGCCGGCTTTGCAGCAGCTGCCCGTTTTTCATTCTCCACAGCCAGGCGCAAATGAAAAGCTTCTTTTCCGCACTCTATGAAGTTCCGGAAAGCCAGCGGGCAGGCTATCTAAAAATCAAGGTAATGGAACTTCTCTATATCCTGAACGGGATTTCCGAAGAAACGCCTGCCGCCGCAGTTTCCTCCGCTCATGGGCAGCTCCGTCTGGCCCGGTCGGTTTCCGCCCATTTAAAGGAAAATCTTGACGAGAAAATCACCGTATCCGAACTGGCGCGGCAGTTCCACATCTCTGCCCGCCACCTTCAGACTTCCTTTAAGAGCGTTTACGGCGTCTCTGTTTTTTCCTATATAAAAGTTCTGAAAATGCAGGAGGCCGCGCATGCGCTGGCAGAAACGGAGCTTCCCGTCCTGGAAATCGCTGCCCGTTTCGGCTACAACAATCCCAGCAAATTTTCCTCAGCCTTCCAGAAGGTCATCGGAAAGACGCCGCTGGAATACCGGAAAGCACACCGCAGATTTTAGACCTGCGGGAATAAAGAACATCCATTCCCGTTTGGAGCATTTCTTTTCGCTTTTGGAGTAGAGAAACCGAAGCCTTTGTGATAAACTGGATAAGCCTTCGTTGGTAAGGCTTTCTTTTTTCACAAGCAGTTAGTTAAAACTAACAAATATGAAAATTACAGAAAGGAGGGAATCATGTTTCCATGTTCCATAAAATCTGCCAGAAAAGCTGGTTCGGTACCCTGATCCTTACGGCGCTTCTGGTGCCGTTATCCATTTTTTCTCTGTTTGTCGGAGTCATCGACCTCGACGTGCAGACGCTTTTTTCCGGCGGGGACGCTATGAAATGGAAGATCTTTCTGCTGTCCCGGATCCCGCGGCTTTTCGCCGTGCTCTGTACCGGGGTGGGTATGAGCGTCGCCGGCCTTATTATGCAGCAGCTCTGCATGAATAAATTCGTATCGCCTACCACAGGCGCCACAATTTCTTCGGCCCAGTTCGGTATCCTGATGTCGTTAATTTTCATGCCGAACGTGGGCATGTGGGGCAAAACGCTTTTTTCCTTTTCGACGGCAATTTTAGGCACCTGGGTCTTCGTCTGGTTCATCCAGAAAATCCAGTTCAAAGATACGGTGCTGGTGCCCCTGGTCGGAATCATGTTCGGCAATGTGATCGGCGGCATCACCAATTTCTTTGCCTATAAATTCGAGGTGACACAGCAGCTTTCCTCGTATCTGGTGGGTTCCTTTTCCCTGGTGATCCGCGGAAGCTATGAGCTGGTGTTCTTAGCTGTTCCCCTGGTGGTGCTGGCCTTTCTTTATGCCAACCACTTCAACATCGTGGGGATGGGAAAGGATTTTGCCGGAAACCTGGGCGTCAATTACCGCGTCATTCTGTTTCTGGGCCTGACAATCGCCGCCGTCATCACGGCCAGCGTTGTCACCGTGGTGGGCTCGATCTCCTATATCGGCCTCCTGGTTCCCAACATTGTCGCCATGTTCCGCGGCGATAAAATCCGCGGGACGCTGACTGATACGGCCCTGTTCGGCGCTCTGTTTGTTCTGGCTGCCGATATCATCGCCAGATCCGTAATTATGCCCTACGAGCTTCCCATCGAACTGATTATCGGCATTGCCGGAAGCCTGTTATTTATCGTCCTGCTCTTATACAAGCTGAAGCATGGCAGGACATCCATCCGTCTGGGAAAAGCAAAGGAGGGAGGAAGCTGTGGTTAGATCAAAGGCCTTTCAGAAAAATATCTTTTTGCTGCTGGTTTTAGCGGCACTTGTTATCATGGCAGGCGCCGGCTACCTGCTTATGGACTCAAAAATGCATAATCCGAAACTGTTCCGATTTGTACTGAGCCTGCGGCTCCCCACGTTAGCCGTCATGCTGACAGCCGCTTTTGCCATCGGGGCTGCTTCCATCATTTTTCAGTCCGTCATCAACAACCGGATCGTGACGCCCTGCCTTCTAGGCATGAATTCCATGTACACCCTGGTACATACGGCGGTGGTGTTCTTTGCAGGCTCCGGCAGCCTCTTAGTGACAAACAGCAATCTGTCCTTCGCCGTCGACTTACTCATCATGGCCGTCACAGCCACCTTTATTTACGGGTATCTGTTCCGGAAAACCAACCACAACGTGCTGTATGTCCTGTTAATCGGTACGGTTCTGTCCTCCTTCTTCGGGAGCATCCAGTCCACGCTCGTGCGGATCATGGATCCCAACGAATACGACTCGCTTCTTGTATCGCTGGTGGCCGATTTCAACAATGTAAACGCCGAAGTCATTGGCTTTGCCGTTGTCCTTTTAGGCGGTCTTGCATTTTTCCTGCGAAAAGACCTGGCGCTTTTGGACGTCATCACCCTCGGAAAGGATCAGGCCATCAACCTCGGCGTCGATTATGACAGGACGATCCGCCGGCTTCTGTTAGGCGTGGTGCTCTGTATCGCCGTTGCCACGGCCATGGTGGGGCCCGTGTCGTTCCTCGGCCTGATTATCGCAAATCTGGCCCGCCAGAGCCTCAATACCTACCGGCACGGCCTCTTAATCGTCGGCTCTGCTCTCATGGGGATGTTAGCCATCATCGCCGGCCAGCTTGTGATGGAGCATGTCTTCTCCTTTGCCGTCCCCATCAGCACCTTTATCACCATCGGCGGCGGCATTTACTTTTTATACCTGCTGCTCTTTAAGAAGGGAGGAAATTAAACTTTTGAACGTCCTGGATCTGATAAAAAAATATGATGGAAAGACCGTCGTAGATTCCGTCAGCTTTGAAATTCCCAAAGGCAAGGTACTCTCTTTAATCGGCCCCAACGGGGCGGGAAAGTCCACGGTCATGGGGATGATCTCCCGCCTGATCGCAAAGGATGCCGGCGTCATCTGCTTTGAAGAGAAAGACATCTCCAAATGGAAAAGCCGCGACCTGGCAAAAAAGCTGGCAATTTTAACGCAGCACAACAATGTGCAGATGAAGCTGACCGTGCGCGAGCTGGTGGCTTTCGGCCGCTTCCCCTATTCCGGAAGCCGCCTGACAAAGGAAGACGAGGCCATGATCGATCAGGCAATTTCTTATATGGAGCTGGAGGAGTTTGAAAACCGCTTCATCGACGAGCTCTCCGGCGGCCAGAGGCAGCGCGCTTACATTGCCATGGTTATCGCACAGGATACGGAATATGTGCTCCTTGACGAGCCCACCAACAACCTGGACATTTATCACGCCTCCAGGATGATGCGGACGGTGAGGAAGCTCTGCGACGAGCTTGGAAAAACCGTCATCCTGGTGCTCCATGAAATCAATTACGCCGCCTTTTACTCCGACTATATCTGCGCCTTTGCCGACGGGAAAATTAAAAAATTCGGAACGGTGGACCAGGTTGTTACCAGGGAAAACCTTTCTGAAATATATAAGGTTGATTTCGAGATTATCCGAGTCAACGAAAAACCACTGTCCATCTATTATTAACAACACAAGGAGGAGTTTATGAAAAAACATGGACTTGCACTGGCCCTGACCTGCATGGCGGCGCTCGCGCTTGCCGGGTGCGGCACTGCGAAAAGCACAGAAACCACGGCAGCCTCTTCTTCGGCTGCCGAAACAACAAAAGACATGTCTTCTTCTGCTTCAGAGGAAACCGGTTCTAAACAAGCCGCCTCAGAAAGCCTGGCGGATGCCCCGGAATCCGTCACCATCCAGTCCTATAACGGAGAACGCGAGCTTGTGGAGCTGGAGATCCCTTATGACCCGCAGCGCATTGCCATCCTAGACATGGCGTCCTTAGACATCCTCGATGCGCTCGGTCTCGGAGACCGCGTTGTCGGAAGCGCCTCCACCACCATTGACTATCTGCTGGACTATGTCCCCTCCGATGAAAATGGAATCGCCAATCTGGGAACCATCAAGAATGCCGACCTCGTGGAGGTAGCTGCCTGCGAGCCTGACGTCATCTTCATCGGAGGCCGCTTAAACAGCGTCTACAACGATCTGGCAGCCATTGCGCCTGTCGTCTATCTCTCCACGGATTCCGAACTTGGTGTCGTTCAGAGCACTGCGGCCAATGCCAGAACGATTGCCTCCCTCTTTGGAAAGGAAGCGGAGATTGATGCCATGACCTCCGGCTTTGATGCCAGAATTGCTGCAATAAAAGAGGAGTTTGGCGGAAAAAGCACCGTCGTCGGCATGTATTCCGGCTCCAATTTCAATGTCCTGGGCAATGATGGCCGCTGCTCCCTCATCGGCAGGGAACTTGGTTTTCAGAACCTGGGCGTAGATGCCGGTGAGGTCACCTCGACCCACGGAAACGAAGCTTCCTGGGAGACCCTTGTCTCTTTAAATCCCGGGTACATGTTCGTCCTGGACCGCAACACTGCCATCAGCAGCACGGAAGGCAATCCCGCCGTACAGGAGGCCATTGAAAACGACCTGATTAAAGAGCTGGACGTCTATAAAAACGGGAACATCGTCTACCTCGCACATCCCAACGTCTGGTACACAGCCGAAGGCGGCATCCAGGCACTCGACGTCATGATTTCCGACATCGAGACAGCCCTGGCTGATTAAATCAATCATTTAAAAAAGCAGGGAGCCGCCGCGGACTTCCTGCTTTTTTCTTCCTATCTGTACTTCCCCGCAATCAAAAGCTCCACCGCAAGCCGGTCGGAAAGCTTTCCCGTCTTCACCGCCTCCTCCGATTCCACACAGAGCGTCACATAAGACAAAATCTGCTCCCTTGTAAAGGCACGCGCCTGAGCCGTAAGCCTCCCGACGGCAAAAGGCGGAACCTTGAGCTTCGACGCGATGGTGCCCTTGTCGGCTCCCTGGCCCGTCAGTTCCTTTACCTGGAGAAGCTGGTTGAACTGCCTGGCAATTAAGAACAGGATCCGCATCGGCGGCTCCTTTAAGGTGAGCAGGTCTTCGTACAGATCCATGGCCTTTTTCGTGTTCCCTGACACGATGGCCGCCACCATATCAAAAATCCGGTTGGACACATGGACCGTCCCGACGGCATCCACGTCCTCCTTCGTAATCACCTCGCGCCCCATGGTATAGCAGATCAGCTTCTCCAGCTCCATGCGGATATTTTCCATGTCATCGCCGGTTCGCCCAAGGAAATACTCCATCACCGGCCGCGTAATCTTCCTTCCGTCTTTGGCCAGGATCCCGACGGCCCATTTCATGAGCTGATCCGTGTTCTGCTTTCCCAGCTCGGCCGCATAACCGGTTTCCTTTACCTTCTTAAAAAGCCGGTTCCGCTTGTCCACCTCGCTCTCGCAGAAAACCATGCAGGTGGTATCCGGGATCTGCGGCAGATACTCCACCAGCTCCTCGGGCGCGCTCTTAAAAAAGCCGCTGCCGTCGATGAGAATCAGACGGCGGTCGGCAAAAAAAGGCATGGTATCCGCCAGGCTTATAATCTCATGGACATCCGGTGATTTCCCCTCAAAATAATTGAAATTCATGGTGTCTTCGCCGGCGATGGCTTCCTTCAGCCGTTTTTTATAGCTGCTCACAAGAAACGGCTCGTCGCCGTAAAGGAGATAGACCCGCTTAAATTCCTTCGTTTTGATGTCCTGGTTCAATGTCTGCATGAATCCGCCTCCTCTCCGGAACAAACCAGATTCCCAACCTGGGCGATAGTCACTCCCTCCAGGTATTCCCGGCAGCGCTGATCCATGGAACAGCAGAGCTCCTCCATGACGCCTGCCATCCGGCTGTTCTCCTTTCTGCGTGTCACGGAGACAAACGTGACACCAAGGGCGTCTGCCACCATTTTAAGATCCACCGCCTCGGCATCAAGACAGAACATATAGCCGCCGTCACTTCCTTCCTTTGTCTCCACGAGCCCTGCCCGTTTGAGGCCGGCCAGGATTTTCCGCACCCTGGCCGGATTCGTGCCGACGCGCTCCGCGATCTCCTCGCTGGAATGGACGCCCTTTTTGCGGCTCAAAAAGACCGCCGCATGGACGCCGACTGCAAACTCCCCCGTCATTTCCTATTCCCCCTTCACGATCTCATAGGGCCAGTCTGTGATGCCCCCAAAATCGTACACATTCGTATATCCAAGCTCCAGAAGCTTTTCTGCCGCCTGGCGGCTCCTGTTCCCGCTCCGGCAATAGACCAGGATCAGCGCTTCCGGATCAGGAAGTGCCTCCGGCCGTTCCTCCCCGATGGACTCATTTGGGACAAGGACGGCGCCAGGGATGTGCCCCTCCTCATATTCCTCGGCCGTGCGGACGTCAGCCACCGTGGCCGCGCCGCCGTCCATGATCTGCTTTGCCATTTCAGCCGTTATTTTTTGATAGGATGTCTCTTCCCCGTACATGCTTTCTTCCTCCGTCACAGTTTCTCCGGCCGGCGGCTCCTGTTCCCGCCGTCCCTCCACGGTCTGACGGATGATGCTCTCCATCAGATCCTTATTTAACTGCCCGGCGGCATAGCCGAACACGTTGCCGTCCGCGTCAATCATGAAGGTTGTCGGGTAAGAAAAGACGCCGTACTGCCAGAACATTTCCCCGCCGTGATCCATCACGATGGGATACGTGTAGCCGTTTTCCTCAAGGAAGCTTTTGATCCCTTCCTCAGACTGCTCATTGCCGTAATCCGGCGCCGCAATGCCCAGGATCACCACCGAGTCATCCCCGGCCGCCTGATACTCCTCATAAATTTCCTGGATATCCGGCATTTCGTTTCGGCACGGCGGGCACCAGGTGGCCCAGAAGTTGAGGAAAACTGTCTTTCCCTTATAGTCTGACAGGGTATGCTCTGTTCCATACTGATCCTTTAAGGTAAAATCAATGGCCGGAAGCGCATCGGGAGCGCCGTCCCCTGCGTTTTCATCCTCTCCGGCGCCAGGCTGGCTCCCGTTTCCGGCACTGCCGGAATCCCCGGTTCCAGGCGCATCTTCATGATCCGCCGCGGCGTCCTCTTCCGGCGCACGCCCGGCACCCGTCCCGCCGGCGTCTCCTGCCGCCGGGCTCTGGCTTTCCGGCGCATTTTCGCCCTCTCCGGCTGCATCCCCGGAGGCATCCTGCTGAACGCTTCCTGTGCGTTCCGTCCCTGTCTCAGAAATCACAGACAGGTAGCCTGTCACGTCGTTCATCTTGCCCGTAAACATCAAAACGCCCATGACAATCATCAACACGGCACCGGCCTTTCCCGTGTACCGCACCACGTCTCCATGGCGCTTAAAAAATTCCAGAAGGGACGTGGTAAAGAATCCCACGGCCAGAAACGGCAGGACGAAACCGGCCGTATAGACGCCGATTAAAAGAAAACCGGCCGTCTTCGTCGCCGCCGACGCCGCCATCAAAAGAACGCTGGCAAGGGCCGGCCCCACACAGGGCGTCCAGGCAAAGCTGAAGGTAAAGCCCATGAGAAGAGCCGTAAGCGGCGACATGGCCAGCACATTGAGCCGGAACGGCAGGCGCCTCTCCGTCCCAAGCACCTTCGACTCCCCGAAAAGGCCAAGCTGGTACAGGCCGAACAGCACGACTAAAATCCCGCCGACCCTGGCAAACATCATCTGATTACTCTTAAAAAACCGTCCTGCGGCAGAAACACCGAGGCCGAGGACAAAAAAGGCAAAGCTTACCCCAAGGACAAAAAAGACTGTGTGGAGAAGCACCTTTTTCCTGTCGTAATAGAATCTCCCGTCTTCCCCGCGCTTTCCCGTCCCGCCCGACAGATAGCCGATATAGAGGGGGAGAAGCGGAAGGACGCAGGGCGAGAAAAAGCTCAAAAGCCCCTGCAAAAAAACGGTAACGGCAGGGACACTGACATCAACTGTAAAACCCATATGTTCATCCTTTCTGTAACTTTTTTTATTACAGTTTACCTCTGTAACAATAACAGAAAAGCCTGCGTTTGTCAACTGCCGCCCCCAAGAAAGCCACAGACGCGCACTGCCTCCCCGTCGGTCCAAAAAGTGACGGCGCCGCTTTTGGCCGTCTCAAAAATCCGGACGCCATGGGCGAGGAGCCGCTCCTTCACCTCCTTTGCCGGATGCCCGTACCGGTTCCCCTCGCCGTAGGAAAACACGGCAAACTCCGGCCGCACAGTTTCAAGAAACGCCTCCCCGGTGGAACTATTCGAGCCGTGATGGCCTGCTTTTAAAACCGTCACCTGCCCTATCCCGCCGGCCGCCAGGATTTCGTTCTCCCCGTCCGTCTCCAAATCCCCGGTGAGAAGAAGCCGGAACCTTCCATACTCCAAAAGAAATACCAGGGATTCGCTGTTTCTGTCCGCGCAGATGGTATCCGGAAACGGATACAGGCATGACACGGCGGCTGTCACTCTCCCGCCGCCAAGGTTCCCCACGGCGCTCCCCCTCTCGATATACTCCACTTCCGTCCCGGCGGCCTTCGCCTCGGCTTCAATCTCCTCATAAACCTCATCCCCCTGTCCGGCCTTCGGCATCAGAAGCCTTGCGACAAAAATCCCTTCCTCCGGGTGGGTCAAAAGATACCGGATCCCGTTTATGTGATCCAGATCCCCATGGGTAATCACAGCCGTGTCTACCTGCTGCACACCGCGGCTCTTTAAAAACGGCGCCAGGCTGTATTCGCCGACAGACGCGTCCTGGCTGCTCCCGCAGTCCACCAGAAGGTTCCCGCCTGCCGTCTCAAGGAAAATCCCGTCCCCCTGCCCCACGTCTAAAAATGTCACGGAAAGCCCCGTCTTGGGAAGCGGCGCCAGAGAAAGCACGCCGGCGGCGAAAAGCAGGGCTCCGGCCCCACAGGCCGTCCGCTTCTTTCCCTTCTCTACCGGCCGCAGAAGCAAATACCTGCCAAAGACGATGCAGAGGACGTAAACGGCAAACTGCCAGCTCTCCGGCCGCCCCGTACAGACAGACGCACAGGGAAGGCGCTCCGCCTGCCGGCAAAGGGCCGCATAAAACCAGAGGATCCCGTGGCCGCCGCCAAGAGCCATCACAGCCAGAGGCAGGGAAACAAAGGAAAGTGCCATGGATAAAAGCCCGGAATACAGCACAAGCGCCATGGGCGGGATCACGAGAAGATTCAGAAAAATCCCGTAAGGCGGGAACGTAAACGAATGCCAGAGAAGGGCCGGCGCCGTGGCGGCCTGCACGGAAAGGCTGATGAGAAGGGCCTGGAAAAGCCCCTTTGCATGGAATTTCCGGATCATGGGCTGGCCGAGAAAGACGATGCCGCCCACGGCAAGAAACGAAAGCTGGAACCCGGCCTGGGTCAGAAGATACGGCTCCGAAGCCAGAAGAAGGAAGGCGGCCGCACAAAGCGCCGAAAGGATATCATACGTCCTCCCGGCAAAGGCCGCCCCAAAGGAGAGGATCAGCATAAACACCGACCGCCAGACTGACGGAGAACCGCCCACCAGGTACCCGTAACACAAAAGCAAAATCCCGGCCCCAAGCCCGGAAAGCCCGAACCCCAGGCCGCCCTTTTTAAGCACGCCGTAGATCCCGGCCCCGATGACAGCCATATGCAGCCCGCTGATGGCAAGCAGGTGGGAAATCCCGTTCCTCTGGTAAAGCCCGTAGATCTCATCGGAAAGGCCGGAGCGGTCCCCCAAAAGGGCCGCCTTGAAAATCCCGGCATTCTCCGGCTCCGCCGCCTGATCAATCCGCTCCGAAAGGACGTTCCGGACATACAAAATAGCTTCCGAAAGCCGCTTCTTTTCTCCGCGGATCACCGGGCTTTCATCTGCAAAAAACTGGAACGCCAGGCCGTCGGAAAAGCAGGAAAGCCGGTAATCGTACTCTCCTGGATTTCTCATGCCGTCAAAAACCGCCGGCCGGCCGCGGACAGAAACCCACATGCCGAGCCCCGGTTTCTCCCCAGGCTCCAGATAGCAGAGCACCTTTTCCGGCACACGTGTGCGTTCCGTTTCGTCTCCGATGGCACACCGCTCCAAAACAAGCCGCCACCCGCCGCCGGAAGAGACCTCCCGCTTTACCACCCGGCCGGAAAGGATACAGTCCTCCTTTTCGCCCCATTCCTCTGCCATGCGTTCGGCAGACAGGAGCCGCTCTGTCTTCACCGTCATGAGACCGGCTCCCAGAAACCATCCGGCCGCCGTCAGGCAGAGAACCGAGTATGGAAAGGTTTTCCCCTGCCGGGTTTGTGCCGCAAAAAAGGCCGGCCCGGCCTGCCGTCTCCTTTGGAACATCCAAAGAAGAGCCAGCCATGCCGCAGCCAGCCAGAATAAACCTTCTTTTTCCTGTATCCAAAGGGCCAAAGTCTCTCCAAGTACCAATCCCCCTGTCAGATACAGCAAAGGCCGTTTAATTGTTTTCCCCTCCTTCGATATACTCGTAGTTCCGCTCAAACGTCGTGTTGAGGGAGAGGGAATCCCGAAACAGCGCCTCCTGGGAACCGTTGATGCGGATCTGCACCCGGTTCACCGTGGAAAGCTCCGTCAGGGAATCCACGATGGAATACACGGGAATGTATTCCTTCACATTCAGCGTATTGTTTAAAAATGCCGCGTCCAGGTTCACGGAACAGACGGAATCGTTGACCGATACGTTTAAAACCTTCACGTCGGCAGGCAGCGTCGCAAAGCCGCCCTCCCCCGGCCCAAGGATCAGCTGTTCCACAATGAGCCTCTCCAAGGACGTGTTCGTGCTCCGCATAACCGTCCGCTTTTCCGGCACCAGCATGTCCCCGGCCTCGTTGGCAAAATAAAGCGTCAGCTCCGTCCGCTCAAAAGAGTTTACGTTGCGGATGCTGTCCACAAAATCGCTGGCCGACAAAAGCCCCACCGGGTTTCCGGACGCGTCCACAATCGGCTGCTCCGCGCAGTAAATCCCCAGGTAATCCACGCCGGGAATCTGCGTCATCGTCTTCGTAAGGGCCGCCCGGCAGAGGATCTCCCTGACTGCCCCCATCATCGCATAGTTGGCATCCGTATAAAGGTACAGCACGTTGTTTTCCTGCCGGTACGTGATCTTCTCCACCCGCTCCGGCAGAACCGTCTGGCAGTCGAGGCTCGGCGGCACCGCCGCCATCTGCGCCAGAAGCTCCTCCACAAGCGCCCCCGCATCCTCTGTCTCCGTCTCATATTCGCTCCCCACGAGCTGCGTGCCCGCAGAGTTCAGATAAAATACCTCATAGCCGCTTCCGCCGCCATCTTCTTCCGTCCCGGCAGAACAGCCGGAGACGAGAAGCAGAACGGAGACAGCAAGCAAAAATTTCCGGAATTTCATTCCCTGTCACCGCTCCTTTCCTACGGGATGTAAATCAGGGGCACACGCACCATGAAGGTCGTCCCCTCTCCCTCTGTGCTGTTGACGCGGACAGCGCCGTGATGCATCAGGATCACGCTCTTTGTGATTGCAAGCCCGAGCCCCGTGCCGCCGGTCTCCCTGGATCTGGCCTTGTCCACGCGGTAGAACCGCTCGAAAACGCGGTCCTGGAATTCCTTCGGGATGCCGATGCCGGAATCGGCCACCTTTAAATAAAAGAACTTGTGGTCGGCATCCAGGGTGACGCGCACCCATCCGTCTTCCTTATTGTACTTCACCGCATTCTCCACCAGATTGTTGACTGCCAGGGAGAACTTCACCTCGTCAATATCGGCCGTCACCTCGCGCATGCTCTCAAAAATCAGCTCAATGTTCCGCTTCTTCGCAATGGGGCGGATCCGCTTTAACACCATCTCTACCAGAGCATTGATGTTGGCCGGCGCAAAACTGTTTTCCTGGGAGGCCTTGTCCATGCGGACGAGGGTCAGAAGGTCGTCGATGATCTGGCTCTCCCGGTCAATCTCGTCGGAAATGTCCCGCATGAATTCCTCATAGAGCTCCTTCGGCGCCTCCTCCATGCCCATCAGAGAATCGGCTAACACCCGGATCGAGGTGATCGGCGTCTTTAACTCATGGGAGACGTTGGAGACAAACTCCTGCCTGGACTGTTCCGCCGCCTTTAAAGTCTTTAACGTCCTGTCGATGGCCATGGAGATATTTTTCGTCTCCCGGTAGGACGTGACAGCGATATCCTCGTCCAGGTTCCCGTCAGCCACCCGGTTGATGGATTTTACCAGGCTGTCAAAGGGATGCATGAGAATCCCCACCACAATCATCACCGCCACGAACATGACGGCAAAAATCACAATGGCATACAGGGAGGCCTTTTCCAGAAGGGCTTCCTCCAGGGCGAACATGGCCTCCGTCGACGCCGTCATCAAAAGGACGCCGGACGTCTTCCCGCCGTTCCCTCCGGCCGCCGCTGCCGTGCCGGCCGTCTCCGCAATCGGAACCGTCAGGACGATATACTGCTTCTTCGTGTCATAGGTATAAGTGGCCTCGCCCTGGAAGCAGCGGATGACTTCCTCGGAGATGCAGATTTTCCCCTCCGACAGGGCGAACGTGTCCTCCACAATCTTGAACCCGGAATTTACGATCAGGATCCGGCCGCTGTAAATATCCGCCAGCGTGGAAATCTCCGCATCGATGCCGGAGTTGTCCACAACGGAATTTGCAAGGTAGCCGTTCCGCGACATCTTGTTGCTTAAAATCTGGCACTGGTTCTGAACCTCGATGATCCTGTTCTCCACCTGGCTCTGGCGCGACGAGCTGGCAAGCACCCGCGCCTGGATCATCAGGGGCACCATGCAGAAAATCAGCGCCAGAATCACCATGGGCACCTTGACACTCGGCGTATGCTTATGATAAAAGCCCCTGAGAAGCTTCCAAACCGTCTTCATATTCTTCAACCATCTTCCTCGTAGCCGCCACCGCAAGAGTTCCCGGCCCCACATGGCAGGCGATGCTTAAGGAAAGCGGCGCCACCAGCACATCGGCATACGGGAACAGCTCCATCAGTTCCTTCTTAAATTCCTCGGCCGCCTCCGCATTCCTCGTGTGGGCCACGGCCAGATGCGTGAACCGGCACTCGCTGTCCTGGAATTTCGTCTCCAGATCCTTCTGGACGGCCGCCACCATGATAGACTTCGCCTGCTTCATGGTGCGTGCCTTGGCATAGGCGTCTAACTTCTCGCCGAAAATCGAGAGCACCGGCTTAAGCCTTAAAAGCGTTCCGAGGGCCGCTGCCGCCGGCGTAATCCGGCCGCCCTTTTTCAGGTATTTGAGCGTATCCACCGTAATATAAATCGTCGAATCGGCCGCCGTTTCCTCTAACCGCCGTTTGATGTCCGCGCCGGAAAGCCCCTTCTTTGCCAGCATGACGGCGTCCTTCACCGACTGCTCCTGGGTGACGGAAATCCTGTGGTTATCGACGACAAAGACCTTTCCCTCGTACTGCTCGTCCCCGGAAAGCATAAGCGCTGTCTCACAGGAGCCGGAAAGGCCGCTGGACATGGGGATATGCACCACCTGGTCATGGTCGGCAAGAAGCCTGTCCCACAAATTCATCACATCCTCCGGCGACGGCTGCGACGTGGAAATATCTGCGCCTGCCTCCTGTCTTCTATAAAAATCCTCCTGCGCCAGATCGACTTCCTCGAGATACGTCTCCCCGTCGATCATAAACGGCATCGGAAGCACAAAAATTCCCAGCTCCCTGGCATGTGCCTGTGTAATTCCGCTGTTGCTGTCTGCTACAACCGCTATTTTCATCCGTTTACCCCTTTCTTGCTCCAAACGTATTCTTCATTATTGTATCCTGTCCGCTGCGCGGCCACGATGCCTCCGGCGGATTTCAGCGCCCGGCTTTCCGCGGTGAACGCGGAAACCGGCTTGCGCAGGATACAATAACCGCTCTGCGGTTATTGTATCCTATTTTCAAAAGAAATGGAAGCACAAAACGTGATATCTCTGGACGAAATACAGAGGATGCGCTATAATAGCCGTAAATGACCGGTTTGATTTCGTAAGGAAAGGATGTTTTTCTGATATGCCGTACTGTCCGAAATGCGATATGGAATTTGTAGAGGGCGTCACGACGTGTACCGACTGCGGCGGCCCGCTCTATGACACAAAGGAAGAGGCCATGGCCGCTCTGGAAGCCTCCAGGAAACAGGAAGAAGAAGAGATGAAGCGCAGATACGAGGAATTCCTCGCTTCCCCCGAGGGCCAGCAGGCGGCCATGGAAGAAGCCGAAAAAGAGGAGAAAAAGACCCGGGTGCGCGCCTATGTAAAAAAGGAACAGCGGTACGAGGACATGAATTCCTCTGCCTCCGCCTTCTTTCTCGTGGGCGGCATACTGGCTGTGCTGGCCGTCCTCATGTGGAGCGGCTTTGTCACCCTGCCCATGGTGACGGTATCCCGCTATATTTTCCAGGGCGTCGTGACCGTTATGGCCGTCGGCTGTTTTGCCGTGGCTGTCTCCTCCAGACGGTCTGCGAAGGAATTAAAAATCCAGGCGGCCGACGAGGAGAAGGAAACCGAAGAGATCCTGCACTGGTTTTTAATCACCTACTCCGGCGATGATCTGGACAGCCAGATCCTCATGGACGAGCCGGACCTCTCCCCGGAAGAGCTGAGTTTAAAGCGGTTCGAGCTGATCCAGGATTACCTGATCACCGGCCGTGATCTCCCCGACCAGGCCTATGTGGACTCCCTCTGCGACATGATTTACGCGAAGCTGTACGATGAGAAAGAAGAATAAAGAAACTTGCGCTGCCGGGAAAGAATGCCCGGCAGCTTTTTTATTCAAACCGCACAATCTCTTTTTTCAGCCGCTTCATGATCTTCTTTTCCAGCCTTGAAATATAGGACTGGGAAATTCCCATCAGATCTGCCACCTCCTTTTGGGTCATCTCCATGCCGTCGGAATTCTTAAGGCCGAACCGCAGCTCCACAATCTGCTTCTCCCTGGGGTTTAAATGCTCGATGGCATTGTTTAAAAGCTGCTTTTCGATCTCGTCCTCCATGCCCTTATAGATCACATCCTCGTCGGTTCCGAGAATGTCCGAGAGAAGAAGCTCGTTCCCGTCCCAGTCCACGTTTAAGGGCTCGTCGATGGACACCTCCAGCCGGGTCTTGCTGGTGCGCCTCAAATACATCAGGATCTCGTTTTCGATGCAGCGGGAGGCGTAGGTGGCAAGCTTGATATTCTTCTCCGGATTAAAGGTGTTGATGGCCTTGATAAGCCCGATGGTGCCGATGGAGATCAGATCCTCGACGCCGACGCTGGTATTGTCAAACTTCTTGGCTATGTACACCACAAGGCGGAGATTATGCTCGATCAGGCTGGCCTTGGCCTCCTTCTCTCCCTCCGTCCCGAAACAGTCAAGGGCCCTCTTCTCCTCCTCGGCCGAAAGCGGTGCAGGAAGGATATCCGCCCCTCCGATATAATAAACCTCGCCCTGGTTCTGCATGAGGACGGTCTTTAAGGTCGCCGTCTTTTTAAGCTTAAACCTGCCCGGAACCGAAACTTTTATAATCATGTAAACCCTCCTTTTGCGCCTGCTCTCCGCAGGCCATTCTTTATGAGGAAATCAACGCCTCCGGAAGAAGCATCGTAAAATCCCCGTTTTCGGAAAGCGGCGCCTTCACCACGGCCACCACCGGCTTCGTGATCTCGAACTGCCTCTCCCCCGTAAATATCTCCATTTTTTCAAACACAATCCCCGGCAGCACCCCGGATTCCGTCCCGACTGCCCGGTAGGGGATAAAAAGAAGTGATGCCACACTCTCACAGAAGCCGCGGCAGTCCACGTAGGAAATCACACTGACCGGCTTTCCCGTGACCGGCTCAAAAAGCCGGTTCCCGGAATCACAGAGCGCCCGGAATTCCCGCATATTCCCCTTGTAATAGAGCCTCACGAGAAGCCGTGCCTTCCCGCGTCCCGTCCGCTCCCGCCAGATTCCCAAAAGGAGGCCTGCGCCCCAGGAAAAAGCCCCAAGGGAGACGGCCGCCCAGGAATCCGGCAGATAAAAGAACTGCTTAAGAAACGTCATGGCCCCCGCCATGAAAGCGCATGCCCCGGCCAGCAGAAAATCAGCCTTGAGAATCGCTCTGAACCCCTTAAGACAAAATGTGAAGGCCGTCATCGCGCTTCCAATACCGGCCACCGTCAGGGCCAGCTCCAAAGGAAGCGGAAAGACCGGGAACACCGTGACAAAACACGTCCATATTCCTGCAAAGGATGCCGCGGCGGCTGCCCTTAACGGTTTAAACGGCCATCCGGCCATGGCCGATAAAAGATAAAGGGCCAGAAAGCTTCCGCAGACCTCCGAAAGAAAAAGCACATCGACATAAAGTTCATATTCCACCGGTGCTTCTCCCCCCCCGTTTCCTGCCGCCGATCTCGTGACAGAGCCTATTATAGCCGGGCGGTGCGGAAGAATTTGTCAAAACGGCAGACCTTTCCCTGTTTTTTCATCGCCTTTTTCCACCCTTTTTCTGCCTGCAAATGTAGACGGGCTGCGGCGAATAAAATGGCCTGTTCCGGGGCTTTTTCTCCAAAAGGGCAAACGGCACCTGTCGTTTTTTCAGGAAACGGCCGGCAAGAAAAGAAACGGATCCTGCGGAAATTTGAAAGATAAAAGACGGGTCTGTTTTTGATACGCAAAAAAGACATGCCTGCGGCACGAAAGAATTTTCAAACAAAAACAACTTGGATATAAAAAAGAAAAAAGACAAGGGTGCTGCGGACGCAGCACCCTGAAGAATCAAAAGATCAGATTATCTGCGGTTCTTTAAGAAATCCGGAATGTTGATCTGGGTCTCTTTGTTTGCCGGGCGGTACACCGGAGTCGTGTTCGGAATGTTGAAGCGCGGCGCTGCGGCGGCTGCCTCACCTGCGGCCGGATTTGCCGGGGACGCCGGTCTTGCCGGGGCTGCGGCCGGTTTCTGAGCCGATGCCGGCATCTTCTGCTTGTAGGACGTGAAGTCCTTCATAGCGCGCTCCACCGGCGTATTGGCGCCGTGGGCATCAAGGCCTGTTGCGATAACGGTGATCGTCGCCTCGTCCTCTGCGGACTCATCGTACATGGCACCGAAGATGATGTTGGCCTCGTCGCCAGCCAGCTCCTGAACGTAGCTTGCGGCCTCGTTGGCCTCGATCAGGCTGATATCGCCGGAAATGTTGATAATCACATGGGACGCACCCTCGATGGTAGTCTCAAGAAGCGGGCTGGATACGGCCTGCTTCACAGCCTCTAAGGCCTTCTCGTCGCCTTTGGCCTTTCCGATTCCGATATGGGCAATGCCCTTGTCGGTCATGACGGTCTGGACGTCTGCGAAGTCCAGGTTGATAAGGCCTGGTACGTTGATTAAGTCGGTGATTCCCTGGACAGCCTGCTGAAGAACCTCATCGGCCTTCTTTAAGGCATCCGGCATGGAAGTCCGCCTGTCGACAATCTCAAGGAGACGGTCGTTGGGGATCACAATCAGCGTGTCAACGGCATTCTTTAAATTCTCAATCCCCTCTAAGGCATTGTTCATACGCTGCTTTGCCTCGAAACGGAACGGCTTTGTCACAACGCCGACGGTTAAAATTCCCATGTCCTTGGCAATCCTTGCAATGACGGGAGCCGCGCCGGTACCGGTACCGCCGCCCATACCGCAGGTAACAAAGACCATATCGGAGCCCTTCATGGCCTGTGCAAGCTCCTCCTGGCTCTCCTCAGCGGCTTTCTCGCCGATCTCCGGCTTCGCGCCGGCGCCAAGTCCCTTCGTCAGCTTCTCGCCGATCTGCATGGCCGTCGGGGCCTTACAGAACTGAAGCGCCTGCTTGTCCGTATTGATCCCGATGAATTCTACTCCCATAATGTTCTCTTCCACCATGCGGTTTACCGCATTGTTTCCGGCGCCGCCGACGCCGATCACCAGGATCCTTGCGGCATTTTCCGTCTCATTTATCTTAATCTCCAACAAGACTGCTTCCTCCTTTATTTCCTCTATTTCTTCTTTCCAGGCCGACCGGGCGATGCCGGACGGAGATCCTAATTTTCAGTCTGCATACAACTAGTCCAATTTAATCTACCATATATCATATTTGATTTTCAGGAAAATATCAACTATTATTTTTATAAATTTACACCTGGAAATATCTTCCTGAAGCGGCACCTTAATTCTTCTTAAAGGTATAGGTCGGGTTCGTGTTGGCCTCGTCGTAGGTGTCGAGATAAAGCGTTCCCGAAAGCCCGGAAAGCTCCGGCAGGATGCCCTTTAACTCCGTCACCTTGCCGTCCAGGTTCTCGCTTCCGCCAAGCTCCACCGTGATGTCCCCGACGGACAGGTTGGCGTTCCCGAAGGAGTCGAAGTCGATCTTGTCCACCTTCACCTCGTTGATGGAGAGAACCTGGGTCAGGTTTAAGATCCTTCCGAAAATCTCTCCGTCCGGGTCATTTTTTACTTCTAAAGGCTCATAGAGCAGGATTTTCCCGTACTCCAACCCCGTCACCCAGGGAACCCCGGGAAGCTGTTCTCCGGAGCTTTCCACGATGATGCCGTCCTTGTCGAAATACATGTAGCTGCTCATGCTGGACACATAGCCGACAACGCTCTTTTCAAACACCACCACTTCCACATGGGTGGGGCTCTTGAACTCTACCTTATATTCCTCAATGAACGGAATGGATTTATGCTCCCGGAACTGGCTTTCATAATAGCAGTAGGCCGAATTCCGGGACCACTTTCCGTCAAAGATCAGGTTAATAATCTGTTCCTCCGTATATTGCCTGTTCCCTGTGACGTCAATCTTCGTGACGCGCACGGCCAGAAAAAGCACCGCCGCCAGAAGGAGCACGCCTGCCAGGATCCCAAGCACGATGACGGGCTTTCCGCCCCGCCTTCTCCGTCTGTATCCTCTTCTTCTCCTCATCCGATTCCACCTGTATTCATAGATTCAACTCCAAAACGTCTGCTCCCAAAAGTGCAAGGTCGCGGCAGATATCCTCATATCCCCGCTTCACATGGCCCATGTCCGTGACGATGCTTAAGCCATCCGCCGCAAGTGCCAGAAGAAGGAGCGCCGCCCCGCCGCGAAGATCCGGCGCACGCGCCACGGCAGGCATAAGCGGGTACTGTCCCGTAACCTTTGCCGTCTGGCTCTCTAACGCGAGCCTGGCTCCGAAAAGCCGCATCTGCCTGGCGGCCTCGAACCGGGCTTCAAAAACCGTCTCCTCGATCCGGCTCTCCCCGGCCGCCATGCATGCCGCCGCCAGAAACGGCGACTGAAGATCCGTCGGGAAGCCGGGATACGGCCCTGTCCGCAGGGAAAACCCCGAAGGCCGCTTTTTCATCTTAAGGCGGATCTCCTTTCCGCCTTCCGACACGGAAATCTCTGCCCCCATCTTCCGAAAGACGGATAACGGCGCGGAAAGCTCCGCCGCCAAAACGCCCTCCACGGCCACATCCCCCAGTCCGCAGACACCGGCCGCCAGATATGTCCCGGCCGCAATCCGGTCTGCTCCCAGGTCAAATTCACACGGGGAAAGGGACGGCATGCCCCGAATTATGAGGGTACTCGTTCCGGCCCCGCTTATGTCGGCGCCCATGGCCGCAAGGAAACGGCAGAGCTCCGAAATTTCCGGTTCCCTGGCGCAGTTTTTAAGTACCGTCGTCCCGTCTGCCAGAACAGCCGCCGTCACGGCATTTTCCGTGGCTCCCACACTTGGCACACGAAACGAAATTTCTGCCCCGCGAAGGCGTCCGGCCTGGGCTAAGATCATGCCGCCGGCCTCGTGGATCTCTGCTCCCAGGGCCCTCAATGCATAAAGATGCAGGTCGATGGGGCGTTTCCCAAGAACGCAGCCGCCGGGATAGTAGGTGACGGCCTCACCGCACCTGGAAAGAAGCGGCCCGAGCACCATGACCGAGGAGCGCATCTTCCCCACAAATTCCTCCGGGATCCGCACCTCGTCCACAGCCGACGTATCCATCACAAGGACACCGTCTGCCAGGGAGCATTGACACCCCAGGGCTTCCAGGATTTCCATCATGCAGAACACGTCCGCAATGGCCGGGACTCTGCGGATCACCGTCGTCCCCTTCGCCAAGAACGCGGCCGCCATCATCGGAAGCACGGCATTCTTGGAACCCTGAACCTTAATTTTACCGCAAAGGGGCAAAAGCCCCCGGACCTGTACAGCAGACACGCGGATCCCCCCATGAAAGACTATACAGTATCCTATGTATGAAAACAGGAAATGGTTCCTATTTTTCCAGTTTGATCTGATTGGAGACGCTTAGGACAATGCCCATCTCCAGCATTAAAAACAGCACCGACGTACCGCCGTAGCTGATGAACGGAAGCGTGATTCCCGTGTTGGGGATCACGTTCGTAACGACCGCAATGTTTAAAATAACCTGGATCGCAATGTGGGCCAAAACGCCGATTACCAGCATGGCACCGAAGAGATCCGGCGCGTTTCCGGAGATCAGCATGAACCGGTAAATCATGAATAAGAAGATTAAGATCACCGACACAGCCCCGAAAAGTCCCAGCTCCTCACAGATGACAGAGAAAATCATGTCGTTCTGCGGCTCCGGGAGGAAAGAAAGCTTCTGGATGCTCTGGCCCAGGCCCTTGCCTAAAAGGCCGCCGGAGCCGATGGCGTAAAGTCCCTGGAGCACCTGGTAGCCGCCGTCCTGGGGATAGCTCTCCGGGCTCTTCCAGACCAGGATACGGCTTAACTGATAATCATGAAGGATGCCTGCGCTCTCTAAGGCCATCGCCACCGGGGGCGCAAAGGCCATAGCCGCCGCAGCCAAAAGCACGCATGTCACAAACGGCCATTTCTTTTTGCAGGCGATAAACATCATCACAAAGGCAATGCCGCAGATGATGATACCGGAGCTTAAGTTGTTCATCGTGACGAGCAGGGCCAGAGGCAGAAGCAGCACCGCCATGATGCCCCAGGAGCGCCATTCGTCCACCTTTTTCCCGAGACGCGTAATCATCACGGCCATAACCAGGATCACCGTCACTTTTACAAGCTCCGCCGGCTGGAAGCTGGCAGATCCCACGCCGAGCCAGCGCTTCTTTCCGTTGGCCTCAATGCCCAGCGGCGTGAAGTTTACGAGAATGACGCAGACATAGGAAACCACAATGGCCGGTATCGTAAATTTTGCAAAAAAGTGGTAGTCCATCTTGGAAACCACCAGCATGGCGAGAAAGCCTGCCAGGGCAATCTTTCCCTGGCGCTCCATATAATAAGAAGGCGGCCGTCCGTCCAGCTGCGCGCTGTACGAGCTGGAGCTGTAAATCATAATCAGCCCGAATACAGTCAGGAAAATGATCGTAAAAAGCAGACTGTAATCATAAAACCTGCGCGGCTTCTTCTTTTTTTTCCTACCGGCCGTTTCTGCCATGATCCACCTCCTGACTCCTGCTTTTACAGGTTATTGACGCATTCCTTGAAAATCCGTCCCCGCTCCTCGTAGTTCTTAAACATGCCCCAGCTTGCACATGCCGGGGACAGCAGCACATAGTCTCCCATGTTTGCGTAGGAGGCGCAGACCTGGACGGCCTCCTGCATGTCTTCGGCGTACATGATGTCCGTCATGCCGTGCTTCTTGGCACACTCGGCAATCTTGTCGCGGGTCTGGCCGATGAGCACCAGATAGCGAACTTTTCCGTCGAAGCTCTCAATCCACTCGTCGTATTCCGAGTGCTTGTCGTAGCCGCCGGCGATTAAAAGCGTCGGGCCCGGCATGGCTTTTATGGCCTGAATGGCCGCATCCGGGTTCGTCCCCTTGGAATCGTTGTAGTAGGTGACGCCGAACCGTTCCCTGACAAACTCGATCCGGTGCTCCACCGCCTTGAACTCCCGGCAGGCCTCGCGGATCTCGTCTAAGGTCACGCCCAACTGAAGGGCGATGGCGACGGCCGTCATGACGTTTTCGTGGTTGTGGCCGCCGATAATCTGGAGCTCGTTCACGTCGATGACCGGCTCTTCCTTCCTGTCATGGCGCCATACGATCATGTCTCCGTCCATATAAATGCCGGAATCCAGCTTTTCCTGCCTGCTGAAATAGACAACCTTGCATTTTAACGCGGTGCCGAATTCCCTTAAAATCGGATCGTCATAATTTAAAACGCAGCAGTCCTCCTCGGTCTGGTTGCGGGTGATGCCCTCCTTCACCTGGATATAGCCCTCCATGGTTTTATGGCGGTCCAGATGATCGGGCGTAATGTTGGTAATGGCAGAGACGTTGGGGTGGAAGTCCATAATAGTCTCAAGCTGGAAGCTGGAGACCTCGGCCACGGTTACGGATTCCTCCGTCGTCTCTCTTGCGTGGGCCGTGTAGGGCTCGCCGATGTTCCCGACAACAAACACGCTCTCATAATGCTTCTTCATGATTTCGCCGGTGAGAGCCGTCGTCGTGGTTTTCCCGTTGGTGCCGGTGATGGCCGCAAGCTTTCCAAGGGAGCAGTGGTACGCCAGCTCGATTTCACTCCAGATCGGAATCTTCGCCTCATCTAAAACTGCCACAAACGGCGCGTCCAGAGGGATGCCCGGACTTATGACGCAGAGCTCGATGCCCGTCAGGTCTAATTTCTTAAGCTCTCCCAAAAGGACTGTTACCTTCGCGTCCTTTTCAAAATTTTTCAAAAGCTTTTCTTCCGAAAGCTTGTCGTTCCCGTCATATAAAACAACCTCGCCGCCCTGCAAAAGGAGCAGCTTTGCCGCGGCAATCCCGCTGATTCCCGTTCCCGCAACTAATACCTTCTGTCCCATGGTTTTTCCTCCTATAATCCTAAGTAAGCAATCAGGCAAAGGATTGCCGTAACCGTCGAAAAGACTGCAACCACACGCGTCTCCGACCATCCGCAAAGCTCAAAGTGATGGTGGATCGGCGCCATTTTAAAGATCCGCTTTCCGCCGGTCTTCTTAAAATACGTCACCTGGATGATGACCGAAAGAACCTCCACCAGGTAGATAAGCCCCACAAGCGCGATGAAAATCGGCATCTGCATCATGAAGGCGCTGGAGGCCACGAAGCCGCCGAGGGCCAGAGAGCCGGTGTCGCCCATGAATACCCGCGCCGGGTAGACGTTGAATAAGAGGAAGCCCAAAAGGCTCCCGACGACAGCGCCGGTGATGGGGCTGATGCCGCTCTTTTCCCCGAGGGCCACCACCGTAAAGAACGTGGCCACGAGGATTGTCACGCTTGTGCAGAGGCCGTCTAAGCCGTCGGTGAAGTTGACGCCGTTGTCGGTGCCAAGCATGATAAAGAAAAGGGCCGGGATGAACAGCCATCCCAGATCCAGATAATATCCGTTTTCAAAGCCGCCGGTAAACGGGATTAACATCGCCGTTCCCACCTCTTTGGACGTCACGAGATAGTAGGCGAAAATCCCCGTAATCACGATCTGGCCCAAGAGCTTCTGTTTCGGGTTTAAGCCCTCCGACCGCTTCATGACGATCTTGATATAGTCGTCTAAGAAGCCGATGATCCCGAAGCCGACGGTCACAAAAAGAACCGGGATGATCTTCGGGTAGTCCCTGATGTAAAAAAGCGATGTGATCACGATTCCGGTCAGAATGATCAGGCCGCCCATGGTAGGCGTCCCCTGTTTTTTTAAATGGGCCTCCGGGCCGTCCGTCCGCACCTGCTGGCCGAATTTCAGCCTGTGAAGGAACGGGATCACGACGGGGCATAAGGCCGCGCTGATTGCAAATGCTATTATAATCGCAAGAATCGTCTCATTTACCATGCTGCACCTCTATCTCTTATGTAATTTGGTCTTTCCGGCAGATGCGCGGGCACAACTCGACCAATTTTAGCATTAAGGTTAGTATAAGTCCTTTTAGGCGAATAATCAACCGTAAGATTTTCGGATTCAAATTTCCAGATAAGGCAGAATATTTTCAAAGATATCTGCAATCACCGGCGCCGCGATGGTTCCGCCGTAATAGACGCCCACCGGCTCGTCGATGGTGATTAAGGCGATGACCTGCGGGTCATCGGCCGGCGCAAAGCCTAAAAACGAGGAAATGTATTTTTTCCTGCTTCTCGGAAGCTTTTCCGATGTGGCCGTCTTTCCGCCGACTTTATAGCCCGCCACCTGGGCCCGCTTTCCGCTGCCCTCCGCCACCACCTGCTCTAAAATATAGCGCATGGTTTCGCTTGTCTCTTCGGATACGACGCCCTCTTCCACCGGATAGGAAAATTTTGTGACGGATGTTCCGTCGGCGCTTTCCGCCTTTACGGCCAGGTGGGGCGTGATCCGGTTTCCGCCGTTTATAATGGAGGAAGCCGTCGTCACAAGCTGGATCGGCGTAATCTGGAAGGACTGGCCGAAGGAGACGGTTGCCAGCTCCACAAGTCCCATGTTTTCCTTCTTGTGCATGATCGTTCCGGCTTCCCCGGGAAGGTCGATGCCGGTCTTTTTAAGAAGGCCGAACTGCTCGAAATATTTGTACATGCCGTCGACGCCGAGGCGCTGTCCCACGTCGATGAAGACGGGGTTGCAGGAGTTCATGGCCCCCTGAAGGAAGGTCTCCGCGCCGTGTCCGCCTACCTTGTGGCAGCGGATTTTCCGGTCCTCCACGATCCGGAAGCCCGGGCAAGAAAACTGGTCGGTAAGCTTTACGACGCCCTGTTCCAGCCCGGCCGCCGCCGTGATGATTTTAAAGGTGGAGCCAGGTTCATACGTGTCGTTGATGCAGCGGTTCCGCCACATCTGGTTTAAAAGCTCCTGTTTTTCCTCGGCCGTCTCATAGACACTTCCCTCTGCTAGGGCAAAGGGATCGTTTAAGTCAAATTCCGGGGCGTTTACCATGGCGTAAATCTCCCCGTTCTGCGGATTCATGATGATAATGGAGACGGCGTTTGCGCCTTTTTCTTCCATGACCTTATAGGCCGCCTGTTCGGCGTATTTCTGGATGTTGACGTCAAGGCTCAAGGTCAGCGTATCGCCGGCCACCGGCTCCAGCCGTTCCTCCGCCGCGTAGGGAAGCTCCACGCCTCTCGCATCGGAGAGGGTTAAAATTAAGCCGTCCCTTCCTTTTAAATACTCCTCGTACATGACCTCCAGGCCGATGATTCCCTGGTTGTCGGCGCCCGTAAAGCCAAGCACCTTCGACGCCATGCTCTCATATGGATAATAGCGTTTGTAATCCTCGTCAACCTTTACGCCGGAAAGGCCGTAGCCGCGGATGGCATCGCCGGTCTCCTTGGCGACATTGGTCTTTATGATCTCCCTGGATGAGCGTTTTTCCACCTTTTTCCGCACATCTTCCTCGGACAGGCCAAGTTCCGCACAGAGCATTTCAATGACGCGCTCCGGTTCTGTCACCTGGCTGTGGACGACGGAAACTGTGCAGACCGTCCGGTTGGCGGCAATCACCGTCCCGTTTCGATCCAGGATTTCACCTCTGGCCGCCTTGATGGTGCGCTCCCTCCGGTGGAGGTCGTCGGCCATCTCGCTGTAATGCTCGGAACGGAAAATCATCAGATAACCGAGCTGTCCCATGAGGCCGGCCATCAGGGCGGCAGAAAACAGGAAAACCACAAGAAGCTTTTTCCTGTGATGGGTCAGAAACGATGCCATGCTGTCACATCCTGCTGCATGTCTTGTTATTCATTATATTGAAAAAACGCAGGATTATGAGTGGTTGTTTCAGGGAAGAAACAGACGCCTCGCTTTTTCTATCCGGCTGCCAATTTCTTCATAAAACGGCTCCGGATACGGTTCAAAGTAAAATTTCTTTAAAATGTACATGTTGACGGCCTTTTCCGCCTGCTCATTTCCGCTTTCCCTCACGGCAGCCGCCATGTCCTTTAAAAAGTAATGCCATTCGCTTATGAAGCTGTCATAGGCTTCCGGCTCCGGCGTGTCGATCCATTTCTTAACACGGATCTTTGCGCGTCCAGGCTTTTTGCACTCATGGACCTGGAGAAAATAGGAAAAGCTCCTGTTTTCATAAAGGCGCCCCAACGGGAACAGCCGGCAGATCCCCGGGCGGAAGGCATGGATGCTGCACCTGCCTTCGCCGTTTAAAAACGGGCATGCCTCGCCCTCGCCGGACATGGCAAGGTTCGGAAGGATGATCCCGTCCACCACATGAAGCTCCAGACTGCTCTTTAAGAGCGTCTCAAAATCTGTTTGAAGCCCCATACAGAGCCTGTGGACGTCGAGGGGATCCAGGACAATGGATGCGCCCATCCCCCTGCAACAGGCAGAGCAGCCTGCACATCCTGCACAGTCTGCTCTTACCAAATCGTCCAGGCCGTAGAGCTTTCCGTCTGATATTTCTTTCAGCTCAACCTGTCTTTCCATATGTGTTTCCTCTTTGCCAAATCAAGTCTCGTTGTCTGTTTCTGATGGGGCCTGGGACGTCTCGCTCCCGTCCGCCCCTGCGCCTCCCGGCACCGAATCGCCTGGCCCCGGATTCTCCATGGACTCCACGTTTCCCTCCGACGGAAGGATCGTTCCCATGCCGGCCATGCTGTCGGGAAGGCCGAAGCCGTCCTCTCCCATGACGACCTCATCATCCGTCTGGGGTGCTGATGCCTCCGGGAGTGTCTCGCCGTTTTCGTCGGTCTGCGGTTCCGAGGGTTCCGAAGCGTCTGTCTCTCCCTCCGGTTCCGTGCTGCCGCCCGGCTCCAGGCCGCCCTCGTTGTTGTTTGTGATGCCTTCCTCCTGTCCGGACAGGTTCTCGTCCACGGCGCCTTCCACTTCCGTATCCGGGAAGATATTCATATAAGGAAGGATTTCCTCCATAACCTTCTGGAAAATCTCCGTAGCGAAGGTGCTGTGGGCCTGTTCCTTGCCAGGCAGGTTCGGCGTATCGACGACGACATAAACTAACACCTGCGGGTCGTCGGCCGGCGCAAAGCCTGCAAAGGACAGCAGGTAATTGTTGGCCGATCTCGGAAGCTTCTGGGCAGTACCCGTCTTTCCGCCGATCTTGTAGCCGGCGACGCGGCCTGCTTTTCCTGTTCCCTCATCGCTCTCTACCGTCTGGAACATGGCTTCGCGGATGAAGTCGCTGGTGGCCTGGGACACGGTTTCCCGCACCAGGTTCGGTTCTATTTTCTTTACGACGGCTCCCTGTTCATTTAAGATCTGCTTCGCCACATGGGGCTCGTAGTAGGAGCCGCCGTTGATGATCGAAGAGAGGGCTGCCGCCATCTGGATCATGGTACAGTTGTAGGTCTGGCCGAAGGAGCTGCACGCCAGATCCGTAGGGCTCATGTTGTCGGCCGTATAGATGAGGCCGGCAGTGTCGGCCTCGCCGGGAAGGTCGATGCCTGTCTTCTGCCCAAGGCCGAAAAGCTTCTGGTACTTTGCGAACCGCTCCGTGCCCAGCATGGCCGACATCTGCATCATGGCGTCGTTGCAGGACTTCATCAGGGAGTGCTCCACATCCAGCGGCCCATGGCCGTAGATATTGGAGCATTTGATCCGATAGCCGCCCACATCGTAGCCGCCGTCGCAGACAAAGACCGTATTCTGGCTGATGATTCCCTCCTCCAGGCAGGCCGCCACCGTCATGGGCTTGGCCGGAGAGCCTGGCTCATAGGAGTCGTTGACGCAGAAGTTCCGCCACATCTGGTTCCATGCCTCAAGCTCTTCCTCCTCGGTCATGGCGGCGATTTCCGCCTCCGAGTACATGGTGCTTAAGTTCCTCGGATCGTTTAAGTCGAACCGGCGGTTGGAAGCCATGGCCAGGATTTCCCCGTTGTTGGGATCCATCACGAGAATGGCGGCAGTCTGGCTTCCGATGCCGTCCATCCACTCGTCGATGTATTTTTCCGTAATTTTCTGGATGTTGACGTCAATGGTGGAAACGATGGTATTGCCGTTTTCCGGGGATTTGATGACCCGCTCCATGTTGGATTCATCGTCTAAGTAGCCGTATTCCCTGCCGTTGTTCCCGATGAGCTGGTCGTTGTAATACTGCTCGATTCCGCCGCTTCCCTGGGTGCTGTTGTCAAAGGCGAAACCGATCACATTGCAGGCCAGGGAATCGTAAGGATACACGCGCCGGTATTCGTCCTCGAACCAGACGCCTTTGACGTGGTTCGAGCTCTTTTCCGCGGCAAACGCGGCATTCATCTCATCTTCCTTCGCCTCGAAGGCCTCCTTTTCGTCGGCCGAAAGCTGTCTGGCGTAGCGGATATAGTAGGAATTCGGGTTTTCGTTGATGGCCGCAAGAAGCTCTGTCCTGTCATACCCGAACACGTCGCAGAGAGCCGTCACCGTCGGCTCCAGGTATTTTTCCGGGCTTTTGTTGATCTGGTTGGGATCCAGGATCAGGTTATAGACCTTCTCGCTGGTGGCTAAATACGTCCCGTTCCTGTCCACGATATCGCCGCGCCGGTAGGGGATCGTCCTGCTGTCATAGGAGGAGTGCTGGTTCAAGACAAGCTGTGTGTACTCCTCGTTGTTCTCGTTGATGATGTTGTAAATCACAGCCACAAGGCCAAATAAAGCCAGCGTAATTACGAGAACCGTAACCGCCAGCTTTTCCTGCATGTACCTTGTGAAAATTTTTTTCGTGCTACCGTTCCGGGATGTCTTCATATTGTCTTACATACTCGCTTTCCGTCTTCTCATACAGCCGGACCTGATCTTTGTTTGCATAGACCATGCCGAGCTCTTCTGTCGCTACTTTGTAGACATAGTCCAGATCCACGGACGTATTGATCCTAGTCTCCAGGGCGTCGTTGTCGTTCTTTAATGTCTCGATCTGACGCTCCAGGCTCTCGATGTTTGCAAGCCTGGCCGCGACGGACGACTGAAGGTTCAAGTAACTGATGCAGAGGTAAAGGGCGCAGATAGCCGCAATCGTCAGTCCGACTACGAACGGAAGATCCATCTGGAGAGCTCTCTCCCTGTTTCTTCTGACTGTAACGGTATGGCTTAAGCTGCGTTCCCTGATCTTCTTTTCCCGGCGCACATCGCGCTCCGGCGCCGTAAGCTGTCTTGCCGCGCTGCCCTGTATGTATTCTACTTTTGCTGCCTGTGTCCGGCGGCTCCTTGCTGCTGCCATACAATCTTCATCCCTTTCTATTCAGAATCGCCGCGTTCAAAAACACGAAGCTTCGAGCTTTTGGAACGCCTGTTCTCGGTTATCTCCTCGTCACCTGGCACAATCGGCTTTTTCGTGATGACCTTTCCCCTGCTCTTTCTCCCGCACACGCAGACCGGGAAGTCCGGCGGGCAGATGCAGGGATTTTCGTTGGTGCGAAACCTCGTCTTCACGATCCGGTCCTCTAGGGAGTGGAACGTGATGATGGAGAGGCGTCCGCCCGGGTTTAACAGGCCGATCATCGTGTCGATGGACTCGTTTAAGACTTCAAGCTCCTGGTTCAACTCGATCCGGAGCGCCTGGAAGGTGCGCTTGGCCGGATGGCCGCCTTCGGCCCGCATTTTGGCCGGGATCGCGGCTTTTATGATCTCCACAAGCTGATCCGTCGTCTCGATCCGCCCTGTCTTTCGTGCCTGCACAATATGTTTTGCAATGTTTTTTGCGAATTTTTCTTCTCCGTAGTCGCGGATGACACGGTACAGCTCCATCTCCCCGTAGTCGTTTACGATGTCTGCCGCCGTTTTTTCGTTCCTCTGGTCCATCCGCATGTCCAGAGGGGCATTTTCCCGATAGGTGAATCCCCTGTTTACCGTGTCCAGCTGGTAGGAGGAAACACCTAAGTCGAGATAAATACCGTCTGCCTTCTGAATCCTTAATCCTTCGAGGACTTCCCGGATATTCCGGTAATTGCTCCTCACTATCGTAACTTTATCCTTGTAATCCTTTAACCGTTCTGTGGCCGCCGCGATGGCATCCGCATCCTGGTCGATGCCGATGATCCGGCCCGAAGGCCCGAGCCGCTTTGCCACTTCGTAAGCATGTCCGCCTCCGCCCAGGGTGCCGTCCACATAAATGCCGTCCGGCTTTATGTTCAGGCTGTCCACGGTTTCGTTGAGGAGAACTGATCTGTGTTCAAATGTCATATTCCAAGACCTTCCATATTCTCAGCAATTTCTTCCATATCGTCATAGACGTTCTTTTCCGCCCACAGCGACTTGTTCCAGATTTCAATGCGCCGCCCGACGCCAACCAATACGACGTCCTTTTCAAGCTTTGCAAATTCCCGGAGAACGGCCGGGATCAGGATCCGTCCCTGCCTGTCCACTTCGCAGGCGCTGGCTCCCGCTAAGAAAAACCTTGTGAATTTCCTGGCATTGGCATTTGTAAGAGGAAGTGCGTGGAGCTTTTCTTCAAAGGATTTCCATTCGGAATTTTCGTACAGGAAGAGACACCCGTCCAGTCCCTTCGTCACAACGAATTCCTCGCCCAACTGCTCCCGGAACCTGGAAGGGACAATCAGACGGCCTTTTGCATCTATCGTGTGACTGTACTCTCCAATGAACATCCTTTCCTCCTGGTACACTGACGCGCCATGGGACACCACTTTCATCCCATTTGGCACCACTTTACCCCACTTTCCACCACTTCTTGTTACCAGTTTAGTACATTTGAAAGGAAATAGCAAGGAATTTTTTCGTTTTTTTTAAAGGAAACAGGGGCTCTGGAAAGAATTTCCAGAACCCCCGCTTCAGGCCGTCTGACGTAAAAAGGCAGCCGAAAATCCCCACTTTTCCGGCTGCCACCACATCTATTATTCTTTTAATATCCTGCTACAATATATTGTTCTATCAGGCGGTCCAGCTCCACGCTGCGCTGATAAATGGTCTCGTACTTATCTTTCGTATCAATACTTTCGTTCAGTGCCTTCCGTGCCTTTTCGATTCGAGCAATCAACTCTTCTTTTGATTCCTTCATTAAGCTACTTCCTCACTTTCCTGTACGACCTTCCGGCGTCCCCGCCAAAGCATAAAGAGGGAAACTGCCGCTGCCACCACTGAGAGGAGCTGTGAAACTGCAAGAGAGGTGCCGGGGATCAGAAGCTGGTCTGTCCTGAGCCCCTCGATCCATGCACGTCCGATCCCGTATCCGGCCAGGTAGATCCACAAAATCTCCCCAGTAAACTTTTTTCGCCTCCTATACCAGAGTATAAACAACAAAAGCCCAAGATTCCACACGGATTCATAGAGGAACGTCGGATGGACCTGTATGTATTCCACCCCGTCTTCCAGGATCAGATGATCCAGCAAATCCTGGGAAATCATCGTTTCATTGACGATGCTGCGCTTTATACGCATTGCAAATAAAGAGTCGGTATAGCCGCCGAAGGCCTCGCAGTTTACGAAGTTGCCCCAACGGCCGATGATCTGCCCTGTTACAAGTCCTATGCACCCGGTGTCAGCCATGGAAAAAAATGACACCCTGCGCTTTTTCGCAAAGACGATCAGCGTGATCACCGCAGCGATCACTCCCCCATAAATTGCCAGTCCTCCTTTCCTCAGGTTGATGATTTCTGCCAGATGTTCCTTATAGTATGCCCACTGGAACACCACATAGTAAAGCCTTGCTCCTATAATGGAAAAGAACACAGCGTAAATGGCAAAATCCAGATAGAGATCCGGATCCTGGCCCCGGCGCTTTGCATCCGCCTGCGCCATGAAAAGACCCGCGATGATGCCGATCCCTATAATCAGGCCATAGTAGGCGAAGGAAATCCCTCCTATTGAGAAGCTTTTTACCATATTCTGAATTGAAATTCCAAGATGAACGAAAGTTATGTCTGCTCCTGCTGTCATGCGTTCTCTCCTTCTAAATCGTTTGCGACTCCTATTTTACTCCGAAATACTACAAAAAGCAAACGAATTCGAGTGACAGGCCTCCCCTTTTTTCGACAAGGCCCCATATTCCGGCCTGTTGACTTTCCGCTCCGCTGCTTTTATACTGGAATTATCATATTTTATGGGGAGGTTGACTTCTATGGGAATTGAAATGTATCTGGAGGGGCTCGACCATTATAAGGAAGAAATGACTGCAAGGCGGCGGGATTTCCATGCACATCCTGAGACGGGCTGGAAGGAATTCCGGACGACGGCGAAGATCATCGAGGCTCTGGAAGGGGCCGGGATCCCGGTCAAATACGGCCATGAGATCATAAACCGCGGCTACCTCTGGTCCTATCCGACGGAAGAGGAAATCGAGGCTGCCAGGAAGCGTGCCGAAGAACAAGGGGCAGATCCCGGTATTCTGGAAAAAATGGGGACGTTTACCGGCGCCTGCGCCGTCATCGAAACGGGGCGGCCGGGGCCTGTGGTTGCGCTCCGGTTCGACATCGACGCCAACGACGTGACGGAGAGCCAATCGCCTGACCGCCAGCCGGTGAGGGAACACTTCTGTTCCATGAATCCCGGCGCCATGCATGCCTGCGGCCACGACGGACATGCCTCCATGGGAATCGCCGTCTGCCAGGCCTTAAACGAGCGGAAGGATCAGCTTAAGGGCACCATAAAGGTTATTTTCCAGCCGGCCGAGGAAGGCGTCCGCGGCGCCCAGTCCATCGCAGAGGGCGGAATCCTGGACGATGTGGACATTTTCCTCACGAGCCATCTGGGAATGGGCGCCAAAACCGGCGAGCTGGTGGCGCTCTCCAAAGGCTTTTTATCCACAAGAAAGGCGGACGCCGTGTTCCATGGCCTTTCTGCCCATGCCGGCGCATCGCCTCAGGACGGGAAGAACGCCATTCTCGCGGCCTGCGCGGCCACTCTCGCCATGCATACGGCCTGCCAGGACTCCCGCGGTGCCTCCCGCATCAACGTGGGGACGATCCATGGCGGAAGCGGACGGAACGTGGTGGCCGATACGGCTGTACTCCAGCTTGAAACCCGCGGCGAAACCACGGAAATCGAGGCCGCTGTCTATGAACGGGCATGCCGCTCCATTGAAGGCGCCGCCGCCATGTTCGGCTGCACGTCTTCTATTGAAATTAAAGGAAGCGCCTCCAGCGCCGACAGCGACAAAGAACTGGAAACGTACATTGCGGCCGGTGCGGCCCATGTGCCGGAAATCACCAGGTATATCCCGGAATCCGGTTTTTCCGGCTCCGAGGACGCCGCTTATCTGATGGCGCGGGTGCAGGCCCACGGCGGAAAGGCTGCCTACATGTGCATCGGCTCCAACATTGCAGCGCCGCACCACAATGATTCCTTTAACATTGACGAGCGGTCGCTTTTCATCGGTTTAAAGCTTTATCTGGCTGTTCTGTGGGAGATCTTGTCATAAAACCCTTTTCTTTCGGGATATTTTGTGATATGCTGAATGCCGGGCGCCGCTTCTTTTCGCGGCGCCTGAACGAATGCACCAGGAAAGGATATGTGCCATGAAATTAGGAATCGTTGGCCTTCCCAACGTAGGGAAGAGTACCTTGTTTAACTCTCTGACAAAGGCCGGCGCCGAGTCCGCCAATTATCCGTTCTGCACCATCGACCCCAACGTGGGCGTCGTGCCGGTTCCGGACTTCCGCTTAAAGCTTTTGACAGACCTCTATAATTCGGAAAAAACTACGCCTGCCGTCATCGAATTCGTCGACATCGCAGGCCTCGTAAAGGGCGCCTCCAAGGGCGAGGGCCTTGGGAACCAGTTCCTCTCCAACATCCGCGAGGTGGATGCCGTCGTCCATGTTGTGCGCTGCTTTGACGATCCCAATGTCATCCATGTGGACGGGAGCGTCGATCCCCTCCGTGACATCGAGACCATCGACCTGGAACTGATTTTTTCCGACATCGAAATTCTCGAGAGGCGGATCTCCAAAACTGCAAAGAGCGCCACGGCCAACAAGTCCCTGGCAAAGGAAGTCGAGATTTTAAGGGCGTTAAAGGCCCATCTGGAAGATGGGAAGCTTGCAAGAAGCTATGAGCCGGCCGATGAGGACGAGGCTTCCTTCATCAGCACCTTAAATCTTCTGACCTGGAAGCCGGTGATTTTTGCTGCCAACGTAGGCGAGGCGGATCTGGCCGACGACGGGGCAAACAATCCCTATGTCAGCAAGGTTAAGGAGTTCGCCGCGGCAAACGGCAGCGAGGTCTTCGTCATCTGTGCCCAGATCGAGCAGGAAATCGCAGAGCTTGACGAGGATGAAAAGAAGATGTTTTTGGAAGAGCTGGGCCTTAAGGAATCCGGCCTGGAAAAGCTCATCGCCGCCAGCTACCGCATTCTCGGACTCATCAGCTACCTGACGGCCGGGGAAAAGGAGACACGCGCCTGGACCATCAAGGTCGGCACCAAGGCGCCCCAGGCTGCCGGAAAGATCCACTCGGATTTCGAGCGCGGCTTTATCAAGGCCGAGGTTGTGAATTATCAGGATCTTCTGGACTGCGGCTCTTACACGGCCGCGAAGGAAAAGGGACTTGTGCGGATTGAAGGAAAGGATTATGTGGTGAAGGACGGGGATGTTGTGCTTTTCCGGTTTAACGTCTAAGACCTGTTTTTTGTCCATAAATCTAAGTTTTTGGGGACTGCCGTTCTGTTTCGGCAGTCCCCATTTTGCGCTTTACCCCTATCCTACCCCTGTCTGGTTTTTCTGCTCTCCCCGGACAGGCTGCTCACTAAAAGCGGCAATCAGCGCCATCGCCGGTACATTTTGCGGCCGGGCGCTCATCGAAGCACCCCCGTCATGCTTTCTCCGGGGCATCGATAAACAGCTCACCCTCAGCGTACAGCACGGCTTTCCCCGCCAGTTTTACCCGGTCACCCTGTTTTTTACAGTAAAGCGTCCCGCCGCGTCTGGACGCCTGTCTTGCAGTCAGGGTATCGTTTTTCATCTTTTCCGCCCAAAGCGGGATGATATGGCAGTGTCCGGAGCCGCAGACCGCATCTTCGGGCACTCCCATTTTCGGCGCAAATGTACGGCTGACGCAGTCGTATGTACTTCCTTTTGCGGTGATGTGAAGGAGCAGCCCGTCCAGCATCCGGACTTTTTCCTGATCCGGCCGGGCGGCATAAACCTGTTCCTCTGTTTCAAGGACGCAGACAAGATCCCGGCCCATCCATGCTTCCGTCGGGCGTACGCCGATGGCCGCTTCCATCTCGTCTGTGACTTCCGTTTGCGTCAGCGAATAGGCCGGGAAATCCATCTCCAAGAGCTCGCCGTTTTTGATAACCTCCAGCTTCCCGCTTTTCGTCCGGAAGGAAATGCTCGCGGCCTCCGGTTCATAAAAGCGGAATAAAATATAAGCCGTCGCCAGCGTGGCGTGGCCGCAGAGGTCGATCTCCCCGCCCGGCGTGAACCAGCGCAGGTGATAGCCGTCCTGTTCCTTTACGGTAAACGCCGTCTCTGACAGGTTGTTTTCCCCTGCAATCTCCTGCATAAGTGTGTCTGGAATCCACTGGTTCAGGACGCAGACCGCGGCCGGGTTCCCTTCAAAAACCTTTTCTGCAAACGCATCAGCAACATAATATTTCATGTTCGATTCCTCCCTGTTTGTTTTCTTGCCAGCCGTTGCATACATCGACCCATTCTGACGCGCCGGAATACTGTTCCAGCTCCGCAAGGCTGACCCATAAGGTTGCCATATCTATTCCTGCGGCCGTGTGAACCTTTATAAACCGTTTTAAGGAGACGTCCAGATAGATGGGGACGCCTTCCCTGATGGCAAAAGGGCATACGCCGCCCGGCTTATGTCCGATCAGGCGTTCCACCTCCTCCCGCGGTACCATGGACGGCTTCTGGCGGAATTTTGCCTTAAATTTGGAGCTGTTCACCTTCGCATCTCCTGCCATGACCACCATGACAGGCTTTCCGTCCACGAGAAAAGACAGGGTTTTTGCGATTTCCGCAGGCGCACAGCCAATGACCTGTGCCGCATGTTCCACCGTGTCGCCGGTCGAATCATGTTCCGTAATGCGTTCCGGCAGGCCGATGGATTCAAAATATTGTTTTACTCTTTCATAAGACAAAACAGATTCCTTCCTTTCATAATGGATTGACTGCATTGTAGCGCAGATATTATAATAAGTAAAACGAATATTTCTAATGCAAGTATTAGAAAGGATGATTTGTCATATGAACCGATACATGGCCTTGCAGAAAATTGTGGAGCTGGGCAGCTTTACAAAGGCGGCCGATGCCCTGGGATACACGCAGTCTTCCATCAGCCAGATGATTTCCTCTTTGGAAAACGAGCTTGCCATGAAGCTCCTCACACGTTCCCGGTCAGGCGTCAGGCTGACGATTGAGGGCGCTAAGCTGTATCCGTTTATCGAGCGCAGCATCATCAGCTACCGCGCCATGCAGGAAAAAGCCAATGAAATTAGAGGGCTGGAAACCGGCATCATCCGTGTCGGCACGATTTCGAGCATCACCTGCCACTGGATGCCCGCGCTGATTAAGGGGTTTCAGGAAATCTATCCGCAGGTGGAATTTCTCTTTCACCAGGGGGATTACACGACGATTCCCGAATGGATCCGAACCGGAGCCGTTGATTTTGGCTTCATTTCGCCTGCCGCCGCCCCTGACTTAAAAACCATTCCCGTAAAAACCGGGGAGATGCTGGCGGTTCTGCCGCTGGCGCATCCCTTTGCCGGCTGTGACAGCATACCGCTAAAAGAGCTTACAAAGGATCCTTTTATCCTTCTGGAAGAAGGGCATTTCAGCGAGCCATTAAACGCCTTCCATGAAGCGGGGCTGGCACCGGACATCAAATACACCATTCATGATGACTATGCCATCATGACGATGGTGGAGGCCGGGCTGGGCGTCAGCATCCTAGCGGAACTCATGCTCAGGCGTACCAGCTTCCACATCGCCTGCCTGCCCATTGATCCGCCCATTTTCCGCACCCTAGCCATCGGCTATAAGGATCAGGACAGCATCCCGATTGCAAGCAAGTATTTTATTGAGTATCTGACGGAAAACCGGGACATGCTGCCGTGATGGGATGGATATGGCAAAGAGTCCCGGAAGCCGCAATGGCCGCCGGGACTCTTCTTGTGTTATTTTATGAACATGGCATCCCCAAAGCTGAAGAAGCGGTACCGCTCCTTCACTGCCTCCGCGTAGGCATTCAGGATGTGCTCGCGGCCGGCTAACGCTGACACTAGCATCACCAGCGTGGACTCCGGAAGATGGAAATTCGTAATCAGGCAGTCCAGGATCTTGAAACGGTAGCCGGGATAGATGAAAATATCCGTCCAGCCGCTTCCCGCCTTTAAGATCCCATCGTCCCCTGCCGCCGATTCCAGCGTCCGGCAGCTTGTCGTCCCCACGCAGATCACGCGGCCGCCGTTTTTCTTCGCCGCATTGATCTTTTCTGCTTCCGACTCCTCCACCACATAAAACTCCGAATGCATGTGGTGTTCCTCCAGCGTGTCCACCTTCACGGGGCGGAAGGTGCCGAGGCCCACATGGAGCGTGACATGGGCGATGGTGACTCCCATGTCTTCGATCTGTTTTAAAAGCTCCTTTGTGAAATGCAGGCCGGCCGTCGGTGCGGCTGCGGAGCCGTCATGTTTGGCATAAACAGTCTGGTAGCGGTTTTTATCCTTTAGCTGGTGGGTAATATAGGGCGGCAGCGGCATCTGGCCAAGCCTGTCCAGGATTTCCTCAAAAATTCCATCGTAATCGAAGCGGATCAGGCGGTTCCCCTCTTCCACCACGTCGATGACCGTCCCTTTTAAGAGGCCGTCCCCGAAGGACACTTCCGCTCCCACCTTCATCTTTTTCCCCGGCTTCACAAGGGTTTCCCACACCTGATCGGACTTCCGCTTCAAAAGCAGCACTTCAATTTTTGCGTCTGTTCCGACTTTCTGGCCGATCAGCCGGGCCGGTATCACCTTTGTATCGTTGATGACGAGGCAGTCTCCCTTTTTCAGATAGCCAAGGATATCGCGGAAATGCCTGTGCTCCATCTCCCCCGTCGTTTTATCCAGCACGAGAAGCCGGGAGGCAGCCCTGTCCTCCAGCGGATCCTGTGCAATCAGCTCCTCCGGGAGCTCAAAGTAAAAATCTTTTACATCCATAACAATTCTCCTGTTTTCCTCATGACGGCTCTGAAGAAATCTCTTCTTCTGCGGCTTCGCTGCCGTCAGCCGCCGGCCCAGACATGGCAAGCTCGTAAAGCTTCGTCAGGCTCTCATCCTCCGCCAGCGCGTCCAGAAATTCCTTCTGCACCTGGGCGGCCAGCGCCATGGCTGAGTCCAGCATGGCGGCCTGTTCCATGTACTGCTTTACGGCCTCGTCCGTTCCTTCTTCGTATATTTTATAAATCCCGTCTTCGTCCTTCTTTACATAGGCAGCCGACATGCTGGGCGCCGGTACTTCGGACTGGTAGAATTTCATTTTATAGGCCACGTAGACCACGTAGGAATCCGGCTCCTGACCTGGAATCCCGTAGCAGGCGATATCCCGGTAGTCTTCGATGTATTTCATCGACCACAGAAGCCGCTGGGACTCTGCCTCATAGTCGGAGGCTTCCTCTCCGTAAAAATAACTGTCGGCAAGGCGGGCGTCTCCCGAAAGCTTCGCCTTAAAATAACCCTCAAACAGCGCGGGGATTTCCGGCGGAAGATCTCTTGTAAATTCCATCCCTTCCGGCGTTCCATCCGTTTCCGGCTCCGGCTCTTCCGACAAGGTAATATTCGCGCTCTCCGGCTCCGTTCCTGCCGTCGGCAGGATTTCTTCTGCGGCAGGCGCTGTCTGGGTGTTTTCCCGCCCGGAGAGCTGCCGCACTGCCATGATCCCTGCAATGATAGCAGCCGGTACCAGGATAAAGAAAAGGATTGCCAGACGGCGGGGATCCGCTTTTTTCCGGCGCTCCTTGGAAGGTTCGCTGTTCACGGCGGCCTCCCTCCCTTCCATATATACGTTCCATGCTGGCCTTTGCCCTGCTCATTGTACCAGAATAAATTTTAAAAAGCAAGAAAGAAACACTTGCCAGAATACATAAAATGTTGTATTATATTAGAGATGCATCTGTAGCTCAGTGGATAGAGCAGTGGCCTCCGGAGCCGCGTGCGTAGGTTCGATTCCTATCAGATGCATTTTTTTATTTGCCTGATTTTATGGGGCTTCGTGCAAAAAACCGGTTTCTAATGTCCTCAGGGGCCTCTACCTTGACAATGTAATATACTTACCTGGGGAGCCGGGGGACGTGCTCTCACCCGTTCCGAGACCTTACGGAAGGCGGTGATTATTATGAGTACATATGAAGAACTGAGCCTCATCGTGAGCGTCGCTCTACTGATTGTAGCCATTCTGACATACACACATAAGAAATAGCCGTCCTGCTCTCGTCAAAGTTTAGGAACGGCTATTTCATAGCTTAGTATTAGCTTTCGCCGGGTCGGGTGAAGTGCGCTCACCTTCCGGCTCCCTTGTTAAGTACATTATATGTCAAATCAAATTATTTGTCAAATATGAAAAACCGTCTCCCACGCCACCAGAAGCCATCTTCCCCCATTTCCTACCGAATAAAATGCGTCCGAACCGGCTCCTCCTTCTCCGGCAGTCCATAAGCTTCCTTTCCGAGGGCAATGCTCTTCATCAAAAACGTCATATTCCTCGCCAGCGTCCGCATGGTCTGAAGTCCCTCGCCGTCCTCCGCAGCCTCGCCGGGATTGCGGCCGTGGATGCTGTTCCAATACTGGCTGGAGGCCACCGGCATCCCGCTGATGGTAAAGAATTTGTTGAGTTCATCAAACGTAGAGGACAGGCCGCCGCGTCTCGCACAGACAACGCTGGCGCCGACCTTCATGGTCTTATCAAAATGCGTGCTGTAAAACAGCCTGGTGAGGAACGCCACCAGCGTAGCATTAGCCGACGCATAGTACACAGGACTTGCCGCCACAAGGCCGTCGCAGGCTTCAAATTTCGGCGCCGTCTCATTTACCAGATCCTGGAACACACATTTCCCCGTCTTAAAGCAAGAGCCGCACGCGATGCAGCCGCGGATATCCTGGTTCCCGACCCGTATGATCTCCGTCTCCACGCCTTCCGCCTCAAACACCTTCACCATCTCTTTCAGGGCAATGGCGGTATTCCCATTTTCTCTTGGACTTCCGTTGATAATCAAAACCTTCATTATGTAAACGCCTCCCTCTGTTTTCAGAAATTTATTCCTGATCGCTGATATGGAACATGCCTTTTCCCTCCAGCTTTGCTTTATAAAGGTACCGGTCGGCCCGCTGGTACATGCTCTCAAAGCTTTCCCCATGGCCGCGCCTGCAAATTCCCATACTCACGGAAGCCATAATTTCCGGGGATCTTTGGCACATCCGTGCCCTGAATTCCTCCTGGATCATAGATGCCTTCCGTTTCACAACCTTCAGATCCGTAAGCCCTATATAATAGATCAGGAACTCGTCGCCGCCCATTCTTGCCACCACGTCCTGACTCCTTGCATTCTCTTTTAAAAGCTCCGCCAGGCGGATGAGCACCTCATCACCGGCCCTGTGTCCGTATGTATCGTTCACCTTCTTAAAATTGTCGATGTCAATAAAAAACAGGATTCCTTCTTCACCGCGGATCATGGACAGCTCGATCTGGTGGATGGCTTCCCTTCGGTTTAAAATTCCTGTCAGCGGATCCAGCCCTGCCTCTTTCTTCAGCCTGCTCTGCATCATCATGTTGTTGGAGATATCTGTCATGACACTGATGAATGCCGACCGCCCCTCGTCGGTGATGATCTTCTTCCCCTGGTCGTAAACCCAGAGGATTTTCCCGCTTTTTGTGATGAGCCGGTACTGGATCGTATATGTCCCGGCCTTTTCCACCGAGTCCATGATCGTCTTCTCCACCATCTCCCGGTCCTCCGGGTGGATCATGCGGATCAGCCTTTCCCCGTACGTTTCTGCCAGCTCCTCATAGGTGTACTCCAGGGCCTTCAGCATGGTATCGTTGACGACATAGAGGGGAAAGCCAGGTTCCAGGTACCCTCCTATGATCCCGCCGGGGATGATGCCCGTCAGAACATTGATCAGCTCGCGGCTTTCCTGAGGACTCAGGCTGCTTTTCGCATTCCGGCTGAATTTTAACGGGAAAAACTCCTCTTCTCCCTGAATGCTCGTGGAGGTGGAGAGATGCATTTCCGCAATTTTCCAGCGGCCGTCTTCCCGGATCATTGAGGCTGTCAGCCGCGTATCCATCTCCACGTCGATGCCGTCTTTTTCAGGCATCCGGATCTTCATATGCGCGAACGCACATGCCGCAGCATCTCCGTGCTCCTTCACACAGTATTCTTCCATCGCATAATCCATCTGCGCCGGCTGCTGCTTAAACTCCCGTGTCAGAAGCTCGAGAAGCCCTTCTTTCCCGAAGGCAATCTCCCTCACCCCTGTCCCCACGGTGATGACAGACTCCGAAACACAGTCTAATGCTTTCTCCAAATTCCTCTCTCTCAGATAAGCACAGAAAAACCGGTTTAGAAGTTCCCAGATTTCATTGGTACAGACGTTTTTCGTCATCTTCATCACCTCCATTTATTCAGCTTGAAGTCTGCAAGTCCACGTTCCAGTCCATCCTCCTCTGCCAAAAGAACCTGCATGCTTAAAAGGCCTCACTGCCTTTTTGTTTTCCGCGCTTCTTCCCCGTATTCTCTCCTAGGCCTGATAAATCTTTCGGATTTCCTTTTCCTTTTCACAGAACAGGTCAAGGAGCAGCGGGTTAAAGATGCCGCACTTCCCGTCGCGGATCATCTGTACGGCCTCATCGAAGCCATATGCGTCTTTATAAACCCGTTTGCTTACCAGTGCATCATACACATCAGCCAGGGACACAATCTGGGCCCAGACAGAAATTTCGTCTCCCTTTAAGCCGTCCGGATATCCCTTTCCGTCCCACCGCTCATGATGGTGGCGCGCAATGTCGTAGGCGTACTGGTACGCCGCGCTCTTCCGAAGCTGCGGGATTTTTTCCAGCATCTGACAGCCGTAAACCGTATGCTGCTTCATGATCTCAAACTCCTCCGGCGTCAGACGTCCCGGTTTATTTAAAATTGCATCAGGAATTGCAATTTTTCCAATATCATGCATGATTGATGCCATTGCAATCTGGATAATTTCTTCCTCACTCAAGCCGTCTCCCAGCTTCGTCTCACGGAGCAGAAAACCTGTGATATCATGGATCCGCTTTACATGTTCTCCCGACTCGCCGCTTCGGAACTCAATGGCCGTGGACAGAGCCTCGATCATGCCTTTGTTCAGCTCAATAATTTCGTCTGCCTGGCGCAGAAGCTCTTCCTGCTGCTTCTGTACCTTGTCGTCCAGCCGTGCCCGGCCGCGGTACAGTTCGACCACGGAATCGACCCGCCGCTTTACAATATACGGCATGATCGGCTTGCTGATGACATCCATGACGCCCATGTCGTATGCCCGCCGGATGACGTTGCTGTCGGCCTCGGCCGTAATTAAAAACACAGGAATTTGTTCTGAAACAGGATTCGTCATAAACTGTTCCAGGAATTTCATCCCGTCCATCACCGGCATGACAACATCCAAAAGAACCATGCAGATGCTGTCCTCATCTTCCCTGAGCTTCTTAAGCCCTTCGGCGCCGTTTTCCGCCTCCACGACCTGATACTCGTCCTCAAAAATCATTTTCAAAAGCACCCGGTTCATCTCCGTATCGTCGATGATCAGTACCTTGTTTCTCTCCCTGGAGCCGCTGCCAAAAATTATGCTGTCACTCATATGCTCTCTTCCCTTTCCTCGGAACATTCCCGCATTCCGCTTCCGGTTCCCGTCCTTAAGCTCTCCAAAAACCGTCGGTTTCATGCGTGAAATGTCTGTCTTTTGAATGATGCACTTGGGATTTACACAGCATAATATAAAATATATGAAGTGTAAACGGCGGCGGAAATTCTTTATTGTCATTATTTTATCATTTTGCAGCTCTTTTTTCAAGGTGTTTGCATGCATGAGAACCGTATAAATTGCATGGCGGCAGGCAGGCGGCCCTGCGGGATTTTCTTCTGTCTCCGGCCGGACAAAACCATTGAAAAAGCAGGGGCAGGATGTTAAAATGGAACTGCACACAAATACTTGAGGTTACATGACATAATTTATATTATGTCATCTCCCCATTTTCCTGTTGCATTTTCCACCCAGTTCCGCTACAATAAGATTATCTTTTTCATTTCTTTTTACGATTCTAAACCACATTTCTCATTTCAGGAGGTATCTCTATGGATTACACATCATTCTGCAATGCGCTGACACTGTCTCTTTCTTCTTATCTTGCCCCGGAAACAAATGTACATCTTCAGAAAATCCAAAAAAATAACGGAATTCTCATGGACGCGCTCTGCTTTTTAAAAGAAGGCGCCGGCTGTTCCCCTATGGTCTATCCCGATACGTTTTACAGGGAGTACCTCTCCGGCCGCACCATGGAGGACATCTGTCTTGACATTCTGGCAGCCATAAAAAAAGAGCCGCCTTTTTCCGACGGCTTCCTTGATGCACTCCACGATTTCAGCACTGTCCGCGGCCGAATCGCCTTCCGGCTCATTTCCCGGGACGCCAACAGCGGGCTGTTAAACGATATCCCATGGGTTCCTTTTCTGGATCTCGCCATGGTCTTTTATCTCCTGCTTGGAAGTACCGCCTCGGCCCAGACTACGGCCCTGATCCATAATGAACAGCTCTCCTTCTGGAACCTGACATCCGCCGGACTCTACGCCCTTGCCGTCGCCAACACACCGGCTTTATTCCCTGCGTCCATTTTCAGCCTCGAAGAACTTCTGTCCGGCCAGCTCCCCTCACTTCCCCGGCAGGAAACCGCCGCACCTGCTCATCTGCCCGCAGAAGACGGCAGCTCCCCGGGAATCTATGTCCTCACCAATTCCGTCGGGATCCACGGAGCCGCATGCCTGGCATACAGCGACGTATTAAAAAACTTCGCAGACGCCGCCGGCACGGATCTCATCATCCTGCCGTCCAGCATCCACGAAGTCTTAATGATCCCGGACACCCATGTTTACCGCTATGGAGAAATCCGGGAAATGATTCAAAAAGTTAATACGGAGGACGTCCCGGCCGAAGACCGGCTGTCCGACGAGCTCTATCTCTATCTCAGGGAGAAGAGGCAGCTTACTGTCTGGCGCCATGACGCGACTCCGAATACACCTGAACCAGACGGAAAATCGAATCCATGATGAAGATGGCCATGGCGATGGCGCCGGCAATCTGGAGCGTCTCAATCAGGTAGTGATTGGAGAGCGCAAAATCATTCTGGATCAGGTAATGGACAAACCGGTACATGGCGGCTCCAGGCACCGACGGCAGGATCCCGGAAATCAGGAACACGGTCACAGGCGCCCGCTTAATCCGCGCCATCATATGACTTAACAGCGCGATCATGAGTGTCGACAAAAACGCCGCCATCATGGCCGAATTCGTGTCGGCCTGGATCACCATGTACACGTACCAGCCGACGGCTCCGATTCCGGCGGAATAATGGGCATACTTTTTCGGCACGTCCAAAAGGGCCGAAAACATGTAAACGGCAAAAAATGCACCTACGATCTGAGCTGTCATGCGGCACCTCCCCAGATTGTCATAAACAGGACGATTCCGCAGCCGACTCCGGCCGCCACGGCAAGCGCCACGACGATGGCTTCTAACATCCTGGCCGCCCCGGCTCCATAGTCGCCGTTTAAGGTATCACGGATTGCGTTTGTAAAAATCACGCCGGGCACAAGCGGCATGATGGAGCTGATAATCATGACGTCAGCATTTGCCGCCGGAATCACAAACCGCTGGAGCACCATGGCGGAAAATGCGACGACAAAGGAGTGGAAGGCGCTGACACAGAAATCGTTGATCTTGACTTTCTGCATCATCCAGGTGGACAGCACCAGAAAGATACCGACCAGCCCTGCCGCAAAAAAGTCGATGAGGCCGCCTCCGAAAAGCGGCGTAAAAAACGCTGCCACGCCGACCGTTCCGATGGCCTTCTGAAGCTGGCTGTAAGGCACATCCGTCTCCACCAGTTTTAACTCCTCGTATGCCTCCTCGATGTTGATTTTCCCGGCGCAGAACCGCCTGGATATATCATTGACGCGGTAAATCTTGTTGATGTTCGTGCTCCTGTCCGGCACCCGCTTAATTAGAGTCACCGGCTCCCGCATCGGATCGTTCAGGGTCAGGAAAATTCCTGTCGCAAAAACGATTGTCTCAATGGTTTTGTAGCCGGACTTCTGGAGCATGTGCTGCATGGTGTCTTCCACGCGGTACACCTCTGCCCCGCTTACCAGCATGATCCTTCCTGCCAGAAGCACGGCATCCAGCAGAACTTTTTCGTCCATATTCGTTTCCTCACTCTGTTGCTGATGTTGTCACTGCTGCTGTCATGCCTGCATTCCCGGTGAGGAACGGCATTAAAGAAGGCTTCCGACCTGGAAGACCAGCACCGCCGCCGCCCATGCAAGCACTAATTGGAATAATACCATACCTATCGTCCATTTTAAAGAGTGAGTTTCTCTTTTTATGGTGGCAATCGTTGCTATGCACGGCGTATAGAGCAGGCAGAAAATCATGAGTGCGTAGGCATTTGCCGGGCCGAAGCCGGAAGCGGATAACACTCCCGTAAGTTCTGCCATGCCGGCGGCCGAATTGATGTTGCTGATCCCGTAAAGGACGGAAAAGCTGGATACCACAACCTCCTTGGCGGAAATTCCGGAAATCAGGGCCACGGCGATCTGCCAGCTTCCCAGGCCGGCCGGCTTTAACACCGGCACAAGAAGATGTCCGAATTTCGCGGCAAAGCTTTCCGAAACCTCGGTCACAAATCCGGACGGCCCGCTGTTTAAGACGAACCACAAAACGATGGAGGCGAGGAAAATCGTCGTTCCCGCCTTCGTCAGGTAATCCTTGACCTTGTCCCAGACATAAATGGCAACGGTGCGGAGATTCGGCATTTTGTACTCGGGAAGCTCGATTAAGAGTGCGTTCTCTGACGTGCCCTTCCATGTCTTATGTACCACGAGCGATACGAGAATCGCCATTAAAACACCGATCAGGTACAGGGAATAGGCCACAAGGAGCGCCGAGTCCGGGAAGAACAGCTCGGCAAACAGCACATAAATCGGGAGTCTGGCTGAACAGGACATGAACGGCGTCACGAGAATGGTACGCAGCCTGTCCTTATGGCTTTCTAACGCCCTGGTTGCCATGACGGCCGGAACCGTACAGCCGAAGCCTAAAAGCATCGGGAGGAATGCCTTTCCGGAGAGCCCCACCATGCTCATAGTCTCGTTCATCACGTAGGCCACACGCGCCATGTAGCCGCTGTCCTCCAAAAAGGCCAGCGCCAGAAACAGGATGAAAATATTCGGAAGGAAGGTTAAGATTCCTCCGACGCCTGCGATGATGCCGTCCACAATCAGGGACACGAGCCACGGCGATACGCCGGCACTCTGCAAAAATTCCAGGGCGCCGCCGGAAAACAGCTCAAGCCCCTGCTCAAAATAGCCCTTTAAAAAGTCTCCGACGGTGAAGGTCAGGAAAAACACAAGCGCCATAATCCCGAAAAAGACCGGGATCCCCAGAACCGGGTGCGTCAGAAGCTTATCTGCCTTATCCGTCATGGCCGATTTTTCTTCCTTATGGAACAGGCATTCCCGGATGACCTCTTCCACATAATCATACTTTTCGTTGATAATCTCTTTTTCGTAGCTTTGGGAGACAATGCCGGAAAGGTCGACGGGGTGGTCGCTCATGACCTCCTTGTCTTTTTCCAGCATCTTAATGGCATGCCAGCGCAGGTTCGTAAGCTCCGGGTATGTCTCCCGCAGAAGAGACTCGGTGCGCTGGATCTTGTCTTCCATCTCCCTGTCGTAGCGGACGACGATGCCCTGGGGCTCTTCTTCGTAATGATGGACGACGGCATGCATCAGCACGTCCAGTCCGGTGCGCTTTCTGGCCGATACCGGGACGGCCGGGATATGGCCCAGCATCTCCGGCAGACGGTGGAGGTCGATTTCCATGCCCCGCTCCTCGACGATGTCCATCATGTTAAGGGCCAGGATCACCGGCTTTTTCAGTTCCAGAAGCTGAAGCGTCAGATAAAGGTTCCGTTCGAGAGACGAGGCGTCCACCACGTTGATGATGACGTCCACGCCGTCCTCCTCGATGCACCGCCTTGTGACAAGCTCCTCGATGGTGTATGAGGTCAGGCTGTAAATTCCCGGCGTGTCCACCACATGAATCCGCCTTCCTTTATATACGGTTTCGCCTTCGACCCGCTCCACCGTAACGCCGGGCCAGTTTGCCACCTTTAACTTGGAGCCTGTGAACGCATTGAACAGCGTTGTTTTCCCGCAGTTTGGGTTTCCCACAAAGCAGACGGTAATCGGTTTGTTTTCGTCCCTGTTATCCATGGTTTTCCGCCTCCTTTACAAGAATTCCCTCTGCGATTTTCCTTCCCAGGGCCAGCCTGGTGCCGCGTACCTTGATAATCATCGTGCCGCTTCTCTTTTTATTGAGGACAGACACTTCCGTCCGCTCGTTGACGCCCAGCGCTTCCAGCCGTCTGGTGACTGCCTCTTCCACGTTTACGGAACAGACCTCATAGGACTTTCCGATTTCACCTTCGCGCAGTTTCATGGATTTCATCCTCCGACCTTGTTTTCTATGCACAAACCGGGAGAAATGGCCTCATCAGGTCTTTCTCCCGGTATCCGCTGCATTTCCTACACGCAGGTAATTGTAGTCTTATTGATAATATTTGTCAATATCACTTTTCCGATTCCAGCTCGAATAACATCTGGCGGACTTCCTTCATCCTGTCACGCAGCCTTGCGGCCTCCTCGAAGTTCAGTTCTGCGGCTGCCTGGCGCATCTTCTTGGAAAGCTCTTTGGCAAGCTTGTCCAGCTCTCTGGCATCCATGGACTCCGGCTCTTTCTTAAAGTCTTCCTCGCTCTCTTCGGCCGCCTTGGAGATGGCGATGAGGTCACGGACGGCTTTCTTGATGGTCTGAGGCGTGATTCCATGCTCCTCATTGTATTTCTTCTGGATCTCGCGGCGGCGGTTGGTCTCGTCGATGGCCGCACGCATGGAATCCGTGATCGTATCAGCATACATGATCACATGGCCGTCTGCATTTCTGGCCGCGCGGCCAATGGTCTGGATCAGTGAGGTTTCCGACCGCAAAAATCCCTCTTTGTCTGCATCCAGGATGGCAACAAGGGTAATTTCCGGTATGTCCAGTCCCTCTCTTAATAGGTTGATTCCCACCAGCACGTCAAAGACGTCAAGGCGCATGTCGCGGATGATCTCCGCCCGCTCCAGCGTGTCGATGTCCGAGTGGAGATATTTGACCCGGATGCCCGCCTCCCGCATGTAGTCGGTCAGATCCTCTGCCATCCGCTTCGTCAGCGTCGTAATCAGGATCTTGTTGTGCTTTTCCACTTCCTTATTTACTTCGCCGATCAGATCGTCGATCTGGCCCTCCACGGGGCGCACGGAGATTTCCGGATCCAGAAGGCCCGTGGGACGGATGATCTGTTCCACCCGCATCAGTTCATGGTCGGCTTCATAGACCGAAGGCGTTGCCGAGACAAACATCATCTGGCTGATGTGGCTTTCAAATTCCTCAAAGCTTAAGGGCCGGTTGTCCAGAGCCGACGGAAGGCGGAAGCCATAGTCCACCAGCGTCTTCTTTCTGGAGCGGTCGCCGAAGAACATACCTCGCACCTGCGGCAGCGTGATGTGGGACTCGTCCACGATGATTAAAAAGTCCTCCGGGAAATAGTCTAAAAGCGTACACGGCGGCTCACCGGGCGCCATACCGGTCAGGTGCCTGGAATAGTTTTCGATTCCTGAGCAGAAGCCGGTCTCCCGCATCATCTCCACGTCGAAATTTGTCCGCTCCGAGATCCTCTGTGCCTCCAGAAGCTTGTCCTCGCTCTTAAAATAGGCCACCCGCTCCTTTAGCTCTGCCAGGATGTTTTCCGTGGCCTGCATCATTTTTTCCTTCGGCACAACGTAATGGGAAGCCGGGAAAATCGCCACATGGCCGAGCTGCGCCTTGATTTCACCGGTCAGCGTGTCGATCTCCGTGATCCGGTCCACCTCGTCGCCGAAAAATTCCACCCGGTACGCCTCGCTTCCCGAATACGCCGGGAAAATCTCCAGCACGTCGCCGCGGACGCGGAAGCTTCCGCGCTTAAAATCCATGTCGTTCCGCGTGTACTGGATATCGATCAGCTTATGGATCACCTCGTCTCTGTCCTTTACCATTCCGGGACGCAGGGAAATCACCATCTCCTTGTAGTCGATAGGGCTTCCGAGTCCGTAGATGCAGGAAACGGACGCCACGATAATCACGTCGCTGCGCTCCGAAAGGGCGGCTGTGGCGGAATGGCGCAGCTTGTCGATTTCGTCGTTGATGGCCGAGTCCTTTTCGATGTAGGTGTCGGTGGATGGGACGTAGGCTTCGGGTTGGTAGTAGTCGTAGTAGGAGACAAAGTATTCTACTGCGTTATTGGGGAAGAACTCCTTGAACTCGCTGTAAAGCTGGGCTGCGAGAGTTTTGTTGTGGGCAATGATTAACGTCGGCTTATTTAATGCCTGGATGACATTCGCCATGGTGAACGTCTTGCCAGAGCCGGTGACACCCAGTAAAGTCTGGAATTGATTGCCTTCCTTGAAGCCGGCCACCAGGGCGTCGATAGCCTGGGGCTGGTCGCCAGTAGGGGCGTATTCAGAATGGAGTTGGAAGATTTTTTGTTCACTTTGCATAAAAAGCACCTCCAAAATCTATAAGAAAAAAGACGTCTATTCGCCGCAAATTCGTCGTGGAACACAGTTTTTTCGTCGTGGCGTTGACCCGAATGAGCATAAAACAGGCCCACGACGAATGTTGTTCACAATTTGCTCTTTTTGCTGCTTGGCACACCTCTGTAATTCTATACGGGCAGAACAGGAACAAATGGCCTGAACAACCATTTACAGATTGCTTTCTAGTATATCACAAACCGTTTGAAATGTATAGGAGAAAGCAAACATTTGTTCTTTTCCTTGAGGGGCATGGCATTTCTCACTTTCCACGCCACATATTGCCATAAAGAAAGGTCATGCTGTTGCCGTTTTTCATTTTTCTGACAACTGATATAATCCTGGAACAGAATAGCACTCTCCCTGTTTCCGTTTTATCATCCTAACAGGCCATGGAGGATATGCCCGCCCGAGAAATCTGAAGTTATCTTTCTACATAAAGCACCATCTTACAATATCCTCAATCAGTTTTGATGGCAGGCTTCGATCATAAGGAAAATAAATGGCATTCTTCTTCGTGGTAAATTCCTTTAGCTCTGAGGCAAATTCCTCAATAGCTTCACAGCCAACATAAAGGCTAACATGGTTTTTGCAGGCAGAAAAAGAAACGGATTTCCCTTCTTTGGTATATGTTGGCATACTCCACGATATATGTTCATTTACACATGGAATATTGTCTCGTATTACAGCCGCTATTTCGGCCAGATGGGAATGCGATTCCAAAGGCTGTGATTCTATATATTCCAATACTGTTTTGGGCGCCGCACCGCAATAATGTCCCTGGTTTGTTCTCTTAAATTCTCTCCCACATTTAGGGCATATCCACATATCGTATTTTCTCCTCAGATTTTACTTAAGCTCGAGAAGGTGCGCCTGCCCGATAAATCGGCGCTGTGTCTTCCCAATCTTCACTCAATATTTTTAACATGCGTTCTTAAATAATCAAAATATTTTTTCCCATCGTCATTGCCGTCTTCGTCCGGTTCAAATATTTCCCTTCCCTCAAACATATAGGCTCTCAGCAAATATTCTACGGCGTTTTTTTCATCTCCAATTTCCAGACAGCATTCCCCCAGCCGAAGCATGATAAACGGATTTCCATACCCCGCACCGCTCAAATTTCCTCTTGCTCTGTCAAAACAGTCATGTGCTTTTTCATACTGTCCCTGTTGGAAATAAATATCGCCGATGGCAGCTAAAAACCATATGGATTCACTGTAAAATTGCTGCGGCCCCGGTATCAGGTTCAGAGCTTCGTTCCATGTCTGTATCGCTTCCTCATAGAGTGCTGCCCCTTCAAGCTCATTGCCTTTTTCCGCCAATTCATCCAGCTTTGCTCTTATTTCCGGAGTCAGCTCATCAAATTCTTCTTCCTCTCCTGCCTTTGAAAACAGTCCCATAAGATACCTCCATAAATTTTATTTTGCGGTCTCCCTATTCTGCGGGAGCCAGGCTTTGAATCCATCTCTCCATGACTGCCCGGCGCAGGCTTGCCGGAGACATGGCCAGCCGATAAATGGGAAAGTCTATGAACTTTAATTTTCTTTACCTAAGTTTTTAATGATTGCCAACGCAATCTTTCCGGCCAAATCTCTATCTGCTGTGTCCTGCGGTGATTTTCCATAGATAGCAAAACGGTATTCTTCATATATCCAATCTATCAGAAACATATCCCCTTCTTTATTTACTTTCATATATGGAAAAATATATTCTTCATCCGCAGTTACTGCTGTCCATTCAATCTTGGTTGAATCTACGAATTCTTCATCTGGCAGAGAGAGTTCCTTCCCTTTGCTTGCGGAAAAGGTACACAATCCGACATTTTCCAATTCAAATTCAATTTTTAATTCATCCTCCTGGGAAGTTATCACTTCGATATTGGATGTAATTTTCATATTATCCAACACTTCTCTGGGGTTTCCAAATCCATCTGCATTTACCACTTCTGACTCGCTATTACCAATACTATTCTCTGTTTCATATGCTGCGACTGTCTCTTCAAATGATTCTTCTGTTTTCTGCATTTGGCTTTCATTTAGACTGCTTTCAGAACACGCGCTTAATATGAAACCTGCGGCTATAAATACGGTTATTATTTTTATTTTCACTAAAATACCTCCTTTATAACTTCCGTTTTATCATCCTGTTTCCCTCATTATTCTGCAAGTTCTCTGGGCTTTGGAGACTTCGGCCGTGTGTGCGCGCAGACCTCGGAGAATGTGTCTGACCGGCAAATAAGGCGTTGTGTTATTGGACAAACAGTGACTTTATGCCCCCGCCGGAACACCGCTTCTGATATAAAAACAAGAAGCCCGGTTTCCCGGACTTTTCCGCAGGTCATCCCGGCCTCCCGCCCATCTCAGGACGGAACGCCGGGAATCTGTTTTCTTTTACCAGATGGATGGCTTTAAATCCTTCGGAAGCGGATTCGGGTACTCTTCCCCGTCCAGTTCTTCCTTCCAGTCGGCTTTGGCCTTTTCCACGAGGGACGGATCCTCTAAAAGCTGTACGCCGACGCAGGCCATGATTTTAGCTGCTGCCAGCATGCCTTTATGGGCAGCGGAGGCCTTTCCCTGGGCAACGGCCTGCCAGGAATGAAGCGCCGTTCCTGCTGCATAGCAGTTTGTGTAGACCTGTCCCGTGGGAACCACCCAGCTCACATCGCCGACATCGGTGGAGCCGCCTCCGCCGTAGCTGCTGTTCTTATCGGCAATAAAGTCAAACAGCGGCATCTCAAGAAGCTCCTTCCTCTTTTCCTTTCCGCCAAGGACGGATGCCATGGTCTTTAAGCCCTCTCTGTCCAGATCGGTAATCACCTGCTGAAACTTCTTCGCGTACTCTTTTTCCTCCTCCGTATAGCCAATCGGAACAAAGTGCTCCAGATTCTCCTCCATCAGGTCGGCCAGCGTGTCGTTGTTGATGACATTGGAATACGCAGCCACCTGCTTAATCTCCACGGTCGTCCCGGTAATCAGGGCCGCACCTTTGGCGATGTCGCACATCCGCTCGTAAAGCTTCTTCACCTGCGTCACCTTCGGCGCACGGATGGCATAAAGAATCTGAGCCTCCGACGGGATGACGTTGGGCGCGATGCCGCCGGAATTGGTAATGGCGCCATGGACCCTCGCCTCGTCGATCATGTGCTCACGCATGTAGTTGACGCCGATATCCATGATTTCAACGGCATCTAACGCAGAGCGCCCCAGCTCCGGAGCAGCGGCCGCATGGGCAGAAATCCCCCGGAAGGTGAAGAAAACACGGAAATTGGCGAGGTGATGATTTCCCTTCATGACCTTATTTAACGTATATGGGTGCCATGTCACGGCAATATCGCAGTCCTTAAAATATCCGTCGCGGACAAGATACGCCTTTCCTCCGGCATTTTCCTCGGCCGGGCAGCCGTAATACCGGACGGTGCCGGAAAGGTTATGAGCCTCCATATACGACTTTAAAGCATCTGCCGCTGCCACAGATGCAGTGCCCAAAAGATGATGGCCGCAGCCATGGCCGTTTTCCTTTCCAGGAATCGGGCGGCGCTCCGTCTCGTCTGCCTCCTGCTGAAGGCTGGAAAGCGCGTCAAACTCCCCGAGGAAGGCGATGACAGGCTTTCCCTGGCCTGCCTCTGCGATAAATGCCGTCTCCTCGCCGGCCAGATCCGCCTTCACAGAAAAGCCCCTGGACTTTAAATACTCCTGCTGGAGCGCAGAAGACTGATATTCCTGGAATCTCGGCTCCGCGTACCCCCAGATTGTATCGCTCATCTTCGTGTACTCGCCTTTTTTCTCCTCGATCAGCGCCTCAATCTCACTTCTGAAATCATTTCCCATTTTTGCTTACCCCTTTCTTTATCAGGCGCACAGTGCGCCCGTGTTTATTCGTGATGCTTTCCCGTCACCGTTTCCGTGACAATCCGCCACACCTGAATGTTCCGGCATGCCTCCGCCGGGAAATCTTCCGGATGAAACGTCTTTTTCCCCGGCCCGCCGATGTGGTTCATGAGAACTGCCAGCGCCTCACCGGCCTTTTCCGGTTCCACAAACTCCGCGCGCCCGCTTCCGCAGACACTCACAAAACCGGCGCTGGATTTACATGGCGGATCCTCAAAGAACCGGAGTTCATATCCGCCGTAAACCGTATAGGAGACATTGGGATTTTCCCGGATCCTGTCGAGCTTCGTCCCCTCCGCCGCACCATGGAAATAGAGAACCAGCTTCCCGTCCTCCATTCTTGCCCCATAATTTAATGGGATCAGGTACGGGCACGGCTCGTCCTGAAATGCCACGCAGCAGACGTTCTCTTTCTTTATCACTTCCAGGATTTCTTCCATATTCTGCATTTCCCTGTCTTTTCTCCGCATGGTACGCCTCCTCTCTTTCTATTTTATAATGGAAACCGAATCGCTTAACACCTCATAATTGGAAATCGGATTGTCGGTGCAGGTCACGGTTTTCAGATTCCTAAGCCCTAAAAGCGGGGTAAGATCCGTCACATAATTATCAGAAAAATCAATCTCGGAAAGCGCCGGAAGAGACGATGCAAAATTCAGATCTGTGAGCTCGTTCTCGCAGATACTGAGCTTCTGAAGCGCCGTAAACTTCCCTAAAAAGCCAAGGTTCTCCACCAGGCTCACATCGTCCCAGTCCACATAGTAAATGCCGCCCCCGCCGCTCACCTGGACATTTTCGTAAAGCTTCATGTGATCCATAGAAAGCTCCGTGAGGCTGGTGTTTTCGGCAATCTTGTCAAAATTGATCTCGCATTCCATATTGCTGATATTCAGGGTTTTCAGCGTGGGCATGTTGAAAATCCCGGAAATGTCCTCGTATGTACCCATCCCGCCAAGATCCAGGTTTTCCAGGGCCGGAAGGCCGGCAATAAAGCTGTAATCCTTTTCCGTAGGGGTAAAGGCCGTGCATTTTAATGTCTTTAAGTTCGTGAGGCCTGAAAAATCCCCGCTGTCATTTAAGCCGCAGCCGTCCAGAACCAGCTCCTCCAGGCTGCCCATATTCCTTAAAAAGCCGGTCTGATCGAAACCAGAAAGATACAGGGATGTAAGGCCTGTCAGCCCACCAAGATCCGGCTCCGGGCAGCCGTATGGAAGATCGGCCTCCAGAGATTTCAGGTTCGTAAGCCCGCCGATGGCCGACATGTCCTTCAGTTCATCACAGTTTATAACGGAGAGGGACTCCAGCTCCGGCCTTCCGCTCAAGGGTTCCAGCGTCAGGAAGGTGCCGTTTTCCAGCTTCAGCTCTTTCAACGCGGTCATGCCGGACAGAAAGCCGATGTCGCGCAGCCCCTTGGAGCTGACGCTCAGGCTCTCCAGGCCAGGAAGCATGCCGAAGACCGAAAAATCCGCAGAGCCGTCATACATGTCAAACGTCAGCTCTTTTAAGCCGGACATCCGGACAAGCTCTTTTTCCTCCGTAATCTCCGAGGCATCAATGGAAAGCCGTTCCAGGTTCGGGAAACTGCCGGCTCCCTGAAGGCTGAAGCTGCTGCCGGAGACAGAAAGCTCCGCAAGCTCCTCCGGCGCCTCAAGAAGGGCGGAAACCTCATCAAAGCTCTCAAAATGCCCGCCCAGGCTCTTAAGCTTCAGGCCGGCCACGTCCTCTGCACTCAGAGATTGGCTGGTGGAAAGCTTCACAAGCCCCTGGAAGGCAGGAAGGGACTCTAAATCAATTCCATGGTATGCATCCCGCGGAAACCGCACCCAGGTAAGCTCTGCATCCTCCGACTCGAGAGGATCCTCAAAGCTGTATCCGATCCCATAATAATCTATGGCCGCCTTTGTCTCCATCCATTTAATTTCCTTAAGGCGGCTCTCCGGAATATCATCAACGGGCATTTCAAAAACTTCCTCGCAAAACGCCGCCAGCATTCCCTCGGGCAAACGCTGTTCCGCCACGGCCTCCGCTACGGCCTCTGCGCTCGCCTCTGCTGACACTTCCGGCTCCTTCGTCCCGATTTTGTCTAAAAGCGGAGTGGATGTCAAAAGCACCAGGCCGACAACGCACAGTGCCGCAGCAGGGATCCAGCCCTTATTTATGCTTGTTTGCTGTTCCTCTTGAGTCTTCGGAACACGGTACTCCATTCTCGGAACCTCCTGCCGCGGGCTGTTCTGTCCGGCCGGAATATTTGTCCCGAGATGGGCAACATTGTTTTTCCATTCAATCACATACTCCGCCCGGCAGTATTCACAAACAGCACGGTTCGGGTTATTTTCATCCATCTTTAACGTCCCGTTGCAGGCGGAACATCGAAGCTCAGTAATCTGCATAAAAACTCCTTAAAATTTATGCCGGAAGCGGCTGCGCTTTGCCGCGGCAGCCTCCGGCGGAATCTAGCGCCCGGATTTCCGCGGTGGGCGCGGAAACCGGTATGCGCAGGTATAATGCCCGCTATGCGGTCATTATATCTTGTCCGCTCCGCGGCCATGAGCCTCCGGCGGAATCTAGCGCCCGGCTTTCCGCTGCGGGCGCGGAAACCGGCATGTGCAGGTATCATGCCCGCTATGCGGTCATTATATCACGTCCGCTCCGCGCCCATGAGCCTCCGGCGGAACTTAGCGCCCGGATTTCCGCGGTGAACGCGGAAATCGGCATGCGCAGGTATAATGCCCGCTATGCGGTCATTATACCACACCGCGAAAGCTCAGGAAAGCAATTCTTGTACTTTCTCTACCCGATTATCAGCGCGCCGCGGTCATTGGTTTTCAGTGCCACGTCCCCGGTCATCAGGCCTCCGTCTTTTCCAAAGGCAAAAAACTCGTCCCCAATCTTGCGAATCTCATTGTAAACCATGCTTCCATCGGAGCCTAAATAGTACCAGACATCCTTCGTCTTTTTCCATGCGTCGGCCACCATATAGCCGGCGCCGTCGAACCAGTACCACTTTCCGTCGATGAGCTCCCAGGAATTCTGAGAATAGCTCCCGTCGGCATGGCGGTACCACCAGCCTCTGCCGTCCTGGATCCAGCCTGTCTTTTCCCATGTCCGCATAAAGGCCTCCGGTGTCCCGTAGAGCTTTTTAAGCTTCGATGTGGTACTGCCCCAGTCGGGCAGATAAAGATGCGGCTTGTCGACGATAGATTTCCAGTCGCCGCCCCAGCCGAGTCCAAGCTGCTTTCCGATGTCCGCCGCCTTTCCGAACATGCCCGTGCTGTCGTTATAGGCGTCATCGGAAAGCTTCCCGTCCCCGTCCACATCCATCTGGAGATAAAAGTCAAAGGCAATCCCCCACTGGTGCTGGGAACTGTAACTGCTCCCCTTCGCATTCGTGACGATGTTTCCCGGCTTTGTCCGCCCCTGCTCATAGAGGGCGTCCTGCTCTGCCACCGTGCGGAGGCATTCACCGATCCTCACGACGATGCCGACCTGCTCGCACTGTTTCATCCACCGCGCAGCCAGCTCCTGAAGAACCGGATGGCACATGGTAATGTCTCTCATATCCTGCATCTCCTGTCCTGTTTTTTCTATTTTATGAGACAGGAGTCCCGTCCGTTCCAAGCGCGCCTGCTGTGAAAAAGGCTGCCGTCCGGCATGAATCATTGTTCAGCCTCATGGCAGCCTTTCCCCTATAAAATTCCCAAATGCCTCAGGCACTCAAAAGCTGCCCATAAAAGCACCAGCGCCGAAATTCCCCACAGCGCCTTCATGCCGCCTTTCTGCCGTTTGTCCGCCTTCCTCACCGCCTGGCCAGCTTCCGTGTTTTTCTTTCTCAGCTCACTGTCTTCCGGCAGCTTCGCAAGCAGCCTGTTTTCAAAACGCAGGATCTCGTTCAGGTATGGCTGCTTCATCGTCATCGCACTCATTCCCGTCAGGGTGTCCTCTTTCATTCTCCCGTCACGGATCCATGCCTCCATGTGCAGGACGCCGTTTTCATAGACGGATTTGAAAAAATAGATCCGTTTATAAAACTCCTGTTCAGCCGGCATCCCGAACGGCGTGTAGTCCGCGCAGAAACAGTCTTCCCCGTTCCAGTTGGTCGGATAAAGCCCTGCTTGTGCGATAAACTTTTGCACCTCTTCCTCCACTTCCTCTGCCGGAAGCTGGAGCTCGATGTCCTTTGTGTATCTTGCCATGCCTTTTCCCCCTGATTGATACTTTGAAAATGAAAAAACGGGCCCTCTGACATAGCGTCAAAGGGCCCATGCTGAATCAGATTCAGATTTTATTTGTATCCTTTTTCATGAAGAGCAGCCTGCGCCGTACATACCTTGTGTATATAACGATGTACATTTTGAATTAGAGCTGTCCGGGCAGCTCACCGACGCAGGCTGCCCGGAAAAGGGATGGTGTGCCCCTCCTCATCAGCGAAAGGACCAAAGTGTAATTTACTATCCATAGAGCAGGTCGTGTACTTCCTCTGCCCGGCTAAATTCAGAAAGGCAACTGTGGGCTGCGGAGAAAAGTCCAAGCACCAGGCAAAGCGGGAATCAGACAGTGGTGTAACCTGTGAAACAAAGAGATCAATGAAATCCTCGCTTACCAGACCGTCATGCATTTCAACTGCTTCGCACAACGCTGCCTCAATGGCTTCCATATCCAGGCGTCCGGGATTGTAGTCCTCTGAAGCAATTTGAGCTTTGCTCTGACGAAGGGCCTCCATCTGCTGCTGAATTTCTATGGTCCGCTGGAGGAACTTATCCTGCTCAATCTCTCCACGGGCACGGACCACAACCAAGTCATCCAGCTGTTGTTGGAGCAACTGAATAGAATCATCTTTCGCTTTCATCAAATCTGCTCGACGATCTGCGTCTGGCTTGTAGCAAGCATCCAGCATTTTGCAGGTCTGGAGGACGATTTCTCTTTGGTCTCCCCATACCCTCTCAAATATTTTGGAGGCCATCAGTTCCAGCTTGCTTTGTCCAACCGGCTTGATCTCACAGATAGGTGTTGGATTGCCTTGTTCATTCTGAAGGCGGATGCGGGGCGTATCATGGTGTCGTTTGCATTCATATCCATAGATAGGCTTTCCTGCATTATTGGTTCTCCAACGATGTCGAAGCATGGGAGAACCGCAACGACACCTCATTTTTCTGCCCCATACATTCTGAGCCTGCTGAACACCAAAACTCCGCGTGCGGCCTTTTTCATCCGTCAGCCGTTTGGTCCTGCTGCGACGAATGGCGTTACACCGCTCGTACTGCTCCTCTGAAATGATCTGAGGAAAACCGCCTTTTACATAGACGAACTCACTCTCGTCGCGCTTGATCCGTTTTTGCTCCAAATAGTTGTTGGAATAGGACTGACAGTAAACTGTGTACCCCAAATAGTTTTTACGCTTGATGATTTTTGATACCTTCCCAGCATCCCATTTGACCTTACCCACCCCGTTTTTGCGTCCAAGGCGGGTCAGCTCTTTTGCTACCAAGGTTTCACCCATACCGGAATCATAGAGGTCAAAAATCATTTTTACGGTTTCCGCTTGATCGGGATCAATCTCGAACTGCTTGGTGAGTTTGTTCCTAATATATCCGAAAATGTTCCCGTTTCCATAGAGGACGCCTTTTTCGCGGCTGACCCGTTGTCCTGCAAGAGAGCGTTCACTGATTTTGCGGCTTTCTTCCTGTGCCATAGTAGCCATAATGGTCAGTCGCAGCTCGCCATCACCGTCAAGAGTCCAAATGTTATCATTCACAAAATAGACTTCAATTCCCATGGCGGCGAGTTGGCGAACACAGACCAGTGCATCTACCGTGTTTCTGGCGAAGCGGCAGACCTCGCGAGTGACGATCAAATCGAATTTATGCTGTTTGGCATCCTCCATCATCTGCATAAAGGCATCCCGCTTATAGACCTGAGTTCCGGTAATACCTTGGTCAATGTAGCGGTTGATAACATTCCACTGAGGATGAAATCGAGCAACATCATCATACCACTGCATCTGATTCTGAAGGGCTTTGACCTGGGCCTCGTGTTCTGTTGAGGCACGGCCATATATAACTGCCCGGCAGGGTTTGTCCCGGAAAGAACGGGACAATGAGTACGGAGACATATTGTACATAGCATCTTCCTCCTTTATGGCTTCTGATTTGTTCTGACAAGGCGAGAATACCCGAAAACAACAGAATCAGCAATGATACGGACGCTGGCCTGATATCCTTGACAACTTGCCGGAAAAGTGTTCACTTTTGCGGATAGGTTTGCTTGACATTCAGATAGGTTGCCTCGTTGACAAGGCCCTTCTTGTAGAGCATATCAATCAGCTTTAAGCACACATAGGTGCGGTCAATAATCGATTCATTCATGGATCATATCCTCCGGTAATTGACATTGCTGCGGTAACACCGCAAGCCGGATTTTTTGGAGTGTTAACGCTGTAAGGCTGGACAATGTATAATATTCGACCGGATTAAGAGTAGATGCTCCACCTTCAGCGGCTCGCGCTGCCAAAGCATCAATACTGCGCCGAAGGGATGATAGCTCGTCCAGTAGGGATAAATAGTCTGCTGGTGGAAGCTCAACGGGGCGAATCTTTTTGACCAGATTGCGGATATACGCGCCTCTTGACGGTGCGCCAACCCTCCGGACCTGACGATCCAGATCCGCTAAATCATCTTCCGTGAAGCGCACATAAGCCACTTTTGTTGCGCAGACATCCTTTTTGTTCATGGCATCGCCTCATTACCTGAATGGCGCTGCGGAACTTTGCGGGGAGCGACGATATAGTCATATCCACTGCGAATTCCACAATAGGTACAGGTATCTTTCACAAATTGGTAGCGATCTGCGCGCTTGATTCTTATGGTGGGAACATTATAAAAAGCACTGGCACAGGCTGCGCACAGGCAAATCAGCTGCGGCTCCTGCTGCTTGGGTTCGGTTTTGTAATCCATGGCCGTTTCTCTCCTATGATTATGTGTATTCAAAGTCTGAGCGGCCTTGGTGCCCTTCCCTGGCACTTGTACCTCTCACTTGTAGGCCACGGCAGAGGGCGTTTGTTGCGTATATCTGAAATTTTTGTTGAAAAGCCCCTATCATCGTTCGATAGGGGCTTCACTATAGGAAGATGAAACTCGTTGTAGTTATAAAAAACAAAATTTTTTCTTTCCCTATTGACTGCACGGCTCGTGCAGCTGTAACCTTTGCTTGTAGGGTGGTGATGAATAATGAAAACACTCCATGAAGTAACTCAAATCGTTGGAATGACGCGCCGCGTTATTCAGGAATATGAGAAAGCTGGCCTAGCTACTGCGCCGACAGCCACAAATAAATATGGTCACCTATTATATGCCGATAAAGAAATAGATCGACTGTGGCAAATACGCTTTTATCGGGAACTGGGCTACGGAAAAAACGAGATGAAGGCTGTGTTTAATAACCCTCACTATAATCGAAAAGAAGCCCTTTCTTTTCAAATAGCTCAACTGGAAAAGAAAAAGAAGCATCTTGAAAGTTTGATTGAAACAGCAAATCTTTTGAAAGAAATGGATGTTCCAATATCCGCAATTCGATTTGGTTCGCATGGATTGGAAAATCTATCATATGATACATTGGTTCCGGTAATTGTAGCAGCATTTAATGCAATGGATCTCAAGGAGCCTATGGAGCAGTCTTTTGTGGCCGTATTAACAGAAGAAGATGAAAATTATTGGTTTGAGACCCTTGACAAGGTAATGGTATTCTTTAAGGAAGATAGTCCCTATGATGATGACAGTGTACAGGTACAGATTTGTGCTTTGCACCATATAACCGCAAAAGTGCTCTCGGATTCTATTTTTCTGTTCAAATGGAACAATCTTAATTTTGCGCCTGGGGCGGAAATTGCATCAGAAATCGATGATATTTATGGACCTGGCAGTGCTGAGTATTTGTTTCAGGCAACGTGTTATTACTGTACAAAGCATGAAGATAATCCCACGGATCGGAACCTGATTGATGCATTGAATAACATCGAAAACTTAGGCAGGAAAAAATATACGACTGGCTCCGAAGAAGTACAAGCTCAAGTTAAAAGGATACATGAGTTCTTTTCAAACATACCTGCAATGTCGCAAGCGGCTCATTTGAGTTTATTGAATAACATTGGAAATATGTTTGGGAGCAAAACATATAAAGAGCTTATCGATAACGGAGCAGAGCGCGGAGTCTCGTGGTTTATCTCCAGGGCCATTCAAATATATTGCACCCGGCTTAAAGAAAATGAATTTACGGAGGATACAGTATGAATAACATAGCTGAGGAAATATATGATCTGATTAATACCACTGGTAAATCGGCTCCTGATATGACGAAAGCCCTAAAAAATATTGGCGATGGCGATATGCAACAAGGCATAAAAAAGTTATCCGACTTCTTCTCGGCCACAGCCAAAGAAATCGGCCTTGAACGTGGATTGAAATTGGGAGAACAACGCGGCTGGATCAAGGGGTCACTCACTACATTAGGAATTGTCTCACTTGCTGCTGGTGGCGTGTATATTAAGGAGAAATATGCCGCATTTAAGCGCAAGAAAGCATTAGAGCAAGAAGGACAAGTAATTCTTGCTGCAATTAAAGAAACGATTCCATCGGCAACGGAAACAACCACCACAGATATATCTGCTTCTGAACGAGACAACAACACCAGTGAATAAATATTGAATGGCATGAGTTGCTGGGGTTGTATATGCTTATATAAAGTGCATCAAGTTGGGAACCAAGATAAGTTGGCAGATATGGATACCGCATAGTGGTAAGAAAGGAGGTGTCATCATGGGAGCAAGGTTCCCGGAGGTTGACTGGTATTGTGACCGTTGCAATGCTTACCTAAATGTACAGCCCGGATTTGATGACCATCATTATGTGTGGAAATGCACAGAATGCGGTCATAAAAACAGTATTTCCGCAGACTCCATTTACGAATCTGAAGAAGAATTCAGAAATTACAGTAAATAATAGATTTTTCCCAAAAAGGACGCATCACCTAACAGTCATACGCTGTTGGGTGATGCGTCCTTTTTGTAGTTTTATGAATTGTGGAGCATTATAATGCTCTGTATTTTTTTAATCTTTCGCGAAATTGTAGACCGGTTCACGCCCTGTAGACGAGCAATTTCAGCGGCGGAGAAGCCTTCGTAAAGAAGGAGGGCGATTTCTTCCAAATCCTTCGGCAACACAGAAAGAAATTCCTTTACCTCAAGATTAAACTGTACTCGATCCATGTTGTCGCCTTCATAGTAGCCCCCCATCCCCTCCGGGTCCTGAGCTTCCAGGGAGCAATGACGGCGGGTCTGTGCATGGTTGTTATTGTACTCACAGCGGTCAAGCTCCTGTAATTCAGCAAGCCAGCGGCTCCCCAGGCCAGCAACATCGGCAGGGCCAAAAACCAGTGTAGAGCTTGTCCCGTCTGCAAAGCGATAGATGTAGGTGTCGTGTTGGATAGTGGGAGTCCCCAAAAATTCATTTTTCTTGGTGACAGTAGATTTCTGTTTGTTCTTCATAATGTGTCCTTTCCGCCCGAAGTTAGGTACGGAAGGACACAAAAAGAGCCTGTGGCGGAAGATGACCACAGGCTTTAGGCTGAAAAAAGCGCACAAAGCTGCGGTGGGAGCATCTTCGCCCGAAAAGCAACCTTCATCGTTGCGTCTTCGAACTCTTATGCGTCCCTCCGCCCTTATAGCGCTATTCGGACTATGAGAGAGTGATAATTGTGTTAGGTGAGGTAACCCCTGAAGGGGGGCAGGCGTATTAGCTAATACATCGCTGCCCATCGATTTCAAATCTTACTTTTTCTTGCCAGGTTTGGTTTGCGCCAAAGCACTGCCTGCGACGGATTTCGATTTGCTGCTATAGCGACCATCTTTGAGAATCTGACTTGCCTTGGTAGCCACCGCCTTGGAAGTCTGCTTCCTGTTGCTTGCCATGCCGTTCACCTCCTTAACTTTTATTGGAGTGGATTTATGAGTGTTTACAATTTAAATTGCATGGATTAGTTGATTTTTGCATATTTTTGTAATATGCTAAAAATACAATTCCTAGCAATGTATCTTGGGACCACTCTTCATCCTTCCGAATGCATTATCGCACCACAAAATGAGACGCGCAGCCGGTCGAACATGAGACAGATGAGACAAAACATGGGACAGATTTAATTGCATATGATAAGGAGAGTCAGATGTGCTGGTAAAGACATATTTTGAGCGGCTATACACGCACATGCGGGAGGAGCTTTACTATCCAAGCAGAAAGAATAGCGGTATATTTGTCGTGCGTTGCTTCTGCGCAGCAGGCAGCAACTATTTCCCGTTTAAAAAAGGAAAACGGTACACCTCCAAGGATGTACCGTTGCCGAGAAAACTTTATGATGGCAGTCGAACTATGACGACGGATATAAAGGCATCTTTCCATCCATTTGACGATGCCAGCCTTACCGCTTTTTATAAGGAGAACATAGAAGATGATAAAACACGCAATGTGATGCTTGCATTCGGCATTTCTCCAACTATGGAAGAGAATAAGGATTGTCTGTGCAGAGCATTGTCGATTCAGTTCAGAATGTTTGTGGGAAGTAACTCTGATGAGGTCGATGACATTGTAGCGATAGAATATCAAAAACTGCTTGCAGAACCGAAAGATGAAGAAACAAAATCGCATCCACCTGCGGGAATTTTGTATCCAGGGGATCAGATTTGTTTCAAGTCTAAAAACAGGCCAACTTATCAAGTGAATATATATGAGAAGTTTCAACACACATGGGAATTTGAAAATGCTGGCACACAGGTGTGGCGTGGACGAAGATTGTTCTTTTCCAATCACGAAGATGTCCGACCGAAAGCAGAAACAAATTATATTGATATACCAGACACGCCTCCGCATATGAGCGTAAAAATAACCGTGAGCATAGATGCTCGCGGCTTTGAGGGAAAATCGGAATGCAGATGGATTATGGTAGACAGTGACAACAATGATTGCTTTCCGAATAGCAACATATTCATATTTGTAGTTAGCACAAAAATGGATTATCAGGGACAGACGGAGGTAACACAGTGAGTGAAGTCAACATCGAGAAATGGGTAACAGTGAAAGAAGTTCAGTCATATCTCGGAGTCGGCAGAGAAACAGTCCTCGCTTGGATTGCTAAGCGAAATATGCCTGCTTACAAGGTTGGGAGACTTTGGAAATTTAAATTGTCTGAGGTGGATGAGTGGATTCGTTCAGGTGGAGCGGCTGATGACAACAGCAAAGATTCTGAATAAGGCCCTATAATGTGCAGTATCGCTGATGAAATTAAAATGCAGGAGTGAACTTTATCGCATTGACTGAAAATATATAGGTCAGGAAAGGAAAACAAATATGGACAATCAAGTGCATAATCAAATAGTAAGCTTTATATGGGGAATTGCAGATGACTGCCTGCGTGATGTATATGTGCGTGGTAAATATCGTGATGTCATTCTCCCGATGACGGTCATCCGCCGTCTGGATGCCATGCTGGAAGAAACAAAACCGGCAGTATTGGCTATGAAAAAGCAGCTCGATGCTGCAAAGATCGATAATCAGTGGCCTGCGCTATGCAATGCAGCTGGACAGGCTTTCTGCAATGCATCGCCCTTCCTGCTGAAGGATTTGACCAGTCGTGCCAAGGCGCAGACACTCAAAGCTGACTTTATAGCATACCTTGACGGCTTTTCTCCCAATGTGCAGGTGATTCTGGATAAGTTCAAATTCCGAAATCAGATTGATACGATGGTGGATGCGGATATTCTCGGTGCAGTCATTGAAAAGTTTACATCCTCTGACATTAACTTGAGTCCGAATCCTATTTACAAGGACGACGCGAAGACGATCCTCAAGCACCCTGGTCTTGATAACCACGGTATGGGTACTATTTTTGAGGAGCTGATTCGGAAATTTAATGAAGAAAATAACGAGGAAGCCGGAGAACACTGGACGCCTCGTGATGTTGTCGAGCTCATGGCCGACCTTGTGTTCATACCGATTGCCGATAAAATCAAAGACGCTTCCTATTCCTGTTATGACGGAGCCTGCGGTACCGGTGGAATGCTCACCGTCGCTCAGGATAGACTTTTGACGCTTGCCAAGAGGCGCGGCAAGGAAGTCGCTATCCATCTGTTCGGGCAGGAAGTTCAGCCAGAGACCTATGCAATCTGCACGGCAGATATGTTGCTAAAAGGTGACGGTGAAGAGGCCGAGCACATTATGTATGGCTCCACGCTTTCTGACGATCAGCACGCTTCCCGCCAGTTTGATTTCATGCTCTCCAACCCACCATATGGTAAAAGCTGGAAAGTTGATGCCGAAAAGATGGGCGGCAAAAAGGAGATCCTCGACACGCGCTTCAACACTTACCTTGAAGGCGGAAAACTGATGCCAATGATTCCGCGTACCAGTGATGGACAACTTTTGTTTCTCCTTAATAATGTATCCAAAATGAAAAAGGATACGGAACTTGGAAGTAGAATTGTTGAGGTACATAATGGATCTTCCATTTTTACTGGGGATGCTGGAAGCGGTGAAAGTAATGCCCGCCGATATTTAATTGAGAATGATCTTGTGGAAGCTATTATCGCTCTTCCCGATAAGATGTTTTATAATACGCCGCTCAACACATATATTTGGGTCATCTCAAATAAAAAAGAAGATAGACGTAAAGGCAAAATACAACTGATTGATGCAATGGCTATGAAAAAGCCATTAAGAAAAAAGCTGGGAGACAAAAGTAATGAACTTACATCTGAATTCAGAAAACAGATATTGGATGTATTCCTCTCTTTTGAAGAGAGCGATATAAGCCATATATACAAGAATGAGGAGTTCGGTTTTTGGGAAGTTACAGTATTGAGGCCTAAGTATCAAGAGGATGGCTCGATTGAGATAGATAAAAAAGGAAACAAAGTTTCTGACAAGGATAAAACCTATACCGAAATTGTCCCATTCACATATAACGGAGGTATCGAAGAATATTTTAATCGTGAGATTCTTCCGTTTTGTGACGATGCTTGGATTGATGACAAAAAGACTAAGGCTGGCTACGAAGTGAGCTTTACAAAGTGTTTCTATCGTCCGCTCAGATTGCGTTCATTTGAAGAAGTTATGAGTGAGTTGCATTCGCTGGAACAAGAAACAGACGGAATGTTTAACGAAATAACTGGAGGCATAAGATAGTGAATCGATATCCAGCTTATAAAGAGGTAGACTTGCCTTGGTTAAGCGAAATGCCACAGCAGTGGTGCTTAGTTCGCAATAGAGATATTTTTACAGAAAAAACGGATGTGGTCGGAGATGATTTTTCGAATTACACATTGTTGTCTTTGACTACAAAGGGCGTGATCCCTCGCGATTTAGAAAGCGGAAAAGGGAAGTTTCCATCTGATTTCAAATCGTACAAAATTGTGCATAAGAATGACATTGCTTTTTGCCTTTTTGATATTGACGAAACACCAAGGACAGTTGGTTTGGCCAATGAAGATGGAATGTTGACCGGTGCTTACACAATATATCAGGTATCGGGACTGCTTCCTGAATATGTTACATATTATTACACTGCTTTAGACGATATAAAGGCATTAAGGTATTACTATACTGGCTTAAGAAAAACAGTCAAGGCAGATGCTTTCTTATCTATGAAAATGCCCGCGCCGTCCATTACTGAGCAAAGACAGATTGTTGACTATTTAAACTGGCAGACATCAAGAATGAATAAACTTATTTCTGCTAAGAGACGCGAGCTAAAATTAGTTAAAGAGATAAAGCACAACGAGGTAAAAAAGCTTGTTTTTGGATTGAATATAAAGGGAAATAGAAAGCCCACTGATAATCCATGGATGACAAACGCTCCTGAGAAATGGACGAAAGTTAAATTACGGAACCTTTTTACAGAGGTGAAAGAATCTGTTGGAGATGAAAGTGAGAAATATACGTTGTTATCGCTTACAACTAACGGTGTTATTGTACGAGACCTAAGTGAGGCAAAGGGGAAATTCCCATCAGACTTTTCTGCCTATCAAGTCGTTAATCCGGGGCAGTTTGTATTTTGCCTTTTTGATATAGATGAAACACCTCGAACTGTTGGGCTGGCAACTATGCAAGGAATGATAACCGGAGCTTATACTGTTTTTGATGTTAAGCAATGCAATCCAGAATACTTACTACAGCTTTTTACAGTGCTTGATGATGAAAAGGCATTAAAACCGTTGTATTCAGGGCTCAGAAAGGTGATAAAAACAAATAATTTTTTGAACCAAAGCATTTACCTGCCCTCAGAGGAAGAACAATCCTCCATCGTTTCAGATGTTGCGGAAGTAATTAAACATTACGATAACATTGAAAAAGTATTCAAGAAAGAGATAGATGTACTGACAGATTTGAAAAAGCAAATTGTTTTTTCTGTAGTGACAGGAAAACTCGATGTCAGAGGAGTAAGTATTCCCGATTATGAATATGTGGATGACGAAGATAGCGAAGAGGAAGAACAGGAGGATTGACAATGGCTTTTACCAACACAAAGGAAAGCGGTCTTGAATCCTTAATCGTGAAGTGGCTGGTTGAACAGAATGGGTATGAGGAAGGAACAAACGCCGACTATAACAAAGAATATGCTGTCGACGAGACTCGGCTGTTCCGCTTCCTGCAAGACACGCAGCCGAAGGAAATGGACAAGCTGGGCGTGTTTATCTCGGACACTAAGAAGCGCCAGTTTCTGAACCGGTTGTCTGGAGAAATCGCCAAGCGCGGCATCATTGATGTGCTTCGCAATGGTGTGAAGGTCTACCCGGCAGACCTCATCATGTTCTATCTGACGCCGACCGAGAATAACCAGCAAGCCAGAATCATGTATGAGAAGAATATCTTCAGCGTGACGAGGCAACTACGCTATTCGCAGGATGCCGGGAAGTTGGCTCTGGATGTTTGTCTATTTATCAACGGACTTCCGGTCATCACGATGGAGCTGAAGAACCAGCTCACAAAGCAGAATACTGAAAACGCCGTGCGCCAGTATAAGGAAGACCGGGACTTCCATGACCTCCTGTTCTCTTTCAAGCGTTGCATGGTTCATTTTGCTGTGGACGACGCTACGATTCAGTTCTGCACCAAGCTCGCCGGAAAGGATAGCTGGTTCCTGCCGTTTAATAAAGGCTACAACGACGGCGCAGGAAATCCGCCGAATCCGGACGGCCTTATGACGGACTATCTCTGGAAGGACATCCTTACCAAGAGAAAGCTGTCCCGGATTATAGAAAACTACGCACAGGTTATCGAAGAGGTAGATGAGGATACCAAAAAGAAATCCGTCAAGCAGATCTGGCCTCGCTATCATCAACTCGACTGCGTAGAAAAACTGCTGGCTGATGTGCAGGAAAATGGTGTCGGCAAGCGTTATTTGATCCAGCACAGCGCCGGAAGCGGAAAGTCAAACTCGATAGCATGGCTTGCACATCAGCTGATCGGTCTTGAGAAAGATGGTCATCCGATGATTGACTCTGTTCTTGTGGTTACCGACCGCCGTATTCTGGATAAGCAGATCCGTAATACGATCAAGCAGTTCATGCAGGTCAAGAATACGGTCGTCTGGGCGGAGCATTCCGGCGATCTACGCAAAGCCATACAGGATGGCAAGCGCATCATTATATCTACGATTGAAAAGTTCCCGTACATTATCTCCGAGATCGGGCAGGAACATAAAAATAACAAGTTTGCCATTATCATCGACGAGGCGCATTCTGGCCAGAGCGGGCGTAACTCTGCCAATATGAATCTGGCACTTTCCGGCCTTGCTACAGACGACGAAGCGGATAATGAAGACAAAATCAATGCCATGATGGAGGGACGTAAGCTCGTCTCTTCTGCCAGCTACTTTGCCTTCACAGCCACACCGAAGAATAAGACCGAGGAGATGTTTGGTGTTCTCTATGAAGAGGACGGAGAAATCAAGCATCGCCCATTCCATGTCTACACCATGAAGCAGGCCATTCAGGAAGGCTTCATTCTGGATGTGCTCCGCAACTATACAACCATTGACAGCTGGTACAAGCTCATGAAGACGGTCGAGGATGATCCGATGTTTGATAAGAAGCGTGCGCAGAAAAAACTGCGTGCCTTCGTGGAGGGCAATCCTGACGTTATCGCAAAGAAGGCTGCTATAATGGTGGAGCATTTCCACGAGCAGGTTATTGCAAAGAAGAAGCTGGGCGGCAAGGCTCGTGCAATGGTGGTTACGGCCAGCATTCCGAGATGTATCGAATACTACTATGCGATCAACAAGTGTCTCGCAGACAGGCATAGTCCGTATAAGACAATTGTGGCCTTTTCCGGTGAGCATAAATATAACGGTCAGGAACCTGCGCTTACATCGGCTGCGATGAACGGATTTCCAGATGCAAAGATTCCGAAGGAGTTTAAGAAGGAACCGTATAGGATTTTGATTGTGGCGGATATGTTCCAGACGGGATTTGATGAGCCGCTGCTGCAGACGATGTATGTGGACAAGCCGCTCTATGATATTGCTGCGGTGCAGACTCTTTCTCGTCTCAACAGAGCTTGTCCCGGCAAGGATGAGGTCTATGTTCTGGACTTTGCCAATAAAACATCCACCATTGAAGACGCCTTCCAGAAATTCTACAGGACTACGATTCTTTCTGGCGAGACTGATCCGAATAAGCTCTATGACCTTATAACGCTGATGGACAGCTATCAAGTTTACGATGACAGCGATATTGAAACGCTGGTTGATCTATTCCTGAGTGGTGCGGAGCGTGATAGGCTTGATCCGATTTTGGATGCCTGCACAGCCGTATATAAGCAGTTGGAGCTGGACGATCAGATTAAGTTCAAGAGTGCGGCTAAATCTTTTGTGCGTACCTATGGTTTCCTTGGTGCAATCCTGCCTTACGGAAACGTCGAGTGGGAGAAACTGTCGATTTTCCTGAATCTGCTGATTCCGAAACTTCCGTCGCCGCGTGACGATGACCTCTCGGAGGGCATCCTTCAAACTATCGATCTGAGCAGTTATCGGAATGAGGCGCAGGAGGCCATTGCAATCAAACTGGAAGACACCGATGCGGAAATTGCACCGGTGCCCGCAGGCAAGATTGGCCATACCGTTGAGCCTGAAATGGATTTGCTTTCCAAGATTATCATGGACTTCAATGATATGTTCGGAAATATCAACTGGAATGATGCTGACAATGTGCAGCGCCAGATTCTGGCCATTCCGGAGATGGTGTCCAAGGATAAGAAGTATCAGAATGCCATGAAGAACTCTGATGAACAGGAAGCACGCACAGAAAGTGAACGTGCTTTGCAACAGGTCATGTTCTCTATTATGGCGGACAACATGGAGCTATTCAAACAGTTTCAGGATAATCCTTCCTTTAAGAAGTGGCTATCGGATATGGTTTTCAATTTGACATACGAACCGAAGACCGATAAGGACGCAAAAATCCTGGACTACGCTCAGCATTAGACTCCTGTGGGTGTGGTGACAGAGGATGCCCTGCATGGCGGTCAACGCAAATAGGTGAAAAGGAGGCAGTTGTATGCTGAATAAAACAATAAAAGGCAGTGATTTTGACAACATCTTCACTGAGGTTATACATTCGGAATCTCTCGGATTGATTAACCCAGAACAACTGCGCCTTTTTCACCTCAATGTCATGAATAATGAATTTGTTTCGGATGATTTGCAAGCATTCATCCGAAAAAATGTAGGGAGATATGTGTTCTCAAGAGCAAAGCTGGAGCAGTTTAAGATAAATGATGACTTGGAGAGCATTGGCCTTGAGGCTATGGCAGTCATGCAAAAAAATGGACGCCCCGGACAGCAGAACACAGGGAATTCACTGGGGGAAATCCTGCTGTATGCGTTCCTGGAACAGATACTGGATGCACCCAAAATTATGAGCAAGGTCGAGTTGTTTTCAACAACGAATACCCAAAGCAGCAAATGTGATGGTATTCACCTGCTTTCACTCGGAGGCTATGGCCAGCCATATTATCAGCTTGTTTTTGGTTCATCCAGTGTAGTAGGTGATATGCGAGATGCCATTGACCAAGCATTTGATGCCATAATGGACATCGAGCAAACAAATAAAAACCGGCTTCAGCTTTTAGAACCGTCAAGTCTCGATAGAGACTTTGATCCAGAAACAGCACGGCAAATCAAGGAAGTTGTTTTTCCGAAAAAGGGCTCTAGTGTCGTTAGAGATACAGCCTATGGTGTGTTCATAGGATATACTCTTGGGCTTAACCCTGCCAGCTATTCGACGATGCAATACAAAAATGCGTTAAACCATAAGATGAATACCGATATAAAGAATCATGCCGCATACATTGCCCGGCAAATCAACAGTCGTGGGCTTGGGACACATTCATTTTATTTTTATATCTTACCATTGAATGACGCTGACAAGGATAAGTCAGACATTATGGAGAAAGCCATGCGGGGAGGTGTGATGCCATGAGCGATAACAAAGTTGCAACCATCCACCTCGGTGATGTCATATATGCAGATATTGACAGTAATGAATATCTGAGAGAAATACACGACAATCTCTTATACAATTATGCTGCGAAGATGCTTAACATATTTGATCAGACATCAAGACCCGTGGATAAAATCGATGCCCTTCGATTTGCAGATTTGCTGTCAAAATCAACGCATTCGACAAACAGCGACCAACACAAAATGTGGGCACAGGAAATCATCACGCTTTTGTGCAGCATTTATCCTGATGACCCTGCCGTAAGCTATTATGCTGGTTCTGTTTTAACCAGTACAGGAAATTACCAAGGACGGAATCTTGTAGCGAAAGACTACCAGAGTGGAGCCGTGCTTGACCGTATGTATTCGGAATATTCCAAGGAACTGCTGACGATTCCGGCTATGCCTGAGTTTCAGTTCCTCCGCGCTCAAAAGCAGGTGTACGACCATCTTACTGATCAATATTTTAGCTATTCTGGTCCGACATCAATGGGAAAATCCTTTATTATGAGGATGTTTCTTAAATCGCAGGTCGAGTCTGGTGTAGAGAAAAATTTTGCATTGATTGTTCCTACAAAGGCACTTATTAACGAAGTCACAAGCAAAATAATCAACGATCTCAAAGAAAATCTTAAGAAATACAATTACAGGCTTGTTACCTCCGCAGGTGCTCTTGTTTTGAAGGAACAACATAATTTTATATTTGTACTGACACCAGAGCGCCTTTTGTACCTATTGATAAGCAATCCCGATTTAGAACTGCACTACCTTTTTGTGGATGAGGCACACAAGCTGTCTGAGGTGGATAGCCGCGGTCCTTTTTACTATAAGGTTATAGATAAACTGGTTGAGAGAAAGAATAAGCCTCATGTCATCTTTGCTTCGCCCAATATTCCAAATCCGGAAATATATTTAAGAAGCATACCGGACATAGAAACACCTGAAAAATGGAAACTGGCGTCTTCTTTTTCTCCTGTGACACAGTTTAAGTTTCTTATTAGTTTTAGGCAACGTTCGATTAGTATGTTTAACGACTATTCGAGGATGCTGACGAAGATTGCACAGTTCACCGGAGAAATCAGCCTCGACACAATTCTTCCGCTTGTAAGCAGAGACTCTGACGGGAGAATCAAGCAGAATATTGTATATTGCAGTTCCATTGCACAGGCAGTAAACCTTGCCCGCAGCTATGCAAATAAAATTCCTACAGTAACGGCTAATCAGGATATTTGGACTCTTTCCAAGGAGATAAAGCAGGAGGTCCACGGCGATTATTTCCTTGCGGAATTGATCACAAAAGGCGTTGCTTATCATATTGGATATCTCCCGTCTACTATTCGAATGAGAATTGAAGAACTATTTCGAAGCGGTGCCATTACTACAATCTTCTGCACCAGTACCCTCGTGGAGGGAGTCAATATGCCTGCTGATAACCTCTTTATCACAAGTTACAAAAAGGGTTATGCCTATATGGATGCAGTTGATTTCCGTAATCTGATCGGACGTGTAGGCAGGATAGAATACAACCTTTATGGGAATGTATTTCTTGTCAGTATGAACGACAAGGTCAAGGAGGAAAAGTTCGAAGAACTACTTAAAGAGAAGATTCCAGAACAGAAACTGTCCATCGAATCAGGCTTGACTAATGCGCAGAAAAAATCGGTCGTAAAGGCACTGGTTAACGGGGAAATAGAGTTTGATAAGCACCCCCACAATCAGCCGGAAGAATCCTATACGCTGATGCGTAAGTTCGCTTTGATACTCTTGCGTGATATTACAAAAGGCCGAGACAGCCTTGTCCACAGGGAGTTTGCACCATTCCTTACAGAACACGATGAGGAAAAGATAAAGGCAAACTTTACACAAAAATCTGCAACGCCCGATGATGATATCAATGTGTCAGTTGATCAGACAGAGAACCTTACCAGTGCAATCGCACGAGGGATGTCTTATCCGACCCTAGACATTAATGGGAACGTTGACTACAACGAGTTGATGAACTTCCTCGAGCGAATGTGCCGCGTTTTCAAATGGGAAAAGTATGAACGGCAGACACTTGGAAGAGTAAGCAAGAAAACAGGAAAGCACGGAATGCTTCGTTGGTATGCTGTTATATTGATTCAATGGATTCAGGGAATGGGTCTTAGCAACATCATGAACAAAGCAATTGAATACAAGAGGAACGACAGTGAGGCTACGGTAAGAATCGATGGAAAACCAGTAAAATATGACGATTCCCGTGAGCACAGAAACGTTGTTATTGCGGACACCTTGGATGTTATTGAAAATGTGATCCTTTTCAGCATTTCCAATTATTTTTTGAGATTTTCAAACGAGTACAAGAGATTTCATAAGGTGGAAAGCTTCAAGAACGATTGGTATGAGTATGTTGAATACGGTACAACCAATCCTTTGACCATATTGCTGCAGAGAAGTGGTTTCTCCCGTGAAACATCGACTTATATTCGACAGCATCGTAGAGAGTATGTTGTGATGGCAGAAGACGGAGGCGTAAAATTGCGCCGCACGCTGTTACAAAGCAGAAATCTCGGAGCCGCCCGCGAATCAGCTGACATTCAGTACAATATGCCGGAAATTTTTGTCGATTAATGACGTGCGCATGGCATACAGAAAATCAATCGAGTTACCAATATCTGTTAGCAGAGCAATCGAAGCCCACAATCACATCCTGTGTGGAACCTGCGATGTGTGAAGAACCCTGTATAGGGAAATTAAAAGGAATCTCTCATCGCCAAGATTGTACTGGCAAGCAATGCCCCTGGATAGCCATTCGGCTTCCGGCGCTGCTTGTTGAGGGTATCCCCCAAGCCCCCATGAACGCAGAATTTCATTCTGCGGCTGCGCGTCCGATGGACACTTTAGACCACGATCAGCTCATCGCTGGTCGTGGTCTTTTTCTTTTTCGGTATCGTGTTCCACCTCCATATTTAAGAGCCGATCCACATTGGCCTTTGCCGCTAGCAGCTCCCGCATTTCCTCACGGGAGCGCCGGTACTCGGCATAGGTCTTTTTCTTTTCCTCCAGGAGCCGGGCATACTCGGCTTGCAACTCCTTGACTTTGGGGAGCTTCTTGACCCCCATATCGTCAAAGGCATTTTTGGCCGCCTGATGGAGCAGAATTTCCTCCTCATGTTCCTGGCGGAATTTCTTTGAGTAGCCAGCTTTTCGGTAGGCCACATAGGTGTCACGAGTCTTGGCGTAGTTGATGATGTGAGTCCGCAGGACGGTGATCTCCGCCATGCGTTTCTCCGCTGCCTTGATTTTTGCAGATAGCTCATTATGGTGAGCCGTGGCCGCAGCAGCCTTTTCCTCCAGCACAGCATACTCCAACAAGTTATGCTCCGTGAGATAATTTACGGTCTGCGCCATCTGTTTCAAGTTAAAAATCTTGGCCCACCGCACATACCCGGCACCTTTTCCGGCCTGGAGCTTTGCCTGGATGTCAACCAGCAGATTGACCTTCGGCAGATCTGCCCGCTTGACCGGCTTCTGACGGGGCGTATGCACCTTTTGACCGGCGAGGATGGCCAACAGGTCTTTCAGGGTGTAGCCATCACCCAGACTGTCTAGGCGGGATACTTTACTCCAGCCGGGGAGCTTCAAACGGTAGGATTTCCCGCGCTTGGATACTTCACAGCCAGATTTTCGGAGCAGCTTCAGCAACTCGTCCAGGTCGGCAGGCTTTTGTTCCAGGGCGTTGTCAATGGCAACACGCAGCAATTCTCGGTGGGAGGGCTTGACCTGGTCGCCCAACCACTTATTGTAGCTCTTTCCGTGGGGCTTGGGATTCTCTACAATAGACAGCCCGTTCTCAATGCAAATGGTGTCGCTCAAATGCCGTACAGCTTTCGTGCTGCCCCAAAAGTTGCGGAACTTCCGGTCACAATCCAGATTGACCGAACTCCAAATGATATGATTATGGACATGGGCTTTGTCGATGTGGGTGCAGACGATAAAGGCGTGCTTGCCTTTTGTAAACCGCTTGGCAAATTCTACACCGAGCCGGTTGGCTTCCTCCGGCGCGATCTCCCCAGGGCAGAAGGACTGGCGGACATGGTAGGCGATCACGTCATCTGCGCCCCGGACCCGCCCGGTGGCAGCGATATACTGGCGCTTGGCCAACATGAACTCGGCATCGGCCACACGGCTGTCACACTCATAGCCGGTGATGAGCCTGCCGTGGTCTGTCTTTTGCGGATTTGCCACATAGTCGATAATATCGCTGATAGCACGGCTTTCGGTCCGGCCCTTGCCGACGTGCAGCGGCATGATTCGTGTGGTTGCCATGAGTTTTCCCTCCCTTCAAAAAAAGTGGGCAGCCTCAGCTGTCCACTTCATCAAAATATGAAATAATCTGTTTTTTCTTCTTTCTGGCGCACCGCAGCGTTGCGGCGGCTCCGCCCCAATCATGGAGAACATAGGCCACCACGACATCACTGGTTTCTACCATCCAGCGGTTTCTGTGAGAAATCGCAAAGCGGCGTGGCACAGTTTCCAGAGGCGGATATACCGTACTGTCATAGCCAGAAATATCTCGTTTCGTGTCGAAATATGCAAGGACAAGAATCAGCTCGATCTCTGGGTGCTGTATTTTCTGTTTTCGCAGAACTGCCGCAGCCAAACTGTCAAAGGCTCCGTATCCACCAAGATAAAATATGTTTACGCCTTGCTCAATTAGATGCAGGGTCACGGCATACAGCCATTTTTCTACATCTGCTGACCGAGAAATCTGCGCGTGTCCACAAAAAGTTGCTGTCATTTTCATCACTCCATTATAGTGATTATAATCACTATAATAAAAAGCGACAAGCCCCATATAATATTCAAAAATGGGGTGATGCAGTGCCGATCTCTTTTCGTCCGATGCGGCAGCTCATGGAAAGCAGTCACATCTCATTCTACCGCTTGGCCAATGAAGGAATCGATGCGCAAACCTTGCAGAGAATACGGCACGATAAGCCCGTTACCACTGATACGCTTGGGAAAATTTGCAGCATCATGAAATGCCAGCCCGGAGATTTGATTGAATATATCGAAGATGCTTGTGAGCCTGATTCTGCCGAATAATAAAATCGCAAATAACTGTTATAATTAACATGACACTTTAAGGAACAGCGTCCTCTCCGTCGTGGGGAGGACGCTGTTTTTATCCGTAGATCAAATCCTGTATGGCAAACTTCAAATCCTGCACCTTGCCCAGCAGCCAGAATGCCAGATGCGGCAGTCCGAACGGGCTGATGAGGAACGCAATTGCCCACAGGATAATACCGTTTTGTGGGGAATATGTTACCAGAACAGCCAGCCCCAACAGGGCGATGACTGCGCTGAAAAGTCCCAGCACCAGACCGGACACATAGACCAGGCCCACACAACTCCAGATGGCCAGGGTGAGAAGCAGAATCACCGGCGCGGCCACAATTTTTAGCATCAGCCTCAAAAATCCCCATATCATTCTCACGGAACTGTCACCCCCAGTTTTGTTCTGTTCTCATTATGAAACAATTTTTGTGGGACGGCAAGGATACGGGCAAAAAGAAAAAGCGGAGGGAAGCGCGGTGAAAAGAACGCCATTCTTCCCTCCGCAGATGGAGCATACACCCCCGTCACGAAAGATTGGAGAGCTGGGTCAGGATTTCCTTCACGCCCTCCCATAACTGTTCCTGCCGCTGGGCAATATCCTCCAAGTCAGCATCGTAAATCCGTCCGGTTTCATGTACCCGACGGGTGAGCTGGTTCAAATTATTGCTGCTCCGGCGCAGCAGGGACACCAGTTCCTTCAGCTCCGGCAAGTCCAGCTGTACCACATAACCGTCCAGGGCCATCTTCCGCAGATAGGCTTCCCGGTTCTTCGTCCCAAGTTGGGACATTTTCTGTTCGATCAACTCCAGCTCCTCCGGGGAGACCCGGAAATTCACCTGGACATTCCGCTTGCGCTTTGGGGTGCTCACCGTTCCGGCTCCCGTTTTTTATGGGCCGAGGCTTTCGGGATTGTCTGTTTCGGTTCCTGCTTCAAATGCTCCCGGACAGAAGGCCGGGGCTGGCGCAGCCCCTTGGAGCGGTCCTCGTTGGCCAGAATGGTGGCATAGGTCCCAGGCAGTCCTTTCATGCCGGTAAAAGCCAGACTGCGAAACGGCAGAAGATTCATCAGCCGGTCATGGTCTTTGCTCCCGGCACGGTTCAGAAACTCCGGGGAAATGCGAGCCATGTAATGGGTCCCGTGGGGGCTGTTCGGCACATCCGGTGCGCGCAGCTCCCGCAAAATCCGTTCCGCCTCTGCCTGGATGTCCTCTGCCGTCAAAGGCTGGCGGCGCAGATGTTCCTCGC
>OLPX01000059.1_pt1 | contig 128487 bp, 107 predicted proteins | sample 1672491 | NCBI WGS metagenome assembly OLPX01 (sample SAMEA3136692, study PRJEB25190) | human gut metagenome | biome: human gut; feature: human-associated habitat; material: faeces | place: Austria | collected 2013
ATATTTTCCTGGTGCTGCTCCAGCGGCTTCAGGAGGATTATCAAATCGGTAAGGTCTCCCAAATCAATACGGCTTTGGCTGGCGCCCGCTGTTTTGTTTCTGGCCGGATTGATTCACACGCTGTTTTTTGCCCTGCCCTTTGACGATACCTACCGCAGGGAGGCGGACGGGCACAAGGTCTGCCGGGCGGGAGCGTACGGCCGCTGCCGCCACCCCGGGATCTGGTGGTTTTTCGGCTGCTTTATCTGCCTGGGCCTGGCCTGCGGGGGATGGGACCGGTTGCTTTTGTGCCTGGGACTCTCGGCCCTGAATCTGGGATACGCCTGGTACCAGGACAGGCTGATTTTTGTGAAAGAATTTTCGGATTATGAGGATTACCGGAAAACAGTTCCGTTTTTGATACCAAAGATGAGAAAAGGAGGCGGCGCAGCGGATGACCTTTGAGGAGAAACTGAAAAATCAGGAGTATGACCGGATCTGGCAGGAATACTGCGGATTCCTGGAGCTGGACATGGACGCGTACATGGGCATTCAGAACCGGCTGCTGGAGGAGCAGATGCGCCTGTGGTGTTCCAGTCCCCTGGGAAAAAAGATTTTAAAGGGCAGGGTGCCGCGGAATATTCAGGAGTTCCGGCAGATCGTCCCGCTGACCACCTACGAGGATTACGCGGACGTGCTTCTGCTGAAGCGGGAGGACATGCTGCCCGACAAGCCCATTATCTGGATTCAGACCACCTGGGAGGGCGGAAAGCACCCCATCAAGGTGGCTCCCTACACCAAGGGTATGCTCCAGACCTATAAAAACAACGTGCTCACCTGTATGCTGCTGTCCACCAGCACGGAGAAGGGCAAATTCGACGTGGAGGCCGGGGACACCTTCCTCTACGCTCTGGCGCCGCTGCCCTACACCACGGGCCTGATCCCCCTGGCCCTGACCGACGAGGTGGACATCGAGTTTCTGCCCCCGGTCAGCGAGGCGGTGAATATGACCTTCTCGGAGCGGAACAAGCGGGGCTTTAAAATGGGCCTGAGCAAGGGGATCGATTTCTTCTTCGGTCTGGGCAGCGTGGCCTACTATGTGAGCCTCAGCGTGGCGGCGCTCTCCGAGGGCAGCCAGAAGGGGTCCTCCGTGCTGAAGAAGATCTGCTCCATGTCCCCCTCCATGATGGCCAAGTATCTGAAGGCCAAGCGGGAGTGCAAGCGGGAAAACCGGCCCTTAAAGCCCAAAGACATTTTCAGGCTTAAAGGGTTCCTTTGCGCCGGGACGGACAACCACTGCTATAAGGATGATCTGGAGGACTTGTGGGGCGTGCGCCCGGTGGAGGTATTTTCCGGCACGGAACCAAGCTGCATCGGCACCGAGACCTGGAACCGGAACGGCCTTTACTTCTTCCCGGACGCCTGTTTCTATGAATTCATTCCCGAGGAGGAGATGTACAAGAACATGGAGGACAAGTCCTACACGCCCAGGACGGTGTGCATGGACGAGGTGGTTCCGGGGGAGGTCTACGAGATCGCCCTGACCGTGTTAAAGGGCGGGGCATTTGCCCGTTACCGGGTGGGCGATATGTACCGCTGCCTGGGGCTGACCAGCAAGGAGGATGAGACGCGGATTCCGCGGTTCGAGTATATTGACCGGATTCCCAGCATCATTGACATCGCGGGTTTCACCCGCATCTCGGAGAATTCCATCAAAAACGTGATCGAGCTCTCCGGCGTGGAGGTTGAGAACTGGGTGGCGTTAAAGGAGTTTACCCAGGACAAGGGACGCCCGTTCCTGCACCTGTATGTGGAGCTGTCCCCGGGCGCGGTGGTGAACCGGGCGGTGAGCCGGGAACTGTTAAAAGAACAGCTGACCATCTATTTCAAATATGTGGACCAGGATTACCAGGACTTAAAACGGATTCTGGGAATGGACCCGCTGGAGGTTACGATCCTGCGCTGCGGCACTTTTGCCGCATTCCGGCGGCAAACCGGCAAGGTCCTGCGGCACGTCAACCCATCGGTTCACGACGTGCAGGAGATGGTGAAGCTGCAGGGAACCCTTGACGGACGGAGGAACTATTAGCCTATGAGCAGTTTTGTATTTATTTCCATAACCGCGCTGTATTTCTATGCATTCCTTATGCTGGCGTTCCTCACGGCCAAAAAGTCCAAGCTGATCACGGACTTTATCGCCGTCCTGTTCACCATGATTCTGTGGACCGGCGGCTCGCTGCTCATGCGCCTGCAGGCCTGGCCCGGCTACCGGCTGTGGTACCACTTTTCCCTGGCCGGGATCTGGCTGGTTCCCTACGCCTATTTTTGCTTTATCCGGGATTTCTGCGGCCAGCCTGCGAGAGCCAGGCACCGGATCTGGCTGGTCTTGTCCCTGGCGGGCTGTCTGGTGAACTTAAAAACCGGATGGCTGTTGGCTGCGCCCCGGCTGGTGGAGGCAAAAGGCGGCGTGCGGTTTGTGTACGACATGAAGTGGCAGGTGGGCATCATGTACGGCCTGTGCCTTCTGATAGTGCTGCACACCATGGCCATGGCGGTGCGGTCCCGGAAAAAGCCGGGAATGACATCCCGGGTGCTGCCCCTGCTGTTCGGGGAAATGCTTCTGTTCCTGGGAAATCTGGCGCTGCCGGTGTTCAACGGCTTTCCCATTGATATTCTGGCCGGCATAGGCAACGCGGTGGTGATGTTCTACACCCTGTATACCCGCCGGGTGTTCCGCCTGACCATGCTGGTGTCCCGGGTGAACTGCTACGTGATCGCGATGGGAATCAGCGTGGTGGCGTTCTACAACCTGGCCCAGTCCCTGGACGCGCTGATCCGGGTGGAGATCCCTATGCTGGCCTCCTCCAGCGTGATGATTGTGGCCGTTCTGACCATGCTGGCCACCATGCTTATTTACTTCATCACACGAAGGTTTTTTGACCAGCTTTTTGTAAAAGAGGAGATCAGCCAGACGGAGCGGCTGGGGGAGTATACCACCCAGGTGTCCCGCAGCCTGCGCCTGAACGAGATTCTGGGGGCCCTGGTGGACGTGATCCGGGACACCCTGAACGTGAAAAAGATCTACATCTGTATACGGGAGGCGGACGGGAGCTACCCGGCTACTTACAGTAGCAGTCCGTTGGACGACCGGAACTTCTCCATGGATCAGGGGCATCCCATGGTGGCCTGGCTCAGAAGCCACGACACCTGCCTGCTGCTTCGGGATTTCAGGCGCACCGTGGAGTACAAATCCATGTGGGAGGACGAAAAGCACCGCCTGGACACGATGAAAATCGAGTGCATCCTGCCCCTTAAGGACAACCACGACCTGGTGGGCATCGTGCTGCTGGGGCGGAAGGAGAAAAAGGGGAAATTCCAGTGGGGTTATACGGTGGAGGACATCAGTTTTCTGAACTCCCTGGAATCCGTCAGTTCCATCGCGGTAAAAAATTCCCGGCTCTACGAGAAGGCTTACCTGGAGGCGCGCACCGACGAGCTGACCGGCCTGCTCAACCGCAAGTATTTTTATGAGGTGCTGGAGGAGAATTACGAGAAATGCCGCAAGACCTCCTTAACCCTGGTGATCTTCAACGTGGACGACTTCAAGCTGTACAATCAGCTCTACGGCAATAATGAGGGGGACAAGGCCCTGGTCCATATCGCCCAGATCATAAAGGGCACCGTGGGGAGCAACGGTTACTGCGCCCGCTACAGCGGCAAGGAGTTCGCCGCCATTCTGCCGGACTACGATATCTACTCCGCCCAGAATCTGGCCGAGAATATCAGCCGTCAGATCCAGAACATGAACCGGAACTCCTCAGATACATATCTGAAAACCCTGACCGTGAGCTGCGGAATCTGCGCCGTGCCCTATGCGGCCTCCTCCTTAAACGAGCTGGTGTCCAACGCGGACCGCGCGGTGTACCACGTGAAGCGCTCCGGCAAAAACGGAATTCTGGTGTACTCGGACGGCATCATCGGCCGCCGGGACACGGATGAGGGGCTGGAGAAAAAGCACAAGAGCATGTACTCCGAGTACGCGCCCACGATTTACGCCCTGACGGCGGCCATCGACGCCAAGGACCACTATACGTTCCAGCACTCCAAGAACGTGGCCTACTATGCGGAAGCCATCGCCAGAGCCATCGGCACCAGCGACGAGTACCGGGAAATCCTCAAGGAGGCGGCGCTGCTCCACGATATCGGCAAGATCGGCATCCCGGAGAACATTCTCAATAAAGAGGGGAAGCTGACCGACGAGGAGTACGATGCCATGAAGCGCCACGTGGAGTCCTCGGTGGAGATCATCCGGCACCTTCCCTCCATGGACTACGTGATCCCGGCTGTGCTGGGCCACCACGAGCGCTTTGACGGCAAGGGTTATCCCCGGCGCATCGCGGGGAAGGACATCCCGCTGGCGGCCCGGATTCTCTGTGTGGCGGACTCCTTTGACGCCATGGTATCAAAGCGGTGTTACAAGCCCAGCATGTCCGTGGAGTTCGCGGTGGGAGAGCTGGAAAAGGGCGCCGGAAGCCAGTTTAACCCGGAGCTGGTGCCGCTTTTTATTGAAATGATCGGGAACGGGACGGTGGTTCCGGTGATCGAGGAAGGTCTTATGAAAGAATGATAGTGCAGGGCGGTTTTGGGAATCCCATGATTCCGGAAGCCGCCCTGTTTTATGCAAAAGCGCCGGCTGTTCGCCCCGGCTGCCGCCCGGTATGCCTCAGCTGACGCCCGGTATGCCCCGGCTATCGCCCGGTATGCCCCGGCCGCCGCCCTACGGCGCGTCCTCCGGCAGCAGGCAGCCGTCCGCCAGCCGGTACACCACATCGCCCGCGTGCTCGATAAACGTCCGGTCGTGGCTCACCGCCAGCAGCGTGCCGTCGTACCCGGCCAGCAGCTTTTCCAGCCCTTCCATGGTGTACACGTCCATGTGATTGGTGGGCTCATCCAGGATCAGGAAGTTACATCCCCCAACCAGCACCTTGGCCAGGGCGGTTTTGACCCGTTCGCCCCCGGAGAGCACGCTCACCGGTTTTTCCATGTCCCGCAGGCTCATATAGAGGTTGGAGAGCACGGCCCGGCAGATATGCTGGGGGTAGGCGGCGTCCCTTGTCACGTTCTCCAGCACCGTCTTTTTGGGGTCCAGGGTATCCTGATCCTGGGAAAAATAGGCCACCCTGGCTTCCGAAGTGATAAATGTGCCCTCCGCCCCTGTCATCAGGGCGTGGATTAATGTGGACTTTCCGGCTCCGTTTCCGCCAGTAATAAAGGTGCGCCTGCCGGACTCCACGGACAGGCTCACATTGTTTAACACCATGCGCTCCCCGTAAGCAACGGTCAAATTCCGCACCGTAGCCGCGTACCTGGCCCGGATCCGTCCGCTGTCCGGCAGTTTCATGGACACGTCCGGCAGCTGTCTGGGCCGCTCCTTTTTCTCCAGCTGTTCGATGCGGGTGGAGATGGCCTGAGCGTTGCTCTGGACGTGCCCCTGTTGGATGGAGGCGGTGCCCTTGTAGAGCCTCCACTCGCTGCTGCCCATCCGCTTGGGCGGTTTTCGCATCTGCTTGCCGTGGCGGGCCAGATCATCCGCCGCCAGCTCCAGCCGCCGTTTCTCCCGGCTGTACTGCTGATACTCGAATTCCTGGAAATCCCGCTCCCTGCGGGTCTGCTCGGCCCACTGGGAATAGTTGCCGTCAAACACCCGCACGGCCCCGTCCTCCAGCTCCCAGACCTGGTTGCATACCCGGTCCAAAAGCTTGCGGTCATGGGACACGATCAAAATCGCGCCCCGGTACCCGCACAGCATCTTCTCCAGAGCTTCAACACCGTCTAAGTCCAGGTTGGTGGTGGGCTCGTCTGCAAAGAGCAGCGGCGCCCGTTTGGAAAATGCCGCCGCGATGGCCAAACGCGTGCGCTCCCCGCCGCTTTTCACAGCGCTTCCCCGCAGTCCCATGCGGCTGATCAGACGCTCTTCCGGCTCTCCGCTCCCGTCGGACGGCAAAAGCTCCGCGGTCTGCAATATTTCCGCGATCTCACAGGAGCGTTTGACGGCGCCTTCATCCGCGGCGATCCGCCCGGACAGTACGCCGAGGAGCGTACTTTTGCCGGTCCCGTTGCGGCCGATGAGGCCGATCCGGTCTCCGTCCTGAATCTCCAGCCGTTCGATGTCTAAAACCTTCTGGATGCCGTATTCCTTTTTCACATTCTGCGCGTTCAACAACATAAAAAATCCCTCCTAAACGCATCTCGTTCAGAACGGATTCACATAAAAAAGCCTCATGAAAAAACAGGACGCCTGAGTTCCCGCGAACCCAAACGCCGACCATTTTCAGCGGCGACCCGGTGAATGACTGAACGAAATGACTGACTGCACGCAAACAATACGCCTCGCCATACATACGGGGACGTGGTTTGCTGTTAAAATTGCTGCCGTCTCATCATTCGCTGATAATCATTCTTCGATCTGCCACCTTTCACGCTTAAATTTGCCCCGATTATAAACGAGAAACAACGGCGTGTCAAGGGTTGTTTTTGGGTCAATTTGTAGAAATATGGGAATATATATTCGGCATATTGTATAAATATAAAAATGAAGGTTGACATTTACATTTTCGTAATTTATATTAGTAAAATATTAACGTGGCAGAGATACGGGGGAATCTTCTATCGTTGTATACAAGTAACGGGAAACGGAGCAACAAGGAGGTAGAGCATGAAAGAGAAGAAGAAAAAAGGTTTTAAACTGCCGGATACATATGTTCTGGTAGCGATTATGCTGATCGTGATGGCCGCTCTCACGTATATCGTGCCGGCGGGAACGTACGATATGGTCACCAGCGAGGCAACCGGAAAACAGGTGGTGGATCCCAATTCGTTCCACTATGTGCAGAGGACGCCCACCACGATTCTGCAGTTCCTGATGGCTTTTTATACAGGACTGAATAAAAATTATTCAACAATTTTCTTTGTAACCCTGATCGGAGGCTACTTTAAGATCGTCAATGAGACCGGCGCCATCACCAACGGCCTGGCGGTCGCCATCAAGCGCCTGAAGGACAAGGCCCTGATCGCAATCCCCATCGTGATGCTCTGCTTCGCGTTCCTGGGAGCAACCGGCGTCCTGATCAACCCCGTAGTGGCCTTTATTCCCATCGGTCTGGTGGTGGCCCAGCAGATGAAGATGGACCGCATATCGGCCATGGCTATTATCTACCTGGGCTGTTTTGCCGGCTGGTGTACCTCCTTCATGGCGGCCGGTTCCGTGCAGATCGCCCAGCAGATTGCGGAGATTCCCGTGCTGTCCGGCATTGGACTGCGTTTTATCGTCACCTCCATCGTGACGGTGGTGACCATCATCTACGTGCTGCGCTACTGCCGCAAGATCCGCCTGGACAACTCCAAGAGCATCCTCTACGGAACCGAGTACGCGGGCTTCGGCGAGCTGGATGAGATGGAGCAGGAGCACTCCTTCAGCAAAAAGGACGTTCTGATTCTGGTAATCGTGTTCGGCAGCCTGGCATTTTACGTTTGGGGAGCCGTGACCAAGGGCTGGGGCCAGGAGTACATGGCCGCCTACATGCTGGCCGCTTCCGTGATCTCCGGCTTTATCGCAGGCATGTCCGCGGATGAGATTTCCCGCGCCTTTATGAAGGGCTGCCGTGAGATGGCCTACGGCGCGATCCTGATCGGTTTTGCCAGCGCCATTTCCGTACTCCTGACGGACGGAAATATCATCCACACCATCATTTACGCCGCATCTCTGCCATTAAAGGTTCTGCCCCAGGCGCTGGCGGCTGTGGCCATGTTCTACATCAACCTGGTGTTTAACTTCTTCGTCAGCTCCGCATCCGGCCAGGCGGCCATCGTTATGCCCATCATGACGCCCCTTGCGGACGTAATCGGCGTGACCCGCCAGGTTGCGGTTCTGGCTTACCAGTACGGCGACGGACTGTCCAACACCATTATCCCCACCTCCGGCGTGCTGATGGCGGCTCTGGGCGTGGCGGGAGTTCCGTTCTCCAAATGGCTGAAATTCCAGGTTCCGCTGTTTTTGATCTGGACGGCGATCTGTACGGTTGCCATTATTGTGGCAGTTATGATAGGATATCACTAGTACTGCGTATCTCAGGCACTCTATGCACAAGGACTTACGGTATACAGTATTAGAGGCATGGGAGTATCCCGGCGATATCTTATGATAGAAAGGAATGGCGATATGGAACAGAAATTATTAGCGTATTTAAAAGAGCATGAAGCGGAAATTTTCGCGGATTTAAAGGAACTGGTGCTGGCGGAGGCGTCCACCTCGGACATCGACCAGCTGGCCCATGTCCGCGAGGTTCTGATCCGGCTGATCAAGGAGCGGACCGGTTCAGACACCTTTGTCTACGAGGCAAAGGGCGGGCACAATCCCATGAAATTCGAGTTCGGACAGGGGGACGGCACCGTACTTCTGATCGGACACTATGACACCGTGTGCCCCATCGGCTCCATGGAGCTGCGCCAGGAGGGGAATGAGCTTCACGGCCCCGGCGTGCTGGATATGAAATCCGGGCTGGTCTCCGCGATCTGGTCTATGAAGGCTTACAGGGATCTGGGAATCGATCCGGGGAAATGCCTGCGCATGGTGATCAACGGCGACGAGGAGATTCGCAGCCCCGAGTCCAGCTCCATTATCTGTGAACAGGCCCAGGGCTGCAAGGCGGCGCTGGTGTGCGAGCCCTGCACCAGCAACGGCGATTTGAAAACCGGGCGCAAGGGAAGCATCGGTTTTGAGGTGACCATCCACGGCAAGGCCACCCACGCGGGCAACAACCACAAGGGCGGAATCAACGCAATCGAGGAGATGGCCCGGGAGATTCAGTATGTGCACAGCCTGACCGATTATGAGGCGGGAACCACCCTGAACGTGGGCATCTGCAGCGGCGGAACCAAGGCCAACGTGGTGCCGGATCTGGCGTCCTATACGGTGGACTGCCGTTACATGAAGATGTCCGAGGGCGAGCGCATCCGCGGGCTGCTCACCAACCTGGCGGTCAGCGTTTCAGGGACCACCCGGGAGGTGGCCGTGGACGAGGGCATGCCGCCCATGGAGCAGACTCCCGGCAACCTGGGACTCTTTGATCTGGCAGCCCAATGCGGCGAAAAGCTGGGACTTTCCTTCTCCCACCAGTTTGTGGGCGGCGGCAGCGACGGCAACAAGGTAAGCGCCATGGGCGTTCCCACGCTGGATGGTCTGGGCGCCTGGGGAGACGGCGCCCACGCGGTGAACGAGCACATCCTGATCGACCAGTACGTGCCCAGGATTGCGCTTCTGGCCTCGCTGATTCTAAAAATTTAATCAGGGCCGCGGAATGCGGTTTTTGGAAAAAGGCTCCGGCATTTTAATACGCCGGGGCCTTTTTGGTGAATGCAATGGGCCGTTGGCGCAGCCTGCGGGCGATTGCTGAATGTAATGGGCCGCTGGCGCAGCCTGCGGGCGATTGCCTGGGGCATTTCGCGGGAGAGCGCCGGAGGTCCGTTTGTGCGGCATTTCGCAATTTCCACAGCACGATTTTGCGCTTTTACCTTTACTTGACATACAATTTACCATAACATGGTATCGCACATTCCTGCCGTAACGGTATACTGACCGAAGCGCTGCAAATAACCGGGTAGGCCGTCCGGTACCCGTTTACCACGGCCCCAAGACGCATCATCATGCATTTTGCGCACAGTGCACATCCCGCGTCCGTTTCCTACCGGCGCGCCTTCCCCGGGTATAAAGGCCCGCCAATCGCGGAATATTAACATAAAAAAGGAAGAACAGAGCCAGTGAAGGAGACAGTTACTTATAAAGACATACGCGGAAACAAGGAAATCAACCAGCTGATCGAGAAGGGAAACGAAATTCTCGGCGTTCTGGGCTACACGGAGCACTCAAAGAAGCACGCGGCCAAGGTGGCGGAGACCGCGGCGGGAATATTAAAGGACCTGGGATACGGCAGCCATGAAATGGAGCTGGCCAGGATCGCCGGCTATATGCACGACATCGGCAACAGCATCAACCGCCATGACCATGCCCACAGCGGAGCCATACTGGCTTACCAGATTTTAAAGGACTTGGGCATGCCGCTTCGGGACATCGTCACAATCACAGGAGCCATCGGCCACCACGACGAGGCCACGGGAACCGCCATAGACGTGGTCAGCGCGGCCCTGATCCTGGCGGACAAGACGGACGTGCGCCGCAACCGGGTGCGCAACCCCATCATCGCCAGCTTTGACGCCCACGACCGCGTCAATTACGCGGCACTTTCCGCCACGCTGAAGGTCAACACGGAGAAACGGGTGATCCAGATGGATCTGGAGCTGGACGACGCCATGAGCACGGTGATGGACTATTTTGAAATCTTTCTCCAACGCATGATGATGTGCCGCAGGGCCGCCGAGGTCCTGGGACTTAAATTCAAGCTGGTGGCAAACGGCAGCCGCGTGAGCTGAGGACCGGGCGGCAGGCGGCCCGGGGCATTTTAACCGTTCAAACCCATTTCGCCGGGTTCTGAGCGGCTCCGGCAATTCTTAAATAACGCTAAAATCTTGCCCGTCTCCATTGACTTTCCCGCCCTGCCCGGATATAGTATTCTTCGAACACCACGGGATAAGGGGGATTTTTGATGGGAAAATTCAGAGAGAAGCTGCAGCGGTTTATGATTGGGCGCTACGGCATGGACCAGCTAAACCAGTTTTTGCTCTACGCCGTGCTGGCGGTGATTCTGATCAATCTGTTCGTCAGAGTGTGGCCTCTGGAGGTGCTGGAGCTGGCGGGCATCGTGTTTCTTTATTTCCGGATGTTTTCCAGGAATATCAGCAAGCGCTACCAGGAGAACCAGGCGTTTCTGCGGATGTCCTTCCGGGTGAGGGAGCCGCTTAAAAAATGGCAGTTCCGCTTTCGGGAGAGCAGGCAGTACCACATTTACAAGTGCCCCAGCTGCGGCCAGAAGATCCGCATTCCAAGGGGGCGCGGCAGAGTGAGCATCCATTGCCCCAAGTGCGGCACGGATTTCATCAAAAAGAGCTGATCGGAGAATCACGATCATATAGAATTCATTGCGGCTGCGGTGCGGCCGCATTTTTATTTGAATGCAATAGGCCGCCGGTTTGCTGTTTTCGGCCGCATAAGACTCGGCGTTTGAAAATATTTCTAATTTGCCTGTTGACAAAGGGAACTGTACATGATATAGTTACAGCATGAAGTGTAAAGAAAATAATTACAGTTAAAAAGAAAGAAGCGAACACAAGGGGGAATCGGAAAATGACGAGTGATTACTGCGTGGCGGTCCATGCGCTGGTATACTTAAACCACAAGGCCAAGGTGCTTTCCAGCGAGGAGCTGGCGGAGAATATCTGCACCAACCCGGCCCGGGTGCGCAAAGTCATGGCAAAGCTGAAAAAGGCCGGTTTTGTAAAAACGAAGGAAGGAAGTGAAGGTGGTTATCTTTTTGACCAGGACGCGGACCAGGTCACGCTGGACCAGATTGCGCAGGCGCTGGAAATCCGGTTTGTGGACACGGCCTGGAAGAGCGGCGACACGGATATGAAGTGCCTGGTGGCCTCCGGCATGGCCGGGCTGATGGATGAGATTTTCGACGATCTCAACGAACAGTGCCGCAAGCGGCTGAAGGAGATTACCATCGGCACGCTGGACCATCGTATCTTCGGCAATCAAAATAAAGAACGGTAGAATCCGGAAAGGGGATATTTTTATGAAGAAATTTGAGAATATAATCATCGGCTTTGGCAAAGGCGGAAAAACGCTGGCAGGAGCGCTGGCAAAGGCCGGCCAGACCGTGGCGATGGTCGAGCGGTCCGACAAGATGTACGGCGGCACCTGTATCAACGTGGCGTGCATTCCCACCAAGTACCTGGAGAATCAGGCGGCCAGATCGGAAGCGCTGGGCGGCAGCTTTGAGGAGCGCCGGGAGCGTTACCGCAAGGCCATTGAGGGGAAACGGGCCCTCACATCCGGTTTGCGGCAGAAGAATTTTGAGAAGCTGGATGTGCTGGACCGGGTTGAGGTTCTGACCGGCCAGGGCAGCTTTGTGGACGATCACCACGTTCAGGTGGCCATGGCGGACGGCAGCACGGAGCTTTTGGAGGGCGGCCGCATTTACATCAACACCGGCTCCCGCCCCTTTATCCCGCCCATCCCCGGTCTGGCGGACTGCCCGCTGGCGTACACCAGCGAGTCCATGATGGAGCTGGAAGAGCTGCCGGAGCGCTTTGTGATCATCGGCGGCGGCTATATCGGCCTGGAGTTTGCCTCCATATTCGCCAACTTCGGCTCTCAGGTGACCATCATCCAGGACGGTCCCAGATTTTTGCCCAGAGACGACGAGGAGGTGGCGGCGGCGGTCCGCGCAAGTCTTGAGGAGCGGGGAATCCGCATCGTTACCGGCGCCCGCATCACCGAGGTGAGGAACCAGGGCGGCAGCGCGGTTGTCCGATATGAGAGAGACGGCGAAATCGCAGAGTCCGAGGGCGAGGCAATTCTGGTGGCCACCGGCCGCAGACCAAACCTGGAGGGCCTGAATCTGGAGGCCGCAGGGGTGGAACTGACCGCCCGCGGCGAGGTGAGGACGGACGCCGGCCTGCGCACCAGCGTACCCCATATCTGGGCTATGGGCGATGTGAAGGGCGGACTCCAGTTCACCTACATTTCCCTGGACGACTCCCGCATAGTGAAGTCCCAGATTCTGGGAAATGGCGAGCGCACCACGGATAACCGCGGTCAGGTGGCGTTCAGCGTGTTTGTGGATCCGCCCTTCTCCAGAGTGGGAATGAGCGAGGCGGAGGCGGTTGAAAGCGGCCACAAGGTAAAGGTGGGCCGCCTGGTGGTTGGAACCATGCCCCGGGCAAAGCTTTTGGGCAGGACCACCGGCCTGATGAAGGCCGTGGTGGACGCGGACACCGGGCTGGTGCTCGGCGCGCAGCTGTTCTGCTCCGAGTCCCAGGAGCTGATCAACATGATCAAGATCGCCATGGACGCGGGGCTGCCCTACACGGTACTGCGCGACGGAATCTACACCCACCCCACCATGAGCGAGGGAATGAACGACTTATTCGCGATCTGAGTCGGCGGATTACAGACACAATGAAAGCCCTGACCCGGGCGGACTTGAAATGATGAGAGGAGAATTTATGGGTTTTTCGATAGGAACCGGAGTTCCGGTTATTACCGTATTTATTCAGGGGCTGCTGAGCTTTTTCTCACCCTGCGTGCTTCCCCTGGTGCCCCTGTATATCAGCTATCTGGCAGGAGGAGCCAAAACCGTCGATGAAAATGGACGGGTGACCTATCCGCGCCGGCGTGTGATGGTGAACACTCTGTTCTTTGTGCTGGGAATCAGCTTCACATTCTTTGTGCTGGGCTTCGGCTTTTCGGCCCTGGGCCGTTTTTTCAGCAACAACCGGACCTGGTTTGCGAGAATCAGCGGTATGATCATGGTGCTGTTCGGGCTTTATCAGCTCGGGGCGCTGGGCCATTCCGGAGCCATTGAGCGGGAGCACCGGCTTCCCTTCAATTTAAGCCGCTTTACCATGAACCCTGTCATCGCCCTGCTGCTGGGCTTCACCTTCAGCTTTGCCTGGACTCCCTGCGTGGGTCCCACGCTGGGCAGCGTGCTTTTGATGGTGTCCTCGGCGGGCCAGAAAGCCCACGGGCTTTGGCTGATCGGCGTGTATACCCTGGGCTTTGTAATCCCGTTTTTGGCGGTGGGCCTGTTCACCGGATCGGTGTTGGACTTCTTCCGGAACCACCAGAGCGTGGTGCGTTACACGGTTAAAATCGGCGGCGTTCTGTTGATTCTCATGGGTCTTATGACGTTTACCGGATACATGAATGGCATCACCAGCTACCTGTCCTCCTTCGGCGGAGCAGGCACGCCTCAGACCCAGCAGACCGCGCCCCAGACGCCGGGCGGCGGGCAGCACTCGGATGAGAGCGGCCTTGCGGCCGGAGATACCGGGACGGAGGGCGATAAGAGCGGCCAGGCATCCGGAGAGACCGGAGCTGAGGGCGGAGAGAACGGCTCCGCGACCGGAGAGACTGCGGCACAGCCCGGCGGGAGCGCGGACCAGGCAGACGCCGCCCAGGAGACCACTGCGGCAGAGGAACCGGATGTGCTTCCGGCATTCGATTTCACGCTGACGGATCAGTACGGAAACTCGCACACCCTGTCCGACTACAAGGGTAAGACGGTGTTCTTAAACTTCTGGGCTACCTGGTGCCCGCCCTGCAAGCGGGAGATGCCGGAGATCCAGGCTCTCTATGAGCGCTACGGCGAGAACGAGGGCGACTTGATCGTGCTGGGAGTGGCGAATCCAAAGACGGAGGAGCACCCAGGCAACAGCGACGAGACCCAGGACGTGGTTGAGAAGTTTCTGAAGGACAACGGCTACACCTTCCCCGTGGTGATGGACCTTACCGGAGACACGTTCTCCCAGTATATGATCAGCGCTTTCCCCACCACCTTCATGATCGACAAGGACGGTAATGTGTTCGGCTACGCCTCCGGCAGCCTGAGCGTAGACATGATGGAGAGTATTGTGCAGCAGACCATGACGGGCATTCGCCAGCAATAAAAACATCATAATCTAAAATGAGTTTTGAGGGATCTTCTTTTTGAAAAAGAACGATCCCTCAAAACTTTTTTAGATGTTTTAACAAAATTTTTATAAACAAAGGGATAATGCACAAAAACAAAATTGTAATTGACAAAGTGTTGTACATTGTGATAACATGAAGGTACCAACAATTACAAAAAAATTTAGATTCATGTAGAAAACTTATATATGCTCATAATCGGATGAGTGTTTCTACCAACTACCGCAATAGTTGACTATGAGTTTTCGCATCCCTGCCGTCCGGCCATTGGAGACCGGAAGACGGGGGTGTGAACTTGCGTAAACAGCGGTAGTTGGTTTTTTGTTGGGTACAATTCAACTGGGAAATCCTGGGAGATTGTATGTGACCCCAGCCGTCCGGAAGGCTGGCCGCTGTCTGGCAGGGAGTTGAAAATGGAAGGAAGTAGGATGCCTATGAAAGAAACATGCAATTTTGTGCTCAGGGGCAACATCTGCTACAGCCTGGATCCGACAACGCTGGAAACCATAGAAGCGGGCTACCTGGTCTGTGAGGACGGAACAAGCGCAGGCGTTTACCGAGAGCTTCCGGAGCAGTACGCCGGATGGCCGTTAAAGGACTTCGGGGACCGGCTGATCATCCCCGGGCTGACGGATCTCCATCTGCACGCGCCACAGTACGGCTTCCGCGGTCTGGGGATGGATCTGGAGCTTTTGGAATGGCTGAACACGCGGACGTTCCCTGAGGAGGCCAAGTACGGCGACCTGGAGTACGCCAGGAGAGGTTACACGATTTTTGCTGGGAATATGAAGCGCAGCGCCACCACCAGAGCCTGCATTTTCGCCACGATCCACCGGGAGTCCACGGTTATGCTCATGGACCTGATGGAGGAGACGGGGCTTAAGACCATGGTGGGCAAGGTGAATATGGACCGGAACAGCCCGGATATCCTGATCGAGGAGAGCGCAGAGGCCTCCGCCCGGGATACGTTAGCCTGGCTGGAGCAGATTCACGGGCGCTATGAGAATACAAGGCCCATTTTGACGCCGCGGTTTATCCCCTCCTGTACGGATGAACTGATGGGGCGTTTGAAAGAGATTCAGAGGGATTTTGACCTTCCGGTCCAGTCCCATCTGTCGGAAAACCAGGGTGAGATCGCCTGGGTAAAGGAGCTTTGCCCCTGGTCTGCGTTTTATGGAGATGCTTACGACCACTTCGGACTTTTCGGAGGCGGAGTGGATACGGTGATGGCCCACTGCGTGTGGCCGTCTGAGGCGGAGATCGCGCGGATGAAGGAGCGGGGCGTTTACGTGGCCCACTGTCCCCAGAGCAACACCAACTTATCCTCCGGCATTGCGCCGGTGCGCACCTATCTGGACCAGGGCATGAACATTGGCCTGGGGACGGACGTGGCGGGGGGAACCGGGGAGTCCGTGTTCCGGGCCATGGCGGATGCGATCCAGGTGTCGAAGTTGCGCTGGCGGCTGGCGGACGACCGCTTAAAGCCCCTGACCGCTCAGGAAGCGTTTTACCTTGGAACCAAGGGCGGCGGAGCCTTCTTCGGAATGGTGGGAAGCTTTGAACCGGGCTATGAATTGGATGCGGTGGTTCTGGACGACGCAGAACTTCAGCATCCCCAGGAACTGGATCTGGCCGAACGGCTGGAGCGCCTGATTTACCTGTCCGACGACCGGCACATTGCCGGAAAATTCGTGGCGGGACGAAGAATCTTTTAGGTAGGTATGGGGGTACGCCCGGGAAGCGCACCCCCTGAAAAAAGAAACTAAATGTTTCAACTTTTAAGGAGGTAGGAAGTATGGAAACAAGGAACAACCAAGGATTTTTGGAAAAGGTGTTTCACCTGTCGGAGAACCACACCGACGTCAAGACAGAGGTAATCGCCGGTATTACCACGTTCATGACCATGGCGTACATACTGGCGGTTAACCCCAACATTTTAAGTGATGCCGGAATGGACCGTGGAGCGGTGTTCACCGCTACGGCGCTGGCTTCCCTGGTGGCGACCCTTCTGATGGCCGCGTTTGCCAACTATCCCTTCGTTCTGGCTCCCGGCATGGGTTTGAACGCGTATTTTGCCTATACCGTGGTGCTGCAGATGGGTTATACCTGGCAGATGGCTCTGGCCGCCGTGTTCGTGGAAGGCCTGATCTTCATCGCCCTGTCCCTGACCAATGTGCGTGAAGCGATTTTCAACGCCATCCCCATCAACTTAAAGCACGCGGTGTCCGCCGGTATCGGACTGTTCATCGCATTTATCGGACTTCAGAACGCGAAGATCGTTGTGGACAGCGCAACACTGGTTTCCGTTTACTCATTTAAAGGCTCCATCGCGGCAGGCAACTTCAATTCCGAGGGAATTACCGTTCTGCTGGCGTTAATCGGAGTTCTGATCACCGGTATCCTGATCGTCAAGGGCATCAAGGGAAATATCCTGTGGGGCATCCTGATCACCTGGATTTTAGGAATTCTCTGCGAAGTGACCGGCCTGTACCAGCCCAACGCAGATCTGGGCATGTTCAGCGTGATTCCGGATTTCACGTCCGGCTTTGGTATTCCCAGCATGAAGGAAACCTTTATGCACGTAGATTTCAGCCGGGTACTGTCCCTGGACTTCCTGGTGGTAATGTTCGCGTTCCTGTTTGTGGATATGTTCGATACCCTGGGCACCCTGATCGGCGTGGCCTCCAAGGCGGATATGCTGGATAAGGACGGAAAGCTGCCGAGAATCCGCGGCGCCCTGCTGTCCGACGCCATCGGTACCTCCGTAGGCGCCCTGTTCGGAACCTCCACCACCACCACGTTCGTGGAGAGCGCCTCCGGCGTTGCGGAAGGCGGAAGAACCGGTCTGACCGCGGTGACTGCGGCTGCATTCTTCGGACTGAGCCTGTTCCTTTCCCCGATTTTCTTAGCCATTCCGTCCTTTGCAACGGCTCCGGCTCTGATCGTGGTAGGATTTTTGATGATCTCCGCGATCCTGAAAGTGGATTTCAATGACTTTACGGAAGCGATCCCCGCATATATTGCAGTAATCGCAATGCCGTTTATGTACAGCATTTCCGAAGGTATCGCAATGGGCGTTATCTCTTACGTTGTTATCAATCTGGCTACCGGACGCGCCAAGGAGAAAAAGATCAGTGCGCTGATGTATGTCCTGGCCGTGTTGTTTGTGCTCAAGTATGTGATGATTTAACGCAACCGTTTGGACGGCGGGAAAATTGGCCGGTAAAGCAGCTTTACCGGCTGATTTTTACATCAAATGTCTGTACTGAGGAACAAGCTGAAGGCGTTGGTTTAGAACCAGGAGGTATTGTCAATGGCAGTTGGAAAAAGTATCATCCGCGTTGACGCATGCGAGAAGGTGACGGGCGGCGCCAAATATACGGCCGACCTGGAACCGAAAGGCGCTCTGGTCGCGAAAGTGGTCAGAAGTACCATCGCCAACGGGGTAGTAAAAGGATTTGACCTGGAGGCGGCCCTTGCGGTGCCGGGAGTTGTGAAGATCGTCACATGTTTCGATGTGCCGGACTACCAGTTTCCCACCGCGGGCCACCCCTGGTCCGTGGAGACGGCCCATCAGGACATCGCGGACCGGAAGCTATTAAACACACGAGTGCGCGTGTACGGCGACGATATCGCCGCCGTAGTCGCGGAAGATGAGATCTCAGCAGCCAGGGCAGCGCGGCTGGTGATGGTGGAGTACGAAGAGTATCCGCCGCTTCTCACACCGGAAGAAGCCCTGGCGGAGGGGGCGCCCCGGCTGCACGACGAGAAGCCGGGCAACCTGATCGCCCACTCCGGATTCAAGCTGGGCGAACTGAGCTACGAGGAGGCCGCAGAGGAAGAGGGCCTTATTGTGATCGACAAGGAATACGGGACGCAAAGCGTGCAGCACTGCCATATAGAGACGCCGGTTTCCTTTGCCTACATGGAAAAAGGGCGTATTGTCGTAACTACCTCAACCCAGATCCCCCATATCGTGCGCCGGGTGATCAGTCAGGCGCTGGGCGTGCCTATGGGGATGATCCGGGTGATCAAGCCGTATATCGGCGGCGGGTTCGGCAATAAACAGGATGTGCTGTACGAGCCGTTAAACGCCTACCTGTGCACACTGGTGGGCGGGCGCTGCGTGAAGATGGAGATCAGCAGGGAGGAGACGCTGGCCTGCACCAGAGTCCGCCACGCGATGAATCTTCACGTGAAGGCGGCGGCCAGGAAGGACGGCACCCTGGTGGCCAGAAAGCTTACCGCTTACTCCAACCAGGGCGGATACGCCAGCCACGCGCACGCCATTGTAGCGAACACTTCAAATGAATTTAAACAGATTTATCACGATGAAAAAGCGCTGGAAGCCGATGCCTACACGGTGTACACCAACATCGCCACCGGCGGCGCCATGCGCGGCTACGGAATCCCCCAGGCAGCCTTTGCTGCGGAATGCATGGCTGACGACCTGGCGTTGCAGCTGGGAATGGATCCGCTGGAATTTCGCAGGAAGAACTGTATGCAGGCCGGATATGAGGACCCCCATACCCATGTGAAGTTTAACTCCTACGGCCTGATGGAGTGCATGGAAAAGGGGCGCGAATTGATCGGCTGGGATGAGAAGCGCAGAGAGTACGTGAATCAAACCGGGCCGGTGCGACGGGGAATCGGAATGGCGATTTTCTGTTACAAGACCGGAGTTTACCCCATTTCCCTGGAGACGGCCTCCTGCCGGATGGTCTTAAACCAGGACGGCTCCATGCAGCTGATGATGGGAGCAACCGAGATCGGCCAGGGTGCGGACACGGTGTTTGCGCAGATGGCGGCTCAGGTCACCGGAATCACCGAGGACCGGGTTAACGTGATGTCCACTCAGGATACGGATAGTTCGCCCTTTGACACCGGCGCTTACGCTTCCCGGCAGACCTATGTGAGCGGCAAGGCGGTGGTAAAGACCGGAACGTTATTCAAAGAAAAGATCCTGGACTACGCTTCCTATATGCTGAAGCGCCCCATGGATACCCTGGATGTGAAGGAGAACAGCGTGGTGGACCGGGAGAGCGGGGAGCTTCTTCTCTCCATGGAGGAGCTGGCGACCACGGCGATCTACAGCCTGGACCGTTCCGTACATATTACGGCGGAAGCCACCAGCCACTGTAAGGACAATACCTTCGCTTCCGGCGCCTGCTTTGCGGAGGTGGAGGTGGATATGCCTCTGGGTAAGGTTAAGGTGACAAACATTATCAACGTCCACGACAGCGGCGTACTCATCAATCCTAAGCTGGCCGAAGCCCAGGTGCACGGCGGCATGAGCATGGGGCTGGGATACGGCCTCAGCGAACAGCTGCTCTTCGACGCCAAGGGACGGCCGTTAAACGACAACCTGTTGGATTACAAGCTGCCCACGGCCATGGATACGCCGGACCTTCACGTGGAATTTGTGGAGATCAACGATCCCACAGGGCCCTTCGGCAACAAGGCGCTGGGTGAGCCGCCTGCGATTCCCGTGGCGCCGGCCATCCGCAACGCGGTGTTAAATGCAACCGGAGTGGCGGTGGACAGTCTGCCCATGGACCCGCAGAAGATGGTGGCCCACTTCAAAGCGGCCGGACTCATATAGAAAGGGCGGTGTTTTGTCATGTATGATATTGAGAAATATGATCAGGCAGTGGATGTTGCGGATGCCATCCGCGCCCTGGAAAGTGATCCCGACGCGGTGGTGATCTCCGGCGGCAGCGACGTGCTGATCAAGATCCGCGAGGGCAAGCTGGCCGGGTGTTCCCTGGTGAGCATCCACGGTATCAAGGAGCTGGAGGGTATTTCCCTGGAGCCGGACGGCACCATCGTGATCGGCCCCTGTACCACCTTTTCCCATATTGCCAACAATGAAATCATCCGCCGCTATGTGCCCATGCTGGGCGACGCGGTGGATCAGGCCGGCGGTCCCCAGCTGCGCAACATCGGCACCATCGGCGGAAATGTCTGCAACGGCGTGACCAGCGCGGACAGCGCTTCCAGCCTGTGCTGCTTAAACGCGGTTCTGGTCCTTCAGGGGCCGCAGGGCGTGCGGGAAGTCCCCATCAGCGCCTGGTACGCCGGGCCGGGCCGCACGGTGAGAAATCACAGCGAAGTGCTCACGGCCATCCGGATCCGCAAAGAGGACTACGAGGGTTTCGGAGGCCATTACATCAAATACGGCAAACGAAACGCCATGGAGATCGCAACCCTGGGCTGCGCGGTATCCGTGAAGCTGGCGGAGGACAAACGGCATGTGGCCGACCTGCGCCTGGCATACGGGGTGGCCGCCCCGACCCCCATCCGTTGCGGCAAAATCGAGGCGGAAGCGGTGGGCTGCGAGGCCGGCGAGGAGCTGGCCGATCGGATCGGCAAGGGCGCGCTGGAAGAGGTGAGCCCGCGGTCCAGCTGGAGAGCTTCCAAGGAGTTCCGCCTGCAGCTGGTGGAGGAACTGGCGAAACGCGCCTTCAAACAGGCGGTGTTGAATGCAGGGGGTGAGTGGAATGCTTAAAATCATTCATATGACGGTCAACGGAAATGATGTGGAAGTGGCCATCGACCCCAGGGAGTCGCTGCTGGACACCCTGCGGGGCCGTCTGGGACTGACCAGCGTGAAGAAGGGCTGCGAGGTCGGCGAGTGCGGCGCCTGCACGGTGCTGGTGGACGGAGAGGCCATTGACAGCTGTATCTATCTCACCGTCTGGGCAGAGGGACGAAGGATCATGACCGTGGAGGGCTTAAAGGGACCAAACGGCGAATTGAGCCCCATCCAGAAGGCGTTTATCGAGGAAGCGGCGGTCCAGTGCGGCTTCTGCACGCCGGGCCTGATTATGTCCGCGGTGGAAATCGTGGGCACCGGAAAGCGCTACAACCGGGATGAGCTGCGCAAACTGATCTCCGGGCACCTGTGCCGGTGCACAGGGTATGAAAATATCCTGAACGCCATGGAGCGCATTGTGGAGGAGACGTATAAGGTAGTGGGAGAGAGCTGAGAGGATAGAAGATTATAATATAAGCCATACATAAAGCGGCCGCCGCGGTTGGAAACAGCCCGGCGGCCGCTGTTAAGTTACAGACAGCATATTATATAGTTTAAGCATTCGTATGTCGTCTTTCGTTACTTTAAGCTGTTGTATTAATGCAATATCTTCTTTGAGAACAGATTTTGACAATAACATTTTAATGGCGATCGGCATCATTGGACGCGACGAAAAGCCGTTGAATAATCCCCATTTTGTATCCGAGTCCAGATAGGATGCTAAAATCTGAACACTGGCTTTTTCCATGGGTGTATCCTGATTTGTAAGTGAAATATGCGTCATGGCGTCATAGTGTTCAATATAACCCCAATAGGTATTCTCACAATTCTGGTAATTCTTAAGATCTTTATAATTCATATACATCATAATTTTAGATTGGTGATTGTCCGTCTCTGACAGAATATCAAAAACACAGCGTATGATATGATTGGAGCGTCCATCGAAAAGGTATGCGTAAAATTGAGATACTCCATTGAAAAAAGCTGGATTGGAATTGCTTGTGATGGCCGTTGTTCGTTTGGGCGGACAATAGATTAACTGTTCTACGTGAATCTGCAGGGCGTCTGCTATCTCGTACAATGTTTCAATGTCAATCGATATTTCACCCTTTTCATATTTGGATAACGTAGATTTGCTCTTGTGAACCATCCCGGAGAGTTCATTCAGGGTAAGGTTTCTTTTTTTACGAAAAATACGGATATTGTCGCCTATTTGTTTGTTGATTTCGGACATACAAACCTCCTTGAAAAAAGTATCATATAAATCGACATTTCATCGTTTTTTGCCAGGAAAAGATGGAATATTTTTAATTATAACATATTATAGCAAATAAATCCACTCACAGTGGAAATTAAGAGAAATTAGTTTCATTTTAAGAAACTTTGGACGCTTTGACGTATACTGTGAATATTGGTAGTATTGCGGTATAAAGCAGCTGCCTAAAAGAGAGGGATGAACAAAATGTATAATTTTGATGAAGTAATTGACAGAAGACATACCAACGCAATGAATACCGATGGATTCCGCGGGTATATTTTTCATGCAGACGACAGTATGACATTTCCATATAAGGATGAGGAATTTATCCGTATGTGGGTTGCAGACATGGAATTTGCCACACCGGATGTGGTGATTGACGGGATGAGGGAACGGCTGGACAAACGTATTTTTGGTTATACCAGAGTATTTGAGAAAAGTTACTATGACGCGCTGGCGGCATGGTGCAAGGCGCGTTATGACTGGAGTTTCGACCGAAAAGAACTTGTAATGTCCAACGGCATCATTCCGGCATTATTCGAACTGGTTGAGTACATCTGCAAACCGGATGAAAAGGTGCTGTTTTTAACACCCTCCTATGCATATTTTAAATATGCGGCAGAAGCGGGGAACAGAGAATATGTGTGTTCTGATCTGGTTTATGAAGATGGCCGGTACAGCATTGATTTTGATGATTTTGCAAAGAAGGCGGCTGATAAGAAAACTTCATTATTGATTCTGTGTAACCCGCACAATCCCAGCGGCAGGGTATGGACAGAGGAGGAACTGAAAGGTCTGGCAAGGATTATTGAGGCAAATGGTCTCTGGGTTATCTCGGATGAGATTCATTGTGATCTGCTGCGCTGCAACCAGAAACATATTCCGCTGGGAAAAGTAATGCCTGACTATCAGCGCCTCGTGACGTGTATGGCGCCGAGTAAGACATTTAACCTGGCCGGCATGATGATCTCGAATGTTATGATACGGGATGAGGGATTAAGGTCGGTTTGGCTGGACAAGCATTATAACTTCGACAATCCGCTCAGTATTGCGGCGGCTCAGTCAGCTTATGAGAAAGGCCAGCCGTGGCTGGAAGAATTAAGAGTATATCTGGACGAAAACTTCCGGTTTACTCAGGAATATCTTGCGGAGCATCTGCCAAAGGCTAAATTCAGAATTTCGGAGGCAACATATCTTGCCTGGGTAGACTTGAACGAATACTTTGAGCCGGATGAAAATCTGCCATTATTCTTTGCTTATAAAGCGGGGGTTCTGCTGGAGGGCGGCAATATGTTTGTCCAGCATTCAGATGGATTTATCAGACTGAATCTGGCATGCCCTAAAGCAACACTGGCAGAGGGGTTGAGAAGAATTTGTGAGGCGGTCAATACAAAGCATGCGGAGAAATACTTAGGGGAATAACACAATCATCCTACATAGTGTAAAAGGGGAAAATATGGAAGACGTAAGAAGCAAAAAGGATTATGGTGGTAAAGCATTATTACCGATTTTAGTGTTTTTGGGTTTATACCTCGGATGTGGTACTTATTTTTCAATTAAAGGCGTTGAATCACCGTTCTGGCTGATGCCCCGATACGTTGCATTAATGATTGGAATTCTTGTAGCATTACTTTGTTTTGAAAAAAATGAAAAGTTTTCCCGTAAAGTCGACATCTATTGTAAGGGCGCCGGCGCCTCCGGTGTGATGCTCATGGGAATCATTGTGCTTTTGGCGGGAGGATTTGCAAGTGCTACGGCGGCCATTGGCGGTAAGGATTCTGTGGTCAATCTTGGTATACAGCTCATTCCCACGCAGTTCCTGATTCCGGGAATTTTCCTGATTTGCTGTATTATTTCTACCTGTATCGGTACATCAATGGGAACGCAGGTTACAATGATTCCGGTTGCGATCGCACTTGCACAGGGGGCGGGGCTAAATGCCGGAATGGCCGGTGCAGCAGCGATTGCCGGGGCATATTTTGGGGATAATCTGTCCATGATTTCTGACACTACAATCATTGCAACAAAAGGTGTCGGTGCCGACATGAAGGATAAGTTTATCATGAACTTTAAGATTGCGATACCGGCGGCAATTATAACGATGGTTTTATATGGCATATTGAGTCTGAAGAGCGGTGTCACTGCCGGGGCGGCAGAGGTGGGAAGCTATCATATTTTGACAATATTGCCATACATTATTGTCATTACGCTTGCAGTTCTCGGACTTGACGTAATTCTTGCGTTGTCTATCGGAACGGGACTTGCATGTATCATTGGAATGATGGTTGGAAATGTTGGATTTTTTGAGTGGGCACAGGCTGTCGGCTCAGGAATGGAAGATATGTTCTGGCTTGCAGTATTTGCAATGATGGTATCAGGCATGATGGAGCTGATTCGCTATTATGGCGGCATACAGTGGCTTGTAAACACAGCGATGAAGCATACGAAGAGCAGAAAGAGCTGCCAGTATGTGATTGGTCTTTTATCTATGGCAATATCAGGAACAACGTTGAATAATCCGGTCGCATGTCTGATCAGCGCACCGATTGCAAAGGAGTTAGGGGAGGAGTACAAGATTGCGCCAAAGAGGATGGCTTCTCTGCTGGATATTTTCTCCTGTGCGATTTTAATGGTTGTTCCACATGACAGCGGCTGCCTGCTGGTGCAGCAGTATAGTGGCTGCTCGTATATTGATATTATCAAATATGCATTTTATCCGGTATTATTAATTCTGTTTACCTGTATTACGATACAATGTGGATTGCTTATGACAAAAGAAGAGAAAGCAGCATTAACAAAGATGGCACAGCCTGCAGACGAGAAGGGATAATACGATGAACAGACAAGAGTTTTTAGATCGGTATTTGGTCGACCGGCGTCAGACTGATTCATCCAAATGGGATGGAATGAAAGAAAAATTTGGCGAAGAAGATTTGCTTCCCATGTGGATTGCTGATATGGAATTCAAAACATGTGACGCAATCACGGCTGCGTTGACCGAGCGGTGTAGGCACGGCGTATTCGGCTACAGTATGGTCCCGGAATCTTACTATAAAGCCTATTCCGACTGGATGGATCAGAGATATTCTTTTCCGCTAAAAAAGGACTGGGTTCGCTTTTCAACAGGCTGTGTGACAGGAATCGCGTGGATGATTCATGCTTATACACAACCGGGCGACGCATGTATGATCCTGACTCCGGTATATTACCCATTTCACAATGTTGTAACCAACAATAACAGAAGATTGGTTACGGTAGACCTTCACTATGAGCACGGATACTTCACAATGGATTATGAAGCCATAGAAAACGCGATCATAGAAAATGATGTCAAGATGTTTGTGCAGTGTTCTCCGCACAATCCGGCAGGGCGTGTGTGGAATGAGGAGGAGCTGGATCAAGTGCTTGCAATTTGCGAAAAACACCATGTGTTGGTTGTGAGCGATGAGATACATCAGGATCTGGTTATTGCGAACAAAAAATTTATCCCTGCGGCAGCTGTATCCGGTGGAACGTATCGTGATATTATTGTAACTTTGTCGTCGGCCTCAAAAACGTTTAATCTTGCAACACTGCTTCATTCTCATATTATTATCACAAATGATGAGTTGAGAGCGCGATATGATCAATTTGCTTCTGGACTGAATCGTACAGAAGTAAGTATCATGGGCATGCTCGCTACGCAGGCAGGATACGAAGCGGGAAGCGAATGGCTGAGTCATGTGCTTGACACGATTCGGGATAATTATACATATCTGAAAGAAATACTGAATCAGGAGCTGCCTGAAGTTACTGTTTGTGAACTGGAAGGAACGTATCTTGCTTTTTTAGACCTGCGGGGATATTTGAGTCCTGATGAGGTACAATATTTTATTCAGAAACAATGTCATCTTGCGGTAGATTACGGCGAGTGGTTCGGAGCGAATTTCAAAGGATTTATTCGTTTGAATCTGGCTACAAATCCGAAGTTTGTCAGACAGGCAGTTGATATTATCATTAAAACGATCAGGAACAAAAAGAATTAAAAGTTTTAAAATTGTAGCAGATTCGTGCTGCAGGGCAGTTTGAATCCGAAAGGCATCCGCATACAAGCGGGTGCTTTTTTGATGGATATGATTCACAGGTTTTCGGCTTTACGCAGATTTTACAAAAACTATACCTTACCATGCTTTCTCTGCCCGCCATATTTTTGTATACTCCAAACTGTAACAGCAAGAGAAACGTAAAACAGCACCCGGAAATGGACGGGGTGCGGATTCATTTGGAGGCATAGGATTATGAAAAAGAACAGAAAAGCAATTCTTGCAATGATCACAACGGCGATGCTGGCGGCCGGCGCTTTGGCGGGCTGCGGCAGCGCTTCGGGAAATACCACGGAGGCTGCCGGGACGGAGACCAAAACCACAGCATCCACGACGGCGGACACGTCCGCAGATACCACCGCGGATACCGCGATGGCGGAAACTGTTGCGGATGAGACGACCGCGGATTTAAGCGGATCCATCAGCATGGTGGGCTCCACCTCCATGGAGAAGTTCGCCAACGCGCTGAGCGAGGCATTTATGGAAAAGTACCCTGACGTGACGGTTTCTGCCCAGTTCGTGGGCTCGGGCGCAGGGGTTGAGGCGGTGCTGAACGGGACCGCGGATATCGGCAACTCCTCCCGGAACTTAAAGGACGAGGAGAAGGAAAAGGGCGCTGTGGAAAATATCGTAGCCATCGACGGAATTGCCGTGGTGGTGGACCCGGCCAACGGGGTTGCGGATCTGACCAGGGAGCAGCTGGCGGACGTCTACACCGGCAAGATCAATAACTGGAAGGATCTGGGAGGATCCGACGCCCCCATCGTGGTGGTGGGCCGCGAGTCCGGTTCCGGCACCCGAGGAGCGTTCGAAGAGCTTCTGGGGCTGGAGGACGCCTGCAAGTACAGCAATGAACTGGACAGCACCGGAGCGGTGATGGCAAAGGTGGCTTCCACTCCCGGTTCCATTGGTTACGTGTCCCTGGATGTGCTGGACGATACGGTGAAGGCGCTGAATCTGGAGGGGGCCGAGCCCACCGAGGAGAACATCAAGGCCGGAAGCTATTTCTTAAGCCGCCCCTTCGTGATGGCCACCAAGGGTGATCTGAGCCAGCAGAGTGAGCTGGTGCAGGCGCTGTTCGCCTACCTTCAGTCCGACGAAGGCGCTGAATTGGTGAAGTCCGTGGGCCTGATCACGGTAGAGTAACCGGAATCGGCGAGTATTCCGGCAAAACGCCGGAATTACAGCCGGCCGGTTGGAACCTGTGCGGCGTGTTGCGGTCTGCTATGTGACCCGCGGCACGCCGGTCGTTTGAAAGGAGAGACACTGCATGAGCTCGGAAACCATTTCCATTCGTTCCCACCACGGCAGCAAGTCTGCGGTTGAAAAGGCAGCCCAGGTGATCTTTACGGCCTGCGGCTTTTTCGCTGTGCTGGCGGTGGCGTCCATCGCTCTTTACATGGTGGTCAGCGGGACCCCGGCGCTGTTTAAGGTGGGGATACTGGAAATCCTGTTTGGCAGCGTGTGGCGACCGGATGGGGCGGAGGCGTCCTTCGGCATCCTCTACGTGATCCTCACCTCCATCGTGGGCACTTCCATGGCGATTCTGATCGGAGTGCCCATCGGCGTGATGACCGCTGTGTTTCTGGCCGAGGTGGCGCCGCCGCGGCTGGCTGGCTTTGTCCGCCCGGCCGTGGAGCTGTTGGCCGGAATTCCTTCGGTGATTTACGGCCTTCTGGGAATTCTGATCTTAAACCCGCTGATGTATAAGCTGGAGCTGATCATTTTCAAAGGCTCCCAGACTCATCAGTTTACCGGCGGAGCCAATCTTATTTCCGCCGTGCTGGTGCTGGCGCTGATGATACTGCCCACTGTGATCAATATCAGCGAGTCCGCGCTGCGGGCCGTGCCGGTTCAGCTTCGCAGTGCCTCCCTGGCGCTGGGAGCTACAAAAATACAGACGATATTCCATGTGGCGCTTCCCGCGGCCAGGTCCGGGATCATCACCGCGATTGTGCTGGGAACCGGGCGCGCCATCGGCGAGGCCATGGCCATCAGCCTGGTGTCGGGCAGCTCGGTCAATCTGCCCCTGCCCTTTAACTCCGTACGTTTCCTGACCACGGCCATTGTGTCGGAGATGGGATATGCGGCCGGGCTGCACCGGGAGGTGTTGTTCACCATCGGTCTGGTGCTGTTTGCATTTATCATGATCATCAATGCCAGCCTGACCGGGTTGCTGAAGAAGGGAGGAAACAGGAATGACAGGTGAAGCGGCCATTCGGATTCATAAACAGTCCGTGGTGCGAAAGAGCATCTACGGCAGGCATGTGCGCATGTCGGACCTGATTCTCACCGGCCTCATCTATCTGTGCGCCGGTCTCTCCATCGCCATACTGACCGGAATCATGGGCTATGTGTTTGTACGGGGAATCCCAAACATCAGCTGGCGGTTTCTCACCACGGTCACCAGCGCCACCAAGGGCACCTTTGGAATATTGGGAAATATTGTAAATACGCTGTACATTGTGGTGATCACGCTGCTGATCGCAACGCCCATTGGAATCGGGGCGGCGATCTACCTGAACGAGTACGCCAGGCCGGGGCGTCTGGTGAAAGCCATTGAGTTCACCACCGAGACGTTGTCCGGCATACCGTCCATTATTTTCGGCCTCTTTGGCATGGTGTTTTTTGGAAATACACTGGGCCTCAAATATTCCATTCTCACCGGCGCGCTGACGCTGACCCTGATGATCCTGCCGTTGATCACGCGGACCACCCAGGAGGCGTTAAAAACGGTGCCGGACAGCTACCGGAGCGGCGCTCTGGGCATCGGGGCCACAAAATGGTATATGATCCGCACCATCCTGCTGCCCAGCGCCATGCCGGGAATTCTCACCGGCGTGATTCTGGCTATCGGCCGGATTGTGGGGGAGTCGGCTGCCCTTCTGTTCACCGCGGGCAGCGGTTACTACATGCCCAAAAACTGGCTGGGCAAGGTGATGGAGCCGGGCGGAACCCTGACGATTCAGCTTTACCTGTTTATGCAGAAGGCGAAGTACAACGAGGCGTTCGGCGTGGCGGTGGTGCTGTTGGCGATCGTTTTGGCCATCAACGGCCTGGCCAGGTATTTGTCACGAAAATTCAATGTGGAGGCTGGCGCATAGAGCCGGGGAGGAGAATAACGTGGAAGCTAAGACAAAAATTTCGGCCCGGAGCCTGAATCTGTATTACGGTGAAAATCACGCGTTAAAGGATATCAGCCTGGACCTGTATGAACATAAAATCACCGCGTTTATCGGGCCGTCGGGCTGCGGAAAGTCCACCTTTTTAAAGACATTGAACCGCATGAACGACCTGGTGGCCGGTGTTAAAATAGACGGGACGGTGCTGTTGGACGAGGAAGATATCTATGATCCTCAAGTGGACACCACGCTTCTTCGCAAGAAAATCGGCATGGTGTTCCAGCAGCCTAACCCATTTCCCATGAGCATCTACGACAATGTGGCCTACGGCCCCAGAATTCACGGAATCAAGAACAAGGCCAGACTGGACGAGATTGTGGAGAGCAGCCTGCGGGGCGCGGCCCTGTGGGACGAGGTTTCCGACCGGCTGAGGAAGCCGGCTCTGGGGCTTTCCGGCGGCCAGCAGCAGAGGCTGTGCATCGCCAGGGCATTGGCCGTGGAGCCGGAGGTGCTTCTGATGGATGAGCCGACCTCGGCTCTGGACCCCATCTCCACTCTGAAGATCGAGGATTTGATGGACGACTTAAAGAGCCGTTACACGGTGGCGATCGTCACCCATAATATGCAGCAGGCGGCGCGTATTGCCGACTACACGGCGTTTTTTCTGGTGGGCGAGGTGGTGGAGTACGCGGCCACGGACGAACTGTTCACCGTGCCGCGGGATAAGCGCACGGAAGATTATATTACCGGACGTTTTGGCTGACGGATGGTTCGGCGGCGGGTGCAAACGCACAGCGACCGGCCGAATGGGTGGAGACGGGCTGCGCGCGGCGGTGAGCCGGACAGCTGTAACGGTCCGCAAGGGCGTTGGGAAAGGGGTTTAAAATGAGCGTTAGAGTGACATATGAACATGAGCTGGGGCTGCTCAACCAGGATTTGATGGAGATGGCCCACATGGTGGAGCGGGCCATTGAGCAGACCTTTACGGCCTTTGAAGATCAGGATTTTCAGATGGCGGAGGATATCATCAAGGGCGACCGCACGGTCAACGACATGGAGCGGGCCATTGAGGCCCGGTGCCTGTCCCTGATTCTGCGCCAGCAGCCCGTTGCCGGGGACCTGCGCCAGGTTTCCACCGCGCTGAAGGTGGTGACGGATTTGGAGCGCATCGGGGACCACGCCTCGGATATCGCGGAGCTGATTCTGCGCATCAAGAGCGACCACGCTTACCACATCGTAAAGCATCTGCCGGCCATGGCGGCTGCGGCTGGGAAAATGGTCCACGACGCCATCGAGGCGTTTATCAACCGGGATTTGGATGCGGCCGTCTCCATTATCAAACGGGACGACGAGGTGGACAATCTGTTCAACCAGGTGAAAACGGACGTGATTCAGCTGCTGCGGGTATCGCCGGACCAGGCGGACCAAGGCATCGATCTGCTGATGGTGGCAAAATATCTGGAGCGCATCGGGGATCACGCGGTCAACGTGTGCGAGTGGACTCAGTTCTCCCGGACAGGGGCTCTGAAAAATGTGAGAATTATGTAAATAGACAGGGCGTGGCGCTGTTGCGCGCGCGGTACATAGGGCAGTGCGCCGTTGCGGGCGCACGCCCTTTACTTTTATTTTCAGATGCTTTAAAATAAAAATCAGCAGGACGGCAAGAGCCGAATCAGAGCGGAAAAGGAGTGTTGGAAATGAAAGTATTACTGATCAACGGAAGCCCACACGGGGCGGGATGTACATACACGGCCCTGGAGGAGGTGGCCCGTGCGCTGCACGAGGACGGCGTGGAGACAGAGCTGATCCAGATCGGCACCGGAGCGGTTCACGGCTGCATCGGCTGCGGGCACTGTAAGAGCGCGGGCTGCTGCGTGTTCACCGACGACCAGGTAAACGAGGCGGCGGCAAAGCTGCGGGAGGCGGACGGCCTGGTAGTTGGCTCCCCGGTCTATTACGCCTCGCCCAACGGATCGATCCTGGCCTTTTTAGACCGCCTGTTCATGAGCGGCGGCGGATTCCGTCTGAAACCGGCGGCGGCCATCGCCTCGGCCAGAAGAGCGGGCACCACAGCCACGGTGGACGCCATCAACAAGTATTTCTCCCTGTCCGGTATGCCCATTGTGAGTTCCAATTATTTCCATGTGATCCACGGAAATACCCCGGATGAGGCGAAGCAGGACGAGGAGGGCATACAGACCATGCGCATCATCGGTCACAACATGGCCTGGCTCCTGAAGTGTATTGAAGCGGGCCGTGGTGCCGGAGTGCCGGAGCCGGTGGCGGAAGGGAAGATTAAGACGAATTTTATCCGGTAAGTGAGCGGACAACACAATGATGGAACAACGCAGGCTGCGGGAACCGGTAAATGGGGGCCCGCAGCCATTTTATGGCTGTTTTGTACGCTGTCCCCCGGAAATAGCGGTTGTGTGGAGGGGAAAAAGAATATATAATAATAAGAGATTGACGGGTGTTTGAAAATAGCGGAGATAATGGGGAATTATGAGAGAGAGTCAGAGAGAAAAGATCGATGAGATTGTAAAATTTGCGAAGAAAAACGAGGATACAATCGGTTACAAGACGGTTGTTGATATTTTGAAAAATAAAGAAGATTCAGTGACAGAGACGGATATACTGGAGACGATCGAGGAAATTTTACAGTACGGTATTCTGATTGATTATGGTGATGACGAAGGATATCCGGCGGAGGAGATCGGCCCGGATACATTTATACCGGCGGATGTGAATATCAGTCAGAAGCCCATCAATGTTTATAATCTGATGGAGCGCCTGGAGAATGACGAAATTAACCTGAGCCCGGATTTTCAGCGCAACGGAAATCTTTGGTCCCTGGAAAAGCAGAGCCAGCTCATTGAATCCCTGATGTTAAAAATTCCGATTCCCGCGTTTTATTTTAACGCCGCAGACGACGACCGGTGGGTTGTGATCGACGGACGCCAGCGGCTGACGGCCTTTCAGAATTTTTTGGTGGGGGAAGGCGGGGAAAAGAAAGCCTTTGAGGGGTTACAGTATTTAAGAGATTTTAACGGATTTACCTTCGACGATCTGCCCAGGCAATATGCGCGCAGGATCAAGGAGACTCCCATTATCGCCTTCACTGTTGAGAAGGGGACGCCGGATGCGGTGGTTTTCAATATATTCCAGAGGATCAACACGGGCGGAGTCATTTTGACGGATCAGGAGATCCGGCAGGCGCTCTACCAGGGGGCGGCCACCGAGCTGATCCAGCGCCTGGCGGAGAGCGAAGAATTTCTGGAGGCCACGCAAGGAGCGATCTCCCCGGCCCGGATGGCCGACCGGGAGTATGTGACGCGGTTTCTGGCCTTTACGGAGCTGGATTACAAAAAATATTACAAGGGGAACATCGACAATTTCCTGATAAAAGCGCTGAGACAGGTCAATAATTATGACAAGGATCAGATTGCCTGGCTGGAGGAGAAATTTAAAAATATTATGGGCTGCTGCAGCGCGGTTTTTGGAAAATACGCCTTCCGCAAGTATAATACAAATTGGCGCAGAGGACCTGTCAACAAAGCGATTTTTGAAATTTGGGCCGTCTGCTTTTCCGAGTTGACCGGGGACGAGCTGCGACGGATTGTTGAACGTAAAGATGAGTTTTTAATCGCTTTTGGCAAGTTGCTGCAGGATAGTGAATTTAATACCGCGCTGAAAGCGGGCGATCAGTATTCTACGGTGCGCAGAATCGATATGGCGCGGAATTTTGTGAGGGAGTTCACATGTTAAGAGAAGTCAAACTCAAAAATTTTAAATGTTTTGATCAGCTGACTCTGCCGCTGAAAAATGTAAACATGCTGACCGGCATCAACGGGGTAGGCAAATCCACCGTAATACAAAGCATACTGTTGCTGCGGCAGTCTTACTTGCAGGACCGCTCCCTCGGGGGACTGAGCCTGAACGGGAAGTATGTGAAGCTTGGAAATGCCCAGGATGTGCTGTATGAGAAGGCCGCGGAGGAGTTGATCGGGATTGGCGTCTCGGCTGACGAAGGCGATTTCTGCGCCAGCTTTCGCTATATCCCGGACTCGGACCTGCTTCCGATGGAATCTGCTGATCCCGGTAAGTTGGAATCAGGAATTTTTGGGAATCGTTTTTCTTATTTATCCGCATTCCGCATTGAACCGCTGGAACTCTACCGTATTGCCAATGAGGAGGAGATTGTCAGACGGGAATTCGGCAATAACGGTGAATTTGCCCTCCAGTATTTAAGCCTGTTCGGCAATGAAGACGTGGAGAATCAGGCGGTTGTTCTGCAGGATAAGCTGGGAGCCAGTCTGGCGAACCAGACCAGGGCGTGGATGGACCGGATTGCCCCTGGGGTGGCTCCGCAGATCACGCTGAATCCCCAGCTGAGAACGTCGGAAGTTCGCTATGAGTTTATTGAGGGAAAAGAGAAGACGAACTCCTATAAGAGCATGAACGTGGGATTCGGGATTACCTATGTGCTTCCCTTGATTATTGCCATACTCTCCGCCAGGCAGGGGGATATCATTGTGGTGGAGAATCCGGAGGCGCACATTCATCCGGCCGGGCAGAGGATGCTGGGTGAGCTGATTACCCGGGCGGGAGCCGGAGGCGTGCAGCTGTTTGTGGAGACCCACAGTGATCACATTTTGAATGGAACCCGGCTGGCCGTCAAAAAAGGCGCGATCGATGAATCCCTTGTGCAGCTGGTATTTTTCTATAAGGATGGCGCGGATCAATATAAACACAAGTATGTGGCGCCCAAAATCTATAGGGACGGCAGGCTGGACTGCTGGCCGGAGGGATTTTTGGACGAATGGGATAAAGCTCTGTATGATTTGATTTAAGGAGAGTTTATGTACCTAAATGAAAAAGCGTGGGAAGCGGAGCCGGAAAATCTATATGAGGCCAGCGATGCGCTGAAGAACTTCCTTGATATGTATAAAGTTCTGGCGGGGGCATACGGCCGCCCCGAGGTGTATGTCCCGTCGGAGGATGAACCGTACTTCCGCTCTGTCACGTATTCCGTTGCAAAATGGCTGTCTGAGGTTGATATTGAGTACAGGCGCTTGTACCTGAGCTTTTGGAACAGAAGGTGCGTTTACACGCCGGATGACGAATATGAGGTGTATGAGGGGCAGACGGCTTTAAGAGGGGGCACCGAGGCGGTTTTAAACGATTCGTTTATGCTCAGTATCTGCCTGGACGATCGATGGGAAAGGGCGGAGATACCGGCGGTTCTGTTCTCGCTGGCGGACAATGCGGAATCGCCGGTCGTGGTGCGCAACGTGTTCAGCGCCTCCCAGCTGGCGGAGGAGCCGCTGGCCGCCGCTTTAAAAGCAACGTTTGCCGTAACCATCTATACTTATGAAGAACTGTGGGAAAGGCGGTCCCGGCTGTTTCCTCATCTGCGGTTCTGTCCGTCCGTCAGACGTGATCTGGAAAATCTTGAGAAATCTTATATTCGTCAAATTGTGAAAAAATTATCAGAACTGGAGGAATACAGTTCAAAATACCAGGGCCTGCCGTTCCGGCCTGATCATTTGACCAAAACTACCCCGGAGTCCGACACCACGATGGAAATGTATCAAAAGCAGCATACCTTCCGCGACGAAAACGACGTGGAGTATCAGGCCAGCTGGCATATGCGGTTCACCGGGATTCCCGGAAGAATATTTTTTGTTCCGGATTACACGGACGCAGCGATGCTGATCTGCTATATTGGAAAGAAATTGCCGAATGCCTCCTATCCTACATAAAAACGATACGGCCGTCCGCCGGAGCGGATGTTGGCCGTATCGTTTTTAATACCGGGTTTATTTACCCCAAAGACTTTATAAACTCCTCCACCTCGCCCATCGGCCTGTAAGCCGGAATGGTTCCGTCAATGGTGACGGAGAGGGCGGCGTATTTGCTGGCCCAGTGGGTGGCTTCCTTCAAATCCTTGCCCAGAATCAGCTGCGCCACGGTGGCGGCCATATAGCCGTCGCCGGCGCCAGCGGTGTTGACCACGTTCTCCACCTTCACCGATTCCACGGTCCAGTATTCGTCGCCGCGCAGGACCGCGCTTCCGTCGCCTCCCATGGTCATGATGATGTTGGGCACGCCGTATTTCTCCTGCACCTTATTTAACATATCCTGGGGCAGGATGGGGCTGTCCTGGGGCAGGTCCAGGATGTAGCGGCCCTCCACCTCGTTGATAAACAGATAGTCCACATAGTCCAGACGGCCCATGGGCTTCTCGGGAAGGGGGCTGGGGTTGACCAGCGTCACCATTCCCAGATCCTTGGCGTACCGGGCGGCGTCTAAGGACAGCTGCTCCGGCACCTCAAAGCCGGTGACGAACATTCTGGTGCCCTTCATGGCGTCCAGAGCGGCTTTCACCTCGTCTAAGGTCAGCTTCACGCTGGAGCTGTCCCCGTCGATCACGGTGTTCTGGCCGTCGGGTCCGATTAAGATCAGGCCGGTGCCGGTGGAAACCTCGTCGGTGCGGTACAGGTAGGTGGTGTCCACGCCCGCGTCCTGCATCCATTTTTCGCCCAGGTCGCCCCAGGGATCATTTCCCACCTTGCCGATGTATGCGGTGTCGATGCCGAGACGTCCCAGGGCTACGGAAACATTGGAGCCCTTGCCGCCGTCCTCGGCCACATGCCATTTGGTTACACAGAGAGTTTCGCCCCATACGGGCATATGGTCCGCGTAGGCGTACTGGCCCACGCCGTGGCTGTTCAGTACAATTACGTCTTTCTTGCTCATCTTAAATCACCATCCTTTGATTTCATGGGACATGGGATGATCGGCGGTGTCCACGTTGCAGAACAGCGTCACATCTGGGATATACTTGGGAAGCAGCGTTACCGGGTACTCCAGAGTCGGCTCGCTGAACAGGGCGACTCTCACCACGGTCTGTTTCCAGGAACCGGTGGCGATCATGTACACGGCCCGCTTGGCGGAAAGCATGGTCTTGAAGCCCAGGGTGACGGCTTTGGGCGGAACGCGGTCGTAGCAGCCGCCAAAGGTGCGCTGGCTCAGGGCCACGATGGTGTCCTCATTCAAATCCACAACTCTGGTCTTGGAGTTGGCGTACTCCTCGATGGAGAGACGGCAGGAATAACGGCGGGGCGGCTCGCAGAAGGCCACCAGGCCCTTGCAGCCAACGCCTGCCCAGAGGGTGTCGATGCCGCCCAGCTCCTGGCACAGGTTGTCGGGATAGTCCAGATCGTTGATACGGGTCCAGATCCGCTGGTTCTCCGGCACGTTCAGCTCCGGATCGATGCGGCCGTAGAAGCAGGCGTTCATGGTGCCCTCCAGGCTCTCATAGGTGTCGCCTACCGGGAAAGGACGCCCCTCCCAATCCAGGAAATCGTCCATGTGAAATACCCAGAGGTTCTTTAAACTGATGCGCTCCTTGTTGACGCGGTCGATGAAGATGTCGTACTCGTCGGTGGGACCGGCCGGAAGCACCCATTTGGTCAGTTTGCCCTCCGCGTTGTGCTGGATTACCTCATCGGCCATCATATTTCCGATGATCTTCATCATGGAGGCGCGGTCTTCCTTGATGACCAGCTTTGTTTTCAGATCCGGCTGCTTTTCCAGGTCCTGCCATGGGATTGAGCACCAGCGGTACAGTTCTTCTCTTGAAATTTTAAAATCCATTATCGAGCTCTCCTTTTCCTTTATACCACGCCGCAGCCCGGGGCCGGGCATGGATCAGTTTTTTTATTTGAAATAATTATACTTTGTCACCAGCCGTAAGGCTGATGACAAGCATTACGTTTCCTTGATTATACTTTGTCACCAGCCGTAAGGCTGATGACAAGCATTACGTTTCATTAATTATATCATATCACATGCCGTCAGGCACATGACAAGAGGTAAGTTTCCTTGATTATTTCACGTGTAAAACGGGCTGCCTCAGGCAGGGGACCGTTTGAACCGAAAAGATATGCCCCCTGTTACCGTGGGGGCATACCGGATTTCTGTATGGCGGTCACCAGGCATGCCGTTTGAGACATTATTTGCCCGTATGAGCGGTGATATTGTTCTGTTTCTTGAAGTACAGGTAGACCGGATAACCGGTGCCGACTGCCACAACAGCGGCGATCATGCTCTGGCCGGGAGCCCAGACAAAGGTGGACACCAGCAGGATCATGGTAGGAACTACCGCCAGCAGAGCCATTAACTGCCAGCAGGGCATCTTGTAGGTCGGGTTGTAGTCGGGCATCTTGCGAAGCTTAAATACTGCGATAAAGGTAACAACGCTGCGCAGCAGGCAGATTACGGTAAAGTAGCCCAGCAGGTCGTTGATGGTGCCGGCGAAAACAAGAACGATGGCAAAGCCGCTCTGCCACAGCATGGAGACATAGGGGGTCTCCCACTTGGGATGAACCTTTGCCCAGGATTTGAACCACATACCTTCCTGCGCCATCTTGTACTCGATCCGGGCCTGGAACATGATCAGGCTGGATACGGAGCCGGTTACAATGATAATGGCCAGAACAGCGGCGATCACACCTGCGGACTGTCCGATCATGGGAATATTGGCTGCGGCTGCTGCGATGGGAGCGTCGGAAGCTGCCAGATCTGCTGCGGGCAGTAAACCGACGGCCGCGGTGGACAGAGCCGTGTAAAGCAGGGTGATTACGATAACGGTGGAGATCAGCGCGATGGGCATGTTGCGTTTGGGATTCTTGATCTCGCCGCCCATTACACATGCGGACTGCATACCGTCATAGGACCAGGTTGTGGCGGAAATACCGGCCAGCAGCGCGGCGATTCCGGTGGGAGCGCCTACGGCTGCGGGTGTCATCATGGTCTCGCCTCTCATATAGAACAGGCCCATGCCAATCAGGATCATAAACGGGAGTACCTTAAACATGGTAATGAAGTTCTGCCATTTTGCGCCCGCTTCCATCTTGATCATATGTAAAGCGGTGAAGAGAATGATAATGGCGACCGCAACCATGCGGACGACGATCTGGCTGAATCCGGTAAAGAACGCCAGATAGTTGGCAACTGCCAGCGAGGAGATGGCGATGCCGGTGGGGGCCGTCGCCCAGAACGAAAGCCATCCGGACAGGAACGACATGAAGGGCCAGCCGGCTCTCTTTAAATAAGCTACGAAAAGTCCGTCCTCCGGGATTGCCGTGGAGTACTCGGTGTAGAGAAGGTTCTGGGGAATCATAATCAGGCCGCCGATTAAAAACGACAGGATTACCATAATTCCGGAACCGGCAGCCCCCGCGACCTCACCTACAGATGAGAAGATGCCGGAACCAATCGTTGTACCAACGCCCAGCGCGATGGCAGTTCCTAACCCCAATTTTCGTTTCAGTTCTGTCCCGTTCGATTCTTGCGTGTTGTTTGACATGACATGAACTCCTTTCAATAGTCTTTGCTTTTTTATAAATTTAAAAAGTTGTATGTTAGAATACAAGATTTTAAATTCGTGTACCACATGCTGCATTATATCACGTCAATCTGTATATTTCAATACAAGTATTAAAAATTTATATCCAAATTCTAAAAAAATGGGAAAATGCACAAAGATAATTCTAATAAACCCGCTAAAAACCCAAGAATCATTGTGCATATGGTATAAGAACCGGTGGAAATAACCCGGGAAATGATTGCGTTAAAAGACAAGTTGAGGAGAAACTGATCCATTGGGGCAGAGCGAAAAAAGCCCGCAGGTGCGGGACAAACTGGCAATTTGGTAAATATTCCTAAAAAATAGCGGGTCAATTTTGCGGATCTAAATCTATTTTGACAGTAAATTTATAATTGACGGACATGAGGTGCAATGCTATAATGGGTCCAACAAAAGTGGTCCTGTTTTTGGAAAACATATAAACATGATTGGAAAATTGGGGTCATGATGTATGCGGCGACCACAGGACCGCAAATCAAAAAAGTTTATAGGGGAAAGGAATTGGTGTTTAAAGATGAGAGATGGGAAACGGAAACCGGGATATGAGGTTCAATCGGAACCGGATTGGGGGTGTTGACCTGTGGAAGCATATTATGCGGGATGGCTGTCCATTCTGCCGCCAATCATTGCGATTGTGCTGGCACTGGTGACAAAAGAGGTGTTAACCTCTCTGATGTGCGGAATTTTAACCGGAACATTAATCTATACGGTTGGACTCGGTTTGAATCCGATCGTTGGAACCGTTGAGACGGCGTTCAACGTGATGGTCGACAAGGCCGATCTGAACATACTGATCTTCTGTTGCCTGTTGGGCGGCCTGGTGTTTGTGGTGTCTGCGGCCGGCGGCAGCAGCGCTTACGGGCGGTGGGCGACGACCAAGATCCGCAATAAGAAGCTGGCGCTTCTCTCCACCAGCGCGCTGGGAGCGATCATTTTCATCGATGATTACTTTAACTGCCTCACTGTTGGAACGGTTATGAAGCCGGTTACGGATAAGTATAAGATAAGCCGAGCAAAGCTGGCTTACATTATCGATTCCACCGCGGCTCCGGTCTGCATCATCGCGCCGGTCTCCTCCTGGGCGGCCGCCGTGGGCAGCAACCTGCAGGCTACCGGACATTTTGAGAGCGACTTCGCCGCGTTCATTTCCACGATTCCCTTTAACCTGTACGCGATCCTGTCCCTGGTTATGGTGGTGACGCTGTGCCTGAAGGATCTGGATTTCGGTCCCATGGAGGAGCGGGAGCTGCGGGCGGCCCGGGGCGACCTGGGAGCGGTTGAGCTGAATGCGGAGCAGAAGCTTACTATTTCCGACCGCGGCACAGTGCTGGACATGCTGGTCCCCATCGTGGCCCTGATCATTTTCTCCGTCTTAGGCATGCTCTACAACGGCGGATACTGGGGCGAGGACCCGGCGTTCCACAGCGTGGGCGCTGCCTTTGGCAACTGTACCGCCGCTCCGGCGCTGGCCTGGGGCTGCTTCGGCGCTCTGGTGGTGGCCATGGTCATGTTTGTCCCCCGCAAGCTGATGTCCTTCAAGGGATTTATGGACAGCGTTCAGGAAGGCATGAAGTCCATGCTTCCGGCCTGCGCCATCCTGATGCTGGCCTGGACCATCAGCGGCGTCTGCCGGGACCTGCTGCTGACGGCTGATTTTGTGAAGAACGTGGTGGCGGGAAGCACCATCCCCGGCGCGCTTCTGCCGGCTCTGATCTTCGCCATTGCGGCGTTCCTCAGCTTTTCCACGGGAACCGCCTGGGGCACCTTCGGGATTCTGATTCCCATCGTCGTGCCGGTAGCGGAGGCGGTGGCCCCGGAGCTTATGGTGGTGTCCCTGGCCGCGACCCTGTCCGGCAGCGTGTTCGGAGATCACTGCTCCCCGATCTCGGATACGACGATCCTGTCGTCCACCGGGGCGAGCTGCAATCACCTGGAACACGTCTCAACGCAGATGCCCTATGCCGGACTGGTGGCGGGGTGCTGCTTTGTGGGATACCTGGTGGCCGGATTCACCGCAGCAAACGTGTGGCTGACCCTGGGATCCGCGCTGCTGTTGCTGCTGGGCGTGATCGTGGTGCTGCACCGCAGGTGTATGGCCAAGGAAGCCAGAACCATTGGAAAACGCGAAACTGCATAGGGAAAACGTCAATGAGCCGCCGGGCAATCCGGCGGCTCATTTTAAGTTGCAGACAAACGTTAATCCAGCCTGTGAAGGGAGACTTTAAAGCTCACCTTGTCGCTGCGGGTATAGGTGCGGCTGTATCCGATCATGCTTCCGCTGTCGTCGTGGTAGGCGCATTCCAGGACCATGAGCGCCACCCCGTCCGGCGCGTCCAGGATGTGGGCCATTTTGGAGTTACATTTCTGGATCTCCAGGCTCTGGCGCACCATGCTGACGTTCACGCCGTAAAACTCGAACACGGAGCTGATGCTGAACACGGAGGAATTCACCACGTTTAGCTGGGGGATCACGTCGTAGGGCACGTAGATTTCCTCCAGGGAAACGGGGCCGGATTCCTGGTTCACGACGCGGCGGATATAATAGATCTGATCTTCCGGATCGATCCGGAAACGGCTGGCGAACAGGTCTCCGGCGGGCCGCAGCAGTTTGGTCTGCTCGCGGGCGCTGGTCTGATCCCGGCTTTTGCCGAGGGAGGGCACGAAACCGCTGAATTCCTCGATGGCCTGTTCGATCTTGTTGCCGACTACGAACACGCCCTTTCCCTGCACCCGGCGCAGAAGCCCCTCGTTTACCAGGGCGTCCACGGCGCTGCGCACCGTGATCCGGCTGATCCCGTAGGTAGCGGCCATGTCGTTCTCCGACGGGATCGCGGTGCCGGGCAGATACTCCCCATCTTCAATCTTGGTGCGCACGATCTCGCGCAGCTGCAGATAGATGGGGGTGCGGTAATTGATTTTGGGTTCCTGCTTTTTATCATCGTTCTGGGGAGATTTCATGTCATCCTCCTTTTGATCATACTTACAAATTTAAAACGGTCCGCCCGGAAAAGCTGTTTGTAATATTCCAACGGGACGCCGTCCGTCATGGTGGTGACACCGGTGGCGAAAAAGACGGGTTCCCCTTCCTCCAGATCCAGCAGAGCCGCTTCCTCCTCGCTGACGTAGGTGACGCTGATTTTCTCCTCGCCGGCGACCAGGGTTTTCTTGTAGATATTCTCAAAAATGGAGTAGATGGAGCTTTTGTCGTGATAATATTTTTCAAGGTCCGGACATTGGTTCTGATCCAGATACATGGTTTCCATGATGCAGGGTACGCCCTCGATGCTGCGCACGCGGATACATTCGTAGACGTTCTGGCCCAGGGGGATGTGCAGCTTTTTGGAGACCTGCTTTGTGCACTCGATGACGCGCAGGCTTAAAATGTGCGTTGAGAACGGCAGGCCCAGCTGGCGCACCTCCGTGGACAGTGAGTTGACGCCCAACAGGTTCCGGACCAGCTTGGATTCGGCGATATAGGTCCCGGAGCCTTTTTTGCGGTACAGCTGTCCGCTTTCCACCAACATATCCACCGCGAACCGCAGCGTGGTTCGGTTGATGCCCCACATTTCACACAGGTCGCGCTCCGAGGGGATCTTGGTGTTCGGAGGCAAATGATTGGACGTGATATAATTTTCCAATTTTTCAACGGCTTCTGTGCGCGGGGGGATTCTGTTCTCCATTTCGATACACTCCTTCCGGTCATGGCCGGGCGTTTTGGAAAAAACTGTCGGTTTAGACCTATAATCCATTATATCAGCAAGCGGATTTTATTTCAACGTTTACAGAGCGGCAAAATGCTTGAAAACCGTAGGTTTGAGCCGGAGAATACGCCCGGATGCTGCGGCGTAAGCCGGCCTGGCAGATTGCTGGTCCGTGTTTGAAGGATTTAAGACAAGTTTTGATAAAATCACCCCATAAATTGTAAGTGGATCAATTATAGGAAAAGATATAAAGTATAAACTAAAATCTGGGTATTTTAAGGAAAAAATATATAATATGCACAAAAAATAAGCGCAAATTTAGGACTTATGCCATTGATTAAGCCATATAAATGTGTTAGTATAAAAAACAAGTGGTACAGAAAAATGCAAAGTTATATAATTTTCTGGAACTAAAGGCTAAATTTTAAAGAGAAAAGGAGATAGTTTCTATGGGACATTTCATTACGGGAGTTGTGGATGAGATTCTGACGCCGTTCAACGCGGACGGATCCGTCAACTACGAGCAGACAGCGGAGATGATTGACTGGCACCTTTCCAAGGGGATCCAGAATTTCTTTGTAAACGGACTGGGGGCCGAGTGCCACGAGCTGACCACGGAGGAGAAGCTGGAACTGTTAAAGGTGATCTACGGCCGCACCCAGGGCAAGGCCAAGATTATGGCCTGCTCCTTCGAGAACTCCATTGAGGAGAATAAGAAGCTGCTGGATCTGTACGAAGAGACCGGAATGGCCGACTGCTATTGCATCACCGCGCCGCCTTTCTTCCGCCACACCCAGAAGGCGCTCTACGACTACGCCGCGGAGCTGATCGATTACGCTAAGCGCCCGGTCTACATATACAACTGTGTCCAGATGGGAACCCTGTTCGAGCCGGACACCCTGGAAAAGCTCTGGCGTGAGCATCCCAACTTAAAGGGATTCAAGGACGCTTCCGTGGATATCCTGAACTTCCTGCAGTGCACCCTGCGCATCGATAAGGACGAGTTCGACTTCCTGGGCGGCTGCGACGGTCTGGACGGCGTGATGATGCTGTTGGGCGCGGTGGGCTGCGTGTCCTTTATGGCGGTCCCCTATCCTGCGGAGATGATGGACATCTGCCGCTATGGTTTAGAAGGAAACGTCGAGAAGTGCATTGAGGCTCAGCACAAGGTGCTGCGCATCCGCAACGTGGTGAAGAAAGCGCCCTTCAACGCGGCCTACATGTACGCCATGAAGTACGGCGGGGGTCCGGTTGGCATGCACTCCAGAATGCCCGCCGATCAGGACTACGTTCCGGACAGCGTAAAGGAAGAGCTGGACGGACTGATGCGCGAACTGGGTTACGACGTGAAATAATGCCGGCAGGCAGAGTCGGAAGCTGGACCGCCGGGCGTACGGCCGGCGGTCAGCGCTCTGACGTTATGATATGAGGAGGTATTTGGGGCTATGGAGTTTACACGCGTGAATTTCCGCCCGTCGTTTTTCGGCGACCGCCCGCTGGTTCTCCTGGAGGACGGGGAGCTGAAGGCAACGGCGTTTTGCTATGAGAGCGGCGTCTGCGGGCTTAAGATTGAGAATGAACATTGCAGCATGGTGGTGCTGCCCTACATGGGACAGCAAATCTGGTTCGCGGAGTTCGAGGGCAGGAATCTGACCCAGAAGTCCATTTTCGACCAGCCGTTGGCCACCACGAAATTCGGAGACAATTACGGCGGCCTGCTGCTCCACTGCGGCCTGACCAATATCAACTGTCCGGGCGACGGCGAGGACTACCCCATCCACGGGGAGCTGCCCTTTGCCAATTACCCGGAGACCTACGCGGGGATCGGCCGGGACGAGTCGGGCGTTTATCTGGCGGTGGGCGGCACTTTCGTGTACCGCAACAGCCAGGAGTACCACTACGCCTACAGCCCGGAGCTGCGCCTCTACGCAGGCGCTACGGTGGCGCAGATGCACATCGACATTCACAATCGCAGGGCCAATAATTTGGAGTACATGTTTATGTGCCATATGAACTGGCTGGCGGTGGAAAGCTCCCACATTGTATACAGCGCGCCCAAGGACAAGGAGCACATTGTGGTGAGTCCCACGGAGCTGGGCGGGGATTCCCCCAGAGCCGTAGCCATCCGGGAGTATGGAAAGCGCCTGGTGGAGGACCCAACCATCGGAGATGTGCTGGATTCCAAAACCCAGTGCAACGATCCGGAAATGTGCACCACCATCCGCTACAAGGGCGACGAGAAGGGCTGGGCCCACGCCATGCAGGTGATGCCCGAGGGGGACGCCTGCTATGTGGGATTTGACACCGCGAAGCTGCCTTACGCCCTGCGCTGGGTGTGCCGGACCGGGGACGAGGACGGCATCGGCATCGCGCTGCCCACTACCGGAACTAACCACAACACCGCTTACCAGAGAGAACACGGCCTTTTTAACACCCTTGCCCCCTACGCCCACGACCGGCTGCGCTTTGATTTTGGTTACCTGCCGAAGGAGCGGGCTCAGGAGATGGAGTCTCACATCAATCAAATATTAGGAGAGTAAAAATATGGCTATGAAGATTGCACTGTTTACCGCGGCTTTTTCCAGTTATCCCATTGAACGCGCCTTTGAGGCCGCCGCAAAGTACGGCTACGACGGAATCGAGATCGGAGGCTTCCGCCCCCACGCCTATGCGCCGGATCTGGCCAGAGGCGGCGCGGCGAAGATCCGCGAGCTGTCCAGCCGTTACAACCTGCCCATCGTCAGTTACGCCCCGGAGAATACCGGATCTCCCTACAGCCTGGTATTTGCCGATAAGCAGATGAACCAGGAGAGCCTGGAGTATTTCAAGCTGACCCTGGACATGGCCAAGGAGATCGGCTCCGAATACTGCATGTTCGCCTGCAACCATCCGGGCTTCGGCCGTTACAAAGAGGACGTGAAGAAGCTGTTCATTGAAAATATGCGTGTTCTGGCCGAGCACGCGGAGAAGATCGGACAGACCATCATCCTGGAGCCGGTGACTCCCTACGAGGGCACCATCATCACTACCTCCGACGACGTGCGCTGGGCTCTGGACGAGGTAAATTCCCCGCGGTTTAAATGCATGCTGGATCTGGCCTGCCCGCTGACCTGCGGCGAGCCGGTGTCCGCCCTGGACGTGTCCGTGCGGTCGCAGATTCTCAACCTCTTAAAGGATTTGCAGAGGGATTTGAACCTCACCTATCTGTTTATCAGCCATGACCTCTCGGTGATCGAGTATATCTGTGACCGGGTGGTGGTCATGTATCTGGGCAAGGTGGTGGAGCTGGCTTCCAGCGATCAGCTGTTTGCCGCGCCCATGCACCCCTACACCCAGGCCCTGCTCTCCGCGGTGCCCCAGGTGAGGCCGACCGGTAAGGTGGAAAAAATTTCGCTGGAGGGGGATATCCCCAGCCCCGCAAATCCGCCGTCAGGCTGCTATTTCCACGGGAGATGCAGATATTGTAAGGAGGAGTGCAGGACGAACGCGCCGGAGCTTAGAGATCAGGGAGACGGCCATCTGGTCGCCTGCCACCGGTACAAAGCGGAATAAGGAGGAAGAAATGGGACGATTTAAAGAAATTATCATAGAGGCCGCGGCGCCCTACGAGCGCGGCGTCCAGTACGGCGAGCAGGCCAGGGAGGAGATCGGTCTCTGCATCGAGCGGTACAAGGAGCACTTCGCGGCCATGGGACGCATGAGCTGGGAGGAGGCGCGGGGCAGAGTGACTCCCATCCGCCAGCTGCTTTTAAAGGATTATCAGGACTGTCTTGCGGAGGTGGAGGGAATCGCCAAAGGGTCGGATACGGATTTTGTGGACCTGATGGTGCTCAACGCGCGCTACGAGTTTCTGCATTTTCCCACCGAGGGGGAGTGCACGGCCTTTGCGCTGCTGCGGGAATCCACTGCGGACGGTTTGGTGTATGTGGGCCAGAACTGGGATAACCGTCCCTTTGTGCTGGAGCACACGCTGATCGTCCGGGAGACTGAGGAAAATGGAACCAGGATCATCGGCACCACCGAGGCGGGCCAGCTGATCCGCAACGGCATGAACTCCCACGGCCTGGGCATGTGCGCCAACAGCCTGAACTCCATATTTGACCGCGCGGGGGTGGGCATTCCGGCCAATTTCCTGCGCCGAAAGCTGCTCTCGCTGGAGAGCCTGGACCAGATGATCGCCTGGCTGGTGAACGCGCCCAGAACCGTGTCCAACAATTACTGTCTGGCCTCGGCGGAGAACCGGGCCTTTGACGTGGAGGCCGTGCCCACCGCGCCATGGCTGCTTTTGCCGGAGGACAATATTCTGACCCACGCCAATCATCTGGTGGGAGACCGCACGGTGGACGCGTACCAGGGCATGAAGTTCAGGGGCGAGCTGCTCTATAAGCTGCTGGCTAAGAAGAACGGCACAATTACGGTGGATTATGTGAAGGAATGCCTGAAAAACCATGAGAATTACCCGGATTCCCTGTGCGCCCACATGCTGGAGGGCGAGACGGAGATGCGGAAGATGTGGCAGACCAACGCTTCCATTATCTACAACCTGGATCAGCTGGAGATGGATATCTGCTACGGGCCGCCCTGCCAGGGGGAATATGTGACATACACGCTGTAACGGCTGGAGGGACGAGATTGAAGGAGAAGCTGAGAACATATATTGATTCTATCTGCGGGGAGCTGTGCGGACTGGCCGACGACATTTTCGACCATCCGGAGTGCGGCGGGGAGGAGCAGTACGCCGTGGAACGGCTGACAAAGTTCCTGCGGGACCAGGATTTTACGGTTGAGACGGGGATCGCGGGACTTCCCACCGCCTTTCGGGCAATATACCAGGTGGGGACCGGCGGCCCGTCCATCGGCCTTTTGTGCGAGTACGACGCGCTGAAGGGCTTTGGGCACGGCTGCGGCCATCACATGCAGGGACCGGCGGTGCTGGGAGCCGCTGCCGCCCTGCGCCGCTGTCTGGGGGAGGATACCCCGGCAAAGATTGTGGTGTACGGGACTCCGGCGGAGGAGACGTCCATGGGGAAGACCATTATGCTGCGGGAAGGGTATTTCCGTGATATCGATCTCGCGCTGATGACCCATGCCAATCCGGAGACCAACGTGGATGTGAAAAGTCTGGCCCTGCGCAGCTACCGGGTGCGTTTCCACGGGGTATCCGCCCACGCGGCCATCAAGCCGGAGGACGGGCGCAGCGCGCTGGATGCGCTGATGCTGGCCTGTCACGGCCTGGAATGCCTGCGGGAGCACGTGCGGGACGATGTGCGGATGCATTACGCCATCCGCGAGACCAGTCCGCTGTCCAATGTGGTGCCCGATTTTGTGGAGGCCAGCTTTGTAATCCGTTCCTACAGCACGGATTATATCGAAACGCTGGTGCCGCGGCTTAAGAAGGTGCTTCAGGGGGCGGCCATGATGACGGAGACATCCTGTGAGATCATTGAGAAATCCCATCTGGACAGCAAAGTGCCGTCCTATATCCTGAATGACCGGATCATGGAAAATGCCAGGGCGGTGGACGCGCCTCAGCTGGGAGCTCCCCGTGAGAAAACCGGTTCCACGGACTTCGGAAACGTGCTCCACACCTTGCCCGGGGCCTGCGTGCGAATCGCATTTGTGCCACCGGGCACGTCCAGCCATTCGCAGGAGTACCTGGATGCGGGGAAGAGTGACGCCGCCCATTTGGCGGTGCGGCTGGCTGCGCAGATTCTGGCGCTTACCAGCTGGGATGTGATTGCGGATGAGGAGCTGCTGGAGCGGGTCAGAGTGGAATTTGCGGAAAATCTGGCGACGATGGGGTAGCGCACAAGAAGCGAGGCGGTTTGGGAGATGAAGGTTAGGAAACGGCTGGAGGGGCTGGCCAGAGAGGTGCTGTGGGACTGCGCGGCCGCATTTATGATCGCGGCGGGATTGTCGGTATTTGCAGCCGGGGCGGATTTCGCACCGGGAGGCGTCAACGGGTTGTCTCTGATCATCCGCCACCTGTTCGGGCTTCCCATGGGGGCTGTCAGTCTGGTGCTGAACGGGCCGGTGATTCTTGTGACCTACAAACTGCTGGGGCGGGACTTTCTGCTCAGATCCTTAAAAAGTATGGTGATCTGCGCCGTTTTTATGGACTATGTGATTCCCTTTGTGCCGCCCTATCACGGGAACCAGCTTCTGGCGGCACTGTTTGCGGGGGCGTTTAACGGGGCTGGGCTGGCGGTGATTTACATGCAGAATTCTTCTACCGGGGGAAGCGATTTCCTGATCATGTCCGTGAAGAAGCTGAAGCCCCACCTGTCCATCGGGCAGATCACACAGATCATCGATGGAAGCGTGATCGTGCTGGGAGGATTTGTGTTTCGCAATATCGAGGCGGTTTTGTACGGCATCGTCTGCACCGCCGTGACCACCGCGGTGATCGACCGGATCATGAACGGGGCCTGCTCCGGGAAAACGGTTATGATTATCACGGAGTCCGGCAGGCGGGTTGCGGCGGAGATCGACCGGGCGATGGGGCGGGGAGCCACCATTATCAAGGCCACCGGCGGTTATTCGGGGACACAGAAGGACGCGGTGCTTTGCGTGTGCAGCCACCGCCAGATTCCTCAGGTGCGCCGGGTGGTGCAGGGCCTGGACGGGAACGCCTTTGTGATTGTGGGGGAATTTACCCAGGTATACGGAGAGGGATTCCAGAAATTGGAAGAGAAATGAACCAAAGCAGGGGAAATGGTTTGCAATAGAAAATGCCGGAGGCAGCAACCTTAGATAAGGGGAGCTGTCTCCGGCATTTTGCCGTCGGATTTATGCGTTGGCCTTGGCCAGGATGCTTCTGGCAACGCTGATTCCGTTGGCGGAAGCCTGCTGCAGACCCCGGGTCACGGAAGCGCCGTCGCCGATGGCGCGCAGGCCGCGGACGCTGGTCTCGAAGTCGGTGTCCACCACCACCTTGTTGGAGTAGAATTTTACCTCCACGCCGTAGAGCAGGGTCTCGTCGCCGGCGATGCCGGGAGTGACCTTGTCCAGGGCCAGAAGCATTTCCTTGATGTCCGTCATGATGCGGTGGGGGAACACCAGGGAGAGATCGCCGGGCACTGCGTCCTTCAAGGTGGGGATCAGGTTGTTGCGGCACAGGCGCTCCTCGGTGGTGCGGCGTCCTCTCTGGAAGTCGCCGAAGGTCTGTACCATGATCCTGCCGCCGCAGAGCATGTTGGAGAGCTGGGCAATGTGCTTGCCGTACTCGATGGGCTCGTTGAAGGGTTTGGTGAAGTTCTTGCTCACCAGCAGGGCGAAGTTGGTGTTGTTCGTCTTGTATTCCTTGGACTTGTAGGCGTGGCCGTTGACCACTGCCAGCCCGTTCTCGTAGTATTCAGTGGCCACCTCGCCGGAGGGGTTGGTGCAGAAGGTGCGCACCTTGTCGTCGAAGGTGGGGGTGTAGTAGACCAGCTTGGCCTCATAAAGGTTCTCGTTGAGGAATTTCATGACCTCGTCCCGGACCTCCACACGCACGCCGATGTCCACAGTGCCCACCCGGGTCTCGATGCCGTGGTCGTTGCAGATGTGGGAGAACCAGTCGGAGCCCTCGCGGCCGATGGCGGAAACCACTTCGGGAGCGTAGTAGGTCCCATTCTTGTCGGTGATCACGCCCTTTACCTGGCCGTCCTCAATGATGATGTCCTTCACCATGGTGTTGAACTCCATCCGGACGCCCTGGGCCAGCAGGTGCTCTTCCAGACGGGTGTATATCTTGTAGCCCTCCTCCGTGCCCAGATGGCGGATGGGGCATTCGATCAGCTTTAAGTTGGCGGTGATGGCTTTGCGGCGGATCTCCTCGATCTCCTTTTGCTTGTCCACTCCGTAAACGTTGGTGTCCGCTCCGAACTTCAGATAAATATTGTCCGACTCTTTTAAAAGCTCCACGGTCTTGTCGTAGCCCAGAATCTCCGGCAGATTTCCGCCCACATCCGGGGACAGGGAGAGCTTGCCGTCGGAGAAGGCTCCGGCTCCGGCGAATCCGGTGGTGATGGAACAGGGCTTACAGCCCACGCAGACCTTGGTGGTGCGCTTGGGACACACGCGTTTCTCGATGGGACGCCCTTTCTCGATCATCAGAATTTTCATATCCGGTTTCTGGCGGATCAGTTCGTACGCGCAGAAGATTCCGGAAGGGCCTGCGCCAATGATGATTACGTCAAAATTTGAAGATGAATTCATAATAAAAACTCCTTTCAGGTTCAGGGTTCTGCCTGGTTTTTCTTTGGTGAAACATAAAAAAACCAGTATAAGAAATAGAAGCTTGTAGTCAACTATTCCGGTAGCTGGTAGAAACGTTCATCCGATTATGAGTTACGATTCACAGCTCCGCTGGAGGGCGCGGCTCTGTGAACCGCAACACGCTTTGCGATGCACAGAAATGGCAGAAAACGCCATTTCGCGCTGTTGTCCTCGGGGTTTCTGTGACTTCCGCTTTGCTTCACTCACAAAAAACACCTCGCGGGATATATCCGTGAATTATAACGCTTATGAACTTATACAGGCGTCACAACATTCCTTAGTTTAGCATAGTTTGTGTGGTTTCGCAAGAGTGCGGAGGCCTGGAAATGCCTTATTTTTCGGGGCTTTGGCGGGAATTAAGATGTCTTTAGAAAAACTTGCGGAAATAGTACAAAATTTGTCTCATATGTTAAGCTTTTTTCAAAGATTTCCGGGGCATGAGTGTGGTAAACTAAACATATGATAAACGAGGACAAGCTTGTTAGGAGGCTTTTTGAAAGGAGGGCGGCTTTATGAAGGTACTAAAAATGGTTCGGAGGCTGGCGATGGTGCTGCTGGTAATATGCGCGGGCTTATGCCTGGCGGTGGGCGTGAAGGGCTACCGGATGTATAAGGGCGCCCTGGCGCAGACCAGTCTGGCCGACAAGGTGGATTCCATTCGGGCGAGGGAGGATTACACCACATTTGAGGAGCTGCCGCCGATCTACGTGGAGGCGGTTCTCTCCGTGGAGGACCATCGGTTTTACAGCCACCCGGGGATCGATCCCATCGCCATCGGGCGGGCGGCGTTCAACGATCTGAAAGCCATGGCTTTTGTGGAGGGCGGCAGCACCGTCACCCAGCAGCTGGCCAAGAACCTGTATTTTTCCCAGGAAAAGGAACTGACCCGCAAGGTTGCGGAGGTGTTTATGGCCTTTGACCTGGAGAAAAATTACAGCAAAGAGGAGATTCTGGAGCTCTATGTGAACTCCATTTACTTCGGAAACGGTTACTACAGCGTGGCGGAGGCCAGCGAAGGATATTTCGGCAAGGCACCCTCCGAGATGACGGAGTACGAGAGCACGCTGTTGGCCGGAATTCCCAACGCGCCGTCGGTGTACGCGCTGACGGCCAACCCGGACCTGGCGGCCCAGAGACAGCGCCAGGTGGTGGACCGGATGGTGACCTGCGGGTATTACACGGAGGTGCAGGCGCAGGAGACGCTGGCGGCGGGGATGTAAGAAAATGTAAATAGAGCGCTTGGTGAGAGCGCGTTGATCAACCCCCTGGGCCCGGCGGCCCGGGGGTTTTGATGGTTTGGCGGTTGTGCCTTTACAATGGAAATATTCTCTGTTACAATGTAAAAACAGCGTTAGATCCCCCATATGGGATGATCTAACGCTAAAGTGCGTTTTATGTTTTTAGATTCTTACGGACTGGCAATAGAAGGAACGGACTATGAGCGGATTTTTGGAAAGAATAAAAGGTGTGTTTCACAGGAAAGAAGAGGACGAAAAGGCTATGTATATAATCGCAGGATTGGGAAATCCCACGAAGGAGTACGAGAAAACCAGGCACAATGTGGGGTTCGAGGTGATCGACGTGCTGGCGGACCGGCTGTTTACCTCCGTGGACGAAAAAAAGTTCAAGGGATATTACGGCAAGGCGGTGATCGGCGGGGAGAAAGTGATTCTTTTAAAGCCCCAGACCTTCATGAATCTCAGCGGGGAGAGCGTGCGCGCGGCGGCGGATTTCTATAAAGTCGATCCGGATCATATTATAGTGGTATACGATGACGTGAGCCTGGACGTGGGACAGCTGCGCATCCGGACCAAGGGCAGCGCCGGTGGGCATAACGGGATCAAGAATATTATCGCCCACCTGGGCACTCAGGAGTTTCCGCGCATCAAGGTGGGCGTGGGCAACAAGCCGCCCAGGATGGACCTGGCGGACTATGTGCTGGGCCGGTTTCCAAGGGAGGAGCGCGGGCTGATGGAGGACGCCTTCAAGGAGGCGGCGGAAGCGGTAGAAGTGATGATTCAGGAGGGCGCCGGGACGGCGATGAACCGGTTTAACGGGCATAAGGAGAAGGAGTAGGGACCGGGACGGGACAGGCAGGAGAACGGCGGCCCGGCAGGCATCGGGGATCAACCCGGTCCGGCGGCGTATTTGACAGAAAGGTGAGGCAGACCATGCAGAATCCATTGTTGGAATTGCAGGAATATGAAAATTTGGCGGAGGCCCTGAAAAAGGGCAGGGGGCCCCTACAGGTGACGGGAACGCTGGATTCCCAGAAGGTGCATCTCATGTACGAACTGGGGCAGGACTTGCCGGCAGACGGACTGCATTTCCCATGGAAGCTGGTGGTCACCTATGACGACACCCGGGCCAAGGAAATCTATGAAGATTTCCGGAATTTTACAAAAAATGTGATGCTCTATCCGGCTAAGGATCTGTTGTTCTACAGCGCGGACATCCATGGCAATCTGATGACCCGCCAGCGGATCAGCGTGCTGCGGCACCTGATGGAGGATGAGGGCGGCGTTGTTGTGACCACCATGGACGGACTGATGGATCACCTTCTGCCCCTCAAATACATGCGCGATCAGATCGTGACCGTGGAGGAGGGACAGGTACTGGACCTGGAAAAGCTGCGGGACCGTCTGACCGCCATGGGCTACGAGCGCGGGGCCCAGGTGGACGGAATGGGACAGTTTTCCATCCGGGGCGGCATCGTGGACATTTACCCCCTGACCGAGGAGGTTCCGGTCCGCATCGAGATGTGGGACGACGAGGTAAACTCGATCCGCACCTTTGACGTGGAGAGCCAGCGGTCCGTGGAGCAGCTGGAGCAGGTGACCATCTATCCGGCCTCCGAGGTGGTGCTGTCCCGGCAGCAGCTCCAGTCGGGTATCGCAAAGCTGGAGAAGGAGGCCGCATCCTGTGAGAAGGCTTTCCGCGGCCAGCACAAGAGCGAGGAAGCCCACCGGATCAAGAGTATGATCGCGGAGCTGGTGGACGGAATCCGCGAGGGCTGGAAGCTGGGCGGGCTGGACAACTATCTGCGGTATTTTGCGGAGGATACGGTGTCCTTCCTGGATTATTTTCCGGAGGAAAACAGCCTCCTTTTTCTGGATGAACCGGCCCGGCTGCGGGAAAAGGGCGAGACGGTGGAGATGGAATTTCGGGAGAGCATGATGCACCGTCTGGAAAAGGGGTATCTGCTGCCCGGGCAGACGGATCTGCTGTATCCGGCCGCGGCGGTGCTGGCCCATGTGCAGAGGCCAAGGGCTGTGATGCTCACCGGGCTGGACCAGAAGCTGCAGGGAATCAAGGTGAACCACAAGTTTGGACTGGTGGTGAAGAACGTCAACTCCTACCAGAACAGCTTCGAGATGCTGATCAAGGACCTGACCCGGTGGAAGAAGGAGGGCTGGCGGGTGATCCTGCTGTCCGCTTCAAGGACCAGGGCCAGCCGCCTGGCCAGCGACCTGCGGGAGTATGATCTGAAAGCCTTCTGCCCGGATCCGCCGGTGGGGGAGGAGGAAGGCGAAGCGCTGGGAAGCGGCCAGGGCGGAGCGCCGGGAAGCGATCGAGGCGAAGCGCCGGGAAGCGGCCGGGACGGAGTTCTCGGGCAGCCCGGCGGCGGCCTCTCGCAGCAGGAATCCACTATCCAGGACCGTACCCAGGTCCGGCCCGGCCAGATTCTGGTCACCCACGGCAACCTGCACCGGGGCTTCGAGTATCCGCTGATCAAGTTCGTCTTTATCACCGAGGGCGACATGTTCGGCGTGGAGAAGAAGAAAAAGCGCCGGAAAAAGACGAATTACCAGGGCAAGGCCATCCAGAGTTTTTCCGAGCTGGCGGTGGGCGACTACGTGGTCCACGAGGAGCACGGACTGGGCATTTACCGCGGCATCGAGAAGGTGGAGCGGGATAAGATCACCAAGGACTACATCAAGATCGAGTACGGGGACGGCGGCAACCTGTATCTGCCAGCCACCCGTCTTGAGAGCATCCAGAAGTACGCGGGGGCCGAGGCCAAGAAGCCCAAGCTGAACCGCCTTGGGGGCAGCGAGTGGTCCAAGACCAAGAGCCGGGTGAAGGGCGCGGTCCAGGAGATCGCAAAGGACCTGGTGAAGCTCTACGCGGCCCGGCAGGAGAAGGCGGGCTTCCAGTACGGGAAGGATACGGTGTGGCAGCGGGAGTTTGAGGAGCTCTTTCCCTACGATGAGACGGACGACCAGCTGGACGCCATCGATTCGGTGAAGCACGACATGGAGAGCCGGAAGATCATGGACCGGCTGGTCTGCGGGGACGTGGGCTACGGCAAAACCGAGGTGGCCCTCAGAGCCGCCTTCAAGGCGGTGCAGGACAGCAAACAGGTGGTGTACCTGGTGCCCACCACCATCCTGGCCCAGCAGCATTACAACACGTTTGTCCAGCGCATGAAGGATTTCCCGGTGCGGGTGGATATGCTCAGCCGGTTCTGCACCCCGTCCCAGCAGAAAAAGACCCTGGAGGACCTGCGCAAGGGCATGGTGGACATTGTGATCGGCACCCACCGGGTCCTGTCCAAGGATATGAAGTTCAGGGACCTCGGCCTTTTGATCGTGGACGAGGAGCAGCGCTTTGGCGTGGCCCACAAGGAGAAGATCAAGCAAATGAAGGAGAACGTGGACGTGCTGACTCTGACGGCCACGCCCATTCCCAGAACCCTGCACATGAGCCTGGCGGGCATCCGCGACATGAGCGTGCTGGAGGAGCCGCCGGTGGACCGCACGCCCATCCAGACCTACGTGATGGAGTATAACGAGGAAATGATCCGGGAGGCCATCAACCGGGAGCTGTCCCGGGGCGGCCAGGTGTATTATGTATACAACCGGGTGACGGACATCGACGAGGTGGCCAACCGGGTGGCGGCCCTGGTGCCGGAAGCGGTGGTGACCTTTGCCCACGGCCAAATGCGCGAGCACGAGCTGGAGCGGATCATGGCGGACTTTATCAACGGGGAGATCGACGTGCTGGTATCCACAACCATCATCGAGACGGGTCTTGATATCCCCAACGCCAACACCATGATTGTGCACGACGCGGACCGCATGGGCCTGTCTCAGCTCTACCAGCTGCGGGGCCGGGTGGGGCGCTCCAACCGGACCTCCTACGCATTTTTGATGTACAAACGCGACAAGCTGTTAAAGGAGGAGGCCGAGAAGCGCCTTCAGGCCATCCGCGAGTTTACAGAGCTTGGCTCAGGCATCAAGATCGCCATGCGGGACCTGGAAATCCGCGGCGCGGGAAATGTACTTGGCGCGGAGCAGCACGGCCACATGGAGGCGGTGGGCTACGACCTGTACTGCAAAATGCTAAACGAGGCGGTGCTGGCCTTAAAGGGCGAGACCGTGGAGAGCGAGACCTACGAGACCGTGGTGGAGTGCGATATCAACGCCTACATTCCCGCTTATTATATCAAGAACGAATACCAGAAGCTGGATATCTACAAGCGGATTTCCGCCATCGAAACCGAGGACGAGTACATGGATATGCAGGATGAGCTGACCGACCGGTTCGGGGATATTCCGAAGAGCGTGGAGAACCTGCTGAAGATTGCAGCCTTAAAGGCCATGGCCCACCGGGCCTATGTGACGGAGGTGTCTATCAACCGCCAGGAGGTGCGCCTGACCATGTACCAGAAAGCGCGGCTTAAGGTGGAGCTGATTCCGGAGTTTGTGAAGAGCTATAAGGGGAACCTGAAGATGATGCCGGGCGAGGTTCCGGTGCTTCTGTATACGGACAGCCGGAACAAGAACAAGGACAGCTTCCCCATGATGAAGATGGCGCGGGAGCTGGTGGAAGGATTGAGCGGGTTGACGGAAGGTGAAAATACAGTCGAACATTGACATTTTCCCATTTTTCTGTTAAATTACTAACTAAGAAAATATATCGATTCATGCAAAGAGCTATAGATTAAAATATTGTGCGTTTAATCTATAGCTCTTTTGCGGATACGGAGGAGTGGAAACATGAAATACATCGTGAAACGAATCCTGCAGATGATCCCCTCGGTGCTGCTGGTGCTTCTGATCACATTTACGCTGTCCCGCATTGTGCCGGGCGATCCGGCGCGCATGATGGCGGGCGAGCAGGCGCCGGAGGAGGCGGTGGAGCGGATTCGCGAGGAGATGGGGCTCAACGATCCCATTCCCAAGCAGTTTGTGGACTACGTGGGGGACGTGCTGCACGGGGATCTGGGCACGGCCTGGCACACCGGAAAGCCGGTTACATACGATTTCGCCATGCGTTTCCCGGCGTCGCTGGAGCTGGCGCTGTGCGCCCTGCTGCTGGCGGTGCTGATCGGCATTCCCGTGGGCATATACGCGGCCTCGAAAAAGGACTCGGCGGCGGACCACGTGTCCCGGGTGGTGACGCTTCTGGGTACCAGCGTGCCGGTGTTCTGGCTGGGCTTTATGCTGATTTACCTGCTCTACGCCAAATACGATCTGATCCCCGCGCCGATCGGCCGGATTTCGGACAATATTTATCCGCCCACCCAGATCACGGGACTTTACCTTCTGGACAGCTTGTTGACCGGGGACATGATCGCGTTTAAAAGCGCGCTCTCCCACATTCTGCTGCCGGCTATCTGCTTAAGCTTCGGCTCTCTGGCGGTGATCTCCCGCATGACCCGCAGCAACATGATTGAGGTGCTGAACCTGGACTATATCCGCACGGCCCGGTCCAAGGGCATCAAGGAGCGCCAGGTGGTGGGCAAGCACGGGCTGCGCAACATTCTGGTGCCGGTGATGACGGTGATCGGCGCACAGCTGGGCGGTCTGATCGGAAACGCCGTGGTGGTGGAGACCATTTTCAACTGGCCCGGGGTGGGAAGTTATATTACCCAGTCCATTTTACAGACGGACTACGCGCCGGTGCAGGCCTTTACGGTGGTCAGCGTTCTCATTTACATGGTCATCAACCTGATACTGGACATCCTGTACGCCGTGGTTGACCCGAGAATTACATACAATTAGGAGGAAGAAGGATGAGTGAGCAGAAGAATATCGGTATTGACAGGCCCTCCTTTCTTCAACGGCTGGTAAAACAGAAAATGGCGCTGGTGGGCGGGATCGTGATCCTGCTGTGGCTGCTGGTGGGCCTGGTGTCGTTTTTCTACACGCCCTACGGGCCCAATGAGGTCAATATGGCGGAAAAGCTTATGGCCCCCGGCGCGGGCCATCTGATGGGAACGGACAACTTCGGCCGTGATATTTTGAGCCGTATGATGTGCGGGGCCAGAATCTCCCTGCTGCTGGGCTTTGTGGCAGTGTGTATCTCCCTGTGCATCGGCATCCCGTTGGGAGCGTTTTCCGGCTACTACGAGGGAAAGGCCGGAAATCTGATCATGCGCGTGATGGATTCGCTCCAGGCGTTCCCCATGCTGGTTCTGGTGATGTCCATCTCCGTGGCCCTGGGGCGCAACAGCTTCAGCGCCATGCTGGCCGTGGGCATCGCGGGCATCCCCAATTTCGCCCGTCTCATGTACGCCCAGACCCTTTCGGTCAAGCAGAGCGCCTTCATCGAGGGCGAACACGCCATCGGCCTGCCCCGGCGGGATATCCTGGTGCGGCACATCCTGCCCAACTGTATCACGCCGATTCTGGTGCGCTTGTCCCTGAGCCTGGGCAGCGCGATTCTGACGGTTTCCAGCTTAAGCTTTCTGGGAATCGGCGTGCAGCCGCCCACGCCGGAGTGGGGCTATATGATCTCCGACGCCCGGGGCTATATTCTGACCGGCGAGTGGTGGATGATCTTTTTCCCGGGCCTGGCCATCGCCAGCCTGGTGCTGTCCTTCAATCTGTTCGGCGACGGCCTGCGGGACGCCCTGGACTACCGGACGCAGTAAGATTGTTCGTGCAGTGCGCCGCAGAGACGTGTGCGGATTTCTGGCATTTTCCGTATGCGAACCTGTGGTACACGGCACTGGACCTTTGCCGGGGGAGCCTGAGAGCGATTCTTAAGAGCGCCCGGGCGGAGGTCCGAACATAGAGTTACAGACACATATTTTAGAAATGGAGGAGAACAAGTTATGAAGAAACGATTTCTGGCGGCACTGACCGCCGCTGTGATGGCAGCGTCCCTGGCGGGCTGCGGAGCCAACGCAAATGCAAACAATCCCAACGCTACCACCGCGGCCACCACCGCAGCGGGAGAGAGCGGGACGGCCCAGACGGGGGGAGAGACCCAGGCGGCCGCGGACAATTCGGCAAATGCGGGAGGCAAGGTGCTGACGCTGGCTTACGCCGAGGGCGGCAAGACGCTGAACCCCACCCAGGGCACGGATTCCACTTCCGCCGAGTTCATCAACGCGGCCTACGACCAGCTGGTTACCTACGGGAGCAAAACCAATGATCAGGGTTATGAGATGGCGGATACCAGCGATATCCAGCCCTCCCTGGCCAAGAGCTGGGAGGTGTCTGAGGACGGCCTTACCTATGTGATCCATCTGGATGAGAACGCCAAGTTCGCCAACGGGGACCCGGTTACCGTCGACGCGGTGATTTATTCCTTTAACCGCATCAAGGATTCCAACTATACGGGTTTTCTGTATTCCCTGGCCAACATCGACACCATGGAGAAGACCGACGATCTCACCGTGACCTTTAAGCTGTCCAAGCCCTGCACCATTTTCTTCAACCTGCTGCAGATGCACATTTTCTCCATCGTGAACCCCAACCAGCTGGAGGGGATGTCCGAGGAGGAGATCGATACCTTCCTGACCACCACCACCGTGGGTTCCGGCGCATTTGACATCGAGAAGTGGGATGCCACCACCGAGGTCATTTTAAACGCCCGTCCCGACTACTGGAAGGGGAAAGTGGATCTGGACAAGGTGATTGTGAAGATCATTCCCGAGCCCTCCAACCGCGTGCTGCTGGCGGATAAGGGCGACGTGGATATCGCCAGAGTGATCCCGCCCAAGGATCTGTCCAAGCTGGAGGGTAATACGGACCTGGACATCCGGGTGTACGAGAGCGTTTCCATCGTGTACCTGTCCCTCAACACCCAGAAAGCGCCCCTGGACAATGTGAAGGTGCGCCAGGCGTTAAACTATGCGGTTCCCTACGATGTGATCGTGAACGACGTGATGAGCGGCAAAGCCAAGAAACTGGATTACGTCATCCCCAGCGCTATGCCGGGTCACATCACGGATACCACCGGAGCCTACACTCAGGATCTGGATAAGGCGAAAGCCCTGCTGGCCGAGGCCGGATACGCCGACGGTTTTGACATGAAGCTTGTGATCAGCACCGGCAACCAGGATTATGAGGACACCGCGATTCTGGTGCAGGCCGAGCTGGCCAAGATCGGCGTAAACTTAAGCATCGAGAAGATGGAGCGCGCCCAGTATCTGGAAGCTACCAGAAGCCACAACTTTGATATGGCGATCTCCAGCTATTCTTCTTTTGTAAACGACCCGGGTTATTTCTTCGGAAACTGCCTGTATTCTCAGGGCGAGTACAACTACGGCTCCTACAAGAGCGACGAGGTGGACGGCATCTGGGATAAGGCCGAGTCCTCCAACGACTTGAACGAGCGCTACGAGCTGTACACCGAGGCCCAGAAAATCGTGGCCGAGGACGCTCCGTGGGTTCCGCTGTATGAGAAGGCCAATATCTACGTGCTGAACAAGAATGTGAAGAGCTTTATGTATTATCCGGACGGAGCCGTGCGTTTCGCACAGATTTCCAAATAACGGAATAAAAAACAGATTTGAGGGTTAAGTATGGAGCCGATTTTAAAAGTACAGGATTTGCATACAGAGATAACGACCAATTACGGCACCTTTGAGGCGGTGAGCGGCGTCAGCTTCGAGCTTGGAAAGGGCGAGACGCTGGGGCTGGTGGGGGAGTCCGGCTGCGGAAAGAGCCTGACCTCCTTATCCATCACCGGGCTTTTGGGGCCCAAGGTCCGCGTGGCCGCGGGGGAAGCCATTTTCGAGGGGAGAGATATTTTCAAGCTCTCTCCCAAGGAGATGCGCCAGCTGCGGGGCGGAAAGATTTCCATGATTTTCCAGGAACCCATGACCGCGTTAAATCCGCTGTTTACCGTGGGCAACCAGATGGTGGAAATGATGCTGCCCCACATGAAGATCACCAAAAAGGAAGCGCTGAAGCGCTCCGTGGAGCTGCTCACCGATATGGGAATCGAGCGGCCGGAGCAGGTGGTGAAGTCCTACCCCTTCGAGCTGTCCGGCGGTATGCTCCAGCGGGTGATGATCGCCATGAGCCTGTCCTGCAATCCCAAGATTCTGATTGCGGACGAGCCCACCACGGCTTTGGACGTGACGATCCAGGCCCAGATCCTCAAATTGATGAATGAACTGAAGCACAAGTACGACACCTCCATTATCCTGATCACCCACAACCTGGGCGTGGTGGCGCAAATCTGCGACCGGGTGGCGGTGATGTATTTCGGAAGAATCATGGAGACGGCTCCGGTGAAGCGGCTGTTCGAGCAGCCGCTCCATCCCTACACCAGGGGTCTGTTCCTGTGTATCCCCAAGCTGGATCAGGATGAGGATTTCCTCAGCACCATCCCCGGCATGGTTCCGGCGCTGACGGAGAAAACGCAGGGCTGCGCCTTTGCGCCCCGCTGTCCGCGGTGCACGGACCGGTGCCGCCGGGAGGAGCCGGAGCTGGTGGAAGTGGAGGAAGGGCATTTTTGCAGATGCTGGGGCGTTCTGGAGGATAAGGCATGAGCAGACTGTTGGAAGTAAAAAATCTGAGCAAATTCTATACGAGCAAACAGGGCTTTTTCGGCGCCAAGTCCGAGACCGTGAAGGCGGTCAACCGGATCAGTTTCCACGTGGACGAGCAGGAGACCCTGGGCATCGTGGGGGAATCCGGCTGCGGCAAATCCACCACCGGGCGGGCGGTGCTGCGGCTTCATGAGCCCACGGAGGGAGAGATTCTGTACCGCGGGAAGGATATCTGCAAGCTGAGTCCGGAGGAGATGAAGCCCTACCGGCAGAAGATGCAGATCGTATTCCAGAACGCCAACTCGGCCCTGGACCCCAGGTGGACGGTGGAACAGTCCCTGGCTGAGCCCATCCGGCTCCATTACCCCCAGATCGGGCAGAAGGAGCTGGACGAGCGCATCGACCGCCTGATGGAGGAAGTGGGTTTCGCGCCCATGTACAAGAAGAAGTATCCCCACGAGTTCTCCGGCGGCCAGCGCCAGCGAATTGGGATCGCCAAGGCGATCTCCGTCAGCCCGGAATTCGTGGTCTGCGACGAGCCGGTGTCCGCCCTGGACGTCAGCGTCCAGGCCCAGGTGCTGAACCTGATGAAGAAATTACAGAGGGAACGGAACCTGTCTTATATGTTCATCTCCCACGATCTGTCCGTGATCCGGTTCATCAGCGACCGGGTGGGCGTGATGTACGCCGGGCGGCTGGTGGAGGTGGCGGAGACGAAGGAGTTCTTCGAGAACGCGTTGCACCCGTATTCACGGGTGCTGATGGCGGCCGTGCCGAAGCCGGTTGTGATGGACGACAAGGACGAGCTGTACCGGGGAATCGGGAAGATCGCCAAGGCGTCCCGGGAAGGGTGCCCGTTCTGCTCCAGATGTGCGCAGGCTACGGAGCGGTGCAGAGGGGAGATGCCGGAGCAGAGGGAAGTGACGGAAGGGCATTTCGTGTCATGCCATTTGTATGAGTAAGTGTGTGATTGAGATTTGAGAAAGATAGAAGAAGGGGGCTGCCGCGATTGGGTGAAATGCGGCGGCTCCCTTCTATTTGGAATATGCTATAAGCTAAATGGGGTCTTCGTCTGTGACCGTGGAGAGTCCAAATAAAATGTTATAGATATCCTGTTTTTCATTCAGGACACGTACAATTTTTACGCAATTTCCTTCAATTCTGTAAAATAGATAATTGGGTCTTACATATAAATATCTGTAATCTGTCGAAATGTTGATCAGTCTGGCCAGGCTGGGCCCTTCCTCTGGAAATCGTTCCAGCCTGCGGGCTGAAGTAGTGATACGCCGGAGGCTTTTTTGAGCGACATCTGCTCCGTGCCGGGAAGTGATAAAATCTTTCATACGTGCCAAATCATCCATGGCCCGAGGTGCATAATCCAACTTAAACATGTTTATAACCCTAATGCGGCTTCCACCTCATCTGCGGAAAGCCACCCCTCCTCCCTGGCAGATTTTTCTCCTTTTTCCAGCTGAGCTAAGAGGGCAACCGTGGCGCGTAACCGGTCGAATTCGTCAATTTTTACAATGGCATATTCACCACGTCCGTTTCTTGTTAAATAGACCGGCTGATTGACTCCTACTTCTTTGAGCACTTCCGTATAGTTTCTTAAATCTGAAATTGGCTTAATATTGGGCATAACTCTCATCTCCTTATGCTAATATTATATCTTCAAAGCTGTATAATATCAATGTAAATATACATGTTATTTTATCAACATTTTTTGAATAATCAAATGAAATTGTTTCCAACGCCCATCACCCCTGCTGCGTTGCCAACCCCAAATCAAACGGCAATGCGTTGGGAATTGTGGCGTCGTAGACCAGGTTGTCCGCAAAGTCCAACCCAGGTTCCTCCGTCCGGCAGGTCTTTCTAAACTGGGCCGGGGACATGCCATAGGCCTGTTTGAAAATGTGGTAGAAATGGCTCAGGCTGTCGAACCCGGCGTCCTCGCAGATGGCGATCACCTTCTCGTCCGTGTTCTGAAGCTGGTTCACCACGTACTCCAGCCGGATGTCGTTGATCAGCTGAGTTGGGGATTTCTGTAAATACTTCCGGCAGGCCCGGGACAGGTGCTCGATGCTCTTGCCGGACAGACGGTACAGGGCGGGAAGGCCCTCCACGAAGTTCTCCTTTTTCAGCATCTCCAGGCTGAGCCAGCGCAGCCACTCCGGGGTCCGGCCGGAGCTCTTCTGTGGGGAGAGCACGAAATATTTGGTCAGAAGGCCGAACACGGTGATGCGGAAAAATACGTCGGATTTCTCCTTCAGGATCTTTTTGGTCAGCACCAGCTGCTCCAGCTCCGTGAGAATGGATTTGAACTCCTTCATGGAGACCTGGACGTGGGGAGGGCAGGGCGGGGAGAGCAGGTCGTCCCGGAAGGTGCCGCCCAGATACTGGGTGAGCCGGTCAAAGGTGTCCTCGGGCACGATCATATTGATGATCTTGAAGTTGGAGGTCACGTCCATGTAGCAATGTACGTCGTCCGGGCGGACAAAATAGAGAGCGCCAGGAGACAATGGCTCGGAGGTGGAGTTGATCAGGTGGGTGCCGTAGCCCTGGGCCACGATAAAAATTTCATAGTAGCTGTGACAGTGGATCTTCACCAGTTGCCGCCGGTCCGTGATGAAGCTGGCGTAGCCGTGGCTGGGTGAGCTTAAGATTCGATTCGCGGTCAGGCGGGGGATATTTTTCATCTTCGTTGATCTCCTTGCGTGCAATTAATATCAATATACAACAAATAAAATATCATTTCAAGACAAGATAAGCACACATATCTGTGATAATATCTAGTTGAATCAAGAAAAAGTTGTACAAAATGCGCAGAAAAAACCGGTTTAGGCAGACTGAGTACAAAATAGCTATGTCATAATATGGGAAAGAAGGAAACTATGAACCATTTCAAAGTGAAAAACCCGCGAAAGGACCTGTCTTTTGAGATCGCCTTCACAAAAGCCTACCGCGACGCCGTGAAGCGGTACACCCATCCGGCGCAGATCGAGCTGGCGTGCCTTCGGGCCCAGTATCCGGCAATCCTCCATCCGATCCAGGAAGAGGACCTGTTGGCCGGAAGGGTGGAGGCCGGGCTGGTGGGACTTGGCATCCAGGGACAGACCGGCGGGTACGGCTACTATATCGACGAACCGCGGGTGACGGAGGCGCTGGAGTTCGGCGAGGGGAACGCAAAATACCGGGAGGACCTGCACGATCTGCTGATTTTCTGGAAAACCAACAGCAGCAACAACAAGGTCTTAAGGAACACCCCGGATTCCATCAAACATATCCTCTTTTCCGACAACTGGAAGCAGACCCCCCTTCCCGCCTCGCCCATTATCCGCATGGCGGGGGCGTACCTGGACTTTGACAAGCTGATCCGCCTGGGGCTTCCCGGTATGCGGGCGGAGGTAACCGCCTACCGGGAGAGAGCGGAGCAGGAGGGCGGGGATGCGGTGCTCTACCAGTGTATGGACGGCGCCCTTGAGCTCATGGGGCAGGTGTGCCTCTGGTACCGGGCCCAGGCTATGGAGCTTTTGGCGCAGGCCGGAGATGAGAAGCGAAAAGGGGAGCTGTGCCGCATGGCCCAGGCCCTGGAAGCCATCGCAGAGCGCGCCCCCGGCTCCATGATGGAGGCGCTGCAGCTGGTGTGGATTTACGGCATCATGGCCCCGCTGCTCCAATTTGGGCGCCTGGACGTTTACCTGGGAGACTGGTATGCCCATGACATCGACAACGGGGTGCTGACCGAGGAGGAGGCCCTGGCGCTGCTCCAGAGCTATTTCCGGCAGATCGACAGCCTGGACAGCGAGACGGACTGCCGGGTGATCGTGGGAGGCTACGGAAGGCGCAACCCCGAAAACGCGGACCGGCTGTGTATGACGGCTCTGGAAGCCTGCCGCACGGTGCGGGAGATTTTGCCCCAGTTCACCCTGAGGTTCAACCGGGAAACGCCGGAGTGCGTCTGGGACGCGGCCATGCGCTGCATCGAGGAGGGCCGCACCTACCCGCTGCTCTACAACGACGATGTGCTGGTGCCCGGCCTGATGAACGCCTTCCATGTGAGCCGGGAAAGGGCGGAGACATACGTGCCACTGGGCTGCGGCGAGATGGAGTTCGACCACTACAGCTTTGGAACGCCCAGCGGTTCCCTGAACACGTTAAAGATTCTGGAGCTGGCGGTCCGGGGCGGCTATGAGCCCATCATGGACTGGCACCTGGGAAAGCAGCTGAAGCCCATCACACAGTGCAATACATTCGAGGAGTTTTTCCAGGTTTATAAAGAAAACCTGCAACACTATATTGAGGCCCAGGCCATATTTGAGAAATACGAGTATGAGATCACGGGGAAAATGCACAGCTTCATGTACGTGTCCATGCTTTACGACGGCGTGCTGGAGAGCGGCAAGGCCATATTCGACGGCGGCTGCCGGTATCTGGCCGGGACGCTGGAGCTCTACGGCGTGGTCAACGCGGTGAACAGCCTGGCGGCGGTGAAAAAACTGGTGTACGAGGACCGCACCGTCAGCGCAGAAGATCTGCTTCAGGCCATGAACGACAATTTCGTGGGCTGGAAGGCCCTGCGCAGGCAGCTTCTGGACGTGCCCAAGTACGGCAACGACGACGATTATGTGGACCGGATTTTCGTGGAGCTTCACGATTGGCTCTGCAAGACCATCAGCAGCCAGGCGGAAAAAGTGGGGTTAAAGAGCTACCTTGCAGTGAATATCAACAACGCTCAGAATACCACCCTGGGGCGCTGGGTGGGAGCCACGCCGGACGGAAGAAAGGCCGGGATGCCCATGGCAAACGCCAACAACCCCTCCTCAGGTTCGGATAAAAACGGTCTCACCGCCATGCTCAATTCCATTTTGAAACCCCGTCACGACAATCACGCGGGTATGGTGCAGAACCTGAGATTGTCCCGGGAGACCTTTGAACAGAACCGGGAGAAGGTGAAGGGGCTGATCCGAAACTATTTCGACCGGGGCGGGGCGCACCTGATGATCACCGTGGTGGGAAAAGAGGACTTGAAAAAGGCGATGGAGCACCCGGAGGATTACCAGGACCTGATCGTGCGGGTGGGCGGCCTCAGCGCAAGGTACGTGCAGCTGAAAAAAGACGTACAGCAGGAGATTTATGACCGTGCAACCTATTGATCAGTACAATTATAATAAGGAAATAAAAGGAATTCTCTTTGACATCCAGCGGTTTTCCGTAAACGACGGGCCGGGGATCAGGACCAACCTGTTTTTCAAGGGCTGCCCCCTGCGCTGTAAGTGGTGCCACAACCCGGAGTCCTACACGCCGGGAAGACAGCTCTCCTTCCAGCCCTCAGCCTGTACGGGCTGTATGGCCTGCGTTTTGGCCTGTACCCGGGGCGTCAATCAGGTGGTGAGTGAGGGCGGACGGGACCTCCTGGCCGTGGATTACAGCCGCTGCGCCGCCTGCGGGGAGTGCTTGAAGGTCTGCTGCTACGACGCGCGCTCCATCATCGGGAGGGAGTACACGGTAGGGGAGCTGAAGGAGCAGATTCTGGTGGACCAGGAGTATTACCGGGTGAAGGACGGGGAGGGCCGTACCGGCGGGGTGACGCTGACCGGCGGGGAGCCCATGAGCCAGTTCCCCTTTGTGGAGCGGCTTTTGGACGAGTTAGACGGAATCCATGTGTGCATGGAGACAAGCGGCTTCGCCCCGGAAGAACAGTTCGCCCGCTTGCTGGGGAAGGTGGACCTGTTTCTCTTTGACTGCAAGGCCACCGATCCGGAGAAGCACCGGGAACTCTGCGGCGTGGACAACCGGCTGATTCAAAGCAACCTGAAATTTCTCTGCGATCACGGGGCGGATATCATCCTGCGCCTGCCGCTGATCGCGGGGCTTAACGACGACGAGGCGCATTTTAAGGCCGTGGCCGGGCTCTTGGAGCGGTATCCCAATATCCGGCGGGCGGAGATTATGGCCTACCACAATCTGGGCGTCTCCAAGGCGGATCAGATCGGGATGGCAGGGGAGCTGTGGGATCAGGAAAATACCACGGCGGAGCAAAAGGAAGCGTGGCTCATGCGGTTTAAACGTTTGGGCCTGACAAAAATAAAAATTGGATAATGGAGGGTTACAAGATGAAAAAAAGATGGATGGCGGCAATCATGGCGGCGATGATGGCTTGCAGCGCGTGCTCAGGCGGAAGTTCGGGCGGGGGCAGCACGGCTGCGCCACAGCCGGAAGCGAAGACTGAGGCAAAGGATACCGCAGCGGCGGAGACGGAGGCCCAGGCTCCGGCAGCAGAGGGCAGCGACCTGCTGGTGTCCGTGTGGGCCGGACCCCATGCGGATCTTCAGAAAACGGTTATCAGCGAGGGTTATACAGCGAACCCTGTAACGGTGGACGACGTGGACTACGGCAACCTGAAGCAGAAACAGCTGACCTCCTTCCAGGCCGCTTCCGGTTCCGGCAACTACGACGTGGTTTGGGTCAACAGCCAGTGGATGAAGGAATACGTGGACAATGGATACATTATCCCTATGGACGAGTTCATCCAGGAAGCCGGGATCGATATGAGCATCTACTCCAAGGGCCTGCTGGACGGCTGTACCTTTGACGGCAAGGTTTACGGGTTCCCCACCTTTGCACAGACCCTGATTCTGGCCTACGATTCCGAGGCGTTTGAGCAGGAGGGCCTGCAGGCGCCCGCCAACGTGGAGGAGCTGATCGAGGTCGCCGCACATTTTAAGGCGAAGGGCAGCGGCATCGCCGTTCCCGCCAAGCAGGGCAACGCTTCCACCACCCTGTTCTCCCAGCTTCTGTTCTCCGACGGCGGGGATTACGTGACGGCGGACGGAAAGCTGGATCTGACCAGCGACGCGGCGGTTTACGCGGCGGACGTCTATGACCGCCTGGTACAGAACTCCGTGGACGGCTGCCTGGCCTGGCATCACGACGAGGTGGCGGAGGCGGTCCGCATGAAGGAAGCGCCCATTGGAATCATGATGAGCGGCCTGGCCAACCAGAACGCGGACCCGGAGAAATCCCTAATCGTGGACACCGTGAAATATGCGCCGCTGGCCGGAAAGAGCGGAAATGCAGCCGCCAGCAACACCTTCTGGGTATGGGCCGTGGCCAAGAATGCCACCGATCCCAAGGCGGCCTTTGACTTCTGTTCCTGGATGGCAAGCTACGACACCGAGAAGAAGCAGACTCTGGCAGACCAGCAGATCAGCGCCATCGACACCCTGGCGACCGACCCCGAGGTGCTGGCTGCGACCCCGTACCTGCCGGTGGTGATGGAGGAGCTGTCCAACGGCAAAATGGACCCGGTGACCACCAGCTGGGGGACGGTGAAGGAAGCCATGATGGTGTCCCTGTCCGAGATCGCCTCCACGGATGCCGATCCCAAGGCCGTGATGGAGACCTTGCAGGAGCAGTTAAAGGATGTTGACCTGAGTAAGTAAGGAAATTTTGAGAGGTAGCGTATGAAAAAACAAGTGAGATTCTCGTTGGAAAAGGGAGATTTACTGCCGACTCTGCTGATGCTGCCGGCGCTCTTCATGATCGTGTTCGTGATGATCGTGCCGCTCATTTACGGGCTCTCCCTCAGCTTCTTCGAGGTAGGCTTCGGCGAGACCAACTTTAGGGAGAATTTTGTGGGCGCGTCCAACTATCTGCGCTTTTTTCAGGACGCGACGGCGAAAAAGGCTGTTTTTAATACGCTCCTCTTCTCGCTGGGAGCCACGGCGGGGGATCTGTTTTTCGGCACCCTGGGGGCGGCGCTGCTGTTAAAGGTAAGCGAACGCCTGGGAAAGGTTCTCCGCCCCATCGTCACCGTGCCCCTGCTGGTCTCGCCCATTATCGTGGGCCTGATCTGGCGCTATATCTACGATGTGAAGGGGATTCTCTACTGGTTTCTGGGCCTGTTCGGGTTGGGAATCAACGATTTCCCAGGGGTGACCGGGGCCTCCACGGCGCTTTTGTGCACCATCATCGCCCACTGGTGGCAGGTGGTTCCCTTTGTGATCATCGTGATGACCGCCGGGCTGCTGTCCATACCCGAGGAATACTATGAGGCCGCCTATGTGGACGGGGCCGGGGAATTCCGCAGCTTTGTGGAAATCTCCTTCCCGCTGCTGCGGGATGTCTACATGGTGGTGCTGCTGATCAGCGGCGTGGATACGCTTAAGGTGTTCGACATCATCTACTCCCTGACCGGAGGCGGGCCCAATAATTCCACCGTGTCCATGAGCATCTATGCGTACAGCCAGGCGTTTGAGCAGTCCAATTTGAGCTACGCCATGGCCCTGTCCTTTATCGCCATGGTGGTGACCTTTCTGGTGTTCGGAATACCGTTTATCCGGCACAATCTGAAAAAGTACAAAGAGTAGGCGGGGAGGAAAATATGAGATACAAGAAGAAATGGTACAAAAAAGTTCTGCTGTTCCTGTTTTTCGCCGCCGCCCTAATCTGGACGCTGGTGCCGGTGTACATCGTGATCTCCAACTCCTTCCGGCGCACCCTGGACATGAAAATCATGCCGCCGAAGATTATATTCACACCGATTCTGAGCCATTACGAGAAAATACTGACGTTGGATAATTTTTCCAAATATTTCCGAAACTCCGCGGTGATCGCGGTGTCGGTGACCGCGCTCACGATTCTGTTGGGCACGCTGGCCGCTTACGGAATGAAGCTTTTTAAGTCGCGGCTGGGACAGCACCTGTCAAACGTGCTGCTGCTGGGAAAAATGGTGCCTGCCATCACCATTCTGATCCCGCTGTTTATGATGATGAACCGCCTGAAGCTGACCGGCACCTTCGCCGCGCCGATTCTGGCCCACAGCTGCATGAGCCTGCCCTTTGTGACCTGGCTCATGGCCAGCTTTATCCGGGACATCCCCACCGAGCTTTTGGAGTCGGCCAGCGTGATGGGGTGCAGCCGGATGAAGGCGTTCTGGCTGATCATTGTGCCGCTGCTAAAGCCAGCCGTGGCCTCGGCGACGATCCTGGTGATGCAGACGTCCTGGAACGAGCTGGTATTTTCCCTCCAGCTCACCAACTTAAAGACCTATCCCCTGACCGTGGGCGTGGCCCGGTATGTGGGCGCGGTGTCCGTGGACTGGGGAAAATGCAGCGCTGCCGCTGCCATCACCATGGTGCCCATTATCATTGTGGGATTCGTGATGCAGAAGTACCTGGTCAGCGGCATGACCGCCGGGGCGGTGAAAGGGTAGGAGGAGGCCGCCGGGCGAGCACCGGCCTTAAAGAATCGTCAAGGAGGAACCAATATGCTGTATGGAGCGCAATATTACCGCCCGCCCTTCCCGGGGCGGTCATGCTGGCGCAGGGACCTGGCCCACATGAAGGAGCTGGGGTTCAACTGCGTGAAACACTGGGCGGTCTGGAACTGGATCGAGCGGGAACCGGGCTGCTTTGACTTTTCAGAGCTGGACGAGCTGGTGGCACTCTCCAGGGAATACGGCCTTCAGGTAGTCATCAACACGGTGCCCGAGGGAGCTCCCTACTGGACCTATGAGGGGAACGAGGAGGATCTGTACCGCACAGCGGACGGACAGCGGGTGGCGTACGGGGGACCGGCCAACCTGCCCAGCGGCGGCTGGCCGGGGCTGTGTATGGACAAGCCGGAGTTTGCGGCGCTCGTGGCGGCGTTTATCGAGGAGACGGCGCGGCATTTTGCCAATGAACCGGCGGTGATCGCCATCGATGTCTGGAACGAGCCGCATCTGGAGCCGATGTACGATTACCGCAGCAACATGCTGTGTTACTGCCGCCATTCCAGGGCCGCGTTCAGAACGTGGCTTAAGGGGAAATACCCGTCGCTGAACGCGCTGAACCGGGCCTGGTACCGCACCTACTCCTCCTGGGAGCAGGTGGAACCTCCGCCCCGGTTTGGCACCTGGGCGGATATGCTGGACTGGCGGCGCTTCTGGCTGGACAATCTGGCCGGGTGGCTGAAGCTGCGGGCCGGCGCGGCCAGAAGAGGCGCGCCGGGCAAGGTGGTACAAACCCATGTGGCCTACAGCGGCATCCTGGGCAACCGGATTGTAGGCGGCCTGGGAAACGAGCTGGGGGACGAGTTTTTGCTGGCCCGTGAGGTGGACTGGTTCGGGCTTTCCAGTTTTCCCAAATGGCTCATGGGCGAAGACCACGCTTACCGCCATCTGATCCACAACGAGATGGTGGCCGAGGCGGCCCACGGGAAGCTGTTTTACCAGGTGGAGCTTCAGGGCGGAGCCGGAAAACCGGGACTTCTGGGCGGCGAGGTGCCTGACCTGGGAGATGTAAAAATATGGAACTGGAATACGGTATCCGCAGGGGGAAAGGGAACCGTGTACTGGCAGTACGCGCCGGAACCGGCCGGGGTGGAGTCCCCGGGCTTCGGTCTTACCGGCTTTGCTGGGGAGGACACGCCCCGCAGTTTGGCGGCCTCGGAGTGCGCGGGACGGCTGAACCTGCCGGAGTTTGACGCAGCCGTCCGGGTTCCGGCTGAGAACGCGGTTTACGTGTCCAGGAGCAGCGACCTCCTCGCGTTTGCCTCGGAGCGGAGGGAGGAGATGTACGCGGGCAGTCTGAGCGGCGTGTTCCGGGCCGCCTACGAGCGGGGAATACCGGTCCGCTTCCTGCACGAGGACTATATCGGAGAGCTGGAAGAGGGAACGGTGCGTTTCCTGTACCTGCCCATGCCGCTGGTGCTCTCGGAGCGGGAGACGGACTACCTGGTCCGGTTCGTGGAGCGCGGGGGCACGCTGGTGTCCGAGGCCTGCCCGGGCCTCTACCGTCCGGACGGACTTTTGGATCAGAAGGGAACGGCTCTTATGCGGCTCTTCGGCCTGAGCCACCGGGAAATTCAGGGGATGCCCGGCTGGGGAATGGTCACGGCCCGGCTGGAGGACGGGACGGTTTTTGCCGGAAAATGGTACCGGCAGCTGGTGAAACCGGGCCGGGACGTCCGGGTGCTGGCCCGCTTTGAGGACGGGGAAGCCGCCGTGACGGAGCGCCTTCTGGGAAAGGGCCGGGCGGTATGGATCGGAACCTACCCTTCCTATTACCATGAGCACGGGTTTGAGCTGGACGGAGGCGGGAAACGGGACGGCACCCGGGATCTTCTGACCCGTTTTATGAGCCCGGGCGGTTATGGAATGATCGAGAAGGTGGAACTGCCGGAGTGTGAGAGCAAAGAGATTTCGCTGGCGCCGGTGGTGCGCCTGCACCGCCTGGAGGGAGAATATCTCTTGACGGTTGTCAACCATTTGGAACGCGAGGCCCGTGTGACGGTGACGTTTCGGGAGGAGCAGGCATTTGCGGGCGGACCGGGGAAGCGCCTGGAGCTGACGGCGCCTGCACGGGACGGGATCTGCGCGCGGTGGAGCAGTGGCCGGAGGTGACGGAATGGGACGTGAAGGGAGAGGGGAATACCGGATCGGCGCGGTGTTTTCCAACCGGGAGATCATAGCCGGGGTCGTGGACAGCCGCCACCGGGTCGTCTCCCGGGCCAGCCTGGCGCTGGGCGCGGGCTGCGATTACCGGGAGACGGCGCGGCTGGTGGCGGACTGCGCCGGACTGGCGGCGAGGGGGCTGGGGATTGATCCTGATCGCTGTGCCTCTGTGGGGGTCGGCTGCCCGGGGATCGCTAACCGGGAAACCGGGGAGGTGGTCTACTCCGGCCCCATGGTCTGGAACCATGTGCCACTGGGAAAGGAGCTGCAAAAACACTTTCCTGCGGCGGATGCGGTGGCGGTGGCGGAGCTGGCGGGCTGCACGGCCCTGGGAGAAGCCTTGGCGGGGGCCGCGCTGCGCTGCGCCCAGGTGGTATTATTCCAGTTCGGCGCCGGAATCGGCAGCGGCGTGGTGATCGACGGGCGCATCTTTGGCGGCAAATACTGCGCAGGGGCCCGTCTGGGGCACTGCACCATCGTATCAGGCGGAAAGACGTGCACCTGCGGCCGGAAGGGGTGTTTTGAGGCATACGCCTCCCTGGAAGCTCTGGCGGAGCAGGCACGGGAGGCGGCGGCCCGCTATAAGAATACGCTGCTGGGGCGGTATGACGCCCTGACGATCTCCCCGTCGGAGGTGATGGACTGCGCCAGAAAGGGGGACCGGGCCGCCCGGCGGGTGATCAGCCAGTATATCGACTATGTCAGCGACGGCATTGTCAACGCGGTCAACGCGTTCCGGCCGGAGATTGTGGTGTTGGGCGGGACAGAAGTAAAATTTTGGAAAGAATTGCTGGACGAGATCAATTCCCGCTGCTGCGAACGGTATTACGGGGCCGCGCTGCTGCCGGTGCCCAAGGTGGTTCTGGCGTCCCTGGGAGTGGACGCGGGGTTGATCGGGGCGGCTGCGTTGGGGGAGGCTGGAAATTGAAAACCCAGCAATATCGGAAATTGCCATATGAAAATCAAAAACACCGTCTGCGGGCCAGTTAAAACATCCCGCGGACGGTGTTTTCTATCACGGTGTTATCGATAAAGCGTGCGCCTATTGGCGCATATGCCAATCCCTGTCATGTCAGAAGCTCTTGATAATCTCCTCATTCATAGATTTCACAATCGCCACAGCCAGCTGCACGGTGGCCTCGAAATCATAATAGGAAGTGATCCCGTAATGGGAGTGGATGTACCGCACCGGCACGCCCACCACGATCACCGGGATGCCGTCCAGGGCGGTGCCCCCGTCTTTTAGCGGTGCGCCCGGTTGGGCGCGTATGTGGTTACTCCCGGATCAAATAATCGATGCAGTCCGAAATATGGTCGAACACCCGGGAGGCGGCCTGTTTTACCGCCTCATTCCCGGTGGTGACGGAAAAGCCCTGGAAGGCCCGGATCATGTCCAGATCGTTCATCTCGTCCCCGATCACGCAGACCCGGGAATCCGGGTGCAGGCGTTTAAAGGCGCGGACTCCTTCGGTCTTGCTAACGCCCGGGGCGGTCACGTCGATGGCTCCGCCGTTGTAGTGGAAGTCCAGGCGGTCCTTGTAGGCAGCAGTGAGATAATTGTAAAGGGCCTGGGAGTCTTCAGCATCAAATCCCCGCAGAAACATGGAGATGATATCCCCATCCTGCTCCACCGCCTCCCTGGGATACTGGGGAAGCCCTTCCGGGTTGTGATCCCGGGAAGCGGCCAGGGACGGGTGCAGGTAGAGGCGGCTGTGCTTGCGCAGGCTTGCCATACCACACAGGCCTGCGGGGCGGCGCTCCATTTCCGTCTCCAGCTCCCAGGCTGTGGCGGTGTCCATGGGCTTTTTAAAGATCACGTTTAAATCCTGGTCAAAGATAACGGCCCCGGTGCAGGCGATGATAAAATCCATTTGCATATCATAGCGGGCGAATTCCTGCTCCAGCATGCTGAGGGAACGGCCGGTGACCAGTCCGAAGCGGCCGCCGCGGCTGCGGAAACGCCGGATGGCCTCCTTGTCCTCGTCCCGGATGGAACCCTGCTTAAATGTGCCGTCGTAGTCGGACGCCAGGTAAATTGTCTGATTCATAGGTCTGTCCTCTGTCTCTGTAATATTGATGTGAATCTTAGCTCACAGTTCTACTGTTAAAACGTATCATATAGCAGTATTCCACGGATGAGCGGGTTTGTCAAGAAGGGGCTGGGCGATCCGGTCCAGCTGACCGGAAATTTCCGGGAAGGGGAGGGACAAGTCCAGGGTTTTGGCCGCGATGACGGTTCCGTCGATTTCGCAGGAATCGTCGGGAACCACCGGCTCCCTCGTTCTGGCGTACAGCAGCAGTCCGGCCACAGATCCGGTACGACCCCGATCCAGATTTTTTGCGTAGGCGTAGATCTGGTACAGGTTACCGGAGCGGATGGTCGGGGAATCGGGGTCCCGGTAGGACTGCATGGAGTGAGAATAATATTTGGCGTCAATGATCAGGGTTTTCCCGCCCCCGCGCAGCACAAGGTCTGTGCGCATAAGCGGCAGATGGAGGGCTTGTCCGCCGGTCACATTCCAGCGGATCATCTCAGGGTTGGGGGAAAGTCCGGGAAAATGCCTCCGGTAGTATTCCAGAATAAACTTCTCATAGAGCAAATGCATGGGCTGGCCGTCCATGTAACCGCGTATCTCCTGGCTGCCGTCCGGATTCGCAAACAGCAGGTGCTCCATAACCAGGCGGCAGATTCCGATCAGGGACCGGCAGGGACGGTTGTCCGGGCGGCATTTGACTTGATCCCAGCGGACGCTCCCGGGGGAGAGATCGCTGACACCGGACAGGAAGGGCAGTAGGCGCTTTAAGGCATCTCTGCGGCTTTGGCTCACCTGGCCGGAACGGCACAGATAACGGGCGGTAAGTTTCATCACCTGATTGACTGGGATGTCCTCGGAGTATTCGTCATACCGGCATGGCCGGGCCAGGGACTGTTCCTTAATGGAGGCGGAAACGTCGATGCGTCCCCGGGGAGCGGAAAGGGTCTCCCGGCGCGGGACATAGGACCTCTCCAGCCCACGCCGGATCTGCCCGGATAATCCCCGGGCCAGGATTGCCGCAAAGAGATCGCAGGCGTTTTCAAAGGGTTCCGCCTCCAGGCCGGAAAAATCCCGCTGGTCCAGACAGCGGTAGGCATAGGCCAGCATGTAGTAGAGATTGCGGATGGGGATGGCGTCAGTCATGGACCGCCCCTTTCAGCCGTTCGGACCACTGGCGGGCCCTGGAGGGAGCGTCGAACCAGTATTCCTCCAGCAATGGGATCAGCTCGTATTTGACCACGGATTCCACCCAACGGTCGTCCGCAGGGCCCTGGGGACAGAAATAGCTGTGGCCGAGGCAGAAACCTTTTCCGAGGGTCTCGTCCCCGGAAATGTCCTGGTTTAATTCCTTTACCGTATCCACCAGGCGGATCAGCTTTCCGCTGCCCGCGGCTTCAAGTTTTTGAAGGAAACCGGGGGAATCCAGGGCCGGATTCATTTCATAGAAGGCGAAACGCCGTCTCAGGGCGTAGTCGATGATGGCCAGGCTGCGGTCCGCGGTGTTCATGGTACCGATGATGTATACGTTTTTGGGAACGGAGAACAGCTCGTCGGAGTACAGGGGACGCAGGGACTGGCCGCGCTTGTCTCCCTCGATCAGCATCAGCAGCTCGCCGAATATTTTGCTTAAATTGCCGCGGTTGATCTCGTCGATGATAAAAAAGTAGGGGGTATCGTCGCTGTCCTCCTCCGCGTCCTTACAGAAGCGGTAAAATGGCCCCTGGGCCAGGGAGAAGCCGGTTCCGTCCGGCCGGTATCCCAGCATGAAATCCTCATAGCTGTAGCTCTGGTGAAACTGCACGACCATCACGCGGTCGGGATTGATCTCATTCATCAGGGAGTAGGCCAGCCTCCTGGCCGCGAAGGTTTTCCCCACACCGGGAGGTCCCTGGAGAATCACATTCTTTTTGAGGCGGATCAGGTCGGCTAATTCGTCGTACGAGTTTTCGTCCAGAAATACCTCCTTCAGAAAATCGTCCCGGGAGTATTCGGGGAAGGTGCGGATGTCCCGGCTCTCCCCACTGTCCTCATTTTCCTCGAACAGGCCGTTTAAGAGCCGGACCAGCTCGGTGTAGGGGGTGATCTCGGTCAGCGTTTTCCTGGGGCCGCTGCCGGAGGGGTAATCCCATTCGCCTCTGTGGGTCCAGCGGACCTTGCGGCAGGAGCGGTATTCGGAGCGGTCTCCCGCCCAGTAATAGTCCGATTCCACCACGCCGCGGCCGATGATCCGATGCAGGCCCTTTTTGACGAACACCACATCTCCGGGCTGCATGTCGCGGACAAACTGCCAGACGGCGTGGCCGTCGTTGCGGTAGGACTTAGAGGGGTCAATTTTCCGACGCATGGCCTCACGCACAGCGCTTTTGCTGCCGTAGCGGTTAAAATCGCCGATGGCGTCCCAGCCCATGCCCATGATGCCCCTGGTGTAAAACTCGTCCCACATGCAGGCGTTGTCCCCGGGGGCGTAGAGCCAGCAGCGCATCTGGGGCAGGGCGGCTTCCAGAGCTTCCGCTTTCTGGTATTCCTCCGCCGGGGCGGTATTGCGGTAAGTGCCTTCAAAATAACGGTCCAGCAGTCCGGCCTGTTCCGGCGTCAGTTTGTAATTGGTGGCGTTGGGAAAGGTCAGGATGCTGTTGCCGCTCAGGCGCCGGTCCGCTAGCATCATGGAGCGGGAGAAAGGCCGGTCCGCGCAGCGGTCGGTGATCCGAATCTCCACGCCTACGCCGGTTTGGCTTCTGGAGGAGTCCAGGGTGTATTGGTCGGCAAAAAGCAGACGAGGAGAGGGGGCGTCAAGGGTCACGCCCCTGGCGATCACGCCGCCGTCCGGGCCAGACGCCCAGATATAGACCCGGTCGCCCCGTGCAATTTGACGGGAGCACTGCTTGACGCCCCAGACTAGCAGGTCCTGCTCGGTTACGGCCCGGGATATATCGTACCAGGCGGGATTGCCCTGGAAAATCCAGGCGCCTGTTGCGGTAGGATCGTTTCCTTGCGTTTTATCCATTTTGTATATCTCCTTTCAAGTAAGCTGAGTCTATTGTACCATCCTGTAGGGCGGTTTAAGACTTACAGTCCCCGGTCCGTCAAAAGCTTTTCAAACTTCTTTTCCGACGGGATCTCATGGGTCACAAATTCGCCGTTCCAGTACAGGCTGAAGGCGGTGTAGGGGCAGGGCGCGCTCTGAGCCTGCTCCGCGGTAGTGATGTGAACCGTCTGGATCGGGACGTTCCGGTCGCGGCAGATGGCTTCCAGGAGGGGCACGTATTTGGCGGTGAAGGGGCACTGGCTGGTGTAGTACAGGGCAAAGCCGGTTTGGGGAACCTGTGCCGCCGCCTGTTTCAGGCGCGGAGAGAAGCGCGGAAGTTCCGTCTGAGTCTCAAAAGGGAGCGCCATCAGCCGGAAATTGGGTTCGGCGGCGTCCACGGTCTGAAATCCTTTGTATTTCAGGTATTTGGGGTCCGAGAGAAACCCAAGCTTCTTTTCCGAGGACAGGACGGCCAAGCCGCACTTGCCCTGAGATTTGGCGTCCCGGATACATTCTTCCAAAAGCAGGTTGGAATAGCCGTGCCCTTTGAACTGGCCGGACACCCAGAGGCAGTCGATATACAGGTAGCCGTCCGCCTCAATGGGCGCCCAGGCGTATTCGGCGGGGATATACTCGATAAAGCATTTGCCGCGCACGTCGCCTTTTAAGAAAACCAGACCCTGGTCCAGGCGCTCCGTCAGCCAGGCCTTTTTTGACTGTACCTGGCAGTCCTTGTTGCTGGAAATAGCGCAGCAGATGTGCTCTTTTTCGATGTTTTCGCGGGTGATTCGGATGAGTTCCATGGTAGTCCTCCTTGGGAGAGTGGTGATGGGTGATAAGGGACATGTATTCTTCATAAGAGATACGTTTCCTTGATTATACTTTGTCACCAACCGGCAGGTTGATGACGAGAGATACGTTTCCTTGATTATATCAGATAACAGACAAGAAAAATAGCAGTGATTCCGCGGTTAATCCAGCCTCACTGCTATTTTGCAATCCAAGTATCACATATTACGTTTCAAGCCCCAGGGTCTCCGCCGCCATCCGCCGCAGCTCGCCCCGCCTGACCTTGCCGGAAGCGTTCATAGGCAGGGCGGGAAGGGTGACAATGTGGCGGGGGAGCTTAAAGTGAGCCAGCCGCGGTTCCAGAAAGGCGCGGACATGCCCGGCGTCCAGATTTTCCCCCTCACAGGCGGGAACCAGGCAGGCACAAACCTCCTCCCCATAGTACGGGTCCGGCAGACCGATCACTTTACACTCCTTTACGCCGGGATAACACGACAGGACCGCTTCTACCTCCGCGGGGATGATTTTTTCACCGCCCCGGTTGATGATCTCCTTGATACGTCCCACATAGTGCAGGTATCCGCCGGAGTCGAGAAATCCTAGGTCCCCGGTGTGAAGCCAGCCGTCCCGGTCGATGGCCTGTGCGGTGAGGTCGGGCCGGTTGTAGTAGCCGGTCATCAGCAGGCGGCTTTTCACGCAGATTTCGCCGGTCTCCCCTGTTTTTAGGGCGGTTCCGCTTTCCAGGTCCGCGATTTTTCCGTTGCTGTGGTCCACAAAACGTCCCACCGTGGTGCTGCGGATTTCCAGGCTGTCCGTGGGAGCGGCGATTGCGATGCCGGCGGTGGCTTCCGTCTGGCCCAGGCCGGGCAGCAGGGTTAAGCCAAAGGCCTGCTCGATTCGCACAAATGTTTCCGGCGGGCAGTAAGCGCCGCCAATGATGCCGGTGCGCAGACAGGACAGGTCGAAACTGTAGAAATCGCCGCGCCCCATCATCGCCTGGTACATGCAGGGAACACAGCTGAGCACGGTGCAGCGCTCCGCCTGTATGGTTTTCAGGATACTTTTGGTGTGCAGATCGTCCGGCATCGCCAGACAGGCGCCGCAGGCCAGGGCGCTGAGCACATTTACGTCGATGCAGAAGATATGGAACAGCTGGAGGGCGCAGCAGATCACGTCCTGCTCTGTGAGGGACTGGCTGTGGGCCTTCTGGATCCCCCCATTAACCAGATTGTAATAGCTGGAAACCACGGCTTTTGGGGAGGAACCGGTGGTGCCGGAGGTGTACAGGATCAGCCCGTCGTCCTGGGGACGCGTCTCATCCCTGGCCTGGCGGAAGCCCTGGAGCTGTTCCACGCCCATTTGAATCAGCCGTTCCAGGGAGAGGCAGGGGCGGCTGTCCACGCCGCTGATATCAAATACGGCCTCTAACGGATAAAGCTCCCCGATCCGGCGGCTTTCCTCATAAAAATCCACGCCTTTGTAACTGTTTCCGATCATCAGAAAGCGGACGTCCGACAGAGCCATCAGCTCCGCCAGCTCCCCGGCTTTTAAGCCTGTATTCAGCATACAGGATACACATCCCGCTTTCTCGATTGCCAGGAAACAAAATACGGCGTTTGGGATATTTTCTGAGAGAATCGCCACGTGATTTCCACGCCGGACTCCGGCGGCCATGAGGCCGGCCGCGATTCGGTCCGTCAGCACATCCAGCTCCCGGTAGGTCCAGCGCCTGCCCTTAAAGGTGAGGGCGGTCCGGCCGGGCCACCGGGTTGCCGTGCGTTCCATAAATTGGGCGATTGTCAGGTTCAGCAATGGTTTCATTGATTCTTAAGGCCTCCTGTAAACGTTGCGGGTCAACAGACCAGATTGGCGATGGGCAGACCCACGGCCAGCATGACGGCGATGCCGACCAGCCCGGCTGCCGCGCCGTATTTAAACAGCCTGCCCGCGCTGATCCAGCCGGAGTCCGCTGCGATTGCAACGGGCGGCGTGGCCGGTGCGGTGGCGAAGGCGAAGTTGATTCCGATGGTGATCATGATGGCTGCAATTACCGGGCTGATCAGACCGCTGTACAGGCTGGTGGACAGCGGCATGGCGATGGCCATACAGATGGCGCAGGTCACGGAGTTGGACATGAAGTTGGTCAGGATCACGCTCATGGCGGCCAGGACGACGATGAACATGAAGGGACTTACGCCGGTGCAGAACACGCCGATGGTGTCCCCAAGCCAGGTGGAGACGCCGATGTCCCCGTTGGCCAGGGCGGTGCCCAGTTCCAGCAGCGCGCCCATGAACAGCAGCGTGCTGAAGGGAACCGCGGAGATGGCCTCTTTATAGGGCAAAACCGGCTTGCCGTCCACCTTGATAAAGTGAAGCAGTATAATGGCCACAATGGGGGGATAGCACTGATGAATCTTGTTGAGCAGCGGATAGGCCGGCGGACAGAGGTATTTGGAGATACCGGGAGCCAGCCAGAGAACCACAACGATCAGATAGACGGTTGCCGCGATTTTTTCCTGCTTGGAGAACGGTCCCTCATTCCCTTTGATGGCGTCGTAGTCCAGCCTGGAAAGTCTGGATACGTCCGGCCTCCACACATAGCGGCAGACCAAAAACCAGCCGATGGCGGTGAGGATGCCAACCGGCATCGCAACCATCACGTACTGGCCGAATTCCAGATTGTTGCCCGTATAGCTGTTGTAGGAGGAGAAGCCGATCAAAGTCATGGCGTGGGAGATCGGCGTTGTGGCCTGGGCGATTTGGCAGATGATAGCCAGGCTGGCGATCATGACCGCGGGAAAAATATCGCCTTTGCCCTTCTCATACCCCAGGGATTCAAAAATCTCATATAAAATGGGCAGAAAGATCATGATGGTGGAGCTGGACGACAGCCCGGACGAGAGGACGAAGATGGAAACAAAAATCATGGCGATGGTGCACCAGGCTCCCTTGCGGCTGAAGCTGCCGGTGAGAAACCAAACGGCCAGACGGTGGGCCACACCGGTGGCCTGCAGGCTCTTTGCCAGCATGAAGCAGAGCAGGAGATAGAACACGGTGCTGTTTCCCAGGGTCCCCGCGGCGACCTTGTTCATGCCCAGCTCCGGGATCAGCGCCAGGGCCAGAATCACGGCCAGGCTGGTCCAGTCCACGCCCACCAGAAGCCACATGAGAAGTCCGCCTACCATGATAAACAGCGTCTGGGCGCCGGAGGCGCTGAGGCCGGAAGAAACCGGGATAAAACGGCCGAAGAAGCATAGGAACAGGCCGATGATAATAACAACAATCTGATATGTCTTATATTTTTTCATTGTAACAATCCCCCTCCAAAGGCGTTTGTTAAAAAAACATCAATCAATATGCGCCGCCACCTACGGTATTATAGAGCAAGTTCAATGCCAAGCTGAGGGAGAAGAAATTTGGCTGGAATCCCCCGAGAATTGTCTGCGAATTAACAAAATAGGAAATGGATGTGCAAAATACTGCCGGCGTTTCCTGCTGTGATAGGATCTGATTGCACAAGAGAATGTGCAAAAACTATAGTTTTGTGTGCAAAAATTGAGCTGGATGCATTGAAATGTGCAAAACAAGTGCAAAGTGCATTGACAATCTATAAATTTTATGGAATTATTATAACCATTGAATTGATATTGATAAAAATTTTGACAAATTTACTCAATATTATTATAATAAAAACCAACAGGATATTTCAAGGACAGGTGTATGGGTTAGACTAAAAAGGAATGGGGATATGTTATGGTAATGAATGAATTGCTGTTGCCGGATTTATTTACGCTGCTGGACAGCCTGGATTGGGGAATCAGCATCTTTGATGAGAACGGCAAATTTCTGTGGGTCAACCGCTATGTGCTAAAGTGCAGCGGACGTCCCAGGAAATTTTACGAGGGGAAATCCGTCTACGATTTCCAAAGTCTGGGGATTCTGGACACACCGGTCTGCTCCGAGGTGTTCCGCCTGAAAAAGAAGGTGACCCATCTCCAATATTCTTACACGGGAAGCGGAACGCTGGGGGAATTTATCGTCACCGCCACGCCGATTTTCGACAGCAACGGCAATGTGAAGTACGCGGTGGCGGACCGGATGGACGTGCGCCATTTAAAGGCGCGTCACGAGCTGGTTTTGCGGGAACGCCAACAGCACGACGCTTCGAAGATCAAGGTAGAGAGCAAGAAGCTGGAGCTGATCTACCGGAGCGGTGTGATGGAGAAGCTGGTGAAGGATGTGGAGCGGGCCGCGGCGGTGGCCAGCGTGATCCTGCTCCAGGGCGAGTCGGGCACGGGTAAGGAGGTGTTCGCCCACTATATTCATGAGAACAGCCCTTATCGGAACGGGCCTATGATTGAAATTAACTGCGCGTCCATGCCCGAGTCCCTGCTGGAATCCGAGCTGTTCGGCTACACCAAGGGGGCGTTTACCGGAGCGCTGAACACGGGGAAGGAGGGACTGATCGAGGCGGCGGACAAGGGAACGCTGTTTCTGGATGAGATCAACTCCATGCCCCTGGGGCTTCAGGCCAAGCTTCTGCGCGTTTTGGAGAGCAAATCCATTACCAGGATCGGCTCCACCAAACCCATCGACGTGGACTTCCGGCTGATCGCCGCCACCAACCGCAGCCTGGTGGAATGTGTGGAGGAACGGATCTTCCGGGCGGATCTCTACTACCGGCTGAATGTGATTCCGGTGACGATTCCGCCGCTGCGGGAGCGCAAGGAGGATATTCCGGTGCTGACGGATTTTTTCCTGGACAAGTTCTGCGACCGGTATTCCCTGCAAAAGAAGTTCGCAAAGCGGGTCTACCGTACCTTTGAGGCCTACAGCTGGCCGGGAAATGTGCGGGAACTGAAAAATATTGTGGAGCGGATGGTGATCATGAGTACGGTTTCCACCATCACCATCAACGAGATTCCCCAGAGTATGTTCAGCGAAAACGGTTTCCCCGCCGGGCCGGAGCCGGAGATGGATGAAAAGGAGCGCATCCGGCGGGCGCTGGAGATCAACAACGGACACCGGGAGAAGACGGCACGGTATCTGAATATATCCAGGCGGACGCTGCAGTATAAGTTAAAAAAATATGGGTTGAACTGAATCGGGCGCTGGAGAGCGGCGGTTCCGGAAATTTCTGAGGAGGGATTTCCGGGGCCGCCGTTTTGACGTGTGGGAGTTGGCGTAAAGGGGAGTGGTGCCAGGATGTTCACCGGCGCTGCGTTTAAGGCGACACGGAGGATGGCCCTCACCGCGCCGTGCTTCGGAAATTTGGCATATTTTTTGCTTGTAATTTTGGTAAAACGGCAAGGCGCAGATTCAGCCCCGGTACCGACGGCCGCCACCTGATTTTCCGGGAGCTGCTGCGATGCGCCGTGTGGGAAAAGACGAAAGGAGAGGGAATGATGAAACCATTGGAAGGGATCAAGGTGGTGGAACTGACCACATATTTTGCAGCGCCAGCCTGCGGCCGCATGCTGGCCGACTGGGGCGCGGAGGTGATTAAAGTGGAGGGCCCCAAGGGGGACCCGTACCGCACCGCCTACAGGGGGCAGAGGACGCCGCAGTTTGAGGAGGGATGTCCCAGCTTCGACCTGGAGAACAGCAATAAATCCTTTGTTTGTCTGGACACCAAGACGGAGGGTGGACGGGAGGCGGTATTAAAGCTGATCTCCCAGTGTGATGTGTTTCTCACCAACAACCGGTTGAGCGCCCTGAAGAAAATGGGGTTGACCTACGAGGAGGTCCATGCGCGTTACCCCAAGGTAGTCTACGCGGAAGTGCTGGGTTACGGGGCCAAGGGGCCGCTGAAGGACCGTCCGGGATACGACTACACCGCATTTTTCTCCCGCAGCGGCCTGATGGCGGATTTGAGCTCCAAGGGCGGCAATGTGATGAACACAGTGGCGGGCTTTGGCGACCATGTGACGGCCATCACCCTGGCTTCCGGAATCTGCGCGGCCCTTTTAAAGGCCCAGCGCACCGGGAAGGGTGACCGTGTCAGCGTGGCGCTGTACCAGGCGGCTATTTTCATCCTCAGCAACGGCCTGCTCTGCGCGGAGTACGGGCGGGAATACCCGCGGACCCATTTCGACTGCAACAGTCCGCTGCTCACCTGCTACCGCTGTAGGGACGGCGAGTGGATCTACCTCTCCATGCCGGAGTACGACAAGATGTGGCCCAGGATCTGCCGGGACATCTTCGAGCGCCCGGATCTGGCGGAGGATCCCAGGTTTTACTGCATCGCGGAGACCAACAAGCGCATCGGGGAGGCGGTGGCTGTGTGCGATGAGATATTTGCGGAGCACGACAGCGCCTACTGGATTGAGAAGATGGAGGCCAACGATATCGCCCACGAGAAGCTGGCCCATTTTACGGACGTGCTGAAGGATGAACAGGCCTGGGCAAACGGTTTTTTGCAGGAGTACACCTATCCAGGCGGCGAGAAAACGGTATTTTCCAGCACGCCGGTGTCCTTTGAGTCCATCGGTGAGCTGCCCTTTAAACATGCAGGCGCGGTGGGGGGAGATACCCGGGAGGTGTTAAAGGCAGCCGGATATGCGGAGGAAGAGATCGAAGCGCTGGTCGCCTCCGGCGCAGCCAAATGAGCGGAGCACTGTTTGACGCGGAGTGGACAAACGACGGGAACGGGAGGGATTTTCCATGCTGACAATGGGAGTTGACATCGGCTCCACCGCATCCAAAGCGGTGATCCTGGAGGACGGCAGCCGGATTGTGGCGAAACGGGTGGTTCCGGTGGGAACCGGCACACGGGGGCCGCGGGAGGTGTACGAGAGCACCCTGGCTGCGGCCGGGGTGAAGGGATCTGAGATCAGCCGCGTGGTGGCCACGGGGTATGGGCGGATGAACTTTGAGATGGCAGACCGGGAGCTGAGCGAGGTCAGCTGTCACGGACGGGGCGTGCGTTTTCTGCTGCCGGACGTGCGGACCGTGATCGATATCGGAGGTCAGGACGCCAAGGCGCTGCTGTTGGATGAGCGGGGGAACCTGGACAATTTTATTATGAACGACAAGTGCGCCGCCGGTACCGGGCGTTTTCTGGAAGCCATGGCCAGGGTGTTGGATGTGGCGGTGGAGGAGATGGGGGAGTTGTCCGAGCGCTCCGCGCATCCGGTGTCCATCAGCAGTACCTGTGCGGTGTTTGCGGAGTCGGAGGTAATCTCGCGGCTGGCTAACGGTGAGAAAATCGAAGATATCGTGGCCGGGATTCACACCTCGGTGGCAAAAAAGGTCAGCGGACTGGCCATCCGCATGGGCTACCGGCCCAGAGTGGCTATGAGCGGGGGCGTGGCGCGAAACCGCGGCATCGTCCGTGCTATGGAACGGGAGCTGGGGTGCGGGATCACGGTTCCCGAGGACTGCCAGCTGGCCGGCGCCATCGGAGCGGCGCTGTTTGCCTACAGCGATATGGAAAAACTTGTAAAAGGTGGGTGATTGCCTGCCCACGGCAATCAATAAACGAAAAAGGAGAGTAGAAACATGAGTGAACAGAACACAACTCCGGCGGCGGCGTCGGCGAAACCGAAACGGCCAAAATCCAAGTCCCAGCTGATGGCCGGCGCTCTGCTGGATAAAGCGTACAACGACGCCATTGAGGCGAAAGCCAGAGGGGAGAAGATCGGCTGGGCCACATCCCTCTTTCCCCAGGAAATAGCGGAGACGCTGGGTCTGAACATCGTTTACCCGGAGAACCACGGAGCCGCCGTAGCGGCAAAGAAGCTGGCGGAACCGTTTTTACACTATGCGGAGGCCCACGGCTGCAACAACGACCTCTGCTCTTACGCTAAAATCGACCTGGCCTACGCGGATCTTTTGGAGTGCAGCCCGGCCAGCAACATGGCGGTGCCGGATTTCCTGCTGGTGGCAAACAACGGCTGTAATGAGATTACCAAATGGTTTGAGCTTTTGAGTCGCAAGTACAAGATTCCGATTTTTATGATCGACATGACTTACAACCACCTGCCTCAGGTGACGGAGTCCCGGGTAAAATATATCCGCGCCCAGATCGAGAAGCTGATTGAGGATCTGTCTGCATTTACTGGGAAAAAATGGGATCCAGACCGGTTCGCAGAGGTTATGCGAATCTCCACGGCCAATCGGAACCTATGGGAGCAGATCGCGGATTACCTGGCGTTGGAGCCAAGCCCCTTAAGCGGCTTCGATTTGTTTAACTATATGGGACCCATGGTATTTACCAGAGGGCGGGAGGAGACGGGGGATGTGATGCGCCAGCTGATCGCGGAGATCGAGGAGCACATCAAAAACGGGACGTCCACCTACCCGGGCGAGCAGCATTTCCGGGTGTTCTGGGAGGGCATCGCCTGCTGGCCCTACCTGTCCCACAACCTGAAAACTCTGAAAAAATACGGGATCAACGTCTGCGCCACGGCTTACGCCCGGGCCTGGTCCCTGGACTACACGCCCGGCGACATCGAGAGTCTGGCGCGGGCGTACTCGTTTACCAGCTCCAACAACATTCTGATGGACGAGAGCATCCGCAGGAGAAAGGAGTGGAATGAGAAGTTCCACATTGATGGGACGATTTACCATGTAAACCGCGCCTGCAAGGTGATGGTGTGCCAGCAGCAGGAGCTGATGCGCCGGGTTTCGGAGGCCTGCGGCAACCTGCCCTTTATGGCTTTTGACGGGGATCAGGCGGATTACCGGAATTTCAGCGAGGCCCAGTTTGAGACGCGGATCGAGGCATTTGCGGAGCTGATGAGAAAGCATAAGGAGGAATTGCGCAATGGCTAGCTTACAGGAAAATTTGCAACGGTTACAGGAAATTGCGGCCAACCCCAAAGCGCAGCTGGACCGGTATCTGAAATCCGGGCGGCAGGTGGTGGGGTGTTTCCCCATCTACACGCCGGAGGTGCTGGCGGACGCTGCGGGCCTGGTGCCCATGGGCATGTGGGGCGCGCAGACGGAGTTTTCACTGGCGAAAAAGTATCTGGTGCCCTTTGCCTGCCCCATCATGCAGTCCTGCATGGAGCTGGCGCTCGGCGGAAAATATGCGGGGGTGAAGGCGGTGATGATCTCGCCTATGTGCGATACTCTTCGCTGTATCACTCAGGACTTCAAGTTTGGGGTGAAGGACATTGTGTCCATTCCCTTCACGCTGCCTCAGAACCGCAGGATCACCGCGGCCATCCAGTACCTGACCGAGGAGTACGGCCATGTGAAGGAGCGCCTTGAGGAGATTTATGAGGTTGAGATCCGGGAGGAAGCCATCGCGAAGAGCATCGAGTGCTACAACCAGCACAGCCGCGCCATGAGGCGGTTTGCACAGCTGGCGAACCGGCATCTGGACATTATTACGCCCACGGTGCGCCACGGGGTGTTTAAGAGCGCCTGGTTTATGACCAAGGCGGAGCATCTGGCGTATCTGCGGCAGATCATCGGCCAGCTGGAATCCCTTCCGGATTATGAGTTTACCGGAAAACGGGTGATTCTGACCGGAATCACAGGGGAGCCGGACAGCTTTTTAAAGATTTTGGAGGACCACAATATGGCTGTGGTGGGGGACGATCTGGCCCAGGAAATGCGCCAGTACCGCACGGAGATCCCGGAGGGCGACAACGGCATCGTGCGCCTGGCCAAACAGTGGATGGAGCGGATCGACCCAATGGCCCACGAGGACGAGCTGCGCCGGGTGGAGCTGCTTCACGGACTGTGCCGGGAAAATGCGGCGGACGCGGTGATCGTGTGCCTGATGAAGTTCTGCGATCCCGAGGAGTACGAGTATGTGGCCTACAGCCGGGAACTGAAAGACGCGGGGATTACGGTGCTGTCCGTGGACATTGACCAGCAGCCAAACAGCTATGACCAGGCCCGCACCAGGATTGAGACGCTGGCGGAAATGCTGTAGAAGGCAGGGAGAGAGCGGGAGCGTGCGGGTCCGCGTTAAACGGCGGCGCACGGCTCCCGGAATCCCTGGGCGCGGGAAACGAGGGCGCCGTGGCCAGCGCGGGTGAAGGTATCGGGGCGGGAGCTGCCGCCTCCGGGGCTCGGCCAGCCGGGGTGAAGGTATCGGAGGCGGGAATTACCGCCTCCGGGGCCCGGTCAACCCGGGGTCCTGGCGGTCCAGGCGAAACAGAATGTACAGATGGAAACAGGGACGGAGGTAAACATGATTCTTTCAGACAAATATAAACTGCTGCGAAAGAACTTCCGCAACTTTGCGGAGACGGAATTTACAACGGAAATTCAGGAACAGCTGGACCGGGAAGGCGGGTTCAACTGGGATTTGCATTATAAAATGGCAAAGTACGGTTTTATGGGGATCAAGCTGCCGGTGGAGTACGGCGGGCAGGGGGGAGACACCCTGGCCTATGTGTTGATGGTGGAGGAATTCGCCCGGGTATGCCCGGTGCTGTCCATCTACGCCAACACCCCCAACTCTCTGGGCAGCGGGCCCCTTTTAACCTGCGGCACGCCGGAACAGAAGAAAAAATACATCCCACCCCTGGCTTCCGGGGAGAAGAAGATTGTGTTCGCCCTGACGGAGCCGGGCGCCGGGTCGGACGCGGGCGGGACCCTCACCCGGGCGGTAAGGGATGGGGAATATTATGTTTTGAGCGGACGCAAATGCTTTATCTCCGGCGCGCCTCTGGCGGACTACGCGGTGATCTACGCCAAGACCAATCCGGCGCTGAAGGGGAACAAGGGCATTTCCATGTTCATTGTGGACATGAAGCTGCCCGGGGTGTCTCTGGGTAAGCCAGAGCTTAAAATGGGAATCAACGGATACCCCACCAGCGACATTATTCTGGAAAATGTACGGGTTCACGAGAGCGATCTGCTGGGGCCGCCGGACAAGGGGTTTTCCACAGCATTAAAGACGCTGGACGGCGGACGTCTGGGAGTGGCCGCCCAGTCTCTGGGGATCGCCCAGTGCTGTCTGGAGGAATCCATCCGCTATGCAAAGGAGCGCAGGCAGTTCGGCCGCCCCATCGCTAAGTTCCAGGCTATCAGCTTCATGATCGCAGACATGGCAACGGAGATCGAGGCCGCCAGGGAGATGATCTACAGCACAGCCCTGGCCAAGGACGCGGGGGAGAAGGACGCCCCCATGAAATGCTCCATGTGCAAGCTGTTCGCCTCGGAGATGGCCAACCGGGTGGCCTATAAGGCCGTACAGATCCACGGCGGCTACGGCTATATGCGGGACTACAAGGTGGAGCGCATGTACCGGGACGCCCGGATCACCACCATTTACGAGGGCACGAGCCAGGTACAGCAGATGGTCATTGCCGGCAATCTGCTGAAATAGAAGGGAGGCGCGACAGATGAGAATTTATGTATGTGTGAAACAGGTTCCGGATACCTCCGGGAAGGTGGCGGTTAATGAGAACGGAACGTTAAACCGCGCCTCCATGGAGACGATTGTAAACCCGGATGATTTGAGCGCCATGGAACAGGCGCTGGAGATTAAGGATAAAACAGGATGCCGTGTAACCGCCGTCACCATGGGGCCGCCCCCCGCGGAAGGCATGCTGCGGGAGCTGATCGCCATGGGAGCGGACGACGGGGTATTGATATCCGGCCGGGAATTCGGCGGTTCCGACACCTACGCCACCTCCCAGATTATTGCAGCCGCCATCCGCCATCTGGGGCTGGAAGAGGAGGACATTATTTTCTGCGGCCGCCAGGCCATCGACGGGGATACCGCCCAGGTGGGACCGCAGATTGCGGAGAAGCTGGACATTCCCCAGGTGACTTACGCCGGAAAGGTGGAAATAGATGGGAAGCTGGTGCGGGTCATGCGGCTCATGGAGGACGGATATATGACGGTAGAGGCGCAGACTCCCTGCCTGATTACCTGCGTCAAGGAGCTGAACAGGCCCCGGTACATGACGGTGCGGGGGATTCTGGAATGCTATGACAAGCCGGTGACGGTGCTGGACTATGAGGCGTTAAAGGATGAGCCTCTGATCGATCCGGCCACCATCGGCCTGGCCGGTTCGCCCACCAATATTTTCAAATCCTTTACGCCGCCTCAGAAAGGCGCGGGCGTGATGCTTGAAGACACGGGCCGCGAGGCGGTGCGGGGACTGGTGGAGCGCCTTGCCGCGCGGCATGTGATTTGAGGAGAGGGGGACGAAAAGAATGGAATTCAACAGTGCGGATATTCAGGCGTTTCAGGATATATGGGTGTTCTGCGAACAGAGGGAAGGAAAGCTTCCGGACACGGATTTTGAGCTTGTATCGGAGGGGCGCAAGCTGGCCGACGAGCGCGGCGCGCGGCTGGTGGGCGTGGTTCTGGGATGGAATCTGGGCGACGAGGTCCGGGAGCTGGGAGGCTATGGAGCCGATGAGGTGATTGTGTGCGACCATCCGTTACTGGAGGTGTACACCACGGACGCTTACGCCAAAGTGCTCTGCGACGTGGTAATGGAGGAGAAACCCGAGGTATTGCTGATCGGGGCGTCCCACATTGGACGGGACCTGGGTCCACGCTGCGCTGCGCGGCTGCACACGGGACTGACGGCGGACTGCACCCATCTGGATATTGACATGGGGCGTTACAGGAAATTTCTGGAAGAGTCCTCCACACTGGATTTGGCGGCGGTGAAAATGGACATGGAGGACAAGAATCTGAAAATGACGCGGCCTGCCTTTGGAGGACACTTGATGGCTACGATCATCTGCCCGCGTTTCAGGCCCTGTATGTCCACGGTCCGGCCGGGAGTGATGAAAAAGGCTGCATACTCGGCGGAGATGGCGGAGCGCTGTGAGATAAGGCGGATGCCGGTGGAACTGTCGGATGGAGACTTAAAAACCCGGGTGACCGAGGTGGTAAAGGCGGCCAGAAAGATGGTGGATCTGATCGGCGCGGATATTATCGTCTCCGTGGGCCGGGGAATCAGCCGGGATGTGGAGAAAGGGATTGCGCTGGCCGGGGAATTGGCAGAAGTTCTGGGCGGAGGCGTGGTGGGCGGCTCGCGCGCGGTGATCGACGCGGGCTGGCTCTCTGCGGATCATCAGATCGGCCAGACCGGAAAGACGGTTCATCCTAAGCTCTACGTGGCGCTGGGAATATCGGGAGCCATCCAGCACAAGGCCGGGATGCAGGATTCGGAGCTGATCATCGCCGTGGACCAGAACGACGGGGCGCCGATTTTTGAGGCGGCGGATTATGGGATCTGCGGGGATCTGTTTGAGGTGGTGCCACTGATGATTGAGGAGATCAAGGGGGTGAAAAAACAGGACTAACCCCAAAGGGATAGTCCTGTAACGTTTTCGAGATGCCGGACCAGCGCTTCGGGAAGAGGCGCGTCCTCCGGTACCGGAAGAACCAATGAGGCGGGATTTCCCGCCTTTTTGTATTGGCGAAGGTTGCCGCAGGTGCGGACCGGCTTCCAGCCGCCGCGGGTCAGCAGTTTCTCGATGGCTTCGAAATGATTCATCCTATGCTCCTTTACAGTGAATGCGGTTGTCGGGCTCCATAATTGTCCCTGCCGTCCGCTGCAATACACATTGGCGAATCATCGATAGTTTTATTATAGCGGAATGAAAGCGGGAGTCAAGGAAAAAATAGAATTAGAAGACAAACTGAAATTATATGTAAATAGAGGTTGACAAACTGCATGATACGTATTACAATACGTATTATAAAAAATGAATACGCATTGTAATGCATATTGGAGGCGGTGAGACAGGATGAGGGAAATTAAAGAAAACATTGTATACCCGGCGCGGTTCCAGCCGGAGAGTGGCGGCGGGCTCCGCATCACGTTTCCGGATTTTCCGGAGCTGTTGGTGATTGCCGGCGATTGGCAGGAGGGGATGGAGCAGGCCCAGAGGCAGCTGGCCCTGGCGGTGATCGACCGGCTGGACAGCGGCCGGGAACTTCCGGCCGCGGCAGGACCACACGTGGCTGCGGAGGGGCCTTGCGCGACGGAGGCGGGTCCTCCCGCGGCTGTGGCCGGTGCGGGGACCCTGACGGCCGACGCGCAGAAAATGACAAGCGAAGATGGGCCTCCCGAGGCTGTTCCCCCCGCAGAGCTTGTCTACCTCCACATCTGGCTTCCCTATTTCCGCAGCGACATGCGGGAGGTCTACGTCAAGAAGTCGGTGACAATCCCCCAGTGGCTGGACGTGCTGGCCAAGAAAAGTGGGCTTAATTTTTCCGCGGCTCTGGTCCGGGGAATCAAGGAGGAGCTGGGAATCCGGGAGAGAAAGGATATCTGATCCGGCGGAGAAGATGGTGAAACAGTGGAAACAGCGGGCTGACGGACATTATGGTGCGCAGACGCGTATCGCCGGGGCAAACGCTCCGGAACCACATATTTCATCGAATCGAAGGAGGAAAAACAGATGTCTGAATTTCGCGACAAATGCGCTAACATCGCACTGGGAGGGAGCACCGGGGCTTCGGTGGGAGGAGCCGTTGGAGCTGCAATCGGAGCGCTGGGAGGGCCGGCCACGTCGCTGACCGGAGCCAGAATCGGCGGAGCGCTGGGCTCTCTGGCCGGGATGTTCTGGGACTGAGAGGGGACGGCCGTATGAGACAGGGATGCAGGGTACACGATATGAACCGGTGGATGGAGGCGGCTGTGGAAGCCGTTTTGGAGCCGGTAGGCACAGCGGGCCGTGGGATTTACTTCGGAATCGGAGGAGGGAGCCGTGATATTTCACGGCCCCTGAGCTTTTTGGGGAAGGGAGAATCTGCCGTATGAGATTAAGAGGCTGCTGCACATGCCCGATGCGTTTCATCTGCGCCATTTCGGGTGGGGATTTTTGCAAATAACGGGGGATCAATCAAATGAAACAGGCTGTATTAAATGTGATTGCTGAGATGGAAGCGGTGTTTGAGAAGGCGGGGGAGAACTTCGCTTTTGAGAATATTTACAATGAGAGGGTTCCCTTTGACGACTATGCCAGAGATCAGGTTTCCGCTGAGCGCGTCAGGGACGACTGGGACCGGGTGACGGGGATTCTGGAACGGTTTTACCAGACGTGCCGGGAGTCCGGGGAGATGGACGATTTCTCCTTTGTATTTGCGGTTTACTGCAATTTTTTCATTCGCAAAGGTTTTTACCTGCGGTTGGGGACAGAAGCGTTCGAACAGAATAGCGCATGGTTGGCGGGAGATGAGGAGGACAGAAAATTCTATTCCTGTTTCTGGACAGGAATCCGCACCCAGACATATGATTGGTTTGAGCGCGCATGGGAAGCTAGGCCGTATCCGGTAGCCGCAATGTATTGCTTTATCCGCTATATGGCGTTGTTCTGCCAGAATATTGTGGAGGAAAAGGCTACAGATTGGCAGTTGGAATCACGCATATGGAAATTTTACGAGGCGCTGCCTGCGGATTACCAGGAATATGTGATGGGAACCGGTAAGCTGCATCGGGAGTCGGAGAACCTGGCGGCGGATGAAAACTGGCTTCCATATATCAGTACAAAATCCATGAGGGATTACCTGATTGGCTATAACCGCGAGTTTTACCTGGATTTTCTGGAAAATATGAAACTTGATCCGGAGAAGGTGGAGGGAGGAACGGTTGCTGATACGTTGATTGACCGCTTGCAACTGCGGCAGATGTGGCGCAGGGTAGAGCGTGGATCGGAAGCGATCCGCAAATGTGATCCGCAGCGGAATGAAGAAGCGGCCAATCAGATAATGCGCGATATGTTTAACGATCTGCTGAGGAATCTGGCTACGGGAATAGGCGCGTATGGCCAGATTCAGTGGCCGCTGCGACTCTTGTTTGAGAAACTGCATACGCTGCTTCTGGAGGATACTGAACCTCGGTTCCGGGAAGGGATGGAGCTGCCAAAGACCGTGGTTTCGCCCGCATACCGGAACACGTACCTGAATATTCCGGTGCTGCTCCCCGGCGGCGTTACGTCCCTTTACCTGAAAAGCCGTTACGATCTTTTTAAAGAAAAATGCCTGTCCGATCAGCGGCTTTTGGAAAACAAGCGCCTCAGCCGCGAAAAACAGGACATGATGGACCACTACGCCCACAGCTGGAAACACATTTCCTACCCCATGACCGTAAAACGGGTGGCGGAGGAGCTGAGCCGGACCAATCTGCCTCTGGCCAACCGTCTGTTTAAGGCCTACAACAGCGAGCGGACCCTCCAGGGCGGGCTTCAAATTCTTCAATACTCCATTTCCGATCAGCCCGATGCGGTGCGGGATGCATTTCGCCAGGGGTTCTACTGCATCGGCGCACAGGTGGGTAAGAGCATCCGGCAGGTCATGGAGGAGAGCGTGGATCTGGTGTTGTTCAAGGTGCTGATGGAGGAAGCGGACGGCAGCAAAAAGATCAGCCGCTGCCGTGCCAATCTGCAAAAACAGCACAGCCTGGAAGCGCTGCGGGAACAGTATATCCGTTGCTATATCCAGGGAGAAGGCCGGCAGGAGAGCGTGCTGGACTGGTTTGACGCCAATGTATTTCCCCTGGAGGTCTCCGTGGACGAACTCTGGCAGGAAATCCGGGTCAAGGAAGATGATTTCTCCGATTTCCAGCTGAGCGAGCTGTTTGTGGAGCTGTTTACCAATGTGCTGACCCATGGGACGGACTGGTGCAGGATCAGCCTGGAGGGCGGGGAACGGTCCATGGACATCTGCGTGACCAATGCGCCGGGCGAGGAGAACCACGGCACCCGCATGGGGTTGAAAACTCTGGGCGCCATTGTGGATAAGATCAACTACGGAGCGGAGCTTGTGGGGATAACATCCGGGATTTCGGCGGACAATGTGTACGGTGTGAGGATTGCGTTTGACCGCAGGATCATGTACAGAAGGGGGAGACGATGATGCGGTTTTTGTGGGTGGAAGATTTCAATGAGGACAAGGGTGACCGAGCGGCGTTGGAGGCGCGCTGGAAAGAATATTTCGGGCTGGACGAGGTGATCATAAAGGAAGATTTGAAAAGCGCCCTTGAGTATTTGGACGACCGGGAAAATTTCGCGGATTTCGACGGTGTACTGTTGGATATCCGCTTTCCTTCAGGGGGAGAGGGAATTTACGAGAAGTATTTTTCCGAAATTGTCACGAAAAAAATGTACGGAGACTATCTGGAAAATGGAACCGGCATCCTCCTGTATCTGGCGCTGGCCCTGCGCTACAGCTATAACCAGGAACGGATCGCTTTTGTCTCCGGCAACGTGGACGAGGGTAAGAACATGAGGCCCCTGACGGACATGGTTAATTTGCTCATAAAGTTCCAGCATGAGCCGTTGTCCGATATAGACTGGGAGGATTACAGATCCCAGGAAGAAATTCTGGCGACGTTTTACCTGGAAAAGATCAAATCAAGAAAGGTACCATACCTGGAGGACGGAACGATTGACTGGGATACGGCCTCCGTGGAGCTTTGGGATAACCTGAAGGACCAGAACAGCGCGGACCGGATTCTGGACCGGCTCTCAGAGGTTCAGCGCGAGATTCGGAATGATTCTGACGGCAGGAAAGAGTCCGGGAGCCTCAAGTATTCCAGCGTCTGCCGCCAGTTCAATGATTGCGGCCTGGTTCTGCCCCGGGCCTTTGAGAAACCCTACAAAGACCAGGATGAGAAGAGCTGGAGTTTTTACGAGTGGAAGCAGGGCATTGAGACGCCATATTATGTAATCAGAAGCGGTCTGATCGGGATGTGCCGAATTTTGCGGGAAAACTTCATTTCAGCGCAGGGAGAAACATACGCCTCCGGGCTGACGGACCCCTTCTGGCGCCGGGCGCAGCTGGGGTGGTGGAAATACCTTTGGCGCAAGACAAATGAGGAGGAGACGGACAACGGGCCATCCAAAGAGCAGTTTATCCAGGAACACCGGGCCGCCTGGGACCGGGAAATGTGCGAGCTTCTGACGTCGGTCCCGGCCATGCTTCCGGCCATGAGCGCTTCCGCAGGCGGGGCTACCTTAAAGAGCCAGGCAGAGGCTGCGGTGCGGGAGATTCTGCGGTATGTGGACGGTATGGGGGATATAAAGCCCGAACCTCGGACCAGGGACCTGGACGCCTGCTGCCTGACCATGAAGCTTGCCAGGAACTGGACCAGCCATCAGGGAATCCGGGACATGACCATTGAAAACTGCGGTTTCCTTCTGGCATTGTGCCTGCGGGGGTACTTTGACATTTCCAGGCTGCCGGAACGCAGTCGGAGGGACTATCAGGCCAGGGAGGAATCGCTGCTAAAGCTTCTCGGCCCGGGAGCGGGCATGCCGGAGCGAAGCGTGATCATAGAGCGGATGGATCGGAGCTTTGACCAGCTTTTAGTTAAAAATAAGGCCGTATACGAGGCGGGCGGCAGCTGGAAAGGCACGCCCGTTTACAAAATCATTTCCGGCATCGGGCATCAGGAGAGCAAGTGCAGGGAAACCGTCTCCATGGATGAGATCTACCTTCTGTTCTGGCAGCTGATGTTTCGCGGAATGCCGGCGGATCAGGATAGCGGCTTGAAAACCATTCTTAAGTACACCGCAGAGCCGGTGCGGCGGGCGGCGGGGAAACTGGACGCGGAGGCGGGAACCTGGAAAAACGGTAACATGTGATCAAAGAACAGACGAATATTTACGCTAATGTAATTTACAAGTATAAATTCCTCCATTTAACAAATACTATTCCCAGAATCGGTAAGTACAGTTAATGGAGGAATTTTAATATGAAAGCTACAGGTATTGTCAGAAGAATTGATGATCTGGGGAGGGTAGTAATACCCAAGGAGATCCGCCGCACGCTGAGACTGAGAGAGGGCACGCCGCTGGAGATATTTACAGACCGCGAGGGAGAAATCATTTTAAAGAAGTATTCCCCCATGGTGGAGCTGACCGCTTTTTCCGGCCAGTACGCGGAGGCGATGGCCCAGTCCACCGGCCTGCTGGTGTGCATCACGGACCGGGACCAGGTGATCGCCGTATCCGGCGGAGCCAAGAAGGAATTGCTTCAGAAGAATATCAGCCGGCAGCTGGAGGCGGCGATCAACGGCAGAACCGCCAGCGTCGCCACCCGGGAGGACAAGGCGTACATCCCGCTGGTGGACGAGGATCCCGAGGGGATCACGGCCCAGGTGATCGCGCCCATCATCTGCGAGGGGGACGCAATCGGCTCCGTGGTGATTCTAAGCCGCGAACCGCGCGCCAAGTTCGGCGACATGGAAATGAAGCTGGCCGCCACCGCCGCAGGCTTTTTAGGCCGCCAGATGGAGAGTTGACGGGAAGAACAGGGCGGGCAGGCCGCCGGCAATCGCCGGTGCCTGGCCGCCTCCTGCCAGCCAGGCCTCAAAATAGTTGCGGATGACGGTGAAGGGCGCAGGCCCCATATCCAGCAGGAAGGTGTTAAAGCCTAAGTCCGTGTAACCGGCGCCCAGCTGGTTTTTAGCCATTTCCTGCATGTTGGCGATTTCCAGATAGCCCACATAGTATTCCAGGTAATTGGCCGGGTTCTCCGCCACATCGTAGTAGATGGTGGAAATAATGGACGTGTCGTTAATCTGGAAATACTGTTCCAGGTATTCCTGCACCTTATTGAGATCCCAGCCCTCATAGTGAATGTTGATATCCAGCATGGCGTACAGGGCCAGGGTGAAGGCGCTGTTGTGCTGCAGAAGCTGCCCGAGTTCCGGTGAGAGCCCGTTGTCCAGGCTGTAGGAGTTGTACTCCACGTAGGTGGCCCAGCCCTCGCTGTAACTGGTAAAGCTCAAAAGCTTTCGCAGCTCGCAGGTATTATGTTTGTTGAAATACTGTGTCTGGTACATATGGCCGGGATAGCCCTCGTGGGCCAGGGTGGAATAGAGATTCTTCTGGCTGTTGGTGCTTCCGCCGTTGATATAAATACTGTTGTCCTCCGGCCGGTCCAGAGGCACGGTCAAATAGAACGCAGGGCTTAAGGTGCCTTCCAGCGCCTTGGGAACCTGTTTGATGGTGTAAGAGCAGTCGTCGATGGGTGGATAATCCCGGGCACACTGCTCTTTTAAGTCTTCCAGAATCTGGTTGGGGTCCGTCAGCTTGAAGGAGTAGGAATACATCTGGTCCGCCAGGGAAGGATCCTTGGTCAGCAGCGCGTTCATGGCCTTCAAATCCTTCAGCATCTGCGCGCCCATGGCGGATTTCAGCTCTTCGATGGTGGGATAGGAGGTCCCGGTACTGGAATTTACCATGTATTCGTAATAGCGCTTCCCCTCCGGCAGATAACACAGGCCCTTGTCATTTCCGCCCGTGCCCTTAAGGGCGGTGAGCTTGTCGATCAGCAGCTGGTAGGCGGGGACGAAGTGTTCGTCGATCATCTGGTGGTTGCGGGCGATATAGTCCTGTTTCTCCTGGTCGGTGAGATCCGGCAGCGCTTCCAGACGTTCGGCAAAGGTGGCGGCCATAAAGCTGTGGTCCGCGTCCAGCAGGTAAGCGTCGCAGGAGGCCAGAATCCGGTCAATGACCGCGTCGCACAGCCCCAGACCGGCTTCCGTCTTCTGCTGCTCAAAGGCGGCGATCTCGCCGTAGTAGGCGTCGATGGTGGAGAGCAGCTCCAGATAGTCCTCCACGTCCTGTTTGCTGTAAAATGCATACTCGGACAGCAGAATGGGCAGCTGAGCCTGAACGCCCAGGGAGGATGAGAGCGGCTGGTCGTAGAGCTCCAGGCCCTTGGCCGAGAGCTGGGTGGTCAAATAGGACTTTAAAATGCGGTAGGTCAGAAGCTGATCCTGCCGCAGCAGGCGGCTGTCCAGATTCTCCAGCTTTACCAGAAGTTCGGCGGTCTGGGACATGGCCTCCCGGCTCTGCTCCAGGGAGATGCCGCCGAAGGTTTTGGGGTAATCCGTGATACCGTAGGCCGCCGGGTCCGCCAGGGTGTAGTGCAGGGAGATCAGACTGCCGTCCACCTCGTCTAAGAAGAGCTGGTGCATCAGCTGGTCGAAATCGTGTTGGGCGGTGAGGGTTTTGGCGTCGTAGTGTTCAAAAGGCTCGCCTCCCGCGCTGCCATCCGTAATGCCGGAGGGATTGTCACCGGCAGCCGGGCAGCCGGTGACTAACAGCGACACCAGCAGTAGTGAAATTAAGAGGAAACGGTGCAGTGAGTATTTATGGTTCATAGAAATTGGATAGCCCTCCTTTTTGCGTAGTCACAGGTGCAAGACAAACTATAAGATTCTATAACTATATGTGCTGGGATGCGTTTATATGATGCATTGCGATGAAAAATTGTATCCATAAGATAACGATTGCATAAAGAATTGGAAAAATTGGAAATAATCGTGACATTTACCGTGAAAAACGCAAAAAATAGTGAAAATAAGAATTGTGGAGCGAACTGCAACAAATAAATAAAATGATGTGTGGCTGTACAGAGACTCCTTTGTGTATTGGGGAAATATGCACAAATAATTTCAAAATATTGTTATAATATTGACAAAAACATTATTAAATCAACGACGTATATTGACAGAAATGTAATTTCTGCTATAATTAAAAATATGTTAATTTTATATGAAAACGATGTCATGAGAAAGGCGGAATTGGAGGAAAATGGAAAAGATTAATGGTTTAATTGACATTGAAGGCACAGAATTTCCAGCCGGCCGGAGAACCAGAGTGGTCGTCGGTGTGGATTCTCCGCTGCAGGCTCAGCATTTTGTCCAGGGGATTGTGATGATTCACCCCGGCGGGGCGGTGCCGGAGCACGATCACGAGACGGAAGAAACATACACAATCCTTTCAGGAACAGGCGAAATGATGGTGGACGGGGAAATTCAGGCCGTTAAAGAAAACGATGTCATATACATGAAGCCCTTTGTAACCCATGGGCTGAAAAACACCGGAACCGAAGAGATGAAGATGATGTTTGTCTATGCGCCTAAGATGGTAGCGGCCCACTGGGATCAGGAGACCAAGGGCGAGCTGTAGGGCGCAGCCGGACAGAGCAGGAGGAAAAAGCATGTCGAAATTTATGACCAGAGAGGCGGCAGCAGCCCTGGTGAAGGACGGGGACACAGTGGCGCTGACCGGCAGCGGCGGCGGGGTGATGGAGCCATATGCCACCTTTGAAGCCCTTGAGAGCCGTTTCCTGGAGACGGGAAGTCCCAGAGGGATCACCTTGGTTCATGCCTCCGGCATCGGCAACAAAAAAGAGGCCGGAATCACGCGTTTCGCCCACAAGGGAATGGTAAAGCGCGTAATCGGCGGGCATTGGGGCTGGTCGCCGGAGATGCAGCAGATGGCCGTAAACGGGGAGATCGAAGCTTACAATTTCTCCCAGGGAGTGATCTGTCACCTGTTCCGCGAGATCGGAGCCCAGCGTCCGGGCCTTCTGACCAAGGTCGGGAAATATACATTTGTGGATCCCAGAAACGGGGGCGGCAAGTTAAACGACGCCACGAAGGAAGACCTGGTCCGGTTGATGGAGGTGGACGGGGACGAGTATCTGTTCTATAAGACATTTCCCATTAACGTGGCGATTATCCGCGGCACCTGCGCGGATGAGGACGGAAATGTGAGCATGGAACAGGAACCGGCCATGCTGGACGTGCTGCTGGCGGCCCAGGCGGCTCACAACAGCGGAGGCATCGTGATCGCCCAGGTGAAGTACCCGGCAGCAAAGGGCAGCTTAAACAGCAAGAAGATCAAGGTCCCCGGCGTCTACGTGGATGCGGTGGTGGTGGACCCGAACCAGTGGCAGACGGGAGAAGGGGAGTACAATCCCTCCTTCAGCGGAGATATCGTTCTTCCGGTGGACGCCTTAAAGCCCCTGCCTCTGACCCATAGAAAAATTGTAGCCCGGCGGGCCTTTATGGAACTGAAGGAAAATGCGGTGATCAATCTGGGCTTTGGAATGCCCGACGGAGTCGCCAGTGTGGCGGCGGAGGAAGGTTTTTCCGACAAGATTACAATGACCATTGAGCAGGGGATCTACGGCGGAGTTCCCGCCGCGGGAGCGATCTTCGGAGTTGCCAGCAATCCGGTGGCGGTGATCGACGAGGGAGCCCAGTTCGACTTCTACAGCGGACACGGCCTGGACATGACGTTTTTGGGACTGGCTCAGGCGGATTCCCACGGCAATGTAAATGTGAGCCGGTTTGGTACCACCATCGCGGGGAGCGGCGGATTTATCGACATTTCCCAGAGTGCGGGTAAGGTGGTATTCTGTGGAACCTTCACAGCCGGGGGCCTGAAGGTGGAGATCCAGGACGGAGCGGTGAAGATTCTGCAGGAAGGGAGAAACCGCAAGTTCATCCGGGAGGTGGAGCACCTGACCTACAGCACAAAGTATGCGGAGGAGGCCGGACAGAAGGTTATCTACGTCACCGAGCGCGCGGTCTTTGAATACCGGGACGGCAGGCTGGTATTGATTGAGATTGCTCCGGGGATCGATCTGGAGAGGGATATCCTGGGGCAGATGGATTTTGTGCCGGAAGTATCGCCGGATTTAAGAGAAATGGATTCCAGACTGTTTTGTGAGGAACGGATGGAGTGCAAATAAACAGGTTCAGAATGACTCTAAGGAGGAAGAGTGATGAGCGAGGAAATAAGACTTGAAGTGAAGGAGGGTTGGGCTTTGCTGGTGGTGGACCGGCCCAAACAGTTCAATGCCTTCAACACAGGAATTGTGGAGGAGATGGACCGGCTGCTGGACCAAGTGGAGGCCAATCAGGATATCCACTGTCTGGTGATCACAGGGTCAGGGGAAAAGTCTTTCATCTCCGGTGCAGACATCGGACAGATGGGGAGCGACGGCTACACGCCGGCGGATGCCCACTATCTGATCACCTGCGGTTACAAGGTTTATAACCGGGTGGAAAGCCTGAACATCCCGGTGATCGCAGCGGTAAACGGCTACTGTCTGGGCGGGGGCCTGGAACTGGCCATGTGCTGCGATATCCGGATTTGCAGCGCCAACGCCAAGTTTGCGCTGCCGGAGATCAATCTGGGAATCATCCCGGGCTGGGGCGGAACCATCCGCCTGCCGAGAATTATCGGCGAAGGCCGCGCCAAGGACATGATTTACCGCGGCAAGAAGATTGATTCCGCCACCGCATTGAATTACGGGCTGGTGACGGAGGTGTATGAGGACGTTGCGTCCCTGCGTGCAGGGGCGGAGGCGCTGGCCGTAGAGCTGGCATCCAAAGCGCCCATCACCATGGAGATGGACAAAAAGATGGTGAACCGTTCCATGTTCACGCACAACGATCTGTTGGATTCCTTGTGCCTGTCCTATTGCTTTACAACCCTGGATTCCCGGGAAGGGATTTCGGCCTTTTTGGAGAAGCGGCCCGCCAAATTTGAGGGACGCTAGAGGAGGACAGGGATGAAGCAATTTCCATTGGAACATAAAATCGCTGTGGTAACCGGCTGCGCCGGAGGAATCGGGGCAGGAATCGCCCTGGGTCTGGCGGAGGCCGGGGCCGATATTGTAGGAGTGGACCTCCAGGATCTGGAGGAGACCGCCGTACAGGTACGGGCTTTGGGGAGGCGTTTCCTGGCGTTCCGGGTGGACTTATCCGACCGGGAGGCCGTGGAGGCGGCGTGGACGCAGATTCTGGCGGAAGCCGGGGGCGTCGATATTCTGGTGAACAACGCGGGGATGCAGTACCGTCAGAACGCCTATGAATACCCGTTGGATGTATTTGACAAGGTGATTGCGGTGAACCTTCGAGCCGGATACCAGTTGGCCCAGCTGGCCGCGGGGCATTACCGGGCGGAGAAAAAGAGAGGAAAGATCATCAATCTGGCGTCCCTCTTCTCCAACTTTGGCGGTGTGAACGTCAGCGGTTACACCTGCAGCAAACACGGCGTGGTGGGTATGACCAGAGCGCTGTCCAATGAGTTTGCGGCGGACGGTATCTGTGTGAACGCCATCGCGCCGGGATACATTGCCACGGAGCTGACAAAGGCGATCTGGAGCGATCCGGAAAAAAGCAGGCCCATGGATGAGCGCATTCCCATGGGGCGCTGGGGAAAACCCCAGGATTTCGCCGGACCGGCAGTGTTTTTGGCCTCGGAGGCCTCGGATTACGTTTCCGGGATTGTGCTGCCCGTTGACGGGGGCTATTCAGCCCGGTAGATCAAAACGCGTTTCGTTTCTATTTCATTACAATAAAACAAAAAACTATATGAAAAAGCAGGAGGGAGTACATGAAAAAATTAGTTTCAATGATCTTAGTAGGTGCCAGTGTGTTATCGTTATGCGCATGCGGAGGCGGATCTTCTACCCCGGCAACAACGCAGGCTCCGGCCGACACGACCGCAGCCCCCGCAGATTCCAAGGCTGAGGAGACCACCACGGCCGCTGCTCAGGAACCGGCGGCTTCCGGCGAGAGCTACACGTTCCGCTGCTCCACCAACCATGCAGAGAGCTTCTGCACCTCCGTTGGTTTGGCTAAATTTGCAGAGTTGGTGAAAGAGAGAACCGATGGGAGAATTAACATCGAAATGTACTATGACGCGGTGCTGGGCGATGAGAAATCCGCCATCGAGCAGGTTCAGTACGGCGGCCTGGAGTTCGCACGCGTGAATATCAGCCCCCTGGCTGAGTTCGTGGATGGCTTCAACGCGCTGATGATGCCCTACATCTACACCAGCAACGAGCATTTCTGGAAGGTTCATGAGGGAGAGATCGGAATGGGAATGCTGAAGGGCGAGGATATGACCAAAGCCGGAATGTATGGACTGACCTACTATGACGGCGGAACCCGCTGCTTCTACAACTCCAAGAAGGAAGTTCACACCCCGGCCGACATGAAGGGACTGACTATCCGCGTACAGGAATCCAGCCTGATGATGGGAATGATTGAAGCTCTGGGTGCCAGCCCGCAGCCCATGCCCTTCGGCGATGTGTACTCTGGCCTGCAGACCGGAGTAATCGATGGTGCTGAGAACTCGATTGCCCAGTATCTGGAAATGTCTCACTATGAGGTGGCTCCCTATCTGTCTCTGGACAACCACGTCCGCGCTGCCGACTGCCTGATCATGAGCGAGAAGACCAGACAGATGTTAAGCGCAGAGGACTTGGAAATCATCGAGGCTGCGGCTCTGGAATCCTGGGACTACCAGAGAGAGCTGTGGGCCGAGGCTGAGACGGCTGCACTTGAGCAGTTGAAAGATTCCGGCGTTACCGTTACCGAGCTGACCGCTGAGGAGTATCAGCAGTTTGTGGATGCCTGCGCGAGCATGGTGAGCAGCTACGAGGGCGGAAAGTACCAGCCGATTCTGGACCAGATCGCTGCATTAGCGGATTAAGACAGTTAACAAAAATAGAACAGACTAATTTTACAAAGAGCCCGCGCCGCTTTTGAGGGCGGTGCGGGGGTGGTGAAATGAAACGGAAGCGATATAAGTCTGTAGCGGAGAGTACGGCCGGCTTGTAATGAAATCCGGCTGTACTTTTTTAAAAGAATAGAATCAGGGGAGGGAGGCGCAGAATTGATGAAAACCCAGAGCATCCTGGTCAGGGGACGGGAGGCGAGGCTGCTGACCTGTCACACCGCCGTGGTGGGAAGCGGGGCGGCGGGCTACGCCGCGGCCAACCGGCTGTACGAGGCAGGGCAGAGGGATATTGTCATGCTGACAGAGGGGGTAAGTAAAGGAACCTCCAGAAACACGGGATCGGACAAACAGACCTATTACAAGCTGAGCCTGTGCGGCGGCACGGCGGACTCCGTGGAGGAGATGGCCCGGACCTACTTCGCGGGCCGGGGAATGGACGGGGATCTGGCCCTGTGCGAGGCCGCGTTCAGCCCCCGCTGCTTCTACTACCTGTGCGAGGCGGGCGTTCCCTTCCCCCACAACGCCTTTGGAGAGTACAGCGGATATAAGACCGACCACGATCCGGCCATGCGGGCCACCTCAGCGGGGCCGCTGACCTCCAAATACATGACGGAGTGCCTGGAACGGCGGGCCAGGGATCACGGGATCACGGTGTACGACAACTGGCTGGTCATCTCCATTCTGGTGAAGGAGTCGCAGTGCGTGGGCCTGATGGCCCTCAACCGCCAAAGCGGGGAGTATCTGCTGGTCAACGCTGCCAACGTGGTCTATGCCGTCGGAGGCCCGGCGGGGGTCTACAAGAATTCCGTATACCCCTCCAGCCAGAGCGGAGCCACGGGGATCGCCCTGGAGGCGGGAGCCGCCGCCAAGAACCTGGCGGAATGGCAGTACGGAATCGCATCTCTGAAGTTCCGTTGGAACCTGTCGGGCACGTACCAGCAGGTGCTGCCCCGGTACGTGTCCACGGACGCGGAGGGGAAGGACGAGCGGGAATTTCTGGAGGAGCAGTTCGACAGTCCCAAGAGCCTGTTGACGGCGGTGTTCTTAAAAGGTTACCAATGGCCTTTTGATCCGGCTAAGGTGAAGAACCAGGGTTCATCCATGATCGATATGCTGGTGTACCGGGAGACGGTGGAGAAAAAGCGCCGGGTGTTCCTGGACTACCGCAGGAACCCGGATAGCTTAAACCGCCTGGGAGCGGACTGGCTCACGCGCCTGGGAGATCCCGCCGCCTCCTATCTGGCACAGTCGGGAGCGGCCCAGGACACCCCCATCGGTAGACTGCTGCACATGAATCCAAGGGCCGTGGAGCTGTACCGATCCCACAACATTGATCTGGAGACGGAGATGTTGGAAATCGGCGTCTGCGCTCAGCACAACAACGGTGGTCTGGCCGGGGACATCTGGTGGGAGAGCAACCTGTCCCATTTCTTTCCGGTGGGCGAGGTAAACGGCTCCCACGGCGTTCACCGCCCGGGGGGCAGCGCTCTCAACGCAGGTCAGGTGGGCGCCTTGCGGGCAGCGATCCGCATCGCGAAGGTCTACCGGCAGGGCCCCATGGAGATCCGGGACTTCCTTCAGAACGTGAGGGAACAGGCGGAAGAAAAGATGTGCCTGGCGGAGCAGTTTGAGGCTCCGAAGGAGGGCGGGCTTTCGCCGGTTCAGGTGAAGGAAAGAATTGGCTGTCTCATGTCCGCCGGAGCGGCCCACATACGGGCGGCGGACCAGATTTTATGGACGGCGGAGTCTCTGCGGGAGATTCGCAGGGAGTTGTTGAAAAAGATATTTGTAAAAAATACCCAGGAATTAGCGCAGGCATTTCAAACTTATGACACACTGATCAGCGCCGAAGCATTGACGGCAGCCATAAATCATTATATAAAGGAGGGAGGGGAGAGTAGAGGCTCTTATCTGATAAAAGAAAACGCGGCGGATGAGAACTTCCTGGATGGCCCGGACCTCTTTGGGGACAGCGTTCAGGAACTCCAGATGAGAGACGGAGCGTTCCAGGTACGCTGGCGTCCGGTCAGGCCAATCCCCCCGCGGGATTTATGGTTTGAAAATGTGTGGAAGGAGTATGAATCATATGGCAACTCTTAAAGATGTAGCGCAGAGGGCGGGGGTATCCGTCAGCACGGTGTCCAGGGTATTCAGTGGCACCGCATTCGTTGAGGAAGGGACAAAGGCACGGGTTTTGGAAGTGGCGGAGGAGTTAAACTATTACCCCAACGCTCTGGGGCGTTTTTTAAAAAAGCGCCAGACCAGGAACATCGGGGTGCTGATTCCCGATATCCGCAACCCCATTTTTCCGGTTTTGGTCCGGGCAATGGAGGACAAGGCGGAGGCCTCCGGATACACGATCTGTCTGTGCAACACCGATGAGAGCGCGGCCAAGGAAGAAAAATATATGAAGGTTCTCCAGTCTGTCTGGGTGGATGGAATTGTGGTCGCCACCGGTGGACTGTGTGACAAATGGAACAATATTGAAGGTTTTTTTAATCGGAATGTACCGGTTGTCAGCCTGATCCGTAAGGTCAACGACCAGATGGATCTGATCGCCTCTGACCACAGGGGCGGTATGAAGCAGGCAATCGACTATCTTATCAATCAGGGACGGAAGAAAATTGCGGTCTGCAAAGGGCCGGACAACATACTGGCATACCATGAGCGTATCGCGGCGTACCGTGAGCGGATGGAGGCGCTGGGTCTGTACGACGAGCGCCGGGTGATCGATATTATGCCCTACCAGAGCCCAACGGACAGCAAGGAAAATGCGGGCCTTAAGCTGCGGGAGTACCTGGACCAGGGCGTGGAGACGGACGCGATCATCGCGGCCAACGATGTCGCCGCCATGCAGTGCATCTGGGCGATCACAGAGCGGGGACTTAGGGTTCCGGAGGATATTGCCGTAATCGGCTTTGATAACGTTGACATCAGCTGCATGACCACGCCACCGCTCACCACCGTAGGACAGCCGCTGTACGACATGGGGGAGAAGGCCATTGATCTTTTGATTCAGAAAATCGAGGACCCAAGGACCTCCGGTATGGTACAGACCATCCGGTTCGCGAACCAACTGATCGTCCGTCAGACTACATAAGGAGAAGTTATGATCAGCGGAAGGACAGAATATTATGCAATTTTGGGGAATCCCATCGAGCAGGCGCTATCACCCATCATTCAGAACGCGGCCTTTGAGGCCCGGGGACGGGATGCGGTCTTTTTGGGCTGCCGGGTGGAGCCGGGAGAGCTGGAGCAGGCTGTGCAGGGGGCCAGAGCCCTTCATTTTTCAGGGTTGGCTGTAACGATGCCATTTAAGCGGGAGATCATCCCGTTTCTGGACCGGATTTCCCCAAAGGCTAAAGCGCTGGACGCTGTGAATGTGGTGGCAGTGGAGGACGGCCGCTATTGCGGCTACAACACCGATGGGGACGGCTTTGTCCAGGACTTAAAGGCCCGTGGGATTTCCCTTGTGGGCGGAGAAGTCCTTCTGCTGGGCGCTGGAGGAGCGGGCAGGGGAATCGCCCTATCCCTTCTGGAAGCAGGTGTGAAAAAGCTTTACATCTGCAATCTGTACCAGGACGAGGCGCAGGGGGTTATGGAGATGCTGGAGGGCTGTGGTTATGACGGTGCGGAGTACATTCCCTTTGAGCCAGACGCGGTCCGGGCTGTCTGTGATAACGTTTGCTTGATCGCCAACACCACCTGCCTGGGGATGGGGGAACGGCCCTCACCCCATGTGGACCTGGTTCCCTGGGAGACCCTTAACCGGGAAACCGTGTTCGCGGACATCGTACATAAACCATTAAAGACACAGCTTCTCAGAATGGCTGAGGAGCGGGGACACCGGATCGTAACCGGGGACGGCATGCTGCTTCACCAGGGAATCCTGGCCTACAGACTGCTCACCGGAGAGGAAGCGCCGGAGCGCTCCATGAGGGAGAAGTTGGACCAATGGCTTGCCATGGAGCAAGGAGGTTGAATAGATGAAGAAGATAAGAGATATTTTAGTGGGCTTATTTGATATTATTTTTAAGATATTGTTCGAATACTCGAAGTATGTGCTGATCGCCATTGTGGCCATTGTAAGCGCCCAGGTGGTGGCGCGAAACTTGTTCAAGGGGAGCATTATGTGGTCCCAGGAGGTATCGCTGCTGCTGATCGTCTGGATGACGTTTCTGTCCATGGCCATCGGCTCGGAAAAGAATCTGCACATCGGAGTGGAGCTGTTCTACTCATTTTTTCCCAAGCCAATACAAAAGCTCTGCGACGGGATTAACAACGTAATCGTGTTAACGATAGGAGCATTTCTGGGTATATACGGGACTCGCCTGGTTATGAGTACCATGAGTTCCACGCTGGCGGCCACCAAATGGCCGGCGGGCGTCCTGTACCTGATGATTCCGGTGGGCGGCTGGTGTATGTTTTTCTTTAAGATTCTGGACTGCTTTGGCTGGAAAAAATACAAGAAAACCGACCTGGATGAGAAACCCGAGGCGGCAGAGGAGGAAACCGTATGAATGTGAATATAGAGGCGGCCATCGCCATTCTGATGATATCGTTTTTTGTATTGGTGATCATCCGGCTTCCGGTGACCTTCGCGCTGATTATTTCCACGGCCCTGACCATGCTGTACTGTAAGATTCCGCTGATGACCATGGTGCAGCAGATGTCCAAAGCCGTGAACTCGTTTTCATTGCTGGCAATCCCGTTCTTCATTCTCATGGGTGAGATCATGGGAGCGGGGGGCATATCGTCCCGGCTTCTGGAGTTTGCCAACGTCTGTGTGGGCCACCTGCGGGGCGGTCTGGCCCATGTGAATATTCTGGCCTCCATGTTCTTCGGAGGTATTTCCGGTTCCGCGGTGGCCGACGTGTCCTCACTGGGTACGCTGGAAATCCCGATGATGGAGAAAGCGGGTTATGACCGGCCCTTTGCCACTGCGGTCACCGTGTCCAGCGCCTGCCAGGGCCTGATCATTCCGCCCAGCCACAACATGGTACTGTATTCCATGGCGGCCGGCGGCATCTCCGTGGGACGGCTGTTCTGGGCGGGGTACGCGCCCGGCATACTGCTGGGAATCTGCCTGATGATTCTCTGTTGGTTTATGTCCATCAAGCGCAATTACCCCAAGGGCGAGCGGGTGCCGCTGCGCCACGCCGTCAAGGTGACCAGGGAAGCATTTTTTGCAATTTTTGCCATGGTGATCATCGTGGGAGGCGTTTCCTGCGGCCTGTTCACCGCAACGGAGTCCGCGGCTATCGCCTGTATTTACTCCTTCCTGGTGTCCATGTTCATTTACAAAGAGCTGAAAATGCGCCATATGCCCAAGGTGCTTTCCAACACCGTGAAAACGTTAGCAATGGTGTACAGCCTGATCGCGGCCGCCGGAGCGTTTAGCTGGATTCTGGCGTATCTGAGAATTCCGGCCAGAGTGACGGATCTGCTGCTGGGGATCAGTGACAATCGGTTTGTGGTTCTGATCCTGATCAACCTGATCCTGCTGTTTTTGGGCTGCATCATGGATATGGCGCCCCTGGTATTGATTATGACCCCCATTTTGCTTCCGGTCGTGCAGAAGTTCGGCATGACTCCCATCCAGTTCGGAATCGTGCTGATGCTGAACCTGGGAATCGGCCTGTGCACGCCGCCTGTGGGCTCCTGCCTGTTCGCGGGGTGCGCCATCGGCAAGATCAGCATCGAGGAGACCACAAAGGCGCTGCTGCCCATGTATGCGGTAATGGTTGTGGCCCTGCTGCTGATCACCTTTATACCGGCGATTACCATGACGCTTCCGAATATCGTGATGCCGTAGGCGGCCGGATTTATCAATGACAAGTTAGGTAGGTATCAACGTGGAGAGACGAAAAGTAGCCCTGGTGACAGGGGCAAGCAGAGGAATCGGGCTGGCGGTTGCCACACAGCTGGGGCTGGACGGTTTTAGGATCGCGGCGGTTGCCACCCGTGAGGAAGAAAATTACCCGGAGGCCGGAAAGCGGCTGAGAGAGGCCGGTGTGGACTATAGATGGTTTGCTGGAAATATCGGCTCCGGGGAGGACCGGAAACGTATCGTCGCCCAGGTGGTGGATACGTTTGGCAGAATCGACGTGCTGGTAAACAATGCAGGGGTTGCACCCAATGTGCGGGCGGATCTGCTGGAGATGTCCGAGGAGAGCTATGACCGGGTGATGGAGATCAATGCCAAGGGGACCATGTTTATGACCCAGGCGGTGGCCCGGCAGATGATGGCCCAGGAACAGACCGGCGCAAAGCGTGGGACAATCGTCAACGTGTCGTCCTGCTCCTGCGAGGTGGTGTCCTTAAACCGTGGGGAATACTGTATTTCCAAGGCGGGGATCTCTATGGTGACAAAGTTGTTCGCGGCCAGACTGGCCCCGGAGGGAATTCTGGTGTTTGAGGTGCGTCCTGGCGTGATCGCGACGGATATGACCAGTACGGTGGAGGACAAGTACAATCATCTGATTGAGGAAGGGGTATTTCCCATCGCCAGATGGGGCAGGCCGGAGGACGTGGCGGACGCGGTATCCGTGTTTGCGGGGGAGAAGTTCCTGTACAGCACGGGCAATTACATTGACGTGGACGGGGGATTCCATATCCGCCGGCTCTGATGATCGGAGGCGAAGGTAACGGTATGAAAAAACGAATGAACGCCCGGGAAGCGGCCGGGCTGGTACGGGATGGTTCCTGCGTCTGGCTGGCCGGAGGCGGAGGGGGAATCAACGATCCCTGCCATTTTCTGGGAGAGTTGGAACAGTGTTTTCTGGAAACAGGCCATCCCAGGGATATGACTCTGTGCCACAGCGCGGGAATGGGAGACAAGCAGGGCGGCGGAGCCGACCATTTCGCCCATGTGGGGATGGTGAAAAAGGTGGTGGGAAGCCATTGGACCTGGTCGGTGCGTATGCAGGAGCTGGCCGCAAAGGAGGAGATCGAGGCATATGTGCTGCCCCAGGGCGTGATGTCCCAGATGACCCGGGATATCGCGGGGGGACGGCCCGGGCTGATCAGCCGCATTGGGCTTGGGACTTTTGTGGATCCCAGGGTGGAGGGCGGCTGTATGAACCGCCGCTCTACGGAACAGCTGGCTCAGGTGCTGGAGATTGGGGGAAGGGAATATCTTCTCTACAAGGCTTTTCCCATCGATGTGGCGGTGATCCGCGGATCCACCGCCGATGAGGATGGAAATATCAGCTACGAGCAGGAGGGGATTGTGCCGGAAGCCTTGTCCGCGGCCCAGGCAGCCAAAAATTCCGGTGGAATCGTGATCGCCCAGGTGAAGCGGATGGTGGCCCGGGGGACCATAAAGCCGCTTCAGGTGAAGGTGCCAGGGGTGCTGGTGGACGCCGTGGTGGTGGACCCGGAGCAGCGCCAGTCCCTTCTTACGAACTACGATCCGTCCCTGGCCGGGGAATACCGGGTGGTGACTGAGGATGAGGACGGCCGGATGCCCTTGACGGAGCGCAAGGTTATCGCCAGGCGCGCAGCTGAGGAGCTGGGAGAGAACGACGTCTGCAACCTGGGCTTCGGCATGCCGGACGGTGTGGCGGCCGTGGTGAAGGAGGAGCGGGGCATGCCGCCGATTTTATCTGTGGAGCAGGGCATCATCGGGGGGATTCCCCAGGGCGGAAGCAACTTCGGCCTGGTACGTAACCCAATGGCGATTTTGGATCAGCCCTACCAGTTCGACTGGTACGACGGAGGAGGCCTGGATGTGACGGTGCTTTCCTTCGCGCAGTTTGACCGCTGCGGAAACGTCAATGTGAGCAAATTCGGCGGCCGGATCAATGGAGTTGGCGGGTTTATCAACATTTCCCAGGGCGCCAAGAAGGTAGTGTTTGTGGGAACCTTTACCGCAGGGGGATTTCGCGCTCAGGTGGGGGAGGGAACGATCCGCATCATGGCCGAGGGCAGGAGCAAAAAACTGGTGGGCCAGGTAGAGCAGATCAGCTTCAGCGGCGCTTATGCCCGGGAGAACGGCCAGAAGGTGGTGTTTGTGACGGAGCGGGCGGTGTTCGAGCTGACGCCGGAGGGCGTGAAATTGACCGAGATCGCTCCAGGCATGGACTTAAAGCGGGATATACTGGATCAGATGGAGTTTGTGCCGGTGATGGACGAGGAAATCAAAATCATGCCGGCAAGGTATTTTGAAGCGTAAGCAGGAGGGTAGAACATGAAGCAGCTGCAGCTGAAAGAGGTGGAAAAAACGGTGGAGTCCATTCCCATGGGACAGAAGGCGTATTTTTCAAAAACGGTGACGGAGGGGGACGTGGCCCTGTTCGCAGGAATCACGGGCGCCTTTGAGCCGCTCAGCATGAACCAGGAATTTGCGGAAAAGACGCCGTATTTAAGCCGCATGGTGCAGACCATGCTGTTGGCCACCTACACATGGCCTGTTTCCACTCAGATTGCCTCCCCGGGCGCGGTGACCATCGCCCAGGAGTCCACATTCTTAAAGCCTGTGAAAATCGGAGATACAATCACGGCAGTGGGAGAGGTGACGCAGAAGATAATGGAAAAGAAAATCGTGATCGTGCGCACCACCTGTTACAATCAGGACGGAGAGATGGTGATGGACGGTTCTGTTGTGGAATTGATGCGGGTGCACTAGGAGGGGGGACGAAAAAGTGGCTATGATGCAGTTTGAACAAAAGACAGTGGACACCCTGAAAATTGGAGATTTTTCGCTGTTCACAAAGACGGTTAGCGAGACGGACATTGTGCTGTACGCGGGGATTTCCGCGGATTTTGCGCCGGTCCATCTGAATGAGCAGTACGCGGCCCAGACGCGTTTCGGTAGCCGGATCGCCCATCCTATGCTGTTGGGCACGATGGCGGGAGGCGCGATTTACCGCCTGCTCTCCCCAAGCTCCATCTGCGTAAAGCGGGAGTTTGAGGTGATCGCCCCGGTGTTTGCGGGTGAGACGGTGACGATCCGCGCGGAGATCGCGTCTCTGGACCGTGAGCACAGCCGAGTTGTGGTGGATTTCGAGTGCTATAACGTGAAGGAGGAGCTGGTGCTTCGCGGCAGTTCCCTGGAGGCCCTTGATTTGGTGGAAGGAGAGCAGGTGAAGGCATGAGTCTGGAAGGAATCGTATTAAAGAAGATGGAGGATATCAAGGTAGGCGATGTGGCCTACTTTTCCAAGACGGTGACGGAGGCGGACATCATGATGTTCGCGCAGCTGTCCGGCGATTACGCCCCTCAGCACGTCAGCGCGGAGTTTGGCAAGACCATGATGTACAAATCCAGAATTGCCCACGGCATGCTGACCGCGGGCCTGATCTGTCCGGTGTTAAATCGGCTGTGTGGGGACGGCTCCGTCACCTACTCCCAGGAGATCAAGTTCAAATCCGCGGTGCTGTTAAACGATACGGTGACGGTCCGTGGCGAGGTTGTGGAGCTGATTCCTGAGGAAAACAAGGTGAAGATCGATGTGGTGTGCCGCAAGCAGGGCACCGGCCCGGAGGACCGGCCGCTGATTCTGGCCGCCTTTGTACAGAAACTGGAGATAACGTCGCTGGATGCATAGATTCAGAGAGAAAGGAAAAGGAATTTTCATGAAAGTTGGAATTGCATGTGAATCATCGTCATTTCTGCTGAAGGAAGCGGTGAAGAAACATTTGACCGGCCTTGGCTATGAGGTGGTGGACGTGGGACAGCAGACGGCGGAGGACAACGTGCTGTATTTTGAGGCGGCTGCGAATCTGGCGAAGCTGATTCAGAGCGGGGAGTGCCAGCGCGGAATCGCCATCTGCGGTACTGGCGCGGGCATCAGTATGGTCTGCAACAAATTCAGGGGCGTATACTGCGTCGCCTGCGAGAGCGTATTTACTGCGGAGAAAATTTCCCTGATCAACAATGCCAATGTACTGGCCATGGGAGGCCGGGTTGTCAGCTGGGATATGGGTTGCGAGATGGCGGAGAAGTTCCTGGCAGGAAAGTGGTGCGAGGGATTTGCCGAGCAGCGCAGGCTGAACAATGAGAAGGGTTATGCCGTGCTGCAGGAAATCGAAGGGGGTATGTGACATGGCCGTGCATTTAAAACCGGAGGAAACCAGGGGATACCATTCCCCGGAAAGCCTGGGTCTGGTGTACTGTTCTGCTGAGCGGGTGGAGATCGCCGGGACGGAGCTGCTTAAGAGTGGAGACGAGGAATTGTGCCTGGTATGCATCGCGGGGAAGGCATTTTACCAGTGTGGAGGCGAGAGCGGGGAGGCGGTGCTCTGTGATATGCTCTATATGCCGATCCGGTCGGATATCATTCTGTCCGGGGACGGGGCCGTGTTCATGCGCTTTGGGGCTCCGTGCAGCCGTCAGTACCAGTTTAAACACATTTCTTTCTCGGAGGTGAACGGGGACAGCCGGCACAAGGTATATGGGAAGGCAGAAAACGGAACCCTGCGGGATGTCTGGAATTTTATCGACGAGAAATTCGGCTCGGGCCGTTTCCTGACCGGCATCTGCTTCGGTCGGGACGGCGGATGGACCGCGTGGCCGCCCCATGAGCACGGGGCGGAACGCGAGGAGGTCTATGTGTATTTTAATATGGGTGAGAGCTTCGGTCTTCAGTGTGTTTATAACGATCTGGACCAGGCGGAGGCTCATGTGGTGCGGGAGGGCCACCTGATCGCCATTCCGGAGGGCTATCATCCCAACTGCGGCTGCCCCTGCGGTGGCATCCGATACGTGTATTGCATGGTCTCCGTCAAGGAAGGGGATCGGGACTTTATGAACCTGCGCACTCAGAAAATCTATGGGGACCGCCTGGAATAGGGGCGGCCATAAAGGAGAATGGGATGATCAATACTGCATCGATTATTAATGTGCCTTTTTTGCGCATGAAGGAGGATTTGGACGCCATGGTAGCCGGCGGCGTCCGGTATTTCCACATTGATCTGATGGACGGGCATTATGTGCCGAATCTGTGTATGCCCATCAAACTGATCCGGGAGCTGAAGGCCGCCTATCCCCAGGTGGCGATGGATGTCCATGTGATGGTCACGGATCCCTGCGTTTATATTGAACGGCTGAAGGAGGCCGGGGCGGACTATGTGGCCTTCCACACGGACAGCACCAATTTTGTCCGCAGGACCATTAATGAGATCCACAAGGCCGGTATGAAGGCGGGGATCGTGATCAACCCCTCCCAGCGCATCGACCACATCGCGCCCTACGCGGAGTATGTGGACATGGTGATGCTTATGGCGGTAGAGCCGGGCTTTGCGGGCCAGCCCTTGCTGGAGGGAAGTATGGAGCGGCTTCAGGAGATAGCTGACCTGCGCAGGCAGTACGGCTGCAAGTTTTTGATCTCTGTGGACGGCGGGATCGACCACGAGCGCTGTCTCCGCTGCAGAGAGATCGGCGTGGACATGATTGTGGGAACGGTGCACAATATTTTTAAACAGCCGGACGGACTGAAAAGCGCGTGTATGCGGTTTGAGAGAGAGTTCGGGGAGACGATGGGCGGGGATTAACCCGCCCCTTTTTGCGTTTCTCTTACGGAAGTTCCCTTGTAGGAAAAGTGGGTTTGTGCTATGATAGAGAATGCGGCGCTGACAATTTTGAGAAGGATAGGTGAGGGGAATGCAGTTGGATAAATCCAGTTTTACGATACCGAATAAGAGAAATGAGGCATTGGAGGAGCTGATCCGCGAAAATTCCACATGTGTTACCTATCCGGCCAAGCGCGTTTTTCTGGAGCCGGGCATGGAGCCGCAGGGGGTGTATTATATCGCGGAGGGGCGCACCAGGCATTATATGATGGCGGGCGACGGCACGGAAAAGATCCTTTATACCTTGTCTGCGGGCTGGTTCTATGGGGAGACGCCCGTGTCCCTGCAGGAACCCACCGGCCTGTTTTCCAAGGCGGAGGTGAAAACGCAGATTTATATTATTCCGCTGCGCACCTACGAACATCTGGTGGATACCAACAAGATGTTCCGGGACGCCATTATGGAAAATATTCTGAAAAAGATGCTGATTCTGCGCCATGAGATCGAGAATCTGACGTTCAACTCCTGTAAGGACCGCCTGAAACGGCTGTTCTGCTCCACGGCGGATACGGAACGGCTCATCGACGGCGGCTGGTACAAGCTGAAGGTACATTATACCCAGTACGAGCTGAGCACGATTATCGGCGGCGCACGGGTTACGATCAGCAAACTGATCAACGAGCTGTGCGACGAGGGATTTATCCGGATGCTGAACCGGAATGTCCAGGTGAATCAGGAGGAGTACCGGAAATTTATGGAAAATAGTTGATTTGACATTTCACAGAAATCGCTAAAGTAAAACGCTGACAGAGAACCTGTGCCCGGGAGGCATGGGTTCTTTTTTGAATACAATGGGCGGGCGGCGCATCCTGCGGCGATTTTTACACTTTTTTAACACCAATAAATTGTGCGATTTCAATAAATATTATTCGTTAAAATAACAGAAAATAGAAAAATATATGATAATTCAAAGGGTATAGGCGATAAAAAAACTTTTTGTGATTAAAAACAGAGAATCGTCTCTGAATTTAAGTAACATAGTATGCAATGAATCCATTTTATCATTGTAAGCTATCGAGTAGAAAAGTTGTGATATCTGTGCAAAAATAGGGTTATCAAACGGAAAATCCATACGAAATGGACAACAAAAAATGAGAAGGAAGGTAATGTTATTATGATGAATTTACAAGGCTCCTGGGTGGCAATGCCCACACCGTTCACAGAGGACAACAAAATCGATTTCAAGGGCTTTGAGACCCTGATCAACCGCCAGATCAAATATGGCACGTCCCAGCTGTTTATCCTTGGCTCCGCAGGCGAGGTGACGCTGCTGACCCAGGAGGAGAAGGAAGCCATCGTCAAGGAAGTGATTCAGATGACAAAGGGCAAAATTCCGGTGTTCTTCAGCGCCGCGTCCTTCACCACGGACGCCAGCGTGGCGTTTGCACAGTATTGTGAGAAGCAGGGAGCGGACGGCGTCGTGTTCACGGTTCCGCCCTACGTGCTGATCAACCAGACGGCGGCCCACATCCATCTGGATACCTGTATGAGCGCGGTGGATATACCCTGCGGTATCTACAACAATCCCTCCCGTCTCGGGGTTCAGGTGATGCCCGAGACCATCAAGAAGCTGTCCGACGCCCACAGCAATTTTGTGGTGGACAAGGAAGCGCTTCCCAGCGTGGAGCAGCTGGTGCAGGTGCAGAGGCTGTGCCAGGGCAAGGTAAAAATCATGTGCTGCGATTTCCCCAAGTATTCCATCGTGCTTCCAACGCTGGCGGTGGGCGGAACCGGTACGGCCAATATCGGCGGAAATATTATCCCCGAGGAGGCGGCCATGTACTCACGTCCCTGGACGGACATGAAGATTATTGAGGAGTGCCGCGAGGGTTATTTCAAGTGGTTCTCGCTGTTACAGGCCCTGTACACCTTCTCAAACCCCGTGGTGATCAAGGCGGCTCTGAACGTTTTAGGTCTGCCGGGCGGACATTTGAGAAAACCCTACCAGGATTTCGGCGGCCAGAAGCTGGCGGATCTGGAGAAGCTCATGGGCGAGATGGGCGTGATCGACAAATACGGCGTGAAGTCATAAGAATCGGTGGCAGGAGGTCATTTCATGGCGGAAAAGTTAATTGTAATCGGAGGTACGGCGGCCGGTCTGAGCGCCGCCTCCAAGGCAAAGCGCGTGAAGCCGGAGCTGGAGATCCAGGTGTTTGAGAAATCCGGCTATATCAGCTACGGGGCCTGCGGCCTGCCCTATTTTGTGGGCGGGATGATTGCGGAGCCGGATGATCTGGTGGCGGTGGACGCGGAAACGATGCGGAATAAACGGGGAATCCCCACCTGGATTCACCATGAGGTGACGTCCATCAACCGAGGGGAGAAAACCGTGGCGGTAAAGAATCTGGACACAGGGGAGGAATGCGTACACCCCTACGACAAGCTGGTGATCGCCACCGGCGCGGTTCCGGCGGTTCCGCCGATTCCGGGAATCCACTCCGAGGGAGTCTATTACCTGAGAACGGTGGAGGACGGAATCCGCCTGAAGGCTACGGTGCAGCGGGAGGCCAAAAGCGCCGTTATCATCGGCGGCGGTTTCATCGGCCTGGAGCTGGCCGAGGAGTTGACACTGTCTGGGGTCAGTGTTACGATTTTTGAGCAGCTTCCCAGACTGCTGCCTTTTCTGGACACGGTATTTTCTCAGAGTGTGCTGGAGAATCTGGAACGCCACGGGGTGAAGGTCCACACGGGAACCGGGGTGGCGGAGATTCTTACCCAGGACGGCAGGGCGCGCTGGGTGCGCACGCCGCAGGGTGAGACGCTGGAGACGGATTTCGTGCTGGTGTCCGCCGGAGTGAAGCCCGCTTCCGATTTGGCCGGACAGGCGGGACTTGCCCTGGGACTGAAGGGGGCGATTGTGGTGGACGACGAGATGCGCACCAGCGACCCGGACATCTGGGCCTGCGGAGACTGCGTGCAGATGAAGCAGCTGATCACCGGGGAACCGGTCTATGTGCCTCTCGGCACCACGGCCAACAAGCAGGGGCGCATCGCGGGCGGCAACGTGGCGGGCGGCCATGACACCTTCAAAGGCGTGCTCGGCTCCACAGTGACCAAGGTCTTTGAGCAGTACATCGCGTCCACTGGCCTTTCCCTGGAACAGGCACAGGCCGCCGGATTTCAGGCGGTTTCCACCATGATCACCAAAATGGACCGGGCCTCCTACTATCCGGGCGGCCGGGACAATCAGATCTGCCTGATCTTTGACCGGAAAACGGGGCGCCTTTTGGGCGCGCAGGGCATCGGCAGCGAGAGCATCGCCGGGCGCATCAATGTGCTGGCAACCGCCATTACCTGCGGTATGACCGTGGAGGCGGTGAACGAGCTGGATCTGGTCTACGCGCCGCCGGTGGCACCGGTTTATGATCCGATTCTGATCGCAGCCAGCCAGGCTGTGAAGAAAGTGGAAAAGCAGGTGAAATGATGGGGCAGATTTACGAGGTTACGGTGAAGACCGGGGAGGATATCAAGGAGGTTGTCACGGATTACGTGCTGGGACAGGGCTGGGAGAGCGTGTACATTACCGGAGCGGTTGGCTCGGTGATCGGTATGTCCTACACCACGCCGGTCCGGGACCAGCTGCCCCTTGTGACTGCCTCCCAGCCGGCTGAGGGAGCGGCGGAGGTGTTGTCCCTCACCGGCGAGGTGATGAAGCGGGAGAAAATGGACCCGGCGCTGCAAAGCGTCTACAAGGACACGGAGTGCCCGCTGTTTGTACATATCCATATCAGCTGTGCGCATCGGGACGGCTCGGTTCGGGGCGGCGGCCTGGCGGCCGGAAACGCGTTCCGCTCGCTGCGCATTTTCATGACCCCGCTGGGGTAGAAGCGATCAGGGCGGGCAGGACCCGCTGCAGCAAACGACTAAGAGGAGGAATTTTGAAATGAAGAAAAATTGGTTGGCATTGATACTTGCAGGTGCAATGGCATGTTCCATGACCGCGTGCGGCGGATCTTCCGGGACGCCTGCGACGGCAGGCGGAGGGGATACGGCGTCAAAAGGGGAGAGCGCTGCGGCTGCGGACCAGGGGGATCAGGCTGCGGGCGAAGGCATTGAAAAGCCGTCCTCGCCCCTGCGGTATTCTCTGGGAACCAGCTCTTCCGGCGGTAACTTTTACCTGGTGGGCGGGGGAATCGCAACGATCCTGAACAATTCCCTGCCGGATTATTTTGTGATCACTTCGGAGGAGACCGGCGGTTCCACCGCCAACCTGACCATGATCCAGAACGGCGAAATGGAGGTGGGAATCGCTATGACCTCCTCCCTGGCCGAGGCGAAGGAGGGCACCGCGGAGTGGACCGGAGGCCCCATGGACAAGGTGAGAGGTATGGTCGCCCTGTATCCGTCCTATATGACGATGTATGCGCTCTCCTCATCGGGAATTAAAAATATCAGCGATTTTAACGGAAAAATCGTAGGTCTTGGTTCTAAAGGCGCGGCAATGGACAGCGTGCTGCGTGCTGCATTTGACAAGATGGGCGTAAAACCGGCTTCCATCTACAACGACGGACACGGGGCTACCGCCTCCGCTGTGGCGGATGGACAGGTGGACGCGGCGGTGCTGTTCTCTTTCCCACCCTTTGCGGCGATTTCTGAGCTGGAGGCTACCCAGGAGTTGAACTTCATCGGACTGACGCCGGAGGAGCAGAAGCAGCTGACCGATATGTATCCCTTCTATACGGCGGCTACCATGCCGGCCGGCTCTTACAAGGGCGCTACGGAGGACGTTCCTACTGTGACCGAGTGGAATATGCTGGTGTGCAGCAGCGAGGTGCCGGAGGATTACATTTATCTGATGACCAAGACGCTGCTGGAGAATAATCCCCAGCTTATGGAAATCCACAAGAGCCTGGAATACTGTACGGCGGAGAATATTTTAAACTACAATGTGCCGCTCCACGCGGGCACGGTGCGGTATTTGCAGGAAGTTGGCATCGAGGTGCCGGATGAGCTGATTCCGCCGGAGTATCAGAAGTAATTCCGGTATCCGACATATAAGGAGGGACTTGATGGATAAGAAACTTACATATCAGAAGGTGGTTACCGCGGTCTGCATGCTGGTGTCACTCTTTGCAGTGATCATCCATGTGGGGAACTATACCACGTTTACAATGCCCAGCATCCTGTTTTACGCCTGGCATCTTCTGATCGGACTTGTGCTGATTTTTCTTTATAAACCTCTGGGCGGCAGCAAGGAGCTGTCGCCCGGGATGCGGACTTTGTGCAGGGCGGTGGACTGGATTCTGATCGCTCTGACCGCAGTCGTGAGTTTTTACGTGATTTTCAATTTTGAGACCTATACCACCACCATGCAGAACAACATGATGACAAAGGAGCTGTATGTATTTGGAATCATCATCACCCTGCTGGTGCTGGAGGCAGGGCGGAGAATGCTGGGGAACGTGCTGCCCATCATCGCCATCGTGGCCATTATTTATGCGTTGACGGGCGATAAGATTCCGGGACTGTTCGGGCATCGGGGCTACAGCATGCAGCGGGTGGTTCTGGCCATATTCAGCGACCGCGGCGTCTATGGCACGCCCATTGGGACTTCGGCCACCAATGTTTACCTGTTCCTGTTGTTTGCGGCCTTTCTGTCCGTATCCGGGGCGGATATCATTTTCCAGAATATCGCAATCGCCGCGGCCGGCAGAAAGCGGGGCGGCCCCGCAAAAATGGCGGTAATCGCCAGTGCGTTTTTCGGAACCATTTCCGGGAGCTGCGTGGCCAATGTGGTGAGCACCGGCGCGTTTACCATTCCCCTGATGAAACGCAATGGTTATCCAAAGAAGTTCGCCGGGGCGGTGGAGGCGGTTGCGTCCACTGGCGGCCAGATCATGCCTCCCATTATGGGAGCGGCTGCCTTCGTGCTGTCGGACGTGGCGGGAGTTCCCTACGCGGAGGTCTGTATTGCGGCGATTCTGCCCGCGCTGATGTACTATATCTGCCTGGTTAAAATGGTGGATCTGGAAGCGGTGAAACACAATCTGGCCGGGCTGAGTGAGGATGAGGTACCTAATTTGAAGGAGTCTCTGGCCAGAGGAATGAAGCTGTTTATCCCGGTCGGCGTGCTGCTGTTTATGATGCTTGGGTTGAAGACCACGCCCATGAAGGCGGCTATTTTTGCTACCGCTGCGATTCTGGTTACGGGAGTTTTGGATTCCAAAGACCGAATGACCCTAAAAGGGGTTGTGAACGGCGCTGTGGCGGCCGGAAAATCCCTCTGTTCCGTTGTGGCGGCCTGTTCCACTGCGGGAATTGTGGTGGCGGTGTTCTCCCTGACCGGCCTGGGCCTTAAATTCTCCAACTTCATTGTGCAGCTGGGCAGCAATTCCCTGATCCCCAGCTTGATTCTGGCCATGCTGGTGTGCGCGATCCTGGGCATGGGCCTGCCCACCACGGCGGCCTACATTGTCTGCGCCACCGCCATTGCGCCCGCGCTGACCGGGCTGGGACTGCCGATTCTGGCGGCCCACCTGTTCCTGATGTATTTCGCTTCCATCTCGGCGATCACGCCGCCGGTGGCGGTTGCCTCCTACGCGGCGGCCGGTATTGCGGAGGAAAATCCCATGAAGGTGGGGCTGCAGGCGGTGAAGCTGGGAATCACGGGCTTTATCCTTCCCTTCGCCTTCGCGCTGAACCCGGATTATATCACCTTCGGGTGGAATCTGCAGACGCTTCTGACCTGGATCTCCGGGATGGTGGTTTGTTATTCCCTGGCGATTATGCTGCAGGGATATGTGGAGAGCCGGATTACCGTGTTGGAGCGGTTGGCTTATCTGGCTGTGATCGTGTTAGCCATTACGCCGTATATGTTGAATTCCCTGATCGGATTTGTGCTGTTCGCCGCGCTGTACGGTTTCCGCAAATGGCAGGCAAAACGCGCGCCTTTACTGGCTTCCTCTTAGTATTTTGCAACATAGATGTGGGTATGGGCCTCGGATTTTTTATCCGGGGCCTGTATTCATTTTGGGCGGAGAAAAAATAAGAATCATAAAGTTGATTATGTTGTATTTGATTTCCCTTTATGTTAAAATGAGGGGGTATAATTGAACGGAGTACAGAGGATAGACTGATGATGGCCTTCGGAAATAAGCCGAAGGAGGAACTATGATGTGAGTACACTGGAAGTGTTGACATTGGTGCTTGTGATTTTCGCGGCGCTGACTTACATAGACAATCATCAGAATCGAAAATGAGCTATCCTCTACTGCAATAGAGGATAGCTCGCAACTATAAATTGCACAGATATCCGAAGTGCAATCATCGGACTGGAAGTGTCCTTTGATTACTTCTAAGTAAATTATACACGGGGTGCTTGAATTTTTCAAGTACCCCTTTCAAATTTTGCAGGACTTTTAGCCGTGGGCAGGCGGGGAGATTTTGCCGGAAAGCTTTGTTTTAAGGGAAAAAATGGCTGAATTCGCGGGCCATGTCTTGACGAACAACCGTGGAAAGATTATACTTAAAGCTATTGAAGTCAGGGCACGCCGCCGTTTCCGGACAGTCCACCACAGGAGGGACAAGCTGGGAAGGGCGGCATTTGCCCCGGGAAATGAGGGAATGAAACCATGTGTCAGAATTGTAAAAAGCCATATTATATCACCACGGCCATCGCATATGCCTCCGGCAAGCCCCACATCGGCAATACCTACGAGATCGTGCTGGCCGACAGCATCGCCCGCTATAAGAGGGCTCAGGGATGCGATGTGTTCTTCCAGACCGGAACGGACGAGCACGGCCAGAAGATCGAGGAGAAAGCCCAGGCGGCGGGCGTGTCTCCTAAGGAGTTTGTGGACAAGGCCGCTGAGGAGATCAAACGGATCTGGGATCTGATGAACACCTCCTACGATAAGTTTATCCGCACCACGGATGCGGACCACGAGGCCCAGGTACAGAAGATTTTCAAGCGTCTGTACGATCAGGGGGACATTTACAAGGGGTATTATGAGGGCATGTACTGCACGCCCTGCGAGTCCTTTTTCACCGAGTCCCAGCTGGTGGACGGCAAGTGCCCGGACTGCGGCCGCGAGGTGAAACCGGCCAAGGAGGAGGCCTATTTCTTCCGTATGAGCAAGTATGCGCCCAAGCTGATCGAGCACATCAACGCTCATCCCGAGTTTATCCAGCCCGTTTCCAGAAAGAACGAGATGATGAACAATTTCCTGCTGCCCGGGCTTCAGGACCTGTGTGTGTCCAGAACCACGTTCAGCTGGGGAATTCCGGTAACCTTTGATCCCAAGCATGTGACCTATGTGTGGCTGGACGCGCTGACCAACTATATTACCGGGATTGGGTACGACTGCGACGGCGGCAGCACCGAGCAGTTTAAGAAGTATTGGCCTGCTGATCTGCATTTGATCGGTAAGGACATTATCCGCTTCCATACCATTTACTGGCCCATTTTCCTGATGGCCCTGGGAGTGGAGCTGCCTAAGCAGGTGTTCGGTCATCCCTGGCTGCTGCAGGGCGACGGCAAGATGAGTAAATCCAAGGGAAATGTGCTCTATGCCGATACGCTGGTGGATTTCTTCGGCGTGGACGCGGTGCGTTATTTTGTGCTTCATGAGATGCCCTTTGACAACGACGGCGTGATTTCCTGGGAGCTGATGGTGGAGCGGATGAATTCCGATCTGGCCAATATTCTGGGCAATCTGGTGAACCGGACGATCTCCATGAGCAACAAGTATTTTGGCGGAGTAGTGGCGGACAAGGGCGCGGCGGAGGCCGTGGACGAGGATTTAAAGGCTACGGTTCTGGAGGCGGTGAAGAAGGTGGAGGCCAAGATGGAGCAGCTGCGCGTGGCCGACGCGATCACCGAGATTTTCAATATTTTCCGCAGAAGCAACAAGTATATTGACGAGACGACGCCCTGGGCGCTGGCGAAGGATGAGGCGAAGAAGGACCGGCTGGCTACGGTGCTGTATAACCTGTCGGAGGCCATTGCCATTGGCGCGTCGCTGTTAGAGCCGTTTATGCCGGAGACCTCCGGGAAGATTCTGGCTCAACTGAATACCGGCAAGCGCGAGCTGGCGCAGATGGATGTGTTCGGGATGTATGAGTCCGGCACCAAGGTGACGGACAAGCCGGAGATTTTGTTTGCACGTATGGATATTAAGGAAGTGATGGCTAAGGTGGAGGAGATGAACGCGGCGAATGCGCCGGCAGTTCAGACGGAAGCTGAGGCGGAAGAGAAGGCGGACGACGGGATTGATCTGGAGGCGAAGCCGGAGATTACTTACGATGATTTTGCCAAGCTGCAGTTCCAGGTGGGCGAGATTATCGCCTGCGAGGCGGTGCCGAAGTCCAAGAAGCTGCTGTGCTCCCAGGTGAAGGTGGGAAGCCAGGTGAGGCAGATTTTGAGCGGAATTAAGGCGTACTATTCTCCGGAGGAGATGGTGGGCAAGAAGGTCATGGTTGTGACGAATCTGAAGCCCGCTAAGCTGGCCGGGATGGTGTCCGAGGGGATGCTGCTGTGCGCGGAGGACGCTGAGGGGAATCTGGCGCTGATGAGGCCGGAGAAGGATATGCCGGCTGGGGCGGGGATTTCATGAGATAATTGGTGAGAAAATTGGAATAGTATGGAATGGGGGCTCGCGATGAGGGATTTTGGTCGCGGGCTCTTGTTTTTTGCGGGTGGGCGGAAGGGGACGCGCCGGAGCGGGGCGCAGCGAAAGGGCTTCGCGGGACTGCTCCCCGGAGCCCTTTCGCTGCCCCCCACTCCGGCGCTGGCGCTTCCGGGAGTGAGGGAGGCGGCGGAGGGATTTCCGGGAGTGAGAGGGGGAGGAGAGGGGATGAAAGTGGAGGATTGTTAAAAAATGGGGATTTGTCCCACTTTTAGGGTGGATTTTGTGGGGGAAGTGGGAGAAAACTTGCATTTTTTCTTGGTTTGGAGTATGATAGAGAAACACATATAACATAATGTGGGGTACGAAGGATGAACGGGAGAGTCAGAAGGAGACGGTATTCCAGACGGCCGTTTAATGGGCTGACGGGGAATCAGTTAAAGTTGATCGGGATGCTTGCGATGTTCGCAGACCATATTGGGGCTGTGGTGATCCAGTGCGGGATTTTGCATGGCAGGGATGCGCTGGCTTGCAGCGCGATTATTGCTACGGCTTCGGGGCAGAGATGGCTGTTAGTGGGGAAGGTCTGCCGCTATGCGGGGAGACTGGCGTTTCCGATTTTTGCATTTCTGCTGGTGGAGGGATTCCGGCACTCCAGGAACAGGGCGTTCTATGCGCTGCGCATAGGGATTCTGGCGCTGGTGTCTGAGATTCCGTTCGATCTGGCTGTTTATAATACGTGGTTTTATCCGGGGTATCAGAATGTGCTGTTTACCCTGCTGATTGGTCTCCTGGTGATGGAAGGGCTGGAGCTCCTGGACAATCTTTTTTTGCAGGTTGTGGTGATCGCGGGGGGCTGCGGGCTGGCTTGGGTGATAAAGTCGGATTACAGCGTGTTGGGAGTGCTTTTGATCGCCGGTCTGTATTGGTTCCGCCACAATGATGTGGGGCAGCTGGTGTGCGGCGTGGCGTTGTCCGCTGCCGAGAGTCTGAATTATTACTGTGTTTCCGCGTTGGCCTATGTGCCGATTGTGATGTACAACGGCAGACGGGGGGCGCAGGAGTTTCAATATTTGTTTTACGCGATTTATCCGGTGCATCTTTTGGCGCTTTATCTGTTTGCGGGGTGGATCACGGGAAGAGTGGGAGTTTAAGAGATGATTTTTGATACACACGCGCATTACGACGACGAGGATTTTGACGGCGACCGCCAGGCGCTGCTGGAGGGCCTGAGCGGGGCCGGTGTCAGGGCCGTGACGAATATTGGGGCCAGCTTGTCCAGCAGCAGGTCGACGTTGGAGCTGGCGGCCCGGTATCCGTGGATGTACGCGGCGATCGGCGTGCACCCCAGCGATACAGGGGAGCTGTCGGAGGATGGGATTGGCTGGCTGCGGGAGGCCGCGGCCGGTGAGAAAGTGGTGGCAATCGGCGAGATCGGCCTGGATTATTACTGGGAGGAGCCGGAGCATGAGGTTCAGAAGAAGTGGTTCTCCCGGCAGCTGGCTCTGGCGGGCGAGCTGAAGCTTCCCGTGGTGATTCACAGCCGGGACGCGGCTAGGGATACGTTGGATCTGATGAAGGCGGAGTGCGTCCGGGAAAATGGAGGCGTGATTCACTGTTTTTCTTATGCGAAGGAGATGGCCAGGGAATACCTGAATATGGGATTTTATCTGGGGATCGGCGGGGTTGTGACCTTTAACAACGCGAAGAAGCTGAAGGAAGTGGTGGAATACGCGCCTCTGTCTCAGATTGTGCTGGAGACGGATTGTCCGTACCTGGCGCCGGTGCCCAACCGGGGGAAACGCAATTCGTCCATGAATCTGCCGTATGTGGCGGAGGAGATCGCCCGGATCAAGGGCGTGAGCCGGGAAGAGGTGGAGGCTGTGACCTGGGAGAACGCCTTGAAGCTTTACCGGATTGATCTGTAAATAATTGGAAGAATGGAAAGAAACTGCCGCACGCGTAATCTGGAGGGATTACGCGGGCGGCAGTTGTGGATGTGTGCCCGGCGGCGCACGTTTCTAACCGGTGTAAGTCCGGAATCCGCCCGGTAGTGGGAAGGATATAGCCGAAGGCAAGGGTGTCCA